>ERZ1370068.1915-contig-1187_pt1 | contig 431693 bp, 550 predicted proteins | sample MGYA00561227_ERZ1370068 | MGnify/ENA primary metagenome ERZ1370068 (study PRJEB38410, sample SAMEA6850437) | metagenome | study: Metagenomic assessment of the ecological functions of the soil: analysis of the soil microbiota associated with the...
TTATTGCTTCGTTCAGTTACGTATTGCTGTCTCCGTTGAGTAAGATCGAGGCTGGAACGAATGACCGAGGCTTCCGGCAGCGAACCAATGAAAATTCATCTCACGCCATCGCCTGCGTCCTGCCGCCTCGGGCGAGCGCAAAGCTCGTACTTCTCCGCCTTGCGGGTTGCGGACAGGCACCGCTCGACCAGAGCAGCGATGGCGCCCGCGACGCCGCATCGTCCACCAGGAGCACCTCGCCAGCCTCGCGTACTTGGACGACGTCAACTTGCCCTCGAACCCGTCGACCAGGCGGTTGAGGACGAGGCGCTGGCATGGTCATTGAGCGGAGACGCTGCCTGATCGATTAACCGAGGCGGGCTTTCGCTGAGAACGCGCGGCGAGGCGTGGTCGTGCGCGCCTTCAGATGGCGCGGCCGAGGCAGCGGGAACCACTCCATCCAGGGTGTAACGTCGAGCGTTCCCTGCTGTGCTCTGTTCGAGGATGTCGTAAAGTAGGCGTCGCGCTCTTGCCGGATCTGGGCCGACATGCTGTAGAAGCGTTGCGGGCTCTTCCCGAGCGGGCCAGCACCGTGTCGGCGATCCGCGCGAATGCGGCCGTTGCCGTCGTCGAAAGGGTGAATCGTCACGAACCACTGACGGGCCAGTGCTGCTCTCAAGACGAGATCCGCATCGGTCGCTTCGATCTGAGAATCGACGAGGAACACGTTCACTTCGTGGTCGAGCCGATCGGCCTCTTCGGCGCTTGAAAGTGGACGCGCTCGCTCCCCACCGGGCCGGCACGAGCCATCGCAGGCCTGCGCCGTCGTCCCGCCAGGCGCCGGCCCTGATCTTCATCATGCCGCTCCGGCCAGTCGGAAACAGGACGCGTGCCGGCGCAAAAGCCGGTCCTCGGTGAGCGGCTGATCGGACCGTGCTGTCGCATCGAGCATCATCTCCGACGACGCCCTCGACGTTGCGATCGGCGGCCGGGCTCCGCCGATGTCCATGCCCGGGGCGGCGGGCGATCGAAGGAGCGAACCTGATTCCGGATCGAAGCCGCTCAGCGGCTTCGATTCTCGTCTCGTCTTGAGGACGTCAGGGGTCAAGGTTTCGAGCACCGCACTCCTGGCGGACAGCGAAACCGAGGGCCTTCGCATACGCCGACGCGCCGGCCCCTGCTGGTGGCGGAGAGCCGCCAGGGGCTCGACCAGCCGCTCGCGGTCCCAGGCCGAACCGGGGCCCGTCCGCTTCTGCTCGTGGATGCGCATTTTCCGCACCACGCGGAATGCTGGCGAGCGCTCCATTCTCCGCCAGGACGATCCATTCTCCCGCACTATCACGCGGAGCTATACAAGCGCTACTATCTCCGCAGGCTCAGATGCATGGATCTCGCCCGAAAAGGCCCGTCGTACCTCGGAACCCCACCCGCCTCTGATCCGCCGCACGCACGATCTCCCGCACCCGCCGTCCCCACGCCTCCGCCGCCTCGCGCTTCTCCTGCTCGTACCCGCAGCGATCGTGCACCGCACCGTCACCCCGCGCTCCGCGTGGTTCCAGCGGCTTCGCGACGGCGAAGACGGCCAGTGGAATCCCATCGCCGTCGCATGTGTGACGCCGCCGTCCGCCACCAGGTCAGTGCGGCTCCGGACATCGACGGCGGCGCGCGCATCGCCGCACGCTTTGATCGACGACCTTTACCGCTGTGAACCCGTTCCCGATACCCGCTCGCGCTCCCGCGCGGCGATCGGCAAGAGACTGCCGATGCGCCCGCGTCGTCCGGAGTTCGAGCCCGCCTGGCACCGCGACGGCGTCCGGCAGGCGCCCGATGCACGACCGCGCCGTTCTGCGCGCGCTCGCCGGGAATCGTCCACCATCCGCGCCATCCGAGGTCGGCGTCCATCAGGCCATGGTCGAATCTCGCCGCCGCGTTGCGCCGTGAGGCAGGTAGAGCCAGAGCGGCGCCGCGTTGCCGCACGGGCTCCGAGGTCCGAGCGCCCTCCAGATATCAGCGCGGACCTCGCCCGCGTCGAGCACCCGCTCGCGCGCACGCATCTCCGCCGCCGGGCGCTCGAGCGCACGACGCCTGGGTTGTATCCCTGCAGCGCACCAGCGCCCGATCCGCGCGCCGACGCCCAGTTGAGGAAGACTCGCCGCACGGCGGCCGGCGTGCGGTTCGCCTGGATCGGCGCGCCGCGCTCGACGATCCGATCGAGCAGCGCCCGCACATCGCGCGGCGCTGACGACCTGCGCGCCCGGCGCCTTGACGCCATCGCGGCACAGGACGTCGTGCGCGAGGATGCGCGCGTCCTCCGCGCCAGAGCAGCTTCTTCGGCTTCGCGCTGCCGCTCCAGAGGTATGCTGCGCGCCACCAACTCGAGACGATCGCCGCCTTCCGGCCACCCATCGGGCCCCGACGGGCGCACGGCGCGACGCTGTTGAACAACCCGGGCGCATGCTTCGGATCATGCATCTGTTCGGCGATCACGACAGCGCCGTCCGATCCGCGCACCCGATCATCGCTGCGCCCGTCCGCAGCTCGATCGTCCGATCCCGCACGCCGCCCCGGCCGCTATGCGTCACCATGATCACCGTCACGTTCCGCTCGCGATTCAACCGGCGCAGCAGATCGAGCACGACGTCCCCCGTCCGCGAATCGAGGTTCCCCGTCGGCTCGTCCGCCAACGGATCGTCGGCCCCGCCACCGGCGCGCGCGATCACGCCGCCCGTTGCTGCTCTCCGCCCGACAGCTCCGCAGGTCACCGCTCGTAGATGGCGCTCGCGAGGGCTCCACCAGACCCAGGGCTTCACGCGCGCGCGCGCACGTGCGGCTCGAAGGGAAAAGCCCCAGGAACTCGAGCGGCCACATCGCGTTCTCCTCGATCGTGAACGTCGGAAACAAGTTGAACGCCTGGAAGATCACCCCCGATCCGTCGCATCCGCAGATCGCTCCGCGCATCGTCTGACAGCGCGGCGATGTCCTGCGCGTCGACGAACGCTCCGGCCGTCGGCGTGTCGAGCCCGCGACCAGGTTCGCAGCGCGTGCTCTTCCCCGATCCGCTCGGTCCCATGATCGACAGGAACTCTGCGTCAACCCCGATGCCGACGCCGTTCAACACGGTCGTCGTCGCTCCCGCCCTGCCCGTAGCGCTTCATCAGATCCTCGACCGCGACGGCGAACGGCATCATTCCGTCCGCAGCGCCGCCACGGGATCCAGTCAGGCGATTCGCGACGTCGGCAGATACGCCGCGAGCAGACTGATCCCCGAGCGCGAGAGCAAGCCGAGCTCGAGCGTCTGCGCCACCGGGAGTGCAGCGACAACACGATCCACCGAGCACCGCCGGGAACGTCGCCTTCACCCAGAGGACGCCCAGCCCGAGCCCGAGCACCATCGCCAGCACCACGCCGATGATGCCGGGGAGCACGCGCGCCGACGACGATCCGACCGAGCACGCGCCGCACCCCGATCGCGCGTGCGATAGCAGGCGCCAGCTGCGCTCCACGAGATGCCCGCGGCCAGCGTGTCGCCGACGCCGAACAGGACGACCAGGATCACGAGCACGGCGAGCGCGTTCCAGCGCGGCGAGACGCCTGGCGTGGACTCTCGCCCGCGAACCAATCCGTCAGCTCAGCGGAGCCGCAGCACGCGCATCGTGATGTCGGAGCCCGAGCGACCGCTCGATCGTCGTGCGCACCGCGTCCGCGGCGGGCGCCGGCCTGCACCTTCACGAGCGCGTGCGTGACGTGCGAATCGCGCCAGAACCGCCGATAGAGATCGCGCGCAGTGAACACGGTCCCGCGCGGCGACACAAAACGTCGCCGCCACGCGCGCGACGATGCGAGCGCTCATCGGTCCGCTCGGCGTCTCGAGAGGTCCAGCACGTCACCGACGCGCGCACCGAGATTGTGGACGAAGTTCTCCGACACGAGCACGCCGCTTCCGCGTCGGCGAGCGTCCTCGAGATCGAGCGAGCGCCCGATCCAGACGCCACGACCCCCACGTCGCCCTTCGTCGAAGTAGGCCGGGTCGAACGCGTTGATCGAGACGCGGGCCCACCCGGCGTAGTGCCAGTCGGCAGTTTGCTCTCCGACGACGGCGGCCACCCCCGGTATCGCCTTCAGCTCTCGCCCACGATCGCGTCATCGAGCGGCGTCCTCGAGATGCCCGGCGCCCAGATTCGGCGAGCTCACCGGAGAAGTCGCCGCGCAGCACGCCCGGCATCACCTCGAGGACGGATTGCTCGAAGCGCCGCGCCAGCGTCCACAGCCAGACACGACCGTGCCGAGACCGATCCCGATCGTCGCGACCGTGAGCGCCGTGCGTCGCGGCAATCGCAGCCAGGTTGTCGACCGCGAACCGTCCGACCGCGCCACCGATCCGAGGTCCGAGCGCCGCGAGCGGGCGTGCCAGCACGCCGACGAGCGGTCGTGCCAGCTAACGCCGCCGACGCCACCACCATCGCGCTCTCTCTCGCAGCCAACCCGACGACCGCCGAGCCGCTCAGAACGTGCAGGACGACGAGCACAGCCGCGACCAAAGCCAGCGCCAAGACGCGCCCCCACCCGAAACCGCCGTCGTCCCGAGAGTGCTGCCCGCGAAGCCGTCTCCACCACCGCAAGCCGGGCAGCACGCCGCGCAGGACCCAGCGCCGCGCACAGCACCGCGACGAGGTCTGAGCACGTCGCCGCCACGGCGATCGACGCCGGCCGAATGGTCACGGCCGTCTCCGCACTGTTGAGCTTCGCGCCAATCGCGGTCGCCCTGGCCGCTGACCGGCAGCAGCGCGTGCCTGAGCCCGATCCCCGCGGGGGCACCCCGACGGCGATGCCGGCAAGAGCGACCAGCGCGCGCTCTCCTTCAAGAGCTTCCCACCACGCGCTTCGCCCGCACGCCGACGGCACGCAGCACGGCCAACGACGCGACACGCGCCTCGAACACCCGTCGAGAGCCGACTGTAGGCGATCAGGAACGCGACGAAGAGCCCGAACACGCCGACCGCCTCGAGCAGCGTCTGCGCCGATCGCATCACACGCTGGAGATCGACGCGCCGTTGCTCCGGCGCTTCGACCCGCAGCCCCGGCACCGCAGCCGCGATCGCCTCGCGCACCGCGGAAAGGTCGGCATCCGGCGCGACGACCACGTCGCACACGGCTCACGCGCTCGCGCGCCGCGAACGCGGCAGCTCGGCGGCGGCAATGTCCATGACCAGCACATTTCCGCCCTGCACCCGCGCGATCCCCTCCGGCGCGAAGCAGCCCACGCACGACGAATCAGCCGGCGCCCGGTCGGCGCATCGAGCTCGATAGGATCGCCGAGCCGAAGCCCGTGCCGCGTCGCGAACACGTCCGTCAGCACGACCGAGTCCCGGTGGTTCCAGGAACACGATCTCGTCGTCGACCGCGCGGCGACTGCGCCGCGGGCTGGTACACGCGGGATCGCATCGTCGTTCGTGATCGGCCGATCCCCGTGTACCGTCGTCAGCTGCTCGCCGTCGGCGGTGAAGGCCCACGAGAGCTGACGACCGCAACGGCGACCACGACGCCGCGCACGGACCGGATCCGCGCCGCCGTCTCCCCTCGGGAATCAGCGCCCCTCCCCGCCGAGACCTGCAGCGACGCCCGCCCCGCCATCGTGTCGATGATGTCGACGAACGCGGCATAGGCGGCGCGGTTCACGAGATCGATCGCGCACGCGAGCGCGACCCCGCACGCAACCGCGATGACGGTGAGGACGATTCGGCCGGTGCCGCCACGCATGAAGCGTCTCGGCATCCGGGCGAACGTCACGCCGTGACTGCCGCTTCCCCTCGTTCAGCGCCATCCACCCCTTCACGATCCGGTACAGCACCCAGATGCCCGTTCCGATGAGGACGGCGAACCCGGATCAGGGAAGAGCACGATCGTCAGGATCAGGAACATCCCGATGCAGAACAGGATGAGCGCTCGCCAGGAACGTCTGATCTCACGCGAAGTGCGAGAGTAGAGGAACGTCCCCCTCACGTCCGCGCGCTTCGCGTAGTTGAGGATCACGGCGAGGATGGCGGCCACCCGGTCAGGAACGCCGTCACCACGAATGCCGACGACACGAGCCCCATCGCGGCGCTGAACGCGTGCAGCGCGTAGATCAGGTGCGTCAGTCGGACGAGCCCTTCTGTTCTCCGGGATCACATCCGTCATGGGCGCGGTTTCTCCCGGCGCGGGGCCGGGCGTCAAGACGTCAGTAGCGTCGGGGTCGCCGGAGCTGCTGGGAGAGCTGGATCGATCGCACGCCAGACGCCCGCGGGCAGGGTTCGGCTGCTGCTTCGCCAGGATCCACCGGACGCGCTCGTGCATCTCGGGGGAGTCCTTCGCGTGCCCGCGAGCTTCACCAGCGTGTCCCCGTCGAGCGGCGGGCGACGCGAGAGCGCGTAGGCCGCCCAGAGCCTCGTCGACGGATCGAGGTCGGCGAGCGCGTCCACGAGGCGCGGCGTCACGCCTTGTCGGTCGACGCCACGCAGTCGACCAGCCGAATCCCTCCGCGTTCTGGAAGCACGCGCCCGAGAATCGTCGGCGCGGATCGCGTCGCCGACCGGCTCGTGCTTCGCGATCTCGCACACGATGTCGACGATCTCCGACGTGAGCGGGCGCGCGAGGAGCTCCGTGCCGTCGATGGCGATGCGGCGCGGAACTCGTCCTTCGACGTCCAGCCCATGAGGGAGCGCGAAGTGCGAGACCTGGAGCTTGAGCGTCGACACCTCCGAGGTCGTGCGCCAGGCGCAGCACCTCGTCGCGGGCGGCGCTCTGCGACGACATCTCGGCGAGCACGGCGCGCTCCGCGCGGGCCATCCCGTCACGCGGGTGGCGGGCGAGGAAGACCTGCATCGTCGGCAGGAACGAGAGGAAGTCCTGCCGTCCCATGATCCCGCGCGCGATCCCGAGACGATCGCCGACGCCCGGCCTCGTCGTGAGAGCGCACACACGAGGCCGATCCGTGTAGCCGGGGTCCGAGCTGGAAAGCCCCCGCTCTTGGACGAGCGCCGTCCCGGGGTGAAGGCGGACGCGAGCGCGGCGTTCCGCTCTGTCGACCGGCCGGCGCGCTCGACGTGCCCTCCTCGTAGTCGCCGACCGCTTTGAAGTAGCGCTCGAGCATCGGCGCCGCTCACCGCCGCGTGGCGCCACCGACGAGAAGCCGTAGATGCGCGGCACGTCCATGAAGACGCGGCGAAGCGATTCGCGGAAGCTCGACCGACGGGACGCGTCACCGCATCTGCGCGACGGCCGCTCGGCCGACGCCTGGCCGAAGCCGTGATCCTGCAGGACGCGCAGGTACTGCGCGGCGTCCGGCCGTCCTGGTCCTTCGTCGCGAGCGTGTTGCACGCGAGCAGGGAAGACCTCCTTCGGCGCGCTGAAGATGCCGCCGCAGCGCGCCTGGCACGACGCTTCCTCCAGATCTGCAGCCCGAGCGAGAAGCCGTAGCTCCCGAAGAAGCGGCCGCCGAACTCGCCCGACAGCACGACGACGTCGCACTCGAGGTCCGGCCGGCACGAGTCGACGATCCACGATTCAGCGCGTCCGGCGGACGCCGCCTCCATGCTCGCGGGCTTCACCTCGACGAAATCGAAGTCCGACCCGAGCCCGCCGGCGGAAGACGCCGATCTCGTCCGCCGCGTGGAACGCGACCGCGCAGACGGTCGGGCGGCGTGGCCCCCCGCATCCCGACGAGGCAGCCGGAGACGAGGACCAACGTGGCGACCAGTCGCGACACGGACAGTGCCTAGGTACGTCGGCTCGAAGCGCGACCGCGCTTCGCGGCTTCCCTCCGACGCTCCGTCAGTCCCATTCGAAGTGGATCTCGACGAGGCCCCGCCGCCGGTCACGGTCATCACCACGCCCGCCCCGGTACCGCCGCCGAGCGTGCCCGCGACGACCGCGCCGCAGTCGACCCGCAACGACCTGCAGCTCAGGGCCGCCGGCTCTTCCACTTCGTGAACGGCTTCTCGACCGCGACCGCCTACGCCCTCTTCTTCTCACGCACGAGCAGGTCATCCACATCTTCGGGACGATCGCTGCATCGTCTACGTCCTCGATCGCATCCGGATCGCGTACCCCGAGGTGCGTCGAGCGGCGCGTGCCGTGGGTGAATCGCATCCTGGTGCGCGCCGAGGAGCAGGTGCGCGAGGCGGCGATGACGCCCTACGCGATCGCCGTCCTGCTGACGATCCTGACGTTTCCGAAGCCGGCCGCGCTCGTCGCGATCTACACGCTCGGCATCGCGGATCCCGCGGCGGCGCTCGTCGGCATCCGCTTCGGCCGCCGGAAGCTCTCCGCCAACCGGAGCTTCGAGGGGTCGCTCGCCTTCTTCGTCTCGACGGTCGCGGTCGCGGCGGCGGTGCTCACCTGGGCGCACGGACGGCGCGCCGCTCGCGATCACCGGCGCGGCGCTCACGATCGACTCGCCGCGTCGGCGTTGCGAGCTCCTGCCGCTCCGGATCGACGACAACATGACGATCCTGCTCTTCGCCGGCTTCGCGATGGATCATCGCGGCGCTCTTTGGCGTCGTCGCTCGCCTGAGTGCTACGACGAGCGCATGCGAGCGCTCGTCGCTGCGCGATCACATGCCGCTCGTCGCCTGCGCCGCGCGAGGCCGCCCCCTCCTCGGCAGAAGGCGACCCGTTCCCGACCTGGACGCTGCAGGACCAGACCGGCGCGACCGTCTCCTCGAAGGACCTCGCCGGCAAGACGTATCTCGTCTGGTTCTATCCGGAAGGCGCAGACGCCCGGGTGCACTGCCGAAGGACGCGGCCTCCCGCGACGAGATCGAGGGCTACCGCTCGCGCGGCGTCGAGATCCTCGGCGTCTCGTTCGACGCGCCGGAGGCGAACGCCGCGTTCGTCAGGTGCCGAGAGCTCTGTTCCCGCCTCCTGTCCGACACCGATCGCGCGCTCGCGACGCGACGTCAGCGCCGCCGACGATGCCACGACGGCGATGGCGCGACGGATCTCGTACGTGGTCGGCCCCGACGGCAAGGTGCTGAGCGTGCGGCCAGGTCACGCCCGCGTCCCACGCGAGTGACGTGCTCCGCGATCTCGGCGCGAAGTAGGTCGCCATGTCCGGACGACCTCCGGCGCCACTGGGTCCTCGACCCGAACGCTCACCTTCCCTGAACCACTTGCTCCTTCGGCGCGTGCCCGCAGGTCGTCCTGGACGCGCAGGACGAGTGGCGCCGACGGATGGAGCGTGAGCCGGTACGCTTCCTCGTCGACGAGCTCGAAGGCTGCCTCGACGAGGCCGCGCTCGGCGGTCGCCACGTTGGTGGGCGCCGATCTCGGACGATCTCGCGTTCTGTCCGAACGCGACGACCGGCGGTAAACGCTCGTGCTCCGCTCGCTCGACTTCTCGCGCCGGGCGACGGATGCCGTCGTGACCGACCACGCGCTACAACGCGTGCCGGAGACGCTCGTCGACTACGTCGCGGCCCGCGCCGGCGCGCGCGTCGTCGTCGCGCGCGTCCTCTTCCCGCTGCAGTGCGACGGCGACGGTATCGACGACGGTCGGTGCGTGCGCGCGCTCATGCCGCGGACGCAGCTCGCGCTCTCGACCACGTGACGAGTCCGACGGGCGTCGTCTTCCCGATCGCGCGGCTCGGTCGCGATGCTCGCCGAGCGCGGCGTCGACACGCTCGTCGACGCGCGCGCACGGCCCAGGATGCTGCGCGCTCGATCTGCGCGCGACTCGGCGCGGCGTACTACACGGGCAACCTCCACAAGTGGTGCTGCGCGCCCAAGGGCGCCGCCGCCTTCTCTGCACGTCCGGCGCGACCGCCAGGCGGGTCAGGCCGTGGATCGATCAGCCACGGCGCGAACTCGCCGCGCGCGGGATCGCTCGCGCTTCCGTCTCGAGTTCGACTGACCGGCACCTCCGATCCGACGGCCGCGCCTCACGGCGCCGGGCGGCGCTCCGCTTCGTCGCGTCGCGCTCGTGCCGGGCGGTTGGCCGGCAGTGATGGCGCAGAACCGCGCGCTCGCGCTCGAGGCCCGCCGCGGGATCGTGACCGCGCTCGGCGCGAGCTCCCGTGCCCCGACGCGATGATCGGACGCTCGCCGCGCTCGAGCTGCCCGACGCGCGGACGATCACGCCGCCCGCGGTCGTCGCTCTACACCGAGCCGCTCCATCGCGCGCTCGAGGAGCGCCATCGCATCCAGGTGCCGATCGTCCGCGTGGCCGGAGCTGCCGCGCCGTCTCGTCGCATCTCGGCGCACCTCTGCAACCGGATCGACGAGTACCGGCGCCTCGGCGCCGCGCTGCGCGACGAGCTCGCGCGCGAGTGATCGTCCAGCCTACCGGCGCGAGAAGCACTGCTCGTGGCGGGCAGCGGCTCCTTGACGTTCCAGTCGCGGAAGGCCGCCAGCACTCCATCGCTGCGTCTCGGCGCTGCGCGCGACGTAGTCGTAGCCCACGGTCGTCCATGCACGCGACGATGGTCTTCGCGTCGGTCGCTTTCCGCCGGCAGGCGCCGTGGTCCTCGTAGCGCTTGCCGATGCCGCCCCTGACCGACTCGCGCGCCTGCTCGAGCTGCGGGATCTGCAGCCGCGGGAGCGTACGATCCGATCCATCACACGCCGCCGACAGGGTCACGAGGATGGCGACGAGGATCGCGCATCGCTCAGCGCTGTGCGCGACCCGCACGTAGCGCTGCAACTGGACGAAGCGCGAGCGCTTGATCCAGCGCTGGTCGGGATAGTACGCGAACGACGGCGCTGCCGCCGCCTGATGCTGATCGATCATGCGACGGCTGCACGCGCGGCGACACCGCGGGGACAGCCCCAGGCTCCGGCCGAGACGTCCGAGCGTGCTCACCGCCCGATCGCTCACGTACGACGCGCCGTGCATGACGATCCGCCGCTCCATCGCGAGGTCGTTCACGCCGGGCTCGAGGCCCGCGAGGCGGAGCGAGTAGCCGTTGCCGCCGCGGTAACGTCCTCGGTCCGGAAGACGCCCAGGCTCGACTGGCGCGAGCCCGGATCGTTCGAGAAGTCGGTCGCGTAGTTGTCGCCGCCGCCCTCGCCGTGCGCGACGAGCTCGTGGAAGAGCACGCGCTGGCGCGCAACGTCGATCACCCAGCAGGCGCCTTCGCGCTCGACGGCAGCGAGTAGTCGATGACCGTGAGGGAGCGAGCCGTCGAAGACGGCTCGGCGCTTCCGTCCGCAGCTGGGATGACGCCGCCATCGCGGTGTCGAGCACCTCTTGGCGCGGCCACACGGTCGCGGTCGCGACCGGGATCTGCGCGCGCGCACCGAGGGCCGTTTCCAGACGGATGGTTTCGGCGGTTTGGATCGCGCACTCACGACGGAAGGCAATCCCCAGGGTGACGAGCGCCACCCACATCACAACCACCACCACCGCCCGAATCACCGCATCGTCCTCCCTCCCGGAGTACGCGGGACTTCCTCAGCTTTTCAGCACGCGCGCCAGGGTTGAGCGCTCAAAAGCTGGCTCAGGCGCCGCGCGCGGCCGGGTCCGGCGATCGATGCGATACCTCGTAGAGCCCCGCCAGCACAGCACCCAGCGTCGCGAGGGCCATGTCCTTCTCGGCGTCCCACTGATCGCCCTGCGGTGCCGAGGCAGGCGGTGCCGGCCTTCGGATCGACGACCGCCGCGACCGCCCGCCACTCGAGCACCTCGTAGAGCAGGCTCCACAGCGCGACGCCCGCGACCGAGAAGTAGCGAAGGTCGCGAGACCGGCCCGGCGTGGCGCCCGGAACCCGATTCTCGCGGAGCGGTCCGCAGCATGAAGAGCACCCTGAACAGGAAGTGACCACGCGATCGTAATGGTTGCGCGCGAGCCCGAACGCGTCCCCGGCCCAGATCGCCGATCGGGACCTCCGAATAGCGTCCAGTGGGCCCCGATCGTGTGCAGGATGAGGAAGATCGTCCCCTGGACGTACGCGCGGTCCGAGAACCGGAAGCGCCGGTGACCCGAAGATCACGACCGGCACGACGATGAACGACAGCGAAGTTCTTCGAGGGAGCCAGTCCGGCGCGGTCGGCTGGGCGCGATCGCGAGCGCACCCAGACGACCGTGAAGACGGCGAGGCAGGTCACGGGAATCCGCTGGTTTCTGCGGGCGTTCAGTGCGCTCCGCGCGCTACCGTTCACCCGTCGCCTCTGTCAAGGATGAGAGGATGCCCGAGCCGTGGGAGATGAGCGCCGGCGCGTGGACGTCGCGGTCCCGGCGGCGCGCGCCGCCCGCGACGGGTCGACGTCGCCGGTCATCGGCGCCGGATTCGCCGGGCTCGCGACCGCCTACGAGCTCACGCGTCGCGGCGTCCGGTGCGCCGTCTTCGAGGCGGGACGGATCGGCGCGGGCGAGCGGCCACTCGGGCGCGGTCGCGCTCGAGGGCACCGCCGTCGGCCTTCTCGACGATGCGGAGACCTGCCTCGCGACGCTCGACCGCATGACCCGCGACGCCGGCATCGACTGACGACCTCCGTCTCGGCGGCTGCTGGGAGCTCACGCATGACGCCGACCCTGCGAAGAAGCCGCTCTGGCGCGACGGCGACAAGATGCTCTTCGGTCGCCGACACCGTTCCCGGCGGCACTGATCGACGCCGGCGCGGTGCTCGCCGGCGCTCGCGCGCCGATCTCTGCCGCGCGGCGGCACGATCCACGAGGAGCATCGGATCGACCGGATCGGCGCTCGACGGCTCACGCGTGCTGTCACGCGCGGGACGTAGGACATCGCGGCGGAGGCCGTCGTCGTCGCCGTGAACGCGTTCCTGCCGACGCTGCTCCGGCTTCCGGGTCGATCTCCGGCCCGTGGTGACGCTCGCGATCGCGACCGGTCCGCTCGGCGCCGAGCGACGCTCGACGGCGATCGGCATGGCGGAGCTGCCGGCCCTTCTACACCGTCGATCTGCTCGTATCTCTGGGGCCGTCCGCTCGGCGAGCGACCGCCTCTGATGGTGGGCTCCGGCCTGCGTCTTCCCCGACGGTGTCGACGTCCGCACGACACCGCGAGTCGATTCCGACGAAGCCCGTCGCCGCATTCGAGCGGCCCGAGGACGCCTGCGCCGGCCTGCATCCCGCGCTCGCGGAGGTCGCTATCGAGCGGCGCTGGGGCGGCCCGATCAGCTTCGTCCCGAGCCGGGTGCGCTCAAAGTGGAATGGTACGTGGCACCGACGATCCAGTATCGCGTCGAACACTGAGTAATGCAGTTAACATTGTGGCGTCGCCCTCTCGTTCTGTATACTGGCGTGACAAGACGCTGACCACTCAATTTAAATGCGCCTCCCTTTGCTAGCCGGATTCTGGAACGCGATGAGATCCCCTCGCCAGGTCGGCTTACGAACGATGATCCATCACCCCACAGCCGTTGATAAGGCAGTAGTCGTTGAGGCGCAGGGGCTCGGCGATGTATGGCGCATTCAAATAGTCCTGGATCGTGAGCGGCTTCTGCATCACCGCGTTCGGGTTCAAGCAGGCGTGCTTGCGGAACGCCACATCGCGACCGCGCCGAGCTGCTTCGTCGGTGGTGCCGTAGAGCAGCTTGTGGCGCTGGAAGAAGAGCGCGTAGAGCGCGCCCTGCGAGGTCACGCCCCACGGGGCGTAGTAGAAGTACGAGGTGATCGCGCCGCCGGTCACGCGCGCCCCACCGTAGGCCGTGTCCATCGAGCGCTGGGCGTTGCCGTAGACCAGGGCGACGGTCGTGCAGAGCTCCGGCGTTGATGGCGAGCGTCGCCTCGATGATGCATTGCGCAGCGTCGCCGCCCCCGCTCCAGCGCGGGTTCAGGCCCTCACTGTTCGCTGGCCCGCTCGCCGGACAGCGTGCCCCCGACGCACAGGCCATCGATGTCGTCCTTCTTCAATCCCGCGTCGTCCAGCGCACGCTTGAGTGCCCTCGACGCCAGCGTGTACGGGAGTCGTAGCGGACCTCGCCCTTGCTCACGGCCTGGCCGCCGGCTCCCCGGTAATCCTTCCCGTAGTCGGTCTCGCCGACACCGACGACCGCTACGGCATCCTTCAGCGGCGCGAGCCGCGCCCGGTCGAAGCTCACCGCCATCGCAGCCTCCTCAGATCACTTTGTCGTTTTCCAGCGACTTCATCTCCTCGTCGTCTCAGACCGAGCAGCTCGCCGTAGACGTAGCGGTTGTGCTCGCGCAGCAGCGGCCCCCTTCCGTGCACGAAGGCCGGTGTGCGGGACAGCTTGACCGGATAACCCTCATACTCGAACTCCCCGATCTCAGGGTGGTTGACGACCGGGTGCATGCTCGCGATGCTTGAGCTGGGGATCCGTGCTCGACTCCGGTCCTCGGCGCTCTGGACCACCGCCGCGATGATCCCGGCCTCCTGGCACCGCTGCGATGATCGTCGGCGCCGGCGCGGCCTCGATCCAGCGGCCGACGATGGCGTCGGAGCTTCGTCCTGGTTCGCCACGCGCGCCTCGTTGGTCGCGAAGCGCGGCGTCCCTACTCAGATCGGGCTGACCCATCACCCGGCAGAGCGATTCGAACTGCGCCTGGGTCTCGCAGGCGACGAACACCCACCAGTCCTGCCCGACACGATCCTTGCCCGAGCATCGATAGGTGCTGTGGGGCGCCACGGCGGGCCACTAGGCGCGATTGCCCGGCGGAAAACCCGGGCGGCGTGTGGTCCGGCCGTTCACCTGGAAATCCAGCATGTGATCGTCCCCAGGAGCGACATCGCGCCCTCGGTGACCGCATAGTCGACGTAGGGATCCCTCGCCTTTCTTCCTGGCCTGGAGCAATCCCATGACGAGGGCAAGGCCTCCCATCCATCCGCGCCATCACGTCCATGTACGAGAACCCTCAGCCCGCGGGCGCCATGCCTGGCAACCCGGACGCGAGCGACAAGCCCGACTGCGGCCGCGGCGGTGGGGCCGAAGCTGCGGTAGGCCTTGTAGGGCCCGGAATGCACCGAAGCCGGACGTGCTCATGTACACGACGCGCGGGTTGATCTCGTGGATGCGCTCCCAGGTGAGCCCCCAGCTCGGAAACACTTCGCCACTGAAGTTCTCGACGACCGCATCCGAGATGCCGATGAGCCGCTCGGCCAGCGCGAGCCCCTTTGGGGTGACGCGTGTTCAGGCTGATGGCCAGCTTGCCGTGGTGCAGGATCGTGAAGTATGGGGTGTTGTAGTAGGGCTTCTTGCCGTCCGCGTGGCCGCCGCCGTGCAGCGGCCCCGTCCCCTGCTCCGACGTGAACTCCTTCTGCGGGCCACCGACGATCGGACTCGGGTGGCGCCGCGTAGCGATGATCATCCCAGGACCCGACGCGCTCGACGTGGATGACCTCGGCGCCAAAGTGCGTGAGCAGCCGCGGCGCCCACGGCCCGACGGTCTTCCACGTGAAATCGAGGATGCGCACTCCGCTGAGGATGCCTTCGGGAGCGTGACTGACGCGTTCACCGGACCACCCCTGCGGCGGCCAGCGCATCGACCTGCGCGGCGGGAGACCGAGATCGCCTTCCAGGACCAGCCGCGTGTGCTCGCCGAGATGCGGTGCTCTCCCTCGGGGTGCGATCCCGAGCGCGTCGCACATGAACGGGCCGCGCGGGTACCGAATGGCGCGGCCGATCTCCGGGCGCTCGACGTCGCGCCAGAAGTCGCGCTGCTGGTAGTGCGCGACGTCGTAGTTCTCCTCGGTGCGCGCGCACGAGCCCCCACGAGATGCCGTACGACTGCGCGCGGGTGAAGACCTCCTCTCCCTTGCAGGCGGCGATCAGCCTGCGGATCCCGTCGAGCACGGCGGTTCCTCGGCGATAGTCGGCCATGCGGACGGCCTCGTCGCGGTACTTGGGATCGGTCAGCTCACCGGCGACGCCCTTCTCCTCCGATCCACTCTGATCAGCTTCGCCCAGCCCCGGTCGCCGAAGGTCTGGTTCACCGCGATCACGTACATGCCGTCAGCCGTCGGCAATTCCAAATCGGGCCGCCGGCGCGCGGAGGCGTGCATCCCGGTTCTGCCTGTAGAGGGTGGCGCCGTTGCTAGAGCCACTCGGGTACCGCGGACTCGGTGCCGATCGAGCAGGCATCGTGGATCGAGACGTCGATGTACTGCCCCTCGCCGGTCGTCATGCGGTCGAAGAGGGCCAGCGCGATGCCGTGCAACGCGAACACGCAGCCCATGTGCCAGGCCTGGTGACCCTGCCCGCCGATCGGCGTGAGCGTGGGATCGGAATAGCCGGTGCTGGCCATGTGGCCACCGAGGGCCAGGTGGGCGGCATCGTTCATCCGATAGTCGCGCCAGGGGACCGTCCTGACCGAAGTCGGTCAGCGAGGTGTAGATGAGCGCGCGGTTGCTGGAGACCGAGCCGTGGTCGAGACCATACGCACGCAACGTCCCCGGCGGCGTGCTCTCGAGGAAGACATCGGCGCCGGCCAGCAGGCGGCGCAGCAGATCCTGAGCCGGCGGGCGACCGACGTCGAGAGCCACGCTTTGCTTGCCGGTGTTGTACCACCAGTAGTCGAGACAGCGGTCGGGATCGACCGTGTCGTCGACGAAGGGGCCGCACCAGCGCCCCGGCCTCCCGCCGTAGGCTCGATCTGGATCACGCGCGCGCCGCCGTCGGACAGGAGCTTGCCCGCCCACTGGTTGCGGCGATCGGCCAGCTCGACCACGGTGAGTCCGTCGTACACGCCATTCATCTCCGTCTCCTACACGCGCGGCGTGACGTCGCGCACTGGGGTCGCGCCGCAACCGGCCAGGAAACCCTGACCGGAAGATCGGTCTCCACCGTCGGCATCGCTGGCCTTCACCCGCCGCTCGTCGAACACCACGAGATCCGCCTTGAAGCCGGTGCGCACTAGAGCGCGATCGTTGAGCCCCTAGGCCGAGGCGCTGTCGAAGGCGAGCTTGCGCTAGGCGGCCCCTGCCGCCGCTCCTGCCCCGGCACAGCGTGGACAACCACGCGCGTCACGGGATTTTCTGCCAGAACAGAGCGTTGGTCCAGAGGCCATTCCAGTGCAAAATCCGTCGGGCACCAGCCGCATCTTCCTGACCCGAGTGATTTGTACCCGTGGCGCTCGTAGAAACCGGGCGCCTGAAGCTGATCGTGTAGAGGAACGACATCGCGCAGCCACGCCGGCGCCCCCTCGTCCTCGGCGAGCTGGAGTGGAGGCGGTTGCCCACGCCACCCCGCCGGAGCCCGGCAGGAAGAACAGGTCGATGAAGAGGACGCCGAGCGAGGTGTGGCCGGTGATGCCGCCGGAGCGGCGCGTTCGTCTTCGGGTCGCGCGCGACGACGTTGAGCGCCCGGCCATCCGAGATCCCGCACTGCTCCCGGTTGTAGCGCCGCAGGCCCTCGGCGATCACTTGCTCGGCGGCCGGGTCGCGCGCGTCGTCGACGGTGAGGACGGGCGGCTTCATCGCCCCTCGCCCGGCCGGTGACCCGGCGACCGGCGCTCATGCGGTCTCGAACGGATAGAGCGGCCGCCGGCGGTTGCGATACGTGAACAGCGCCAGGTCCGAGCTGGTGCAGCCGTCGCCGTCGCACAGCACGATGTGGCGCGCGATCGGCTCGAAGCCGGCCCGGAAGTGCTGGCGCGACTTGATCAGCACGTAGCGCTTCCGCCGCGGGTCGATCCCGCAGTGGGTGAACACGCCGAGGTCGAACGGCTCGCTGCGGCCCTCGAGATCACGACCTGGACGTTCCCGGTGTCGAGCACCGCCGTCCGCCCCATGCGCACGCGCGTGCCCGTCGCCATGGGCCCGGTGACGGTGAACTGGCCGTCGGTGATGCGCGTCACGCGGCCGGTGAGCGTCAGCGGGGCGCCGGGCAGGTTGATCTGGGGCATGTCGATCTTGCCGCCGACGGGCAGCGTGACGCTAGCCGCAGTGCCCGCGTCGAGGATCCGCGCCACGCTGGTCGGATCGCAGATCGGCCCGGCCACGACGTCGTCGAGTCCCTGGCGGATCACCTCAGCGATCACGCTCATCACGTCCTGAGTGCCGCCGGAGGCGGTGTTGTCGCCGTGGTCGACCAGTACCACCGGGCCCTCGCCGAGGGTCCGCGCGTGGGCGATCTGGCTGGCCAGCGGCGCGCCCTTGTAGAGGAACGCCTCGCGCCGCGACCACGCGAGGTCCATCAGGCGGTCGCACAGGGCCTGGCCCTGGTCGGCGCGCCGGTCGCAGACCACGACCGCCGAGCACGAGATGTGCGGGATGTCGGCGTGCGGGAACCCGCCGAACACGGAGGCGTTGAGCACGGAGCCGCCGGTCTCGGCGGCGTCCGCCATGTCCATGATGTCCTTCATCGGCTGGCGCGACGGCGTGTGCTCGAGCGTGCTCGTCATCATCGGGCGCGAGGCCCAGGCGATGACTGGCGCCACCTCGCCGTCGAGCGCGCGCAGCAGCGTGCGCCCGGCGCGCGCCGCCGTCTCGGCCATGTCGACGTGCGGGTAGGTCCGGTAGCCGGTGATCACGGTGGCGTTGTCGATCATGCGCGACGTCATGTGGGCGTGGAAGTCGAGCCCGACCGCGATCGGCAGCCGCGGCGCCACCGCGCGCACGCGGCGGAGCAGCTCGCCCTCGCCGTCGTCCGTGTGCTCGGCGACCATCGCGCCGTGGAGCGCGAGGAACGCGGCGTCGCAGCCGCCGCGCACCGCGCCGACGATGGCCTCGGCCATGTCCTCGTAGGCGGACTTCTCGACGTATCCCGACGGATGCGCGCCGCCCGCGACCGGCACCACGATCTCGGCGCCGGCCTTCTGCGCGACGCCGAGGAACCCGCCGAGCTGCGTGTTGGTGTCGCGGAACTCCTCGATCGCGGCCGCCCCGGCCAGCGGGCGGAACGACGCCAGCGGGGTCGGGACCGGCGAGAACGTGTTGGTCTCGTGCATCATCATCGCCACGACGATCTTCCGGCGCGCCATGTGGTCCGTCCTTTCGCCCCGCGTGCCCGTCGGCGGCGGCGCCGCAATCCTACACCCGCGCCGCGCGCCTTGACTGGTGCCACTGGCCAGATCCCGCAACCGCGCAGCTTCTGCCGTCGTCGGTCTGGTTTGGCAGAATGAGAACAGACACTCAGCGCCACCTCATCGCGAGACGCAGCGGAAGTGGCGCTCGGCTCAAGGCGTCGCGCGGAAAGAGCGCTTCTTCTGTAGCCACGGCAGCCCCGGCCGGTAGTTTCGTCGTTATAATACCGTTCGCTTCCGCCCGTCGCGTTGATCGGACCAGCCGTTTCAACCGTCTCTTGGTAGCCTTTCGCTCAGCATCAATAATCTGCACAGTCGGGCGTAACGAGAATGGGTCGGTTGACGACGTTGCCGCGATCGCGAGCATGCGGTTCGATGCATCGGCGCGTTTCTCCTGAGCCAATCGTGGACCGCGCGAGGTGAAGGAAGGAATGAGAAGAGGAGCGAACCCCGTGCAAGCTGAGCTCTTCGAGGGATCTCATCGGTGACCACCGGAAGTTTGTCGGCCCATCGCTCGCCGGACGCCACGGAACCTGCGAATTCGCCGCTCACGGCAGCGTGTGGTGGCGGTAAGCCACCGTGGCGTTTGCAGCGGTGGTATTTTGCGTGGATATTTGGCGCGACCCTCGGGATCCCTGAACAAACCTCAGCCGGCTCACCTCAGCCCGCTCATAATTTGCCCAGGCGGTCACGCCTTCGCCTAGCTTCCGTCCTCGGCGCCGCAGTGAAAGCGCGCGGCGGAAAGATTCAACGACGCTCAGCGCCTGCGCCATCACCAGCCAAGGCCAAGCTCCTGTCGCCCGCAAATCGCCCCTTAAAATCACGCGCTCCAAGCCAAAGGACCCTTGAGAAGCGCCCGGCGGAGCCCTGGAAGGACAATGCGAGGCGCTGGACCAGCGGCAGAGATGCGACGTAGAGGTCCTGTGATCTCAAGTTTCGCCGACCGACGCCCAGCCGGTGCTCGACAGCATCGCCGCCAGTGCCCTGCGCCTCTGTGACGCCAAAGTTGTGGTACAGCTTTCAGTGTCTGGGATTCTGTGTGAACTGATCCATCTTGAGCCCGGCTCTCGCCATGTGCCGGTGGAAGGCGCCGCCGCCTATCGGGATGCGCACCCCTGGGGCGTCCACAGGGCGCCGCAAAGCGGCACGCATCGAGCAATCCGATGTCCCAGGACACCGATCGTCCATACTCCCGAACATACGCGCAGGATGCAGGATACGAGCTCCGCGCACTGCGCGCGTGCCAACGCTTACGGTTGTGTCCTCTCCGTGCCGATGCTACGCCGACGCGGACATCCCGTCGGAGCAATCACAGTGGGTCGAGAAGCCGCACGGCCATTCACGAACGCGCAGATAGAGCTTCTCAAGACCTTCGCCGATCAGCCGTCATCGTTACTGGAGAATAAAAGTGGCTGTTTCACTGAACTGAGGCTCGCAACAGCGACCAACTCCAGTGCCGAGCCGACAGACCGCCACCAGCGAACCGGAAGGCGACCAGTCGCTCCCGGCATTCGACCCCAGCCGCGCTGAGTCTGGATCGATGGCGCTTGCCGTGCAGCGCGCACAAGTTTCTCTTCACAACAACGGACGGCAACCACATTCCAGTCGAGTGTTAACGCGCTTCTTCCGGCGTTATGAGTGGTTACGCAATCGCCTCAGGCTCGATCGCCCGGAGACACGCCTTCCCGGCCGTCGGCCTTCCGCGTAGCCGCAGAGGGTCGCCGTTCCAGATCCGATGCACATGCGACGCCGTGCTCGGTGCAACAGGAATGCAGAAGCGCCGCGCCTACGCAAATCTACCGGACACTACTCGGAAGTCGCGTGCGTGGCGCGACGGTGTGCTGACGCCCGGCGCGGAGATCGCAATGGTGCGACTGGCAGTCCGTCAGTTCGCCGAAAGAACTGGAATTGGTGGAGACTTTTTCCGTGGATCGGTCGCTTACTGGCCGCCGGGCGAGAATCGTCCGCCTGTTCAACGAGGACACAAAGCGGAGGCCCTGGGTCGGTGACTGGCGACGAGATATTGCTTATCTCCCGCTTTTTTCTCCTTCCTTTGATCGATGTCCAACCGGCTGATGTTTAATGTGAACGGGCGGTGCACCCAGGAAGCCTGTTTTGCCGGGTGTGGTCGCTGGCTGATGGCGTGACCGACCATCTGGCCGGCTATGGCTCGGCACCGCGCTGGCGCGCAGTCCACCGCGCCTTCCTGGCCGTGCCGATGGCGATCGGCGGCGTCATCCTGACCGACGGCCGGCATGATATGGGAGATCGAGCTTGAAGCGCGGAGCGTGCCCGCCCGCTCAAATCCCAAAAAGAGATATGTCCATGACGCCGGAGACGCGGCTCAGGTCACGTCCCGATGCTCCGGGCGGAAGGGGCGTCGGCGCCGATGACCACCGAGTTGGGCGGGAGGCCCGAGGCATTCTGACGAACCGCACATCGCCCTGCTCCAAGCTGGCTCGCGGCACGAGGCCGCTTCATCGCCATCGAGAATGCGCGCGCCTCTTCCGGGAGATCGAGGACAGGAGCCGCCAGCTCGAGGTCGCCTGCCAGCATTCAAGTCCGAGTTCCTGGCCATTATCGTCATCACGAGCTGCGCGCCCGCTCGGCACGCGATCATCGGGTTCGTCCGAGGTGCTGACCGACGCGCATGTTCGGGGAGCTGAACATAGAAGCAAGAAGAGTATCTCAAGGACATCCTGCTGCTGGGCACCCATCTGCTCTCCTGATCAACGACATCCTCGACCTCTCCAAGATCGAGGCGGGAGCGGATGGAGCTTGAGCTACCTGGACTTCCGACCTCCCACTGCACTCGACAACGCCCTGACCCTAGTCCGCGAGCGGGCAGGGCGACGGGCATCCCATTGCAGATGAGCGTCGATGAGCAGCTGGGCGAGGTCCGAGCGGACGAGCGCGAAGTTCCGGCGACGGTCGTCTTGAACCTGCTGTCGAACGCGATCAGAGTTCACGCCGGAGGGCGGACGGATCGAAGTCGGAGCCAGCTGCTGCGCGATGGATCCATCGAAGTGTCGGTCACCGACACGGGGATCGGCATCGCGCCCGGAGGATCAGGCGGCGGTGTTCGAGGAGTTCCGCCAGGTGGGGACCGCGAGAGAAGAAGGCGGAAGGGACAGGGCTGCGGGCTCACCTCTGCCGGAAGTTCATCCGAACTCCACCGGCGGGCGGATCGGGGTCACGAGCGAGGTGGGCGGGGCTCGACGTTCACGTTCACGATCCCGGTGCGTCACGGCAAAGTGAACTGGAATCGCCAGCTATCTCCCATCCGAGCAATGCACGCCTGCCATCTGTGGCCCGTATCAAAATCGTAGCCAGAAGCCGGCGGGAACGCGGTCACCTGCACCGGCTTTAGGTTCCTCCGCAATGCCCTCCCGTTCGACGAACCTGAAGCTGGGCGCAGAGCCGAGCCATTCTGGCCAGCCTTGGATCAGAGGCCCTTTTCACGCTTGAGAGAGCTGATAGGAAGCGCCGTTCGGCAGGAAGACTTGTGGTATCAGGCAGGGGCCGGCGACGCCTACGATGGTACTGTCCAGCCGGAGCGGCACGAAGGCGCAGCCGTCGCGGGCCTCGATCGGTGCGTTCTCGTTCGGTTCCAAAGGCGGATAGACGAGGTCCGAAGGCGCTCACGGCCAAAACGCAACCCGGCGCAACCAATCTCAGAACGTGGAGTGTATGCCACTCGAGACGTTTAGTGGTGGAGGGTAAGGGAGTCGAACCCTTTCGACACCTCGGCGTATGCAGGCTGCCGCGCTCTCCCAGCTGAGCTAACCCCCGACACCACGTGGCCCGAGGCGAAGGCTGGCTGGCACATCAGGCCTTGGAGCCGTCCCCACCCTTGTTGAAGGCCTGGAGCAACGGCCCGAAGAGATCCAACGGCAGCGGGAAGAAGGTCGTCGTGGACCGCTCGGAGGCGATCTCGCGCATGGTCTGTAGATAACGGAGCTGGACGGCGATCGGATGCCGCGTCAGGACCTCGGCGGCCTCGGACAGCTTGGCCGCCGCCTGGAACTCGCCGTCGGCGTTGATCACTTTGGCCCGGCGCTCGCGCTCGGCCTCGGCCTGCTTGGCCATGGCGCGCTGCATGTCCTGCGGCAGGTCGATCTGCTTCACCTCGACGTTCGCCACCTTGATGCCCCAGGGCTCGGTGTGCTCGTCGATGATCCGCTGGAGCTGCTGGTTGATCTTGTCGCGCGCCGAGAGCAGATCGTCGAGCTCCACCTGGCCGAGCACGCTCCGCAAGGTGGTCTGGGCGATCTGCGAGGTCGCGTAGAGATAGTCCTGCACGGCGACGATCGCCCGCTCCGGGTCGACCACGCGGAAGTAGATCACGGCGCTCACCTTGATCGACACGTTGTCGCGCGTGATCACGTCCTGAGGCGCCACGTCGAGGGCCACCGTTTGCAGACTCACCCTCACGATCTTGTCGATGATCGGGACCAGGATGACGAGGCCCGGCCCGTTCCCTGCCCGCCCGGGTTCAAGATGGCCTTGGCGCTGCGGCCGAGGCGAAAGATCACCGCGCGCTCGTATTCACGGAGGATTTTCGCGTACGAGCCGATGAAGAAGATCACCACGAAGACAACAGCGATGAGCAGCAGCGTCTCGACGTTCATCATGCGACTCCCCTTCGGCCTCGGCCTTCGCGACCCTCAGGGTCAGGCCGTCCACCCCGACGATCCGCACCTGCGCGCCGGGCTCGAGGGGCTCGCCCTCCGCGACCGCGCGCCAGAGCTCACCCGACACCATCACCTGCCCCTCGGGCCCGAGGCGCTCGCGGACCGTGGCCGTTCTGCCGACCAGGCCCTCGGCGCCGGTCGACGGCGGCCGGCCGAGCGCGCGTACGCCGGCCGCGACCACGAACAGAAAGAGCCCGGCGGTCGCGGCCACCGTCGGGCCGATGACCCACCAGGACACGCGAAAGCCAACCTCGGGCGCGTCGAACAGCATCAGCGAGCCGAGCGCCATCGAGACGATGCCGCCGATCGCCAGAACGCCGTGGCTCACGATCTTGATCTCGGCGATCAGCAGCACGATGCCGAACAGGATCAGGAGCAGGCCCGCGTAGTTGATCGGCAGGCTCTGGAAGGCGAAGAACGCCAGGATCAGCGAGATGCCGCCGATCACGCCGGGCAGGATCACGCCCGGGTTCGACAGCTCGAAGAACAGGCCCGAGCATGCCGAGCATCATGAGCACGTAGGCCACGTTCGGGTCGGTGATGACGTTCAGGAACCGATCGCGGAAGCCGATCTCGATCGGCCGGACCGGCGCGCCTTTCGTGGCGAGCGTCACCGGGCCCTCGGGCAGCTTGATGACACGGCCGTCGATCTTCTCCAGCAGGTCGGGGACAGAGTCGGCGATGAGGTCGATCACCTTCAGCTTCAGCGCGTCGCGCTCCGTGATGGCCACGGCCTCGCGCACCGCCTTCTCGGCCCAGTCCGCGTTGCGGCCGCGCTCGAGCGCGACGGTCCGGATGAAGCGCGGCGGCGTCGTTCTCGATCTTCTTCATCATCGTCTTGTCGGCAGTGCCGCCGCCGACCATGACGGGCGAGGCGGCGCCGATGTTGGTCGCCGGGCGCCATCGCCGCCACGTGCGCGGCCATCGTGATGAAGACACCGGCCGACGCCGCGCGCGCGCCGGTGGGCGCGACGTAGACGACGACCGGCACCTCGGCGTTCATCATGCGCTGGACGATCGCGCGCATCGACCGCCTCGAGCCCGCCGGGCGTGTCGAGCTGGATGATGAGCGCCTGGGCGCGCTCGGCCTGCGCGCGGTCGATGGCGAGGCCCACGAGGCGCAGGGTGACCGGGCTGATCACCCCTCGATCTCGATCGTGGCGACGGGCTGCGGCGCCGCCGACGCCGGCGCCGCGAGCGCGAGCAGCGCAACGACGAACGCGAGACACGCGCACGTCGCGATCGTCCGCACGGATGCGCGGCCGGAGCGTGCGGGAGCCGGCCCGAACCCGTTGCGAGCCGCGTTCATTTCTGAGCGCCAGCAGGCTCACGAGCTCGAAGAGCAGATTGGCGGCGAGCAGCGCGGTGATCTGGCCGGGGCCGTCGTACGGGGGCGAGACCTCGACCACGTCCGCGCCGACGAGCGACTGGCCCGGCGAGCGCCGCGCACCAGCACGAGCGCCTCATACGAGGTAAGCCCGCCGACCTCCGGCGTCCCGGTTCCGGGCGCGAAGGCCGGATCGACGGCGTCGATGTCGAACGAGCAGTAGACCGGGCCGCCGCGCAGGCGGGCGAACCGCTCCGCGACCCAGGCGGTCCCCTGCTCCTTCACCGTCTCGATGCGGGCGACCTCGATCCCGTGCTGGTCGTGGAACTCGAAGTCCTCGGAGCCGTAGAGCGGACCGCGGATCCCGACCTGGATCATGCGTCGGGGATCGATGAGCCCTTCCTCGACGGCCCGGCGAAACGGCGTGCCGTGGAAGTATTTCGAGCCGAAGTATTCGTCCCACGTGTCGGGATGGGCGTCGAAGTGCACGAGTCCCAATCGCCCGTGGCGGCGCGCGACCGCGCGCAGGATGCCGAGGGTCACGGAGTGATCGCCGCCGACGCACACGGGCATCGCGCCCTCCGCGATCACCTGGCTCACTCGTGCATCGATGGCGGCCAGGGTGCGCTCGATCGAGATCGGCACGGTGTCGACGTCGCCGCAATCGGCGATGCGCAGCCGTTCGAACGGGTGCACCTTGAGCACCGGATTCCACGGGCGAATCAGCGAGGACTGCTCGCGCACGGCCCGCGGGCCGAAGCGGGCGCCGGTGCGGTACGAGGTCCCGCCGTCGTACGGAATGCCGAGCAGGGCGACGTCGAGGCCCCTTGGCGGAGTCGGCCGTGGGCAGCAGCATGAACGTCGCGACCTGGCCGAATCGCGGGGAGACGAACGGATTGCGGGGTACCGACGTGCTCACCGCGAACCTCCTAGAGCGCCGAGCGGAGCCCGGCGACCGCCGTCAGGAGCAGCGCGACCTCGTCGGGTGAGTTGAACACCGAGAAGGTGGCCCGTGAGGTGCCGACGACTCCGAGTCGACGCATGAGCGGCATCGCGCAGTGGTGGCCGGCCCGGACGGCGATCCCTTCGGCGTCGAGCAAGGCCGCCACGTCGTGCGGATGAAGGCCGTCCACCGCGAACGAGACGACGGCGCCACGCTCGACGCCCAGGGCCGGGCCGTAGACCGTCACCCCGGAATCCGCGCCAGGCCTTCGTGGGTCTGGTGCGTGAGGGCGCGCTCGTGCTCGGTCACGCGGTCCATGCCGAGCTTCTCCAGGTACTCGATCGCCGCCGTCAGCCCCACGGCCTCGGCAATGGGCGGGTGCCCGGCTCGAACCGCCAGGGCAGGTCGTTCCACTGGGCGTGATCGATCCACACTTCCTTGATCATCTCGCTACCGCCCCGGCCGGGCTCCAGACTGTCGAGCACCGCGCGCCGGCCGTAGCAGGACGCCGATCCCGGTCGGGCCGAGCATCTTGTGGGCCGGAGAACACGTAGAAATCGCATTCGAGCGCGGACATATCGAGCCGCAGGTGAGGCGCTGCCTGAGCCCCGTCGACGACCGTGAACGCCTTGACAGCTCGGGCTCGGCGCACGATCTCGGCGACCGGATTGATCGTCCCCACCACGTTCGAGACGTGGGCGAACGCCACCACGCGCGTCCGCGCTGTGAGCAGGCGGTCGAGGGCGCCGAGGTCGAGCGTGCCGTCGTCGCGGATCGGCACCGCCTTCAGGACGGCGCCCCGGTCCTTCGCGACGAGCTGCCACGGGATCAGGTTCGAGTGGTGCTCGAGCTCGGTGACGATGATCTCGTCGCCCCTGCCGAGCGTCCGCCCGATGGTCTCGGCGATGAGGCCGAGGCCGTCGGTGGTCCCGCGGGTGAAGACGACCTCTTCCCGGCTCGGCGCGCCGATGAAGCGCTGGACGGAATCCCGCGCGAGCTCGTAGAGCTCCGTGGCCTCCTCGCCGAGCGTGTGGATCGAGCGATGCACGTTCGCGTGGCTCCGCTCGTAGTACCGGTTCATCGCCTCGAGCACCGCGCGCGGCTTCTGGCTCGAGGCACCGGAGTCGAGATAGACGAGCGGATGGCCGTTGACGATCCGCTGCAGGATCGGAAAATCCGGGCGCGTGAGCTCGTCGAGCCTCATGCCTTCTTGGCTCCGTCGAGCGCCTGCGCCAGCACGGAGAGCGGCAAGGTCGCGCAGCGCATCCGCGTCGGGCGAATCTCGGCCTGGAGCACGGCCAGCACGTCGCTCACGTCCAGCGCCGCCGCCTCGCCGCGCGTGCGGCCCGCGACCAGATCGGCGACCACGTCGGCGGATGCGGTGCAGATCGCGCAGGAGTCGCCGATGAACCGCGCCTCGGCGATCCGCCCCTCCGGCGCGACCGTCAGCATCATCCGCACGCGGTCGCCGCAGAGCGGGTTCACGTCCTCGGCCACGGCGTTGGCGCCGGGCAGCTCGCCGCGATGGCGCGGCTTCCGCCACCGATCGCGGATGACGTCGCTATAGAGGCCGCCGGGCGCGGAGGGCGTGGCGCCGCTCACTCGAGCTCCCGCGGGCGACATTCGACCGGTACGGCGGGAAGCGATACGCCATGTCGCGCGAGAGCATGCCGCCATGGCCCATCTCGGCCAGGGTCCGATTGTCGACGCGCTCGCAAGCGAGGATCTGCGGTAGCGCCAGGTCGAACGTCGTCGCCTGCGAGAACATGCCGCAGGTCGGCATCCCGAGCACCGGCTTTCCATCCCACAGCGCGAGCCAGAGGAGACTGCCGGGATGGGCCGGCACCCCGTGTCGCTCCATGCGAGCGCCCGAGCAGGGTGAGGCCGCCGAAGACGGGATCGAGCGGATCGAGCGCGCTCGCCCCGGCGACGATCAGCACCTCGGCGCCGTCGCGCCGCTGTGCCGTCAGCGCATCGGCCACGACTTTCGGTGAACCTCCGGCGTAGGTGATCGGCAGCAAACGTCCGCCAAACCACTCGATCTTCTGCTTCAGCGCCGCCTCGAATCGGGCGCGCTGCTTGGCGTCGAGCCGCTCCTGGGCGATCACGCCGATCGTCGTCGGCCGGAACGCGTTGACCGCGACGAGCCCGTGAGCGTCGCGGGCGATCTTCTCGACCGCTGCGAGCGTCTCCGCCGGAATGACGAGCGGCGTCACCTTTGCACTTGCCGATCGTCTCGCCGGGCTCGACGGGCTGAGAATCGAAGAGCGTGAAGACCGAGATGCCCTCGAGCGCGTTCGCGTCGGCTAGCGCCTGGCGGCGAACCTTCAGGAGGCCCCGCCGTGTCGCGGCGAGCGTCCACTGCCCGCCGGTGTAGCCCTTCACCTCGACGCCGTCGCCGACCACCGCGGCCGCCAGCCGCTTACCGGCTTCCTCTTCGTGCAGATCGTTCGGATCGACGGCGAGCAGATGAATCTCTTCCCAGGGCGTCTCGAGGAGAATCTTCGCGGTGGCTGCGGTGAGCCGCGCGCCCTTCTCGACCGCGATCTTGCCGGCCGCGTCGCGAACGTCGTGGCAGAGGACCTTGCCAGCCAGGCCCTCGGCGCTCGCCGCCTCGCGCCGCTGCGCGATCGCCTTCATGACTTCGAGCTTGGCGCCGATCCTGATGGACCCGAAACCGGCACGCTGTCCCGTCGAGGCTTCGTGCTCATCGGCTGGCCGGTCCCGCCGCCCCGCACGGCCTGAATCTCGGCCATGACCGCCAGGGCGATCTCGGGCGCCGAGCGCGCGCCGATGTCGAGGCCGATCGGCACGCGGACGCGCTTGAGCGCGGCGTCGCTCTGCCCTCTTCGGCCAGGAGCTTCAGGATGGCCGCGCCGCGCCGGCTCGAGCCGAGCATGCCGATGTAGCCGACGTCGGTGGCGAGCGCCTTGTGCAGCACCGGCAGGTCGTACTTGTAGTCGTGCGCCATCAGCACGAGCGCGGTCGACGGCACGAGCGGATACGCGCTGACGAGCTCCGAGGGGATACCGATCTTCAGCTCGTCGACCTGCGGGAAGCGCTCGCGGGTCGCGAACCGCGGCCGGCCGTCGATAACGACCGTCCGGTAGCCGAGCACGCGGGCGAGATCGACCATCGGCATCGAGACGTGGCTGGCGCCGACGACGAGCAGCAGCGCGGACGGCGCGAACACCTCGACGAACGCGCGCGTGCCTTCGGCAAGGAGCGTTCGAGAGGTACCGAGCGTCATCGCGTCGCGCGCTTCTTCGACGAATCGCTCGTCGAGCGCCGCGTCGCCGAGGCGTCCCGGTGGTCGTGCCGTCGTCCAGCAGCAGAGATCTTCGCGCCGACCGGACCGTCGAGCCGCGTGATGATCGCGGCCCGTCCGCCCTTCTCGGTATGAGCGCGCACGCGCTCCAGGAAATCGGCCGACAGCGGCTCGACGAACACCTCGATCGTGCCGCCGCACGTGAGCCCGATCTCCCAGGCCTCCTCGTCGCCCAGATTCAGCTCGAGGAGCCGGGGCCGGTTCGTGTTCAGCACGTCTTCGGTCTGCTCGATCACCTGGGCGTCCACGCAGCCGCCGATGGTGACGGAACCGAGCACGGATCCGCCTTCACCGACGAGCATCTTGGCGCCTTCCTTGCGCGGCGTGGTGCCGCGCGTGTTCACCAGGGTCGCGACCGCGACCTTGCCCGGAGACCGCCGCAGTTCGTCAATCTGATCGAAGAGTTCCGCCATGGGTCCTCATGATACGCCGAGCGAGGCCGCGACGCACCCCTGACCCTGCCGCGACGCGTGTGACGTTCCGGTAAAGCGTTTGCGCCGGGCGCTAGAGATGCAGCTTGCCGGCGAGATCGCGCAAGGCCGCGAGGTTGTGGCCGGCCGCGAAGTCGTCGATCAGCGGCATCGCCGCCGCCATGCCGCGCGTCAGCGGCTCGTACGAGGGATTGCCGAGCAGCGGGTTCAGCCAGATCAGGCGTGCCGCGCGCCGCTTGATCCGCATGAGCTCGGTCGCCAGCACGTCCGGCTCGCCCGTGTCCCACCCGTCCGACAGCACGATCACGATCGTCCGCCGGTCGACCAGGTGCGGCCACTCGCGGTTGAACTGGGCGAACGACTCGCCGATGCGCGTGCCGCCCGACCAGTCGCGCACGTCGGTCAGCCGCCGCAGCACCTGACGATACGACCGCCCGCGGAGCAGCTCGGTGATGCGCGTGAGCCGCGTCGAGAAGATGAACGTCTCGACCCGGCCGAAGACGTTCTGCAGCGCGAACAGGAACTGGAGCAGGAAGCGGCTGTAGAGATCCATCGAGCCGGAGACGTCGCAGAGCAGCACGAGCCGCACCTTCTTGCGCTTCCGCTCGCGGTAGCGCAGCTCGATGATCTCGCCGCGCGTGAGGTTCGCGCGCAGCGTTCGCCGCAGATCGACCCGGCCGCGCCGCTTCACCGGCCGCCGGCGGCGGCTCATCCGATGCGCGAGCCGGCGCGCGATCTTGATCGTGAGCTTCAAGAGCTCGTCGAGCTGGTCGGCGCTGAAGGTCGAGAAGTCCTGATTCACGAGCCCTTCGGCCTCGGACGCGAGCGGCACGCTCAGCGGATCGCCGCCTTCCTCGGGCTCTTCCTCGCCCCACGAGTCGAGCGCCAGCGCCTCGCGCTTCTGTCCCGCCTTGCGACCGCGCCGCCCGGGTCGTCGATCGAAGGCGCCGGAATGAATCCGGACTGGTCGTCGTCCCGCTCCGGCAGGACGCGCCAGAATGCCTCGAAGCACCGGTCGAACGGCGGCACTTCCTCGGGCCGGGTCACGAAGATGGCGCGCAGACCAAGGTAGAACTCGTGACGGTCGGTGAGGTCGAGGTGGTCGAGGGCGCGGACCGCGTCGGTGACCTCGACCAGAGTCACCGGCAGACCGGACTGCCGGAGCAGCGACGCGAAGCGCGCGATCGCCGCCGAGAGATCCCGCGGCACGCGCTCAGCTCGGCGTGGGCAGGAACGGGGCGAGCCCCGTCTTCGCGACCTCGTTACGGAAGCGCTTCATGTCGTCGACGTCCTTCAGCACGCAGCCGAGCGTCTCGTTGACGAGCGCCTCGTCGATGTGATCGGCATGGAGCGACGCGAGCGCCTGCGCCCAGTCGAGGGTCTCGGCCACGCCCGGCACCTTCGCGAGCCGCACCTGACGGAGAGTCTCCATGAACTTGGCGATCTCGCGCGTGAGCCGGCCGTTGATGCCCGGCACCTTGCGCGCGATGATCCGGATTTCCTTGTCGGGCGCCGGATAGTCGATCCAGAGATAGAGACACCGTCGGCGGAGCGCGTCCGACAGCTCGCGCGTGCGGTTCGAGGTCAGGATGACGTGCGGCGGATGCGTCGCCTTGATGGTGCCGATCTCAGGGATCGTCACCTGCCACTCCGAGAAAACCTCGAGCATGAACGCTTCGAACTCTTCATCTGAGCGATCGACTTCGTCGACCAGGAGAACCGGCGACTGAGACTCTTGCGTGATCGCCTGGAGCATCGGGCGGCGGAGCAGGAATGGCTCCGAGAAGATCTCGTGCTCCTTCTCGACCATCCCCGGTTGTTGTGTCCGGCTTCCTCGAGCTTGATGTGCAGCAGCTGCTTCTGGTAGTTCCACTCGTAGAGCGCCGTCGAGGCGTCGAGCCCTCGTAGCACTGGAGCCTGATCAGGTTCGTGCTCGAGCATCCGCGCCATCACCTTCGCGACCTCGGTCTTGCCGACGCCGGCGGGCCCTTCGATCAAGAGCGGCTTGCGCAAGCGCATCGCGAGATGAATCGACGTCGCGACCGGTGCGTCGGTGACGTATTCCGCCGCTTCCATCATGTCCTGGATCTTGCGGATCTCTTCGCGCATGGCTAGCTATTGTACATGAAGCTTCGCGTAATCTTCGGGCGTGTCCACGTCGGGCGGCATCGCGAGATCGAACGCCACGGTCTCGACGCGCTCCGGATTTTCTTTCACCACCGCCCGCGCGCCCGCGTCGCCCTTGAGCGCGCGGAGCTCGGCGAACACCTCGGACGAGAACACGACCGGCGTGCCCTGCACGCCCTGGTAGACCGGCGCGACGATGGCCTTGCCCGAGCGGCCGGAGGGCTTCGAGCAGGCGCGGGCACGACCGTGGCGGGCATGCGCGGCTGGTCGCCGAGGGCGACCAGCGCGGCGGTCGTCCACGGCTTGAGCGCGGCGATACCGGCGGCGATCGAGGTCCCCTGCCCGTCCTGCGGCCGCGGATTGACGGCGAAGCGCACGGTGAGATCCTCGAGCGCCTGACGGATGGCCGTGTCGTCCGGGCCGGTCACGACCACGACGTCCTCGACGTGACTCACGATGTGCTCGACGGACCAGCGCACGACGGGTTTGCCCTGCAGCTGAAGCAGGAGCTTCTGCCGTCCCATGCGTCGCGCGAGGCCCGCGGCCAGCATCACCGCGGCGATCACGACCAGTGGCCCTCGAGCTCCTTCGCCACGTCGTCGGGTCGCTCGAGCTGCCACCAGTGCGAGCACCCCGCGAACTGGATGAAGCGCGCGCGGGTCCGGCTCGCCAGACGACTTCCGAAGACGGGCGCGGCGTACGGATCCTTCTCGCCCCAGAGGATGAGACCGCGCGCCGGCGCTCGTTGGAGCTCGTCTTCCCACTCCGACCCGGCGCGGATCGCCGAGCGATAAAGCGCCAGGATGCTGCGCTTCATCGTGGGGTCGAGATGCTCCCCGCCGTCGTTGCGTCGGCCTGGGGCACGCCGGCGGCGACGAGCGCCGAGGCGAGAACCTCGGGCGTGAGCTTTTCCATCACCTGCTCGCCGACTCCTGGGGTCTGCCAGAGCTTTGCCGCCTTGTGCCATTCGTATTCGGGGTCGAGCGGCGCAGCGCCGGCGGCCCAGGTACGCACCAACGTCGGCTCGAGCGAGACGGCGCGAACCACGAGGAGCCCGCCCCAGTCGTGGCCGACCAGATCGATCGGTCGGTCGATGCGGGCAGAGCTCGGCGAGCAGCCAGTTGCAGTAGGCTTCCTTCGTGCAGTCGAAGCCTGCGGGAATCTCGCAGCCGAAGCCGGGGAGAGAAAGCGAGACGACATCGTCGCGGCGGAGTCGCCCGACGACGGCACGCCAGACCCGATGCGTGTCCGGCACCCCGTGCACGAAGACCGCCGGCATCAGCGGCCTCGCGCCCGAGGAAGCGTCACGCGTCTCGTGGTGGTCAGCGCCCGATCGGCTATCCGCCGGCGCGCTTGACCGCCTCGGTCAACGCGCGCTTGGCGAACACACGGCAGAGATGCGACTTGTACTCGACGGAGCCCTGCAGGTCCGCCTGCACGTCGACACCCTCGGCGGCCTTCTGGGCGGCCGCCTCGATCGCCGCGGCGTCGAGCTTCTTGCCCGTGCAGCCCGCCTCGACACCCTTCGCGCGCACGGCCTTGGTGCCGGCGCCGGTAACACCGATCGACGCCTTGGAGCAGGCGCCCTTGCCGTCGAGCGTGACGGCCGCGGCGACGCCGACGACGGCGAACCGCGAGGCCGGATGCGGGAACTTCATGTACGCGGCTCCGGTGCTCGCCGGCAGCACGGGCACGCGCACCTCGACGAGAATCTCGTCCTCGCCGACCGCGGTGGTCATCAGACCCTTGAACCAGTCGTCCACCTTCACGGTGCGACGCCCCTTGGCGCCCTCGCACACCATCTCGGCGCCGAGCGCGATCATCGCCGCCGGATAGTCCGCGGCGGGATCAGCGTGGGCGATCGAGCCGCCGACGGTCCCGCGGTTGCGCACGGCCGGGTCGCCGATGATCGCGGCGACCTCGGAAAGGACGGCAAGCTTCGACTTCACGAGCGCCGACGACTCGACCTCCCAATGGGTGGTCATCGCACCGATCGCCAGCATGTTGCCGTCCTGCTTGATCCCCGAGAGCCCGGGAACCTTGCCAAGGTCGATCAGGTGCTTGGGCTGGGCCAGCCGCAGCTTCATCATCGGGATCAGGCTGTGGCCGCCCGCGAGCAGCTTGGCGTCGTCCTTGTGCTTGCCGAGAAGCTGCAGCGCTTCCTTGATGGTGCCGGGCGCGTGATAGTCGAACGCGGCTGGGTACATGTCGCTCTCCTGGCTCTTATTTACCGGGCGCTCTTGGCGCCCTGAATGATCGTCCACACACGCTCGGCGCTCAGCGGCATCGCCTCGATGTGGTCCACGCCGAGCGGTGAGAGCGCGTCCACCACGGCGTTCATGACCGCCGGCGGTGACGCGATCGTCCCGGTCTCCCGGCGCCCTTGATACCCATCGGGTTGACCGGCGTAGGAGTAACCGTACGGTCCGTCTCGTACATCGGCAGCATGTCGGCCTTTGGCAGCGCGTAGTCCATCATGCTGCCCGTCACGAGCTGGCCGGACTGGCCGTCGTACACGGCGCCTTCGCAGAGCGCCTGCCCGACGCCCTGCGCGATGCCCCCGTGGACCATGCCGTCCACGATCATCGGATTGATGACGTTGCCGACGTCGTCCACCGCCAGGTAGCGGAGGATGCGGACGTTGCCGGTCTCCCGCTCGACCTCGACGACGCACGCGTGCGCGCCAAAGGGGAAGCAGAAGTTCGAGGGATCGTAGAAGCGACGTCTCCTCGAGCCCGGGCTCGAGCCCCTCCGGATAGTTGTGCGGCACGTACGCGGTGAGGGACACGGCGCCAAACGGCACCGCCTTGCCGGGTGCACCTTTGACGGAGAACTGGCCACCACCGAACTCGATGTCGCCCGGCGACGCCTCGAGCAGGTGCGCCGCGATCTTCTTACCCTTCTCGATGACCTTGTTGAGCGACATGAGAATCGCGGTGCCGCCGACCGACGCGGAACGGCTGCCGTAGGTGCCCATGCCGAACGGGATCGACCCGGTGTCGCCGTGCACGATCTCGATCTGCTCCATCGGGATGCCGAGCTTGTCGGCCACGATCTGGGCGAACGTCGTCTCGTGCCCCTGCCCGTGCGAGTGCGAGCCGGTGTACACCGTGACCCCCCGGTCGGATGCACGCGCACCTTGCCGGACTCGTAGAGCCCCGCGCCGGCGCCGAGCGCGCCGACCAGCTTCGAAGGGGCGATCGAGCACGCCTCGATGTACGCCGAGAAGCCGATGCCGAGGAGCCGGCCTTGCTTGCGCGCGGCTTCCTGCTCGGCGCGGAACTTCTTGTAGTCGAGCATCTGGAGCATCCGGTCCCACGCCGCGCCATAGTCGCCGCTGTCGTACACGACGGCGACCTGCGTCTGGAACGCGCCGGAGAACTTCGGGATGAAGTTCTTCTTCCGGAGATCGGCCACATCCATCTTGGCCGCGCGCGCCCCGGCCTCGACGATGCGCTCGAGGACATAGCACGCCTCCGGCCGCCCCGCGCCGCGATAGGCGTCCACCGCGGTCGTGTTCGAGAAGACGCCCGTCACCTCGCAGTGAATGGCGGGGATCGCGTAGACGCCGTTGAGCAAGGTGCCGTAGAGGAACGTCGGGATCGCCGGCGCGAAGGTCGAGAGGTACGCACCGAGGTTCGCGGTCGTCTTCACGCGGAGGCCGAGCATCTTGCCGTCGGCCGACAGCGCGAGCTCGGCCTCGGTCACGTGGTCGCGGCCGTGGGCGTCCGTCAGGTATGCCTCGCTGCGGCTGGCGGTCCAGCGAATCGGCCGCTTGAGCTTGCGCGAGGCCCACGAGCAGACGACTTCTTCGTTGTAGAGGAAGATCTTGGAGCCGAAGCCGCCGCCCACGTCCGGCGCGATCACCCGCACCTTGTGCTCGGGAATGCCGAGCACGAACGCGCACATCAGCAGCCGATGCACGTGCGGGTTCTGCGAGGTCACCCAGAGCGTCAGCTCACCCGTCGCGTCGTCGTAGCGCGCCACGCATGCGCGCGGCTCCATGGCGTTGGCGACCAGGCGCTGGTTGATGATGCGCTTCTTCACCTTCACCGGCGCGCTGTTGAAGGCCGCGTCGGTCGCCGCCCGGTCGCCGATCTCCCACTTGAACGCGACGTTGCCCGGCGCTCCTTCGTGGAGCTTGGGCGCGCCGGACGCGGCCGCCTGGTCGGTGATCGTGACTGACGGCAGCGGCTCCCAGTCGACCTGCACCTTTCGGCGCCGTCGACCGCCGCTTCGTGGCTGTCCGCGATCACGATCGCCACCGGGTCGCCCACGTGGCGCGCGACGTCGGACGTGAGCGGCATGTGCGGCACGATCGCCAGATCCTGCATGACGCCCGGAACTTTCTTCTCCTTGCGGAGGTCCCAGCCGCAGGGCAGCGAGTTGACGCCGGTCATGTCCTTGCCGGTGAAGACCGCGACGACACCGGGATGGCGCGCGGCCGCCGCCGTGTCGATCTTGCGGATCTTCGCGTGGGCGTGGGGGCTCCGCACGAACGCCGCGTACGTCATCCCAGGGAGCTTCAGGTCGTCGACGTACTGGCCGCGCCCGGTGATGAAGCGCGGGTCCTCGCGCCGCTTGATCGATTTACCGAAGAGCCGGTCGGAGGCGACGGTGGCCATTAAGCTTTCCTCACTTCTTCGCGGGCATGTGCTCGGCCGCCCACTCGATCGCCTTCACGATGTTGTGATAGCCGGTGCACCGGCAGAGATTGCCTTCGAGCTGATGCCGGATCAGCTCCTCCGAGGGCTTCGGATACCGCTCGAGCATCTGGTACACGGACATGATCATGCCGGGTGTGCAGAACCCGCACTGCAGTCCGTGCTTCTCCCAGAACCCCATGCTGGATCGGGTGCAGCTCGCCGTCCTTCGCCAGTCCCTCGATGGTCATGATGTTGGCGCCGTCCACCTGACCGCGAAGAAGGTGCAGGCCTTGACCGCCTGGCCGTTCATGAGGATCGTGCACGCGCCGCACTGGCTCGTGTCGCAGCCGACGTGCGTCCCGGTGAGCCCCACGGTCTCGCGGATGTAGTGGACGAGCAGCAGGCGGGGCTCGACTTCATGGCTGTAGCTCTGGCCGTTGATCGTCATCTTGACTGGCAGTTTCACGACTCATCCTCCGGGATTCGGCGGTTTGGGAGCGGGTTTTGGGCGCCCCGATCTGGCGCGACAGAGGGTAAGACTTCGCCCCCGCTGTGTCAACCGGGACAGGCGTTTGGCGCTACTCGCCGAGGAGGCGCCGCCCGTCGGCGCGGGCCTGGTCGAGGACCTCGCGAACGGGCAGCGACTTCTCGCGCGCGATCCGGGCGACGTCGGCGAACTCGGGCGTGACCGTCACGATTCGACCGGCCAGGCGCGAGACCTTGAACGGGATCGTCCCGTAGGCCGTCGTCACCTCGACCATCTCGCGCTGCAGTCGCGCGCGGCGCCATTCCGACCAGCGCACGCCGATCGTGGTCGTCTCCTCGAACAGGGCGCGGGACAGGTCGCCGACGCGCTCCGGTGCGCAGAGCGCCGTCACCACCACACCCGGCCGGCCGCGCTTCATGATGACCGGCTGGAGGAACACGTCGAGCGCGCCGGCCTCGAACACCCGCTCGATCAAGGTCTCGTAGAGCTGGGGCGACATGTCGTCGATCGTCGTCTCGACCTGGAGCACCGTCTCGTCGGCGCCGAGGGTGTCGGCGGTCTGGCCGAGGAAACAGCGCAGGACGTTCGGCGTGCCGGGCAGGTCCATCGTGCCGGCGCCGTAGCCGATCGCTTCGATCGTCATCGCCGGCATTTTCCCGGCCGAGGCGGACAAGGTCGTGAGGATCGCCGCGCCCGTCGGCGTGACCAGCTCGGCCTTCACGCCCGTGTCGACGACCGGGAAGCCGCGCAGGAGCTCGGCGGTGCCGGGCGCCGGAACCGGGATCCGGCCGTGCGGACCACGGACGTGTCCGCCGCCCACCGGAAGCGCCGACACGTGAACCGCCTGCGCCCCGGCCAGATCGAGCGCGATCACGCCGCCGGTCACGTCGACGATCGCGTCCACCGCGCCGACGTCGTGGAACTGGACCGATTCGCGATCGGCCCGTGCACGCGCGCCTCGGCATCGGCGAGCCGCGTGAAGATCCGCGTCGCCCGCTCCCGCACGCTCGCCTCGAGCGCGCTCCGCTCGAGAATGTCGAGAATGTCCCGCAGCGACCGATGATGCCGATGCGCATCCCCGTCGATCTCGACATCCACCTTGGTCGCCCGAAAATCCCCTTCATCACCTCGCGCACAACGAGCGTCCACCCCGGCAGCGCCAGCTTCGCGCAGCTCCTCCTTCAGCCGCGCGAGCGACACTCCCGCGTCCAGGAGCGACGCCATGATCATGTCCCCCGCCGCCCCAGAAGGACAATCGAAGTACGCGACCCTCAAACTCTGGTCACCTCACCCCGACAAATCGAACGAGCCACAGACCCATCCAGCGCTCGAATCGCCAACGACTCATAGCCTCTGTCTATGCCCACGCGCGAACTCACCAGGCCGCCCGTCGATCACGCGTCTCAAAGCGCGGCGCCGCTCGTGCCGGCGGGGGCCGGGCGTGCCGGGAGGGGCCGTGGGACCCGTTCCCTCCAAGGGCAACGGGCGCGGCGCACCCAGATGGAGCCCAGCCGCCCCGGAGCAGCGAACGCGCGCCGCGTGGTCCCACGACCCCTCCCGGCACGCCCGGCCCCCGCCGGCACGACGTCACCGCACTTTAGCGATGAGATGATTGATCTGCGAGGCCTGGTGAGCCGCCCCGTAGCCGTTGTCGATGTTCACCACCGACACGCCCGAGGCGCACGAGTTCAGCATCGCCAGCAGCGCGGCGATCCCCCGAACGAGGCGCCATACCCGATGCTGGTCGGCACGGCGATGACGGGGCGATCGATCAATCCCCGACGACGCTCGGCAACGCGCCCTCCATCCCCGCGACCACGACGAGCACGTTGGCCTCAGCCAGCAGATGGTAGTGCGCCAGCAGCCGATGCAGTCCCGCCACGCCGCAGTCGTAGAGCCGCTCGACGCGATTGCCCAGCGCCTCGGCCACGAGCGCGGCTTCCTCGGCGACGGGAAGGTCGGCGGTCCCGGCGGCGAGCACGACGATGAGACCGAGCCCCGCGCCGGGCTCCGGTCGGGCGATCACGAGCTTCGCGTCGGCGTGGTAGACGTGCGGCAGGCCGGCGGCGGCCACCGCGTCGGCCACGGCGCGATCCGCCCGGGTGGCTAGGATGTTCGGGTGATGAACGATCAAGCGCTCGAGGATCGCGACGACCTGCGCGGGCGTCTTGCCGAGACAGAAGATGGCTTCCGGCGCGCCCCTCGGAGCGCGCGGTGATGGTCGATCTTCGCGAATCCCAGATCTTCGAACGGCAGCGCGCGAAGCTTCGCGACCGCCGCGTCGACGTCGACACGCCCGGCCCGGAGATCTTCGAGCAGCGCGCGCAGCGCTTCCCTATCCACCGTTCGCTTTCGATTTCAGGTTCAGCAACAGATTCGCGCTGCCGGACTGGAAGCCGGCGAGGTCGAGCGTCACGTAGATATAGCCGAGCTCGCGCAGGCGCGTCACGATCGTGTCGTGCAGGTCGCCCTCCCAGAGCTTGGCCATCTCGGCCCGGTCGATCTCGAGGCGCGCCAGGCGATCGTGATGACGCACCCGGAACTGGCGAAAGCCGAGCGAGCGGATGAACGCCTCGGCGGCGTCGACCTGGCGGAGCTTCTCGGGCGTGATCCGATCACCGTACTGGAAGCGCGAGGACAGGCACGCGAACGAGGGCTTGTCCCACGTCGGCAGGCCGAGCTCGCGCGAGAGCGTCCGGATCTCTTCCTTCCACAGCTCGGCCTCGATCAACGGCGCGCGCACGCCCCGCTCCTTCGCGGCCTTCATGCCCGGGCGGTGATCGCCGCGGTCGTCCATGTTGGCGCCGTAGACGAGCGCGCGGCAGCCCTCGCGCGCGGCGATGGGCTCGAGCTTGAGGAAGAGCTCTTCCTTGCAGAAGAAGCAGCGATTCGTCGGATTGCGCGCGTAGTCCGGGTTCTGGAGCTCGTCGGTCCGGACGATCAGGTGACGCATGCCCAGGAGCTCGCCGAGGCGCCGGGCCTCGTCGAGCTCACTGGCCGGATAGGTCTCGGAATCCGCCGTCACGAGCAGCGCGTGGGCGCCGAGGGCGTCCTTCGCGGCGCGCGCCGAGCAAGGTCGAGTCGACGCCGCCCGAGAACGCGACCACCACGCTCTCCATCTCGCGGAGCACGTCGACCAGACGATCGTACTTGGCCTGCGTCATCGTGCTCAGGGCTCGACCCGGATCAGGTCGTGGAACGCCGTGTAGCGCTCGGCGATGTCGTTGGGCGAGAGCCGCGTGAGCCGCTTGAGCGAGAAGTCCTCGACGGTGAACGACGCCATCACCGAGCCGTAGACGATCGCGCGCCGCATCGCGGCGGCGTCGATCCGGTCCTGAGCCGGCGAGGTAGCCCATGAATCCGCCCGCGAACGTGTCGCCGGCGCCGGTCGGGTCGTAGACCGATTCCAGCGGATAGGCCGGCACGAAGAAGAGCCGGTCCTCGGTGCTGAGCAGCGCGCCGTACTCGCCGCGCTTGACGACGACGGTCTTCGGTCCCATCGCCGAGATGGCCCGCGCCGCGCTGGATCAGGTTCGGCTCGCTGGCGAGCTGCCGCGCCTCGCCGTCGTTCACGGTGACGACGTCCACCTCGGCCAGTACCTTGCGCAGCGCCTCGCGCTTGCCCTGGATCCAGAAGTTCATCGTGTCCAGGGCGACCAGCTTCGGGCGCTCCTTCATCTGGCGGAGCACGTCGAGCTGGAGCTCGGGATCGATGTTCGCCAGGAACAGGAAGGGCGTTCGCCCCGACACGTCGTTCAGCACCGGGCGAAACTCGGCGAAGACGTTCAGCTGGGTCTCGAGGGTCTTGGCCTCGTTCAGGTCGTAGCCGTACTGGCCCGTCCACCGGAAGGTGCGGCCCTTGGAGGTCTGAAGTCCCCGGATGTCCACGCCGCGATCCGCGAGAAGCTTCAGATGCGCCTCGGGAAAATCCTCGCCGACCGTCGCCACCAGGTGCACGGCGGTGAAGAAGCTCGCCGAGTAGGAGAAGTAGGTCGCGGAGCCGCCGAGTGCCTCCTGCACCTTGCCGAAGGGCGTCTCGACGCTGTCCAGCGCAACCGAGCCGACGACCAGGAGATCACTCATTGTAGCGGGGACCGTGAGGCCGCCTTTGACCGAGGGTGGCCTGCTGTGAGTGCAGCCGCCGACGCCGGTTCCGTTCGCGCGGAAAGTACGGGTCGAGTAGGAGTCCAGCTTTTTCCTCGTTGCCGCCGGGAAGGCGCTCTGGGGTTGGTGATCGACAGCGTTCTTGAGAAGGCTCGGGCACTCGCAGCCGCGCGGCGGCGCGATCGCGGGGATCACCCGGCGCAGGACGTCCTTGGCGGTCGCGACGTTCTTCAAGAGGTTCTGGACGACCGCCTCGACCGAGACCGCTTCGTGCGTCTCGTGCCAGACGTCGTAGTCCGTGGCGAGCGCCAGGGTCGCGTAGCAGAGCTCGGCCTCTCGCGCGAGCTTCGCCTCGGGCATGTTGGTCATCCCGATGATGTCCACGCCCCAGCTCCGATAGATGCGCGACTCCGCCCTGGTCGAGAACTGCGGACCCTCGATGCAGATGTAGGTGCCGCCGCGGTGCACGGTCGCGCTCGTCTGGCGGGCCGCCTTCTCGAGTGCGCCCGCGAGGTCGGGGCACACCGGCTCGGCCATGCCCACGTGGGCGACGATGCCGTCGCCGAAGAACGAGGAGACGCGCCGCTTGGTCGCGTCGAAGAACTGGTCCGGGACGACCAGGTCGAGCGGCCGGATCGCTTCCTTCATGCTGCCGACCGCCGAGATCGAGATGACCCACTGAGCGCCGAGGAAGCGAAACCCCAGATGTTCGCGCGGAAGTTCAGCTCGCTCGGCGTCACCCGATGGCCGCGGCCGTGCCGCGGCAGGAAGATCACCCGCTTGCCGGCGAACCGGCCGACACAGTACGCGTCCGACGGCGCGCCGAACGGCGTCTGGACCTTCTGCCACTTGACGTCGGTCAGCCCCTCGAGCTCGTAGAGGCCGCTTCCGCCGATGACGCCGATCGCGGGCTCGCTCGCCTTCATCGCTCGCTCGCTCCCGCTTCGAGCTCGCCGATCGTCCGATCGTCCTGAACTCCGGTGACGCGAATCGTGGTGAGCGTCCGCACGAGCCGCGGCGGACCGGCGAAGACCGCCTCGACGAAGTTGCCGGTGAGTCCCACGAGCCCGCCGGTGGCGCGGTCCGGGGTCTCGAGCACCAGCACGTCCTCCACGTGACCGATGAGCCCGCGCCGGAACGCGTCGCTCTTGGCGCGTCCGATGTCTCTGAGGATGGCGCTGCGTCGCGGTCGTCACGCGCGAATCGAGCTGGCCCGGGAGCCGGGTGGCCTCGGTGCCCGCACGCGCCGAGTAGGGAAAGACGTGCAGGTACGAGAACGGCAAGTCGCGTACGTAGGCGACGGTCTCGGCGAACTCGGCGTCGGTCTCGCCCGGAAAGCCCGCGATGACGTCGGCGCCGAGACCGAGCCGCGGCCGCGCGGCCGCCAGGCGCTCGACCAGGGCTCGATACATCCGCGTGTTGTACGGACGCCGCATCGCCTTCAGCACCCGATCGCTCCCGCTCTGCAGCGGGATGTGGAAGTGAGGCGCCACGACCGGCGACGAGGTCGCGATCTCCAGCAGCTCCGGCGTGAAGTACGCCGGGAGCAGGGACGACAAGCGCACCCAGCGCAGGCCGGGGATGTCGCCGAGGGATCGCACCAGCTCCGCCAGGCTCGTGCGCGGCACGAGATCGGCGCCGTAGTGTCCGAGGTCCACGCCGGTCAGCACGATCTCCGGGTGTCCGGCCTCGACGAGCTGACGGGCCTGATCGAGGACGACCTTGGGCTCGAGACTGCGACTGGAGCCGCGCGCCAGCGGCACGACACAGAACGCGCAGCGATGCTGGCAGCCGTCCTGAACCTTCAGGAACGCGCGCGACCGGCCGCCGAGCCGAGCGGCGGGTGTCACCTCGACCGCCCGCACCTCGCCGATATCCGAGACCTGCACACGCTCGGCGCCGACTCTGTCGAGCAGCTCGGGCAGGCGATGCTTGTCCGCGTTGCCGACCACGAGATCGACGTCCGCCAGGCCGGCGACCTCGCCCGGGCTCGTCTGCGCCCAGCAGCCGGTCACGACCAGCTTCGCCCGCGGACTCACCCGTGCGGCGCGGCGGATGGTCCGGCGGTCCGACAGCTCGGCGCGGGCCGTGACCGTGCACGTGTTGACGACGACCACGTCCGCGGGCTCGTCGAAGCCGACGGTGCGGAACCCGCGCGCTTCGAGCATGGTCTGGATCTGCTGCGTGTCGACCTGGTTGAGCCGGCAACCGAGGGTCGCGAACGAGACGGTCCGGGCCGCGTTCACCTCAGCTGGCACTCGCGCTCGCCACCGCCGACGGCTCCCGGAGCTGACCGCACGCGGCTCCGATGTCCTCGCCCTTGCTCCACCGCACCGTCGTCGTGAGGCCGGCGTCCAGCAAGACCGACTGGAACGCGAGGATCCGGGCGAGTGGCGGCCGCCGGAACCGCGCGCCCTCCCAGTCGTTGAACGGGATCAGGTTGACCTTGGCCTTGACGCCGCGAAGCAGCCGCACCAGACGCTGGGCATCGTCGACCGTGTCGTTGACGTCCTCGAGCATGACGTACTCGAAGAACACGCGCTGGCGCGAGGCGAGCGGGTATCGCTTCACGGCGCCCATCAGCGCGGCGAGATCGAAGGACCGGTTCACGGGCATGAGCCGCCCGCGGACGTCGTCGGTCGTCGCGTGGAGCGAGATCGCCAGATTCACTTTCAGATCCTCGCGGCCGAGCTTGTCGATCCCGGGCACGAGCCCGACCGTCGAGACCGTGATCCGGCGAGGCGAGTAGCCGACGCCGAGCTTCGGGTCGATGAGGATCCGGATCGCCTTGACCAGCGCCGCGTAGTTCGCGAGCGGCTCGCCCATGCCCATGAACACGATGTGCGTCGCCCGCCGGCCTTCTTCGAGAAGACGGTTGGCGCGCGATGATCTGGCCGACGATCTCGCCCGCGGTCAGATTGCGCTCGAGCCCCATGACGCCGGTCAGGCAAAAGCCGCACGCGAAGCCGCAGCCGACCTGCGTCGACACGCACAAGGTGATCCGCTCGTCGTCCGGCATCAGCACCGAGCTGATCCGGCTCCCGCCGTCCAGCACGTAGACCAGCTTGCGGCTGCCGTCCGCCGACGGCATCTCGCGCTCGGGCTCGGCGCACCTCGACCACGGCCCGCTCGGCGAGCGCCTGGCGGAAGTCCTTCGGCAGGTCGCGTCATGGCTTCCAGATCGAAGACCGACTTGCGATACATCCAGGTCGCGAGCTGGCGGCCGCGATAGCGCGACGCGCCGAGCTCGACGGCGAGGTCCTCGAGCTCGGAAGGCAATAGCCCGACGAGGTTTACGCGCGACATGAAGTGGAGGATATCACGGCCATCGCGGCGGAGCTTTTGCCGCAGCCGCGTGCAGACGGTTGTCCACCAATCCTGTGGCCGAGTCGTGGATAACCGTGTGCGTGGCTGGTTCGCGCGAGCGGCTTTTCAGCCGCTTAGACCACCTCGCTCATTCGATGAGCACGTCCGACCCGGACAGCAGCGAAGCGATCTGACGGGAAGCCCGAAGAGCCGTGAGCCGGTCGCCCCGGCGCAGCACCGTTTCGGCAGTCGGATCCGCCACCACCTCACCGGTCGCGCGAGTCACGCTGACGACGGTGACCCCGAAACGCTCGCGCATCCGCGCCTCGCCCAGCGACTGGTCCATCAGGTGGCCGCCCCTGAGACTGACCTCACGGAGCTGCGGCAGCCCCGTTTCACGCCTCCTCGGCCTGGACGCGCTCCATCGTGCCGCGATAGCGGTTGAGATACGCCAGCACGCGCTCGCGCGGGCAGCGAGAGCCGCTCGAGGGCGTGACGGATCAGGGTCGACGCCGCCTCTTCCTCCGGCTGGATCACCTCGGCGGCGCCTGCCTCGACGAGCCGGGCGCGCCAGGCGAGATCGTGCACGCGCGCCAGGATCTGGACGGTCGGGTTGAAGGCGCGAATGCGGCGCACGGCCTGCCGGGCTCGATCGTTCTCGGGGATCGCCAGGATGACGAGCGCGGCGTGGTTGGCCTGAGCCGCCGCCAGATGACCCTGCTGCGCGGCGTCGCCGAACACGGCGGGCACGTTCCGGGCGCGCAAGCTCTTCACGATGTCCGGATCGCTCTCGATCGCGACGTAAGGGCACGCCGAACGTCTCGAGCGCCTCACCGATCGCGCTGCCCACGCGGCCGAAGCCGCACAGGACGACGTGGCCTTCGAGCGCTCCGACCGACGGCAGCCCGAGCGCCGGCGCCGGCGCTCGTCCAATCGTGCCGGACCGATCCAGCGCGGGACCAGCCGGACGAGCGCCGCATTGATCAAGATCGTCACCAGCGAGGCGGCCAGGGTGGCGCTGTAGACGTCGTCGCCGACGTGGCCGGCCTGGCGCGCCACCTGGACCAGGATGAACGAGAACTCGCCGATCTGGGCCAGGCCGACGCCCACCAGCAGCGCCGTCGACAGCGGCTGGCGGAAGAGCAGGCACGACCAACGTCCAGATCGCCCACTGGCCGACCACGACCAGCCCGACCAGCACCGCGAGCAGGCGAGGTTGTCGACCACCACGCGCAGGTCGATGAGGACGCCGACGGTCACGAAGAAGAGCGCGACGAACGCGTCGCGAAGCGGACAGCATGCGGGCGAGCATCTCGTGCGCGTAGTCGGACTGGTTGATGAGGAGCCCGGCCAGGAACGCGCCGAGCGCCAGTGAGAGCCCGACCGCCTGCGTCATCGCGGCCGCACCGAGACCGACCGCGAGCGTCACGAGCAGGAAGCAGCTCGTCGTTCCGCGTCCGCGCCACGCGCGCCAGGACTTGCGGCAGGATGCGCGAGGCGAGATAGAAGAACGGCACCAGGATCGCGGCCGCCGTCAGCAACGCCTTGGCGACGGCCAGGACCCGATCGCCCTGCAGCGTCCCGAGCGCCGGGATCAGGATGATCAGGACGACGGCCGCCAGGTCCTCGACGAGCGTGATCCCGATCATGATCCGGCCGTGCCGGCTGTGGAGCTCGCCGCGATCCAGGAGCAGCGCGCGCCAGCACCATCGTGCTGCGCCGGCGACACGACCATGCCGATGACCGCGCCCGCGACCGGGGTCCAGCCGAGCAGGCTCCCGACGACGATCCCCAGGGCCGTCGACAGGACGATCCCGATCGGGCCGCCGACGAGCGCGACCCACTTCACGCCCATCAGGTCCTTGAGCGAGAACTCGATGCCGAGCGAGAACATGCAGCAGCACGACCCCGATCTCCGCGAAGAGCTCGAAGCGTGTGGATGTCGGAGACCGACGGCCCGGGCGTCAACGGGCTGATGAGGAGCCCGCCGATGACGTAGCCGAGAATCAGCGGCTGGCGCGCCAGCCACGCGAGCGACCCGCCGAGGATCGCGGCCACGAAGACGTAGGCGAGATCACGGAAGAGGATGGGATCCGCGCTCACGTCGAGCTCACCGCCAGATACAGATCGAGCAGGTTCGTCCGGGTCGGGCCGGACACTACCAGATCTCCGCTCGCCCGCAGAAACGCATACGCGTCATTGTCGCCGAGCGCGCGCCGTGCGTCCGCTCCGGCGGCGGCGCCGCGCTCGATGCTCGCGGCGTCCACGATCGCGCCCGTCGCGTCGGTCGGGCCGTCGGTCCCGTCGGTGCCGGCGGCGAGGATGGTGATGCGGTCGGACGGCCGGAGCTCGAGCGCCGCGGCGAGCGCGAACTCCTGGCAGCGCCCGCCCTTCCCCTTCCCCGGACGGTCACGGTCGTCTCGCCGCCGGCGACGAGGCACGCGGGCGGCGCGAGCCGCGCGCGCGCGCGACGAAATCCCGCGCGACGTCGCGGGCCTCGCCCTGGAGCTCGCGCGTCGTCAAGTCGGTCCTGAAAGCCCAGGCGCCGCGGCCGTCGCGACCGCCGCGTCGGTGACGAGCGCGTTGTTGCCGATGACGACGTTCTCGACGCGATCGAAGAGCGGATCACGCGGCTTCGGCGTCTCCGCGATCTCGCCCGCGCGGCCGGCCTCGAGCCGCCGCATGATCGACGCCCGGCACGCGCGCCGCGACACCGCGCCGCGCGAGCACCTCGAGCGCGTCGGCGAACGTGCTCGGGTCGGGCGCCGTCGGCCCGGAGGCGATCACGTCGAGCGGATCGCCGATCACGTCCGACAGCGCGAGCGTGAGCACCGTGGCCGGCCAGGCGGCGCGGGCGAGCTGACCGCCCTTGAAGAGCGACAGATGCTTGCGCACGGCGTTGAGCTCGCCGATGGTCGCGCCGGAGGCCAGGAGAAGCCGCGTGAGCTCCTGCTTCTCGGCGAGCGTGATCGGCGGCGCCGGCGCCGGCGTCAACGCGGAGCCGCCGCCCGAGACGAGGAACAGGACCAGGTCGTCCTCACCCGCGCGTCGCGCGACCTCGAGGAGCCGGGCCGAGGCCGCCAGCCCGCGCGCGTCGGGCACGGGATGGCCCGCTTCCGGCGATGTCGACGCGCCGCAGGTGCCGCGCAGCCGTCCTTGACGACGACGAAGCCGCCCGGCGACCCGATCGCCGACGACCTCTTCGGCCGCGGCCGCCATCGCGCCGCTGGCCTTGCCGGCGCCGAGGAGAAAGACGCGCGCGTGGCGGCGATCGAGGCGAAGGTGGATCGGACGAGCGGCGTCACGTCGCCGGCCGCCAGCGCCGCGTCCCAGATGGCGCGTAGGGCGTCGCGCGGGGTCACGAGCCGAGCTTGAGGAGACGCTCTCCCGCATCCCGAAGCATGTCGTCGGTCTTCGGGAAGCAGAACCGGATCTTGGTGCGGCCGAGCTCGGTGTGGGCGTAGAACGACGAGCCCGGCACGGTCGCCACGCCGACGTTCTTGATGAGCCACATCGCGAACGCGGTGTCGTCGGGACGTCGTACCGCTTCATGAAGTGGGCGACGTCCGTCAGGATGTAGTAAGCGCCCCGCGGCTTCCACGCCACGAAGCCGGCCTTCTCGATCTAGCCCCAAGAGGAGGTCGCGGCGCGCCTGGTAGGCCTCGCGCAGGCGGACGTAGTAAGAATCGGGCAGCTCGAGCGCCGTGACCGCGGCCTCCTGCAGCGGATGCGGCGCGCCGACCGTGACGAAGTCGTGGGCGCGCCGGATGCCGATCGCCAGCTCGGGCGGCGCGATCGCGTAGCCGACCCGCCAGCCCGTCACCGAGTACGACTTCGAGATGCCGGAGATCGTGATGGTGCGCTCGGCCATGCCCGGCAAGGTGGCGATCGGCGTGTGGCCGAGGCCGTCGTAGACGATGTGCTCGTAGATCTCGTCGGTGATGGCGAGCGAGATCGTGCTCGAGGCAGAGGTCCGCGATGATCTGGAGCTCCTGCCGCGAGAAGACCTTGCCCGTCGGATTGTTCGGGCTGTTGAAGATGATGGCGCGCGTGCGCGGCGTCACGGCCCGCGCGCAGCCGGTCAGGATCGAACGTGAAGTCCGGCGGCTCGAGCGGCACGAAGCTGCGGCTGGGCGCCCGAGATGATGCAGCCCGGCCCGTAGTTCTCGTAGAACGGCTCGAAGATGATGACCTCGTCGCCCGGGTTCAGCACGGCCAGCAGGGTCGACAGCATGGTCTCGGTCGAGCCGCAGCAGATCGTCACGTGACGGTCGGGCTCGATCTCCATGCCGTAGAACTGCTGGTACTTCTCGGCGATGGCCTGCCGGAGGCCGCGGCGTGCCCCACGTGATCGCGTACTGATGGAAGTCGCCGTCGATCGCGCGGTGGGCCGCCTCGATGAGCTCGGGCGGCGGCGGGAAGTTCGGCATGCCCTGGGCCAGGTTCACGCCGCCGAGCTGGTCGACGACGCGGGTCATCCGCGGATGACCGACTCGGTGAAACCCTGAACGCGGCGGAGATCTGCACTACGGGACGATGACGTCCACGCTCGATTGGATCGACCTGAACGCCCTTGTCCTTGAGCCAGGCAACGCCGCGCTCGAGCACCCGCTCGTCGCCTTCCAGCTCCAGCGCCATCCAGCCGTGGTCGGCCTTCACGTCGGCGCGGCGGATGTTGATGACGATGTCGAAGTCCTTCACGAGCCGGTAGACGATCGGCTCCTGGATGAGCGCCGAGGGGAAGGTGCAGGCGGACACGCATCCGGGCCATCGTGAGCACCGAGCGCGCTACCCTCCCGCGATCGCGGGAACGATCGACACTTCGTCACCGTCCTTCAGCGCGGTCTTCTTGGCCTGGAGGAACCGGATGTCCTCCTGGTTGACGTAGATATTGATGAAGCGGCGCAGCTCCCCGGCCTCGTCGAGCAGGCGGTCCTTCAGGCCCGGGTACTGCCGCTCGAGATCCCCGATGAGGCTGTCGACCGTCTCGCCCTTGGCCTGGATCTCGGCGCTGCCGCTTCGTCAGGGTGCGCAATGGGGTGGGAATCCGTACGAGCACCGGCATTCGAGTTCCTCCTACGACGTTTGGGACTTGAGATCGGCCAGCGCGCGGTCGAAGGCCGACAGCGACGGCTTGATCTTCACGTGGACATTCAGGCGGTCCTGCAGCGAGTCCGGCGTCTTCAGGCCGTTGCCCGTGATGCAGATCACGATCGACTCGTCACGCGGGATGACGCCGCGCTCGATCAGCTTCTGGCCGCGGCGACGGTCACGCCGCCGGCGGTCTCGGTGAAGATGCCCTCGGTCCGCGCCAGCAGGCAGCATCCCCTCGACGATCTCCTCGTCGGTGGCGTGCTCGCCGGAGCCGCCCGACTCCTTGGCGACCTTGTAGGCGTAGTAGCCGTCGGCCGGGTTGCCGATCGCCAGCGACTTCGCGATCGTGTTGGGGCGCACCGGCACCAGCGACGTCGGTGTCGTTCTTGATCATGGTGACGATGGGCCCGCAGCCGAGCGCCTGCGCCGCGTGCATCTTCGTGCCGCGGTCGTCCGTCGATGAGGCCGAGGGTCTTCAGCTCCTTGATCGCCTTGCAGATCTTCGTGATCAGCGAGCCGCCGGCGCAGGGCACGACGATGTGCGCGGGCGTCTTCCACCCGAGCTGCTCGACGATCTCGAAGCCGTAGCGTCTTCGAGCCCTCGGCGTAGTACGGACGAAAATTCACGTTCACGAACGCCCAGCGGTACTTGTCGGCGATCTCGGAGCAGAGCCGGTTCACCTCGTCGTAGGTGCCGTGCACCGCGACCAGGGTCGGGTTGTAGACCAGCGTCGCGAGCACCTTGCCCTGCTCGAGGTCGGCCGGGATGAAGATGTACGACTTCAGCCGGCCCTCGGCGGCGTGGGCGGCGACCGAGTTGGCCAGGTTGCCGGTCGAGGCGCAGGCCACGGTGTCGAAGCCGAACTCGCGCGCCTTCGTGATCGCGACCGACACCACGCGGTCCTTGAACGACCACGTGGGATGGCAGACCGAGTCGTTCTTCACCCAGATCTCGCGGCAGCCGAGCTCGTCGGCGAGGTTCTGCGCGCGCGATCAGCGGCGTGAAGCCGACGTGGTGGCCGACGGCCACGTCGCCGTCGATCGGCAAGAGGTCCTTGTACCGCCACATGCTCGGCGGCCCGGCGGCGATCGACCTCGCGGGTGACGACGCCCTTCCAGCGCGTCGTACCGATAGTCGACCTCGAGGGGACCGAAACAGAACTCGCACACGTGGACGGGCGCCGCCGGGTAGTGGCGGCCGCACTCGCGACATCGCAGACCGTTCAGCTTTTCCATTTAAGTCTCCATCGGTAGGGGAATTGAGCCCCGAGTTTTGCTGCACCGACAGCAAGACATTTGCATCACTTAACACTCAACTTCGCGTCCTGTCAATTGAAGTATGATCCGGTCCGGTGGCTCGCGACTCGCTTTTTCCCCTCGCGTTGCTAGGGATTTACGGCCTCGCCTTCGGCATCGCGGCGTTCGGCGCCGGGCCACCGCGCCTTCGACGATCATCCCGGCCAGCTCTATCGTCTGTGGCACGTGATCGCGCGCGGTCCGGCGCCGTGGGCGTGGAATCCAGACTGGTGGGCGGGCTATCCCGAAATGCAGTTCTACCCGCCGGGCTTGCCTACCTGGGCGCGCTCCTGCAGCGCGCCTCCGTCAACTCGCTGTCGGTCGCGACCGTGTATCAGGTGATCGTCTGGATCTCCTATCTGGCGCCGGGCCTGACGACGTTTCTCGCGCTCGCGCGTGTGCTCCGGAGCGGCTGGCTCGCGCTGCCCGGCGCCTTCGTCGCTCTCACGCTCTCGGCCGGCATCAGCAGCGGCGTCGAGGGCGGCGTGCACGTCGCGGATGCTCGGTGCGCGACTCGCGTGGGCGCTCGTCCCGCTGCTGCTCCTGGCGCTCGTGCCGTGGATCGAGGACGGCGGCCGGCCTTCGGAGGGTCGCGCGCTCGTCATCGCGGCGATCGTGCTGACTCACCCGGCGGCGCTGCCGGCCGCGGTCACCTGATCGTGGTCGGCGCGGTCGTGCGTCCGCCGCGATGACGCCCGGCTCGCCGGCGCGCTCCTGATCCTGGCGTTCGCCGCGGCGCTGACGGCGTTCTGGACCGTGCCGCTCGTGTTCCGGCTCGAGAACACGCGCGCGCTCGCGTGGGGCGAGACGCCCTCGATCGGCGGCTTCGGCCTCGGGCTCGGCGCTTCTCGCGCTGATCGGCCTCGTGCGCGCCCGCCGCGCGCCGGCGCGGTCGGTCGTCGCGCTGCTTTCCGTGGGCGATGGCGCTCGTCGTCGGTCGTCGATCGGTTCGTGCTCGAGCCGCTCGGCGTGCGCTGGCTCCCGCCAACCGCGTCGTCGACGGCGCCTGGATCGCGTTCGTGCCTCGCGGCGGCGCTCGGCTGGTCCGGCGCGCGACGCACCGTCGCCGCCCGCTTTGAAACCGATGCAGCCGAGCACTCGGTTCCCCGTCGCGAGATCGTGATCGGCGCTGGCGGGCGTGCTCCTGCCGTCGTCGTCGTCGCCTGGCCCGAGCCAGCGAACGCTCACGCTCTGACCTCGGGCGGCCGACTGGCCGTCGCTGGCGACGATCGAGCGCGGGCTCGAGACTCACCGATCTGTGGACCGCGTTGCGCGCGGCGCCACCGGGCCGTGGTCCTGTTCGGTGAGATCGTCGGTGCCGCTCGCTCTATGGATCGCACGGGGGATCGCAGGCCGCAGCCGCGGAGTGGTATCGACCTCACACGCACGTGACCGCACTGGCTCCCGTGTTCTCCGGGCGAGCGATCATCAACGGCACGTTCACGCACCCTCGCCGATCGCCGCGCTGGCGTACCGTGGTGACGCGGGGCTCGGGCCGATCACCCGCCTGGTCGAGCAGCTCGACGGCGTTTCGCTCTTCGGCCGCGCCCGCTGGACGCGCTCGAGCTGCCGAGACCTTCAATCGCTACGCGGAGACGCCTCGGCATCAGCGTCGTCGTGGCGCTCGACGAGGACGCGCCGCACCTGAGCGTCCTCGACGACAATCGGCGCCTTCGCCCGACGCGCAGGCGCCGGCGCCGTTCCTGCATCTACGCGCGGCGTGAGGCGGTGGCGCTGCCGCGCGCCGTCGCGCCCGGCCGCTGGACGCATCACCCTAGCGGCCGATCGCGATGCCTGGGTGTCGACGCGCATGGCGTACTATCCGCTCTGGCACGCGCGTCGACGGCGTGCCGATCGAGACGCGACGCGGGAAGCGCCCGGCGACCTCGAGGTGAGAGCTGGACGCGGGCGGCGCGCGAGCGGTCGAGCTCGACTATCGCCGCGGGCGCGCCCGAGATCGCCGGTATCGTCGGTGACCGCGGTCGGGGCATCGTCGGGCTCGTCGCGTTCCGGCGCCGCGGGACAGCGCCGCGTAGGCGCGGGATCGTGGACGGTCACTCCGGTCTGCTGCTCTTCGCCGCCGGGCTCGCGGGCGGCATCGTCACCGCGATGGTCGGCGGCGCCTCGCTGATCTGCTCCCGCGCTGCTCGCGGCCGGTGCGTGCCGGCGATCGTCGCCAACGCCTCGAACACCGTGGCGCTGACTCCCAGGCAACCTCGTCGCCGGGCTCGCCGACCTGGAGCGGATGCCGCGCTGGGACCGAGCGTTCGCTGAAGCCTGGCGCTGATCGTCGTCGCGGGCAGCGCGGCCGGCGCGGCGCTCCTGCTCGCAACGCCGGAGAAGGCGTTCACCGCCGTGGTGCCGCTGCTCATCGGGTTCGCGACGATCCTGTTTCGCGCTGTCCGGGCGGATCAGGCGCTGGATCCTCTCGCGCAACCGCCGATCGGCGTGCCACTCAGCCGGCTGGAGCAACCTCTTGTTCGCTCCAGTGGCGGTCTACGGCGGCTACTTTCGGCGCGGGGATGAGCGTGATGATCCTGGCGATCACTGTCCGTCAGCCGGGCCGACGACTTCCGCACGGCCAACGTGATCAAGAATCTTCTGTCGGGGGCTGACGAGCTTCTGTCGCGGTCGTCGTGTTCGCGTCCAGGGATGGTCGCCTGGCCGCCGGCGCTCGCTGGTGATGACCGGCGCCGTGCATCGGCGGATTCCTCGGCGGCGACTCGCGCGCGTCCTTCCGCCCGGACGCGATGCGCTGGATCGTCATCGCCGTCGGCTCGGTGCTGACGGTGGTCTACGCGCTACCGCTACTGGCTGCACTGACCCGCGCTAGCCGGCGAGCGCGGCCGCGCCCGGCGTCGGCGCACTCCTGGTCTTGCTCGCCAGTCCGCCGCCGCAGCCGATGGCGCCGATGACCCGGCCGCCGCGCGTACGATCGGCGAGCCGCCGAGCGTCGGCAGGATCTGGCCCTGAAGGACCGTCGGAACGACGGACCGAGAAGCCGCCCTTGGCGACCTGAGATTCGGCCAGCTCGGCGGTCGCGCTTCCTGAACGACGCAGCCGCCATCGCCTTGGCTCGCGAGGTCTCCGGGCTGAAGAAGCCGGTGCCGTCGCCGCGGGCACTCAGCACCGGGCGGCCGGCTTCGTCGACCACCGTGACGGTCATCGGCGGCCCGGAGCGCGCGCGCCTTGGCCTGCGCGGCCTTCACCGCGGTTTCCGCCATCTCGACGTCATGTCGATCGTCGCGTTTTCTTTCTTATAGCCTGGCGCTCGCTACGGCAGGGGCTCCGAGCCCCCGACGGCGTGCTCGCGGCTCGCACTACCATCGGGTCGTAGTTGAAGTACTGTCCCGAGGTGACGTAGCGGCACCAGGTGGTGCTGGAGGGTGCCCGGGAACATCTCGGCGAAGCTCTCAGCGTCCAGCCTCGGAGTTGTGCACGCCGCATGATCGGGCGCTCGTGGCTGAACAGCATGATCTCCTTGCCGCGCACGCCGAAGACCTGATCCGTTGACGTCGCGGGCCGCGTCGCTCGCCAGGAACACCGCGACCGGCGCGATGTGGGCGGGCGAGAGCTTCTTGATCTTCTCCACCGCGCGCCTTCTGCGTCTCGGTCTCGGTCGGGATCGTGCCGATCATCCGCGTCCACGCGAACGGCGAGATGCAGTTCGCCGTCACGTTGTAGCGGCCTCATGTCGAGCGCCGTCGCCTTGGTGAGCCCGAAGATGCCGAGCTTCGCGGCGGCGTAGTTCGCCTGGCCCACGTTGCCGATGAGCCCCGAGGTCGACGTCATGTTGATGATCCGTCCCCACTTCTGCTCGCGCATGAGCGGCGCGCGCGGCGCGGGTCACGGCGAAGGTGCCCTTGAGGTGGGTATTGATGACGCGCGTCCCATTCCTCCTCGGTCATGTTAGAAGATCATGCGGTCCGCGAAGGATCCCGGCGTTGTTGACGATGATGTCGACTCGCCCGAAGTGTGTCGACGCGCCGTCTTGACGATCGCCTGGCCGCCGGCCATCGAGGCGACCGATCGTAGTTCGCGACGGCCTTGCCGCCGGCCTTCGCGATCTCGGTCACGACCTCGTCCGCCGGGCGCGCTCTGCCGCCGCTGCCGGCCGCCGAGCCGCCGTAGTCGTTCACCACCACTTGCGCCCCGTGCCGCGCCATCAGACGGGCGATCTCCCGGCCGATACCGCGTCCCGCCCCGTGACCACCGCCTACCTTGCCCTTGAGCATCATGGGCGTTCCCTCCGGCTCCCAGAGTCAGCAGCCTGACGACGATAGCATAGTCATCGGCGCGCCGAGATCTGCGGGAGCGAGCGGGTCAGGTCCGCCGCGAGTCGAGCGCGCGCGACGAACGCGGCGGAGAAGACGAAGACGACCGCTGAATAGTAGACGAACATCGCGAAGGCGACGAGGACCGCCAGCGGGCCGTAGATCTCGTTGTAGAGGCTCACCCGCTGGATGTAGAAGCGAAAGAGCTTGCTTCGCGATTTCCCAGAGCACGCTGGCCAGCACCGCGCCCGCCAGCGCCGGCACCCACTCTCACCTGCCGGCGCGGCACGTACCGGATAGGCGCAATAGAACATCACGGTGGAGAGGGGCGAGGCTGCAACGGCAGCGGCCAGCGAGCGCGAACCAGCGCGGCGGGACCGGCAGCGAGTTCAGCGCGAGCGCTCGGAACCCGTGATAGAGCCAGGTCATCGTGCTGACGGTGAAGAGCAGCAGGCTCAGCAACAGCGCCATCCAGCTGTCGCGCACCAGATTGCGCAGGAAGCCGCCGTCGCCGCGCACGCCTGAGGAGACGGTGCAGGATGAGTCGTGAGCGCGCTGAGGACCGGCGTCGAGAAGACCACGAGGCGCTGCCGTGCCCAGGACACCCGACGCGGTTGCGCGTCTGGACGATCCGGAGCAGTGACCCGAGCAATCTGCCCCTGATAGACCGGAAACTGCTCGGGCGAGCTGGCCGACGACGTGCCGCGCCGCCTCCTCGCCCGACAGCACGAAACCGACCAGCGAGACACCCAGGAGGAGCTGCGGGATCAGGCACACCAGGAAGAAGAACGCGAGGCCGGCGCTCATGAAGAACCCGTCGGCGGCGATGAAGCGCGAGACAGCCCCTCGCGGGCCGGCGGTCACAACTGGCGGTAGAAGTGGGCGCGATCGCCCCCTTCACCTCGAACCGGCGCATCTTGTTGTCGCGCATCACTTCGAAGCGTCAGCGCATCGCCCGGCTCGTGACGCCAGAGGCTCGTGTAGAGATCGCGACGACTCCCGACCTCTTCGGCGTTGAGCGAGACGATCACGTCGCCCTCCTGCAGCCCGCCTCGATCACCCGGCCCGTCGGGCACCACACCGGCGACGACCACGCCCTCCTCGATCACCTGCGCGAAGACGCCGAGCCAGGCGCGGCGCGGACGGCTCACGACCCGTCCGTACCGCATCATCTCGTCGCGATGGTTCCGGTGAAATCGGTCGGGATCGCCAGCGAGCTGCGGGAGATCTCGTTGAGGTTGAGGGACACGGTCCCGGCGAGGCGACCCGTTCGTCGTGAAGAGCCCGCCGCCGCCGTAGCCCGGGTTCGGCGCATTGAGACGATGGCGCGGTCGAGCATGATACTCCCAGTACGCCTCGAACTCACCGACGTACGTGACGAACCTGCCGGTGGCGCACCGCTCTTGCGGTTGTTTCGGCGCCCAGCAGCACCACCTCTTCGGACCGCTCGACTGGCGTCACCCGCTGCCGACTTCGGCCGCGATGAGCCCCTGCCGATTCACCTTGATCAGCGCCGAGGCCGACCTCGAAATCCTGGGCGACGAGCTCGGCCTTCGCGCGGCGCCCCTTCTGGAAGGCGACCGAGAGCGACTGGCCGCCCATCACCGACGTAGTTGACGGTCAGGATGAGGCCCGGAGGCATCCACCACGACGCCGCTCCCGAGCCGCTCGTTGCCGAGGATCTTCGTCGACGGATGCTCGCGCGAGACGGTCGTGTGGATGTACACGATGCTCTGCAGGAGATGGCGGACGAGCTCGACGGAGGTGTCCATGGTCGGCGGCTACTTGCCCTTCAAATGATAGCCGAAGAACTCGGCGACCCGGCGCCGCGAGTCCGCAAAAGCTCCCGGCGTCGAAGGCGACGGTGGCGCCGCAGCACTCGTTCGGCTTGTTGTGGTTGGCCACCTGGGCCAGGTACTTCCGAGGCTGACCGATGACGTCGAAATAGTGATACGCCTGCGGATAGAGGACGATGCTCGCGTCCGCGCCGCGCCGCCGCATCGCCTCGACCATCTCGACGCACGGGCCGGGCGCGCGTCCAGTCATCCGCGTCGCCGATCATCACCAGCAGGGGGCGGACCACCAGCTCCTGCGACCAGCGAGTAGCAGCCGCCGGGGTAGAAGCCGATCGATGCGCGAAAGCCCGGCTCGGGCAGCACGACACCGCGCTTCTTCGCGCGCTCGAGACTCGGCCCGTTGATCACGGACGAGGGCGAACACGCCGCCGTTCGACCAGCCGATCGCGCCCACCCGCGCGCGATCGACGTAGGCCGGCTCTGCAAGCAGCGCAGCGCGCCCATCGCGTCGTCGAACCGCTCCGTGTTCGGGACATCGGGCAAGCTCGGGTCGCACGTCTTGCCGACGCCGCGCGGCGTCCAGCTGTCGACGCAGCAGGGCGACGTAGCCCTGATCGCGGAACCAGCGCGACCACTCGTGATTCGACTCGGAACATGCCTGCGCAGCCGTGCAGGAGGACGACCGCGCGGAAACCGGCCGGGGCCCGTCGGGGCGCAGCTCCCATCCGGGCACGGTGAGCGGCTTGCCCGGGGTCGCGTTCGGAACGACACGAGTCGTCGTGGCGCAGCCGGTGAGAACGATCGCGTGCGAAGCACCGACACCGCGCGTCGGAGCATGAATCGAGCATACACCGGGCCCGGCGTCGCGCCATAAAACGAACCGCGGGCGCGCGCCTCCACGTCAGCAGGTTGTCGCGCGTCAGCGCTGAGCCGACGGTCGTCATCAACGAGCGCGGAGCCCGCCGGAGGAGTTCAGCCGGTGCATGGAACGATACGGAACGGTATCATCGAGATGCCTTCCACTCGATCGCCGCATCGGCATACTGCCTTGCCCATTTCGCTTCGGAACAACGGAGGTGCCGCTCACGGCCGCCCAACTACGAAGAGACTCTCTGGCGGGAGCGCCCTGCCCTCGGGCGCGGCGCGCGCCAGCCCGGCGGCGATTGCGTCGATGATTGGCGCTCGAGGTCGCGCTCCCCGCGGCACCCTGCGACGTAGACTGCCGAAGCGAGCGAGCTCGACTGCGGCGTGCCGCCCCTGCTCGAGCTCGAGACGACGGAGGCGCTATGGACACCCTCGGGCCTGCCTGACGATCTCGATGTCGCGCTCGGCTTCTTCCACGGCGACGATGTTCTCGTTGCCTCTGTGGGACTCCTGCTCAGCGCTGTGGTATCTCCTGACCTCGCACGCGAGATTCGTAGCCCCAGAGCACAATCGAGGTTGAGACGGACACGCGCCGGCAGCGTATTCTGGACGCCATGACGACCGCGGCGGCCGCTCGTCGGCCTCGCCGATCTCCACGCGGCCGCATCGCCGGTCCTGAGGTCTCCGCCTGAGGGCGTTGCTCACCATCGAGCACGCGCCCCTGCTCTTCGGACGAGACCCGAGCCCGGCGCTTCGTCGCCTTCGATCTGCCAGCCGACGGCGGGCGCGCGATCCGGCTGTACCGGCGCGCGGGCGCAGCGGTACCGTCACCGAGACCGCGCCCTTCTCGCCGTTCCTGCCGCTCGTCGATCGCGATCTCGTGAAGGACGCGCCCGGATTGCCTCGCGGTCGATGCGCTCGAGGGCCCCGGCGCGCTGCGCTGGCGGGCGCGCTTCGGGTCGTGGACCGAGCGCTCGGCGCGCGCGACCGCCGTCGCGATCAGTCCGGCCAGCCTTCGAACGCGCCCGGCGCGCCGTACCTGCTTCCTCGGCGACGCGGTCCATCAGTATCTCTTGCAGACCGGCCGAACCTCGTTCGGCGGGCTCGTCCCGCCGACCTCCGCCGCCTGGCGCTCGACATCGAGGTGATGACCGACCGAGGGCCACGAGTTTCCGAGCGCAGCGCGGCCCGGCGACCGGATCATCGCGGTCGCGCTCGCCGACTCGACCGGCTTCCGCCACGTCGTGCGCGGCGACCGCCTCGACGAGCGCGCGCTGCTCGAAGAGTGCTCTCGCATCATCCGCGAGCGCGACCCTGACGTGATCGAGGGGCACAACATCTTCCGGTTCGACCTCGAGTATCTCGAGGCCGCGCGCCCGCATGCACCGGGTCGCGCTCGCCTGGGGGCGCGGCGGCGAAACGCTCGGAGCCGGGTGGCGCGCCTTCAGATCGCGGAGCGCACGATCGGCTACCGGCGCTACGAGGTCGCCGGGCCGCCACGTCATCGACACGTGGATCCTCGCCCAGCTCCACGACGCGGGCACGCGGGATCTGCCGGGTTCGGCCTCAAGCGACCTGGCTCGCCACTTCGGCGTCGCCGCCGAAGGCCGGACCTACGTCGACGGCTCGCAGATCACGCGCGGAGTTCCAGGAAGCGCCCGAGCGGCTCATGGCCTACGCGGCGCGACGACGCGATCGAGAGCGCTCGCGCATCGGGTCGATCCTGGCGCCGCCGTACTTCGCGCAGGCGCAGACGGTCCCCTTCGACTATCAGTCGTGCACGTTGCGCGGCGCGGCCGCCAAGATCGACGCGCTCGTGCTGCGCGAGTACCTCGCGCGGGGCCAGGCGGTGCCCCTGCCCAGGCCGGTCGGTCCCGGTCGGCGGCGGCCACACCGTGATCTGTCAGGAAGGCGTCGGCCCGGCCTGTCCTGCACGTGGACGTCACCTCGCTCTACCCCTCGCTGATGCTCGCCGAAGTCCATCGCGCCCGCGTCCGACACGCTCGGCGTCTTCCCGGAGCTTCTGCAGCACCTGCGCGACTTCCGCGTGCGCGCCAAGCGCCTGGCCCGCGAAGCGGCGCGAGCCGGCCGAGCGCGCGCATCTGGGCGCGCTGCAGCAGTCGTTCAAGATCCTGATCAACGCGTTCTACGGCTATCTCGCGTTCAGCGGCGGGCACTGGAACGACTTCGACGCCGCCGACCGCGTGACCGCCGAGGGGCGGGCCGTGGTCACGGCGATCCTGGCGGGGCTCGAGGGTCTCGGCGCGGTCCCGGTCGAGGCCGATACCGACGGCGTCTACTTCGTGCCGCCGTCGGGACACTCGGCCGGCCGACGACGAAGCGCTGCTCGAACGCCTCACGGCGGGCCTGCCCGTCGGGCATCCAGCTCGAGCTCGACGGCCGGTACGCGGCGATGTTCAGCTACAAGATGAAGACCTACGCGCTGCTCGACGAGCGAGGCCGCCTGAGCCTCAAGGGCTCGGCGTTCCGCTCGCGCGGCCTCGAGCCCTTCCAGCGGCAGATCATCGGCGAGATCGTCCGCTGCCTCGTGCAGGACGCCGTGCCGAGGCGCGCGCGATCATCGACCGATGGCTCCGCGACTTCGCCGCGCACCGCGTCGAGCTTCGCGCCTTCGCGAGGACCGAGACCCTTCAAGAATCACTCGAGGCATATCGCGAAAGGTGCGGATCGGCGCTCGCTCGGCGTCGGCGGCGTACGAGCTCGCCGTGGCCTCGGAGCGCGCGGTGCAGCCCGGCGACCAGATTTCTTATTACGTGGCGGGCCGCGGGCCGAACGTCACGGTCAACGAGTACGCGAAGCTGGCCAGCCTCTGGGACGCGGCGCGCCCCGACGAGAACGTCGAGTACTACCAGACGAAGGTTCTCGAGATCTGGGAGCGCTTCCGCGCCTTCGCCGACTTCGACGGTCTACGGCCTCCGGCGGCGGAGACGGAGACGAACGCCCAGCTCACGCTCTTCTAGCGACACGCGTGGTCACGATCGTCCACCCGGTCCTGCCGGCGGCGGGCCGGCTCATCTGCGGGCCGCGGCCCTCGCGGCCGTTCCGCGCAGGGCTTGCGGCGCTGGTCGACGCGTCGTGTCTCGACGATCGCGTGCCTGCTCGACGACCACGAGATGCCGGCGGAGCTCGTCGCGGCGTACGAGCACGTCGGCGCTCACAATCCTCCGCCACGCGATTCCCGACTTCGGTCGGCCGGCGGACGCCGGCGGTCTGGCGGCCTTCGTGAACGACCTTCTCGACCGGCTGCGACGTGGCGAGACGATCTACCTGCACTGCCGCGCCGGGATCGGTCGAACCGGAACCGTGCTCGCGTGTCTCCTGAAGACGGCCGGCGCGGCGGGCGATCCCGTCGAGCTCGTCAGGACGATCTACGATCCCCGGGCGCTCGAGACCGAGGAGCAACAGCGATTCGCCCGGGCTTTCCTGCCCGGACCCGCTACCAGACCAGGCTCAGCTGCCGGGGCGACCGCCTGATCCGGGCGATCCGCGCGGCGCCGGAGCTGAGCCCAACTTCGTCCGCCAGGCGCCGCACGCGCTCCTCCGTCTGGCGCACGTATTCGGCGGGCGCGTAGGCCGCCCCGCGATAGAGGCGCTCGTACTCGGGCACCAGGCGCGGGAAGTCGACCGCGAGGAAGTCGAGAAAGATCTCGCGCGTGCCCGGCCGCAGGAAGAGCACGTTGGACTCGGCTCCAATCGCTCCGGCGTCGCGAGCCGCCAGCAGCAACGCGCGCAGGTTCTTCTCGTCATCGGTCAGGCGCGGCAGGATCGGCATGATGAAGAGCCGCGCCGCGACGCCGGCGTCGGCGAGCGCCCTCATGGCCGTGAAGCGAAGGTCGGGCCGCGGCGCCCGGGGCTCGAGCCTCCGAGCGAGCGCCGCGTCGATGGTGATGATCGAGAGGTTCACGGTCACGTCCGAGGCAGCCGAGATCTCCCGGAGAAGGCCGGCATCGCGTGAGACGAGGGTGGACTTGGTCGTGATCGACAGATGGAGCCCCGGGACGGCACGGGCGGCCTCGAGGACGCGCCGGGTCACCTCGAATCGCCCCTCGGCCGGCTGATAGGGATCGGTCGCGGTCCCGATCGCCACGCTCTGGCCGCTTCGCCGAGCACGGCGCAGCTGGGCCACCAGCCGGTCGCCGATCGGCGTCCTTCACATAGATCGTCCGCTCGAACGCGGTGGGATCGTTCAGCCCGAGGAACTCGTGCGTGTAGCGCGCGAAGCAGTAGCGGCAGGCCATCTCGCAGCCGCGATACGGATTCACGGTCCAGCCGAACGGCATCGGCCGGCCGTTGAACTTGTTCAGGAGGTCCTTGGCGCGAAGCTGGTGATATTCGACGCCGCGCCGCTCGTCGATCGTGAGCCCGAGCCTCTCCGCCATCCCGGGTGCGGCAACACCGGGCTTGATGGCGTGCCGGGCCTCTTCAGTCGTCACGTGTTGAGTATACCAGGCCGAAGAAAAACCCGGGGTCCGACGGTGGGATCCCCGGGTTCTGTTACTACGTGCCTACCGGCGCCACCGCCGCCGCCGCCGCCACCACCGGGGCGTGGCCCGCGGTCGCCTCGCGGACCGCCGCCTGCTCCGGTCCGCTGCGGCTGTGGCCGCGCCTCGTCGACGACGAGGTTTCGGTCCCTGAACAGCCGGCCGTTCAGCATCTCGACTGCCTTGCCAGCCTCTTCCTTGGTCGCCATCTCGACGAACCCGAATCCGCGCGGCCGACCGGTGAACTGGTCCGTGATGATTCGGACTGTTTCGACGGTTCCGGCCTGCTGGAAGAGCTCGCGAAGGTCCTCCTCGGTGGCCTGGAAGGAGAGGTTTCCGACGAACAACTTTGCGGCCATCGCACGACCTCCTAGCCCTAACGAAAGCGGCGGAAATAGGACGTTACTTCCGGGCTGCCCCGTGCTGGCGCAAAGATATATGACAACGGGTGACGCATGTCAAGTTGATCGAAAAATCGAGTGAATCAAACCGAAAGAATCAAAGATAGACGCCGCGAGTCGCGCCACCGTCGACGGTGATGCACACACCCGTGATGAACGAGGCGCGGGCCGATACCAGAAAGCAGACGAGATCGGAAATGTCTTCAGGCGTCGCGATCCGCTTGAGCGGATACTGACTCGCCGCTTCGGCGCGCTGCGCCTCGACGGTCGTGCCCGCCAGCGCTGCTTGCTGAGCGATCAGACTCTCCCAGCGCGCGGTGGCGGTCGCCGCCGGCGACACGGCGGTGACGAGAATGTTCGACGGCGCGCCGAGGTCGGCGAGACCCTTCGAGAAGTTTATGAGCCCCGAGTTCGCGATGCCGCCTGTCAGATAGCCCGGAGTCGGATTGCGCGCGGCGGCGCCGACGACGTTGACGATGCGTCCCCCGCCCTGCGCTTGCATCATCGGGAACACGGCGCGAGCCATCCGGACGTATCCGAGAATCTTCAGGCTCCAGTCACCGGCCCACTGCTCGTCGGGAATCTTGAGGAAGTCGCCGCCGCGGATGGCGCCCGCGTTGTTGATCAGGATGTCGATCCGTCCAAACCGCTCCTTGACCGTCGCGGCGACCCGATTGACCTCGTCGAGCCGGCTCAGGTCGCCCGGCACGATGAGCGCCTCGGCGTTGGTCTTCGCCTTGACCTCCTGTGCCGTCTGCTCGAGCCGCGACTTGTCGCGCGCGCAGATCGCGACTCTCGCGCCCTCCGCGGCCGAGACCGAACGCGATGGCCCGCCCGATTCCTGGACTTCCACCCGTCACCAGCGCCGTCTTACCGGTCAGTTCGAGGTTCACGAGATCTCCTTCTGTCGTCGACTCGGAAACGCCGGGACCGTTTGCCAATCGAGCTGGAAGATCCGTTCGACCGTTCGCGCCGACGCCGAGGGCGAATGCGTCGAGGTCGAGCCCGTCGAGCGTCTGCCCGCGAAGCCGCCGCCGGCCCTCGTCGAGCAGCGCCCGGGCGCCGGCGAGTTGCCGTTGGCGAGATGCTGGTAGCCGACCGCGACCTGGATCAGGCCCTGCAGCGCCTCGCGCTCGCCGCCTTCGGCATCGCGCCAGGCGGGCTCGAGGAGCTCGTGGACCTCGAAGTAGAGATGCGCGTCGAACAGCGCCGCGGCCGCCTCGAAAACGTCCGCGCGCGAGCGCGATGCGCTCGCTCGCCCGGGCGGCGAGCGCGGCGTCTGCGCTCAGCGCCCGCTGCCGGATCAGCGGTCGGCAGTCGAGATCGCCGGGCTCCAGCCAGTCGGCGGCGGCGCCTCGGTCTCGGCGAGGGCCGCGAGCTCACGGCGTGCCTCGGGCTGCTCCAGCGCGGCCAGAATGATCTCGGCGAGACGGTTTCGGACCCGTAGTGGCGCGGTCGGGATCACACGCATGCCCGCGACGGCCCCGGGCGTTTCGGCCGGCGCCGGCGCGGCGGCCTCGGGCTCCGGCAAGTGCTCGACCCGCGTCCCGGCGATCAGGTCGTGCAGCGCGCGCTTGTCGTGCCGAAGCCCGGCCATCACGAAGCCCAGGGTGAACGTCGCCGACCGAGGCGAAGTACGCGCCGAAGCCGGAGGAGCGCGGCGCCGAACGGCGGGGGCCCTTCCTCGCCGGCCACGACCCTGACCGCCGACGATCATCTTGCCGATCGTCTGCCCGCGAGGCTGTGCAGCACGGTCGTGTAGGCTCCGGCGAAGACCAGGGTGAAGAAGGCCGCCAGGGGCTTGAGCGTCGCGGCGCTATCGATGTCGCCGCCCAGCATGCGACGGCCGATGAGCCCCAGCGAGAACTGCACGAAGGCGAACACGACGAAGTCGATGGCCGGCGGCGAGCGCGCGAATCCAGAAGCCGGCGGGGCGAGGCTCAATCATGCCGCGTATAATATCGCCATGATTTCGGTGCAGGACGGCCAAAATCAGATCCTCCGCCAGCTCGCCGAACCGACACCTCCCGAGGTCGTCGCGGTGACCCGCGCGCGCGATCGCGTGCTCGCCGAGGATCTGCCCGCGCCGTTCGACGTGCCGCCGGCGGACAACTCGGCCGTCGACGGCTACGCCGTGGCGAGCGACGACGTGCCGGCCGCGACCACGCGCGAGCTCGCCGTGATCGCCGAGCTGGCGGCCGGCACCGTGTTCGCCGGCACCGTCGCGTCGGGCCAGACCGTGCGCATCATGACCGGCGCGCCGATGCCGCGCGGCGCGGACACCGTGTACCCGCAAGAGGTGGTCGAGCGGCGCGGCGATCGCCTGAAGCGTCGGCCCGATTTCCAAGGGCGCCAACGTCAGGAAGCGCGGCGAGGACGTCCAGGCGGGCACGATCGCGATCGAGCGCGGCACCGTCCTGCGCCCGCAGGAGCTCGGGCTCATCACCTCGCTCGGCCAGTGGCAGGTGCTCGTGCACCGCCGCCCGCGCGTCGCCCTTCTCTCGACCGGCGACGAGGTCGTCGAGCCCGGCACGCCGCGCAAGCCCGGCCAGATCTACGACGCCAATCGCTTCACGTTGCGCGGCTCGATCGAGCAGTGCGGCGGCGAGGTCATCGACCTCGGCATCGTGGCCGACGCGCGCGACGAGCTTCGGACGCGGCTGCTCGAGGCGGCCGGCGATCGGCGACATCGTCGTGACATCGGGCGGCGTCTCGGTCGGCGCGCTCGACCTGCGTGAAGGACGTGCTCGGCGAGATCGGCGCGATCGACTTCTGGCAGGTGGCGATGCAGCCCGGACGCCCGCTGGCCTTCGGGCGCATCGGATCGGCGCACTTCTTCGGGCTGCCCGGCAACCCGGTCGCCTCGATGCTGGCGTTCATGCTCTTCGTCCGGCCGGCGATCTACAAGCTGGCCGGCCGGCGCCGCCTGTTCCCCGAGATGGCCGAGGCGACGGCCGTCGAGACCATGAGCAAGAAGAAGGGCCGCCGCGAGTTCAAGCGCGGCGTCGTCCACTGGAAGAACGGCCGCTGGGAGGCGCGGACGACGGGACCGCAGGGTTCCGGTATCCTCTCCTCGATGGCGGCGGGCAATTGCCTGATCGTGCTCGAAGAGGAGCGAGGCGACGTGGCGGTCGGTGAGACCGTTCTCGTCGAGCCGTTCGCATGACCAGCAAGGTCTCCGTCGACCTCATCGACACCGTCACGCCGATGGTCGAGACTCGCGTGCGCGAGGCCGCGCGCCGACTGCCCCACCTGCGCTATGCCGACATCCGGCTCGAGGTCACCGAGGCCAAGGGCGCCGGGTCGGAGAACGGCACGCCCAAGTTCTCCGGCGACGACTACGGCTTCGCGCTCGGCGCGCGCGTCCTCGCCGGCGACCGGATGATCGCGCCGGGCTACGTCGGGCAGACGCTCGGCACCGCCGATCTGGCCGACCTCGACCGGATCGTGCGCGAAGCGCTCGAGCGGGCCTATCGGCGCGCGATGGTGAACGGCGAGATGAAGGCCGACGCGCGGAGAAGTTCGGGCCCGCTGGGCGAGTCGCTCGCCGACACGCGCCTGCACCCGGTCGAGGTGCGCCAGGACACGGTCGCGGCCGTCTACCGCGTCGATCCGCGCACGATGGCGCTCACCGAGATGGTGCGCTACGCGACCGACGTCTCGCGCCAGGTCGCGCGCCGTCGACACGGGCGTCAAGTACAACTACGTCGGGACGGTGACCGAGCTCTCGCGCGAGCTCTTCGTGTCGAGCGAGGGCGCGCGGATCGATCAGTCGTTCGCGCTGACCCATGGGCACCTGCACGGTCGTCACCGTCGACGGCGAGGTGAGCCAGGATCTGTACGATGCGCTCGGGCACCAGCGCGGCTGGGAGATCTTGCTCGACGGCGTCGACGAGGCGGCGCTGCGCTTTCCGAGCTTCCTCGATTTCGCGCTGAGCCTGGCGCGCGAGGGCGTGGCGCTCGCGGCCGCCCCGGTGCTGCCGACCTCGGACGGCGACGTGGTCGTGGTCACCGATCCGCACTACAACACGCTCGTGTCCCACGAGATCATCGGCCATCCCGTCGAGCTCGACCGCGCGCTCAAGATGGAGACGGCGTACGCCGGGCGCTCCTGGCTACTCGGCGGGCTCACCGAGCATCAGGTCGGCCGCCGGGTCGCCTCGCCGCTCGTGACCGCGTACTCGGATCCGGCGCTGCCGGGCTTCGGCCACTACAAGTACGATCACGAGGGCACGCCGGCGCGCCGCGTCGTCCACATCGACCGCGGCATCTTCCGTGGCTTCATGAACAGCCGGCAGACCGCGGCGATCTTCGGCGGCGAGCCCAACGGCCACTGGAAGGCGACCGACGCCTCGCTGGTGCCGCTGATCCGGATGTCCAACACCGTGTTCGACGCGGGCGCGCGGCCGGCGGACGACATCGTGAAGGAAGTCGACCACGGCTACTACGTGGCCGGACACCGCACGCCGTCGATCGCCGAGAGCCGCGAGAACTTCCGCATCTCCGCGCGCGGCGTCTACGAGATCCGCAACGGCGAGCTCGGGCGGCTCTACCGCGACGGCGGCATCGCCGCCGACTCGCGCGACTACCTCATGAACGTCGATGCGGTCGGCACCGACTTCCGGCTCTACCCGATCCCGAACTGCGGCAAGGGCCAGCCGATGCAGACCAAGAAGCTCGGCAACGGCGGCCCGACGATGCGCAGCGCGCGCGCGGGTGATCGGCGGCTGAGATGCGCGGCGCGCTGACCGTCGTCGGGGCCGTCGGCCTGTTGTTCGCCACCGCCGCGCCCGCGGCGCCCCCGGAATATCCCGGTCAACTTCATCAAGGTCGACGAGCTCAAGAGCTTCCTCGACCGCGGCACCAAGGCGGACATCATCGACGTCCGGCACTGGGAGCAGTTCGTCGAGAGCCACATCAAGGGCGCCCGCTCGATGCCGCTCCGTGTCGTCAACGACCGCGCGCCCGAGATCTCCAAGACAGGGCTGGTAGTCTTCTATTGAACGTGCCGCACGCGCTGTCCCGGGGGCCAGCGACATTCTGTACTCGCTCGGATGGCGCAATCATCGCGTGCTCGAGGAAGGGCTGCCCGGATGGATGGACAAGGGCTACCCCGTCGAGGGACGGAACCCGACGGCGCCGCCCGGGCACTGAGCACACGATGAGGACGGTCGACGAGCTGGCACGGGCGAGCGAGGCAGCGCTGGCGCTCGTCGCGCGCCAGACGGATGTCCGCGAGGCCGAGGTGTTCGTCTCCGCGAACTCCGCCGTGCTGACCCGGCTCAACTACACCTCCCACATTCCCTGCAACGGCGTCGAGGAGCCCAAAGTCGACCGAGTCCTACGGCCTGGGCATCCAGGCGGTCTTCGACACGCCGGAGGGCCCGCGGATCGGATTCGGCAGCGAGCCGAGCGACCTTTCGCTCGCCGGCGCCGAGCGCGCGCTGGTCAAGGCGCGCCGGGCGGCGGTCGCCGATCCCGAGTTCGTCTCGCTCCCGGCGCCGACGGGCGCGCTCGCGCACACTCGCCGACTACCACGACCCGCGGCTGATGGCGCTCGACGACGCGGGCCTGGTCGAGGCCGGCTGGAAGGTCACGGGCGGCGCGCTCCGGACGTTCAGCGCCTCGAGCCGGCTGGCCGATCTCGCCCAGGACGACGAGGGGCTCCGGCAGCTCGGCCTCATCCTCGGCGGCGACGTGACCATCCTGCAGAGAGCGGATGGCGATCGCCTCGACCACGATGCCGCGCGCCCAGACCGACGAGACGTCGCTGATCACCGCGTTCGCGACCGGCCATGGTCGAGACGCGCGGCGCCAAGGGCTCGGGGCGTCGACGGGCACGCGGCTCGATCACTTCACCGACGAGGCCGGCGTGGAGGCGGCGCAGAACGCGATCAACGCGATCGGCGGCGAGCGCGTGCCCTCGGGCGCCTACACGGTTGTCTTCGGTCGCGCAGCCCGTGGCCGACTTGCTGAACAACATCGTGATCCCCGCCTGCCACGCGAGCTCGTTCTACTCCTCGAGCACGCCGTTCCTCGGCAAGCTCGGCCGCGCCGTGGCCTCGCACGCGCTTGAGCCTCTACGACGACGGCGCGCGCCCGGGCTTCATGGGCTCGAAGGGCATCACGTGCGAAGGGCCTGCCGACCGGACGGACCGATCTGATCAAGAACGGGACGTTCGTCGGGTGCCTCTCGAACTGGTACGAGACCCAGCGGCTGCTGCGCGACCCGGCCCTCGCCGAGAAGCTCGGCACAAGCGGGCCCGCCGCGGAAGCGGCGCTCGTGCCGCGCAACGGCTTTCGGTTCGGCTCCGGCGGCGGCCGCCAGTTCGACAGCGCGCCCGGCGTGGCCGCGTCGAACGTCGTGCTCGAGGGCGGCGAGGCGATCGGCATCGACGAGCTGATCCGCCGGGTCGGCGACGGTCTCTACATCGGCCGCATCTGGTACACGTACCCGATCAACGGCCTGCGCGCGGGTGATTTCACCTGCACCGTCGTCGCCGATTCCTATATCATTCGCGACGGGCGGATCGCGGCGCCGCTCAAGGCCAACGCGATCCGGATCAACGACAACATCGCCACGTTCCTCAACAACGTCGTCGGGATCACCAAGGACGTGAAGGGCACGATCGTCTGGGCCGCGGACGAGGTCGTGTACGCGCCCGAGGTCGCCGTCACCGGCGTTCATGTCGACGAAATCGCGGGATTCATGGAGGAGCCTCGACTGATGGGTGAAGTACGTCTCGAGTCGATCGCGCGCGAGTGTCGTGTTCAGATTCTCCGCATGCTCGCTCACGCGGGCTCCGGGCATCCCGGCGGCTCGCTCTCGGTGATCGACATCCTCACGACCCTGTACTTCGGGCGGCTCCGCGTTCGACGCCAAGCGCCCGGACTGGCCGGATCGCGACCGCGTCGTGCTCTCGAAGGGCCATGCGGTCGCCCGCGCTCTACGCCGTGCTCTCGAGGGCCGGCTACTTCCCGGAGAAGCAGCTCATCACCTTGCGCAAGCTCGGGTCGCCGCTCCAGGGCCATCCCGATCGCACGGCGCTGCCCGGCATCGAGGCGGCCACCGGCTCGCTCGGCGAGGGCTCGTCGATCTCGCTCGGGATGGCGCTCGGCCTCAAGCTCGCCGGCTCGAAGGCGCGGGTCTACTGCATCCTCGGCGACGGCGAGACCCAGGAAGGTCAGATCTGGGAAGCCGCGATGTCGGCGCCGAAGCTCGGTCAGCCCGACCATGCGCTCGACAACCTCGTGGTCATCCTCGACTACAACAAGATCCAGCTCGACAACTTCGTGAAGAAGGTGCTCGACATCGAGCCGGTCACCGCCAAGTGGCAGTCGTTCGGCTGGCCCGTGATCGAGATCGACGGCCACGACGTCGCGCAGATCACGAAGGCGCTCGATCAGGCGGAAGCGACCACCGGCGGGCCGACCTTCATCGTGGCGCACACGGTGAAGGGCAAGGGCGTGTCGTTCATGGAGAACGACCCGGAGTGGCACGGCAAGGCGCCGAAGCCGGCCGAAGCGATCAAGGCCATCCGCGAGGTCCTCGGAGTCAGCGAAAGCGCCTGGGAGGACTACTTGAAGACCGATTCGTCGACGCGCGCGATCGTGGACGAGCTCGCCGCCCTGGAGAAGAAGTGATGCCGGCCAAGGCCAGTCGCGCCGCGTTCGGCGAAGCGCTCCTCGATCTGGGCGCCAAGGACGAGCGGATCGTCACGCTCGACGCCGACCTGTCGAAGTCGACCATGACCGTGAACTTCGCGAAGAAGTATCCGGCCCGGGCGTTCAACCTGGGCATCGCCGGAGTCGAACATGATCGGCGTGGGCGCCGGCCTCGCGCTCACCGGCCGCATCCCCTTCGCCTGCTCGTTCGCCTGCTTCATCGTGGGCCGCTTCGAGACGATCCGCATCTCCGTCGCCTACACGAACGCGAATCTGAAGATCGTCGGGACCCATTCGGGCATCGCGATCGGCGAGGACGGCTACAGCCAGATGGGCATCGAGGACATCGCCTGCATCCGCTCGCTCCCGAACATCGGGATCATCCAGCCCGCGGACGAGCTCGAGACCAAGCAGGCCATCGCCTTCGCCGTCGAGCACCAGGGGCCGCTCTACCTGAGGCTCACGCGGCAGAACCTCGAGCCCGTGTGCCCGCCCGACTATCGCTTCCAGTACGGCCGCTGGCTCGTGCTCCGCAAAGGTCACGACGTGACGCTGATCGGCACGGGCGGTCCTCTGTTCAACTGTCTCGAGGCGGCCAAGAGCCTGCAGGCCGACGGCATCTCGGCCGAGGTCATCAACGCCGCGTGCATCAAGCCGCTGGACGAGGAGCTGCTGATCCAGTCGGCGGGCAAGACCGGCCACGTCGTGACCGTGGAAGACCACACGGTCGCCGGCGGGCTGGGCGGGGCGGTCGCCGAGCTGCTCGGCGACGTGCTGCCGACGCCGATGAAGCGGCTGGGCGTTCACGGATTCGGCGAATCGGGCGATCTGAAGGGCCTCTACGCCAAGCACGGCCTCGATCCGGCCGGGATCGCCGCGAGCGTGAAGAAGTTCCTCAACCGCTGAGGAAGAGCGCGCCGCCTCGAGGCTTCGGGTCGCGGAGCGAAGCGCTCCCGACCCTGCCCGACTATCTCCGGCCGGGGCTCGACCTCGTCTTCGTCGGGATCAATCCCGGGCTCTATTCGGCTCGTCAGGGCCACTACTTCGCGCGCTCGACGAATCGCTTCTGGCCGGCGTTCACGTCGTCCAGGCTGAGCGCGCGTGTGCGCGACGGCGCTCGCGCTCGACGTCCCTCAGGCCCGAGCACGACGCGGCGCTGCTGGGCTTCGGCATCGGCTTCACCGACGTGGTCAAGCGCGTCTCGAGCGAACGCCGCCGAGCTCGAGCCCGAGCGATTTCGAGAAGTGGGCGCCGCGCCTTCTGCGGAAGCTTCGACGCTCGGCGCCGCGCGTGGCGTGCTTCCACGGGCTGACCGCCTACCGGCCGTTCCTCGCCGTCGCACTCGGCGTCGAGGCGGCGCGCCGCCGTGCTCGGTCCTCAGCCGGAGGTCGTGGCGGTCGACGCGGCTCTTCGTCGTGCCGAATCCGAGTCCGGCCAACGCCCACTTCACCCTGGCCGATCAGACGTCCTGGTACGACCGCCTCGCCGACTTCGTCAACGGACCACGGGAGGAGCCGGCCGCGTGTAAAAGTTGAAGTTCGGGTTCACAGCAACCTCTGTACCAGTGGGCCGTGACCGTGCCGAAGATCCTGATGCCCGGCGCAGGGGGTGCAGTAGCACGCCTCGCCGACGGCCGGCGCGCCGTTGATCGGACGTCAGCCGGAATAGGCTGAGCAGACCCTCGACCTTCCGTCAGCGGCCACTGGGCGGACCACTCGAGGCGGCCTCAGCTCCTGAGCGTGACTCCCTCGTGAGACGAAGCGGCGAGGGACACCACGAGGACGACGGCGAGCGCGAGGCTTCGTCCGTGCTGGACGTCAGGACCGCGCTCCGAGGACGCTCGTGCGGCCCTCAGCCGGGGCGAACCATGCTCAGTGCCGCCCGCACCCAGCGGCCGGCAGTCGTACTGCTCGGCGGTCACGTAGCCGGAGGCCACCGCGGCATCACGGAGCGTGAGCCCTCCGGCGTGCGCCTTCTTGGCGATCTCGGCCGCGCGGTCGTAGCCGATATGCGGGGCGAGCGCGGTCACGAGCATGAGCGACCGCTCGACGAGCTCGGCGATCCTGGCTCGGTTCGCCTCGATCCTCCACGCAGAACTCGCGGAAGCGCGCGCACGCGTCGGTCAGGAGATCCACCGAGTGCAGGAAGTTGAAGATGATGACCGGCTTGAAGACGTTCAGCTCGAAGTTGCCCTGCGAGCCGGCGACGGCGATCGCCGCGTCGTTGCCCATCACCTGACGGCGACCATCGTCACCGCCTCGGCCTGGGTCGGGTTGACCTTGCCCGGCATGATCGACGAGCCGGGCTCGTTCTCGGGGAGCGAGAGCTCGCCGAGCCGCTGCGCGGCCCCGAGCCGAGCCAGCGGAGGTCGTTGGCGATCTTCATGAGCGCGCCGGCGAGCGTGCGAAGCGCGCCGCTCGCCATGACCAGATCGTCGTGGGCGCGAGCGCGGCGAACTTGTTGGCGGCCGAGGTGAACGGTAGGCCCGTCAGCTCGGCGAGCTTCGCCGCGACGGCTTCGCCGAAGCCGGCCGGCGCGTTGAGGCCGGTGCCGACCGCGGTGCCGCCGATCGCCAGCGCGCAGGAGCCCGGGCAGGATCGCGTCGATCCGCGCGAGGCCGGCGTCGAGCTGGGCGACGTAGCCCGAGAACTCCTGGCCGAGCGTGAGCGGCACCGCGTCTTGCAGATGAGTGCGGCCGATCTTCACGATGTCGTCGAACTCGCGCGCCTTGGCCGCGAGCGCGTCGCGCAGCGCGCGGACGCTCGGCACGAGCCGGCGCGTCAGGCTCGAGCGCGGCCGCGACGTGCATGGCCGTGGGGAACGTGTCGTTGGACGACTGCGACATGTTCACGTGGTCGTTCGGATGGATCGGATCCTTGCTGCCGAGCTTGCCGCCCGCGAGCTCGATCGCGCGATTCGCGATGACCTCGTTCGCGTTCATGTTGGTCTGGGTGCCGGAGCCGGTCTGCCAGACGGAGAGCGGGAAGTGGTCATCGAGCGTGGCCGGCGATCACCTCGTCCGCGGCGCGCACGATCAGCTCGGCGCGGCGGCTGTCGAGAAGACCGAGCTTCTGGTTGACCAGTGCCGCGGCCTTCTTCAGGAGACCGAGGGCGCGAACGACCGCGATGGGCATCCGGTCGTGGCCGATCGCGAAATGGTGGAGCGAGCGCTCGGTCTGCGCGCCCCAGTAGCGGTCGGCGCGGACTTCGATCCGCCCCATGCTGTCGCTCTCGACGCGGGTCTGCGAAGTCATACCGACCTACCGCGGTCAAATCAGCCGATACCCGTAGACGAGGCCGAAGGCGATCGAGCCGACGCCGGCGCAGAGGGCGAGCGCCTGTCGGGCGCGCCGGTAGCGGAGCGCCATGGACACGGGATACGCCATGACCGCGGTCAGCACCGTCATGCCGATGATCGTGCCGATCCCGAAGATCACCAGATAGATGACGGCGCTCGCGGTCGAGCGCAGGGTCGCCAGCACCAGGAGCGAGACCGCCGCGCTGCCGGCCAGGCCGTGGACGGCACCGACGACGAGCGCGCGCCCGCCGGCCAGCCGCTGCGCCAGCCGAGCTGGCGGAGCCAGCGTGAGGGATGCACGTGCGGATGCTCATGCGTGTGCTCGGCGTCGTGGGCGTGCGGGTGGCTGTGCACCACGCTCACGCCGCGCCACCGCCGTGGTCGTGGTCGGCGGCGAGGTGCCCGGGCGGGACGGTTTCGAGGCCGCGGACCGCGTCGCGCAGGCGCAGCACGCCCAGCACGATCAGCATGGCCGCCACCACCAGCTCGAGGCTCCCGCCCACCGCCGGCGTGATCGTGAGCTTCAGCCCGATGATGATGGCGCCCACGATCGTCAGGGTCGTCATGTGGCCGGCGCCCCAGAGGACGCCGATCAGCGCGCCGTCCGCGAAGCGACGCTCGCGCGTGAGGATCGTCGCCACCGCGACCAGGTGGTCCGGATCGGTCGCGTGCTGCAGACCCAGGAGAAACCCGAGGACGATCGCCGAGATCGGCGCAGGATCCACGAGCGCGGTCACTCCGACATCTTCAAGAGGAGCCCGGTGCGCCGCGCCCGCTGGATCGCGGCGAGGAACGCCCAGTGGGCGAGCGCGGCATAGAAGACCGACAGCGACCAGCCCGGTCGCGATCGGCGCCTGGAACTCGGACGCGAATCCGTAGTGCGACCGGTAGGCGTCGAGGAAATACGTGAGCGGGACCGCGCGGGCGATCATCGCGATCGAGTCGGGCAGCACCGAGATCGGATAGTAGATCCCCGCGAGCACGAGCACCATGTTGACGCTCGCCCACGCGAACGCCTCGGCCCGGTTGCCGAAGAGCGTGATCAGCGCGCATACGGCGACGCCGACGACCCAGGCGGTGAGAAAGCAGCCCAGCAGGAACGTGACGAGCGCGAGCCAGCCGGGCTGGAGCACATGGAAGCCGAACGCCCAGCGGCCGAGCGCGGCCAGCAGGACGAACACGGCCAGGCTGCGCACCATCCCGACGATCCAGGATCCGATGCGTGAGGTGGCGAATGCCGATCGGCGCCAGGAACTGGTGCTTGAGCGACTTCGACCAGACGTCGAGCAAAACGCGCATAGGCGACCTCGAGCTGGCAGACGTTGACGATCGAGAGCGCGATCGTGCCGACCAGCACGAACGACGCCTGCGCGTCGGTGAGCTCGAGGAACCGCGACATCAGGCCGATCGAGAGCACGCCCACGATCGGCCAGAAGAGCAGCTCGAAGAAGAAGAACACGTTGCGCGAGCGCCCATCAGGGCGTTCCGGAGCGTCACCGCCCAGACGGCGAGCAGCTCATTTCGCCAGCTCAACGAAGACCTCCTCGAGCTCCGGCTCGCGGACCTGCACGTTCTTGATGACGACGCCCTCGGCGTGAAGCGCGCGGCAAGATCTCCGGCAGCCGTTTCTCGGCCTCGTCCACGGTGCACTCGACCCAGCCGTCGACCTCGACACACCGGAGAACACCCGGCGGCCTCGGCCAGCCACGGCACGCGCGGCGGATCGAGCTTGAGCGCGATGACCTCGCCGAGGCGGATCTGGCGCTTCAGCTCGCCGGAGGTGCCGCGCGCCAGGATGCGCCCGGCCTTGATGAAGGCGATCTCGTCGCAGAGCTCGTCGGCCTCGCGCATGTAGTGCGTCGTCAGCACGATCGTGATCCCCTGCTCGCGGCGGAGCCGGGCGATGTGCGCGCGCACGCGCACGGCGACGTCGGGATCGAGACCGAGCGTGGGCTCGTCGAGGAAGAGGAGCTCCGGCTCGTTGACCAGCGCCTTGGCCAGCGCCACGCCGCTGCTTGAGCCCGGTCGACAGGTCCGTAGTACGGGACGCGGCGATACGGCGTGAGCTCGCACAGCTCGATCAGCGAGTCGACGCGCTGGCGCAGGCGGCGACCGCTCAGGCCGTACAGGCGGCCGTAGAACGCGACGATCTCGCCGACCCGCAGGCTCCACAGGAACGACGGCCGCCCGCTCACCATGTTGAGCCGCCGGCGCAGCGCACCCGCCTCGCGGACGACGTCGTGCCCGAGAATGGTCACGCGGCCGCGATCGGGCGTCAGCAAGGTGGCGAGAATCGACAGCAAGGTGGTCTTGCCCGCGCCGTTGGGACCGAGGACGCCGACGATCGCGCCGCGCGGCACCGTCAGCGAAACTCCGCGCAGCGCCTCGGTCGCGCGGCGGCGCGGCCATCCGGAGCGGAACGTCTTCTCGACGTCTTGCGCGTCGATCGCGAGCATACTCAGTGATGATACCATCCACGTCATGGCCGGCTCCGACGAGTGGCGCTGCGCCGCCGCGACGGTGACGCCCGGCCACAGCGCAACGTTTCGCCTGAGCGCGCCCGGCGCGCGCTCAACGCATTCGTCGTGAATCACGACGGTCAGTATCGCGCGTACGTGAACCGCGTCCGGCGATGAGCGATCTCACGGCCGTCGAGCAGGCGAACGCCGGCTTCTATCAGGCGTTCGAGACGCTCGATATTGCGCGGATGGAGCTTCGTCTGGTCGCACGGCGAGCACGTGCAGTGCGTCCACCCGGGCTGGCCCCTCCTGGTCGGCTGGGAGCCGTGCGCACGTCGTGGGCGACGATCTTCGAGAACACCGCGGAGATGCGGTTCAGCCTCTCCGATGTCCGCGCGAGCGCGATCGGCGACCTGGCGTGGGTCACCTGCACGGAGAACATCTTCTCCGAGGTCCACGGGCGCCTCGCGGTCACCTCGGTCCTCGCCACCAATCTGTTCGAGCGCACGGCCGACGGCTGGCGGCTGATCCACCACCACGCCTCGCACGTCTTCTCGGCAACCCCCGAGAGCGACTCGACCAACAACTAGGCTGCGGGCACGGCCGGACGATCCCCGGCGTCGCCCGGCACGAAGCTACTTCGTCTCGCGCTGGAGGAGAATCCAGCGGCCGGCGCGGCCGATCTCGCGATAGCCGGAAGCCGGCTGCGCGCGAAGGACCGGCTCGACGTCCAGGACGTACTCGCTGATTCCCAGACCGGCTCGGATAGATGAAGATCTGGCGGCGCGTCGCCAGATGCGGAGCGAGGCGCTCGTTCGCGCTCACCGCCACCTCACCGGGAATCTGCCGCATCAGCGAGTGGGCGGCGCGCTGTTCGGCGTCGAGCCGCCAGCGCGTGACCATGAGGTCGTTCGCCGTTCGCGCCGTGAGCAGCACGCTCGCGAAGAGACCCAGCGCGAGCAGCGCCGGCGCCCGCCGCCAGTCGCGGATCCGCGCGTATCCGTCGATCGCGGCGAGCATCAGGAACGGCAGGACGAACGACTGGTACTGGGACCGGAAGTTGATGAGCGCGGGGTCGATGCTCGGGAGATTCATCGCCAGTCCCGGCACCACCGCCAGCAAGCACGCGCGGCGCGAACAGCGGCAGGAAGCCGAGTGACACCAGCATCACCAGAAGATAGACGAGCTTGCCGCCGGTCGCGGCGACGACGATCCACCGCCACGGACGCACCACGATGTTGAGCAGCACCTCCCGAGCGAAGAGCCCAGATAGGCGTAGCGGTGCAGGTGCGGGTACGGCTCGCCCCGGAAGAGCGGCAACACATACTTGAGATCGAACGCCAGCAGCAGCACGCTCGCGACGGCGATCACCGCGCCGAGCCGCCAGCGGCCGCGCGCGACCGCGAGCCAGATCCCGAAGCCGATCACCACGATCGTGGCGTCCTCGCGGCAGGCCAGGGTCAGCGCGAGCGCGACCGCGCACCACGCGTAACGGCCGGCATCGAACGCGAGCGCCGCGGCGATGATCAAGGTGATCGCGAACGCTTGGGGATGGATGTCGCGGATGTTGATCCCGTGGAGCGACGGATTGACCAGGAAGAGCAGCGCGAGGCCGCCGGCGCCGGCACCGCGCCGAGCCGGCGCGCCGCGTATCCGAACACCGCCAGGCCGCCCGCCGCCAGCACGAGCGTCTGCACGACGAGCAATCCGATCGCCCCCGGCGCGACGCGGCCGAGCGGCACCATGAGATAGAGCACGGGCGAGAGGTGATCGCCCCAGGCGTTCATCGGCGGGAACGTCACGTACGCGCCGCGGCCGGTGGCGATACTCCAGACGACCTGCACGTAGTAGCCGAGATCGAGGGCGTGGGTCCTCAGCGCCAGGTGCCGGGTGACCACGATGAACCCCATCACGAGGGCGTAAACGACGGCGCCCAGGATCGCCATCGACGCGGGCGACACCGCGGGCAACCGGAGCGGAGCCGCCAGCGCGCGGAGCGCCACGACCACGGCAGAGCGCGATGACGAACTCGTCGGCGCGGGTGAACGAGTGACCGGCGACGGTCAACGCGCCCCGCGCGATCACCACCACCAGGAGCAGAGCGACACCCGCCGCGACCGCCTCTGAGGAGGCGGGCCGCGCGCGTCACGGCAGGCGCGTGTATCTGGCCCGCAGGCTGTCGAAGCGGCGCGAGCGTCGCAGACCGCGCTGGTTCAAGGTGAACCAGAAGAGCACCGAGAGAATCCGCAAGCCGTAGCCGACCGAGGCGAAGAAGCTGGCGGACGACGCCTCGGGGAAGTAGCGCGTCGGCACGGCGATCTCGGCGATCCGGAACTTCGCCGCGACCACCTGCGCGATGATCTCCTGGTCGAAGACGAAGCCGTCCGAGTTCGCGGGGAAGTTGACGGTTTCGAGCACGTCGCGCCGGAACGCGCGATACCCCGTGTGGTACTCCGAGAGCGACAGCGAGAATGCGCGGTTCTCCAGGCCTGTCAGGAAACGATTCGCGAAGTACTTCCACCAGGGCATGCCCTGCGCGAGCGCCGAGCCTTCCTTGAGCGCGCGAGCCCAGCACCACGTCGGCCCGGCCGCTCACGATCGGCTCGATGATCTGCGGCACGAGCCGCGGATCGTACTGGTAGTCCGGGTGCACCATGACCACGATCTCGGCCCCGGCCCGGAGCGCCTCGGCGTAACACGTCTTCTGGTTGGCGCCGTAGCCGTAGTTGCGGTTGTGGACGAAGATCTCCGAGGCCCAGCTGGCGCGCGATGTCGAGCGTCGCGTCGGTCGAGCCGTCGTCGACCAGGATGACGAGGTTCACGGTGTCCTTCGGCAGCTCCTCGTAGGTCAGCCGGAGCGTCTGGCCGGCGTTGTAGGCGGGCATCACGACGACGACCTTCGGGGCGGATCGAGTCACGCTCATGACACTCCCGGCCGCTCGGCGTTATCTTTGGGATGGGCCAACACGATGAACTGGTAACCGAGAAGACGGCGCACCTTGCGGGCGATCACCGCGTTGATCGCGTGGGTGGCGTTCACCCACCCGCGATGCCAGCTCACCGGCAGGATCTGGTAGAGCGGCGCCGGAGTGGCGGTGAAGCGCTCGATCGAGAGACCCGCGTCGGCGAGCATCGCGCGCAGCGAGCGCTCGGTGAAGAACCGCAAGTGCGAATGATCGAGGATTCCCCGGTCGAGGTAGTCGAAGCGTCCGACCAGGAGCAGCAGCCGGATCCACAGGTGCGCGATGTTCGGCACCGAGATGACCACGAACCCGGCGGGCGCCAGGCTTCGGTCGAGCTCCACGAGCACCCGCAGCGGGTCGACCAGGTGCTCGAGCACGTCGCCGTACACGATGACGTCGAAGGGCCCCTCACCGGCCGGGATCTCGCGGTCGAGATTCAAGGTGATCATGCGCTCGCAGTGGCGGGCGCCGGCCTGCGCGAGCACCGGATCGCCCTCGATCGCCGTCACGCGCCAGCCGCGCTCGGTGAGCTGGCGGCTCAGCAAACCGTCGGCGGCGCCGACATCGAGCAACCGCCGGCCCCGCCCGTCGCCCAGCCAGCGCAGGATCACCGAGTGGCTGCTGTGCGGATCGGGCTTGAGGACGTACCGCGGTGACGTCCCGCTCATCACTCAATCATCGGACGGCAGGCCCTCGATCAGCAACATTGGAATAGAGCCGGCGCCCGCCGGCTTCGGCGATCGGGTGGACAGAGGCCCGCGGCAGGGCGCGCACCACGCTCCGCGCCGGGTCGACCGCCGAGATCAGGAACACGCGGCCGGAACTCGTCCAGGCCTCGCTCGAGCCGCGGCGAGTCCCAGAAGACGTCGCGCGCCTCGGGAAAGCCGGCGCCGAACGCGAGATTCGGCTGAAGGCCGTTCACGACGTGGACCGGCGCCTGCACGACCAGGAGCAGCGACGCGCTGCTCTCGATCGGCCCCTCGTGCATGACGAGGTCGCCCGGCTGGAGCCGACTCACGAGCGCCGCCGTCAGCGGACGCACGGAGCGAGCCCGAGCCAGCTGCGTCCTCGCGTCCGCCGCGACCGCCGGCAGAAAGGCGACCGTCGCCGCCAGCGCGATCCCGACGCCGAGCGCCGTGGCACGCCACCAGGCAGCGGCCGCCAGCGCCACCGTGGCGAGCGCGAAGATCGCGAGGCCGGCTCGCGAGAGTGCGATGACGTCGAGTCCGGCCGGGGCCAGGATGCGAGCCGGCAGGGGCCCGGCCAGGATCGCCACGCACACGCCCGTGACCAGCGCGAACAGCGCGAGCAAGGGGCCCACCAGCATCCGCGCCGTCGTCGCGCCCGTCGCGCCTTCGATCGCCTCGTCCCAGACGCGCGCCGCCAGAAGGGCGAGCGCCGGAAACGCGACGAGGGCGTGGTGAGGCAGCTTGAACGGCGCGAGGGCAGCGAACCCGACGACGATCGCAGCCCAGAGTCCGAGCAGGAGCCAGAGCCGCGCCCGCGCGTCGGCCCAGGGCCGCCTGAACGCCCGCGCGAACGCCCACGGCAACGCGAGTGCCCACGGAAGGAACCCGAGCAAGGTCAGGCCGAGGAAGCCGAGCAGTCCCAGCGGGGTTTCGTCGTCGGGCGCCAGGCGCGGGCGCGTGAACGCGTAGAGATGATTGTCGACCACGACGTGACGCAGAAAACCTGGGCTCCGCGTTTCCATCACGAGATACCAGGGCACGGCGATCGTGAGCGCCACCAGCACACCCCACCAGGGGATCCACGGGGTCACCGGCCGCTCGCGTGTGAGCCAGAAGAAGACCGCGATGACCGGCACGACGGCGAGCGCGTCGAGAAAGTCGCGTGTGATCATGGCCAGGCCCAGGCTCGCGTAAAAGACGAGGAGCCCGCGGCGCGTGTCGCCGAGATACGCGAGCACGAACCCGGCCCAGCGCGAGCGTGACCCAGAACACGAACAGGAGCTCCGGCCTCGCGGTGCGGCCGTAGACGAATACGCCGAGGTTCGCGGCGACCATGAGCCCGGCGAGCAGTCCCAGACGCGGCCCGCCCAGGGCGATGCCGAGGCGCGCGGTCAGCGCCGCGCAGCCCACGGCGGCCAGCGCGGGCCAGAGCCGCGCGGCGAACGGCGTCGCGCCGGCCGCGCCGAACGAGGCCGACACGAGCCAGTGGAGCAGCGGCGGCTGGTCGACGTAACGCACGCCGTCGATCCGCGGTGTGATCCAGTCGCGGGCGAGCGCCATCTCACGCGCGATCGCGGCATGGAATCCTTCCGGCGGATCGAGGAACGGCGCCGCGCCGAGCCCGACGAGGTACAGGCCGGCCGCCACGAGCGCAACGCCGAGCGGGATGCCCGCACGGGACTGGGAGCTAGGTGACCTTGACGAGCGCGTCGGCCGGCAGGCTTCGGAGGAACTCGGTCAGCGCGCCGTCGAGGTACTCACGATCGCGGGACTCGAGCGTGACCTTCACCTTGTATTCAGGATTGGAGAACTCGGGGTAGGAGCCGAGCAGCAGCTGCGGGAAGCCCACCAGGAGCCGGTTCAGGTAGTCGGCGAGCACGCCCTCGCCGATGGCCACGAACACGTTCTTCAGGTGGATCGGCTGGTCGCGGAACCGTTCGCGGATGGCTTCGAACTTCTGGCGGAAGATCTCCGGCACGCCGGGTAAAACGTACACGTTGCGCATCAGCACGGTCGGAAAGCGTATCGTCTCGCCGCCCACCAGCTCGGCGCCCTCGGGAATCTCGGCCATCTTGAGATGCGACTCGTTGAGCCGGTCCCGGAAGTGACGCTGCAGCAGCTCGACCAGCATCGGGTGGCGTACGACCTTGGCCTCCATCGCGAGCGCGACCCCCTCGAGGGTGACGTCGTCGTGCGTGGGCCCCACGCCGCCCGAGGTGAACACGACGTCGTGGGCGCGGCTGAAGGCCGCGACTTCCTGGGCGATCAGCTGGATTTCGTCGGGGATGACGGTGATGCGTCGTACGTCGACGCCGAGCGCGCGGAGCTCCCGGCACAGATACGCGGCGTTGGCGTCGGCGATCTTCCCGAGAGGATCTCGTTGCCCACGAGAATGATGCCCGCGGTCTTCGGCATGGGTCCCGAGCGATTCTACGATGCTCAGAATGCAGGAGTCCATTAGGCGCGATTCTGAATTGGAGACAACATGATTCAATTGAGCGGCTGGGCGCTCACCCTCGGCGCGTCGTCCGGGTTCGGCGAGGCGGCCAGTCTCGCGCTGGCCCGCGCCGGATTGAACATCTTCGGCGTCCATCTCGACCGCAAGGCGACGATGCCCAATGCTGAGCGGATCACCGCCGAGATCAAGGCGCTCGGCCGCCAGGCGGTGTTCTTCAACATCAACGCCGCCGACGCCGAGAAGCGCGCCGAAGTCGCCGGGCAGATGGCGCACGTGCTCGAGGAGCGCGGCGAGTCGGGCACGTTACGCGTGCTCCTGCACTCGCTGGCGTTCGGCACCCTCAAGCTCTACGTCGCCGATCCGATGAAGGAAGCCGTCACGCAGGCGCAGATGGACATGACCCTGGACGTGATGGCCCACTCGCTCGTCTACTGGACCCAGGAGGTCGTCGGCCGCGGGCTCATGACGCGCGGCGGGCGCATCTACGCGATGACCTCGTCCGGCGGGACGCGCGTGCTGCCCTTCTACGGCCCGGTGTCCGCGGCAAAGGCGGCGCTCGAGTCGCATATCCGCCAGCTCGCCTCCGGAGCTCGCGCCGCAAGGCATCACCGCGAACGCCATCCGCGCCGGCGTGACCGACACGCCCGCCCTGCAGAAGATCCCGAAGCACGACTCGATCATCGCCGAGGCACAGCGGCGCAACCCCAGCGGACGCATGACCACGACCGAGGACGTCGCGCGGGCGATCGTCGTGCTGTCCCACCCTGACACGTACTGGATCACGGGCAACGTGATCGGCGTCGACGGCGGGGAAGATATCGTCGGGTGACCTACACCCAGGGGTGGTGCTCGGCCTCGTCCAGGGGCTCACCGAGTTCCTCCCTGTATCGTCCTCCGGCCACCTGATCCTCGTGCCGCACGTCTTCGGCTGGCAGGATCAGGGGCTCGGCTTCGACGCGGTCATGCATCTCGGGACGCTCGCGGCACTCCTCGCCTACTTCCGCCGCGAGCTGATCGGCATGGCCACGGGCGCGCTCTCGCGGCGACTCGCCGTGTTGCTGATCCTGGCGACGATCCCCGGTGGGTTGGCGGGCGTCGTACTGGAAAAGCTCGTCGAGTCAAGCTCCGCTCGCCCCTGCTCATCGCGTGCACGACCGCCGGATGGGCGATCGTCATGTGGATCGCCGATCGCCGCGCTGCGCCCGCGCCGACACGAGCGGGCGATCCGCTCGAGCGCGTCTCGCTCGGCCAGGCCCTCACGGTCGGCTGCGCTCAGGCCCTGGCGTTGATCCCGGGCACGTCGCGCTCCGGCATCACGATCACCGCGGGACTGTTCAGCGGCTTCGATCGTGCGACGGCGGCCCGTTTCGCGTTCCTGCTGGGCATTCCGATCACCGCCGGCGCGGGCAGCCTGAAGGCGCTCCACTTGCTGAAGGAAGGTCTCCCGCCCGGTGACGGAGGGCCGTTGACGGCGGCGCTGATCACGGCGTTCGTCAGCGGCTGGTTCGCGGTGTGGTTCCTGGTCAGCTACCTGAAGACCCGCTCGCTCCAGCCGTTCGTGATCTACCGGCTGCTGCTCGCGCTCGTGATCTTCCTGGTCATCCTGCGCGGCTGACGCGACGACTCCGGCCGGCGGCCCGAGGCGCCGAGCGCCGCGGTCAGGCCCACATCAGATCGAAGAGCCGGCAGGCGTTGGTCGAAAGCTGGAACATCACGTCCTCGACCGGCAGGTGCTTGAGCTTCGCGACTTCTTCGGCGACTCGGCTGGCGAGCCAGGGGCCGGACTCGACGCCTTCGAACTCGCCGCCGTACTCCCACGGACCATCGCTCTCGACCAGCAGGGCGTCGAGCGGGACGCCGGTGACGAGGTCGCGGTCGCGATCGCGGGACACGAGGTCCGGGGTGACCGAGACCAGGTAGCCGGCGTCGACGATGGCGCGCGTGACCGCGGCGGGCGCCTTGTGCCAGTGGAACACGGCGCGCTCGACACCGTGCTGCCTGAGCGCGTCGAGCGCGTCGGCCGCGGCGCCGTGGGGCGCGTGCAGCGCCACCGGAAGATTCCAGCGGATGGCGAGATCGAGGAGCCGGTCGAGCCGCGCTCGCCCCCTGCTCACGGAGCGCGTCCGGGTCGGGCGCGCCCTCGAGCGATACCACGGCAGGCCGATCTCGCCGATGCCCACGATCCGTGAATGATGCGCGGCGATCTGCGCCTCGACCCGCTGAAGGTCCTCGTCGCCGAGATCGGACCGATCCGGGTGGAATCCCAGGCAGGCCCAGACCGACTTGGGCGCGGCGCGCGGCCGCCTCGAGCGTTTGCGCATTCGTCTCGGGGTCGCAGCCGACGGCGATCGCGCCCACGTCGTGCGCCATCGACAGCCGGAGCGTCTCCCTGAGGTCGGCGAACGCCGGATCGTGCAGGTGACAGTGGCTGTCGATGAGCATCGGGCAGTCTGTCAGGTTCCCGCCACCACCATCCGCCCGATCCTGAGCGTGGGCGCCACTGTCCGATCACGCAGGACCAGGTCGTCCCCGACGCCGTCGATCGCCGACAGCATCTCCAGCAGATTGCCGGCCACCGTCACCTCCTCCACCGGATACGCGAGCTCGCCGTTCTCGATCCACTGCCCGACCGCGCCGCGAGAGTAATCGCCGGTGACGCCGTTGACGCCGAAGCCGATCAGCTCGGTCACGTAGAACCCGTTCTTGACCGACCGGATCAAGTCCTCCGGCTTCGTCGTTCCCGGCAGCATCATGAGGTTCGTCGTCGTGACCGAGACTCCGCTGCCGTCCCGGCCGGCGTGGTGCGTGGACTCGAGGCCGAGCTTGCGGGCGCGGTAGGTGTCGAGCAAGTACGACTCGAGGACCCCCTCGCGCACCAGGACGGTCCGGCCCGTCGCCAGCCCTCGCCGTCGAACGGACGCGAGCCGAGCGCCGACGGGATCGGGGCGTCGTCCACGATCGTCACGCCCGGCGCCGCGATCTTCGTGCCGAGCCGGTCGAGCAGGAACGAGGCGCGGCGATAGAGGCTCGGGCCGCTCGCCGCGCCGGCGATCGAGCGCACCAGGCTCGCCGCGGTCTCCGGGTCGAAGATCACCGGCACCTCGACCGTTTTCATCTTGCGAGCGCCCAGCCGCCGCACTCGCGCGCGCCGCCGCCTTGCGTCCGACGGCTTCGGGATCCTCGAGCCCGGCGCGCTTGCGCGCGGTCGAGTACCAGTAGTCGCGCTGCATCTCGCCGTTGCGCGACGCGATCGGCGACACCGCTGATACTGAAGCCCGTGGTCGCGTAGCCGTGGGCGAAGCCGTGCGAGGTCGCGTAGGCGTAGCGGGCGCGGCGATCGGAGTACTCGGCGCCCTCGGAGTTGGTCACGCGCGGATCGCTCTCGAGCGCCGCCGCCTCGGCGCGGCGCGCGATCTCGATCTTCTCCTCGGGCGACAGATCGCCGCCCGCGTCCTCGAGATCGAGATCGGGCACCCGCGCGATCAGGGTCGCCGGATCCGGCAAGCCGGCGTGGGAGTCCTCCGCCGTGATCTTCGCCAGCGCGGTCGCCTCGTCCACGACCCGCTCGAGCGACTCCCGCGACAGGTCCGACGTCGACGCGGCGGCCGAGGCGCGGCCGGCGAAGACGCGCAGGGACAGACCGCTGCTCGCGAGAGTGGTTGATGTTCTCGATCTCGCGCATGCGCACGGAGGCGCTGAAGTGGCTCTCCTCGACGAGGAACCCGTCGGCGGCAGTGGCGCCGCGCTGGGCGGCCGCTTGAGCACCGACACCAGCAGGTCGGTGTTCATTGTAGCGAGGTCCTCGAGACCGGCTCGGACCGAAGGTGGCCTGGGATAGGCGCGAGCCGGCTCCGCGACGACGTATTCATCGCGTCGTGCTCCGCGAGCCCGGCTCGCCGTCCACGGGCCCCGTGGTGGGCCGAAGGTACTCTGAGCGACGCTCGCTGGCTTCATACCGCGGTCCCCCAACCGTGATGCCGTCGATGCGGATTGTCGGGAGGCCGACGCCGACCGGCACCGATTGCCCGTCCTTGCCGCAGGTGCCGACGCCTTCGTCGAGCTTCAGGTCGTTGCCGACTCGGGACACGCGCGTCAGGGCTTCCGGTCCGTTGCCGATGAGGGTCGCACCCTTGACCGGCGCGGTGATCCGGCCGTCCTCGACCAGGTAGGCTTCGCTCGCCGAGAACACGAACTTGCCGTTCGTGATGTCCACCTGGCCGCCGCCGAAGGTCACGGCGTAGAGGCCGTGCTTGACGGACTTCAGGATCTCCTGCGGGATCGTCCTGGCCGGCGAGCATGAACGTGTTGGTCATGCGCGGCATCGGCGCGTACGCGTAGCGACTCGCGGCGTCCGTTGCCGGTCGGCTTCATGCCCATGAGCCGGGCGTTGAGCCGGTCTTGCATGTAGCCGGTGAGGATCCCATTCTCGATCAGCACCGTGCGGCCCGTCGGCGTGCCCTCGTCGTCGACGTTGAGCGAGCCGCGCCGATTCGCGATCGTGCCGTCGTCGACCACCGTCACCAGCTCGGAGGCGACCTTCTGGCCCATGCGGCCGGCGAAGGCCGAGGTGCCCTTGCGATTGAAGTCGCCCTCGAGGCCGTGACCGATCGCCTCGTGCAGGAGAATTCCGGGCCAGCCCGGTCCGAACACGACCGTCATCGCCCCGGCCGGCGCATCCACCGCGCTCAGCTTGAGCACGGCCTGGCGCGCCGCTTCCGCGGCGAACCGGCGCCAGCGCTCCTCTTGCAGGTAGAAGTCGAAGGTCACCCGCCCGCCGCCGCCGTACGAGCCGATCTCGCGCTTAGCGCCGTCTTCGGCGATGGCGGTGACGTTGAGCCGGGTGAGCGGACGGATGTCGCCGACGGTCCAGCCGGACGCGGTGGCGATGAGCATGATCACTTCTTCGCTCGCGATCGACGCGATGACCTGCTTGATGCGGGGATCGGCCGCGCGCGTCTCGGCGTCGATCTTTCGCAACAGGTCGAGCTTGCGCGCGAGCTCGGCGGCGATCGGGGGCTCGGCCAAGGTGTAGAGATCGTGCGGGCGGCCGCGGCCCGGCAGAGCCAGATTCCCGGACGACGCGCTGCGGTCGGCGATCGCGCGCGCCTGGCGCGCGGCTTCTTCGAGGTTCTTGATCGAGATCTCGTCCGTGTGGGCGTAGCCGGTCCGGGTTCCCGACTGGGCCCGGACCCCTGCCCCTGGCTCACGTGGCGCGAGGCCTTTGACCGCGCCTTCCTCGAGAACCAGATCTTCGTTGATGCGGTACTCGAGGTAGATGTCGGCGTCGTCGACCTTGCCGATGAGGTTGCCGCCGAGGACGCGCTCCATGAGATCGGACGTGATGCTGAATCGGTCAGAAAAAACTCTCCGGACGGGTGCGGGCCAGATCTGTCATTGGCGGTTCGGCCTCCAGGCCGTCGTGAGGGCCAATCTATCGCGCGACCCCCGGCGCCCCAAGCTTTTGGATTCGTCTTTCCTACATCTTCATTCTACCTGTCGCGTGAAGTGTGAGACCGGCGGCACGAAGCTAACCAGCGGCGTGAAAGCTCTGAATTATCTCGTGGATGCGCCTGACTCCATTCACGAGCGAGGGACCTGGAGAAAGTATATCGGCGCCGTCGATTTCGTGTATCTGGCCGGTCTTCACCGCCGCGATGTCAGCCCATCCCGGTCGCCGTCTGATCTGCTCGGGATCGACCGGCTTGCCGCACCACGAGGCGAGAATGATCTGAGGGTCTCGCGCGACGACGGCCTCGGGCGCGACGATCCGGTCCGGCGCCGCGGGCTGGTCGCGCAGCTCCGCGAAGACATCGCGCCCGCCCGCGATCTCGATGGCCTCCGACACCCAGCGAATGCCCGCGATCAGCGGATCCATCCACTCCTCGAAGTAGACACGCGGGCGGTCCGGCCACGCCGACCGAGTACTCGCGCACCTGACGCAGGTCGTCCTGCATGTCACCGATCAGCTCCCGTGCGCGCCGCTCGCAGCCGAGCGCGCCGCCGATCAGGAGCATGGCGTGCAGGACCTCGTCGAACGACCGCTGATTGGTGCACGGAACCGCCACGCCCGCGCCGATCAGGTCTCGGACGACGTCACGCTGGAGATCGGAGAACGCCAGGACCAGGTCGGGCTCGAGCGCCAGGATCTTGTCGAGCTTGAACGTGGTGAAGCCGCCGACGCGAGCCTTCTCCAGCGCCGCCTCCGGCCGGCGGGCCGTGCCGGGGACGCCGACGACGCGATCTCCGGCCCCCAGCAGGAAGGCGATCTCGGCGGTTTCCGCGGTGAGACAGACGATGCGCCGCGGGAACTCGGCGCGACTCGACCCGTACATCCCTGACCTGTCAGGGCGGCTGGAGGCGCGCGCCGAGGCGGGGCCGCGCGACGCCGGCGTAGTGGCTGAGCAGAAGCCATCCGGGAAAGCACGCACGAGCTCGCGCGATCCGTCGAGGCGAATATCTCGCGATCGCACCGCCTGCTCCAACGAGACGTCGCCGAGCCAGACCCGCGTGAACGCGGCGAGGATCCACCGCCACGACGAGATCGATCCCGAACCCGGGATCCGCTTCAGGCGAGACGATCCACCTCCACTGCGGCTGGCGACAGAGCCAGGCGGTCGACGAGCCACGACCGCGCCGGCACGCCGCGAAGAGTCGAATCGCGTGACGACACGCCGATCCGGGAGCCGATCCACCGCCAGGCGACGGCGTATGTTCCACAAGAGCAGGCTTGCGTCGAGATTCTCGGCCGAGGCGCGACCGTGAACCCAGCGCTGCCCCACGCGCCGAGCTGCTCGATCACTCCGTGAAACTCGGCGCCGGCCTGGCTCAGTCGGTACTCGCGCCCGCGCCCCGCGGGATGGCTCTCGATGACGCCGACATCCTCCAGGTGGCGCAAGCGCTGGGTCAGAAGCGCCCGTGAGATCAGCGGCATTCCCCGGCGGATCTCCGAGAACCGACGGCTCCCGGCGAAGAGCTCGCGAACGATCAGCGGGGTCCACCGCTCGGCGAAGAGCTTCGCAGGCAACCGCGACAGGACAGAACTGGCCATACCCGTGCATTCTGTGGGGACTCTAGGCACGGTCCCCGTGCGGGGCGCAAGTTCATTTTGGGCTTTCGGTGCCGGACGGCGCGCGCCATTGTCGTGGGGATGACCTCACTGGCTGTCGCGCTCCGAGCCTCAAGAGGACATGCGATGGCAGAGAGCCAATCACCCGATCGCTGGGTCGCCGTCGTCCGGCAGCTCGGGCCGGCCTTCGCGGCGCGGGCGGCCGCCCGCGATGCCGACGACTCGTTCGTGGCCGACAACTACGCCGAGCTCCGTGCGCATCGCGTCTTCTCGGCGGGAGTGCCCGCCGAGCTCGGTGGCGGCGGCGCCTCGCACGCCGAGCTCGCCGACGTTCTGCGCGTGCTGGCGACCTACTGCAGCTCGACGGCCCTGGCGCTCTCGATGCACACGCATCAGGTACTGATCCCGACGTGGCGCTGGCGCCACGAGCAGGCTCCGGTCGAGGCCATTTCTCCGGCGCGTGGCGGCCGAAGGCTCGTGCTGGTCTCGAGCGGCGGGTCGGACTGGGTGGCGGGCTCGGGAACGGCCGAGAAGGTCGACGGCGGCTACCGGATCACCGGGCGAAAGGTCTTCAGCAGCGGCGCGCCGGCCGGCGACCTCCTGATGACGATGGCGATCTACGCCGACCCGACGGCCGGCCCGACCGTGCTGCATTTCGCCATCCCGCTGAGCGCGCCCGGCGTGAAGGTTCAGGACACCTGGCGGACGCTCGGCATGCGCGGGACCGGGTCGCACGACACCGTGCTCGACGGCGTGTTCGTGCCGGACGCGGCGGTCGGCGTCCGAAGGCCGGCCGGCCAGTGGAGCCTCCGATGCACGTGACGGCGGCCATCGCGCTGCCGCTGATCTACTCGGTCTACGTCGGCGTCGCCGAGGCCGCGCGCGTGCCCTGGCGCTCGAGGTGGCGACGAAGCGCCGGGACGACCCGACCATCCAGCGCCTGGTCGGCGAGATGGAGAACGAGCTGACGGCCGCGCGGCTGGCACTCCGCCACATGCTCGATGTCGCAGCGCGCGGCCCGATGGGCGCCGAGACCACCGGCCAGGTCCTCGCCGGGCGCACGCTCGTCGCGAACGCGGCCATCAAGACTGTGGAGCGGGCGATGGAGGCTGCCGGCGGCGCCGGGTTCTACCGCGGCCTCGGGCTCGAGCGTCTCTTCCGCGACGTTCAGGGCGCCCGCTACCACCAGGTGCGCGAGCCACGCACAGGTCACTCTACGCGGGACGACTCGCGCTCGGTTTGGATGTGAACAGTTGAATCCTCGATCACGATCAATGCTCTACCCGAGCATGAAGGAGTCCGGCCCATGCATATGAAAAACCGCATCGCCGCCCTCATCCTGATTGCCACGACTTTGACCGGCGCGCTCTACGCCCGCGCCGACGTCGTCACCGACGCGAACGCCAAAGCCGCCGACATCGCCTCGAAGGCTCCGGGGACTCCACCGGCGGTGAGGATCATGGCGTTCGTCCAGACCTCGGTATTCGAGGCGGCCAACGCGATCACCGGTCGCTATCCGCCGCTCATGGCGAAGATCAGCGCGGCGCCCGGGGCGTCGGTCGACGCCGCGGTCGCCGCCGCGACGCGGACGGCGCTGCTCGAAGCTGATGCCCGCCGCAGCAGGCGGCAATCGATGCCGACTACGAGGCCGCCCTGAAGCTCGTGCCCGACGGCGCGGCCAAGACCAACGGCATCGCCGTCGGCGAGCAGGCGGCCACCGCGTGTCTGGCCTCGCGTCGGACGAGGGCTCAGCCTGCCGGACACGTATCGCCCCATACGACGCCGCGGCGTCTACGTGCCGACCATGCTTCCCGGCGGTGCCGAACTGGGGCAAGCGGAAACCCTGGGTGATGACCAGCGGCGCGCAGTTCCGCCCGGGGCCCCCGCCCAGCCTGACGAGTGAAGCGTGGGCGCGTGACTACAACGAGATCAAAGCGATCGGGGCGAAGAACAGCACGCAGCGCACGCCGGAGCAGACCGCCATCGCCAGATTCTGGGAAGCGACGGCGCCGGCGGTCTACTGGCCCGTGGCGCGCGCGGTCGCGGCCGCGCCGGGGCGGGACGTCACCGCGAACGCCCGCCTGCTGGCGATCGCCGGCGATGGCGATGGACGACGCGCTGATCGCGGTGTTCGACGCCAAGTACACCTATAACCTCTGGCGTCCGGTCACGGCGATTCGCAATGGCGACGCCGACGGCAACGATGCCACCGAGCGCGATCCGAGCTGGACACCGTTCATCGACACGCCCATGCACCCGGAGTACCCGTGTGCCCATTGCATCGTCTCAGCCTCGCTCGGCGCCGTGCTCCAGGCCGAGCTCGGCAGCGGCCCGGTGCCGGCCATGAGCTCGGCGAGCTCCGACCGCGGGCGGCGCGCGTGCGGACGTGGAAGAGCGTCGACGAGTTCGTGCAGGAAGTCGCCGTCGCCCGCATCTATGACGGCGTGCACTACAGAAACTCGACGGTGGTCGGCACCGCGATGGGCAAGCAGATCGGCGAGCTCGCGGTGAAGAGCTTCCCCAAACCGATCCGCTGACCCGCGAGAGCGGCGGCGCGGGGCCTACCCCTCGTAGGTCTCGCGCTTCGCCAGGCCCCGCTGGGCGGCGAGGTAGCTCGCGCGTGTCATCGGCGGCTTGGCCTTGGCCATCACCTCGCGGGCTCCGGCGGCGCCGTCCCAGAGCATATCGACCACCATCGCGGCCAGCGCCTTGGCGGGACCGAGGTACGCGAGCGGCTTGTCGACGATGGCGAAGTCGGCGCCGTGTCCGGTGCCCCGGGCGCCGCCGATGTACGGATGGAGGATGGGCATGACCTGCGAGAGGTCGCCCATGTCCGTCGATCCGGTCCGGTGACCGATCTGCCGGTAGTGCTCTTCGCCGAAGAGCCCGGTGACGGTGTCGCGGAAGTGGCGGGCCATGATCGGATCGCAGGTCATCGGCATATAGCCCGGTATCGTCTCGATCTCGACCTTGGCGCCGAGCGCCAGCGCTCCGGCACGCAGCGCGCGATCGACCTTCACGTTGGCGTCGAGGATCGCCTGCATCGTCTTGCCGCGCACGTACGTCTCGATCCGCACCTCGCCCGGGATCACGTTCACCTGCGAGCCGCCGTGCGTGATGATCGGATGCACGCGGATCGTGTCCTCGTCGCGGAACGTCTCGCGGATGGCGTTGATCGACATGAGACCGATGTTCGCGGCGTAGAGCGCGTTGATCCCCATGTGCGGCGCGCCGCCGGCGTGGGCCGCGCGACCGATGTAGCGCACGGTCTTCACGATGCAGCCGTTGTTCGAGGCGGGCACGCCCGCCTTGCCCTCTTCGGCCCGCGACGTCGTATGGATCATCATCGCCAGGTCCACGTCGTCGAAATGACCGAGCCGCAGGAGCTCGGGCTTGCCGCCGAGGAACTCGAGCTTGCCGGCGCGCGCCTGGGACACGCGCCACTCGATGTCTCCGTACTCCTCGGCGGGCACCGAGAAGAACACCGCGCGGCCCGCGAGCTGGTCGAAGGCCTTGGCGTCGAGCAGGCCCATCGCCGCGCCGAGCATCCCGGCGATCTGCGCGTTGTGGCCGCACGCGTGCGCGGCGCCCGTCGCCGGGTCGCCCTCGGGATGGCCGGCGACGACCAGCGCGTCGAGCTCGCCGAGCACGGCGAACGTCAGGCCCGTCACCGCCGCGGCCGGCCACGTCGGCGCGCACGCCCGTCATCGCCAGACCCGACCGCGGAGCCAGGCCGAGCTTCTTGAAGGTCTCCTCGACCAGGCGCGCGGTCTTGACTTCCTTGAATCCGAGCTCGGGCTGCCGCCGTATCTGCTCGCCGAGCCCGATGATCTCGTCGCCCCGCTGGTCGATCGCCTGGAAGACCCGCTGCTTGAGCTCGTCCCTGGTCATCTCGCCTCTCCTGCGTCAAGCAGTTTCTGGCAAGCCGCTCGCTTCGTCTGGAACCGGCAGACATTCTACTGCCGCCGGCTTCGCGGCGCCTGCATACTGACGGGAGCCGAACCCGCTCGGGCAAGAGGGGCACATGGACGTTCTGCGCGCGCTCATCATCCGGCTCTCTGTGGACATCCATCACGTCATCGAGGCCGCGGGCATCGTGGTGCTGGGCCTCGTCTTCTACTCCTACGCCCGGCGGTGGCTCGACACGCACGGGCGCATCGATCCCCGGCTGCGCGCCCTGGTGACCGGCGCCATCTTCGGCGTGCTGACGATCGCGCTGATGATCTCGCGGATCGAAGTGGGCCCGGGCGCGTTCGTCGACGCGCGCGCCCTCCCGATCGCGCTGATCACCCTGGTCGAAGGCGGCGGCGCGGGACTGGTCGCGGCGCTCGTCGCCTGCGCCTATCGAATCTCGCTCGGCGGTGCGGGCGCTCCGGCCGGTGTGATCGGGCTCCTGGCCACCGCCGGCGCCGCCACCCTGGCGCTCGTGTGGGCGCGAAGATCGGGAGGGGTGCGGTCCCGCCACGGCTGCGTCCTGGGCGTCGCCGTCTATCTCATCACGTTCGCCTCGTTCGCGCTCCTGGGTGCTCGGGGCGTGGAGCTCTTCAAGCGCGACTGGCTACCGCTCTTGTTCGTCAGCGTGGTCGGCATCGGCGGCTTCACGCGGCTCTTCGTCGACGTGGTGAGCGCCCAGGCGGCCGAAGCGGCGCGGCGTGATGCCGCCGAGCTGCGCGCGGTGAACCTGCTCGCGCGCGCCGCGGCGCACGAGATCAACAACGCGCTCATGATCGTGGGCTGGCGGGCTCGCGATCCTCGCCCGTCGGCTTCCGGCCGACAGCGAGGACGCTCAGTGGGCGGCGCGCGCGCGCGATGGTGTGAACACGGTCAAGGACATCGTCACACGCATGAACACGATCACGCAGATCGAGGAAGTTCCCGGGCGCGGCGCGCTGTCTCCGATGCTCGACATTCGCCGGTCTAGCGCTTCGGAATAAGGTCAGGACCCAGGACGCGAAAGCCTTCGCGTTCGGCGGCCTGGGCCTGGCGGCGGTCGAAGGTCACGAACTCCAGGGTCGCGGGCTCGTGCTCGGCGGCGACCAGCGCCGCCCCGATGTGGAGGGCGTCCGACGCCCGGAGCGAGTGCGTCACCACGATGCGTTCGGCGTGACGCCGGACGATATCGGCGGCCGTGACCTCGGACCACCGCTCCCAGGCGTCGAGGAAGTGCCGCCGCACGAGTGTGAGCTGCCGCGCCGCGGCGGGCTCACCGTGGCTTCGGCGCGCCAGCGCCGCCAGCATCTCCACGCGGGCCAAGGTCCAGACGACGACTTCCGGATCTTCTCGGAGACAGCGCACCGCGGTTCCCGACTCGCGCTCGGCGATGAACAGCGGCACGAGAGCGGACGTGTCCCAGAACCTCACCAGCCGGCTTCCCGCTCCTCCAGAAGACCGCGCAGGACGCCGCCGGGAAGGCGAGTGGGCTTGCGCGCCCGCGGTCCGGTGGACCGGCTGCCGGTGCCGCGGCGGATCAAGCCCTGGCGCTCGAGCCGAGCCAGTCGTTCGGACGCGCCGCTGGCTCCCTCGTGCGGCAGGGGAACGAGCCGGGCGACCGGCCGGTCGCGGTCCAGCACGATCACCGAGCCGCCGCGGCGCACGTGGTCCAGATAGCGCGAGAGGTTGTTCTTCAAGTTGGCTATCTTGGCCTGTTTCATATGGCTATGTTAGCTATGTAGGCCCTCGAGACACAAATCTTCCGGGCAGGAAGTCCTTCACGGCCAGACTCGGCTGGCGGCCGGTGATCCATTCGGTCATCAGGCGAGCGGTGATCGGCGCCAGCAGGATCCCGTTGCGAAAATGCCCTGTGGCGACGAAGAGCCCCTCGACGCCGGGCCACGGACCGAGCACGGGCAGGCTGTCGGGCGCCCAGGGTCTGAACCCGCACCAGGTCCGCGCCATCGGCAAGTCGCGGAGCGACGGCACGAGCGCCGATCGCGGCTTGAAGCAAGCCGGCGATCCCCTCGGCGGTGACGGCGCGGTGAAATCCGGCGCGCTCGACAGTGGCTCCGATCAAGAGCTCCCCTGACGGCCGCGGCACGAGGTAGACCTCGCCGTGGACGCAGTGCGTGACGACGGGCGGCACGTGGGCGAGCGCGATCATCTGGCCGCGGCGCGGCTCGATCCGGAGCGCGCGCGCCGAGCGCGGTCATCAGCTCGCTGCTCCAGGCACCGGCGGCCAGCAGCACCGCGTCGCCCTCGATTCGCTCGCCCTCCGTCACCACCGCGCGCGCCCGGCCGCTCTCCACGATCAGCCGTGACACGTTGCAGGCGGTGCGGAGCTCGACGCCGATCGACGCCGCCGCCTGGGCGTACGCCAGCACCAGCCGCTGGTTGTTCAGCCAGTGGTCGCCCTTGACGAAAACCGCGTGCCGGATCTTCGAGGACAGAGCGGGCTCGCGCCGGTGAATCTCGTCGCCCTCCAGGAGCTCCACGCCGAATTCCGCGAGGTCCGCCCATTGCGCGACGTCACGCTGCTTCCGAGCCGCGGACGTGGGATAGATCGTCCCGCGGGTGACGTACTCCACGTCGATGCCGGTGCGTTTCTGGAGATCGCGGACGACCTCGGGATAGAGGCGCCAGCTGGCGAGGGCGAGCCGGGCGAAGTTCGTTTCGGTCGACTCGTCGATCGGCGCCAGGAGGCCCGCGGCGGCACTCGAGGCTTCGGCGCCCGGCGTGGCCCGCTCGAAGACGGTGACCTGGCACCCTGCCCCGGCGAGCTCATAGGCCGCCGCGCAGCCGATGATCCCGCCGCCGACGACCAGAACCTTCACGCGCCGCGGTCCAGCGCGTCGAGAAAGCGGCGGGTCGCGTCGGCCGGAGACTCGGCCGCGCGATGATTCCGGAGATCACGGCGATACCGCGCGCGCCGGCCGCCAGCACTTCGCGCACGCGATCCGGGGTGATCCCGCCGATCGCGATCACCGGAAGCCGTACGGTCGCCGCGACCCGCGTCAACCGTTCGAGCCCCTGCGGCGGGCCGTACGGGCGCTTCGACGGCGTGTCGTAGACCGGCCCGAACACGACCCAGTCGGCGCCCTTCAGCTCGGCCTCGACCGCCTCATCGAGCGAGTGCGTGGACACGCCGATCCGCAGACGCTTGTCGGCGATCGCGCGGATGTCCTGGATCGGGAGCGAGGTCGAGGTGCGCTGGACGGCATCGGCGCCGACCGCGAGCGCCACGTCGACCCGGTCGTTGACGATCAGGAGCGCCTGCCGGTCTTGGGTGAGCGCGCGAATGCGCCGGCACAAGGAAGGCAAGCTCGGCTGCGCCGAGATCCTTCTCGCGGACCTGGACGGCGGGCAGGCCCGCCGCCAGGCACTCGCCCACGACCGCGGTGAGATCGCGGCCGTGCGTCTGAGTACGGTCAGTGACGAGACAGAGCTTCAGCTCGTCCAATCGGGGACGCCCTCGAGCGGCGAGGACGCGGTGGCGTAGAGCTTCTTGCCGATCCGACCGGCCTTGAAGGCCAGGCGCCCGGCCTCGACGCCGAGCCGCATGGCGCGGGCCATGTCGACCGGGTCCTGGGCGCCCGAGATGGCCGTGTTCATCAGCACGCCCTCGCAGCCGAGCTCCATCGCGATGGCGGCGTCCGACGCCGGTGCCCACCCCCGCGTCCACGATGACCGGCACGCTGACCGTCTCGAGGATGATCTTGATGTTGTACGGATTGCGGATGCCGAGGCCGGAGCCGATCGGCGCGCCCAGCGGCATGACGACGGCCGCGCCCGCGTCCTCGAGCTTCTTCGCCATCACCGGGTCGTCGTTCGTGTAGGGCATCACCGTGAAGCCCTCGCGCGCGAGCGTCTTCGTCGCCTCGAGCAGCCCGAAGACGTCCGGGAACAAGGTGCGCGGATCACCGATGACCTCGAGCTTGACCATCTCGCCCAGGCCGGCTTCGCGGGCCAGGTAGCACGTCCGGATCGCCTCGTCGGCGGTGTAGCAACCCGCCGTGTTCGGCAGGAGCGTATAGCGCGTGGTGTCCAGGTGATCGAGGATCGATTCGCCCGACGGCAGACTGACTCGACGCAGCGCCACCGTGACGATCTGAGCGCCCGACGCCTCGTGCGCTCGCTTCATGACGTCCATCGACGCGTACTTTCCCGTTCCGACGATGAGTCGCGACGAGAATTCCTTGCCCCCGATGACCAGATTCGTATCGCTCATGGCTCGACCTCCCCTGCTCTATCCGCCGCCCATCGGTCTGACGATCTCGACCCGGTCGCCGTCGTGCAGCACGGTCGCCTCGTAAGCGCTCTTCGGGGTGACCTCGCGGTTCACCGCGACCGCGGTGTACTGGCGCTTGACGTTGAGATGCACGAGCAGCCCTTCCACGTTCAGGCCGTCGGCGACTTCCAGGTCCTTTCCGTTGACGCTGATCTTCATAAACAAAACGGCCGCGTCCCCTTGACGGGTGCGGCCGCTCATTTCCTCGCCGTGTTCCCTTCGCTGGAATTACCCAGATCAGGTTCGAGGGGTCCCGGGCCGCACCCGGTTCTCAGGAATCCTCCCCCACGACGTCAGGCCGGAGTATACCACCGCGAACAGGCGCTCAGACGCGCGTGAGCTGGCGGCCGGGCTTGGCCATCACCCGCGGCAGCGCGCCCTCCACCCACTTGGCGCCGGGCGAGAGCACGACCGACGCCGAGCGCACGTGAAACGACTCGGGATCGCGGCCCGGGGCCGGCGTGCCGCGCTCGCGCAAGGCGCGGGCGGCGCTCATGAGACGACGCCGCACGTGGATGATCGCGGTGTCGCTGGTGCCCAGGTGCTCGAGGGCGCGATCGACGATACCGCCCTGGCTCTCCTGGATCGCCTGGTCCTGGACGCCGAAGCCGGGGATGCCGCAGAACATGCGCGTGCGGTGCGCTTCCCAGTCCATGCCGTAGTCGTTGTCTCGATTCGCGGAGGTGCGGATGTCGCCGTAGGGCTCGGAGGTCGGGGGCAGATAGTCGCAGACGTGAGCGCCCCGCCCGGCGACGTTGAGGTCGATCTCTTCACGCGTCAGCGGGCGATCCGGATGCCAGGTCACCATCCAGTTGATGACGTTCGCGTCGTCCATCGGCACCCAGATGTGCGACTGCGTGATCTTCTCGTCGAGATCGGTCGGCGGCATCGTGTAGAACGGCATCAGGAACTGGGTGACGCGCCAGAGATGCTGACCGTCGGGGCGCGAGCGCTGCGCGCCGATCAGCACGCCGTAGTCGGTGTCGACCACGTCGAAGCGCGGCGCGCGGTCGGCCGTCTGCACCGCCGAGCCGACGCCGAAGCTCGCCGCGTCGAGCTCGCGCGTGACTTCCGCGTCGGCGTGGTCGAGCGGCGCGTGCAGGAACGAGATGTGGCTCGAGTCGATGCCGCCCTCCATCGCCTGGAACCAGTTGCACTCCTGCACCCGCTTGGACGCGAAGCTGTGCGAGTCCGGCAGGAGCGTCCATTCCAGATGGGGCATCGGCGGCGGCGGGCTCGCCGGCCCCATGTACGCGAAGATCATGCCGCCGCGCTCCTCGCACGGATACCCGGCGTGGCGGATCTTCGAGCAGAAACCGCCGCCGGGCTCGTTCGGCATCTCGAGGCACCGGCCGTCCATCCCGAACGCCCAGCCGTGATAGACGACAGCGCATGCCCGCGTCCTCGACGCGGCCGAAATAGAGCGAGGCCAGCCGGTGCGGACAGAACTCGCCGATCAGCCCGGGCCGGCCGTTCTTGGCGCGAAACGCGATCAGCCGCTCGCCCAGCAGCTTCACGCGCTTCACCCGCCCGCCGGCGACGAGCTCGCCCGAGGTCACCACCGGGATCCAGTACTGCCTGATCAAGGCACCCATCGGCGTGCCCGCATCCGTCCGCGTCAGTAGCTCGTTGTCTTCGCGGCTCAGCATGGTGCCTCACTCCTGGCTCAGGATGCTTCGGTGATGGCGTTGACGGCGTTGGGATTCTCGAGCGACGAGAGATCGCCCGGCTCCTTGCCCAGATAGGTCGCGCGAATCACGCGCCGCATGATCTTGGCGCTGCGGGTCTTCGGCAGATCCTTCGTGAACAGGACGCGCTCGGGCTTGAGCGCCTTGCCCATCTGCCGGGCGACCAGGTCCGAGAGCTGAATGCGCAGCGGCTCGGACGCCTGATGGCTCGGCCGCAGCACGACGAAGCAGACGATCGCCTCGCCCTTCACCTCGTGCGGCACGCCGACGACGCCGGCCTCGGCGACGGCCTCATGAGAGACCAGCACCGACTCGACTTCCGCCGGGCCGAGCCGCTTGCCGGCGATCTTCAACGTGTCGTCCGAGCGGCCCTGGATGAACCAGAAGCCGTCCTCGTCGACGTAGGCCCAGTCGCCGTGGACCCACACGTTCGGCCAGCGCGACCAGTACGTCTCCTCGTAGCGCTGCGGGTCTTTCCAGAAGCCCTGCGTCATCCCCGGCCAGGGCGCGGTGACGACGAGCTCGCCGACCTGGCCGCGCACGGGGCGCCCGTCGTCGCCGAAGCACTCGGCCGCCATGCCCGGGATCGGCCCGGTGAACGAGCACGGCTTGATCGGCGCGATCGGGAACGAGCTCAGGATGCCGCCCGAGATCTCGGTGCCGCCGGTGTAGTTGATGATCGGCATGCGCGCCTTGCCGGCGTTCTCGAAGAGCCAGCGATACGGCTCGGGATTCCAGGGCTCGCCGGTCGAGCCGAGCACCCTGAGCGAGCCGAGCTCGTGCGCGTGCACGTGCTCGGCGCCGTGAGGCATGAGCGCGCGGACGGCCGTCGGCGAGAGTCCCATGACCGTGATCTTGTGCCGCTCCACGCAGCGACCAGAGGCGATCGGGCTTCGGGAAATCGGGCACGCCCTCGAAGAGCACGGCGGTGCCGCCGTGAAAGAGTCCCGCGCGTGATGAGCATCGGGCCCATCGAGCCAGCCCAGGTCCGTCAGCCAGAAGAGCCGGTCGCCCGGGCCCACGTCCATCAGGTAGCCGAAGTCGTGGGCGCACTTGAGCAGGGAAGCCGCCTTGCGTGAGCACCGCGCCCTTCGGCCGGCCCGTCGTGCCCGACGTGTAGATGATCAAGCACGGGCGATCGAACGCGCCGGGCAGCGCGGGGCAGACGTCCGACTCTTGCCCGATCAGCTCGTGCCACCAGCGATCGCGTCCCTGAGTCCACGGGATCTCGCGGCCGAGACGCTTGTAGACGATCACGTTCCGGATCGACGGGGACGCCGCCACCGCCTCGTCGGCGGTTTCCTTCATCTTCACGATCTGACCGCGGCGATAGAAGCCGTCGGCGGTGACGAGCGCCTTCGCCTCGCAATCTTGAAGGCGCGAGGCCACGCGCCTGAGCGCCGTAGCCCGAGAAGCACGGCGTGTAGATCGCGCCGATCCGCACGATCGCGAGCGTGGCGATCGCGGCCTCGGGCGACATCGGCAGGAACACGCCGACGCGATCACCCTCGCCGACGCCGAGTCGCCGGAGCGCGTTGGCGAGCTGGTTCACCTCGCGCGCCAGCTCGTGATAGCTGAGGGTGCGCGTTCGACCGTCGTCGCCTTCCCAGATGAGCGCGGCCTGGTCGCCGCGCCCGCTGTCGACGTGGCGATCGACGCAGTTGTCGGCGAAGTTCATCAGACCGCCCTCGAACCAGTGCGGCCACTGGACGCCGCGCGAGACGTCGCGCACCCGCGTGTACGGGCGGCTGAACCGCAGACCGAGATCGCGGACCACGGCGTCCCAGTACCAGTCCGGCTCGGCGATGCTCCGCCGCTGCAGCTCCTCCAGCGACCCCACGCCGAGCGAGCGCATGAACCGGGCGAGACGCGTGCGCTCGGCATACTCGCGGGTGGGTCGCCAGACGATCTCTTCCCGGCCGGTCTCGGTCATCCGATCCTCCCGAGAGGGCAGTGTACCCGGACGCGAGCTACTGGGCCAACGCGGCGGGCCCTTCGGCTCCCAACGGACAAGGTCGCGACGAGCCCGAGCACCAGGGCCGCGTACGCGAGCGCGATCAGCGCGCGCTGGCGCGGCGTCAGCGCGTCGTACTCGGATGCGGGATTCCGCCAGCGCTGCGCCACCGACCAGAGGCCGACGATCAGGACGAGGAGGAGAATCGGCGAGCGGCTGGCCAGGAGTGCCAGGATCCCGACGGCGTAGCCGATCACCCAGTACGTGCGCGTGAAGGCGGTCACGATGCGGCCGCCGTCGAGCGGCGGCACCGGGATCAGGTTGAAGAGATTGATCAGGACCGCGCTGTGGCCGAGCGCTCGCAGCAGCGGGAGCTCGAGCTCGATCCCGGCCCAGAGCGTCGCCCAGGCGGCGAGCGAGCCGGCGATCGGGCCCGCCATGGCCACTCTCGCCTCCACGGCGGCGTTGCGCGGTTGGCCTTTCATCGCGATGAAGGCGCCGACGAACGGGATGAACACGGGCGCGCCGGCCGGAATGCCCTCGAGCCGCATCGCGACGGCGTGGCCCATCTCGTGGACGAAGATCAGCAGGACGAAGCCGGCGGCGAAGAGCCAGCCCCACTCGATGGCGTAGGCACCGATCGAGAGGAGCATGGTCGCAAGCGTCTTGAACTTCAGCACGCCCGCCAGCAGACCCAGGAGCTTGGCCTTGCCGAGGACGAAGAGCAGGCCGGCGCCGGCTGACCCCCGCCGCCGTTCTGCCGGCGTGCGAGGACCGAAGCTTCGTCCGGAGCCTTCGGCTGCTGAAGTCTCTGGTATACCGCCCGGAGATTCTCGATCTCGCGGGCGCGGCGCTCGGCCTCGGACGGCTCGGTCACGCCGGCGGCAGCTTGATCGGGCGCGGGATGAACCAGGCCTCGTACATGATGATGCCGAGGAACACGAGCTTCATGATCCCGAAGTTCGCCGCGATGACATGGTAGAACGCGCTGACACTCGGCGGCGGAAAGGTCACGCGCCACGCCGCGCCCTGCTGCGCGAGCGCCGCGTTGATGAACGTCATGTTGACGAGGAAGACGGCCACGAGGAAGGACAGCGCGCCGACCGTCACCGCCAGGACCTGGAGCCCGACGCTCCGCTTGCCGCCGGCGAAGCGGAGCGCGCCGTGGCCGACGAGCAGGCCGATGACCACCGCCACCAGCCCGAAGCTGATCTTGCTCAGCGCGGTGACGCCCCACCACGCGAGCGCGCCGACGGTGCCGCCGAGGATGGCGCCGACCGCCGCCATCGGGTAGTTGATGTCCTGCGACATGGCGGCGACACCCGTTCGGACCTGAAGCTGAGGATGTCGAAGCACGTGCGGCAGAACACGCGGTCGCCCGCGGGGACCCGCTCGCTCTCGCTGAGCGCCGACTGGCAGCGCCCGCACCTCGTGGCCACCGGCATCGTCGTGGCTGGGTTCGCATCGGCCATGATGGGCCTCCCTCGCGAAAATCTGGGATAGATCCACGATAGATTCCGGGCCGCGGCAGGGTCAACTATTGCGGTCCGTCGGCGCGCTCGCGAAACGACACCACCGGTCGGGCTCGGCGCCTCGCCACATGCGGTCCGTCGTGCCGCCGCGCGCTACACTGGGCCCACGCCATGCGCACTTCGCCCGGTGCCGCGCGGAGCACGACGTGACCCAGTTCGCGACGACGCGCCGGCCGCACGAGCGAACCGTCGTCGCGCCGGACGGCTCGGACGTCCGAGTCCTGCTGGGCCTCGCCGGCGGCGGCATGGCCGAGTTCGAGCTGGCCGCCGGACTGGTATCCGCGGCGATCACGCACCGAACGGTCGAAGAAATCTGGTACGTCCTGACCGGCCGTGGCGAGATGTGGCGGCGCCAGGATTCGCGCGAAGAAGTCGTCGCCCTGGGCCCGGCGTCTGCCTCACGATTCCGCGGGGCACCCACTTTCAGTTCCGAGCGCTCGGCGACACCGCGCTGCGAGTCATCGGCGTCACGATGCCCCCTGGCCCGGCGCCGACGAAGCGATCGCCGTGAAAGGCCCGTGGACCGTCAGCCCTTCAGGGCGCTGACCCTGACTCCTTCGACGATTCGTCGGTTGGCCGACCAGAACACGATCAGCAGCGGCAGCGCGCTCAGGACCGCACCGGCCATGATCGGCCCGTACGACTCCGCCGCGTAGGCCCCGCGCAGCAGCGCCAGCGCGACGGGCAGCGGGAACATGTCGGGCTTGTTGACCGCGATCAGCGGCCACAGAAAATCGTTCCACGCCGAGCGGAAGGCGAAGATCGCGAGCGCGCCGAGAACCGGCTGCGAGAGCGGCAGCACGATGCAGGTGAAGATCTGCCAGGGATCGGCGCCGTCGATGCGCGCCGCGTCCTCGAGCTCGGACGGAATCGTCAGGAAGAACTGGCGGAGCAGGAAGACGCCGAAGGCGAACGTCATCGCCGCCTCCGGGACGATGAGCCCCTGATACGTGCTGAGCCAGCCGAGCCGCTGCACGAGCACGTACTGCGGCACCAGGATCACCGCGTTCGGGATCATGAGGCTGCCGACGAGCAGCCCGAAGATCACGCTGCGGCCGCGAAAGCGCATCCGCGCGAGCGGATAGGCGGCCATCGCGCTGGTCAGCACGACCACCGCCACCGAGCCGAGCGACACCACGGTGCTGTTGAAGAACGCGCGGCCGATGCGCGCCGTGCGCGAGCTGCTGAAGAGCACCTCGCCGTAGTGCGCGATCGTCACCGGCCACGGGATCCACTCGGGCGGCACGCGCACGATGTTCTCGGTCAGCTTCAGCGAGGTCACCAGCACCCACACCGCGGGCAGCAGCCAGGCGATCGCCACGAGCACCATGAGCCCGGTGAGACACGCGCGCCAGAGGCGAGCCGATCGGCCCATGTCGGCGTCAGTACTGCGTGTGGCCGCGCAGCGGCCGGAACTGGAGCAGCGAGAACGCGAGGATGATCAGGAACAGCACCCACGCCATGGCCGAGGCCGAGCCGAAGTGGAAGAAGTTCTGGAAGGCGGTCTCGTAGAGGTGCTGGACCACGGTCCGCGTCGCGTCGCCCGGTCCGCCGTTGGTGAGGACGAACACCTGGCCGAAGATCTGGAACGAGCCGATGACGTGCGTCACCAGCACGAAGAGAAAGACCGGGCGCAGCAGCGGCATCGTGATCGACCAGAAGCTGCGCCACCCGCCGGCGCCGTCGAGCGCCGCCGCCTCGTAGAGCTCACGCGGAATGTCCTGGAGGCCCGGCCAGGTAGATCACGAGGTAGTACCCGGTCACCCACCACACGGTCGTCAGGATGATCGCCCACATCGCGGTGTTCGGATCGGCGAGCCACGAGCGAACGGGAAAGCCGGCCGCGCGCAGATAGTAGGTCGACGGACCGATCACGGGGTCGAGCAGCCAGAGCCACGTGAGGCCCGACCGTGACGACCGACAGCGTGAACGGAAAGAAGAACGCGCCGCGCAGGAACGTCCGCAGCGCCACGCCGCGATTCAGCGCCACCGCCAGCAGGAGCGGGACGGCCAGGATCGGGATGCGTGCTGGCGATCGTGTAGTAGGCGGTATTCAGAAGGCTCACGTGAAACCGCGTGTCGTCGAGGAGCCGCGCGTAGTTCGCGGTGCCCACGAACACGTGCTGGGCGCGGCCGAGCCGCGCGTTGGTGAACGAGAGCCAGAGGCCCTCGAGCAGCGGATAGACGCGGAAGACGCGCGAACAGGGCCAGGCCGGGCGCCAGGAACAGGTAGGTGTCCAGGCGCCTCGGCGGCGCGCGCGGCGCGGCTTCACCGGGCTCGCGGGCTAGTCGGGCAGCGCGTTGATCTGACGCGCCAGCTCGCCCATGGCCGCGGCGGCCGGCTTCTGGCCGATGTAGACGTTCTCGATGACCGGCCGGGTGATGTTTTCCGCCGCGACCCACTTCGGCGTGGGCTGCCCCGACTGCCACTGCCCGGCTTGCGCGAGCAAGGTGCGGAAGACGGGATCGCCGGTGATGCGCGGGTCGCTGTGCGGCTTGCGGAGCGCGGAGACCTGCCCGGCCTTCAGGGTCCACTCCGCCACGTGATCGCTCATCCAGCGGATGTGGGCCCACGCCGCGTCGCGCTTCGCCGCGTCGACCGCCTTCTTCTTCGGCAAGGTGAACTGGTGCGGCATCGTCCACACCGTCGCCTGCTTGAAGATGCGCGGCACCGGTGCGGCGACGAACTCGACCTTGGCCTCGCGCAGCCCGTGAAATTCCACGAGCCGGCGATCCAGAGGCCGAGCTTGCCGGCGATGAACGCGTCACGGCAGTTGGCGTTCGACGGCGGCGCGATCTTGTGCTGGTTCTGGATCGCGCTCCAGAACTCGGCCACCTCGATCGCCGCGGGCTCGCCGAGCCCGGACTTCTTGAGGTCCGCCGCGTAGACGTTCGCGCCGTTCTGCCAGAGCAGGTTGTGGAAGCCCCAGGTGTAGCGGCCGGGGTTGGTGGTGCCGATGGAGAAGCCGAAGGTGTCGCCCTTCGTGATCTGCTTGCCCATCGCCAGCACTTCGTCGCGCGTCGTGGGAATCTTCGGCTTGCCGTCCGGTCCGGCGCAGACCGGCGTCGCGCAGCACCTTGGTGTTCACGTAGAGGAGATGCTGCGGCACGTCGAGCGGGATCGAGTACCGCTTGCCCTGATACGTCCCGCCCTGCCACGTCGACGGCAGATAGTCCTCTGCCTTGAAGCCCTCTCGCGGTTGCCGTCGCATCCGCCATTGGCTCGAGAATGCCGTCGCTGGCGAAATGCGGAACCTCGACCGTGTGGATCAGCGCCAGATCCGGGCCCTCGTCGGCCGGCACCGCGACCTGCAGCTTCGCGTAGAGATCGGCCCAGACGATCCGCTGCTGCTCCATGCGGATGCCGGTGTCGCGCGTGAACTGGTCGATGAGCTCGTCCATGATCTTGCCGTCGGCGCCGGTGAGCCCGTTCCAGTAGGTGATGGTGGGCTTCGCCTGGGCCGAGGCGCGGCGCGCGCCGAGCGTGAGCGCGGTGGCGCCGACCGCGGCGCCTCCGAGGAAGCGACGGCGGCTGAGCGACGGTGTCGGCTTTGACATGGAATCTCCTCCTGTGACCGTGCGGGAGTATAACAGGGCGGCGGGACGTCCCTTCACTCTCGCGGGAGGACTCAATGGCCCGGATCGGCATCGACCTGACCAGGCGGATCGGCACCGTGGACCGCCGCATCTTCGGAAACTTCATCGAGCACCTCGGCCGCTGCATCTACGGTGGCATCTACGAGGAAGGCTCGCCGCTGAGCGACGCCGCGGGCTTTCGCCGCGACGTGCTCGACGCGGTCCGCCCGCTCCGCGTGCCGGTGCTCCGGTGGCCGGGCGGCAACTTCGTGAGCGGCTACCACTGGCTCGACGGCGTCGGGCCCGCGGCCGAGCGCCCGCGGCGCATGGAGCTGGCCTGGCACGCCGAGGAATCCAATCGCTTCGGGACCAACGAGTTCATCCAGTACTGCCGCGCGATCGGCGCCGAGCCCTTCATCTGCGTGAACATGGGCTCGGGCACGATGGACGAGGCGCAGGCATGGCTCGAGTACTGCAACGGCACGGGCAACACGCACTGGGCGAACCTGCGCCGGCGCGCACGGCTACCCCGAGCCGCATCGCGTCCACTACTGGGGCCTCGGCAACGAGATGTACGGCGGCTGGCAGATCGGCAGCCTGAGCGCCGAGGACTACGTGAAGAAGGCCAAGAGCTTCGCGTTCGTGATGAAGCGGACCGATCCGCAGCATCGAGCTGATCGGCTGCGGCCAGCAACGGCGTGAGCGACTGGGACGTGACGGTGCTCGACGGCCTGGCGCCGTTCGTCGACTACCACAGCATTCATCTCTACACGGGCCAGCGCCGACCACTACGCGACCGTGTTCCAGTCGCACCAGGCCGAGCGCGCCGTCCGGATCTGCGCCGCGATGATCGAGCGCGTGCGGCACGTGCAGCGCATCGAGCACCCGATCGCACATCGCCTTCGACGAGTGGAACGTGTGGCACCGCACGCGCAGCCTCGAGGACCGCATCGGCGGCGTCGAGGAGCGCTACAACCTGACCGACGCCCTCGCGATCGCGACGTACCTGAACGGGTTTCATGCGGTATTGCCGCGAGGTGCGGATCGCGAATCTCGCCCAGCTCGTGAACGCGATCGCGCCGATCTTCACCCGGCGCGACGGGCTTTTCTTGCAGACGATCTATCACCCGCTGCGGCTCTACGCGGAGCACACGCGGGAGATCGCCCTGGATGTGGTCGTGGAGAGCCCCACTCACGAGCTCGTCCCCGGACAGGAAGAGAGCGGCTGGGGTCGCGTGCACCACGTCGCCGACCTCGGGCCGTTCCGCGATGCTCGACGCCACCGCCACCTGCGACCCGAGCGGAACGCAGCTGACCATCGCGGTGGTCAACCGGGATCGCGACCGCGCGCATCGGGCGTCGATCGAGCTGGGCGAGGCCGCCGCGAAGGGTGACGCGCTGGTGTCCGAGGTCAACGGGGCCAGTGTCGAGGCGACCAACTCGTTCGACACCCCGCGAGCCGTCGACGTGCGCGAGAGCCGAGTCTCGGCCCGGGGCCATCGCTTCGAGCACGAGTTCCCGGCGCACTCGATCAGCGTGCTCCGCGTGCCGCTCGGCTGAGCCCGCCCGCAATCGCGGTGATAGAATCCGCTTCACCGGGTCGAGCTCGCGGCCCGAGTGACGCGCGTGAATCGAGGACGACATGGCCGACGCACAGCGCTTCGACATACCGGATAGCTGGGGACTGAACGACAAGGTCGCGATCGTGACCGGCGGCGGCGCCGCCGGTGACGGCATCGGTAACGGCCGCGCCGCGGCGCTCCTGCTGGCGCGTGCCGGCACGCGCGTGATCGTGGTCGACCGCGACGTCGCGCTCGCGAAGCGGACGGTCGAGATGATCGAGGCCGGCGGCGGCCAGGGCCTCGCCTTCCAGGCGGACATGACCCGCGCGTCCGACTGCGCCGCCGTCGTCGAAGCCGCGATGGACCGCTATGGCCGGCTCGACTATCTGGACAACAACGTCGGCATCGGCAGCCGCGGCTCCGTCGTCGACGAGACCGAGGAGAGCTGGCGGCGGCTCATGAACGTCAACGTCGACACGATGTTCCTCGCGGCGAAGCACGCGATCCCCGCGATGCGGCGCACGGGCGGCGGCGCGATCGTCAACGTGTCGTCGATCTCCGCGCTGCGTCCGCGTGGTCTCACCGCCTACTCCGTCTCGAAGGGCGCGGTCATCGCCCTGACCAAGGCGATGGCGGTCGACCACGGGCCCGAGGGCATCCGCGTGAACTGCGTCGCGCCCGGGCCCGTCTACACGCCCATGGTCTATCAGCGCGGCATGAGCCCGGCGGCGCGCGATCGCCGGCGGACCGCCTCGGCGCTCAAGGTCGAGGGCACGGGCTGGGACATCGGGCACGCCGTGCGCTTCCTCATGTCGGACTACGCGCGCTACATCACCGGCCACGTGCTCGTCGTGGACGGCGGCGCGACCCTGTCAGGCCCGGAACGCGACGCCGGCGGCGCAGGAGGCTGAAACCGCCTCACTGCCGCGCAGGGCGCTAGCTCGATTGACGAGCGGGCCAGATTGCGCGACCAGCCGCCCGACAGGACGAAGCGCGGGAACGTGACCCACTGCTCGGCGAAGAAGCGGCTCACGAAGTCGATCGGCCCCGCGAAGGGCGTCGGTGTCTCGTGCTCCCGCCGGTGACCTCGTCCCTGGATCACGACCGCCGCCACCATGCCGACGAGGGCGAGGCCCATCGCGAGGCCGGAGCCGTGTCACGAGCCCCACGAGCAGCGCGATCACAGCGATCCTCGAACAGCGGCACCGCGAAGATGTGAAGCAGCAGATTGGTCCGGTCCTGGTGCTTCGCCGAGTAGTCGCTCCACTGCCATTCGAGCAAGCGCGGTCGAACCAGCCTCATCCGGCGTGCCCCTCCCGGCGATGAGCCTACCGCCGCACGACCCGCTCCTCAATGCACGCCGCACCGGCTACACGCGGAGCGGGTTCGGCGCTCGCTATCACGCACACCGGCCGAAACCGCCGGCGGCTCTCGTGGACGTGCTCCTGCAGCTGGCGGGCACGCGGCGGCCGCGGCTCGTCGTCGATCTCGGCAGCGGCACCGGCATCTCGACGATGCTCTGGGCGCCCCACGCCGAGCGCGTCGTCGGCGTCGAGCCGCTCGACGAGATGCGGAAGATCGCCGAAGCCGGCAACGCGTCTGCCAACGTGAGCTTCGAGGCCGGCGTCGCGCCAGCGGACCGGAGTTCGCGGACGGCGCAGCCGACATCGTGACGTGCGCCCAGTCGCTGCACCACACGGAGCCTGCGGACACTATGAGGGAGATCGGCTCGGATCTTGCGGCCGGGCGGCGTGTTCGCGGCGTACGACTACGACTGGCCGCCGATGGTCCACTGGGAGGCCAACCGGGCGTTCGCCGCCGTTCATGGACGGCATTCGCGCGCCTCAGGACGCAGCACGGAATCAGAGCGAGCAGCAGCAGTGGGGCAAGGACGAGCACGCCGAGCGGATGCTGCCGGAGCGGCGTCTTCCGTCACGTCTCGGAGATCTCGCTGCACAACGTCGAGCGGTGCACGGCCGAGCGTCTGGTCGGGTTCGCGTGCACGATCGGCATCGTCCTGCCGGTGCTCGATCTCGGACTCTCCGACGGCGACGCTGGGATTGACGGCCCTACGCGACGTCGCCGAGCGCACGCTCGGCGCGGACGGCCTGCCGTGGTACGTGAGCTATCGCGTCCGCGCGGCGGTCAAGTGAATGCCCTCCGTCTTCTCTCACGCGATCGCCGCCGTCGCGCTGGGCGGCGTGGCGGTGGGCGGGCCTTCCCGCGTGCGCATCTGGGTCATCGGCGCGTTCTGCGCCGTGGCGCCTGACCTCGACGTCGTCTCGTTCCTGTTCGGCATTCGCTACGGCGACATCCTGGGCCACCGCGGGCTCTCCCACTCGATCTTCTTCGCGGTCCTGCTGGCGACGGTCGTGACCATCTTCGTGCGCCACACCTGGCCGGAGAGCCCGGGCGCCGCGAAGCTCTGGCCGTTCTTCTTCGCCGCCACGGCCTCGCACGGATTGCTCTGACTCGATGACCAACGGCGGCCTCGGCGTGGCGTTCTTCGCGCCGTTCTCCAACAACCGCTACTTTCTTCCCTGGCGGCCGATCGTGGTCTCGCCGATCTCGGTCCACGGGTTTCTGGGCTACCGCGGCCTCAGGGTGATGTGGAGCGAGCTCGGCTGGATCTGGCTGCCAGGCGCGCTCGTCTTCCTGGCCGGTCTGGCGCTGCGACGGCGCCCTGCTCGAGAGCCCGTCGAGACACGCGGTCGAGACTAGCCGCGCTACTTGGCGAAGACCTCTTTCAGGAGGGACGTCACCCGCGCCGCCGGGTCCGAGCGAATCTTGCGCTCCTCGTCGCCGACCACGTGGAAGAGGCCGTCGAGCGCCTTGCCGACGACGTAGCGATCGATGTCGTAGTTCTCGGTCTTCAAGAACGGGATCGCCTTGGCCTGGCCCAGCAGGTCGTTGTACTGCTTGACCGTGCCGACCTCGTCCATCGCGCGGTCGACGATCGGCCGGAACGCCAGGGTCAGCGAGGCTGAGGTCTTGCCCTTGAAGTAGTCGGTCGCCGCGGTCGGCGTTCCGTTGAGAATTCGCTGGGCGTCGTCGATCGACATTTTCCCGATCGCATCCCAGAAGATCTTCTTCGCTTCGGGCGCCGCCTTTTCGGCCGCGCGGTTCATGCTGAGCACGAGCTTGTCGACGTCGGGACCGTAGCCCGCGACGCGGAGCCCCTTCTCGACCGTGCGCAGCTTGTCGGGCATGAGGATCTTGATCGCCTGGTTGGAGAAGTAGCCGTCGGTCTTGCCGGTGAGCTTCACGGCGTTCTCGGTCCCGACCTGGAGCGCTTGCTTGAGTCCGGCGCCGATCTTCGAGTCCGCCGACGTTCCGATTCCGGGCTTCGAGTAGGTCTCGACCTCCTTGAGAATCGAATCGAGCTGGGCCGCGACGGGTGCAGCGGACAGCAGAACGAGCGCAGAGAGCAGCAGAATCACTCGTCGCATGTCAGGCCTCCTCCAGCTGACGGGCCAGCGCGGCGCGATCGGTGACGGGAAGCTCGCAGGCGTAGTTCCGGCAGACGTACGCGGTCGCCTTGCCGTCCACCGCTTCCCGTCCCTGGAGCAGTGGAATCCCGGCAGCCCCGCGACGTCGCCGCTCACCATCCCCGTCACCACGCGGTTGGGAAGGTAGCGGCCGAACACCTCGTTCACGAGCGCGCCGAGCCCGTCGCCCGCGACGGGAGCCACCAGCGCCACCTCGACCACGGGCCCGAGATGAAAATCGAGCGCGCACAGGAAGCGGCCGAAGCCGCTGGCGTGTCGGGCCATCAGATCCGCCATCGGCCTGAGCGCGGTCAGCGCCGTCGTTTCGTAGCGCGACTCGCCCGTCAGCACCGCCAGCCGGAAGAGCGTCTCGATGGCGACCGACGTGCCGCACGGCACCGCGTTGTCGAACAGATTGCGCGGCCGCACGATGAGCGACTCGCCATCGCTCCCGGTGTCGTAGAAGCCGTCGAGCCGATCGTCCCAGAAGAGCCGGATCATGTCGTCGGCCAGCGCGCGCGCCTCGTCGAGCCATCGCCGGTCGAACGTCGCCTCGTAGACTTCGAGCAGCGCCACCGCGACCATCGCGTAGTCTTCGAGATAGCCCTTGAGCTTGCGCCCGGCCGCCCTTCCACGTTCGGCGCAGGCGGCCGTCGGCCCGCATCGAGCCCAGGATGAACTCGGCGTTCTTGACGGCGGCGGCGATGTAGTCCGGCCGCCCGAGCGCCCGGCCCGCCTCGGCGAACGCCCGGCAGGCGAGGCCGTTCCACGACGCGAGCACCTTGTCGTCCCGACCCGGGTGGACACGCTTCTCGCGCGCTCGTAGAGCTTTCGCTTGATCGCCGCGATCCGCAGCGGATCCGGCTCGCCCGCGACGTAGAGGATGCTCTTGCCCTCGAAGTTCGGGCCGCGGTCCACACCCCAGTACCGGCCCGCGTACTCCGCGTCGGCGGCCCCGAGCACCTCGCGCAGCTCGTCGGGGCTCCACACGAAGAACTTGCCCTCGTGGCCCTCGGAATCCGCGTCCTGCGACGAATAGAAGCCGCCGGCCGGGTCCGTCATCTCGCGCAGGAGGTAGTCGAGCGTCTCCTCGCACACGCGGCGGCACTCCGGGTCGCCGAACGCGAGCCAGCCGTGCAGGTAGAGCGAGGCGAGCTGCCCGTTGTCGTACAGCATCTTCTCGAAGTGCGGCACCAGCCAGTGCGCGTCGACCGAGTAGCGATGGAAGCCGCCGCCGACCTGGTCGTACATGCCGCCGCGCGCCATCATCGTCAACGTGGTGTGCGCCGTCTGGCGCGCGCGCGCGTTCTGCGTGCGCTTCCAGTAGCGCAGGACGAACTCCCAGATCATCGGCTGCGGGAACTTCGGCGCGCCGCCCAGCCCTCCGTCGGCGTCGTCGAACTGCGCCGAGATGAACTGGAAGGCGTCGCCGAGGATCGCGGGCGTCAAGAGCTCGGTCGCCGCACGCAGGCGCTCGGACTGGCCGAGCGCCTCGCTGATCTTTCGCGACGACTCGACGACTTCTCCGCGACGTGTCGCCCACGCGTCGGCGATCGCCGCCAGCAGGCGCGGGAACCCGGGCAGACCGTGACGGTCGACCGGCGGGTAATACGTGCCGCCGTAGAACGGCGCGCCGTCGGGCGTGAGGAACACGGTCATCGGCCAGCCGCCGTGACCGGTCATCGACTGGACGGCCTGCATGTAGATCTGGTCGACGTCGGGACGCTCCTCCCGGTCGACCTTCACGTTCACGAAGTGCCGGTTCATCACGCCGGCGATCTCGGGATTCTCGAACGACTCGTGCTCCATCACGTGACACCAGTGGCAGGCCGAATAGCCGACCGAGAGCAGGAGCGGCTTGTCCTCGGCGCGCGCCTTGGCGAAGGCCTCGTCGCCCCACGGATACCAGTCGACGGGGTTGTGGGCGTGCTGGAGCAGGTACGGGCTGGTTTCTTGAGCGAGACGGTTGTCAGCCACGGCGTCGTCAGCGCGCGAACGGCAGCGCGCTGACCGTGGCCGCCACCGTCGTGCCGGAGAAACGAACCGACACACGCGTGCCCGGCTCGGCGTGCTGGCGGCGCACGAACGCCAGGGCGATCGGACGCGAGAGGCCGAACGACCGGACCGCGCTCGTGACCTTGCCGATCGTCGTATCGTCGGCCAGGACCTCGGCTCCCTGTTCAGGAACCTGGTCGCCGTCGACCGTCAGGCCGCGGAGCATGCGGTTCACGTGGCCTCGGTCACGAATCCTGACGACGACCTCCTGGCCGGGATAGCAGCCCTTCGTGTGAGAGAGCAGATTCTCGAACGGGATCTCCGGCAGTAGCACGGACTCGTCCACGTCGTGACCGAACAGCGGCGTGCCCGCCTCGATCCTCAGCGATTCTGCAGGCCTCGTGGCCGATCGGCCGGGCACCGGCTGCGACGAGCGTCTCGCGCACGTTCGCCGCCTCGCCGCCCGGGCACATGATCCACACCTCGGCCTCGCCGGTTTCGCGCGCGCCACTCACGAGCCGTATCGGCGTCTCGCCGAGCTTGGCGGCGACATGCGACCACGGGCTGTCGGGTGGCGCCGCGCCCGCGAGTCTGGTGGTCGTCTCGCGAGCGGCCGGACCGGCCAGCACGAAGAGCGCGTACTCGCGTGAGACGTCCTCGATCGCCACCTTCTCGGAGAAGAGATAGTGATCGAGCGCCTCGGCGGTCTTCGCGGCCATCGCCGGCGGCGTGACGACGAAGATCCGGTCGTCGGCGACCCAGACGAACAGGACGACCTGCACCTTGCCGTGGATGTCGAGCAACGTCGCCGCGCACCCTGCCCCGGGCCCAGCGCCTTGATCTCGTTGCTCACGAGCGCGTGAAGGAAGCTTGCCCGATCGCGGCCGGTGAGCTCGAGGACGCCGAAATCGCTGCGGTCGAGGAGGCCGACCTGACGTCGCACGAGCGCGTACTCTTCGGACGGAGCCATGGCGTCATTCTACATGACGACCGCATGCTGAGACTGCGCCCGGTGCGACCGCCACCACTCTCCACGATTCGCCGCTTCCAGCGACGACTGCTCGCGTGGTACGCGGAGCACGGCCGTGACCTGCCCTGGCGCGCGCACGCGGCAGCCGTATCGCGTGCTGGTGTCGGAGATCATGCTGCAGCAAACGCAGGTCGACCGTGTCGTCCCGAAGTATCACGAGTTCCTGCGTCACTACCCGACCATCGAGAAGCTCGCCGCGGCGCCGGTCGACGCCGTGCGCCGCCTCTGGTATCCGCTCGGCTACAACATCCGTCCGATCCGGCTTCACGCGATCGCGTGCGAGAGCGTGGCCCGCTACGGTGGACGGCTCCCCGATCGCGAGGAGGCGCTGCGGCAGATGCCGGGGATCGGGCGCTACACGGCCGGCGCGATCCTGTCGTTCGCCTACGGGCAGGACGCCGCCGTGCTCGACACCAACGTGCGGCGCGTCCTGGGTCGCGTCTTCCTGGGCCCGCGGCGGCTCGCGCGGGTGCGCGGGCAGCGGATCTTCTGGGATCTCGCCGCGGCGCTCGTCCCGCGCGGCCGCGGCTACGACTTCAATCAGGCGCTCATGGATTTCGGGGCGACGTGGTGCACGCCGCGCAAGCCCCGCTGCGCTCCCTGCCCCATGAAGCGCTTCTGCGCCACGTACCGGCTTGCCTGATCTCGTCGAGGTCGTGGCGGGCTTGATCCAGGACGATGCGCGCCGCTATCTGATCACCCAGCGCCGCGGCAGCTCGCATCTCGCGGGGATCTGGGAATTCCCGGGGGCAAGCGGGAGGCCGGCGAGTCGCTGGAGGACGCGCTCCGGCGCGAGCTCACCGAGGAGCTATCGGCGCGCTTCGAGGTCGGCGAGAGGGTCGAGACCGTCCGGTGGGAATATCCCGAACGGACGGTCGTCATCCACTTCTATCGCTGCCGACACGAGTCGGGGACGATCGAGCCGCGCGGAGTCGCAGGCGATGGAATGGGTCGCGCCGGAGCGTCTCAAGGAGTTCGAGTTCCCGCCGGCCGACCGGGAGCTGATCGCCCGCCTTCGCTGACGGCCGGATCTCAACGATCTCGCGTCCACACCCGCTGCCAGAGATCCAGGCGGGGCTTCAGTGGATCGGTACCGACGATCACGCCCGAATTGGTGAAGTGCATGAGCCGATCGACATCGCGATCGTGCCGCGGCCACATCGGCCTGCCGCCGCCGTTGGGGTCGGTGGTCAGCCCGAAGCTCACCCAGTAGGCGCTGACGAGATCCGCCATCGCCTGGTCGGTCGGGGTCACCTTCTTCGGCCCCACGAGCGCGGCCGGGACGTTCATGGCGAAGGGGATCTCGTAGCCGTGCAGGGCTCCCATGTTCTGGCCTCGCTGCGCTTCCGACACGTAGGCGAAGCGGTAGAGCCAGACGGTCTGGCCGGTGCGCGCCATCTCGTTCGCGAGGTGCCGCGCCGGTTCCACGAGCGTCCGGTCGGCGAAGACTTGCTGCTTGAGCTCGTCGAGCGTGGAATCGCCGAGCGGGTCGTAGAGCCTGCGCGCCTTGTCCGCGTCCGGACCGAACAGGCCGAACAGCTCGTACTTGGTGCTCGCCGAGCCGAGCGCGAGGTCGCGGTCGTTGGCGCCGATGATGACGGGCACCACCGTCTGGCGACCGGCCGCGAGCGCGGCCTCCGGACGCTCGGTCAGGAAGCGGCCGTCGATGATCGACATCGCCATCCCCGGCGGGTGGTGTCGGCCGCCAGCGCCTTCAGTGGTCGCGGCAGCGCTGACGCCCTCGAGAAGCTTCGCAGCCGGCAGGGCGCGCAGCTCCTTCAGAGCCGCGACGCCCTCGCCGGTCACGCCGACCGAGCGGCTCCAGTCCGTCGCGATCTTCTCGGCCGTCGCGAGGTCGGAAGACGGGATCGCTCTCGCCCGCGGACCCGGCGTGCCGGGCGACTGCAAGATCGCGCGCTGGAAGAGCCCGCGCGACATCGGCGAGACGAGGTGCGCGAGCACCGAGCCGCCGCCCGCCGATTCGCCGAAGATGGTGACCTGGTCCGGATCGCCGCCGAAGGCGGCAATGTTGTTCCGCACCCAGCGCAACGCGGCGAGCTGATCCATGAATCCGTAGTTGCCGCGTACGTCGTCCGGCGCCTCGGCGCCCAGCGCCGGATGCGCGAAGTATCCGAAGCGACCGAGCCGGAAGTTCATGCTGACGACCATGACGCCCTTCGCCGCCATGGCGTCGAACGGGTAGAGGGACGCACCACCATGCACCATCGCGCCGCCGTGCATCCAGACCATGACCGGCAGCGGTCGGGCCGAGGCCTGGGCGGGGCGCCAGACGTTGAGCGTGAGGCAATCCTCGGACTTGGGCACGTTGTCGGTCTGCATGCAGGCGGGCCCGAACCGATTCGTCTCCTTCACCCCCGTCCAGGGCAGCGCCGGCTGCGGGTTTCGCCAGCGAAGATCGCCGACCGGGGCCGCGGCATAGGGAATGCCCTTCCAGCTGATCACGCTGTTCGCGAGCACGCCGCGCACGGTGCCGTGCCTCGAGGGTGGCCATGGTCGCGGTTCCTGACCTGCACCTGCGCACACGCCTGTCCGGTGACGAACAGGATCGCTCCAGCCGCGGTGAGCGCCGACAGTGTCCGAAGACGCCGAGTCACCATATCTGCGCCTGATTGTTCGGCCCAGCGCGCCGACGACAAATTGACTTTGGTCCGATGGTCGTCGCCGGTACAATCGAGCTCCGTGCCAACATGGACCTACCGAAGACGGCGAGCGCGGTGGTGATCGGCGGCGGTGTCGTGGGCTGCAGCATCGCCTACAATCTCGCACGGCGCGGTCTCGCCGGCGTCGTCGTCGTGGAGCGCGAGACCGTCGGCTCGGGGACGACGAGCAAGGCGGCGGGCGGCATTCGTGTCCAGTTCCCGACCGAGACCGAGATCCGCTTCTCGCTGGAAGCGATCCGCGTGTTCGAGCGCTTTCAGGACGAGTTCGGCGTCGATCCCGGCTACAAGAAGATCGGCTACCTGTTCCTCGCTCTCCGATCCCACGCAGCTCAGCGCATTCGAGAAGCGGATCGCGCTGCAGACCAAGCTCGGCGGCGACGTGCGGGTCATCACGCCCGATGACGCCCGAAAGCTCGTCCCGGCCCTCCGGGTCGACGATCTGATCGCGGGCGTGTGGGGACCCGGAGACGGGCTGGCCGGGCCGGCCGAGGTCACGGCCGGCTTCGCGCGGCGGGCGCGCGAGCTCGGCGTGAAGATCGCCGAGGGCGTGCGCGTCGAGTCGATCGAACGGAGCGGAAGGCCGGGTGACCGGCGTGACGACCACGGCCGGCGCGATCTCCTCGCCGCTGGTGATCAACGCCGCCGGGCCCCTCCGCCGCACGCGTGGCGCGGCTCGCGGGCGTCGATCTGCCGGTGCACCCGCGGCGCCGGCACATCTTCTTCACCGAGCCGTTCCCCGCCATTCCCGGACCCGTGCCGCTGACGACCGACGTGACGAGCGGCTTCTACTTCAGGAAGGAAATGGAGCAGGTGCTGCTGAGCCCGGGCGACGTCGAGGACATCGGCGAGGACTTCGACGTGCCGATGGATCCCGGGAAGGTCGAGGAGGCCGTGCAGAAGGCGATCCAGCGCCTGCCGATCATCGGCGACGCGCGCATCGCCGGCGGCTGGGCCGGGCTCAGGCCGCTCACGCCCGACGATCACGCGATCATCGGCTGGGCGCCTGGTGTCGGGAGTTTCTTCCAGGCGGTCGGCTTCGGCGGTCACGGCTTCCAGCACTCGCCCGCGACCGGCCGCTACGTGGCGGAATGGCTGCTCGACGGCAAGCCGTCCATGGACCTGTCGCTCTTCGATCCCGGACGATTCAGATCGCCCGCGCGCCGCCACTGACCTCAAGGTCGACGCCGAGTGAGCCGGATGAGGATCGCCGACGTCCGCGTCATCCTCGCGGACATTCCCGTCACGCGCCCGCACAAGATGTCGCTTCACCACGCTCGAGGCCGTCAACTTCGCCTTCGTTCGCCTCGAGACCGCCGACGGCCTCGTCGGCTGGGGCGAGGCCGCGTGCCTGGGCGGCCCGACGTGGAGCGAGGAGTCGTCGGAGTCGGTCGCCGTCACGATCGAGCGCTACATCGCGCCGTGGCTCGTCGGGCGCGACGCGACGCTGATCGAGGCACTGAGCCGCGAGATGGCGCAGCGCGTCCAGGGCAATCCCTTCGCGCGCGCCGCGGTCGAGATGGCGCTCTGGGACCTGAACGGCCGGGCGCTCGGCGTTCCCGTGCACCGCCTGCTCGGCGGGCGCGTGCGCGACCGCGTGCCGCTCTCCGTGGTCGCTCGCGGTCGAGAGCCCCGAGGCCGAGAGTCGCCGAGGCGCGCGAGAAGGTGGCGCGCGGCCACCGCATCTTCAAGATCAAGACCGCCGCGCATCCGGTGGCCCACGACGTCGACGCGGGTCCGGCGACTCCGCGAGGCTGTCGGACCCGACGTCTCGCTCCGCGTCGACGCCAACCAGGGCTGGGATCGCGCGACGGCGCTCCAGGCCATCCGCGCGCTCGAGCCCTACCACCTCGATTTCGTCGAGCAGCCGGTGGCGCGCTGGGACGGCGACGGCATGGCCGAGATCGCGCGGGCGGTGACGGTGCCGGTGATGGCCGACGAGTCCTGCTGCTCGACCCACGACGCGCTCGCGATCGCGCGGCGCGGCGGCGTGAGCATCCTCGCGCTCAAGCTGACGAAGTCAGCCGGGCATTCTCAACACGATGGCGATCGCGCGCATCGCCGAGGCCGCCGGGACTGAGCTGCTACGTGGGCTGCATGATCGAGACGTCGCTCGGCACCGCGGCCTACCTGCAGGTGGCGCTCGCGGCGGCGCCGGTCACGTGGGGCTGCGAGCTGTTCGGCCCGCTGCTCCTCACAGGCGACGTGGTGCGCCGGCCCGTGCAATACGCCGACGGCGCGATCCTGGCGCTCGACGGCCCGGGCCTCGGCGTCGAGATCGACGAGGCGCTCCTGAAGGAGTGGTCGCGCCCTCGCTGAGGAGGCCACTCTCACCGCTGCTTGGTGAGAAAGGCCTCCATCCCGCGCTTGGCGTCTCCCGCCGCGAACGACGCGTGATGTGCGCTCTCGCAGAATCGGGCGCAGGCTCGGAAGTCGGACTCGGTCCGCCGCCGCGCGTACTGCTTGTTCTGCTTCATCGCGATCGGCGCGAACTGCGCCATGGACCGCGCGAGCGCCGTCGCCTCGGACAGGAGCTCACGCCGCGGGACCACCTTGATCGTCAGCCCGGCGTCCTGCGCCTGCCGGGCGTCGAGCGAATCGCCGCTGAGGACGAGATAGAGGCCGCGGCTCATCCCGATCGTGTTCCAGAGGAGCTCGAGGCCGAAGACGGCCGGGATGCCGTCGCGGATCTCCGGCATCCCGTAGCGCGCATTCTCGGACGAGATCCGGATGTCGGCCAGCAGCGCCAGCTGACAGCCCGCGCCCATCGCCCAGCCGTTCACCGCGGCGATCACCGGCACGTCGAGCATCCGGACCTGGTCGTACAGGGTCTCGAACTCCCGCACCCACTCCTCGGCCTCGGGCCCGCTCATGTCCTTCGCTTCGGTCAGATCCTGTCCAGCGCTGAACGCCTGCTCGCCCGCGCCCGTGATGACGACGGCGCGAATGCTCTCATCGTGCTTGATCTTCGCCAGCGCGTCGGCCAGCTCGCCCTTGAGCGCGCGATTGAGCGCGTTCAAGACGCGCGGGCGATTGAGCGTGATGACCACGACGTTCTCCGTCCGCTCCCCACACGATGTTTGCGTACATGCACGCCTCCTCCGGAGTCGATCGTCGCCGACTCTAGCATGCGCGACTTCAGCCGGCTTCGAGCGTACGGTTCCTATCTCGCCCGCGGATGCAGTACGTCGATGGCGTAGGCGACGTCGAGACGCTCCCCTCGCCAGTACGGCAGCGCCGTGCGCGCGTGAAGAGCCCAGCCCGTTCACTTCGTTTCGCGATCGAATGAGCGGCCACAGGATCCGCCGGCAGATCTGGAGACTGCGGAACCTGCGGGATCGCGACGCCATTGGGCCGCCTGAATTGAAGCTCGCCGTCCGGCTGGCGTTCCACCTGAAAACCCTCCTCGTGAACTGCGCCGGTGATGCCGGCGGCACAGCATCGTAAGGTTCGAGAGCGTCGTCGGGCCGCCGTGGGCCCAATGGTGGATGTGGTGACCCTGCCCGAAGCACACGCCGCAACCCGGGAAGCGACAGCCCTTGTCACGATGCTGCAGCGCTCTTCGAATCGCCGGAGGAATCGTTCAGTGTCCGGGCGCCGACCTCGATCACACGCCCCGCGGCGTCCTGACGCAGCGAGAACCGGGGTCGCGTCGCGGGCGAGGCGCTGCGACGTTCCGGCCGGAACGCGCGTCCCGCCCTCGAGCACCGATTGCCCGGGTTGCTCGGCGTCGGCCAGGACGGCAGGCATCGACGGCGCAACCACCTGATAGCGCTCTCCTGGGGCACCGGGATCGATGCCCTTGTGGAGCGCGGTCTCGGCAAGCAACGCAAGTGCGTCGGCTTGGTAACTGCTCCATCATCGGCGGATCGTCGTCGAGCGCTTCGCCACGGCGCCTCTGGTACAGGCACTCCCGGGCCGCCTCTAGCGCCTTGAGGAGCAGCACCTACCTCCGGAGTCAGTCGCCCGTGGATCTGGACCGTCCGCGTCTTCGTCCTGATACACGTGCAGCGCGCGGAGTGACGTGGTGGCGATTGGCCACCTGGTTTTCGGCCTTGAGGTCCATCCGGCGCCAGCCACGGACGATGCGCTCGACGTGTTCAGCGGTACCGGCCCGCCCGACCGCCAGCAGGGTTTCTTCAGTCTCGGCCGTGTGCCACACGGGTCAGCTCACGAACCTTGGCATAGGACAGCTCGCCGCGGGCAAGCGCCTGCGCCAGCCACGGCAGCGTGCCGAGGGCACGTGCAACCCGCACGCGCTCCCGGGCCGCGCCCGGAGCGTAGCCCACGCGCCAGCTCAGCCACGCGGCGCACGAGCTGGACCCGAGTTCCATCCGCCGCGCGCGTCGAACTCGCGGATGAGATCGAGCAGCCGCGCGGTCGCCGCTTCGAGATGCGCCGAGAGCTCCGCGATCTCGTCACTCGAGCGCGATCGATAGCCGCGTAGTTAACGCTATCGGGCGTGCGAGTGTCCATGACGAGTCTCCTTTCGGTAAACTGACCGTACACCCCGGTTTCGGGAGCACCCGGAAGGCAGCGCAATCGACGATAGCGGCCGTCTCCGAGATTTTTCGAGAGACCGCGCGCATCTCGGCGCATTCGCGCTTCCAGGGCTTCTTTGAGGGATATTCGAGCTGCGTCTCGTACCACGCCGTTACCGCTGCACGAAACGCCATCAACGTGCAGTTTTCTAACACTCCAGCTTTTCGACCGCTGCCGCATCGACACCGCGCCTCTGCTACCGTAGGCCGATGGAATCGATCTCCGACCTGCTGGACCGCCGGGCGACGACGGCGGCGAAGCCGTTCTGCGTGTTCGACGGCTCGGTGGGTCTCTTTCGGCGAGCTCCAGCAGCGAGTGAACAGCCTGGCAAAGAGGCTTCGCCGCCCTCGGCATCCGGCCCCGGCGACCGCGTCGCGGTCATGCTCGCGAATCACCCCGAGCACCTCATGGTCTTTACTGGCGCTCGTGAGGCCCGGAGCGACGCAGGTCCCCGTCAACATCCACCTCCGCGGGCTTGGGCTCCAGTACGTCCTGACGCACTCCTGAGGCGCGCGCCGTAGTCGCCGATGAGCGCTTCGCTCCGGAGATGACAACACTGCTGCCGAAGAGCTCGATCGAACTGCCGGTCTGGCGAGGCGCAGCGGTGCCAGACGGCCCGGCGCGTTCCACTAGCCTCGTCGACGTCGCCGCGGCCGGCACGTCCACCGCGCCGCCAGAGCCCACCGGATGCCGACCGCATCGTGTCGATCACCTACACCTGGGCACGACCGGGCCGCCCAAAGGCGTCATGCTCGGCGAGAAGCCCTACTTAATGGCCGGCCATGTGGCCGGACAGCTTGCCGCAGTTCGTCCGGGCGACGTGATGCTCACGTGGGAGCCGCTCTATCACATCGGAGGCAGCCAGGTGATCGTCACCTGCCTCCAGCACGGCGTGCCGATGGCGCTGCTCGAGCGATTCAGCGCGTCCTCGTTCTGGGATGAGGCGCGGCGCTATCGAGCGACCCAGATGCACTACCTCGGCGGCGTGCCCGGCCTGCTTCTCAAGCAACCGCCGCGGCCCGACGATCGAGAACACGCCGTGCGCATCGCATGGGGCGGCGGCGCCCCGCGCATCTCTGGGAGCCGTTCGAGCGCCGGTTTGGCGCTCGCATCTCGTCGAATGCTACGGCGATGACTGAGGCCGCAGAGTTTCACCACGATGAACCTCGAGGGGGCGCGTAGGGCTCGATCGGCCGTGCCGGTCCCCCACTTCGACGTGAAGATCGTGACGGACGACGGCCGCCCGGCCGCAACGCACGAGACCGGACACATCATCGTCCGCGAGCGCGAGCCCGGGCTCCTCATGAAGGGCTACCTCAAGGATCCCGAGCGCACGGCCGAGACGCTACGCGACGGCTGGCTCTACACCGGCGATTTCGGCGCATGCGATGCCGACGGTTTTCTCTATTTCGCCGGCCGGCGGAGGTGACCGCCTGCGGCGCCGCGGCGAGAACGTCTCCGGCCTGGGAGATCGAGCAGGTGGTCTCGATGCACGAGGATGTCGAGGCGTGCGCGGCGATCGGCGTAGCTCCGACGTCGGCGACGAGGACACCAAGGTCTTTCGTGAAGCCGGTCAGCGGCAAGCGGCTCGATCCGCTCGAGGTGATCCGCTGGTGCGAAGCGACGCCTCGCCTACTTCCAGATCCCGCGCTATGTCGAGCTCGTCGACGAGTTCCCGCGCACGCCGACCGAGCGCATTCGCAAGGAGCAGCTCTCTCCCCTGTGCGCCAGGTGCTTCGATCTCGAGCAGTCGGGATATCGGGTCCGGCGGTCGACGTGCAGAGCCCGGAGCGTATTGACGCTGATCGTCCGGCCGCATAGCATGAGGGCCGCCTCGGCTCCGTACCCAGCCCTTCGGTGGAGGATCACGATGACTGACGAGCTCGGAATCGCCCTGCTGGCAGCGCTCCTGGTGGTCGGGCTCACCTGCGCCGGCTCTGGCCCAGAAGCCGGTGAAGATCGGCGTCCTCACGCCGCTCTCGCCGCCCGGCGACGCGGCCGCCGGACAGTTCATCGTCCGCGGCGCCAAGATGGGCGCCGAGGACGTGAACGCGCGCGGCGGCGTCCTCGGCGGGCGGAAGATCGAGCTGGTCATCGAGGACGACTCCGGCACGCCGGAGAAGGGCGCGGCCGGCTTCCGCAAGCTCGCGCACCCAGGACCAGGCGGTCGCGGTCGTCGGACAGTTCCACAGCTCGGTGATGACGGCCGTCCAGGTCCTCGCCGAGCAGTTCAAGATCCCCGTCTTCTCACGCAGGCCTCGGCCAAGCAGCATCACCGAGCAGCACCTGAACTACACGTTCCGCACCCACGTGATCGATCCCGATCGCTGCCAGCATGTGGACGCGCTGGGTCAAGGAGCGCGGCTTCAAGCGCGTGGCGCTCATCACCGAGAACACGGACTACGGCGTCGGCCTGGTCGAGGAGACCAAGAAGGCGTTCGCGCTCGATGCTCCCCGGCGCCGAGCTGAAGACGATCATCTTCGACCGCGCGGTGGTCGACCTCACGCCGCAGCTCCTGGAGATCAAGAACTGGAAGCCGGACGTGCTGCTCAACGGCGGCGATCGGCACGCCCGATGTACCTGATCATCAAGCAGGCCTACGACGTCGGGCTGCTACCCGGCGGTGCCGATGCTCATCTCCTACGACGCGCCCGTCGCGGCCTGAGTACTGGAAGACCCTCGGGCGAGAAGGGCAACTTGCGCATCGTTCATCGTCTACTACCACCCGACCATGAAGCTGACCGCCCGCGGGCGAGGCCTTCCGCAAGAAGTACATGGCCGAGTTCAAGGAGGACCCGATCTACGGCGCCTTCAACGGCTACGCCCAGGTGCTCGCTCCTGGCCGACGCGCATGAACGCGCGCCAAGAGCGACAAGGGCGACGACGTGGTCAAGGCGCTGCTGGCCGGCAAGTTCGAGGGCTGGAACGGCACGATCAGCTTCACGCGCGGCGAGGGCCCGTACTGGCAGCAGTGGACGCCGCCGATGCTGGTGACCCAGTACACCAAGCCGGAGATGTCGTTCACCGACGTGAAGATCGTCTATCCGACCGGAGCTCAAGACCGGCGACTGGATGCCGCGCCGAAGCGCTGACGAGCCGGAGCGCTCGGCGGTGGACGCGCGTCCTGCTCTCTCAGTACGTGCTCTCTGGGCGTGGTCATCGGGGTGATCTACAGCCTGATGGCCCTGGGGATCACCTTCATCTACAGCATCATGAAGATGATCAACTGGGCGATGGGCGAGTTCTACATGATCGGCAGCTACGTGCAGTACGCGCTCGATCGTCACCCTGCTCGGGCCGCGGCCGCTGGTGGCTCGCGCTGCCCGGTGGCGATGGCGGCCGTCTTCCTGCTCGGCCTCGTCGTCCAGCGGCTTCTCCTCCGACCGATGTTCGTGGGCGGCATCGAGCGCCGCGACGAGTACGCGACGATCGTCACCATCGCGCTGATGGTCCTCTTCCGGAACCTCGCCATCGTCCTCGGCGGGCCGAACCAGTACGCGCCGCCCGACTACGCGCGCGCCCGTGACGCTGCGGCACGCTCCCGATCTCGGGCAACCGCTTCGTGGCGCTGATCGGCGACGGCTGGTGCTGCTCGGCCTCTTCTTCCTGGTGATCAAGAAGACGTGGATCGGGCGCGCGCTGCGCGGGCGCCGCCCAGAATCGCGTCGGCATCCAGACGGCCGGCGTCGACGTGCTGCGCCTGGACATGCTGGCGTTCGGGGTCGGCGTGGCGCTGGCGGCGGCGGCCGGCGCGCTGCTGGCGCCCGACTTCCTCGTCTATCCCGAGAACGGCGCCATCTCGACCTTCAAGGGCTTCGAGATCATCGTCATCGGCGGGCTCGGCTCGATCCTCGGCAGCGTCGTGGGCGGCGTGCTCCTCGGGGTCATCGAGGCGCTCGGCTCGGTGTTCGTCTCGGCGGCCTACAAGGACCTCTACGGCTTTCTGCTCGCTGATCGCGCTGCTCGTTTTCCGCCCGACCGGACTCTTCGGCGAGCGTTCGAGTCGGATGCGTGAGCCGGGCTGATCTTCGTCGCGGGGTTCCCGCGCGGGAAGCCGACTGACCGCCCAGCCTCGCGCGCCGGCCCGCCCCGCGGCGGCGGTTTGACGGGTCCGGCTGGATCTACGATGGAGAAGTGGTCGAACCCGCCTGTTCCCTCGCAGCTGGCTGGCGGCGATCGGCCAGCGGAGCGAGTTCGCCGATCGGGCGCGTGGCTCGATGGCGGGCGCGTTCGCGGCCGCCGGGGTCGCCGCTGACCAGACGTGCAACCCTCATCCGGAGCGCGCTCTCCTGCAGCTTCCCGTGTTCACCGGCGCTGGCGGACGCAACACGCCGATCCCTCGCTGATCTGTCGCGCCTGGGGCCCAGGCTCTGTCGAGGCGGCATCGCCGCTGCGGCCGAGGCTCGTGTGGTTTCCGGCCTGACGAAATCCTGTCGAGGCCGCGTTTCGTTGCCGCTCGGCGAGAGCCGTGGTTGCCTCGCCGGGCTTCTGTCCCGCCGTGGCGTACCAGCGCCGGCTGGTACCTTCGCCCAGGCGCGCGGCTCTCCGGCCTGACGGGCTACTCGGCCTACTGGCGGGCGCATGCCGACCTGTGTGGCGCGATCGTCGACCGCCTCGACGTGCCGATGCTCGTGCTCGACGCCGACACGGATCGATCTGGCTTCCTGGGCGGCGCTGCCGAATCTGGCGGAATTCTCGCTCGACGTCCCGTTCGAGGTGACGAGGCCTTCCCCGAAATGAAACTGTCCGAGCTGCGCTCGGATGGCGGGCCGCTACCGCGCGAGGGCGCTGAGCGAGGTGCACCCAGATCGAGATGGTCGACGGCAGTGGCTCGTCGTGCGCGCGGAGGCCTCCGGGCTACCACAAACCGCTGCTACCTGTCAGGACGCAACGCCTTCGACCTCGAGTCGCGGCCGGTGCGCGTGAGCCGATCGAGCGACGCGCGACGGGCCACGTGATGCGCATTCCACTACAGCGGGCCGCGGCTGGCGTGGGTGGCCCGTCCGGCGTTCGAGCGCGTCGCCTGACGGCTGCTTAGGATCGGCTTGAACGCGGCTGGGAGCCGCTTGATCCCGTGCACGAAGTTCGAGCGGAGCTTCGGGCTTGCCGGTTGCTTCGATGTCGGGAAGACGGCGAGAGGAGCTCGGTCATCATCACGACGACTACCTCGCGGCGCGCGAGATGCGAGCCAGGCAGAAGTGTGGTGCCCCGCCGTCCCGAAACCGCCCTGATGATTCGGCTCCGCGCGTGATGTCGAAGCGCGTAGGGATCCTGGAAGTGCGCCTCGTCGCGGTTGGCCGAGATGTACCACATCGCGACCTTGGTGCCCTTTGAGCATCTCGACGCCGCCGGAATGTGACGTCACGCGTGAGCGTCCGGCGCATGTGCATGACCGGGCTGCCCCACCGGACGATCTCCTCGGCCGCGGTGATCGCGTGGCCCTCGAGATCGTGCAGCCATCGCCGCTTCTCGTCCGGGAACTGGGTGAGCGCCCAGAGCCCGTGGCTGATCGCGTTCCGCGTCGTCTCGTTGCCGGCCGCGATGAGCAGCGGCAGGATGAACGGCCCGAGATCCTCCGGCGGTAGCGCCTCGCCGTCGAGCTCGGCGTGGACGAGCGTCGTCGCGATGTCTTCCTGCGGGTGCTCCAGGCGGCTCTTGCCGAGCCAGAGGCCGTAGTCGCGCAGCTCGTGACCTGGCCTGCGCCAGCGACTCCTTCGTCCCGCCGTACTCGGGGTCGCCGCCCGCCAACAGCCGGTTCGTGAGGTCGAGCACTCGCGGGCGGTCGGCCTCGGGCACCCCTGACCATGTCGCAGATGATCGCGACCGGCAGCGCCGAGGACACCTCGGACACGAACTCCACCCGGCCCTGGGCGCGATCGCATCGACGATCTCGCGCGCCCGGCGCCGCACCGAATCCTCGGCCTTCGCGACCATGCGGGGCGTGAAGCCGCGATTCACGATCGAGCGGAGCTTCGTGTGCTTCGGCGGATCGGTGGAGATCATCGATCGAATCCCGATGCGATCCGTGTCCTCCGGATCCGTCAGCACCTGGATGCCGTAGGCCGAGCTGAACGTCTCCCAGTCGCGCGAGGCGGCGACGATGTCATCAGAAGCGGGTCAGCGACCAGAATCCCCGCCCGGAGTCAGGGTGCTGATGCCAGGCGATCCGGCCGCTCCCGGCGCAGGCGGGCCAGCGCGCCGTCGACGTCGTCCCGGAGCCAGAAGTCGAAGCTCCCCGGATTGATCTCGTCCAGGGCGAGGCTGGTCGTGGGAGTCGGAATGTCGTTCATGGGCCCTCCAATCGAGTACCCCATTCGCTACACTCGGGTCAAGGGCGGTACTTCGCCGGGAGACCTGACATGCGAGTGGTGGTCGACTACACGCTGTGCGAGAGCAACGCAGTATGCATGCGTCTGGTGCCCGAGGTCTTCGAGGTGCGCGACGATGACCGGCTCTACCTGCGGGCTGAGCGCGCCGCCCGAGGCTCTGAGAGCCCGGGTGGACGAAGCGGTCTCGCCGCTGCCTCGAAGCAGGCGCTCTCGCTGGTCGACGACTAGCGACCTCCGCCGGACGTTCAACGCATCTTCCACACCGGCTTGCGCTTCTCGCGGAACGCGCGCGGCCCTCGGCGCCATCCTCGCTCTCGGCGACCTCCTGATCGAGCTGACGCGCGTAGGGACACGAGCGACGGCTGGAACGCCGCGGTCAGCCGGTACAGACGGACCGCGGCCTGCACGGCGAGCGGCGAGCTGTCGCAGATCATCTCCGCCATCTCCTCGCACGTGGCCATCAGCTTCGTCGCGCGGCACCACCTTGTTGACGATGGCCTGGCGGTAGCACTCGTCGGCGGTGAGCCGGCCGTTGCACAGCGTCAGGTAGGCCGCGGTGGTGCGCGGCAGCGCCGCGTAGAGATTGTGCGCCGAGCCCAGACCGCCCGACTTGGTGTGGGTATCGCCGATCCAGGCGGTGTCCGCCATGACGCGAAGCTGGCATTGCAACGCGCAGCGACAGGCCGACGCCGACCGCGAAGCCATTGATCGCGGCGATCAGCGGCTTCTCCAGATTGGCGTCGCTCGGCTGGCCGCCGCCGCCGCCAGTGGAACAACGGGTTGTTCGGATCCTCGTGCGGAGTGCGCTTGCCCTGGGCCTGATACGACGCCAGGAACTTGACGTCGCGGCCGGCGCAGAACGCCTCGCCGCGTGCCGGTGACGATCCCGACGTAGATGTTCGGATCGAGGCCGATGTCGCGCCAGCAGGAGCGCAGCTCGGCGTAGGCGTAGCTGTGCAGCGCGTTGCGCACCTCGGGGCGGTTGATCGTCACGAACGCGACGTGCCCCTTCTTCTCGTAGATCACGTGCTCGAGGCTCTTGGGCATCGTCGTGGGATCGTACGGCGACTCATATCTCGGCATCGCGAAGCTCCATCAGTAACAGGTGAGCTGCATCTCGCTCGCTGGCCGACTAGTCCGATTGTCGCTCAGGCCTGAACACGGGCGCCAGCGCGGGGACACGCGCAATCAGCGCGCGCCAACGGCGCGGAAGATTCCGACCAGGCCGTTGGGGTAGCCGCGAGCGATGAGGATCACGAGCAGGGCGAAGAGCACCATGCGGACCTCGCCCCAGGCTCGGAGCGCTTCCGAGAGCACCTCGATGAACACCGCGCCGAGGATGGGTCCGGCGAAGGTGCGCAGGCCGCCCACGATCACCATGACGACGATCATGGCCATCTCGTTGAACTTCATCGGCGTCGGCGGAGCAGGCCCACGTAGTGGCCCTGGAATCCGCCGGCGACCGCCGCGAAGACGGCGGAGATCGCGAAGACGAACCGTTTCCACTTGAACGTGTCCACGCCCATGACCGAGGCCGCTTCCTCGTCGTCGCGGATCGCGCGCATGTACGAGCCGATTCGCGAGTCCATCAGCTCGCGCGCGGCGAGGTCGCCGCCACGATCGCGAGGCCCAGGAAGAGGAAGTAGTACGGCGTCGGGCGCGGAGTGCGCGAACAGGAACGGCGCGGCCAGTCCGAGATCGCCTCGCGTGATCTCGTACTCGACCGTGATCAGGAGCCGCATCGACTCGGCAAAGGCCCAGGTGGCGAGCGCCAGGTAGATCGCGCGCATCCGCAGGCACAAGGTGCCGAGGCCGTATCCCATCGCGGCGGCCACCACGGCCCCGGCGGCGATGCCCACGAGGATCGGCACATGCGCGTAGAGCACGAGCAACGCCGAGGTGTAGAGCGCCGATGCCCGCGAACGTGTGATGAGCCAGCGAGAACTGGCCGGTGTAGCCGGCGAGCAGATTCCAGCCGATGGCCAGAATCACGTAGTAGAGGCTCGATCACGAGGACGTGCGTGTGATATTCCGAGGCGGCCCACGGCACCCAGGCGAGCACCGCGTACGCGAGCAGGCACCAGCCGAGGCGGCGAACGCGCCGTGACAGGCTCAGGCTCCGAGGAGCGCGTCGCGAATGATCTCGCGAAGCTGGTCGGCGAAGGCTTGCCGCGGTCCCTCGCGGCCCACCCGCCCCATCTCGAGCATGTAGAGATAGTCGGAGACCTCGACGGCCTTCGTGATGTTCTGGTCGACCAGCAGGATGGTCACGCCGGCGGCCTGGACCTCGCGAAGCCGCTCGTAGACCTGGTCGGCGATGCGCGGCGCCAGCCCTGCCGAAGGCTCGTCGACCAGGAGCAGGCTCGGCGCCGTCACCAGCTCCTTCGCGACCGAGAGCATCTTCGCCTCGCCGCCGGAGAGTACCGTGGCGCGGAGCCGGCGCTTTTCCGCCAGGCGCGGGAACGCCGTGTAGGCGCGCTCGAGCATCGCGCGCCACCCGCGCGCGATCGCGGCGGAAGATCCACGTCCCGATCTGGAGGTTTTCCTCGCACCGTGAGCTGAGGAAAGACGTTCGCGCCCTGCGGCACGTAGCCGATCCCGAGCCGCTTCAGCGCGTGGGGCGCCAGACTCGCGATGTCGCGTCCGTCGAAGACGATCCGGCCCGCCCGCGGACGCAGAAAGCCGAAGATCGTCTTGAGCGACGTCGATTTCCCGGCGCCGTTGGCCCCGATGATCCCGGTCACGGTGCCGCGGGCGACGCCGAGAGTCAGGCCGTTCAGGATGTCGATGCCGTCGACGTAGCCCGCGACGACCCGGTCGAGCTCGAGCAGCGCCACCTAGCGCCCCAGATAGGCTTCGAGCACCACGGCGTGGTTGGCGACTTCTTCGAACGATCCCTCGGCAATGAGCTTGCCCTCGTGCATCACCGACACCGCGCCGGCAGAGCCGGCGCAACGTCGTCATCTCGTGCGAGACGATGAGGAACGTCACGCCCTCCGTGCGATTCATCCCAAGGATCGTCTCCATGATCGTGTCCTTGATCGTCGGGTGCACGCCCGCGAAGGGCTCGTCCATCAAGAACAGGCGGATCGGGTGCACCATGAGGCCGCGCGCGATCTGCAGCAGCATGCCCTGCCCGCCCGACAGCTCCTTGGCCGGCGCGTGGCGATGCCCGTCGAGCGTCACGAGCTCGAGCAGCCGGCGCGCGCGGTCGCGGATCTCCCGCATCGGACGGTGGCCCTCGCGGCCGAGCTCGGCCAGGGCCGGCAGCAGGACATTCTCCATCACGGTCATGCTGCCGAAGACTTTCGGCGTCTGGAAGGTCCGCGCGACACCGCGCGCGGTGATCTCGTGCGGCCGCAGCCGGTCGATGCGCTCACTCGCGAGCCGGATCTCACCGGCGTCGGCGTGGTAGAGCCCCGACATCAAGTTGACGGTGGTCGTCTTGCCGGAGCCATTGGGCCCGATGAGCCCGCGGATCTCGCCGGAACGAATCGCGAGCGGGAGATCGTCCACCGCGACCAGCCCTCCGAATCGCTTCGTGAGGCCGCGCGTCTCGAGCAGCCATCCGTTCGAGCCGCCGGCCGCCGCTCACTGAAGCGGCTCCCAGAAAGCGCTGGATCTCGATCAGATAGCCGTTCGGGTCCCGGACGAAGGCGTTGTAGATGCGATAGGGCGGATTGTCGGCAGGCTCCTTGACGAGCTCGACGCCCTCGCGCTTGAGCTGCGCGCACCACTCGTCGACCCGGTCGGTCACGAAGGTCAGGGTGATGCCGCGCGGCTCCGACCGGCGCGTCCGCTCGCTGGCAGAAGCCGACATACGCGGTGCCGCTCACGTGGTAGATGCGGCAGCTCCCTGATCGCGAGCCAGCCGGAGACCGAGAACGCGCTCGTAGAAGTCGGCAGGTGCGCGTGAGATCTCGCGTGTCGAGGAAGGTGATCTGCTGGCTGCATCGAGTCACGGCCGGTGCGCGGCGGCACGCGGCAGCGGCAGGCCGGCGGCGAGCCCGGCGTGGACCATGTTCACGAGCGACACGATGTCGAACACGGCGAGCCCGGTCTCGCGCTGGATATCCGCGGCGTACGGCGGCATGTTGGTGCACTCCAGCACGATCGCGCCGACGTCGGGATGCTCCGTCGACGAGCCGGCGCGCGACGCGCACGTGCTCCTCGCGCGCGATGTCGACGTCGAGCACCATCTCGTTGTCGAGCATCACGCCGGGTGAACTCCTTCTCGGTCTCCATCCCCGCGACGGCGATCGGAATGTCGCCGATGCCCGCGCCGGCGAAGTGCTCCGGCGTCAGCCCCGCCGCGTTGACGGTCATGATGCCGACCCGGCGTCCCGGCGCGAGCAAGCGGTGAACGAGCGGGACCAGCAGCAGGCTCGAGGTGAACACGGGCACGCGGACCGACGCGGCCAGCTCGCGCTGGAACTTCACGAGGAAGCCACAGTTGGTCGTGATCGCGCCGACGCCCTCGTGCTCGAGCCGCCGCGCCCCGTCGATGAACGCCGGCAAGAGCCCAGCGGCGCCGCGGCGCACGACGAGATCGGGCGCGGCGCCGTCGACGCGCTGGTAGCGCACCGGGAACGGGAAGGTCGACGCGTTGCCCATGTCGCCCGGAATACGCGGGAATTGCGTGTCGAGCATGAGGATGCCGACGGTGAACCCGAACTGATTGAAGCCGCCCTGGACCCGTCCCGATGTCATGGCCCCATACTCTACCCTGCTTCTTCCTTTCGGGGCCGCGTGAGCTTATCCTCATCCGGCGGAGGGCCAGTCGCCCCTGAGCCAGATGAAGATCGATATCTTTCCCCACGTCATGCCCCGCCGGTACTTCGACCGGATGCTGCAGGTCGCGCCCGCCGGGATGGCGCTCCAGAAGCGGATGTCGGGGATCCCGGTCCTGGTCGACGTCGAGCTGCGCCTGCGGATCATGGACCGCTACGAGGGCTACGTGCAGGTGCTGACCCTGGCGAACCCGCCGATCGAGGTCGCCGGCGGCCCGGCCGTGAGCCCCGAGCTGGCCCAGCTGGCCAACGACGGGATGGCCGAGATCGTCGCCAGACACCCCGAGCGCTTTCCCGGGTTCGTCGCCTCGCTGCCGATGAACAATCCCGACGCCGCGGTTCGCGAGATCGACCGCGCGATCGACGACCTCGGCGCGACCGGTGTCCAGATCTACACGAACGTCGCGGGGCGGCCGCTCGACGCGCCGGAGTACCGCCCGATCTTCGATCGAATGGCCCAGCGCGATCTGCCGATCTGGATGCATCCGGCGCGCCCGGCCGCCTTCGCCGACTACGCGGGCGAGGCGCGCTCGAAGTTCGACATGTGGTGGGCGTTCGGCTGGCCGTACGAGACGTCGGTCGCGATGGGGCGCCTGGTCGTTCTCGGGCATCTTCGACCGCCACCCCGGGCTGAAGATCATCACGCATCACCTGGGCGCCATGGTCCCGTTCTGCGCCGGGCGCGTCGGTGGCGGCCTCGACCAGCTCGGGAGCCGCAGCGACGATGCCGAGGACACGCAGCGCGCTCGCGCGCCTGCGCAAGCGCCCGATCGACTACTTCAAGATGTTCTACGGCGACACCGCGCTGTTCGGCGCCTGGCACGCGATGGAGTCCGGGCTCGCGTTCTTCGGCGCCGACCACGTGCTGTTCGGGACCGACATGCCGTTCGACCCCGAGAAGGGCCCGGGATTCATCCGCGATACGATCGAGGCCATGTACGCGCATGCGCGCCACCGAAGAAGAGAAGGCGCAGATCTACGAGGGCAACGCGCGCCGGCTACTCCGGCTGCGGTTCAAATCATCGGGGAGACCACGATGACCGACCAAGCGAGCGAGCGTCGAAAGCACGGCCGATGCGTATCTCGAGCTCCTGGCCGCCCGCGGCGTCGAGTATTTCTTCGCGCAACTCCGGGACGGACTTCGCGCCGCTGATCGACGCCTACGCCCGGCGCCTGGCGCAGGGGCTGCCGGCGCCGCGGCCGATGACGATCCCGCACGAGGTGCCGGCGGTCGGCATGGCGCATGGCTACGCGCTGGTCACCGGACGCCCGCAGGTGGTCATGGTTCACGTGATCGTCGGCGCCGGCAACGCGCGTCGGCGGCATCATCAACGCCGCACGGTCGAACGTGCCGATCCTGTTCAGCGCCGGGCGCAACCCGCTCACCGAGTCGGGCATGCACGGCAGCCGCAATCGCCGCGATCCACTGGGCGCAGGAGTCCTTCGATCAGGCCGGGATGATCCGCGAATACGTGAAGTGGGACTACGAGCTCCGGAACTTCTCCCAGCTCGAGACGGTCGTCGACCGCGCGCTGGCCGTCGCGCAGGCCGAGCCGCAGGGGCCGGTCTATCTCGACCTTGCCGCGCGAGGTGCTCGCCGAGAAGCACGAGGTGTTCGAGTACTCGGCGGCGAGCCGCGCCCCGAAGCCGGGCGCCGTCGTCGCGCCGCGCCGGAGACGATCGCCGAGACAGCCCGGCTGCTGGCCGACGCGCGCAACCCGATCATCCTCACGAAGGCCGCCGGCCGCGACCCGCTGGCCGTGCCGGCGCTGGTGAAGCTCGCCGAGGCGCTCGGCGCGCCCGTGATCGACCAGTTCCACACCTACATGAACTTCCCCCAGGATCACCCGCTGCACGCGGGCTTCGACGCGGCGCCGTACCTCGACGACGCCGACTGCATCGTGGCCGTCGAGTCCGACGTGCTGTGGTTCCCGGCGATCAAGGCGCCGCGCCCCGAGACGAAGATCGTCCAGATCGCGGTGGACCCGCTCTACGCGCGCTATCCGATCCGGGGATTCCCGGCCGACGCGGCCCTGTCCGGCACGGTCAGCCTGAACCTGGCGGCGCTCGCGGACGCCGTGCGCCAGCGCGCCGACGGCCGCGCCGTGGCCGAGCGCGACGCAGCGCTGGCACGCCGAGCACCGGCGGCTGCGCGAGGCGTGGGCGGCCACCGCGAAGAAAGCGCAGAGCGAGAAGCCGCTCGAGATGGTCTGGGTGTCGAAGTGCGTCGGCGACCTCGTGGACGAGAACACGATCCTGGTCGACGAGTACGACTTCGATCCGACGCAGGGCTGCTTCCGTACGCCGCGGAGCCTACTTCGGCTCCTCGCCGCGCCGGCGGCCTCGGCTGGGGCATGGGCGCCGCGCTCGGCGCCAAGCTCGCGGCGCCCGGACAAGACCGGTCATCTGCTGCGTCGGCGACGGCGCCTACATCTTCAGCGCGCCGACCGCGGCGCACTTCGTCGTCGCGCGCCTACAACCTGCCGGTGCTTGTTCGTCATCTTCAACAACCGCGCGTGGAACGCGGTCAAGCGCGCGGTGCACAGCCACGCGCCCGATGGCCTCGCCGCCACGACCAGACGGATGCCGCTCTCGACCTCGAGCCGGCGCCGGACTACGAGCTGATCTGCCGCGCCTCCGGCGGCCACGCCGAGAAGGTCGAGGACCCGGCGGCGCTGCCCGACGCGCTGGCGCGCGCGCTCAAGGTCGTCCGCGACGAGAAGCGCCAGGCGCTCCTGAACGTGATCTGCAAGAAGACCGTAGGTACAATGAACTGGTGAGGACGCGCCGGATTATTCTGCTCCTGACCGCGTGGCTGTCGTTCGACCTCGCCACGCCCCTGCCCGGCGCCTTCGAGTTCGAGATCCAGGACTCCGAGATCGAGCACTCCGTCCAGGCCGGGCGCGAGACTCACGCCAAGCGCGTCGACCGCCTCGGCGCGGTCGACCGCGCGCGAGCGCGTCGAGCCTGACCGACCGGCGCGGCCGTCCGCCAGTGCCCGCGTCGCTGATCGGCTCGGCCGCCGTCGACCTCTGGGTCCGGCAGGTCAGGCTCGCGCATCGACCGTCCGCCAGTCGCGCCTCGTCCACCGAAGACCACTAGCTCCGTCGTCCCGCTCGTCTCCTGACTCACGCCGCCTTCGGGCGGCGCAATTCTGATCGCCTACCCATGGAGACACGAGATGACTATCAGCCGAATCGAAGGCCTCGCGATCGCCGTCGCGCTGATCGTGGTCGGGCGCTTGCTGGTCGCGCTGCTCAAGGCGTTGGTGGAGTAACGTATGATCTTTCTGATGGACCCGGAATTCTGGGCGCGGGTCATCGGCATCATCGTGATCGATCTCACGCTCGCCGGCGACAACGCGCTCGTCATCGCGCTCGCCGTCCGGAACCTGCCCAAGCGCCAGCAGTTCCTGGGCCGGATCTGGGGCACCGCCGGCGCCGTCGGGCTGCGGCTGGCGTTCATCGCGATCGCGACGCAGTCTGCTGCGGATTCCGTTCCTCCAGCTCGTCGGCGGCCTGCTGCTCCTCTGGATCGCATTCAAGCTCGTGCGTCACGAGACGGGCGCCGAAGGACACGTCCGTGAGGGCGGATCGCTTCGCGAAGCCGTCTGGATCATCATCGTCGCCGACGCCATCATGAGCCTCGACAACGTGCTCGCCGTCGCCGCCGCGGCCGACGGCGACATGAAGCTGGTGCGTCTTCGGCATCGCGCTGTCGATCCCGATCGTCGTCTGGGGCAGCGGGATCCTCGCCACGCCTGATGAATCGATTCATCTGGATCATCTGGATCGGCGGCGGCATCCTCGGCTACGTCGCGCGGCGAGATGATCATGAAGGACAAAGGGTTCCGGCTGGATCGACCACTCGTCGCCGGTCGTGCAGTGGCTGCCGGTGCTGCCGGCCGTGATCATCTTCGTCGCTCGGGCTGGTGGTTCAACTCTCAGAACGGCAGAAAGAAGGTGCCGGGCCACGCCTGATTCAGTATCCTAGGCGCCTATGGCGCAGGACCTCCGGAGCTATCTCGATCTCGTCAAGCGGCGCAAGCCCGGCGATTTCGAGATCGTCTCGAAGCCCGTCGACCCGCGCTTCGAGATCACGGCGCTCGTCGTCAAGCTCGAGCGCGAGGGCAAGCGCCGCCCGGTCATCCTCTTCGAGAACGTCAAGGGCACGCCGCTTCCCGGTCCTCACCAATCTGCACGCCAGCCGCCCGCGCCTGGCCGCCGCGATGAACGCGGCGCCCGAGGCGACGCAGGCGACCTACCTGCGCGCGATGGACAAGCCGCTCATCGCCGAAGGTCGTGCCGAGCGGCCCGGTGCACGAGGTGGTGCTCGAGGGGGATCAGGTCAACCTCTACGACCTGCCCCAGATCGTCCATCACGAGGGCGACGCCGGGGCGTACGTCACGGCGGCGATCTCGTTCGCCAAGGACCCGACGCAGCGAGATCTGGAACTGCGCCTACAACCGGCTGCAGATCAAGAGCCGCAACACGACGTCGATCCACCTGACGACCGGCAAGCACCTGTGGGAGTTCCAGCGGATCGCCGAGGCGCGCGACGAGCCCCTGCCGCTGGCGCTCGTGATCGGCGTCCATCCGGCGATCGCGCTCGGCGCGCTCGCCATCGGCTCCGATCGACGAGGACGAGCGCGGCGATCATGGGCGGGCTGCTCGGCGAGCCGCTCGAGCTGGTGAAGTGCCGGACCTCCGACGTGCTGGTGCCGGCCCACGCCGAGATGGTGCTCGAGTGCGAGATCCTGCCGCGCCAGCGCACGCCCGAAGGGCCGTTCGGCGAGTTCACCGGCTACAGCCTCGGCGAGCGCCAGCGCGAGATCGTGCAGCGTCAAGGCGATCACGCACCGGCGGGACGCGATCTTCCAGGACATCACGGTCGCCCATCTCGATCACATGCTGCTGTCGACGATCCCGATGGAGGCGAACCTCTACCGCGCGGTCGCGCGCGATGGTGCCCGTCGGTCAAGGCGGTGCGCGTGCCCGGGCCCGTTCACCTGCTTCGTCTCGATCGAGCAGCGCATTCCCGGCCAGGCGAAGAACGCGATCCTCGCGGCGCTCGGCGCCGATCTCTACATGAAGCGCATCGTGGTCGTGGACGAGGACGTGGACGTGTTCGACGACCGCCAGGTGAACTGGGCGATCGCGACGCGCTGCCAGCCCGACCGCGACATCACGATCATCACCAACGCGCGCGGCTCCGATCTCGATCCGTCGGCCCGCGACGACGGCTACACCGCGAAGTGGGGCGTGGACGCGACGGCCAAGCCCTCGCTCGCGTCGTACACGCCGCGTCACCGCGTGCCGTCCGACGTCTGGCAGCGGATCGACCTCAAAGACTTCTTCGCCTGAACCGCTCCGTGGCGGAGAACTTCGCCCGGCGCCTCGAAGCCACCGCGCGCCACACGCCCGACAAGCCCGCGCTCGTCTGGGACGGCGGCGCGCTCACGTTCGGCGAGCTCGACCGGCGGGCCGAGCGCGTTCGCCGAGAGCCTCGCCGGCCGGCGGCGTGAAGGCCGGCGACCGCATCGCGCTCGCGATCGGCAACCACTGGGCCTTCGCCGTCGCGCTGCATCGCGGGCTGGAAGCTCGGCGCCACGGTGGCTCCGCTCGACGCGCTCCTGAAGGAAGAGCGAGCGGGCCGGAGATCCTCGACGACCTCGCTCCAGCCCTGCTCATCGACGAGGCGGACGTCGCAGGCTCCGTGGCGAGACCTCGCTGGGGTCGCTCAGGCCGGCGGTGGCCACGGGCCGAGCCGCGTCCGGCGCGGCGCTGATTCTCTACACGTCCGGCAGCACCGGGCCGCCCGAAGGGCGCGGTGCTCTCGCATTCGGCGCTCGAGCTGGCGATCGAGTCGTGGGCGGGACCGGTCATGGCGCTGGTGGCCGCAGACGTCGTGCTGGCGACGCTCCCGCTCGCGCACTCGTTCGGTCTCAACGGCGCGTTGCTCGCTCCTCTGCTCGTCGGCGCCACCGTCGCGCTGGTCGACCGGTTCGCGCCCGATCGAGTGGTCGAGGCGATCCGTCGCCATCGCGTGACCGTCTTTCCGGGGTCGCGACGATGTTTCGCCGACTCCTGGACACAACGCGAGCTCGCGGCCGCCGATCTCGGCTCCGTGCGCATCGCGGTCTCCGGCGCGGCACCGTGTCCGTGGGAGCTCGCCGCGCGATGGCGCGACCGGACGGGAATCCGGATCGTCCGCGGCTACGGGATGACCGGAGCTCTTCCGGCCGATCTCGTATCAGGCGAGCGAGCCCGACCGAGTCACCCGACTCGATCGGGCGTGGCCGGCGTAGCCCGGTCGTCGACGATTCGGGAACTCGTCGACGACGGCAGCTCTGGATCAAGAGCCCGTCGGCGATGGACGCCTACATCAACGCGCCCGACGAGACTCGCGAGGTGCTGGTGGACGGCTGGTTCCGCACCGGCGATCTCGCCACGGTCAGCGCCGACGGCCTCGTCACCATCGTCGGGCGCAAGCGCGAGCGCATCCTCCGCGGCGGCTATTCGGTGTTTCCGGCGGAGGTGGAGGCGGTGCTCCTCACCCACCCGGCCGTGGCCGAGGCGGCCGTCGTCGGCACGCACCATCCCGAGCTGGGCGAGGACGTGGCGGCGTTCGTGACCCTGCGTCCGGGCACGGCGGCCGCGCCGGACGAGCTGATCGCCCATTGCCGGCAACGACTGGCCGCGTTCAAGTGCCCGCGACGGCTCACGGTGCTCGACGCGCTCCCGAAGAGCCCCACCGGCAAGATCCTCAAGTCCCACCTCGCCGGCTCATGATGCTGTTGCGTTTACGATCATGATCTCTTATTCTCTTTCATCATGAGCCGACCGCTTCAGGTCTATCTCGACGAATCCGATCTCGAGAAGCTCGAGGCCTGGGCCGAGAGCCGCGGATGGACAAAGTCTCAGGCGATCCGTGCCGCGGTTCGCGCGCTCACGCGGTCCACGCAGGAAGACCCGCTGCTGGCGGCGAGTGGCATGATCGACGGGTTGCCCCGCGACTGTAGCGAGCAGTTCGACCGCTATCTCACGGAGACCTTCGTTGCCGAGACACCGGCGACCTACCGCCGGGGCGCCGCCGCTCCCGCTCGTCTGTTCGTCGATAGCGGCGCCTGGATCGCGCTCGTCAGCGCCCGGGATCAGCACCACGCGGAGGCCGAAACCATGTTTCGCGCCGCCAGCACGCCGAAAGTCCAGCTGCTCACGACCAACCTGGTGCTCGCCGAGACGCACCGGCTCCTGCTCTATCGGGCCGGCATCCGTCCAGCGATGTGGGCGCTCGACCGGTTCGAGGCCAGTCCCGCTGCTCACGCATCGTCTTCGTCGAAGCCACGCATCATCGAGCAGCCCGCGCCTGGCTGGAACGGCTCGCCGATCAGTCCATCAGCTACACCGATGCCGTGAGCTTTGCCGTCATGGACGCCACCCGCTGCAGCGGCGTGATGAGCTTCGATCACGACTTCCTTCTGGCCGGCTTCTCGCTGTGGTTCGGCTAGGTCGATCCGGGGCGGATCCGCTAGTCGTCGAGCTCGGCGAGGTACTCCGCGACGCGCTGCCGCGTCGGCGCGTCGGGCTCGAGCGTCAGATACTGCTGGAAGGCTGCGCGGGCCCGCGCGATCTCCCGCCGCTGGTAGTACAGAAAGCCGAGCTGGCGGAACGGATCGGCGAAGGCCGGGTCGAGCTGCGCCGGCGCTCTCGTAGCGCTCGAGCGCCCGCTGGGCCCAGGTCCGCACCCTCCGCGGCGCTCTCGCGCCCGCTGCGACTGAAGCCGGTAGAGGTCGCCGTAGTAGACATGGGCCACCGGATCTCGCGGAGTGGCCGCGAGCACCCGGTCGAGCTGCTCCGCGGCGAGGGCGAACCGGCCGGCCTGGATGTCGAGACGCGCGTTCTCACGGACGACCGCCGGCATCCGGAGCCTGAACTCGTCGGTGGTCCGCACGGTGTCCGGGGCGGCCGCGGCGGCCGCATGGTGCGTCCGGAGCAGCTCGGCGGTCGTGGCCGACCCGCTCGGCGAGCTCTCACGGCGGCCGAAGAAGAAGATCTCGAAGCTCCCGCGGCTCCGAGATCTCGTCCGCAGCGCGTCGAACGCCCTCGGCGCCTCCTTCGGGTCGTAGCCGGCGCGGACCAGCCTCGCGATCCCTCCGGCGTCGGCGTCACGCTCGAGAGCGGGCCCGTGACCGTAGATAGCGGCCTCGGCGGCGAGCGGTAGCCCGCGGCCGAGAATCGTGCTCGCGGTCCCGCTCAGGGCGGCGGTGCCGATGTCGTCGCTCGCCCCGACGCTCGCGTCGGTAGCCAGCTCGAGGCCGATCGAGGCGGCCGACGTCACGATGGTCGAGGCGGACGGCCGACCGCCGGCGTCGCGCGCGAGAGCGCCAGCGGGTGGCGATTGGTCACGTGCGTCATCTCGTGGCCGAGGATCATCGCCAGCTGGGCTTCGCTCTCGAGGCAGGCCAGGAGCCCGGTGTGGACGTAGATCCGGCCGTTGGGCAGCGAGAACGCGTTCAGCGTGGGGTCGCGCACGACCGAAACTCTGAACGCGAGGTCTTCGGCCCGGCGGGCGCCGTCGGACGCGAGCTTCTCGACGATCCTGGCGAGATACGCGGCGAGACGCGGATCGTCGTAGGGCCTCGACCTCGCGTCGATCTGCGCCGCCTCTTTCTCGGCCTGGGCCCGGAGCTGCCGGCTCCGGCCACCTCGGCCGGCTCAAGCGCCGCGGGAGGCGCACGCGACGGCGAGCAAGGCGACGAGAGCGAAGCGGCGGGCGCTTCGCGTCAGACGATCGTTCAGTTCTTCTCCGCGAGTGTCTGACGGACCCGCCGGAGCTCCTCCCGGAACGCCGCGGCGTCGCGGGCCTGCGGGTAGCCGCGTGAGATAGCGCTCCCACTCGGACGCGCCGCGGTGGAGCTCGCCGAGCTTGACCAGGACCGTTCCGCGATCGCGTCGATGCGTCGGCGCGTCGGCATCGACCACCAGGAGCCGATCGATGACCGCGAGCGCCTTGGCTCCAGTCCTCGCGCCGCGCGTAGATGCCCTCGAGGTTCCGGAGCATCCGCACGACGATCTGCGTCGCTCGAGGTCGGGGCGAAGTGCGGCGTCGGTGAGCTTGACCGCGCGCCCGACGGCGCGCGAGGCGATCGCCTCGGCGTCCGCGCGGTCCAGCCGCGCGGCCGCTCGCCGAACGGGTCGAGCATCACCAGCTCGCGGCCGATCTTCGCGCCGACGCAGAAGTGGCCGGGCAGGCCGATGCCCCATGATTTCCAGACCGACCCGGCGGCCGACCTCCATGACCACGACCGCCAGGGTGATCGGGATGCCGAGCCGGCGATCGAGGACGTCGTTGAGACAGCTGTTGCGGGGATCGTAGTAGTCCTCGGCGTTGCCGCGGAAGCTTCTCTCCTCGAAGAGGAAGCTGCGGAGCCGATCGAGCGCGCGCCGACCGCCGCCCGCCGTCGACACCGACGAGCGCGCGGCGAGCTGGTCGAGCTCGGCCAGCACGAGGCCGGACGCAAGCTCGGGGTGCTCGATGCGAGCGATCGCGAGCGCGGCGACGCCGAGATCGATCTCGGGGCTCTTCACGAGCTGCGTGAACTCGTCGAGCGCCCGGTCGGGATTCATCCGCGCATCCGCCCCGCCGACGAGCCCGTCCCGCTCAGCAGCCCGGGGCGTGGTGAATCCCCGCGGTCGCGAGCGCCTTCCGCTGGAGCTCGTCGGCGAGCTCGAGGGTCTTGCGGGCGGCGCTCGACGCCGCCGCCTGCGCGGCCGGCGTGGTCGCGAGCCGGAGCAGGAGCGCGCGGCCCAGCTCGTGGTGGTACCGCTCGTCCGGCTCGATCACGTCGCGGTACATCGCGGCGGTCTCGCGATCGCCCGCGTGCTCGCAGAACTCGATGAACTGCCGGTTCTTGACGACGGCGATCGCCTCGCGGGTGAACTGCCCGGCGGCGACGCGCTCGACCGTCGTCGGGAGGCTGTCCAGGTACTGGAAGAGCGGCCCGTAGCCCTTCGCCAGCGGATCGAACGTCTTCGCGTCGAACCCGAGGCCGCGGAGCCGCTCGGCGATCATCCGGTAGTGCTTGGCCTCGTCCCCGACCTGGCGCGCCAGCGCGAGCTTGACGTCCACCTCGTCGGTGGTGACGAGCCAGCGCGCCGCGATCTCGGTGGCCTCGATCTCGTTCTTGAGCGCGACCTTCAGGAGATTGAGAACGTTCAGGTCGCCCTCGACCTCCGGCTTCAGCGTGTCGTCGGGCGCCAGCCGGCTCAGCTGCCGCTGGTTTTCCCCATCGAGCTGGGCGACGAACTCCTCGGACGTCATGCGGTTACTCCCTCCTTCAGAAGGCGCGGCAGCTCCTGGGTGAGTGTCTCCTTGGTGACGACGCGAGCGCACCGCGGGTGCCAGGGCTGCGTCTGCCGCGCGAGCGCGTGCGTGGTGAATCCGAGCACCGCGGCGGCGCGCGCCCTCGAGGGCCGGCGAACACGCGATCGTAGTCGTAGCCGGCGGTCAGATCGATCAGGACGAGCCTCGGGACGTGGCCGAGCGATACCGCGATCTGCTCGGGCGTCCGGGCGAACTCGATGGGCACGCCGGCGAGCCGTCCGGTCTCCCGGATGCGCGCGACGAAGAAGAGGTCACTGACGACGGCGAGGACGGGCGGCGTCCCCGCCCTCGCGAGCGTCAGTCGGCCTGTTCACGGTTGCCGAGCCAGTGCTTGTTCCACTCGGCGATGTGGGCGAGGGTGGCGAGATTGCGCATGCGGTCGAGGTAGACGATCCCGTTCAGGTGGTCGGTCTCGTGCTGGCAGACCCGCGCGAAGAAGTCCTTCGCGACGAGGTCCACCGGCTGCCCCTCGCGGTCCAGACACTGAAGGCGGACGGCCGTGTAGCGGGGCACCATGCCGCGCATGTCGGGGACCGAGAGGCAGCCCTCCCATCCCTCCTCCATCTCGTCCGTGAGCGGCGTGATGATCGGATTGATGACCACCATCAAGGGCACCGCGGGCGCGTCCGGGTAGCGCGGGTTCCCGAGCACCTCGATGACGGCGATCTGCTGGAGCGTGTGCACCTGGTTCGCCGCCAGCCCGGCCCCGTCGTACTCGCGCATCGTCTCGATCATGTCGTCGATGAAGCGCTGGACCTGCCGGCGTGCGGATCGAGCCGGGGTCGACGGGCGCAGCGCCCTCCCGCAGGACCGGATGACCGAGACGCGCGACCTTGAGAATCGCCATGACAGCTTGAATCTTATCACGGCGTCACTTCGCCTCGATCCGCCCGACCTTGCGGACGCCCTCGGCGAGCCGGCCCGCGTCGGCCTCGAAGAAGGCGGCGAAGTCGGCGCCCTGTTTGAACACGATCGGGGTCTCGAGCTTGTCCATCGCGCCCTTGAAGTCGCTGTCGCCGACGGCCACGCGCAAGCGTCTCGCGGAGCTTCGCCAGCACGGGCTCGGGAGTGCCCCGCGGGGCGAAAACGCCGGCCCAGATGTAGAATTCGGCGTCGGCATAGCCCAGCTCCTTGAAGGTCGGCACCTCGGGCAGCGCGGCGACTCGCTTGTCCCCCAGCCGGCCAGCGGCGCGCAGCTTGCCGGCCTTGATGTGCGGCAGGACCACGGCCGGGCCCGAGGCGAGGGCGTCCACGTGGCCGCCGAGGATGGCGGTGAGCGCCGGCCCGGCGCCGGCATACGGCACGTGGCGCAGCTTGATGGAGGCGGCGTGCGACAGGAGCTCCATCGCCATGTGCAGCGTGCCGTACACGCCGGACGAGCTAGTACGAGATCTGGCCGGGCCGCTTCCGGGCATCGGCGATGAAGTCGGCGGCCGTCTTCCAGGGCTTGTCGGCGGGCACGACGAGGATCGTCGGGTCGGCGGAGATGAGCGCGATCGGCGCGAACTGGTCCACGGTGAACGCCGGCGGCCGGCCGAAGAGCTTGTCCGCCTCCGGGATGATCGAGATCGACGAGAGCGCGAGCAGCAGCGTGTAGCCGTCGGGCTTGCTGGTCGCCACGAACTGCATCCCGACGGCGCCGGCGGCGCCCGTCTTGTTGACGACGCCGACCGGGTTCTTCAGGGCCTTCTCCATCGCCGCGGCCACCGGGCCGGGCCGTGAGGTCGGCGACGCCGCCCGGCGGGAACGGCGCGACGATGGTGATCGGGCGCGACGGGATAGGGCTCCTGGGCCCCGACCGGCGCCACGGCGGCGAGGCCGCCGAACGAGACGAGCCAGAACGCTCGAGCGAGTCTCATCGGTGTTCGTCTCCTTTTTCGGCGAGGGCCAGCCGCGCGCGCCAGTCCAGGCTCCGCGTGACGAGCGGCTTGAGCCCCAGGGTTATCAGGACGAGGCCGACCCCGAGCAACGCGGCGGAGATCGGGCGCGTTCGAGGAAGATCGCATACTGACCGTCGGACATCGCGAGCGACTGGCGCAGCGCCATCTCGATCATCGGCGCCAGGACCACGCCCGAGCACGATCGGCGCGGTCTCGAAGCCGAGCTTGCGTAACAGATAGCCGAGCGCGCCCATGAGCAGCATGATCCACACGTCGACGACGCTGCCGTTCACCGCGTAGACGCCGAGGATGCAGAAGGCGAGGATGGACGGGTAGAGGATCGGGTACGGCACGCGCAGGATGTTCACGAACACGCCCACCAGCGGCAGGTTCAGGATCAGCAGCACGACGTTGCCGACGTACATCGAGGCGATGAATCCCCAGAACAGCTCGGGCTGCTGCTTGATCGAGAGCGGGCCGGGCGAGACGCCGTGGACCATCATCGCGCGCGAGCATGACCGCGGGGATCGGGCCCGGAGGGCACGCCGAGCGCGAGCATGGGCACGAAGGCGCCGGAGGTCGCCGAGTTGTTCGCCGACTCCGGGCCCGCCACGCCCGGCCACCGCGCCCTGCCCGAATTCCTCGGGCCGCTTCGAGAGCTTCGCGCTCGACCGCGTAGGAGACGAAGCTCGAGATGATGTGCGCCGAGCCGGGCACGATGCCGATCAGGAAGCCGAGCACCGTGCCCCGCCCGATGGGCCACGCGGCATCCCGCCATTCCTGACGCGTCGGCAGGAGCTCGCGCAGCGCGGGCCGGACACCGCCGGCGGCGCCGCCAGCCCGGCGGTGGCGAGGATCTCGGACGAGGCCGAAGAGCCCGACCGCCACCGGCACGACGCCGATGCCGTCGCCCAGCTCGACCACTGCCGTAGGCGAAGCGGAAGTAGCCGGTCATCTGATCGATGCCGATCATGCCGAGCAGAAGGCCGAGCGCCGCCATCGCCGAGCGCCTTGCAGCATCGAGCCGCTGCTCATGTAGGCGAGGACGAGAAGGCCGAGCACGAGAGCGCGAAGTACTCCGGCGGCCCGAAGCGAAGCGCGAAGACGGCGAGCGGCGGCGCGAGCAGCATCAGCGCGACCACGCTGACGGTGCCGGCGACGTAGGAGCCGACCGCCGCGATGGCCAGCGCGGCGCCGGCCGCCCTTGCGCGCCATCGCGTAGCCATCGATGCACGTCATGACCGAGGCGGCCTCGCCCGGAATGCGCATGAGGATCGACGTCGTCGAGCCGCCGTACATGGCGCCGTAGTAGATGCCCGCCAGCATCACGATCGCGCGTGTGGCGTCGAGGCCGAACGTCGCCGGGCAGCAGCAGGCTGATGCCGGCGAGCGGCCCGACGCCCGGCAGCACGCCCACCAGGGTTCCCACCACGCAGCCGACGAAGGCGTAAAGAGGATCGGCGGGGAGAGCGCGACGGAGAACCCGAGGACGAGGTCGTGCGAGGTCTCGATCATCAGAGACCGAGGGCCCGCAGCGGCAACGGCACCCGGAGGAAGGTGTCGAACAGGAAGAAAGGCGTCCGGCGGAGGCGACCGAGAGCACGGCGGAGAAGATCGAAGCCTGTCGCTCGACGACGCGCAGGAGGAAGGCGAGGCGACAACGCGATGGTCACCCGGAAGCCGAGACTGTCGAGCGCCAGCGCCGCGAAGGCGCAGACGACGAAGATCGCCACCGCATGACGCCACTCCGTCCAGCCGACGCTCGACACCGCCGGCGCTCCTTCCCGAGCGCCACCAGCAGCGCCCTGAAGCCGAGCAGCACCAGCGCGAGCGCCACCGGCATCACCGCCGGCCCCGGATTGCGAAGGCTCCCGAGTGGCAGCGCGCGACTCTCCCAGAAGACGACCAGCGCGAGCACCACGAGCGCCGCCCCGCTTCACCCGATCCGTCGTCACCACCGCCGCTCCCGTCAGCGTGGAGCGGAGAAGCGCGCCAGATTTTTCAGGGTGAGCGGCATGTCGAGATGGGTCACGCCGAACGGCGCCAGCGCGTCGACGACGGCGTTCACCATCACCGGCGGAATCCCGATCGTCCCGGCCTCGCCGATCCCCTTGACGCCCAGCGGATTGTTCGGCGACGGCGTGTGGGCGTGGCCGATCTCGGCATGCGGGACGTCGTCCGCGCGTGGAACCGCGTAGTCCATCAGCGTGCCGGCGAGCAGATGCCCGTCGCGATCGAGCACCGCGTCTTCCATCATCACCTGGCCCCAGCCCTGGGCGAGCGAGCCTTCGAGCTGACCGTCGGCCAGCAGCGGGTTCACGATCGTGCCGGCGTCGTCGAGCCATACGATGCGCTCGGGCGTCACGGTCCCGGTGTCGCGGTCGATGCGCACCGAGACGACGAAGGCGCCCGCGCTCCACACCTCGCCCTCGGCGGTGAAGAAGCGCGTGGCCTCGAGCCCCGGCTCGGTGCCGGGCGGCAGTCCGGTACCGCGGTAGGCGAACTCGGCCACCCGCGCCCAGGTGACGTGACGCCCAGGCGCGCCGACGACGCCGAAGCCGCCGTCGACCGGGACGATATCTTGTGGACTGGCCTCGAGCATGCTCGCCGCGAACCTCCGCGCCTTTTCGCGCACGTCGCGCGACGCCAGCGCGAGCGCCGAGCCGCCGAGCGCGGTGCTCCGGCTCCCGAACGTGCCGATCCCTTGCGGCGCGCCGTGCGTGTCCCCGTGGCGAACGGTCACCGCCTCCGGCGGCACGCCGAGCTCGTCGGCGATGATCTGCGCGAACGTCGTCTCATGGCCCTGGCCGTGGGCGCTCGAGCCGGTGACGGCGAGCACGGCGCCGGTCGACTCGACCCGCACCTGCCCGCTCTCCCAGCCGAGGCCCGACGGCTCGACGTACGTCGCGACGCCGACGCCCGACCACCTCGCCGCGGGCGCGTCGCGCCGCCTGCGCGCGGCGAAGCCCGGAATAGTCGGCCATGGCGAGCGTGCGGTCCAGCAGATCGGCGTAGTCGCCCGGAGTCGTAGACCTGTCCCGTCGCGGTCTTGAACGGAAAGCGCTCGCTTGGGGATGAGATTGCGCCGGCGCAGCTCGACCGGATCGACCTTCAAGGTGCGCGCGGCCTCGTCGACGAGCCGCTCGATCAGGAACGCCGCCTCCGGGCGCCCGGCGCCGCGATAGGCGCCGATCGGCGGCGTCGTGGTGAACACGCCGACCGACTCGATGTCCACGTGCTCGACCAGATAGGAGCCCGGCAGGCACCGGCCCGTGATTCTGCGGCGTGCCGCCCACCGTGACGGCGAGGCTCGACCCGAGAGGCTGGCGGATTCGCGCACGCAGCCCGGTGATCCGGCCGTCGGCGTCGAGCGCCAGCTCGCCGGTCGATTTGCCGCCGCGGCCGTGGTTGGTCGTGAGCAGATCCTCCGAGCGGGTCGACATCCACTTGACCGGCCGGCCGAGCCGGCGCGCGAGCCACGCGACGAGAATCTCCTCGCGATAGGGACCGCCCTTCACGCCGAACCCGCCGCCGACGTCGGGAGCGATCACGCGAACGCGCGCCTCGTCGAGACCGAGCATGCGGGCCAAGGAGGCGCGGATCCGGAAGGGCGACTGCGTCGACGTCCACATCGTGAGCTCGCCGGTGTCGGCATCCCAGCGAGCGAGGGCGCCGCGCGGCTCCATGGGCACGCCGCACAAGCCGCTGCTGCTGGACGGTCAAGGTCACGCGGTGAGCCGCGTCGCGGAACGCGCGCTCCGCATCGCCGTGACGCCAGGCCACGGTGAGCGCCCGGTTGTCGCGGCTCACCGGCACCACCTGCGCGGCGCCCGCCGCCAGCGCGCCGTCGGCGTCGGAGACGCCCTCGAGCGGCTCATACTCGATCGCGAGCCGATCGACTCCGTCCACCGCCGCGTAGGTCGACTCCGCGACCACCGCGGCGACAGGTACGCCCTGGGCCCGGACCACGTCGCCCGCGATCAGCGGGTAGTCGGGAACGAAGCGTGCCGGGCGCCAGTCGCATCAGCGGGACCGGGCCGACCGAGTCGAGATCGCCGGCGACGACGACCGCGACGACACCCGCCGTCTTTTCGCGGCGGCGGTGTCGAGCGAGCGAATCCGCGCGTGCGCGTGCGGGCTCCTCGCCAGGATCAGGTGCAGCGACGCCGGCGACTTTCAGATCGTCGACGAACCGTCCGCGACCGGTGACAGAGCGTCCGGTCTTCCCGGCGCTTCATCGGTCGTCCGACCCATCCGGTTGGCTCGGCCCCGTGCGTCACGTGCGTCCACCTTTCGGGCGATAGCCGACGAGCTCGAGCAGGTTGCCGTCGGGATCGAGGAAGTAGAGACAGTCGTGGTCGCCCCAGTCGATCGGCGCGTGATACGGCACGCCGCGCGCGGTGAAGAGCGCCTCGGCGGCCTGCAGATCGTCCCAGCCGACCTCGAAGGCGTGGTGGCTCTTGCCGAGCGGGTTGCGCACGTGCTCGAGGTCGGCGGGGCGCGATCCGGGCGGAGGAACAGCGCGCACGACGTCTCGCCGCCACGCATGACCACCTGATCGGCGAGGCGCATCTGGACCGACATGCCGAGCACGTCGCGATAGAAGCTCTCGGCTCGTCCGAGATCGGCGACATCGACACCGAAGTGATCAGAGTCGCTTGACCTTCACGGCGCCACCTCACGCGCGGTGTCGAGCTTCTCGAGCGCCCACGCGGCGGCGTGACGCACCACCGCGTCCTCGTCGCCGAGCGCCCGGGTGAGCACCCCGGCGGCGCGCCGCTCGCCGCGGTTCGCCAGCACGATCGCCGCGTTTCGGAGAAGCCCTGCCCGCTTCGTCCGCGTGATCGCCGAGCCACCGGAACCGCCTGCGAAATGCCTCGGGATCGAGCTCGAGCAAGGCCTCGAGCGTCCCGAACGATCCGGACGGCCCGAGGGCCGGCTCGTGACCGGGCTCGGCCTTGCGGTTCCACGGACATACGTCCTGGCACACGTCGCAGCCGAACAGCCACTCGCCGATCTGGTCGGCGAGCTCGCCGGCGATGTCGCCGCGGTGCTCGATGGTCAGGTACGAGATGCAGCGGCGCGCGTCGAGCACGTACGGTGCGACGAACGCGCCGCGTCGGACAGGCGTCGAGACAGGCCGTGCAGGTGCCGCAGCGGTCGGCCTCGCGCTGATCGACGCGGCAGCTCGGCGGTCGTGAGCACGATGCCGATGAAGAAGTAGGAGCCGAGCGCCGGGTGCCAGGAGATTCGTGTTCTTGCCGACCCAGCCGAGACCCGCCCGGGCGGCGAGATCGCGCTCGAGCACGGCGCTCGAGTCGACGGCGGCCCGGCTCGCGACGTTGCCGCCCGCCGCCGCGCCGATGAACTCCGCGAGCTCGACCAGGCGCGGTCGGATCACGTCGTGATAGTCGCGGCCGCGCGCGTAGCGTGAGACGGACCGCCGGTCGTCCAGGTCGGATGGTCTGAGCCCGGGTTGTAGCTCATCGCGACGGCGACGACCGAGCGACATCCCGGCAGCAGGCGGCGCGGGATCGAGCCGGTCGGCGCGACCGCGATCGAGATAGCCCATCGTGCCCGCGTACCCGGCATCGAGCCACGCCTCGAGCGCGGCGCCGTGCTCCGGCGGCTCGGCGGACCGATCGCGACCCGATCGAAGCCGAGCGCGCTCGCCCGCGCCTTGACGACCGAGCCGAGGGCGAGGCCGACCAGGCTCACGCCTTGCGTGCCTTGACGACCAGCTGGGCGCGCGTCAGGGTACGCCCGCCGTCCTCGAGGAACTTCACGTACTTGAACCAGCGGCCGTCCACCTTCCAGCGCTCCTGGAGCCCGACGCGCCGCCGCCAGGCCTTCCTCGACCGACGCGAAGGCTTTGACGTCGCGCTCGACCTCGAGGTGACTCGACCGTGAAAGCCGGTCCGCTTCAGGAGCCGGCGCACGCCCGTCTCGCCGTACGCGAAGCGCGAGCGGCCGGCCCGTCTCCTTCCACTGGTCGTTGTGCAGGGCGACGAAGCGCCAAGACCTGGCCGGCAGGAGGCGCGCGGCTCGCCCGCTCGGCGATCGCGTCGGACATGCACAGAGTACGCGACGACCGCGTCAGGGCCTGAACGGCATGTACTCTTCGACCTCCGACGTCGCCGACCACGAACTCGGACGTTGCGCGAGCTCGGCGGCGGCGGCCTGCCGCGCGCCTCGTCGATGGCGCGCGCGTCGCGGTCGACTGCCGACGACGGCGCGGCAGCGCGGCGCCAGCGCCAGCGCCACCCGGCCGAGCCGGTCCCCGCGTCGAGCACGGTCAGCTCGCGGAGCGGCTCGCTCTTGAGCCGCTCGAGACGCCGCGCTGAGCTCCCGCACGCGAATCGGCCGGTCGGCTCTCAGCCGGTGACGGCGCCATCGGATGCGCTCGCCGACGAGGCGCGCGTACTTCGCCAGGACGCCCCAGGTGTAGCGCGGCTTCGGGCGCTTGACGCTCTTGAGCCGCTTCTTGATCTCGGCGGCCGAAAGCTCCACGTCGAGCTTGCGCTTCTTGATGTCGATCACGATCGGTGTCGCCGTTCTGCAGCGCCGCGATCGGCCCGCCCTCGGCGGCCTCGGGCGCGATGTGGCCGATCATGAAGCCGTGCGTGGCGCCGGAGAAGCGCCCGTCGGTCATCAGCGCCACGGTATCGCCGAGGCCCGCGCCCTGGATGCGCGCCGGTGACGTGCAGCATCTCGCGCATGCCCGGCCCGCCCTTGGGCCCTTCCCAGCGGATGACGATGACGTCGTTCGGCTTGATCTTCCCGGCCTTCACGGCCGCGAACGCGTCCTCCTCGCGCTCGAACACGCGCGCCGGGCCGCGATGGAAGTCGCGCTTCTGGCCGGACACCTTGGCCACGCACCCGTCGGGGGCGAGGTTGCCGCGCAGGATCACGAGGCCGCCCTCGGGCTTGAGCGGATCGGCGAGCGGGCGGATCACCTTCTGGCCCGGCGTCTCGCGCGCGGCGCGCGCTTCCTCGGCGATCGTCCGCCCGGTGACGGTCATCTGCGTCGCCGTGGAGAAGCCCGCGCGTCGAGCAGCCGCTTGGCCACGACGCGCCATGCCGCCCGCGTCGTGCATCTCCGGGCGCCGTGTAGTTGCCCCACGGCTTGCATGTCGGCGAGCAGCGGCGTCTTGCGCGAGATCCGGTCGAACTCGTCGATCGTCGAGCTTGACGCCCGGCCTCCTTGGCCACGGCGAGCAGGTGCAGCACCGCGTTGGTCGAGCCGCCGGTGGCCATCACGCCGGCGATCGCGTTGTGCAGCGACTTCTCGCGTGATGATCTGGCGCGGCAGCAGGCCCTTGCGTCAGGACGTCCATCGACCAGCCTGCCGGTCTCGAACGCGACCTCTTCCTTGCGCGGGTCGGTGGCCGGGACGCCGTTGAACCCCATCGGCGAGACGCCGAGCATCTCGAACGCCGTGGCCATCGTGTTGGCGGTGAACTGGCCGCCGCAGGCGCCGGCGCCCGGGCACGCGCGGCTCTCGATCTGCGTTCAGCTCCGGCGCGTCGATCTTCTCGGCGTTGAAGGCGCCGATCGCCTCGAACACGTCCTGGATGGTGAGGCGCCGGCCGCTTGTACTCGCCGTACGCGATCGAGCCGCCGTAGAGCATGACGCTCGGCAGGTTGAGCCGCGCCATCGCCATCACCATCGCCGGGATGGTCTTGTCGCAGCCGGAGATGCCGACGAAGCCGTCGAGCAGATGGCCGCGCACGACCAGCTCGACGGAGTCGGCGATCGCCTCGCGGCTGATCAGCGAGGCCTTCATGCCCTCGGTGCCCATGGCGATGCCGTCGGTGACGCGAGATCGTGTTGAACTCGATCGGCGTGCCGCCGGCGGCGCGGATGCCCTCCTTCACCTTCTCGGCCAGCTTCCGGTGGTTCCAGTTGCACGGCGTGATCTCGATCCAGCAGTGGGCGACGCCGACCAGCGGACGCGCGAGGTCCTCGTCGGTGAAGCCGATCGCCTTGAAGTACGAGCGGGCGGCCGCGCGGTCGGCGCCGTCGAGCGAGCGCGCGGCTCTGGTGTCGGGGATCGAACGTCATGCGCGATGCCTCCTTCTGTCGCTTGGCGACGAGGAACGTGAACTTGCCCTGCTGCACGACCTCGCCGTGTTGATCCAGTATCGTGCGCTCGTCGACGACCAGCCCGCCGTCGCGCAGCGAGCGCTTCGAGACGATCCGCGAGCGGCTGTGCATCGTGTCGCCCACGCGCAGCTCTTCATGATCTTCCAGTCGAGACCGACGAAGGCCTGCACCGCCATCGGCGGGGCCTTGACCCGCCAGCCGAGCCCGATGGCCATGCACAGCGGCAGGACGTCCGGGATCCCGCCCGAGCGCCATCTCACGCGTCAGGCCCTCGTACATCTCGACGTGGGCGCCGGTCACGGTGATGGCCGGCGTCAGCTGGACCTTGTCGACCACGACGTCCTCGAAGTACGTCAGTCGCGGCGGTCACGGACGCTTCACTGCACGACCAGGTCGGTCTGGCCCTGCTGGACGACCTCGTCGCGCTGGTTGAGGATCGTGCGGTCGAGCGTGATCAGTCCGCGGTCGGGCTTGTCGAGGTCCTTCTTGTCCACCACCTTCGCCCGCAGCCGGATCGTGTCGCCGATCTTGACCGGCGCCTTGAACTTCCAGCGCAGCCCGCCGAACCCGAGCGTGGCGTACGGCGCGGTGGCGCGGCGTGAAGAGGCCGGACTGGATCGCCAGGCACAGGAGACCGTGCGCGATGCGCTCGCCGAAGATCGACGCTCTTCATGAACTCGGCGTCGGTGTGCAGGACGTTGTAGTCGCCGGAGAGTCCGGCGAACATCACGATGTCGGCCTCGGTCACCGTGCGCCCGGGGGACTCGTACTCCTCGCCGAGCTCGATCTCGTCGAAGTAACGCCTCAGATCGGCCATGGGCGCCGCACAGAATAGCACGCGGGACTCGGCCTGCGGCGGTCAGGTCAGCGCCGAGCTCGCGCCGGACGAGCGCCGCCCCGAGCACGAGCGCGCGCAGCTTGCCCTGCGCGACGTCGCGCGTGAGCGGCACCATCCCGCAGTTCGTGCACGGATAGAGGCGCTCGGGCGGCACGTACGGAAGCGCCCGGCGGATGACGTCGGCCACCTGCTCGGGCGTCTCGATCGCGTTCGTCGCGACGTCGACCGCCCCGACGAGCACGTCCTTGCCGCGCAGGAGGCCGAGCAGCTCGATCGGCACCCGGGAATTGGCGCACTCGAGCGACACCTGATCCATGCGGCTCGCCGCCAGCAGCGGGAACGTCTTCTCGTACTGGCGCCACTGCTGGCCCAGGGTCGCCTTCCAGTCGACGTTGGCCTTGATCCCGTAGCCGTAGCAGATGTGCACCGCGGTCCGGCAGCCGACGCCCTCGATCGCGCGGTGCAGCGCCTCGATCCCCCATGCCGCGACGTCGTCCATGTAGACGTTGAAGGCCGGCTCGTCGAGCTGGAGCACGTCGAGGCCGAGCGCCGCGAGCTCGCGCGCCTCTTCGTTGATCACGCGCGCGAACTCGAGCGCGAGCCGCCGCCGGTCGCGATAGTACTCGTCCGCGAGCGTGTCGACGATCGTCATCGGCCCGGGGATCGTGAACTTGAGCGCTCGCGCGGTGCCGGCGCGCGCGAAGCGAACCTCGTCGCCGTGGATCGGGCCCCGGCGCCTGATGGGCGCGGTCACCGTCGGCACCTCGGCCTTGTAGCGGTCGGCCCGGATGCCGATCGTGACCCGCCGGCGAGAAGTCGACGCCCTCGAGCCGCTCGAGGAATCCGTGGACGAAGTGCTGGCGCGACTGCTCGCCGTCGGTGACGATGTCGATCCCCGCCAGCCTCCTGATCCTTCAGGGCCAGCAGCGACCGCGTCGCGCTGGCCCTCGGCGAGCGCCTCGCCGGTGAGGCGCCACGGCGCCCAGAGCGTCGCCGGCGTGGCGAGCCACGCGGGCTTGGGCAGGCTTCCGGCGATCGTCGTGCGGAGCATGGGGTGGTTCTAGCAGACCGCGGCGTGCCACAGCGCGCGTCGCGACCCAAATCTCGACGGCACGAGCGCCGGCCCGTATAATTCGGTCGACCGAGACGCCTCACCCCGGGAGGAACGATTGCACTTTTCCGACACGCGTCTGGCGGCCGTCTGGGACAAGGTCCGCGACGGCCAGCGCCTGAGCCGTGAGGACGGCCTCTTGCTGTTCGAGACCGAGGATCTGCTGGGCCTCGGACGCATGGCCGACCACGTCAAGACCGCGCGCGAGGGCGACCGCGCCTACTTCGTCCTCAACCGGTACATCTCGCCGACCAACATCTGCGTGCTCTCCTGCGCCTTCTGCGGCTTCGCCCGCAAGAAGGGCGAGGCCGGCGCGTTCGAGTACACGGTCGAGGACATCGTCGGCATGGTCAGCGAGGAGGTTCGCGAGGTCCACATCGTCGGCGGCCACCATCCGGACTGGCCGTTCGAGTACTACGAGCGGATCATCGGCGGCGCTCCACGCGGCGCGTCCCGGTGCCAGATCAAGGCCTTCACCGCCGCCGAGATCGACTACTTCTGGCGGCGCTGGAAGGTCGAGCCGGCGGAAGCGCTCACGCGCCTGAAGGCCGCCGGGCTGCAGACGATGCCGGGCGGCGGCGCCGAGATCTTCTCGTCGCGCCTGAGCAAGCGCTTGCGCTACGCGGGCAAGGCCGACGGCGACCGCTGGTGCGAGATCCACGGGATCGCCCACTCGCTCGGCATCCGCACCAACGCCACGATGCTCTACGGCCACGTGGAGACCCACGCCGAGCGGGTCGATCACCTGCTCCGGCTGCGCGAGCAGCAGGACCGCTCCGGCGGCTTCCTCACCTTCATCGCCCTGCCCTATCAGGTCGGGACGACGAAGCTCGTGCCGCGCTCGACGCCGCCGGCCGACAACTTGCGCACGATCGCGGCCGCGCGGCTGCTGCTCGACAATTTCCCGCACATCGAGGCGTACTGGGTGCTGCTCGGCGAGGAGACCGCGTCGATCGCGCTGCACTTCGGCGCCGACGACGTGAACGGCACGCTCGAGGACGAGCGCGTGCAGCACATGGCGGGCGCCGAGACGCCGGCCGGCCTCGCGCGCGAGCAGCTCTTCCGGATCATCCGCGACGCGGGCAGGTGCCGGTCGAGCGCGACGCGCTCTACAACGTGATCCGCGTCTGGGATCGCGAGGGCGTGGCGGCCTAGCCCGATGATCGAGACTATTCGGGACAAGGTTCTCGACGGCAAGCGGCTCGATCGCGCGGAAGGTCGCTGGCTTCTCGCCGAGGCGCCGCTGCTCGCGCTGGGCGCCCTCGCCGCCGAGGCCCGCTACGCGCGGTTCCCCGAGAAGGTCGTCACGTTCGTGATCGACTCGAATCCCAACTACACGAACGTCTGCATCACCGACTGCCAGTTCTGCGCCTTCTACCGCAAGCCGGGCGACCCCGAGGCCTACACCTTGACGGTCGAGGAGGTGCTGGCCAAGATCGAGTTCGCGGCGTCCAGGGGCGCCACCACCGTGCTGCTGCAGGGCGGCCACAACCCGGCGCTGCCCCTCGACTACTACACGACGATCGTGCGCGAGACGCGGCGCCGGTTCCCCGAGGTCACGCCGCACTTCTTCACCGCCTCGGAGATCCGCACGGTCGCCCAGGTCGAGAAGATCTCCGGTCGGTGACGTGCTCGATCGCCTCTGGGAAGCCGGGCAGCGGACACTGCCGGGCGGCGGCGCCGAGGTGCTGTCCGAGCGTGTACGCCGGCGGATCGAGCCGAAGAAGGGCGGACCGGAAGACCTGGCTCGAGGTGCACCGCGAGGCCCATCGCCGCGGCTTCAAGTCGACGGCGACGATGATGTACGGCCACGTCGAGGAGACCGATGACCTCCTCGAGCACCTCGACGTGATCCGCGAGCTGCAGGACGCGTTCGGCGGCTTCACGGCCTTCGTGCCGTGGTCCTTCAAGCCCAACAACACCCTGCTCGAGAAGTGGATCAAGCACCACGAAGGGCCCGAACATGTACCTGCGCATGCTCGCGGTCTCGCGCCTCTATCTCGACAACTTCCCTCACGTCCAGGCCTCGTGGTTCTCGGAGGGCAAGCGCACCGGCCAGATCGCGCTCCACTTCGGCGCCGACGACTGGGGCGGCACACTGCTCGAGGAGAACGTGCACAAGGCGGCGCGCGTTCGTGAACACGATCGGCGTCGACGAGATCGTCACCTTGATCCGCGACGCCGGCTTCACCCCCGCCCAGCGCACGACCGAGTACGAGATCCTGAAGCGCTACTGACTGCGGCTCGCGTGGCGCGCTACTTGATCACGGCGTCGGCGCGACCCACAATCTCCGACGAGATCGTCACGCCGAGCGCTCTTGCGGTCTTGAGATTGACCGCGAGCTCGAAGGTCGCCGGCCGGGTGATCGGCATGTCGCCCGGCTTGGCCCCCTTCAGGATGCGATCCACGTAGCTCGCGAGACCTCGGAACATCTCGATGATACTCGGGCCATAGGACATGAGCCCGCCGTCCTCCACGTAGTCTCGGAACTCGCACATCGCAGGCAAGCGATACCTGGCGGCCAGGTCGATCAACACGCGACGCTGCGCGCCGAAGATCGGAGACGGCAGCACCTGGATCGCGCCGGCGCGGTCGCGTCGAGCCGCCTTGAACGCCTCCTCGTATTCGCCGACGTCGCGGACCTTCAGCAGATAGGTCGCGAGACCGAGGCCCCGTGCCGCCGCCTCGGCCGGCTGGACGAACCTCGGAGAGTTTTCGACCCGGGAGAGAATCGCGATTCGCGACAGGCCCGGCAGGGCTTCCTTCATAAGCTGTGGCTGCTTGGTGACCAGATCTTCGAACTGCGAGGCCAATCCGGTCAGGTTGCCTCCCGGGCGCGAAAAGCTCTGCACGAGCCCACCGGCGACCGGATCGACCAGGACGACGAAGGCAATGGGAATCGTGTTGGTCGCCTCCTTCGCCGCGCGAATGCCAATCGTGCCGGCCACGACGATGAGGTCGACCTTCAGCTGGACGAGCTCACGCGCGAGCGTCGGGAGTCGTTCGGCGTGACCGTTGGCCCAGCGATACTCGATCGCCACGGTCTGCTGCTCGATCCAGCCGAGGTCGTGCAGTCCTTGCCGGAACGCCGAGACCTGCCGGCTTCTCCGCGTCCGCGTTGCCGGCGCCGAGAAAGCCGATCCGAGGAGTCGGTGCCGGCTGAGCCTCGGCGACGCCCGACGCGAGCATGAGCAGAACGACGACAGCGAGACCGACCGGGCGCATCGCTGCGACGAGTCTAACTGAACTTTTGGCTAAATCGGGTCGATCGGCGGAATCTCGGCGATGAGCCCCTTGGCGTGCGCCATCGCGAACAGACGCTCGATCGCGGCGCGGCCGTCCGGACCGAGCGCGAGCGTGTAGTCGTTGACGTACATGAGCACGAACCGGCGGCACGTTTCCTTGTCGATTCCGCGGCCGTAGCGCATCGCGTAGTCGAGCGCCTCGTCGATGTTCGCGTAGGCCCAGGCGATCGAGTCGCGCAGCCCCTGCGAGAGCGCGCGATGGAGATCCTCACCCATGTCCCGGCGCATCACGTTGACGCCGAGCGGCAGCGGCAGACCCGTGTCCTGTTGCCATTCTTCGCCCAGGTCGAGAACCTTCGTCAGCCCCATCGTCTGGTGGGTAATCTGGCCTTCGTGAATCAGTAGACCCAGATCGGCCTGCCCGTCCAGCACGGCTTGGGAATCTTGTCGAAGGCCACCTCGATCAGCGGCGGATCGCCGACGTACAAGCTCAGGAGGAGCGCCGACGTCGGTGTGCTTGCCGGGGATCGCCACCACGCGATGCTCGAGCTCGGCTCTGGGCACCGGCCCGCGGGCGACGAGGATCGGGCCGTAGCCCTTCCCCATCGACGAGCCGGGATCCATCATGCGGTAGCGGTCGGCGATGAGCAGGTAGGTCGCGAAGGACACCGCGGTCACCTCGAGCTCGGCGGTGCGCGAGCGGCGATTCAGCGACTCGATGTCCTCGAGCACGTGCTCGATCGTCACCCCGGAATCTTCACCTTCCCGGCCGTGAGCGCATAGAACATGAACGCGTCGTCCGCGTCGGGGCTGTGACCGATCCTCACCGTGGTCATCGAAGACTCCTTGATAGGGTCGTGCCTTGGCACGCGCTCCTGCGATTGTAGGTCAGCGGGCGGGTCCGAGGGAACTAGGCGCCGGCGAAGCCGAGCCGAAACTCGCCGGCCCGGATCGCGCGGATGATCGCGTCGCGGCTGCGCTTGGCGTCGACTTCGACCCACGCCTGGCCGAAATGAATCGGGCCGTGCGCGTCGTCGGTCGCGACCTTCACGAGCGGGATCTCGGACGACTCGTAGATCGGGTGCCGCCGGCCGGTCTCGGTCACTTCGATCGCGTCGAGCTTGAGCCCCCGGCGCCGATGCGGCGGATGCGCTCGAGCGTCTGGGCCACGCTGAGGTGGTAGCGCGCAGGATGGTTCAGCACGTGCAGCGTCTCGCGCTCGCCGGACACCTTGCCGATGTGCTGGTCGAAGCGCGACCAGTTCAGCTCGACGCCGTGGAATAGCAGAAGCTTCGACGAAACACGGGGAATCGCATCCCAGTAGCGCTCGTCGATCCAGTTCTCGTGATCGGTGATGGCGAGGAAGTCGTAGCCGAGCGCTTCGTAGGCTGGCGACGAGCTGTGCCGGTTCCTTGACGCCGTCCGAGAACGTGGTGTGCGCGTGGAGGTTACCCCGGAGCCAGGGCATCAGCCTCTCGCTGCCCGGGGAGCGTCCGGTCGCGTCACGGATTCAGGGCTTCGGATTGGGGGCGGGCGACGGACGGGCGGTGGCCCATCCCACGTCATCGAGAACTGAACGCGAAGACACCGTTGCTCTCAGGCCAGCCGGTGGCCGCCGCCCCGACCGGCGTAATCGGCGACACCCACCCGGAGATACCGTAACGCCCGGTCGACTTCGGAGTCTCGTAAGGCCTGGACGCCGGTCCGACGAACGCGGGATCGTACTGGACCTGGCCGCCTCGCGGATACTTGTCCGCATCGCCCGGCCGTGTCTCCTCCTGGAGCCCGGGCGGGATTATGACTTCCCGTTCCTACGCGGGGTCGCAGGCGTGCCCTTCTTGATCTCGACGTCTTGCGACCAGGCGGGCGTCGCGAAGAGCACCAGGAGGCCGATCAGCAGAGCGCGCTTCATATACTTGATTGTAACCGCTCCCGCCGACCGCCGCAACACCTCTCGTAACCCAGCGATAACGCTCGTGAGAGCTGTGTCGGATTCAGGGCTCTTCGCTCACACGCGACAGGCGGTCAGCAGTGGTAGCGACGCTGTCCAGCGAGTCGAGGCGAAAGAGCCGCGCGCACGATCGTCGCCACGCGGTCGGCCGGGACCGCCCGCCGGGCGCTATCCGGGTAGCGCGATATTGCCGTCAGGCACTCGGACGCTGCCGTCGGGCTCTCGGCTTCGGATCGCCGTGACGCTCCGGCCCTCCGTGTCCTTGACGTCGAACTCCTCGGCGAGGCCGGCCGCGATCAGCTGCTGCACGAGCGCTTCGCGGTCGGTGCCGACCGGCGGCAGCTGGTGAGACTTCCAGCGCATGACGAAGTAGCCGCGGCTCACGTGCGGCAGGCGCGCCTCGGCGCGCTGCAGCTCCTGAAGCGCGCGCTCGAGCGCCACGCCCGTCGCCGGCTGCGCCGTCGGACGCGCCAGACGCGAGGGCGCCATGTGCGTCGGGGCGCGCTCGAACGGTCGCGGCCGCTCGACCTTGAACGCCGGGATGCCCTCGCTCAGATGGATCTGGCCGAAACAGCGCACGCGGCAGATCCTTGGACAGCTCTTCGGCCGACCACGTCGCCACCCAGACCTGCTTGCCGAGCGCGTTGACCGCCTCGACCGCCGGCACGAAGTCGTCGTCGCCCGAGACGAGCACCGCCGCGTCGAACGCGCCGATCGCCGCGTACTGGATGATGTCGGCGACGAGCCGCGTGTCCACGCGCTTTCGGTGGTGTACTCGTAGTCAGCGCTGCACGCCGGACAGCGTCCGGAGCGGCACGCGCAGCTCGCGCTTGACGAAGTAGCCGGGCGCAGCTCGAGGCCCTTGAGGAAACCTTCGACCAGCGGCGGCGCATCGGACGACACGCCGACGTAGTAGTGCGCGCCGGCGAAGATCGCGCTGGGTCCGCCGACGGCCTGGGTGATCCAGGCGGCGAGTCGATCGTAGTCGACACGCAGCGATTCGTCGTAGCGTTGAAGAGACCGGTAGAAGTTCTGACCGTCAAAGAAAACGCTGACCTTCATGGGCGGCCCCCGGGCGAAAACCAAACAGTTAATTCTCTACCGCGTTAATGGTGGACGATACTGGATTTGAACCAGTGACCTCTGGCATGTGAGGCCAGCGCTCTAACCAACTGAGCTAATCGTCCGTGGCCCGGAAGTTAAGCACTTGGAAGACACGTTTGCAAGAGCTTCCTCGCGACTTATCATCACGATTCTCACCAGCGAGCTTGAGTGCCGCCCGCCTTAAGGTCTGCCGGCGACACGTTCGCGTACCGGCGGTAGAACGTTCTCCGTCCGGTGGCCGGTCAGTTTCATCGCCACCGAGCGCGGAACAGCGGCCTGCGCCCATGTCTCGACCGCCCTCCGCCTGAGATCGTGGCGCAGCATTCCGGCATTCCCCGATGTTTTGCAGGCCGTCGCCCATGCTCTCCCGAAATCCCGCCGTGGGCGGCCTGTAAAAGCGCCTGACAGGTGCCACCTGCTCCGTCAGCAGCCAGGTCAGGCTCCGAGCGCCGGCCAACACCAGCGGAGACGCCTGCCTCGAAGAAGCCTTGACGCGGCGCGCTCTCCTCGAGCTTGCGCAGCTTTCGGCATCCGGGCCCGGCGGTCGTGCTCGTATGCCAGTTTCAGCATCCGGCCCAGTACCGCGAGTTCCCGATTGATGGAGCCGTTGCTGGCTGGTGGCCAGAGTTCCGAGCGTATCTATCGGTAACAGAGTGTCAACGGGCTCTCCCGAGTCGCCGCACGCGCTACTGCTCAGAAAATCCCGGCCGCCCGCTCATGCGGCGGGTTCGAGCGTCACGCGGTAGCCCTGGCGCTCGAGGAGCTGGATCGCGCGCCGCGTGACGCGTTGGCTGTGCTGCCGATCGCAGTAATCGGCACCCGAGCTCTCGATAGACCGCGTGATCCGCGAGGACATGGTACGCCGCGCGTAAGGCGCATGGGCGACCGCCGCGACGGCTTTCTTGGGACCGCGGTGCCGGAGCACCCGTCGGAATCGCGCCTGCAGCGCGCTGTTCTTGACCCGACTCGCCCCCGCGGCCGCTTCGATGAGCGCCGTGCGCAGCCACGCGGTTGCCCTTTCGCATCTTGCCGGATTTGTGCTTCCCCGCACTCTCATGGTTGCCCGGACAGAGGGCGGCCCAGCTGGCGAGGTGGCCGGCGCTGGGAAACGCGCTCATATCCACGCCGGTCTCCGCGATGATGACCTCCGCGGTGCGCTGATTGATCCCAGGAATGCTATCCAGCCGCGTCAGCGCGTCGGCGAACAGGGCGATCACCGTCTCCACCTGTCCGCTCCAGCATCCCGATGGCGTCGTCAAATAGTCGAGAGTGCGCTAACAGCTGCCCGATCAGGAACGCGTGATGCCCTCCGGAAGCGGCCAGCGAGCGCTTGCCGCAACGCCGGCAGTTTGCCGCCAATCCGCACGCAGGCCGCGACGGTGTCCCTATGCACGTCGAGTCCACAGCAGCGTTCGACCGGTCGCTCCATCGCCGGCCTCCTCAAGGCAACGTGGCCGTCGACCGGAGGAGCTTCCTGGAGCCGATTCTGCTCGGCGTGCTCGCAGCAACAATGCGGGGTGCCGAAAGCTCCCACGTCACACTCGATCCCGGACTCACCGCGTACCAAGTAGCGGCGACGTCGCCCGGCCGACGGTGGCGCGATGGTGGTCCATTTTCATCACTGCGTGGGTGAGCGCCGCGCTCATGATCACTCGATCACGCTGATCCGCCCGCCCGAGCATCGACGGCGGAATCGTCAGCCCAAGCGCCTTCGCGGTCTTGAGGTTGATCACCAGCTCGGGACGCTCGTACGCGCTCGACGGGCAGGTCAGCGGGCTTCGCGCCCTTGAGGATCTTGTCAACGTAACTCCCGGCCGCGACTCGACCAACCTCACGGATGTTCTCGGCGTAGGAGAACAGCGCGCGCCCTGCTCCACCCACTCGCGGCGGTGGCCGGCCACCGGCAAATGCTGCTTTGTGGCGAGGCGAATGATCAGCGAGTGAAACTTCACGCGAAGGTTCCAGTGAGGCGATGAAGACACCATCCGTGTTGCTCCGCGTTAGTGACTCGAAGATCTGTTCCAGTTCCTTCTGCGTTCGCGCGCTGCGCTCCATGAGTCGTGATCTTCAACGCGGAGGCGGCCTGCCGCACTGCACGCTTGAACTGCGAGGACGCCCGGATCGTCCGGATCGACGAGGACGAGCATGCGATGAAGACTGGGAACGATCTCCTGGAAGAGCTGCACTTCCTTGAGCGGCGCGTTCCCGAGCGCCACGAAGCCGGTCATGTTACCGCCCGGGATGAGCCAGGCTTTTCACGACGCCGGCCGCGACAGGATCCGTGACATGAAGGAAGCACGACCGGGATGTCCGTGATCGTTCCATGAGCGGCCCTGATCGTCTGGTTCTCGAAGCGCGACGACGCAGGTCCGGCCGCGTCGCGCGCGAATTCGGCGGCCGTGACGCGGGCGGCGGCCTCGTCGGGCAGGTTGCGGAAGTCGAGCCGGAGGTTCTTGCCTTCCTCGTAGCCCAGTGCCTTGAGTCCCGTCGCGTAGACCCGTCGAGTGACGGCGGCACATGATCGAGGCCCACGTAAAGAGGGAGATTCGGTGGGCGCGTCCCCGTCTGCTGCGCCTGGGCAGCGGCTGGTGGCGCGGCAAACGAGAACAGACCGACCCCAGCAGAGCGAACGTGAGTGATCTACAGATCATCGAGCGTTCTCCAGCCTCGTCATGAGCCGCGTGAAGCGGCGATTTCACGTCCTGAATCTGCGCCTGCCGCCTGCCTCCTCTCGACGCTGCCGGCGGCGCTTGCGCCCGGCAGGCCGCGGAGCACACCGTCTGCCGTGCCGAAGGGATACGCGCACGCCGAGCAGGAGAGCCTACTTGAAGCCCGTCGGACGAGCGTCGCACGCTTTTTGGCGAGACTCGGCCGGCGGAGAGGAGCGTTCGCCACGTTCGGCTCGCGGTCCGTCAGAAATTGCGAGCCGGGCGCGCCCTGCTCGACTACCATCTCCTACGGTGAAACACCGATCGGCGGCGCTGGTCGAGCGTGCAAAGACTCGGAGAGCTGGTCCAATCCCAGTCAGTGCGATAGCGGGAGGCGCTGCCGGTGGCGTCGAGCAGTCCACGGCTCGGTATTCCTTCACTCACATATCGATCGTCCTGAACGCGCCGGAACGGTCGGGCGTCTACGCTCTGCACTATCAGACGTCGTGGATCTACATGGGCGAGAGCGCCAATATTCGCGCGCAGCTCCTGCAGCATCTGCGACGGGACAACGCAGCCATCACCGGTGTATCCCAGCCTGAGCTTCAGCTTTGAGATGATCCCCGAAGCGGTGCGCCTGGCGACACGGCAGAGCTGATCAGGAGTTTCGTCCGACCTGCAATCCCGGCTGGGCTGAATCCCACCCCGTCGATCCTTCCGTGAGCCGGTGAAAATACACGTCCAGACCGATTTCACGCTCACCACCGAGAACAGCGGGCCCCAGGTGCACGCGCACCTTCGCTCGGGCGTTCACGGCCTCGTACGCACTGGTCAACGAGGAGCACTCAGGGATACCCAGCACGACTAGCAGGCTTTCCCAACCACAGCCTGAACCAGGGTCCGCATATCCACGCTCTTCGTCAAGAAGTTGGCCAAGCGCGGCCGGGCAATGGATTCCTGCGCTTACCGATTCCGCCGTTCGTCAGTGTCGAGAGAAGTGTGTAGAAACGACAGGGTCAGTGAACGGAACAAGTTCCCGGCGGAAAGGACGCCAGAAGGCGGGGCTGCTGGTGATTTAGGATGCGGCTGATGGTGCGCGACCTTGTGATCGTGGCGGCGCTCGTGGTGCTCGCCGTGCTGCCGCCGGGCTCGGCCCAGGCCGCCGGGATCACGTCACTGCCGGCCACGCCGGTCACGGAGTGTGTGAAGCCGGACAGACACGACGTGGTCGTTCACCGCGAACTGGGATCCGATGATCGTGGGACCAGAGGCCCTGGCCCACCTTACGTCGTCGAGGCCAAGGGCTGTAGCAAGACGATTTTCGATTGTCGCGGCGCTCCCTCACTGCAGCGCCGACATCACGTGCTCCGTGAGAGAAGGGAGAACGACGGTCTGGATCCAACCGTCCGGCATGGCCGGCAGCCGCGCCTGCGACCGGCGGAGCCTGGAGCCACAGGTGTGCAAGAACTAGGTGCTCCCTGAATGTCGAATTGACAGCGCGGGGCGAGTCCGTCCTGCGTAAGCTGGCGCTGTATTCGCTGGCCGAGCTCCGGACGGGGGTCCGCCCTGGCCTCCCCTGACTCGTGTCATCGAGCTGAGCGGCGACCGGCCGCGCCCGAAGCCACGCGGCCGGAAGCGCTGACGCACGTTCACGGAAGGACCGAGGGAGGCCCGACAATTGACGACGCGGGTGATTGCCAGATCGGGTTGGGCGCGCTGCTCGTAGGCGTGCTCGGCGGGATTCCTCTGGTGGGGCACTGGCGGCGAATCGCCTGCGCGACGAGGTCCGCGCTACAGAATCAGCAGGCCGACGCGGACGCCGCGCTCAAGGGGCTGCAGACCAAGCTCAAGAAGACGGAGGAGGAGCTGCAAAGTGAGCGCGAGCGCCGAGGCTCGTCTGGAGCTCGTCGTCAGCGAAGGCCGCAACAGACCGACCCACATGGGTCGATTGAAGGAGGATCACGCAATGAGAGGTGTTCTGCTGGTTCCCGCAGCGCTGATGTTCCTGGTCGTGAGCGGGTGTGCGAAGCAGCCCGCGACGATGCCCGCCACGGCGGCACCCGCCCCGGGGGCCTCCCTCGGGCTCGACCTGTCGGAAGCCGGCCCGCGGCCGCGGAGTCCGGCATGGGTGCCGGAGGCGCGGGCGCCGCGGCGGACCGCGGGCGGCGCCGCCGCGAGCGCGACCACGGCACGGCCGTTGCCCCGTGACTTCATGGCGAACGCCGCCATCAAGGACATCAACTTCGATTTCGACAAGCACGACATCCGTCCGGTCGACACGAAGATCCTGCGACGCCAACGCCGCCTGGCTCAAGAGCAACCCGAGAAGCCTCCTGCTGATCGAAGGGCATGCCGACGAGCGCGGGACGCCCGAGTACAACCTGGCGCTCGGCGAGCGGCGCGCCAAAGCGGCGATGGGCTATCTGACCGCGCTCGGCATCCAGGCTAAACCGCATCTCCATCATCAGCTACGGCCAGGAGCAGGGGCTCTGCAAGGAACACAGCGAAGCCTGCTGGGCCAGGAACCGGCGAGACCACTTCCTCGTCAAGCCGGAGTAAGCTCGCGCGCCGTCGTCACGCTCGCCGCCGGCTCGAGCGGTTCCGGGAGCCGCAGCCGGCGCGAGCGTATAATCCAGGCCGAAATCTCAGGCCAGGAGAGAACGACATGACGCAGCCCGAAGGCGCCAAGCCTGCTTCACGTCGACGGCCGCGCGGCCGTGGTCAGACAAGACCTCGACAACGTGCTGCATCCGGTCGTCGCCCACCGGCAGCTCGAGGCCGAGCCCATGGTGATCGTCGAGGGCCATGGCTCGACCGTCGTCGAAGCCGACGGCACCGAGTACCTGGACGCGATGGCCGGCCTCTGGTGCGTGAACGTCGGCTACGGCCGCAGCGAGCTGGCCGATCGTGGCCGCCGCCCAGATGCGCACGCTCTCTACTATCCGCACACCGCGATCAACGAGCCGGCCGCGAAGCTGGCGCAGCGCGTGAACGGCCTGCTCGGGGGCGACAACCACGTCTACTTCGTCGCCTCGGGCTCCGAGGCGAACGAGGCCGGGTTCAAGTTCGCGCGGCAGTACACCAAGCACGAGAATCCCGGCCAGTACCGCTACAAGACGATCAGCCGCTATCTCGGTTATCACGGGACGACCTTGGCCACCCTTGCCGCCGGCGGCATGGGCGACCGGAAGATGAAGTTCGAGCCGCTCGGCGGCAACGACTTCGTCCACGTGGCCCCGCCCTACTGCTATCGCTGTCCCTTCGGCCTCACCTACCCGTCGTGCGAGCTCGCGTGCGTGAAGAACATCGAGGCGACGATCCAGGGCGAAGGGCCGGACACGGTGTCCACGGTCCTGGTGGAACCGATCATGAGCGCCGTCGGCGTCGCGGTGCCGCCTGACGACTACCTGCCTGAGGTCGCCGCGATCGCGAAGAAGTACGGCTGCCTCCTGCACATCGACGAGGTGATCAACGGTTTTGGTCGTACCGGCAAGATGTTCGCTCACCAGCATTCGGGAGTCCGGCCCGACATCGTCGCGATCGCCAAGGGCATCGTGAGCGCCTACCTGCCGATCGCCGCGACCGTCGTCCGCAACGACGTGTTCAAGTCCTTCGTCGGCGAGGCCGCCGACAACCGCCAGGTGTTCCAGATCTCGACGTATGGCGGCCATCCGGTCGCCGCGGCGGTCGCCGATCGCAACATCCAGATCATCCTCGAGGAGCGGCTGGTCGAGCGCTCCGCCGAGAACGGCGCCTATCTCCTCGACGGCCTGCCGTACCCTGCATGAAGCATCCGTGGGTGGGTGACGTGCGGGGTAAGGGGCTCTTCTGCGGGGATCGAGCTCGTACGCGATCGACGCACCAAGGAGGCGATGCCGGCCGACAAGATCAAGGGCGTCGTCGACTTCGCCCGCCGCAACGGCGTGCTCGTCGGACGCTCGGGCGGCGGCCGCCATCTCGGCAGCACGATCGTCCTCTCACCGCCGCTCGTGATCACGCGCGCCGAGATCGATCGCGTCGTCGCGGTGCTCGACAAGGCCATCGCCGAGATGGGCGGCCTGCTCGGCGCGAGCTGACGTGGCGATCCCTCGGTTCGGACTCAATCGCTTCGACGCCCGCACCGTCGACGCCTTCGCCGCTGACGTGCGCCGGGCCGAGACGCTCGGCTGGGACGCGGCGTTCCAGCCCGACTCCCAGCTCCGTCGCCGCGACACGTACGTGCTCATGGCGGCGGCGGCGCGCGTCACCGAGCGGATTTTGCTGGCCACGCTCCTGTCCAATCCGGTGAACCGGCATCCCACCGTCACGGCGTCGTCGATCGCGACGGTCGACGAGCTCGCGCCGGGGCGCACCTTGCTGGGCTGGGGCGTCGGCGACACCGCGGTGCGCCTGGCCGGGCTCAAGCCGGCCCGCGTCAGCGAGCTCGAGGCCAGCACGCGCCTGATGCGCGCCTTGCTCGACGGCCAGGCGGTGGACGTCGGCGCGCGCGAGCCGGCGCGGCTGCCGCATCATCGTCCCGTTCCAATCTGGATCGCCGCCGGCGGTCCTCGCACGCTCCGGATGGCCGGCGGCGTCGCCGACGGAGTCTTCATCCGTGTCGGGACTCACCCGGCGAACATCAAGAAATCGGTCGATGAGATCCGCGCGCGGCGCGATCGCCGCCGGCCGCGATCCCTCAACGGTCGGGCTCGGCGCCGTGTTCCACACCGTGCTCGTCGAGGATCCCGGTCGAGCGCTGACGATGGGCAAGTCGATGGCCGCGGGCTACTACGAGTACTCGCCGATGCTCTTCGAGCCGCCGCGTCTGTCCTGGACCGGTCCTGATCCCGAGAAGCTCAAGCGCGAGCGCAACGTGTTCCCGGACTTTCACCACGCGGTCGATCTGGTCGCGAGCGGCCGGGCCGTCGACTTCTGCCCGACGCCGCCGCCGACGCGTTCTGCCTGCGCGGCGGGCCGGCCGAGATCGTCAAGCAGCTGCTCGGCGTGCTCCGCGCGTCGCCGGCGACGTTCGACTACGTCTGCCTGCATCCGATCCCGAACCCGGCCTCGCCGGACGATCCCGAGCGAGGGTACATGGCGCGTGTCGCTCGCGAGGTGCTGCCGTCCGTGCGCGCCGCCCTCGCCTCCGGCGGCTGACAGGAGCTGCGACCGATGCCGCAGCCCTCCTCGCGGCCTCAACGTGCGACAGCGCACTCCGGTGTCGGCGCGGGCGCGCCCGGCGCGAGCTCCCGCCGCCGCTTCAGAAATACGTCGAGACCGGCGAGGCCCTGATCGCGCGAGCCCTTCAAGGGCATCACCGCGGGCGGCTCCGTGGCGCCCGGCCTCTTCCCGCTCAAGAAGACCGGCGTCTCCACCCGGCAAATCACCGACGCGGCCCGCGCGTTCGTCGATTCACTGAGCGAGCCGCAGCGGGAGCGAGCGCTGTTCCCGCTGGAGAGCGACGCATGGCGGCGGTGGAGCAACATCCATCCGTTCCTGATGCGCCACGGCGTCTCGCTCGACGAGATGAGCGCGGCGCAGCGCGAGCGGGCGCTCGCGCTGCTCCGCGAGAGCCTGAGCACGCCGGGATTCAGAGACGGCCCGCGACGTCATGCGGCTCAACGAGCTCGTCCTGGCGATCACCGGCAGCCAGGCCGAGAGTACGGCGAGTGGCTCTACTGGCTGAGCATCATGGGCCTCCCGTCGTTCGACGGCCCGTGGGGCTGGCAGATCGACGGCCACCACCTCATCGTCAATTGCTTCGTCCTCGGCGATCAGGTCGTGATGACGCCGATGTTCATGGGCTCGGAGCCGGTCGCGGCGCACGAGGGCCCGTACGCCGGCACGCGCGTCTTCCAGGCCGAGGAGCAGCCAGGGCCTGGCGCTCATGCGGGCGCTCACGCCCGAGCAGCGCCAGCGGGCGATCATCGGCACCGAGCTTCCCGGCGAGGTCTTCACCGCGGCGTTCCGCGACAACTTCGAGCTGAAGTACCAGGGCATCCGCCTCGGGCGACCTGACGAGCACCCAGCAGCGCATGCTGCTCGACGTGCTCGACACGTACGTCGGTCGGATCCGGCCCGGTCACTCCGAGGTGCAGCGCGACGAGATCAAGCGGCACCTCGCCCAGACCCTCTTCGCCTGGATGGGCGGCGCGGACGACGGCGGCGTCTTCTACTACCGGATCCACAGTCCGGTCATCCTGATCGAGTTCGACCACCAGCGCGGGATCGCGTTCGACAACGACGCGCCCTCGCGCCAGCACATCCACACGGTGGTCCGCACGCCGAACGGCAACGACTACGGGCGAGACCTGCTCCGCCAGCACCACGCGCGGTTCGACCACACGCAGGCCGACGCACCGCCACTGACGAAGACGGCGCCGCGCGTCGTCGCGGATACGACGCGGGCGCCGTTCAGTGACCGAACGCGCCGCTCAGGTCTTGTACGACGGGATCGATACGGTCGAGCCGCCGAAGCAGCCCCGGCCAGATCGTCTCGCCACGACGGCGCGGACTGAGCCGGGCCGGCGTAGGCAGCGTCCAGCACCTCTTTCGGCACTGGGATCAGCTCGCCGCCGCCCGACTGGGCGCGCACCTGGATCGCGCAGGACGATTCGAGGAAGTACATCGCCACGAAGGCGTCCGCGACGGTCTCGCCCACCGTGAGCAGCCCGTGATTACGCAGGATCAGATGGGTGTTGTCGCCGAGGTCGGCGACCAGGCGCGGCTTCTCGTCGTCGCGCGTCGCGATGCCTTCGAAGTCGTGATAGCCGAGGCTCGGGATGCACCGACATCGCGTGCTGCGAGATCGGCAAGAGCCCGGCCCGTTGCGTCGACACGGCGATGCCGCTGACCGTGTGCGTGTGCAGCACGCAGCGCGCGTCGTGGCGCGCGGCGTGGATGGCGCTGTGGATGACGAAGCCCGCCTGGTTCACCGGGAACGGCGACTCGCCGATCTTGCTTGCCCTGCAGGTCGATCTTGACCAGGCTCGAGGCCGTGATCTCGTCGAAGAAGAGCCCGTAGGGGTTGATCAGGAACTGATCCTCGGCGCCCGGCACCCGCACGGTGATGTGCGTGAAGGTCAGGTCCTCCCAGCCGAAGCGCACCAACAGCCGATAGCAGGCCGCCAGGTCGACGCGAACCGCCCATTCTTCCGTCGGAGACCTTGTCGCGCAGCGACGGGATATCGAGAGCGGTCGGAGTCATCAGGCGTCCTCAGTCCTTGATGTTGTAGAGCCGCGCCACAGTTGTCGCGCGTGATCTTCTTCTGCACGCGCTCTGAAATCCTGACCAGGTTCTTCCCGAGTGTGCTGCGCGAGTTCGGCCAGATGCAGTCCGGGTGCGGGTAGTCGGCGCCCCAGATGATGTTGTCCTCGCCGATGAGCGGGATGATCGGCTCCAGATACTGATCTTGCTGGTAGGTCACGTAGCCCTGGCGGCGGAAGTAGTCGCTCGGCTTCAGCTTGAAGTTGAGCGACCGGGCCCGGTCGAAGTACTCGGTGTCGAGCCGGTCGAACACGTACGGCAGCCAGGTCACGCCCGACTCGCCCAGGACGAAGTTGAAGTCCGGGTACTTCTCGCAGGCGCCCGAGGCCAGAATCGACACCAGCACCTCCATGGTGTCGAGCTGGAACAGGGCCGAGCGCACCAGCCGCCACTGGGTGAAGAACTGCTTCTCCATCTCCGGCGTGTCCGGCGCGCGCAGCGCCTTGAAGCCGGTGGAGTGGAACGCGATCGGGAACTTGCACTCGGCGGCGGCCTCCCAGAGCGGATACCAGCCGGAGTGATAGAGCGGCGGCGTCATGCGCTTGAACGAGAGGTCGCCGCCCCGCAGCCCCATCTTGGCGCACCGGCGCACCTCGGCGGCGGCCTCGACCGGATCGGTGTTGGGGATGATCGCCAGCGGGAACACGCGCCTGGGATCCGAGCGCTTCGCGAAGTCGGCCGCCCAGTCGTTGTAGATCTTGTCGGCCCAGATGCGCATCGACGCGTCGTTGATATGGTCGTTGATCATCAGGCAGCCGTAGACGATCTCGGCGTCGATCCCGTCGCGGTCCAGGTCGGCCAGCCGGAGCTCGGGCGTGGTCGGCCGCGGCCGCGCGCCGGGGCGAGAGTCCCACTCGAAGCCGATGTCGTGCATCTCGTCGATGTGGCCGAACATCCCCCGCGTGTACGGGAGGAACCCCGGCCCCACGCCGTTCCACATGCCCTTGTCCTGGGCGTCCACGAACCAGTGGCAGCCGTCCTCCAGCTCCTCCACGCGCGGCACCATGCAGCTTCCACTTCCCCGGCGCCTGCGACGACCAGAGGTCGGGCGGAAGGTAGGTCAGATCGATGTGGTTGTCGCCGGAGATCAGGTTGTACGGCATGACGCCTCCCCTGTCATCGAGCCTAGCCTTGACGCCGGAGCTTCGGATCCCACGCGTCCCGAAGCGTATCACCGAAGAGGTTGAAGCCCAAGACGGCCAGGCTGATCGCCAGGCCGGGAAAGATCGCGAGCCACGGCGCCTGCTCCATGAACGCGCGGCCGGTGCTCGACAGCATCAGGCCCCACGACGGCGTCGGCGGCTGCGTGCCGACGCCGAGGAACGACAAGCGTCGCCTCGATCAGGATCGCGTTGCCGAGCCAGATCGACGCGATGACCAGGATCGGCGCCGTCACGTTGGGCAGGATGTGGCTCAGGATGATCCGCGGATGGCGGCAGCCCATGGCCTGGGCCGCTTCCACGTACCGGTTCTGCTTCGCCGTGAGCACCGCGCCGCGCACGATGCGCGAGTTGCCCGGGATGATCACGATGGCGATCGCCAGCATCGCGTTGGTCGTGTTCGGCTTGAGCACCGAGACGATCGCCAGCGCGAGCACGAGCCCCGGGATCGCCTGGATCGCGTCCATGACGCGCTGGACGATCAGGTCGAGACGCCCCTCGCAGTAGCCGCAGAGGAGCCCGATGACCATGCCGGCTGCCGTGCCGATGCCGACGGCGAGCAATCCGACCCAGAGCGAGATGCGGGCGCCGTAGATGATCCGGCTCAGGACGTCGCGGCCGATGTCGTCGGTCCCGAACGGGTGCGCTCGGCTCGGCGCCGACAGCCGGATCTCCGGCTGGGTCGCCAGCGGATCGTAGGGCGCCAGCACGTCGGCGAAGATCGCCGTCAGCACGATCACGACGAGGAGCGCCGCCGAGGCGGCGCCCAGCGGCTTGCGCTTCATCGTCACGCCAGAGCGCCTGCGCGCGGTTGATGCCGGCGCTCGCCGGATCGTCCAGGGCACGTGGAGCGGTACCGTCGCCATCAGCGCCTCACTGGTAACGGATCCGCGGGTCGAGCCACGCGTAGGTCAGATCGACGAGCAGGTTCAAGCGTGACCGAGCGTCGCCGCGACCAGCATCACGTTGGTCTGCACGACCGGATAGTCGCGGTAGAGAATCGCCTCCACCGTGAGCCGGCCCATCCCCGGCAGCGCGAAGATCTGCTCGACGACGAACGTCCCGGCCAGCAGGGTCCCGAGCTGGCCGCCGACGATCGTGACGACCGGGATCAGCGCGTTCTTCAGCGCGTGCTTGTACGACGACGATCCGCCCGCGAGCCCCTTGGCCCACGCCGTGCGCACGTAATCCTCGCGCAAGGTCTCGAGAACGGTCGAGCGGGTCATCCGCATCGTCGCCGACGAGAGGCGGTAGCCGAGGATGGCCGCCGGCAGCAGGAACTGCTGCAGGTTGCGCCACGGCGAGTCCCAGAAGCTCACGTAGCCGATCGGCGGGATCCAGTGGACCCAGATCGCCGCGAAGGTGATGACGAGCGTCGCGAGCCAGAAGTCGGGGATGGAGAGGCCGGCCACGGCGACGACCCGGCCCGCGTAGTCCGCCGGCTTGTCCTGCCGCGTGGCCGACAGGACACCGACCGGACACGGCGATGACGAGCCCGATGACCATCGCCAGGGTCGCGAGCTCGAGGGTGACGGGAATCGCCTTCTTGAGCGACACCGAGATCGGCTCGTTCGGTGAAGATGGAATCGCCCGGACGGAGGCTCACCATCTGCCAGAGCCAGAGCAGATACTGCTCGTAGTAGGGCCGATCGAGACCGAGATCCTTGCGGAGCTTCGCCAGCTCCTTCTGGCCGACGTTGCCGGACTCGCCCATCAGGGCGATCAGCGCGTCGCCCGGCATGACGCGCATCAGGCCGAAGACGATCAGCGACGAGAGCAGTAGAACCGGAACGGCCAGCAGCAGGCGTCGGATCACGTACTTCTGCATGGCCGTCTCGTGCCCTCTCCTGTCCGGTCTCTCCGCTACTTGTCCATCCAGGCCCGCGCCAGGGTCGGCGAGCCGTAGCCGTCGGTGCGGCGCAGCGCGCCGGCGGCCACGTTGCGCATGTGAGGCTGGAAGACCAGGAAGCCGTTGTCGTACGGCATCCACAGCCGCAGCGCCTGATCGAACTCGCGCTCGACGACCTTCTTGGTCAGCGCACGCTGCTCGGCCTTGGTCGGGCGTCTGCCTGAGCTTCGTCGTCAGCTGGTCGATGACCGGATCGTTGACGCGGAAGAAGTTCTTCGGCGACTTCGAGTGCATGTACTGATAGGTCCGCTCGTCGAGGCCGATCGCGTGTCCGGACTGGAAGCCCCAGGACATCCCGTCCCACTTGCTGTCGACGTAGCGGCCGTAATAGGTCGTGTAGTCGAGCTTCTGGATCTTGATGTCGATGTTCAGGTTCTTCTTGAGGTCCTGCTGCACGAGCTGCACCTGCGAGCTCATCTGCGGGAAGTACTCGTAGTAGAACAACGTCGTCTCGAAGCCCTTGCCCTGTCCGGCCTCGGCCATGAGCTTCTTGGCCTCGTCCGGCCGGTACTGCCACCAGGGACCGAGCTCCTTCAGGGTCGGCGCCTTGTCCTGGTAGTAGATGTACGGCACGCCCCAGCCCGGAATCCCGTGGCCCTCGAAGACCGTGTCGACCTGCTTCTGGCGGTCGATGGCCATCGAGATCGCGCGTCGCACGCGCACGTCGTTGTAGGGCGGCTTGTCCTGCGGCGAGCGCCAGCCCGAACGGCGCCAGCGTGTTGTGGTACGACTGCACGAGCGACGTTCGGGTTGCGTCTTGCGGAGCGACCTCGACCTCGGACGGGCTCGCCAGCCAGATGAAGTCGGCTCTGGCCGGTGCGGAACGCCGCCAGGCGCGTCGCCGTCGTCCGGCGTCGAGAGGATGATGTACTCGTCGATGTACGGGCGGCCCTTGTCGAAGTAGTCGGGATTGCGCTGGAGCACCACGCGCACCTTGCGGGTGTGCTCCTTCATGATGTACGGGCCGGTGCCGATCAGGCGCTTCTTGAGATCGCCGTCCTCTTCCAGGACCTCCTTCGCGAAGATGATCGCGATCGGCTCGGCGAGGTTCTGGGCGAAGAGCGCGTTCGGGCGTCTTGAGGTGGACGCGCAGGGTGTGCTTGTCGGGCGTCTCCATGCCCTCGATTTCCTGGAACGTGAACGTCTGCACGCCCTCCTTCGCGTACTGCTCGAAGCAGTACTTGACGTCCGCCGCGGTGAGCTCGCGCCCGTTGAGCGGCGCGCACGTTCTGCCACTTCACGCCCTGCCGGAGCTTGAACGTCCACACGCGCTGGTCGGCGCTCGCTCTGCCACGACTCGGCGAGGTCGCCGCTTGAGGCTCGAGGTCGCTCGGCACCGGTCGCCTCGTCGGAGAACACGTAGCGCACGAGGCGGTTGCTGGTGAGCCCGGCGAACTGGAAGAGCCCGACCGACTGGGTCAGCCGCGGATCGATCATCGGCGGGTCCCACGGCGGAGGCGCGCGTGAGCGCTCCGCCGCGTTTCGCCGGCTTCGTGCTGGCCGCGATCCACTCGGGGTAAGTCGGCGCCCCGCTGGGCGGAGGCGCGGCCAGGCCGGAACGCCCGGCGACCAGCGCGGCGGCACCGGCGCCGGCCCAGCCGGCGCGCTTGAGGAAGTCACGTCGCGTCACGCGCCGACGAGCGGTTGCGAGGATCGGTGGCGGGCATCGGAAGTCTCCTTCTCCCTGGGAGAATTGATCGGAGCGAACCGGCCACGAGTGCGGCGAAACTCCCATAGGCACCAGTGTGAAGTCACGGGAATCCTGGGTCAGTTCTCGGCCCATCGCGCGCAAGCTCGAAAACAACCCCTCACGGGAGGCGTTAACTATGCGGCCCACAGACCGCCGCAATCGCGCTCGCTCCTCTCGCCACCGCCCTGATATCCGGGCTCGTTCCCACAGAACGCCGCCGCCCAGACGGCTCCGGCCGGAGAGGTGATCGTCGCCTGGCACGTCACGATCGCGCCGACCTGGTTCGACCCGTCCACGGCGCCGCCGCAGATCACGCCCTTCGGCATCGCTCTACGCGATCCACGACGCGCTCGTCCGTCCGCTGCCCGAGCCAGAAGATGGGCGCGAGCCTGGCGGAGTCGTGGACGGAGAGCCCGGACGGGCTCGTGTACGAGTTCAAGCTCCGCCGCGGCCTCAAGTTCCACAACGGCGATCCCCTCACCGCCGAGGACGTGAAGTTCAGCTTCGAGCGCTACAAGGGCGCCGGCGCCAAGGAGCTTCAGACGCGCGTGCGCGCAGGTCGAGATCGTCGATCCGCTCGACGATGCGGTTCCGGCTGAACGAGCCGTGGCCGGACTTCATGACCTTCTACGGCACGACCGCCACCGGCGCCGGGCATCGTCGTCCCGAAGAAGTACCTGCACGCAGGTCGGCGACGACGGCTTCCGCAAGCACCCGATCGGCGCCGGGCCCTACAAGTTCGTGAGCCACACGCCCGGCGTGGACGTCGTGCTCGAGGCGTACACCGGGCTACTGGCGGCGCGTGCCGAACGTCAAGCGGCTGATCCTGAAGAGCGTGCCCGAGGGCACCACGCGTCTGGCGATGCTGAAGACGGGCGAGGCCGACATCGCGGTCGCCCTCGACGGCCCGGAGGCATCGAGGTCGAAGCGCGACCCGCGCCTTCAGCTGGTGGCCTCACGACACGCGTCGATCTTCTGGATCGAGTTCGCCGATCAGTGGGATCCGAAGTCGCCGTGGCACGACAAGCGCCTGCGCCAGGCGGTCAACTTCGCGCTCGATCGCAAGACCATCGAACGAGGCGGCCTGCCTCGGCTTCTGTCCGCCGGCCGGCGTCATCGTGCCGCGCGTGATGGACTTCGCGCTGCAGGTGCGAGCCGCCGCCGTACGATCCGCAGAAGGCCAAGCAGCTGCTCGCCGAGGCCGGCTATCCCGAACGGCCTCGACGCCGGCGACTTCGTGCCGATCCCCGGATTCTCCACGGTGGCCGAGGCCGCGGTGAACTATCTGAACGCGGTCGGCATCCGGGTGAGGATGCGGCCGATGGAGCGCGCGGCCTTCTACGCCGCGTGGCGCGAGAAGAAGCTGCACGGGCTGTTCATGACCGCGGTCGGCAACTCCGGCAACGCGGCCAGCCGGGTCGACCGAGTTCATCTAGCTCCAAGGGCGCGTACGCCTACGGCGGCTACCCGGACATCGACGACCTGTTCCAGCAGCAGGCCGGCGAGCGCGACGTCAGAAGCGCGAGGCGCTGCTGCTTCCGCATCCAGCAGCTGACGATCGACCGGGCGATGTTCGCGCCGATCATGGACCTGCGGGCGCTGATGGGCATCGGCCCGAAGATGGCCGACCACACGATCAACCTCGTGCCGATGACGGTGTGGCCGTCGTACGAGGACATGAAGATCAAGAACCAGTAACGCGGCCGACAGGAGACTCATGGACTTCGGGATATTCATGGAGTTCGAGATCCGCCGCGGCGGCGACCAGGCCACCGCGTTCCGCGAGGGCTTCGACGTCGTCGACGCCGCCGAGGCGTGGGGGCTCGACGGCGTGTGGCTCGGCGAGATGCACTTCACGCCGGCCCGATCGGTGCTCTCGGCGCCGATCGTGGTCGCGAGCTCGATCGCGACGCGCACCAAGCGCCTGCGGATCGGGATGGCCGTCCAGGTGCTTCCGCTGAACAATCCGCTGCGCATCGCCGAAGAGGCCGCGACCAGTCGATCAGATCAGCGCCGGGCGCTTCGACTTCGGGATCGGCCGCAGCGGCTTCCCGCGCGTCTACGACGTGTACGGCATCCCCTACGCGGAGAGTCAGGCGCGCTTTCGCGAGGCGCTCGAGATCATCCTCGAGGCGTGGAAGGGCGAGCCGTTCAGCTACGCAGGGCAAGTACTGGAGCTTCGAGAACGCGACCGTCGCGCCGCGCCCGTATCAGCTGCCCCACCCGCCGCTTCGCATGGCCGCCACGACCGAGGAGACGTTCCCGCGAGTCGGAGAGATGGGGCTGCCCATCTTCGTCGGCCTGCGCGGCATGGACATCTGCGACTCTCCGCAACCACGTGCTGGCCTACCGCCGGGCGTGGCGCGAGGCCGGACACGCCGGCGACGGCAACGTCTACCTGCGCATCCCCGTGTACGCCGCGGACCACGGAGAAGGCGCGCTCGAGGAGCCGTTCGAAAGCGCCTCGTTCTACTTCAGTCGCCAGGCCGATCTGCAGCAGACCGCCGTGGGACGAACGGGCGCCGGGCCCGCCGAGCGCCTGCAGGCTCGCGTCGAGCGGCTCGCCGGACTGTCGTACGAGCAGATCCTCGGCCGAGCGCGTCGCGTTCGGCAGCGCCGCGGGCCTGATCGACCGCTTCACGCGGCTGCAGCGAGGAGCTGAGCCTCGACGGCGTCGTCGCCGAGCTCGACGCCGGCGGGCTCATCCCGCCCGAGCGCGTGAAGCGGAGTCTCGCGATCCTGACCCAGCGAGGTCATGCCCGCGTTCAAGTAGTCGAGGAAATCGAGGTGGCGCGGGCCGGGGCGCAGTACCATGCAGAGCCAGGAGGACCACGATGACCATCGATCGTTACACGAAGGCTGATTCTGACCGTCATCGCCGTCGCGCTCGTCGTGATCGCCGTTCGGCCGTACGTCCCCGGATCGGCGCTGACCACCGCGCTCCAGGTGGCGCCGGCGCAGGCCCAGAGCATGGCCGCGCGGGAAGCCACGATCCCGAAGAACGTGGGGCAAGTACGTGTCCTACAGCGGCGGAAATCTGCAGCTCGAGGGTCCCGACAAGTCGATCCGCATCGTCGACCTCGACGGCAAGCCGCCGGAGTATCCGAAGCTGAAGTGGATCATCAAGTTTGAATAGGGGCTGCTCGAAGGGCCTCTAAGACCCCGCGCTCGGAACGCCCCGGCGTAGCCGTGGCGCCTGACTCAGGTCGTCGCGTCGTACGCGGGGCGGGTCGCGCCGACGGCGCCGACCTGGAAGTGCGGGAAGCGCGCTCGCAAGCTCGGGATATCCGGTAGCATCCGGACGTCGACGAACCCGGCGGCTTCCATCGCGCCTTGCCACTCCTCGGGCGCGAGGAAGCCGCCGTTCGGTCGGTACGGCGGGTGGAGCACCGGTGACCGGAACGTCTCCATCAGATTGAAGATGAACTCGATGTAGATCGCCTGCGCCGGCGCCGTGCGAATGCACTCCGAGACGACGAGCCGGCCGCCCGGCGCGAGCGCGTCGAAGATCTCGCGCAGGGTGAAGTCGAGATCGCGCGCGACGTGCAAGGTGTTCACCGCGTAGACGACCGACGCGCTCCCCGGCGCGACCCCCTGCCCCGCGAAGGGCAGGTTCATGTCGAGCGCCCCGAACTTCAGGAACGATGCGTCCGGGAAGCGTGATCTCGAGCGCCTGCTGGCCCCGCCGCATGAAGAACGGCACGAGCTCGGTGAAGCGGTACTCGCCGAACGTCCGCCCAGCGTTCCGAGCGTCGGCAGCTCGTCGAGCAGCGCCGCGGCGCCGCTGCCGAGCCCGCCGCCGAGCTCCATGATGGCCGACTGGACCGGGCGGCATCAGCTCGGCCACCGCGCGCGGCGCCGACGAGATTGTTCACGACGTAGAGGCCGTTGTCGTTCGAGAAGAAGTTCACCCAGAGGCGAAGCCGGCTCGGGGAGAAGAGCACCTCCTCGCCGGTTCGCTCGCCGCGCAGGAACACCGGATAGTCCTGGGCGACCGTCTCGGCCAGGAGGTACGACGGCTGCCATGAGGTGTCCAGGCGCCGCTGTGCCTCGAGAATCTCTGCGCGGATCGAGCTGCGGCACCTCACCGCGAAGATGGAAGCGCGGCCGGCCCTCCGCGTCGCGCTGCTCGATGATCCCGCGATGGCTCAGCCGGCGCAGCATCCAGTCGACAGGCACGCGCGCGCGGCCGGCCTCGAAGCCGGCGCGTGCGACCAGCTCGTCCGTGGTGCCCGGCGTCTCGGCAGCCTTCGCGAGCCCGCTCGTGCGGAAGATGCCGAGGGTCAAGCGCAGGACGTATTCGTCGTAGAGGGTCGCGGACCGGATGAACGGGCCCGTGAACGGCGGGCTGATGCGGGCCGGCAGGATCGCGGCGAGCTCGCGCGACCGTCGCTCCGCTTCCTCGAGCTCGACCACCTCGCTCACGGGCCGAACGGGATTCCACACGTCGAAGAAATTGAACCACTGGGTCGGCTTCTCGGCCACGAGTTGCTCGAGCGTGCCCACCCAGGCGGCGAGCGCCTCCTCCTCGCTGCCGCGCGTGATCGTCATCGGCGGGAGCACCCGGAGCGCGTAGCGGCCGTCACCGTCGAGCGTGCAGAACGCGGGAAGGACGGGCACCCCGGCGGCGCGCGCCAGGTGAAACGGACCCACCGGAAAGGGCGCCGGCCGTCCGAAGAACGGGATCAGCACGTCGCCGCGGTTGCCGAGCGCGCGGTCACCCTGCGAGCGCCACCGCGTCGCCGCGCCGGAGGGCCGCGATCAAGGTCAGCGAGACCGTCGGATGCGACGCGGGGCACGAAGCGAAGGCCGCTTCCGTCGCGGCGCAGCCATCGCTCGAGGCGCGCGCCTCCTCGACCGCCACCACCACGTGCGTGGTGCGCGCGGAATGCTGGGCGAGCACGCGGCCGGCGAGCTCCCAGTTGCCGACGTGGGCGGTGAGCGAGATCAGCGGGCCGTCGAATCCCTGCAGATGCTCGACGTCCGCGGATGGCGCCCAGGTACGAGCCGATCCGCGCCGGCCGGCGGCTGGCCGTGATCAGATCGCTGAAGCACATGGCGAACTCAGCGAAGACTTCCGACGGTCAGCTCGTCGAGCCGCCGGCCGCTCGCCCCGGTCATCACCTCCAGCGTTTTCTGCGTGGCGGCGCGCTCGGCGGCAAGAAATGACTGGGCGAGGCGCCCGAGACGCCGAGCCAGCCCGAGCCGCAGCCGACGCGGCAGCCAGCCCATCGCCGCCGCCAGGCGGTAGAGCTCGGCGCGGTTGTAGCCGATGGGCATGCCACTGGGGCCGCGCGCCCTCGGTCAGCGCCGAGCTCCATGGAATCGAAGCGCAGTCTAACCAGCCTCGGCGGGTGCGAGACAAAGGTAGGATGAGGCAGGCCGATGACCCGCGTTCTGATCGTCACCGCCAGCTACGGCTCCGGCCACAACGTCGCCGCCCGCAGTCTCGCCTCCGCCTTCGAGCGCGAGAGGACCGACGGTCACCGTCGTGGACCACTTTCGTGAGATGGTCCATCCGCTCTTCGATCGCTCGAGCCGGGCGCTCTATCACGCGCTCCTGCGGCGCGCGCCGTTCGTCTGGGGTCTCGGCTACGCGTTCGGCGACTGGCTGGCCAGCGACTCCGTCCTGACGTGTCGGCGTCACGCGCCTCGGCACCCGGCGCCTGGCCGCGCTGCTGGAGCGGCTGGCGCCCGACGCTCGTCGTCACGGTTCACGCGACGCCGGCCGCGGCGATGCTCGTCGCTCGCGCGGCAGGGCGTGCCGCGTGCCGCCGCACACGACGGTGGTCACCGATTTCGTCGCGCACAGCCAGTGGATCGCGCCCCACATCGACCGCTATTGCGTCGCCGATCGCCGAGGTGCGGCACGAGCTACATCGCGCGCGGCATTCCGCCGGAGCGCATCCTCGTCACCGGGGTTCCGGTGCGGCGCGGAGTTCACCCACGCCGGTCGACGCCGGCCGCGGCGCGCGCAGCGCCTCGGGCTCTCGCACGCATGCGCCGGTGGTCCTGGCGATGGCCGGCTCGCAGGGCACAGCTCGGACGCCTGCCCGACGTCGCTCACGCGCTCGGCCGCGATGCGACGGCCGCTGCAGGGGCTGCGTGGTGGCCGGCCACGACGCGCGGCCTCCAGGCGACGCCTGGCCCGGATCACCGAGGGCACGACGATCCGCACGCTCGGCTACGCCGCCGACGTCCGGCACCTCATGGCCGCCGCGGACGTCCTGGTGACCAAGGCCGGCGGAATGACGCTCGCCGAGGCCATGGCCGCGGAGGCTCCGCTGCTCCTCTACGGCTCGCTCCCGGGCCAGGAGCGCCGCAACGAGCGGTTCGCCGCGCGAGCCGGCATCGCCCTCGTGGCCGCGGCAAGCCGCTCGGACCTGACGCCACTCCTCGAGCGCGCCCTCAGACGAGCCGGAGCTGCTCGAGCACCTGCGCGCCCGGATGCGACGGCTCCGCCGACCCGACGCGACGCGCCGGATCGTCAGCGCCATCCTGGAGCTCGGCGTGCGCGCGCGATGATCGTCGCGCGGCTGGCGCTCGGCGCGGCCGCCGCCTGGGCCGCGTACGCGTGGGGCGCGCACCTGCTCGCGTCGGGCTGCGTGTGGCGCGGACCGTCGACCGCGCCGCCGCATCGCGCTCACCTTCGACGACGGCCCCGACGCCGGCCTGGACCGAGCGCATCGCTCGCCGTGCTCGACCGCGAAGACGTCACCGCGTCGTTCTTCCTGGTCGGCGAGCGCGCGGTGCGCGCGCAGGACACGGTCAAGCGGATCGCGGCCGCCGGGCACGAGATCGGCAGCCACGGCTGGTCGCACCGGAGCCTCTGGCTCTGCGGGCCGCGACGCACCGAGGCCGAGATCGGCCGCGCTCATCGCGTGCTCTCCGACGCGGTCGGCCGCCCGATTCGCCACTTCCGTCCGCCCTGGGGCATGGTGAACGCGGCGATGTTCGGCGCCCTCCGGCGTCACGGCCAGCGCTGCGTGCTCTGGTCGATCCAGCCCGAGGGCCTGCGCGCGACACCGCCGTCCCGGCAGGTCGGACGACGTCGTGCGCCGCGCCCATCCCGGCGCCATCGTGGACCTGCACGACGCCGAAGGCGTGCGCGACGCGCCGGAGCGGCTGCTCGCCGCCCTCCCGCCGATGATCGCGGGCCTCCGCGAGCTGGGCTACGAGTTCGCGACGGTGAGCGAGCTTCGCTGGAGACGCCGGGCCGCAGGCGACGCCGGAGCAGGAGCGGGTAACGCCGTCTACGACGTCGAGTGGCGGCGCGCCAGGAACTTCAAGAACTCGCGCCCCTCGGCGAGGCGCCGCCGGCAGACGGCCATGTCGCTGCGCCATCTCCTTCAGGAAGCCGAAGAGCTTGCGCGGGCCGGAAGTAGAAGCGCCGGTAGAAGCGCTCGACCGAGGCGAAGATCTCGGCTCGCGACGAGGTGCGGATAGCCGAGCACGCTGGTCTGCACGCCGCGCGGCGTCCACCAGCTCCGTCTCGCTCGAGCCAGCCGTTGCTCGAGCGCCTCCTGATAGAGCGCGGTGCCGGGATACGGCGCCGCCAGCGAGACCTGGAGCGAGTCGGGGTCGATCTCGCGGGCGAAGCGAATCGTCTCCTCGATCGTCTCGCGCGTCTCGCCCGGCAGTCCCATGATGAAGGTGCCGTGGATCTTGATGCCGAGCGCCTTCGCGTTCCGCGTGAACTGCGCGGGCGACGTCGAGCCGGATGCCCTTCTTCACGCTGGTTCAGGATCGCCTGGCTGCCGGACTCGTAGCCGACCAGCAGGAGCCGCAGCCCGTTGTCGCGCAGCACCTCGAGCGTCGACGTCGGGCACGTTCGCCTTCGCGTTGCACGACCACGTGACGCCGAGCCGCCCGAGCCCGCGCGCGATCGCCTCGGCACGCGGCAGATCGTCGGTGAAGGTGTCGTCGTCGAAGAAGTACTCCTTCACCTTCGGGAAGTGGCGCGTGGCCTGGGCGATCTCGGCGACGACGTGCTCGACCGACGCGCGTGCGGTAGCGATGGCCGCCCACGGTCTGCGGCCAGAGGCAGAAGGTGCACTTCGACCGGCAGCCGCGGCCCGTGTAGAGCGACACGTACGGGTGCAGCAGGTAGCCGATGAAGTACTGCTCGATCACGAGGTCGCGGTGGTAGACGTCGACCACGAACGGCAGCGCGTCCATGTTCTCGAGCGGCGCGCGCTCCGGCGTCCGCTCGAAGTGGCCGTTCGCGCGGTAGCTGAGCCCGGCCACCGACGGCGAGCGGCGGCCCTGCGCGATCTCCTGGATGCGTGAAGTCGAACTCGTTGCCGGCGACGAACTCGATCGCCGGCGGACGCGCCGAGCGCGCGCTCGCGCTCGACGGCCACGTGCGCCCCGACGAAGCCGATCCGCAGGCGCGGGTTCTCGCGCTTGAGCGCCTCGGCCACGCCGACGTCGTGCGCGAACGACGCCGCGCTCGTGTGGAGCATGGCCAGCTCGTACTCCCGCGCGAGCGGCACCACGTCGTCGAGCGTGAGGCCCGCCGGCGGCGCGTCGACCGAGGCGGCTACCGGGCACCAGCGCCGCCGGTCTGCGCGAGCCAGGTCGGATACCAGAACGAGCGGATCTCGCGGCGCGCCTGATAGCGCGGCGCCGGCGCCGCCGTCGAAGCCCTGGAACGATGGTGGATGCAGGAACAGCGTGCTCAGGTGGGCGGCCATTCGCGCGCTATCTTATCTCATTCATCCAGAGGGTACGGCCGCCGCCGGCGCCGAGGAGCCGGGCGCCCGGGAGACCGGCGACCACGCTGTCGCCCGGGCTGCGCACGCTCACCACCCACACGCGCCGGCCGCTCGTCCAGGCCTCGCGCAGCCGAGCGGCGTCCCAGAACAGCTCGCGCGACTCCGGGCCGCTCGGCGCCGAAGCCGAGGACGCTCCGGCGGCCGTCGACGATCACCGGCCTGCGCCCGGAGTACCATTCGAGACGCGCCGGAATTCTCGATGCGGCCCTTCGTGCGCCACGACGTCGTCCGGCCCGGCGAGCCGCGCCACGCGCTCGCGCCAGATCGCGCACCGCCCGGTGGTCTTCACGACGACCCGGAGCGAGCGCGACACGCCGGGCATCGTCGCCACCATCGTCACCGCGATCACGAGGACGCCGAGGGTCGCGCCGGCGCTCGGCGGAACGCGGCGAGCGCGAGCACCGCCGCGATCGCCAGCGCGCAGAGCGCAAACGTGAGGGCGGCGGCGCGGAAGACCGGCCGGAACTCGGCCAACGGCGGCACCGGCGCGGGCAGGCCGGCCGCGAGCGCTCTTCATCGTCGCGACGTCGGCCACGTCCATGACGCTCGTAGAGCACGCCGGCCGTCGCCCATCCAGGCCACGGCGCACGCCGACGGCCGGCCGCCGCGAAGAACAGCCGCGTGCACGATCGCGCAGGCGCCGGCCGCCGTGGCGATCTCCCAGGCGCGCGCGGCGAGCAGCGCGAGCCCGAAGGACGCCGGCAGCCCGTAGTGCGGCAGCCGGAACGGCGACAGGGCGGTGACCACCGAGGACGCCGAGGGCCCAGAGCGCCAGCGCGATCCAGCGCGATCTCGTCGGGATCGCGCCATGCCCGGCGGCGCGCGAGCGACCAGACGGCGACGCCGGCGGCGATCGACCCAGGCAGCGCGCTGCCGATCGCGACGGCGAGAAACTGCGAGCGCCGTCAGCGGAATGTCCTCGTCGGCGAAGCGGCGCGCGCGCGCGACGTTCAGCACGTGGTTGTCGATCGCGGTGTACCAGCCGAATCCCGGCGTGCGCAGCTCGGCGCCGATCCACCAGCCGAAGCCGATCACCAGACACGCGGCGATGCCCGTCCACGGAAGCCAGCGCCGACAGCGGGCGCAGCCGCGCCCGGCCAGCACGAGCGCCAGGCCGATCGCCAGCGGCGGCAGCAGCGCGCCGAGCGGATCCTTCGCCAGCGCGGCGAGGCCGAAGACCGCCAGGCCGGCCGCGCAGAGCCCGCGTCGCCCGTCGCGGATCCCGATCGAGGCAGAGCGCGAAGCCGCCGGCGAGCGACGCGACGAACAGGGTTTCGGGCCGCACGTAGCGGCCGTAGGCGAAGAAGCCGATGCTGGTGAGGAGCGCCACGCCGGCCACCACGCCGCCGCGCAAGGCCGAGCAGCCGCGCGCCGAGCCACGCCGTGGCTCCGACCGCCGCGACCGCGGCGCCAGCGCGGACACGGCGCGCGCCGCGGCCTCGCGTCGGCCCCACCAGCGCGCAGACGCGCCGCGATGAGGACGTAGAGGCAGCGGCGGCTTGTCCACGTAGCGCACGCCGTTCAGGGTGAGCGCGAGCGGATCCCGCGAGACGCGCCAGCTCCCGCGCGATCTCGGCGTGCATCCCCTCGCCCGGATCGTCGAACGGCGCGGCACCGAGTCGCGCGAAGAGGAGCGGCGCCGCCACGATCATCGCGAGCGCGGCCGGCGAGTCCGGCCGACTTCAGGTGCGTGACACCCGAAGCATGCCGACGCGCGGCGCGACGTCCATCACAGTGCTTGCCGATCGCCGCCAGCACGGCCTTCTCGATGGTCTGATCCGTCGTCATCAACGGCTCGTCCTTGTCGATCCACAGGATCCGCTCGCGCTTGAACAGGGCGCGCTCCACCGAGACCGCGGTCTGATTCGTCCCGACCGCCTTGAATCGGATGGTCAGCCGGTGCCGCGTGCCCTGGGCGTAGACTCCGTAGTCTTCGCCGTCGACCGAGCGGGACTCCGTGTTGATCCAGCCGCCGGCCTGGTCCGACTTCTCGATGTCCCAGCCCATCTGCTTCAGCACCGAGGTGGTCACCGTCCACATCTTCTCGGGCGGAGCTCCGAACGTCTGCGAGACCGGCTCGCCGGCGAGCGCCGGCATTGCCAGCCACGACAACAGCGCGATGACGCCGAGCATTCGTATCATGAGCGTCCTCCTCATCGAGCCGCCGGCGCGCTGCCGCCGGCGGCGCGCCACGGCCGACTGTTCTACAGGCCGATTCGAGCACGCCGCCGCGCAGCCGGTACAGGGCGTTCGCGCGCACCGAGGCCTCGGGCCGGTGACTCACGACCACGACCGCGCCGCCGGCCGCGCGCGCGCCGCGGAGCGCGCTCGAGGATCACGGCGCCGTTGGCGTCGTCCAGGTTTCCGGTCGGCTCGTCGGCGAGCAAGAGCGGCGGATCGTTCAGAACCGCCCGGCAGAACGCCACGCGCTGCTGCTCGCCGCCCGAGAGCTGTGCGCGGAAAGTGGTCCATCCGGTCGCCGACGCCGACTTCCTGCAGGAGCTCCATGCGCGCGGCGGCGGGTCGCGCCGCCCGAGCGGCCCACGTAGCGGGCCGCCAGCATCACGTTCTCCAGCGCCGTGAGCGACGGCAGCAGCATGAACGACTGGAACAGGAAGCCGACGTAGCGGCCGCGCGCCTGGCTCTTGGCGGCGCGCGCCGAGCCTGCTCACGCGCGCGTCCTCGAACCAGATCTCGCCGCTGTCGCCGTCCTCGAGCAGCCCGAGCACGTTCAGGAGCGTGCTCTTGCCCGAGCCCGAGGGCCCGCTGACCACGACGAGCTCGCCGCCCTTCACCGTGAGATCGACGCCCGCCAGCACGCGGATCGGCGTCGCCGGCCGGCGCGCGATACGACTTCACGAGCCCGGCCGCCCGCAGCATCAGGCGCCCCGGCGGATCGCCTCGGCGGGCGACAGGGAGACGACGCGCGTCGTCGCGTAGATCGCCGCCGCCGCGCCGCAGCAGGATCGAGAACACGAGGGCGCCGACGATGAGGCGCGGCGAGAAATAGAAGAGCTGCTGGGCCTGCGCGAGGAAGCGGTCGATGAACCAGCCGAGCCCGCGCGCCAGGCCGAGGCCGGCCAGGCCCTCCGACCATCGTGACCGCGAGCGATTCGGCCGAGCACCTCGCGTCCGAGCTGCAGGTCGGTGGCGCCGAGCGCGCGCTTGACGCCGAAATCGCGGATGCGCTCGAACACGGCCGCCGCCATCGTGTTGGCCAGCGACAATCCGCCGATGACGAAGGCGAGCGCGCCGATGCCCACCAGAAGCGCGGAGAAGAACGCCGTGGACGAGCGCAAGAGCCGGAGCAGCTCGCTCGGGAGCTGCACGTTGACGCCCGGCACGCGCTCCTTGATCCGGAGCGCGACCGCGTCGGGATCGTCGCCGTCGCGCCAGCCGACCGCCGCGCCGGTGTTCGAGATCGGACGCGGTGAGCGCCATGCCGCCCGAGGCCAGCACGGTCCGCAGGAGCCGGTCCTTGGCGACCCACTGGGCGCGGGCGTCGGCGATCGCGACACGATGACGAAGCGGTCCGGCGCGGTGAGCATCCGGTCCAGCACGCCGACCACCTCGTAGTCCTCGTCCTCCAGGGTGATGTGCGACGCCGACCGAGAGCCAGCGCGAGGCGGCGAACGACGCGCCGACGACCGCCACCTTGTGATCGCCCTTGCTGCGAGAAACCGCCCGCTGCGGACGGGCAGCGTGCGGTAGTGGCGATTGGGCATCGGCACCGAGAGATCCATCCCGAGCACGAGCTCCTGCGTGACCGTCATGAACTGCGAGGTCGACGGGTCGAGCGGGAGCATGATCTGCGCCTGGACGCCCTGCACGCCCGGCACCTCCGAGATCGCGCCGGATCGTGGCCGCCGGGAGGATCCCGCCGGCGGTGAAGCCCGTGCCCATGCCCATGCCCCGCCCGGCCACCGAGATCTGGCCGAGCACGAAGCGGTCGCCGCCCTCGATGAAGCGGACGATGCGCTCGCTCATCGCGCCGAGCGCGACGAGCCCGGCGACGCCGATCGCGATGCCGATGACCGTGAAGAGATAGCCGTGAAGCACCCGCAGCGATCTCATCGCCGCACGACCGCCACGGTGCAGTCGGGCGATCCGGGCGCGCTCACGACTGCCGCCCGACCGGATTCGCGACCGGGCGCGAGGCTCGCTTGCTCCACGTCGAGTCGATCCTGGGAGCAGAACCACCGCACGCAGCGGCGACACGAAGTCGGGCATTCGCCGCGGCGCGAAGGCCTGCAGCATCAAGCAGCCCGAGCAGCACGGGCGCCGCGGCGGTCGCCTGCGCGGCCACCAGCGCGCGCCGCGGACGCGGATCGCGCCGCCACATCGCCACGCGGTTCAGCACGTGCTGGATCGCCGAGCTCCCGACGGACATCGCCCAGAGCGCGGGCGACCCGGTGTAGATCGACGCTTGCTCGAGCGTGGCCTGGTGGCGCACGCGCCGGCGCTCGCCGTAGAACGGCTTCACCAGCGCGGCGGCCAAGGTCCCGAGCTCGAGCGCCCAGCGGGCGAGCACGCGACCGGACAGATACGTCCCGATCGCGACGCCGTCGCTGATCGGGCGGAAGCGGCTCCGCTCGCGCACCCGGGCGAGCGCGGCGACGGGAACCTCGTGCACGCCCCAGCCGCGCGCGACCCCGGCCACCAGCACCTCGGTCTCGAACACGAAGCCGCCCCGGCGTACCCGGATGTCGTCGAAGAGCTCGATCGGATAGACGCGGAACCCGGACTGCGTGTCGTACAGCTTGAGCCCGCAGGCCCAGTTCATGAAGAAGCCCGCGACCCGGATCGCGTTGAAGCCGGTCCGGCGGCAGCGCGCCCGCATCGTCCAGCCGCCCGCCGATCACGATCGTCCGGCGCCGCCGCGCGCCGCGGCGAGCACGAGCCCGAGATCGGACGGCCGGTGCTGCCCGTCGCCGTCGAGCGTCACCACCGCGGCCGCGCCGCGTTCGCGCGCCGCGGCGATGCCCGTGCGCAGCGCCGCGCCCTTGCCGCGGCGCTGCGCGTGCCGGATCACCTCGGCCCCGGCGCGCCGGGCCACCTCGCCGCTTCCGTCGCGAGACCCGTCGTCGACCACCAGCACCGGACCATACTCGCGGGCGGCTTCCACGACGTGACCGACCGTCTCCGCCTCGTTGAAGACCGGAACGACGATCAGGACCGTCATGCGGCGCGAGCCCGCGGGCCCGCGACGACGATCGCGATCTGATTGCCGCCGCGCGCCACCGCGTGGACCAGCGCGAGGCGATCGCCCGGCCTCCGGTCGCCGCGGTCGCGACCGAGCGGGCCGCCACGCCGCCGTGACGTCCGGCCGGCAGGCTCAGCGAGCGCTGCGGCGGCCGGTGCGGCGCCAGCGCGCGATGGAGCAGCGCGCGCTCCCATTCCTCGCGCGGACCGTCGCCGTTCGCCGAGGTGTAGACGATGCCGATCTCGGCCGGCTCGGCGCCGGCGCCGGCGAGCGCGGCGGCGATCGCCGGCGAGGCGCGTGGCGCGGCCGACGCCGTGGGGCCGCACCGCGAGCGCGCGCCACGCCTCGCCGATGATCTCGCCGAGAATCCGCGCCCCGCGAGCGCGCGCGCCCTCGAGCGACTCGAGCACGACGAAGCCGGCGCCCTCGCCCCGTACGTCGCTGCCGGCGCCCGCTTCGCGGAACGTGTCCACCACGAACTGCGAGGGCTCGTCGGCGCCGCCCGCCAGGCACGCGTCGATGCGACCCGCGCGCACCGCGGCGGCGCCCCGGGCGATCGCGAGCTCGCCGGCCACCGTCGGGATGTTGAGCGTCAGCGAGAGATCCTTCGCCGAGACCGCGATCGCCGTCGTGGCCGCCATCGTGTTCATGACCGTGTGCGGGAACAGGAGCGCCGAGAGGCCGGGGATCCCGCGCTGGAGGTAGTCGTCGACGAATTTGATCGTCGACACCATATCGCCGAACTCGGTGCCGAGCAGCAGCGCGAGGGAGGTGCCGCCGGCGAGCCCCGCATCGGCGAGCGCCAGGCGGCCCGCCGCCACCGTCATCTGGCAGACGCGCGAGAGGCGTCGCGCCTCCGTCGCGTCGAGCAGCTGGCTCAGGACGCCGGTCGCGTGGCCGTCGACGACGCCCGAGCCGGTGATGACAACGCGCCGTCCGCTCACGCGCCGCGCCTGAACACGAGCGTGACGTTCTGGCCGCCGAAGCCGAACGAGTTCGAGATGCGCATGCTCGACGGCGGCGTCGCGCGCGCACCTGCGGCACGCAATCGAACGGGATCTCCGCGTCGGTGTTCTCGAGCCTGCGCCGTCGGCGGGATGACGTCGTGGCCGAGCGCCAGAACCGTGGCGACCGCCTCGAGCGTTCCGGCCGCCGCCATCGTGTGGCCGATCATGGACTTCGTCGAGCTGACGAGGAGCCCGCCTCTCGCCGAAGACCTCGCGCAGCGCGCGCGCCTCGATCCGGTCGTTCTGCGGAGTCGCGGTGCCGTGCGCGTTCGCGTATCCGACGGACGCGGGCGCGATGCCCGCCTGCGCGAGCGCGGCGCGCATCGCGCGCACCATCCCTTCGCCGTCCGGATGCGGCGACGTGACGTGAAAGGCGTCGGTGCTCATGCCGTAGCCGGTCAGCTCCGCGTAGATTCGCGCGTCGCGAGCCCGCGCGCGCGCCGGCGTCCTCCAGCACGACGAAGGCCGCGCCTTCGCCGATCGACATGCCGCGGCGGTCGCGATCGAAGCGGACGGCACGGCGAGGGATCGAGGAGCTTCAGCGTATTGAAGCCCATGAAGCAGATACGCGTCAGCGCGTCGACGCCGCCGGCCAGCGCGACCGACACGACGCCGTCGCGCCACCAGGTCGGCCGCCATCGCCAGCGACGCGGCGCCCGAGCTGCAGGCCGTCACGACGGTCTCGCGAGGTCCGCCGAGGCCGAGCACGCTGCCGACCACGTCGGCGTGGGCGGACGGAAAGCACGACGCCAGCGCGCGCGGCATGGGCGCCGCGACACCGCGAGACCGCTGCCAGTACCACGCCTCGGCCTCGAGCATGCCGCCGCCGACCGCGCCGATGATCAGCGCGGTGTCCGCGCGCTCGGCGCGGCCGATGCCCGCGTCGTCGAGCGCCTCGCGCGCGGCCGCGAGCGCGAATCGATCGGCCCGGGAGCGCCGGGTCGAGCCCCGAGCGTGTCCGGCACCTCGGCGGCGATCTGGCAGCGAAAGCCGTCGGTTTCGATCAAGGTGATGGGGCGGATCGCGCAGGCGCCGCCGCTGATGCCTTCCCAGTACGGCCTTGACGCCGGCGCCGAACGGGCTGACGACGCCGAGCCCCGTGACGGCGACGGGCTTCACGCGCCGGCGGTCCTCGACGCGATGAACCGGGACAGGGTCTCGAACGACGTGAAGTGAGGGGCGAGGTCCGCCGACTCGTCCATCGCGATGCCGAATCGCTCCTCGATCGCGATCGATAGCTCGATGAAGTCGAGCGAGTCCAGACCGATCGAGCTCTCCGATGCCTTCGGGCAAGGTCGTCTCGAGGGTCAAGTCGACGGCGCGGCGCGGATCGAACTTGAGCCGCGTCACGAGGATCGTCTTGAGCTCGTCGAACACTTCTTTGGGTTCCATAGCCCTCCTAGTGCCAGTAGAGTCCGGCGCGGCGGCCGCGCCATTCGCCCGTGACGCCGATCGATCCGCTCGCCGCGTCCTCGCGCCCGAGCGCCAGCGCGATGAGCGGCGCGCAGGCTCAGTCGTCTCGCCGGCGCGGGCGCGCGCGCGCGTCTCGAGCGGCGAGGCCGCCCGCGGCGCATCGTATCGCGTGCGCAAGGTGCCGGGCACCAGCAAGGCGCACGCGGCCGCCTCGACCAGCGGGCGCCCGACGAGCCAGCGGGCGCGCGCGTAGAGCTCGGCGCAGTCCTCGAAGGTCTCGACCGCGAGCACGAGCGCACGCTCGCAGCGACCGGCTTCCAGCAGCAGGGTCGCCTGCCAGAGCGCGTCGATCGTGGCCGCCGCGCCGCCAATGAGGATGCCATAGGGGCCGGTCAGGCCGAACTCGATCGCCACCTCGCCGGACATGACGCTCGGCGCCGTGTACGGAAAGTGCAGCGTTCCGGCCACGGCCCCGCGCCGCTTGTCGCTCCGCACGGTTGTCGGACTCGGCCGCGCGAGGCGGTGTCCGCCGCGACCCACGCGTGATTCGAGGCGCCGTAGGCGCCGCCGGTCACGTAGATCAGCGCGGTCGAGCTTCCCTTCACCACGTCGCGCGACACGTGATTCTCTCGCAGGAGCGCGTCGACCGCCGCGACGCCGAGCAGGCACTCCCGCGTGGCCCGCCGGAACCGCTCCCCTCGAGCGCCGGCCGGCCGAGCGGAATGATCGCGCGGCCGGCCGCCGCGCGCCGCCGCGTCGGGCGGGAGCGCCCCGATGCCCTCACCCCATCCCGTCAGCACCGCTACGGCTTCGACGGCTGTCCCGGTCACGACGCTTCTCGCGACGCGCCGTTTCTGCCGACCGCGGCGACGCCGAGACGCTCATCGATCGACCGTCTCGAGCACGAGCGCCGCGTTGCAGCCGCCGAATCCCAGCGACGTGCTGAGGCTGATCCGCGGCCGGGCGGCGCGGGTGACCCGATCACGTGGTCGAGCTCGCAGGCCGGATCGGGCTCCTCCAGCCCCAGGGTCTGCGGCACCACTCCCTCGCGCCCGGCCATGAGGCACATGACGGCTTCGAGGGCCGCCGCCGCGCCCATCGTGTGGCCGATCGAGGCCTTGATCGAGTTCACCGGGATCTCGGGCGCCCGGCGGCCGAGCACACGTCGTAAGACGTCGGCCTCGATGCGATCGTTGACCAGGGTGCCGGTGCCGTGGGCGCTCACGAACTCGACGTCGGCCGGCGTCAAGCCGGCCTCGTCGAGCGCTGAGCGGATCGCCAGCTCGAGGCCTCGGCCGTTCGCGTCGGGCGCGGCCACGTGCGAGCCGTCGCTGGCGCTGGCGTGCCCGAGGAGCCGTCCGAGCCGCGGCCCGGTCGTCGCGCCTTCGCGGGTCATCAGCACGAGCCCGGCCGCCTCCCCAGGAGCAGCCCGCTGCGCCGCTTGTCAAAGGGCCGCACGCGCTCCCGCGTGAGCGAGCGCAGGGCGTCGAAGCCGCGCATCACGAAACGGCACAGGGCATCGTAGCCCCCGGCGATCACCACGTCGACCACGTCGGCGCGCAGGAGATCGGCGCCGGTGCCGAGCGCGGTCGCGCCGGCCGCGCACGCCGCCCCGACCGTCATCACCGGTCCTCGCGCGCCGAGCCGCCGGGCGAGCGCGTGCGCCGGGCTGTCGTAGAGCGCGTCCACCGCGTGCCGCGCGCGGCCGCCGGGTGCCATGGCGCGCTCGAGCTGCTCCGACGCCGCCGAGCGCCGTGCCGAGCACGACCGCGATCCGTTCCGGCGCGGCGGAAATGGCCGAGCGCGCCAGGAGATCCTCGGCCGCTGCGAGCAAGAGCTGCGTGGCGCGACACCGCACGCGGCGCGCGCCGGGCAGCGGGCGAAGCTTCTTGATCTCGCCGCCGCGCCCGACGCGCAGATCGTCGACCGGGAAGCGCTCGATCATCGAGATCGCGTCGCCGCCCGTCACCAGCCCCGACCAGAAAGCGTCCACGTCGCCGCCGAACGGGGTCACGGCTCCGGCGGCGACCAGGCTGACGGGCTCAGCGCGCAGGCGCGTCACTCCAGGCATCACGGCTCATGAGCCGGTTCATAGTAGCAGCGAGTAGTACATCCGGAACGCCCGGATCGGACCGGGCTCGGTGTCGTAGAGGTTCGTCGCCCAGAACCGCCGAGCGCTCGCTTCCCAGGTCATGATACCCGGACCGTCCGGGTTGTTCGGATCCCACACGATGAACTCGACGCCGCCGTCGAACGGGCGCGATTCGTAGACGATGACGGTGTGGTTCAGCTCCGGCTTCGGCCAGTTGGTCACGAGGAGCTGAACCAAACGCCCCGCGCGCAGCTCGTCGAGGATCTCGTGCGCGACGCCCTCCTGATGCGAGCCGTCGACGCGCAGGATCACACGCCAGTTCGTCCAGTGGACCCAGGTCCAGAATGCGCCGCCGAGGCCCCTCCTTGACGGCGCTCTCCTCGTCGCGGGAGAACTCCCGGAGGTTCGCGTAGCCGGGAACCACGATCCGGTCGTCGAGGGGCAACGCGGCGTCCCGGGCCGGCACCGCCACGATTTGCTTGACCCGCTCGACGTAGCCGGCGTGATCGAGCTTGGGCAAGCTCGGATCGAACCGGGCGAACTGCGTGAACTGGCGCACGCCGCGCGCCAGCACGAAGCAGTAGTGAGCGTAGATGCCGGGCTCGTTGGGGTGCCGCGCGCCGATGAGGTTCGGGAACGCGAACGTGTCGTTCTCGAACGAGAATGCTGGAGTCCGGACCGTCTCCTCGAGGCCGAGCGACGATCCGCCGTTCGAATGCGGCGCGCTCGCGCACGCTGCCGTCACGACCACCAGGCTCACGAGGGCTACGAGGCGCGAGATACCAATGAAATTCAATGCCTTACCCTAAATGGCTGCGTCGCCATTCGTCAAGAAGCGCGTGTTATCCTTCGACCCGGTCGCCCGCATGAGCCGAACGATCGCGGCCCTCTACCGGTTCCTCTACGCCGCCGTCCTCTCGCACCTTCCCGAGCCGGCTGCCGTCGCGCTGGGTCAGAGTCTTCTGCGCGTTTTCCCCTCGACCGACTGGGGTGTTCCGGCTTGACGATCCGAGGCTCGCGACCACCCTCGGCGGGCTACGGCTGGCTAATCCGGTCATCCTGGCGGCGATGTACTACGATCCGGCGATTCTCGGCCGGGCCATGGGGCTGGGCTTCGGGGCGGTCACCGCCAAGTCGATCACGATCCAGGCGCGGCCGGGCCACCCGCAGCCCAACCTCGTCCGGACGAGCACCGACGCCGGGCCGGGTCTGGTGAACTGCAACGGATTTCAGAATCCCGGCCTCGAGCGATTTCGCGCCTCGCTGGCGCCGCTCGCCCACCGGGTGCCGCTGATCGTGAGCGTCGCCGGCGAGACGATCGGCGACTACGTGAAGCTCGTCCAGGAGCTCGGTCCCCTCGGCGAGCTCGTCGAGTTCAACATCTCCTCGCCCAACACGCGTCTCGTGTACGAGTGGAGCCGCAAGCCGGGCGAGCTCGCGACCCTGCTGCGCGAAGTGCGGCGTGCGACGGAGAAGCCGCTCATCGTCAAAGCTCTCCCCGGATTTCGCCGAGACGAACGAGCGGGAGATCATCCCGGCGGCGCTGGACGCGGGGGTGCGGATCGTCAACTACGGCAACACCCGCAAGGTGGTGAACAGCCGGCTCTCGCAGGGCGAAGGCGGGCTCTCCGGCCCCGACATCTTCCCGACGACCCTGGAAAATCTCCGGCGAACGCGCCGCGTCTTCGGCAAGGACTTCGACATCATCGCGACGGGCGGCGTCGATTCACCCGACAAGGCGGCGCAGCTGCTCGACGAGGGCGCGACGGCAGTCGGTTATTTCACCGGATTCGTCACGCGCGGGCCGATTCTGCGCGCGGCTGATCCTCGAGCGACTCGTCGCGAGCCGCTGAGCCACGGCGCTCCGGCGGCACTGAAAATGCTCACAGCTTATCCACTTGTCCACCACTATCCACAGACGACAAAATCGCACGGTCTGACGCGGGCTCACGAGCGCACCGCCGGAATATGACGGTCCATTCGTCCACGGAGAGCACAGCCACGTAGAATCCCGGATTCCACGCGGGTCCGACCCGCGTCGCAGCGTCGCTCACGCCTTTTCGCGGACAAACGAGACCTTGACACTGAATTCACGCCGCTCGTAAGGTTGGCGGGCAATGTCACCTGTTCAGTTCAACGCTGCACTGCGGTCGCTTCGACCGGCGTTCTCTGGAGGTAAGGCACACGATGGACGGCAGTAGTAGGAAGCCACTCGCAAAGGTGGAGGGCCGCCGGCGTCTGCGGCTCCAGCGGCGTGACCGTCGCCTATCGGGGTACGCCGAATCTCGATGACTGGGTGGCGTACATCGTGAACGGAACCCGGTCCAAGAAGCTGATCCTGGCCGACCACTCGTCGGAGCGCAAAGTGAAGTCGCTCCTGTCGCGCCTGCAAACCCTGCCGAAGAAGGAAATCGAGAAGCTCGCCAAGAGCTAGATCACGCCGCGCTCGGCAAGGCTGACGAACCGTCCGCGCCCGATCACCAGGTGATCGTGGATACGCAGGTCGAGGAGACGCGCGCACTCGACCAGCTGGCGGGTGAGCCGGATATCTTCACGGCTCGGCGTGGGGTCGCCGCTCGGATGATTGTGGAGCAGGATCACCGACGCGGCCGACTCGAGGATCGCGGGCTTGAACACGTCCCGCGGGTGCACCGAGGCTCGCCGACAACGTCCCCTGTGAGATCACGCGGTCGTGAAGCAGACCGTTCTGCGCGTCCAGCAGCGCGATCCGGAACACTTCGCGCTTGAGATCTTCCATCAGCGGCCCGTAGGCCGCGTAGACCTCGGCAGGACCCGACAGGGTCACCCGCGCGCCCGGGACCCGCGCCCGGAGGCGCCGGGTCAGCTCGAACGCCGCGACCAGCCGCGCGGCCTTGGCGGGCCCGACGCCTGACAGCTTCGTGAGCTCCGCGACCTCGCGGCCGGCCACGTCGGCCAGCGAGCCGTAGGCGGCCAGCATCTCGCGGGCGACCTCGATCGCGCTCTTGCCCCGAACACCCGAGCCGAGCTGAATGGCGAGCAGCTCCGCGTCGGCGAGCGCCTCGGGCCCGTTCCAGTAGAGCCGCTCGCGCGGGCGGTCCGTCTCGGGCCGAGCGCTCCAGAGCCATGCCACTGTCGTACGCGAGGCCGCGTACGACGGTCAATGCGCGGCTTCTGATACGCCGCTCAGCCGCGGATCGTGATCGTCCGAGGCTCGTCGCCGACGCCGGCGATGTGCACGTGGACCGCGTCGGGCGGCAGCAGCGGCGCGAGCTTGTCCGCCCACTCGATGAGCGTCACCCCTCGCCGCCGACCATCTCGAGAAGCCCGAGGTCCATGAGCTCGGTCATGCTGTCGGTCCGGTAGGCGTCGACGTGGTGGATGGGCACGCGGCCCTTGTACTCGTTGACCAGCACGAAGGTCGGGCTGGTCGCACGGATCGTGGCGCCGAGGCCCCGCACCAGTCCCTGCACGAAGCAGGTCTTGCCCGGCGCCGAGCTCGCCGGTCAGCGCGACGACCGCGCCGGGTCCGAGCGTGCGGCCGAGGCGCTCGCCGGCGGCCTCGGTCGCCTCCGCGCTCGCGCTGACGATCTCAACCGCCGTCGCCACGGAGCCTCTTGAAGGCCTCGGGAAGGGCCGCGATGACGTCCCGCGCGACCAGCGACTCTTCGCCGACGCGCTCGGCGGCGATGTCACCCGCGCTGCCGTGCAGGTACACGCTCGCGCACATCGCCGCCGCGGGCTCCATGCCGCGCGCCAGGCACGCGCCGAGCACGCCGGTGAGCACGTCGCCGGTTCCGCCGCTCGCCATCCCGGGATTCCCGGTCGGATTCACGAAGACGCGTCCGTCGGGCGTGGCGACCACGCTGCGCGCGCCCTTGAGGACGAGATAGACGCGGTGGCGCGTCGCGAACTCGCGGGTGGTCTCGATCCGATCGCGCTGGACCTCGTCCACGCGCGCGCCCAGCATTCGCGCCATCTCCCCGGGTGGGGCGTGAGACAGCGCGCCGGACGGCGCATCGCGCAGCAGGTCGAGGTGGCCGGCGAGCGCGCTCAGGCCGTCGGCGTCGATCACCATGGACTGGCGGAGCTCGCGCGCCAGGCGGCGCACGACCTCGATCGTCTCGCCATCGAGGCCGATCCCCGGCCCGATCGCCACGGCGTCGCGCGAGCCGGCGAGGTCGACGATCGCCTCGCGCGCCTTCAGCGGCGAGCGTGCGCGCGGAGGTCTCCGGCAGCGGCTCGGTCATCGCTTCGAGCACGAGGCTCGCGACAATCGGCTGCTGGCTCACCGGTGTCGCCACCGTGACGAGCCCGACGCCGCTGCGCATCGCCGCCATCGCTCCGAGCGCCGCCGCGCCGGTCTTGCCGAGCGAGCCCGCCACCAGGAGCAGGTGGCCGTAGGTCCCCTTGTGTCCCGCGCGCGGCCGCCGCGGGAAGTAGCGGGCGACGTCATCCGGCTCGAGCAGGAACGTCGTGACGTCGCGCGTCACCTCGTGGTCGGGGACGCCGATCGGGACCACCGTCACCCGCCCGGCCATCTCGTCGCCGGGTGACGTCACCAGCCCGCGCTTGAGCCCGGCGAACGTCAGGGTCATCGCGGCTCGAATCACCGCACCGGCGTGCGCGCCGGTGTTCGCCGAGAGCCCCGAGGGAATGTCGAGAGCGACGACGGGTCGGCCGCTGGCGTTGATCAGCTCGATCGCCCGCGCGACCTTGCCTTCCGGCACGCCTCGGGATCCCGTTCCGAGGAGCGCGTCGACGACGAGGTGCGCGCGGGCGAGGACGTCGGCCGAGGCGCGGTCGTCGGTGAAGGGCCGGGGCCGGATCCCGGCGCGCCGGAGCTCTTCGAGCTTACGTCCGGCGTCGCCCCGACATCGGCCGCCGCGGAGACCAGCAGCACCGTCGGGCGCGCGCCGTGGCGCTTGAGCCAGCGGGCCGCGACGAAGCCGTCACCGCCGTTGCCTCCCTTGCCGCAGACGATCGCGACTCTCGCCCGCGGCGCGGAGCGCCCAGCGCCGGGAGCGCGGCGACGATCGCCTCGGCGGCGCCGCGGCCGGCGTTTTCCATGAGGGTGGCGCCCGGGATACCGAGCTCGATGATCGCCCGCTGATCGAGCCGCCGCATGTCCTCGGCGGTGAAGACGCCCAGCACGGTTATCTCCCGGCGGGAAGCGGGATCGCCTGGACGAGGAAGTCGGCGAGGATGGCCACGTAGATCTCGCGCCAGTCGGTGCGCGCGGCCTTGGGCAGCTCGACGTGCAGCGCGCGCTTCGTCACGCTCAAGATGCCGTCGCGCTTGGCGCTCGACGCGGCGTAGCGCAAGGTGTTGGCCGGCTCGACGAAGATCTCCAGGCGCGGCGCCTCCCGATTCGCGCGCAGGTGGGCATCGCGAATCAGCTCCAGGAGTGTCCGGAGCCGCAAGGCCTCGTCCCGATCGACGCCCACCGTCGCGATCTCGATCCGCTCGGCGACCTCGCGGTGGTTGTTGCCGTGGATCTCGACGTAGAAGATCAGCGGCCCCTGAGCCACCTCACGAACCTGGTGCTCATAGGCCCGGTACACCTGGCGGGCGCCTTCGCTGGCGACGTCTTCGGATGCCGGACGGCCGGGCGTGCCCTCGAAGGGCCGGTTGACCTGATAGCGCCTGTCGGGGCTCTCGCGGGAGTCGAGCTCGAGGTTGAAGCCGGTGGCGACGACGACGCCGAACCCGGTGAGCCGCCCGAGCTCTGTCGGCGATCTCGCCGGTCCGCGCGTCCGGAGGTGCCGTGCGGCGCCGCGATCACCAGACCCGGCCGTCCACGCTGCGCCGAGATCTTCCCCGGCAGACCATCGAAGTCCGGACGTGCGCTCCCGGAGGCCGCGCAGCCGGATACGACGAACGATCCGAGCGCCAAGCTAGTCGCCCACCAGAATCGCCTGCGCGAGCGCATAGTCCCCATCGTGGGTCAGCGAGAGCAGGATCCGGCTGCCGCCCATGACCAGGCCGATCTCCTGGCGCGTCCGGACAGGACGAGGGTCGGCGCTTCCTCACGCTCGCGACGGACCTCGAGCTCGCGCCAGCGCACGCCCATCTGGAGCCCGGTACCCAGCGCCTTGAACCCCGCCTCCTTCGCGGCGAACCGTGCCGCGAAGTGAGGCGCCGGATCGCGGCGAGCACGACAGTAAATGATTTCGTCGTCCGTGAACACACGCTCGACGAAGCGATCCTGCCAGCGATCGATCGTCGTGCGCATCCTGGGGATACTGACGAGATCGACGCCGAGTCCGGTGATCCTCACTGGTCGCCGATGTGCGTGCGGATGAGCCCGGCGAGCCTCGTCGGCCATCGCCTGGATGCGAGCGCCGTCGGCGCCCTCGATCATCACCCGCGCGAGCGACTCGGTGCCGGAATACCTGATGAGGACCCGGCCCCTGCCGCCCATCTCCTGCTCGAACGCCTCCCGCCGCTCGCCGACCCCGTCGAGGGAGTCGATCGGCGGCTTGGACCGCACGGGAACGTTGATGAGCACCTGGGGGAACTTGGTGAGGCAGGCCGCCAGCGCCGCCAGAGGCTCGCCGGTCTCGACGGCCACGCTGAGCAGGGCGAGGGCGGAGAGGATGCCGTCCCCGTCGGCGCGTGGTCGAGGAACAGGAGATGGCCGGACTGCTCGCCGCCGAGATTCGCGCCGAGCCGCTGCATCTCCTCGGACACGTAGCGGTCGCCGACCTGCGTCTTGACCACGCGGATCCCGCCGGCCTCGAGGGCCTGGTCGAGGCCGAGGTTGGCCATGACCGTGGTCACGACGATGTTCTGCTTCAGACGCTGGCGCGAGGCCATGTGCCGCCCGGCGATCGCGAGCGCGTAGTCACCGTCGCGGATCTCGCCGGCGTGGTCGACCGAGATGAGCCGGTCGCCGTCGCCGTCGAACGCGAATCCGATCGACGCTCCGCCGGCGCGCACCTTCTTCTGGAGCTTCGGGATGGAGCGCGCCGAAGCCGGCGTTGATGTTGATGCCGTCCGGCCGCGCGCCGATGGTCAGCACCCGGGCACCGAGCCGGCGGAACACGCGGGGCGCCACGCGGTAGGTCGCGCCGTGGGCGCAGTCGAGCGCGATCGTGACCGTGCTCAGATCGAGCGGAAAGCAGCTGCACAGGAACTCGACGTACTCGCTCGGCCTGGTCGTAGTCGACGAGCTCGCCTGATCTCGCGCCGCGCGCGCGGGGCGCGCGATCCGGAGCGGCGAGTCGCTGCTCGATCTCGGCCTCCCACGCGTCCGGGAACTTGGTGCCTTCCGAGGAGAACAGCTTGATGCCGTTGTCCGCGAAGGGGTTGTGCGGAGGCGCTGGAGCACGATGCCCCCGTGAGCCTCGAGAGCGCCGCGTCAGCAGCGCGATCCCCGGTGTCGGGCAGCACACCGACAGAAAAGCAATCGGCACCGGAGGATAGCGCCCCGGAGATCAGGGCCGTCTCGAGGAGCGGACCCGAGCGCCGCGTGTCGCGACCGATCACGATCCGGGCGTGACTGACGCCGTGGTCGACCTGGAGGTCGCGACGAGCTGGCGGCCCACGCGAAACGCCAGCTCCGGGGTCAGGGCTCTTCGTTCGCGACACCGCGGATACCGTCCGTACCGAACAGACGCGTCATCGAGAGCTCATTTCCTGGACTCGCCTCACACGGCGGGACACTCCGTCCATTATAGGGCGGCCCCTGCCCGCCGAATGCGTTCGACGACGCGGACAGCGTCGTGCGTTTCGGTCACGTCGTGGGCGCGGGATGAGGAGGCGCCGTTCCACACCGCCACCGCTGTCGCGGCCAGCGACGCGCGCCAGCCGGTCCTCGGTTGCCGGGCGGCCTATGATCGCGCCGAGAAAAGACTTTCTCGACACACCCACGCAGAGCGGGCGCCCCAGACCTTGAGAGCTCGCCGAGGCCCGCAAGCACCGTTGCATCCCATTCGTCCCATGCGATCCCTTCTGCCTCTGAAGAACCCGATTCCGGGATCGAGAACAACCTGCTCGTCAGAAATCCCTGCGTCGCTGGCACGTTGCAGCGCCTGGTTGAGAAGCGACTTCACCACCGACACGGGCGGCAAGCCGGACGGCGCACCCGTGGGAAAGGCCATCAGGATGGCGCCGGCGCGACGCTCGTAGACCAGGGTCGCGACCTCCGGGTCGCGGAGGCCGGAGACATCGTTGATGATGCGCGCCCCGGCGTTCAGCGCGGCACGTGCCGGTCCGGGGCGGGTCGTATCGGCCGAGATCGGCACGGGCACCTTCGCCGCCAAGGTCCCCACCGCCCGGGCCAGGCGCTCCCGCTCGTCACGGTCGCTGACCGTCGCGCTGCCGTAGGGCGCCGTGGAGCGCGCACCGACATCGATCAGGGTGGCGCCCGCGTCGACCATGGTGAGCGCGGCCGCGAGAAGATCCGCGCCTTCAGTGTGGACGGAACCGCGGTGAAAGGACTCGGGACTCACGTTGAGAGCGCCCATGACGGCCACCGGGACACCACGACCGAGGGCGACTCCAGCAAGGAGGGCTCGATGGGTCATCGAGCCGCGGCGCCTCTATGCGGGCGCGCCGGCTTCCTGAAGGGGGCGCGTACGCAGGATGCGGGCGATCTCCTCACCGTCGAGGGTCTCCCGCTCCAGCAGGGCGCGCGCGAGCGCGTGCAGCTTCTCGATGTTGTCCTGGAGGATTTGCTTGGCGCGGCCCGCAGCCTCCAGAACGATCCGCTTGATTTCCGAATCGATCACAAGGGCGGTGTCTTCGCTGTAATCCTTCGCCCGGGCGACCTCGCGGCCGAGGAAGATGTGTTCCTCGTTCTTGCCGAAGGTCGAGGGGCCCGAGTTTGCTCGGACATGCCCCACTCGCAGACCATCTTGCGCGCCATCTCGGTGGCCTTCTCGAGGTCATCGCCCGGCGCCGGTGGTGATGCTGGTTCAGCACGATCTCCTCCGCGGCCCGGCCGCCGAGCAGGATCGTGATGCGGTTGACGAGGTAGTCCCTCGAGTAGTTGTACTTGTCGTCGAGCGGCAGCTGCTGGGTGAGCCCGAGGGCCCGGCCGCGCGGGATGATCGTGACCTTGTGGACGGGATCGGTGCCGGGCAGGAAGTCGGCGACCAGCGTGTGGCCCGCCTCGTGATAGGCGATCGTCCGCTTCTCGGCGTCGCTGATGATCATCGAGCGCCGCTCGACGCCCATCAGGACCTTGTCCTTGGCGTTCTCGAAGTCCGTCATCTCGACGAACTTCTTGTTCTGTCCGCGCGGCGAGGAGCGCCGCCTCGTTGACGAGGTTCGCGAGGTCGGCCCCCGAGAAGCCGGGAGTGCCCGCGCGCGAGCACCTTCAGCTCGACGTTCGGGCGCCAGCGGGATCCGGCGGGCGTGGACCCGGAGGATCTCCTCGCGCCCCTTGACGTCGGGCCGCGGCACCACGACCTGGCGGTCGAAGCGGCCCGGCCGGAGCAGCGCCGGGTCGAGCACGTCGGGCCGGTTGGTGGCGGCGATCAGGATGACGCCGTCGTTGGTCTCGAAGCCGTCCATCTCGACGAGGAGCTGGTTCAGCGTCTGCTCGCGCTCGTCGTGCCCGCCGCCGAGGCCGGCGCCGCGGTGGCGGCCGACCGCGTCGATCTCGTCCATGAAGATGATGCAGGGCGCGTGCTTCTTGCCCTGCTCGAACAGGTCGCGGACCCGGGAGGCGCCGACGCCGACGAACATCTCGACGAAGTCCGACCCGGAGATCGAGAAGAACGGGCACGTTCGCCTCGCCGGCGATCGCCTTGGCGAGGAGCGTCTTGCCGGTGCCGGGCGGGCCGACCAGGAGGACGCCCTTCGGGATCTTGCCGCCGAGCTTCTGGAACTTCTGGGGATCCTGCAGGAACTCGATGATCTCGCGGAGCTCTTCCTTGGCCTCGTCGACGCCGGCGACGTCCTGAAAGGTGACCTTGTTCTGCTTCTCCGAGATGCAGGCGCGCTCGCGCCTTGCCGAAGCGAGAGCGCCTTGGCGCCCACGCCCTGCATCTGGCGCATGAAGAAGATCCAGACGCCGATGAACAGCAGCATCGGCACCCACTGCAGGAAGATCGCAGTACCACGGGTTCGCGTCGGGCGGCTTGACGGCGATGCTGCACGCCGCGGTCCCGGAGCGTCTTGACCAGATCGGGGTACGTCGACGATGTAGGTGCGCTGGGTCTGCGCCGCCGTCCTTGAGCGAGTAGGTCACCAGGTTGCCGCGGATGACCACGGACTCGACCCGGCCCTGCTCGACGGCCTTGAGGAACTCCGAGAAGTTCGGCTGTTCCTGGCCGTTCTGCTGCGCGCCCTGGAAGACCGTGAACAGGAGGATCACGATGAGGCCGATGACCATCCAGAGGGCGAGGTTCTTGTAGACCTGATTCATACCGGCCTGCCAGTATAGCACCGCGCGTACAACGATGGAGCGATCGCGTCAGATCCCGTCCAGCGTCGCGACGTACGGCAGATTGCGGTAGAGCGCCGCCGTAGTCGAGAGCCATAGCCGACCACGTACGACGTTGGGGATCGCTGAACCCGACGTAGTCGATGGCACCTTCGACCTCCCGCCGGCTCGGTCTTGTCGAGGAGCACGCACGACCCGGACGCTGCGCGGCCCGACGGCGCCTCGAGCTTGCGCTTGAGCGCCGCCAGGGTCATGCCCGGTGTCGACGATGTCGTCGACGATGAGCACGTGCCGGTCCTCGCGATGTCGATGCTCAGGTCGGTGACGAGCCGCACCGAGCCCGACGACGTCGTCCCCGAGCCGTAGCTCGATAGCGCGCGACGAAATCCGATGGTGAGTCGATGGGTATCGCGCGCATGAGGTCGGCGACGAAGAGGAATCGCGCCCTGGAGCACGCCGACCAGCACGGGATTCTGTCGCGGCGTAGTCGCGCGCGATCGCACGCGCCGAGCTCTGGCGACGCGCGCGCACGATCTCCTTCGGTGACGCAGCGATGTCGGCCTGGCGCGCCGGGCATCCTACCGCGCGTGGTGACGATAGCGCCGCGAGCTTGCGGTCGCTCGCGACGATCTGGTCCGCGGTCAGCCTGAGCGGCGTCGCGCGTGGCGAAGGAACCGACCCGCACGCGGTAGCGCACGCTGCCGCTCGCGTCGACTCTCGGCGACGTACGCCTCGTGGCCGGCGGCGACTGACCGTGCTGCGCAGCGCCTCGGCCGGCTCACGCGCCCTGTAGGCGCCCACCTGGATCGTGAAGCGCGCGCGGGGCTCGACGCCGCGGGCGGAGGCTTCGGGCAGAGCCGCGCGCTCAGGCTTCGCCGCCTCGACATTCGCCGGCTTCGTCGCGTCTTGTCGGCCGCGCCGTCGGGCTTCGCTCGGGCATTTCGGCGGCGGGAGGCGCGGTGCAGCGGCGCGGTCAGATCCTGATAGAAGGTCAGGGCCGGAGCCCGGCTCGGCGGGCGCGCGTCTGTCGCCGGCGCGTCGCTTTGTCTCCCGCGCGCGCCGGCGACGCGCTCTTCTCGGCCGTGGTGCTCTGCGCGGGCAGGCGTCCGCGGCCAGAACCGCCCGGCCAGTCGACGCCCAGCATGAACGTCGCGCCGAGGACTCCGAGGCAGCCCACTACGAACGAGCATCGAGGCGAGCCGACCCGGCTGACCTTGCGCCGGCCGCGTCCGCCCGCATCACATGCGTCTCCGGCGCGCTCACGCCCAGGAGGTCGAGGCCGTTCCGGACCACCGGTCCCGACCGCGGCGCAGAGCGCCAGACGCGCGCAGCATCAGACGCGCGATCATCCTGGATCACGCGGTGGTTCTGTAGTACCAGGCGTGGAACTCGGACGCGAGCTGCTGCAGCCAGTAGGCGACGCGGTGCGGCTCGAGCGCGCCGCGCCGCGCCCGCCGACGAGCTCGGGAAACTGCAGGAGGCGCTTGATCAGCGCCAGCTCCGCCGGGCTCGACGAGCGGGCTCGTGTCGATGTCGGCCAGACGCGGAACGGCGATCCCCTGCTCCGCCGCCTGGCGCGAAGATCGAGCGAATGCGCGCGTGCGCGTACTGGACGTAGTAGACGGGGTTGTCGGCTCGACTGGCGAGTCGCCACGGCCAGGTCGAACTCGAGCGGGCTGTCGTGGCGGCGCGTGAGGAACGTGAAGCGCGCCGCGTCGCGGCCGACCTCCTCGAGCAATTCCTCCATCAGGACGAACTCGCCGCGCCGCTTCGACATGCGCACGGGCTGGCCGTCGCGCAGCAGGGTCACCAGCTGGACGATCATCACCTCGAACGCCTCGGGCGGATGGCCGAGCGCCTGCATCGCGGCCTTCATCCGCGCCGACGTATCCGTGGTGGTCGGGCCGAGCAGATTGATCAAGCGATCGGCGGCGGCGAACTTCACGTGCTGGTGATAGGCGATGTCCACCGCGAAGTAGGTCGGCTCGCCGCTCGAGCGCCGGAGCACCCGATCCTTGTCGTCGCCCACCTCTTCGCGCGGACGAGCGGAACCAGAGCGCGCCGTCCTGCTCGTAGCTCAGCCGCGCGCCGCGAACTCCTCGAGCACTTTCTCGGGCAGGTGCCGGTCGCGCACGTCGCGCTGCTCGGAGGACCAGACGTCGAACTCGACGCCGTACTCGCGCAGGATCCGGCGCTGCGCCTCGACCATGTGCGTCGACCGCGTAGCGCCCGAAGTGCTCGATGCGCTCGCGCTCGGACGCACCGCTCATCACGCTTCCGCCCTCGGCGCGATAGGTCTTCGGCGAGATCGACGAGGTACTCACCGGGATAGCCGTTCTCCGGCAGCGGCGCCGATTCGCCGAACTCCTGCCGCACGCGCGCCTCGAACGAGCGCGGCGAGCGCCTCGAACTGATTGCCCGCGTCGTTGACGTAGAACTCGGTCGTGACGGCGGCGCCCTGCGAGCGCAGCAGACGCGCGAGCGCATCGCCGATCGCCGCCGCGCGCGCGTTGACGATCACGAGCGGGCCGGTCGGATTCGCGGAGACGAACTCGAGTCTGATGCGGCGACCCGCCTGGCTCTCCCGCGCCCGTAGCTCGGCGCCGGCGGCGAGAATCTCGCGAAGCGCTCCGGCGCACCAGGCCGGTGCCAGAAACACGTTGAGGAAGCCGGGGCCCGCGACCTCGAGCTTGCTCGACCTCGGCCATGCGGCGGGAAGTTCTTCGACGATGAGATCGGCGATCTGTCGGGGCGGGCGCTTCGCCGCGCGCGCGAGGACCATCGGAGCGTTGGTGGCGTAGTCACCGTGCTCCGCCTGACGCGGAACCTCCCACGCACATTCCTCGGGCTCGGGCAGTCCGGCCTTCGCGAGGGCCGCCCGCACCCCACTCGTCAACCGATCGGTCAGTTGCACCTGCGCATCAGGGTACCTGCGTAGCGCCGCGTCGTGATGAAGAAAATCGGGTCGTCGCACGAGCGATACCGAGATTCGATCGCCGCTTCCGTCGGCGCGTCGCGCCGGCGACGAGCGCGCCGCTTGGCAGGAGCTCGGCGACGTGATATCGACCGACCTCGAAGCCATGGGGAGCGCACTCCCGGTCCGACGGAGATCCACGCGCAGCGTTCGTCGCCTCGACTGTGCTCCGTCGCCGGTGCCTCGGCCGTGCTCTGGGTGGCTTCGCAGGCCGTCGCCCAGCCGCCGGCGCAGGAGCCGAGCGCCGAGGCCTCGAAGGGCGACGAGCCCGCGCGTCTGCCCGAAGTGATCGTGACCGCGCCCTCACGCCTGCCGGGTGATCCTCTGCCCTTGTCACGAGTCCCGGCGACCGTCGACATCGTGCCCGGCGACCGGCTCCGCGGCACCGGCGCGGTCACGCTCCAGGAGACGCTGGCGCGGCTGCCGGGGTGAACCTGACCGACCAGCAGGGCAACTCGTGGCAGATGGATCTCTCGTTCCGCGGGTTCCGGTCCTCGTCCGTCACCGGCGAATCGCAGGGGCTGAGCGTCTTCGTCGACGGAGTGCGGGTCAACGAACCCACGGTCGAGGAGATCAACTTCGATCTCCTACCTCTCGACGACATCGATCGGATCGAGGTGATTCGCGGCCCGGCGGCCGGATTCGGCCGCAACACGCTCGGCGGCGTCATCAACATCGTCACGCGCCGGGGCGCGGCCGGATACGAGATCGTCCCCGAGATCGAGGGCGGGAGCTTCGGGCGCCAGAAATACCGGCTGCAGGCCGGCGGAGCGTCCGGCCCGTTCGACGCGTACGTGGCCGGCTCTGTTCTTCAAAGAGGAAGGCTGGCGCGACGAGTCCGCGTCGCGCGTCGCCAAGTTCTTCGGCAAGGTCGGCCTGAAGTACGGAGGAACCGACGCGGTGCTCCGTACCAGCGCGCCGACAACCGCATCGAGCAGCCGGGCTCGCTACCCTACCCGGACCTCCGGCGCGACCCACCCAGAACTACACCGGCGGTGATTTCTTCAAGCCGACGATGAACCTGGTGAACCTCAGCGTTCGTCACTCGATTTCGCCCGAGCTCGCCAGTGTCGATGACCGGCTTCGGGCGCTGGCTCGACGCCGAGCAGTTCAATGTCAACCAGATCGGCGCCAACACCCGCTCGTTCGTCGGCACGACGTCGGCGGGTGGGACCATCCAGCTCGGCTACGACCGCACGGTCTTCGGCCGGGCCAACCACCTCGTGGCCGGCGTCGAGTATGCGCATTCCGACGTTCGGCCTGCGCGTCTTCGAGGAGACGATGGGAGAGCGCGGTCTCGAGTCGCTGATCTCGGACAATCAGAACGCGGTCGGCGCGCGTACGCGCAGGACACCGTGGACATCGTGAAGGATCTGCTGCGACCGGGCGATCGGCTCGTGATGACCGTCGCGGTCCGCTGGGACTGGCTCCGACACGACATCGACGATCGGAGCCCGCCCAGCGCTCCAGCCGAATGCATCGGGCATCAGCACCTTCAGCCGCCCCAACCCGATGATCGGCTTCAACCACAACCTCTCGCGCGACTGGGGTTCTACTTCAACTACGCCGAAGGCTTTCGGCGCCGGCGTTTCTCGAGCTCACGTGCTCGGGGCCCGGCTCGATCTGTCCGGGGCTCCAGGCGGGCGTGGCCCCCGACCCACCTCTGCGGGCGGTCACGGCCCGCAACTACGAGGTCGGCCTCCGCGCCCGGCCCACACCGTGGCTCGACACGGAGCTCGCGCTGTACCGCACCGACGTCTTCGACGACATCTACTCCGTCTCGCCGACCGGCACGACTGAGTCTTCTTCCAGGAACGTGGGTGACACTGCGGCGGCAGGGCATCGAGGTCTCGCTCGGCGTCAGACCGTTCGAGGATCTCGAGGCCCGGCTGAGCTACGCCTACACGGACGCGACGTTCCAGGACAACCTCCTGCTGGCGACGCCTTCGCCTGACTCCGGGATGCGCCGCCTCACCGTGCACCCAGCTCGTCCGCAGCGGTAACGAGTACCCTCTGGTGCCTCGCCAGCGGATCAGCGCCCGCGTCGACTACCGCCTGACCACCTGGCTCAGCCTCTGGCTCGGCGCCGCCTACGTCGGATCGTAACGCCTGCGCGGCGATGAGGCCAACGTCGAGCGGACGCTCACCGATTACGTCGTCGTCAACATGCCGGGCTTCGCGCGGCGTGGAAGGGCTTCACCGGGTTCGTGACGATCGAACACATCTCCTGAACAACGAGTACGAAACATTCAGGACTTTCGCGCCGAACGCCAAGCGCCGCGGGAGCGCCCGTCGAGAGCTTTCTGAGCGCCGGCGGCGCCGATCAACGTGCTGGCTGGGTCGCCTACAAGTTCTAGCGCGCGACTGCCAGAAGTCGTCCACCCAAACAATAGGCGGCGATCAGCGCGACGAGGCCGATGGCGACCGCGGCACGCAGCACCTTCACGGAACGCTCGATGTCGACGGCGGCCGGCAGCGCGCCGGCGCCGAGCCGGTACGTCCCGGGCTTCGAGGAGCACGCCGAGCGCGCCCGCCATCGCGGACATGGTCCAGCCCGGCGTTCGGGCTCGCCGTCCGACGGCGATCGCGCCGCAGCGCTGCGAGGGCACCGCTCGCGCTCTCACCGGCCAGGGCGGCCGCCGCGACGACGCTCAGACCGGCCAGCCGCGCCGGAATCAGATTCAGGAGGTCGTCGAGCCGCGCCGCGACCTTGCCGAAGTATTCGAGTGGGCCCACGCGATAGCCGAACATCGCGTCCGCGGTGTTGATCGCGCGATAGACCGCCGCACCCGCGAGCCCTCCGGCGAGAAACCACAGCGCCGGCGCGACGAGGCTGTCGGTCAGGTTCTCGGCGACGGACTCGATGGTGGCCGAGGCGACATGCCCTCGTCGAGCTCCTCGGTGGGGCGGCTCACCAGGTGATATCCGACCGCTCGGCGAGCGGCGACGAGATCGCCGCGGCCGAGCTCCCGCCACTTCACGCGCGGCGCCGGCGAGTCCGCGGACGGAGAGCAGGCACGTGAGCGCGAGGGCCTCGACAACCAGCCCGGCGAATCCGAGGCGAGCGGCGAGCGCCGCCACCGCCATTGCGGCGACACTCGCCAGGCCGGCGACGCCGAGAGTGAGCGCGGCGCCGCCGGACGAGGAGCGCCGCCGGCGAGCTGCTGGCACAGACGGACCCGGCCCGCGGCGAGGAGCCGGCCGAGCCACGCGACGGGATGGTAGCGGTTGGGCGGATCGCCGAAGGCCAGATCGATCGCGAGAGCCAGGAGCAGAACGAGAGGCTTCGCGACTTCCGGGCTCAGGACCTGGGAAATGAGAGCCCCACGAGCTTGGCCAGGGCTCCGAGGTCCACCGCGCGCGCACACGGCATCGGCGAGGTGCTCGTATCGGTCGCCGGCCGGCGTGCCCCACCGTGGATCGGCCGCGATCGCCTTCCCGCGCGGCGAGCGATCTCAAGAATGCGCGACGCAGCGAGTCGTTCGCGAAGAGACCGTGAAGGTAGGTGCCGACCACGTTGCCGGCCGCGCTCACGGCGCCGTCGGCGTCGTGGACCGCGCGATCGCCCCGCTCCACGATCGTGAACGGCGTCGGCGAGCTCGCGCTCGTTCGACCCGCGTGGATCTCGTAGGCGACGACCTCGCTGCCGGCGGCTCCGGCGAACGGCCCCGACGTCCGGCCACCCGAGCTCGAACACGGACGGTCGTCTTGCTGGGCTCGAATGTCGTGACGACCGGCAACAATCCGAGGCCTCGCGTCGAGCGCGCGTCGGACTCGACGTGATCCGGGTCGTGCACGGCTTCGCCGAGCATCTGGTAGCCCCCGCACACGCCGACGATCGGCCGCCCGTCCGCCGCCGCGCGCCGGATCGACTGCGCCAGCCCGGTGGCGATGAGCCACTGCAGGTCGGCGACGGTGCCCTTGCTGCCCGGCAACACGATGACGTCGGCGCCGCGGATCTCGTCGGCGTCGCGCACGAAGCGCACGTGAACGCCGGGCTCGTCGCGAGCGGCTCGAAGTCGTCGAAGTTCGAGATGAGCGGCAGGCGGACGACCGCGACGTCGAGCGCGCCGGGCGCGCCCCAGCGCGACGGCTCGTCCAGATCGAGCGAGTCCTCGGAGGGCACGAGCCGCGCTTCGAGATAGGGCACGACGCCGAGCACCGGCACCCCGGCGCGCGCGCTGAGCTCGGCAAGCCCGGGGTCAGTACGGTCGCGTCGCCCCGGAATCGGTTGACGATGAGGCCGCCGACCCGCGCGCGGTCATCGGGATCGAGCAGACTCAGCGTGCCGAGCAGGGCGGCGAACACGCCGCCGCGATCGATGTCGCCGACGAGCAGCACCGGCGCGTCCGCCATGCGCGCGATCGTCATGTTGACGATGTCGCTGTCGCGCAGGTTGATCTCGGCCGGGCTCCCGGCGCCCTCGATGATCACCAGGTCCCATGCGCTGTCGAAGCCGGGCGAGACTCTCGGCGACGATCGGCAGAAGCTCCGCCTGCATGCGCTGGTACTCGCGCCACGTGACGCTCGTGACCGCGCGGCCGCGCACGACGACCTGCGACCGGTAGCCGGTCTCGGGCTTGAGCAGGATCGGGTTCATGTCGACGGTCGGCTCGATGCCGGCGGCGGCCGCCTGCGCGGCCTGCGCGCGCCCGATCTCGCCGCCCTCGCGCGTGACGGCCGCGTTCAGCGACATGTTCTGCGACTTGAACGGCGCGACCCGGTAGCCGGCGCGCGCGAAGATCCGGACAGAAGGCCGCGGCGAGCAGGCTCTTGCCGACGCCGGAGGCGGTGCCCTGGACCATGAGACACGGCGCCGCCGTGCTCATCGCCCGAAGCGGACGCTCAGCCCGGCGCGGAACGCGTAGTCGGGGCCCGGTCCGGCGAGAGACGTCTGCACCGCCGCGTCGAGCGCGAGCGTCGGGGTCAGCAGGAACTCGAGACCCGCGTCGAAGCCGACGGAGCTCCGCGCCCGGCGCTCGGCGGCCGAGGAGGCGAAGACTTCCGCGTAGGCGGACCATCGCTCGCCGAGGTCGTGGCTGAGCGCGGCAGAGGCGACCCCTGGGCCAGATAGCCGCTGGGACGCTGCGCCAGCGCGTTGACGCCGAGATTCGCGTCCAGGCTGAATCCGCCGGGCAGCGTGAAGCTCGCGAGACCGGTGAGACCGAAATCCGGCACGTTGGTCCCGTGCGGGGCGTGGGCGGTGGGAAATTTGACGATCGGGAGGAGACCGAGCGAGGGCCACCAGCGGCCCTCGCGGCCGTCGAAGAAGCGGTACTTCGCCTCGAGAGAGACCTCTCCCCAGCCGGTGTCGTCCTGCGGGCCTCTCAGCACGACGACGGGCTCGACGTCGAGCCTGAACTCCAGGTGCTCCGTGATCCCGGCCCGCGAGGTGACGTCGAGCGTGAGCTGCCGCTCGGCGGGACTACCGCCGATGCTCGTCCGCGAATACTCGACCCCGCCTCGATCTGCACGGCGCCCGGCTGGACGATGTACGTGCTGGTCGAGACGCTGGGACGATCGGTCTGGATGGCCCTGAGTCGGCCGCCGGCGCGGCGGACGCGGTCAAGATCACGGCCCAGCACGCTGTGCCGAGGCTCCACGCCGCGGCCCGCACCTGGTCAGTCGCCCGCGTATCGGCGCCGGAGCTCCCGCCAGAGCTCCGTCTTCTCCCAGCGGGGTTCCCGGAGGCGCTGCCACTTCTCGTCGAAGTGAGGATTCGGGAACAGGACCGTGACCATCTGCTCGCCCCGGCCGTTCCAGAGCCGGAGGCCCCACGTCGCGGGCGCGCACGAGCCGCCCTCGGTCTTGAAGAACGCGGCCCGGGCCACGCGCCGGATGCGCGCGAGCTCGGCGCTGCGGGTGCCGCGATGATCGTTGACGCAGAGGTGGAAGTGCCAGGCGCCCGTGTCGACGGTCAGATAGCCGTCGAGCATCGTGACCTTCGGCGGAGTGGCGAACTGGATCTCGTACGCCGCGCCCTCGATCAGCGGCCCCACCGTGAGCTCGGCCCAGTGCTCGGTGAAGAGCTGAACGAGCAAACGCTCGACACCGTCGCCCTCGACAGCCATGTCGTGATACTCGGTCGTCGTTCCATCGAGGCCGTGCTCGATCGCCGGCGCCGCGTTTCGCCGCATAGGTGAGCATACTACTGCAGGTCTTATTGCAGGTCGAAGACCACCGGCAGACGAACTCTCAGCGGCCGGGGCTTGAGACCGCTGGGAAACGGCTGCGGCTCGAGGCTCCTCACGGCTTCCAGCGCGGCCTCGTCGAGCAGAGGATGCGACGACGAGCCCGTGACGGAGACATCGCCGATCGCGCCATCCGACTTGATGAAGATCTCCAGGTAGACGGTGCCCGTCAGTCCTCGGCTACGCGCGGGCGGCGGATAGCGGAGCGCATCCAGGATGCGGCGTCTCACCCCGGCCAGATAGCTCCCGTATTCGGCTCCCGGCGCCCCGCCCGCTTGCCCACCCGACGCCAGCGCCGTCCCGCCACCCGCCCCGCCGGGGCCGGCTCCTGACGTACCAGGACCCGGCGCGGCTCGACCACCACCGCCCGGCTCGGACGTCGACGCGACTCGCTCACCGGAGCGCTGCCCGCATTCTCGCGCGGGGCGCCGGGCGACGGGCTCGGTGCGACGTCGGGCGGGACCTCACGCGCGGGCACGATGGCGACCGCGGGCTCGGGTTGACGCGCCTCCTGATGTCGCCGGCTGCGCCTCTTCGCGCTCGCGCACGGGCGCCGGCTCGGGCGGCGCGGAGAGGCGTGACGGGCGACGACACGGCCGGAGCGGGGCGGGCGACCGTGCCGGCCCGGACCGGCCGCCATCACGCCCAGCCGGGCGAGCCGACCCGGCCGAGACTCGCTTCGCCTCGCCGCCGCCCGCGGCAGATCCCGCCGCGGCGACTGGAGCTGCGCGCTCTTCGAGCGCCTCCAGGTCGACGAAGAGGACACTCGGGTGCGATTCGCCGGAGGTGAGGACAAAGAGCAGAGCGACCGCGCCGCCGTGCGCCGCGATCGAGGCGAGCAAGGTCGCCGCCGGCAGGCGCACCATCACAGATGCTCTTCCATCCAGCGCTGGATCCCGACCTCCAGCGCGTCGTGGGCCGCGCGCGCGACCACCCAGCCGAAGTCGCTGATCGGTCCGCCGAACCGGCACCGTGGCCCGCGTCCGGTGGCCGCGACGACGACCGAGTCGGTCGACGTGCCGCTCGCGACGCGGCCGTCCTCGCACCGAAGGTCCACCGACGCGAGCAGCGATGCCTTGACCTCGGTCACCGTCATCACCGCGTTGACGAGCGCTGCGGCCTCGGGGTCGCCGTCCACGACGACGATCGAGTTGATCGTCGTCGGCGCCCACACGCCGACGGGCGTCCGGCCCGCCGCGATTCGGTTCGACAGACCGACCGTCACGACCGCGAGGGCGGTCAATCCGGACCCGCTGGCTTCGGCGACGACCGCTTTCTCCGTCCACGCCGAGGTGAGCAGGCCGATCCAGGGGCCGCGGATCTCTCGCCGCTCGACGAATCGCGGCAGCAAGCCGTCCGTCTCCGCCTCCGGGATGTTCTTGCGGACGTGCAGGTTCACGATCGCGCGGGCCGTGGTGAATCCACCGCCGACGAACGCCGAGGACAGGATCGTCAACGGCTCGCGCGCCGTGACGACGACCGCCTCGCGATCGACCGCGACCTCGATTCCATCGATCATTCGCGCTCGCACCTTCCTGCTGTCGCCATTCGAAGTCTTGGTTGCGCCGGGCCGGCGGCACGCGCCTGCGCGAGTGTCGTCCGGCCCGGCTCGGGAAAGTCTAGAACGACACGCGCAGCCCGGCCAGCGCGTTGATGCCGAGCGCCGGAAATCCTCGGACCTCCGAGTAGTCGTTGTTGGTCAGGTTCTGGATGCGCGTCCACAGATCGACCGACTGGACGAACGCGAAGCGCTGGAAAAGTCGATACGTGCCGCCGGCGTTCACGACCGCGTAGGCGCTGTTCCACACCCACGCCCCGCCGAACACCGGCTCGAACTGCTTGCTCTGCCACTGCCCTTCGCCGAAGAGCTCGAGCCGCGGGATCGGACGCCAGGTCAGCCGGAGGTTCACGCGATCCTGCGGCTCACGCGGCAAGGGCCGGTGGGTCTGTAAGGTTCTCTGTGTCCGTGTAGGTGTAGTTCAGCGACGCGGTGAGATTGTCGAGGATGTCGACATCGGAGACGAACTCGATGCCCTTCGAGCGAACCTTGCCGAAGTTCACGCCCATCACGAACGGCGGCGTGGCGATGGGCACGAACCCGATCAGATTCGTGACCTCCTGGTGGAAATACGTCAGATCGAGGCGGATCCGGTCCTTCCAGAGCTTCTGGCCGATGCCGAAGTCGTACCCGAAGCTGTCCTCGGGCTTCAAGTTGGGATCGGAGAACCCCGGGAAGAAGAGGTCGTTGAAGGTCGGCGCCCGGAAGCCCGAGCCGGCGCCGCCGTGGATCCTCGTGCCCCACTCGCGGATCACGTAGGAGAGCGAGCCGCGCTCCGTCCAGTGGGTGCCGTAGATGCTGTTGTCCTCGACGCGAAAGCCCGCCGACATGAACAGGCGGTCCCACAAGCGAAACGTCTGCTGGAAAAAGACCGACTTCGTATGGCTCGTGCCGTCGAACGCCGAGCTGCCCTGAGCCTCGCCGTCCTCGGTGCGGTACTCGAGCCCGATCGTGCTGGTGGACCAGGGCCCGATGTGGAAGTGGTTCAGCAGCTCCGCCTCCCAACGTTCGGTTTTGAAGCGCCCGGGAAACTCGCAGAACGGGGGAAACGGGCATTCCTCGGCCGCATCCGGTGCATCCATGAACGCCTGGTTGCTCTCGAAGCGTCCGAGGCGCAGCTCGGCCTCCCACCACTCGACGGGCTTGGTCCGGCCGTTCAGCGCCATCACCCACGTCTCGGTGAGCTGGTGGGCGTTGGAGTCGATGATCGGCTGGTTCGGCAGCGCCCCCGTGTTCGAGGTGAGGAACTTCACGGGCACGCCCGTCGCGTTCTGGTCCCAGCGCAGGGTGAATGCGATCGAGCTGTCCCACGGCAGCGAGACCCCGAGGCGCAGGTTGACCGCGTTCTTGTCCGAGCTGTCGTTCTTGAACTGGCCGTTCGATTCCAGATGGGAGATCGAGCCCGAGTAGTCCAGGATCGAATAGGTACCGGTGAACCAGCCGCGCCCGGTGTAGGTGTCGTAGTTGCCCGCGCCGCCCTCGATGGAGCCCGAGATCGGTCCCTTACCCTTCCGCGTGATGATGTTGACGACGCCGCCGATCGCGTCGGCTCCGTAAAGCGTCGACTGCGGCCCGCGGATCACCTCGATACGATCGATCAGGTCGGGAGAGATGTCGGAGAGGTCGGCCTGCCCCGTCGTCGCGCTCTTGACCCGGACGCCGTCGACGAGGACCTGAACCTGGTTGGCGTTGGCGCCGCGGATGCTGATGTTGGAAACCTTGCCGATGCTGCCCGAGCGGCGGATCTCGACGCCGGGCACGTTGCGGAGCACGTCTTCCACGGTCTCGAAGTGATACTTCTGCACGTCGTCGCCGGGGATGACCGTGACCGAGGCGCCGAGCTGCTCGGCGCGCGTCTCCAGCTTGGTCGCGGTCAGGACCACGGGATCGAGGTCCCGCGCTGGAGCCGGCGAGCGGCGCAGGAGCCGGCGCGGGGCCGGCGCCGGCTCCTGCGCTGCGAGCATCCCCGCGGGAATCAGCAACACGAGTGGCAACAGCAGGCGAACGATCCAGAGCATGCGGCTTCACTCCTTCTTCCACGAAAGGGTTGGAAGCGATCGCCCGGAACAGGTCTCCTGACTCGTGGATCGTCGCGTCGCACCCAGCCTTCCCGTCCGCGTCGGCGCGGATAGTGGCAATCTCGGGCGCGTGCTCCCCACTCACAGTGGCGGGTCCGTGCCGGTCTCGGCCGCCTTCGGCCTCACCGGCTTCCCTTGATCCGGAGCGAATTCTCGAAGTGCTACCTCGTGTGGCCGACCTCCTTTCTCTAGCCCCGGCGGGCTATCGGCGGGTCGACCCGCCAGGTGAGCCGCACGACGGGCCGCCGCGTCGTTTCGTTCTTGTCGACGACGACGCCGCACCCGAACACCGACGCGAGGAGCCCTTCGTCGAGCACCGCCTCGGGCGCGCCGATCGCCACCGGGCGGCCGCCGTTCAGCAGGAGGAGGCGGTCAGCACACTTCGGCGGCCAGATTGAGATCGTGCGACACGAGCAAGATCGTCATGCCGCGCTCGCGGTTCAGGCGCCGCAAGAGCGCGGCGGCCTCGACCTGATAGCGCAGATCGAGATGCGCCGTGGGCTCGTCGAGGACCAGCAAGCGCGGCTCCTGGGCGAGCGCGCGCGCGATGACCGCGCGCTGGCGCTCGCCGCCGCTGAGGTGCTCGAGCGGCATGTCCGCGAGCTCGAGCACGCCCGTGGCCGCCATCGCCTCGTGCGCGACCGCGCGATCGCGCGGGCTCTCGAAGTAGCGGCCGGGATCGTGCGGGTAGCGGCCCATCAACGCGAGCTCGCCGACCGTGAACGGAAACTGCGGCAGGAGTCCCTGGGGGACGACCGCGACCCGGCGCGCCAGATCCGTCCGCGACAGTCGTCCGACCGGCACGCCCTCGAGACGGATCTCGCCGGCCGCGGGCTCGAGCACGCGCGTGAGCAGGCGGATCAACGTCGTCTTCCCCGAGCTGTTCGGCCCGATCACGCCGATGATCTCGCCGGCCGAAATGTCCAGGGAGAGATCGGACAGGGCAAACGGACGCGTTCTCCGCTCTGCCGATGCTGGATACGCGAAGCTCACGTTGCTGAACTCTACGAGCGTCATTCGGGCTCGGGGCTGGAGGCGCGAGCGCGGGGCGCCGGGTCGAGGGAGGGGTCGTTCGACCACGCGGGCGCGCGTTCGCTGCTCCGCGGCGGCTGGGCTCCATCCGGCGCGCGCGTCTTCCGCCGGTCCGTTGGAGGGAACGGGTCTCATCGACCCTCCTCGACCCGGCGCCCCGCTCTCGCGACTTCCGCTCCAGACCGACGCGGTCGACGAGTCCGACGACGTCGCGGACCGACCATCTGCAGTCGGCGAGGCTCGCGATCTCAGGCTTCGACGGGTCCAGGCGGCGGTGCGGTGGGCATCAGAGGCTGGCGCGGTAGCGGAGTGCGGAGGAGATAGATGAAGAACGGGGCGCCGCAGAAGGAGGTGATGACGCCGACCGAGAGCTCGGCGGGGGCGACGATGCTGCGCGCCAGGGTGTCGGCGAGCAGCAGGAAGATGCCACCGCCGACGAGCGCGGCCGGAACGAGCAACCGGTTGTCCGAGCCCAGGAGGATCCGGAGCATGTGCGGCACGATGAGGCCGACGAAGCCGATGGGGCCGACGAACGCGACGACGCTCGCGGTGAGAAGTGCCGCGCCGAGAAAGATCGTCAGCTTCAGCCGGTCCGCGGCGACGCCGAGCTGGAGCAGCGCCTCCTCGCCGAGCGCCATCAGGTTCAGCTCGCGCGCGTGGGTCACGACGAGCGCGAAGCCGAGGGCCGACAAGACCGCGAACAGGCCCAGCGCGCCGGGCGGAATCGGCGCGAGATTGCCGAGGAGCCAGTGGACGACGCCGCCCAGGCGGTTGAAGTCGAGCAGTGAGATCACGACCGTGATCGCCGCCGAGAAGAAGATGCCGACGATGACTCCCGCCAGCAGCAACGTCTGGATCGACAGCCCGGCGCCGACCGCCGCGATGAGATACACGGCGCCGGCGGCGAGGAGGGCTCCGGCGAACGCGAACGCGGTCAGGCCCACCGCCGCGCGAAAGGTCAGGCCGAGGCCGAAGCTCTGCCCGATCACGACCCCGAACGCGGCGCCGGCCGAGATGCCGAGCACCGAGGGCTCGGCGAGCGGGTTTCGCGTGAGCGCCTGGAACGCGACACCCGCGACCGCGAGCGCGCCGCCCGCGAGCAGCGCGGCGGCGATCCGGGGCAAGCGGATCGACAACGTCACGACGCGCTCGACGGACTCCGGCGCGGCGCGGCCCGCGACCGCCGACACGACCGCGCTCGGCGAGAGCTGCGCGCTTCCAAGAAAGAGCGAGCCGGCCGCGGCGAGGACCAGCACCGCCGACAAGACGCTCAGCACCAGGATCAGCCGCCGCGTCGGGCTCACCGAAACGCCTCCGGATGGATCGCGCGCGCCAGCTGCTCGAGACCGTCCACGAAGCGCGGCCCGTAGCGATGCATCAGGTCTCCGCTGACGGACAGAAGCCGCCCGGATTTGACGGCGGGAAGCGAGGCGAGGCGCTGCCACTTCTGATCGAGACCGCGCCGGTACCGGCGCCGTGGTTGGCCAGCAGGATGACCTCGGGGCTCTTGGCGACCGCGGCCTCCAGGCTGTAGCGCGGCCAGGCGTCGGCGTCGTCGGCCGTGAGCGATTGCCCGCCGGCGAGCTGGATCAGCTCGGTCACGAGCGCCTCGCGGCCCGGCACGATGAGCGGATCCGGCCACAGCACGTAGAGCACGCGGGGGCGCCCGAACGGCGCGACGGCCGTCTTCACCGCCTCGATCCGCTGCTCCAGGCGCGCCACGACCGGCCCGGCCGCCGTTTCGCGGCCGGTCAGCACACCCAGCCGTCGCATGAGCGACAGCGCATCCGCGACGTGATGGGCGGCGACGAGGTACACGGGCACTCCGACGCGCGAGAGCTGCGTGAACGTGTCCTCGCGCGTGCCCTCGGTCGTGCGCGATGACCAGATCGGGACGCAGCGCGACGATCGCCTCGAGGCTCGGCGCGACCATCCCGCCGACCTTCGGCTGGCGGCGCGCTTGCGGCGGAAAGTCGCAGAAGTCGGTCACGCCGACCAGCAAGTACTCCGCGTTGAGCGCATAGAGAATCTCCGTGACGCTCGGAACGAGCGACACGATGCGCTTGGGCGGCGCGGCGAGCGTGACGTCACGACCGAGCATGTCGCGCGTGGTGAACGCCGCGGCGGACGCGACCGTGAGGAACGTGACCGCGATGATCGCGGCGACGACCGCGACGCGCCGCCTCGTCACGGCCGCTCCTCGGGCGCCGATCGGCTCACTCCGGCGGTCTTGAAGGTCGCCATCTCGCTCCAGACGAGCGCGGCCGCCCGAGCCAGATGGATGAACAGCGCGGCGCCCGTCCCTCGCCGAGGCGCAGGCCGAGGTCGAGGTAGGGATCGAGCCGGAGGTGCTCGAGTGCCAGCGCGTGGCCGCGCTCGGCCGAGCGATGCGAGGCGAAGAGCGCGTGGCGCGCGGCCGGCGCGAGCGTGACGGCGAGCAGCGCCGCCGCGCCGGCGATGAACCCGTCGAGCGCCACCGGAACACGGCGCGCGGCGCCCGCGAGGATCACACCCGTGAGGCCGGCGATCTCGAAGCCACCGACCTTTGCCAGCACGTCCAGAGCATCCTGAGGGTCCGGGCGGTTGACCTCCAGCGCGCGGCGCACCACCGAGACCTTGCGCGCGTAGGTCGCGTCGTCCACGCCGGTGCCACGCCCGGTCACCTGCTCGGCCGAGGCGCCGGTGATCGCCGCCGTGATCACGCTCGCGCTGGTCGGTGTTGCCGATACCCATCTCGCCCGTCGCCAGGAGATCCGCGCCCGCGTCCATGGCCTCGTCGGCGAGGCGCGCCCCGGTCTCGACCCCGCGGATCGCGTGCTCCGAGGTCATGGCGGGCCCGACGGCGATGTTCGCCGTCCCCGGCCCGATCGGACACTCGACGAGGTCTGGTGAGCGGCCGAGCGGGCTCGCGACCCCGAAATTGGCGACGACGACGCGCGCTCCCGCCTGGCGCGCGAGCACGTTCACCGCGGCGCCACCGCGCGTGAAGTTCTCGACCATCTGCGCGGTCACAATCTGCGGATAGGCGCTGACCCCTCGGCGACGACACCATGATCCGCGGCGAACGTGAAGATCACCGGCGCGCGTGACCGCGGGCGCCCGGCCGCGCAGGATCGCGAGACGCAGCGCGATCTCCTCGAGCCGGCCGAGGCTTCCCGGCGGCTTCGTCAGGCTGTCGAGGTGGTGACGAGCCGCGGCTTCGCCGTCCCGTGCCGGCGCGGCGATCGAGCCGAGAAGCCGGGCGAGGTCGCTCACGCTCGCGCGCCCGGTCCCTTCACCGCGAGCGGAATGCCGGCGACCATGAGCACGACGGTCTCGCACGCGGCGGCGACTCGCTGGTTCACGTGGCCCAGCAGGTCGCGAAACCGCAAGCCCGCCGCGGTCTCCGGGTGCACGCCTTCACCGACCTCGTTCGACACCAGGGTGATGCTCGAGCGACCACCGCGGATCGCGCCGGCGAGCGCGTCGGCGTTCTCCAGGATCGTGTCGTCGCGGTCGCCGCGGAGCAGCAGGTTCGAGACCCACAAGGTGAGGCAGTCGACGATGATGCCGTCGCATGTGCCGTCGAGGCCGCGCAGCCGCGACACCAGATCGAAGCGGCTCCTCGACGGTCATCCAAGCTGACGGGCGATCGGCGCGATGGCGGGCGATGCGCTTGGCCATGTCCTCGTCGCGCGCCTCGGCGGTGGCGACGAAGACAATCCGGGTGTCGGCCGAGAACCGTTCGCTCGCGAAGCGGCTCTTAGCCGCTGCGCGCGCTCTCCGATGATGAAGAGCGATGCAGCCATCTGCCCGGGTCCTCCCTCGAAGACCGGTGAACGGATCGCGCCCGGGCAGGTCTCCTGGCTCTGGATCGTCCTACTCCCCGCGCCTTCCCGGCCTGACCGGCCAGTGGCACTCGCGGGTTTCGTCCCCGATTACAGTGACGGGGTCGCGGCGGCTTCTACCGCCTTCCCTGGGCCCTCGTGGGCATCCGCGGGCGCGAACAACGCCGGGAACCGTAGCAGAACGACCAGTCGACCGCAACACGTGCCACCGTGCCGACGCCTTCCGCCCCGAAACTTGACATTGGGCAGGCCGGGTGGGGAAATTGGGCAGCCCAGTTGAAGAATCTGAAGAAACTGAAGAATTCGCTGCCGCGAGCGTCGCTGACGACAGGGCAGGCCGCCTCACACTGTCAGGTCTCGACGCCTACCCTGAAGACCTGGATCCGGGAGGGGCGGCTGCGCGCCTTCAAGACCCCCGGCGGCCACGCGCGCGGATCGCGGTCGCGGAGTTCCAGCGGTTCCTCAAGCGGCACCGGATGCCGACGTACCCGGTCCCGCCGCCGCCCACGGGCGTCCTCGTCGTCGACGACGAGCCTCAGGTCGTCGAGATGCTCGTGGAGTTCCTCACGCACCATCCGCGGGGCTTCAAGATCGAGACGGCCAGCGACGGCTACGAGGCGCTGATCAAGCTGGGCTCGCTCCGGCCGGCGCTGCTGATTCTCGACGCGATGATGCCCAAGCTGGACGGGATCGAAGTCTGTCGTCACCTGAAGAGCAACCCGGAGACGCAGGCCATCCGGATCCTCGGCGTCACGGGCTACGCCGGAGGTCGCGCCGGCGCTCCTGGCGGCGGGCGCTGATCTGGTGCTCACCAAGCTTCTGGCACTCGACGAGGTCGAGAGCTATCTGAGCGGAATCGTCGAAGATCGATGACGGGCCCGGCTCGGGGCGCGTCGATTCTGATCGTGGACGACGAGCCGGAGGTGGCGTCGCTCCTGGCCGAGATCCTCGAGGACGACGCCCACCGGGTCGAGACGGCGTACAACGGTCTGGCGGCGCTCGACAAGCTCCGCGACGGGACGTACGACCTCATCATCAGCGACCTGCGCATGCCCCATCTCGACGGCCCCGGGCTCTACCGCGAGGTCGCGCGGCACCATCCGCAGATGATCCGCCGCATGATCTTCGTCACCGGCGACACCCTGGGGCCGGAGAGCGCCGAGTTCCTGCGCCGAAGCGCCGCGCCGAGGTTCGGGAAGCCATTCGAGCCGGACGACGTCCGGCGCGTCATCGATCAAGTCCTGCGCGCTCGCTGATCCGAGGGCGCGCCAGCGCGGCGCTGCCTCAGCCCGTCAGGTTGGTCTCGAGCTCGCGGATGCGGCGCGTGAGATTCACGAGCATCTTCTGCGTAAGATCCGGGACCTCCCGCAGGAGCTGCCAGAAATTCACGCGGCTGATCACCAGGACGCGCAGGTCCGTCTCGGCCTTCACGGTGGCCGAGCGCGGCTCGCCGTCGAGCAGGCTCATCTCGCCGAAGAACTCACCGGGCCGCAGACGATGGCGCTTGTGCATCGAGAGCGTCACCAGCGCCGTGCCGTCGATGATGATGAAGAACTCGTCGCCGGGCTCGCCCTGGCGCGTGAGGATCGTGCGCTCCGGAACCTCGACGACCTTCGCGATGTCCGCCACCGCGCGAAGCTGACGCAGGCTGCAGGCCTCGAAGATGGGGACACGCTCGAGGTACCTGATCTTCTCCTCACGGGCCGTCCGGAAGCCCTCGAAGTCGCCAATCAGTCTCATTGCGGCTTCGTCTCCTTCGTCGCATAGCTGACCGACAGCCCCGCGCCGGCGTCCGACTGGATGCCGTAGGGCGGCACCGGATAGCGCAGGCCGTTCCGGTCGAGCGCCGCCAGGCCTTCGAGCGACCTTCGGCAGAAAGCGCGGCGGGATCGCCATCAAGCAGCTCGTCGTCCGCCACGCCGCCGTAGCGTCGCTCGGCGTAGCACGGGATCGTCAGCGCCGGCTCTCCGGTCTTCAGCGCCTTGCCCCAGGAGTCCGCGCACGCCGACTCGCCGACCGACGTGAAGCTGAGCTTACGTGTAGCCCGGTCCACTGCAGCCCGTTGATGAGGAAGATCATCTGGCCCGGCGTGCCGTAGATCGAGGCAGATGTCCGGCGGATCGAGCCGCCCGGCAGTGAGCGGCGCCACCGCCATCGCGCTGATAGCGCCCGTACGGCACGACAGTCCATCGCGTGCTGGTGCTGGCTCGCGTCCTCCAGCGTCTTGAACCACACGCCCGCCATGCGCTTGCCGGAGAGCCACTCGTCGTCCTGCGGCGAGAGCCCGATGACGGCGCCGCACTGGGCGCCGATGAGATCGGCCATCGTGATGCCGACCGTCCAGCCGAGCTGGCGCGCCTGCGCCACGATCTGATCGGTCGTGTGCTTGGCGCGCGGCCGGCGGATCTTCGGGATCGCCTCCATCGCCTCGACGGTCTCGAAGAGCTTCATGCCGATCGGAATCGAGCGCAGCCGAAGATACCGGTTCAGCCCGTCGACGATCGCGTTCCAGTCGTACGCTTGCATGACACGCTCCACTCAGAGTTGACCAACTATAGCGCAGTGATGCGCGGCTCCGAACAACTGCCCCCGCGAACGATTCGCATCAGTGTCCCCTCAGCCGCTGGATGCTCGCGCCGCTGCCGCTTGGTGGGCCGACCGGCGCCGGGCTCCCGCCACGGCGGCGGCGCCTGGCGCAGACGCGGCGGCTCGGGCGGCGTCAGATCTTCGAAGAGCGCTTTCGCGATCTCGGCCGAGCCGCGCCGGTCGTCGACCGCGGCGACCTTGAGGATGCGACGGCGGCCGCGCGGCAACGTCACCCGGACGAGATCCCCGGCGCGGACCCGACGCGCCGGCTTGACCGCCTCGTCGTTGACGTCCACTTTGCCCCCGTCGCACGCCGCGCCGGCCAGGCTTCGCGTCTTGAACACGCGAGCGGCCCAGAGCCATTTGTCGACACGCAGCGAATCGAGCGAGGCTTGCACGCGGAGACGGTATCATAGCCGGCAAAGGAGCCGAGACAATGACACGGTTCGCCGTGCCGGTGATCGTGATGATGTTGACGGCCGTCGCGTGGGCCGCTGACGTCGTCGTGATCGAGGACTGGAAGGTCCAGAAGCTCGGAGCGAAGGGCATTCCGGACGGCTGGCTCGGGGGACAGACGTGGGGACTCCCTCAACACGACATGACCATTGAAGAGCAGGACGGTCAGCGCGTCCTGCACCTCAAGAGCAAGATCGAAAGCTCGACGATCCGGAAGGAGATCAAGGGCAAGGTCAACCTCAAGGAAACACCGATCCTCGAGTGGACGTGGAAGGGCGCCGTCCTGCCGACGAACGCGGACTGCCGCAAGAAGAGCGCGGACGACCAGGCGGCCCAGCTCTACGTCGTGTGGCCGCGCTTCCCCGAGGCGGTGCGCTCACAGATCATCGGCTACATCTGGGACACGACCGCGCCGGTCGGCACCGTCGTGAAGAGTGAAAGACGGCGGACCGTCACCTACGTCGTCGTGCGGTCGGGCCCGGCCGATCTCGGCAAGTGGCTGACCGAGCGGCGCAACGTGGCCGAGGACTACCGGAAGATCTACGGGACTGCGCCGGACAATCCCGGCATGATCTCGCTGGCCATCGACTCGGACGACACGTCGTCGTCCTCGGAGTCCTTCTTCGGCTCGATCCTCTTCAAGAAGCCGTAGCGCGCGCCGCCGGCGGTCGCGAGCGCCTGCCGATGCGCGGCGACAAATGTCGATCTAGCGGAGGTCGCCGACGAGCTGAGGCATCGCCGCCGCGAGCTCTGAGGCGGTGGCGTCGGCCGCGGCGTTGATCGCAGCCAGCAGCGCGCTGTTCATCACGCTCATGTACCACCGGCCGGCTTCGGATTCGACGAACTGCACGTACTGGTCGAGCTCATCGTCCGAAAGACCGCGATAGGCGAGAAGCATGCTCACCATGCACACGCGCCGCATGTCCTCGAGCGTCCGGTTCCGCGCCTGCGCGATCTGCTTGTCGAGCTGATCCCGGGTCAGGCCGGCCACCGCCGGCAGGCCGGGCTGGAAGGCCACCGTCAGGCTCCGCACGATCGCGACCGTGACGTCGACCGTCGTCTCCGAGGCACCGCCGGCCGCATCCAGCCGCTCGATCAGCTCGAGACGCCGCGCCGACGGGGATTCTGCTCGAGGTCGGCGACCGCCTCCGGGCCGCCGGCGGCGATGCAGCGCAGCCAGCTCCTGCCCGGTGATTCGCTTGCCGAGCGGGGAGTCGTACCAGGCGAGCGCTCTTCTGCAGGCGTCCGGGCTCGAGGTCGCGCTGGAATTCGGTCTTGATCCTCGCGTAGAGAGTGCCGGGCGCGAAACGCTCGGCCACGATCCGGATCGATCGTCAGACGGTCCTGGTTGCTCTGCTTGCGGTGGGCACGCAGGAACTGCGCGCGGATGCCGGCCGTCAGGCTATCGAGTTGAACGCTCAGTCCCGGAGCTCTGCAGGAGATCGTCGAGTAGCTCGGGTCTCGGCCTGATGGTCCGGCGGCGCGACGACTCGGCCGCCTCGATCGCGCTCCACCGTGGCCGCCGCCGCGATTCCGCTCGATACGAGCATCGCTCCGACCACCATCGCGATCGCCGAGCCACGAGCCATCTCAGTTTCCCTCTGGCGCGCTGAGCGCGCTCGCCAGAGGGAAACTGCATAAGCGGTGCCTGAAGATCGGGCTGCTAACATCAGCACAGTTACGGCGGTACGGCGTGCAAGACCTGACCGGTCAAGAACGGCTCGGTGTGAGGGATTTGCTCACCCCGAAGCTCTAGATCGCCAGCGCATACCCGTCGCGACGCGGGTCGGCGCCGGCCATCAGCGCGCCGGATTCCGGGTCGCGCGACGATACCCTGCCCCCGCCGACGATCCACGACCAGTCGTCGATCGTGTTGACCTCGTGCCCGCGCTGGGCGAGCCCGGCGCGAGTCTCGGCCGAGATCCGCGACTCGGCGTCGATCAGCCGATCGCGATAGACGCGTACGCGCGGCGCCTCGATCGCCTCCTGGACGTTCATGCCGAACTCCGAGCACGTTGAGCAGCATCTGGGGCGTGGTCTGGAGAATCCCGTACGAGCCGGGCGTGCCGACCGAGACATGGAAGACGCCGTCGCGGAAGACCTGGGTGGGCGACATCATGGTGCCGGCCTTCGCGCCCGGGCGTGAGCGACGTTCGGCGACTGCGGGTCGCGGTCCATCCACTTGAGGATGTTGTTGAGCACGATGCCGGTGCCGGGCACGGCGAAGCCCGAGCCGAACGGCACGCCGAGCGTCTGCGTCACGGACACCACCGTGCCTCCGCCATCGGCGCACGCGAAGTGCGTGGTCTGCTCGTTCTCGAAGCTTCGCGGGATGGCCCTCCGCGATCTGTCCGGCGAGCTTGCTGCGCGATTGTGGCGCTCGCCCTCGCTGACCGCCGCGCGCTTGCCGTCGATGCGCGCCGCGCTGGGACGCCGCGTACTTCTTGGACAGCAGCCCGGCGATCGGCGACGCCATCGCCGTAGGCGTAGGCCAGCCGGTCGGCGGAGCCGAGCTTCACCGCCTCGATCAGGTGGTGCAGGTAGTCGACCGAGTTGTGCCGCAAGCCCGCGCAGGTCGTAGCCCTCGAGGATGTTGAGCGTCTCGAGCATCTGGAACGCGGAGAACGGCGGCGGCATCGAGAACACCTGGCGGTCGCGATACGTGATCGTCGCGGGCTCGCGCCACTCTGGAGCGAACGCGGCGAGATCACTCTCGCCGAGCCAGCCGCCGGCCTCCCGCACCGCCCGAGCGATCGCCTTGCGCGATCGGGCCCGCGGTAGAACGCCTCGGCGCCGCCCTCGGCCACCTGACGGAACGTCGACCCGAGCTCCTTGTAGGTCACGATCCCGCCCGGGCCGCGGGCCGCCGTTGGCCGAGATAGAGGCGCTGCGGCCTCCGCGCGAGCGCGCGAGCGTGTCGCGCGCGCCCGTCGATGAATTCCACGCTCTTGAACGTGAGCGGCACGCCGTTCTCGGCGAGCGCGATCGCCGGCGCGAGCACCGCGCGCGCGGCATCGACCCGAAGCGCTCGAGCGCGGCGAGCCAGCCGCCGAGGTTGCCGGGAGTGGCGCACGACTTCGGTCCTGCCGGCCAGCTCGTCCGTCCGTGCAGGCGGCCGCGCTCGCGGCGCGCGGGCGAGCGGCCGATGAAGTCGAGCACGTGGCGCTGCCGCGGCGCGCGAGATGAGCATGAGCCCGATGCCGCCGACGCTCGACATGAACGGCTCGACCACGTTCAGGGTCGAGCCGACGGCGACCGCCGCGTCGACGGCGTTGCCGCCGGCCAGCAGCATCTGGATACCGGCCATCGAGGCGAGCGGATGAGCCGACGCGACGGCACCGCGAGTGCCCATGACGCTCGGGCGGAACGCGTTCCGATGTGGTGGCATGTGATCTCCCCCTTGGCGAGCTTTATAACACCGGGCGCTCGTTGAGATGGATGAGACGCCAGGTCGCGTCGATCCGCTCGAGCACCGTGAGGGCGCCGTAGTCCTGCCCCATCGAGCAAGCGCCCGGGCGGCAGCCCGAGCGCCCGGCAGGCAGGGCGCGATTCGTGCCGCCGTGCGCGACGATCGCGATCGCTTCGCCGGGGTGAGCGCCGGCGAGCGATTCGAACGCGGGCCACGCGCGCGCTTCGAGATCCGGCACGCTCTCCCCTTCGGGAAACGGGAACTTGCCGACGTTCGCCATCCATTCGGCGAACTTCTCGGGCTCGGCCCGCTGGATCTCCGCGGCGGTCAAACCCTCCCAGCGGCCCATCGCCATCTCGCGCAGCGCCGGAACGATCGCCGGGCTGAGCGCGTGCGGCGCGCCGATGATCTCGCCGGTTCGGCGAGCGCGCGTCAGATCGCTCGAGTACAGGGCGGCCAGCTTCACCGTCGCGAGACGCCCGGCCTGCGCGGCGCTCTGACGCTCGCCGGTCGGCGAGAGCGGCACGTCGAGATGGCCGATGAATCGCCGCGTCTCGGCGAGCACCACTTCGCCGTGGCGGAGCAGATAGATCAGCGTGCCAGATGCGACCACGCCGACACGGTGAGCAGGGCCGCCAGCTCCGCGATCTCGATCGCGGCGCCGAGCACGTCCCCGGTGATCCCTGAGACTCGCCCGGCGAAGAACCGCGTGAGAACCAGCGCGCTCACGAGGGAGACGACCACGACGACGACCCCGAGGCCGCGCAGCGCGACGATCGCGACGACCAGCGCGATCGAGAGCGCGATGGGCGCGGCCAGCGCGCCGACCCCGGCGCCGAACGCCGCGCCGAGCCCTTCCGGTTTCGCAGGCGGAGAACAGACGCGCCAGCAGAGGCGGCGTGGCGCGGCGACGGTCGGCGCGACCAGCAGCGCGCGCACGCGCACGCTCGGGGCATCTCGGTGATGGCCGCGATCTCCAGCAGCAGAAGAAGGATGAGGCCGAGCGCGCCGAACGCGCCGATCCGGCTGTCGTGCATGATCGCCAGCCGGTGCTCGGCGTCGCGCCCGCCGAGACCGTCGAGGCAATCGGCGAGCCCGTCGAGGTGAAGGCCGCCGGTGAGCAGCTTCCACGCGTTACGGTAATCAACCCAGCCAGGAGTAAGGGGAAAATTACCTGAGTCACACGGTCGGTGGCCGCGAGCACCACGCCGATCCCGAGGCCGATTACTGGAAACCAGGGGCGGAGCGACCGAGCGCGTCGGCGCTCAACCGTACTCGACCGGGCAGCGGCACGATCGTCAGGTACCGCGGCGGCGACGACGAGGCCCGTCACGGCGCGAATGCTAGCATCGTTCTGCTTGACGGCCCCGGCGGGCGAGGAGACAATTCTCCCTACCACATGAGCGTGACCAGCGTGGCCCAGAAGTGGGTATCCGAGGCCGCCGGCCTGACGCAACCGTCGCGCGTGGTCTGGTGTGACGGGTCCAAGGCCGAGTACGACTCCCTGATCGAGGCCATGCTGCAGGACGGCACGCTCCTGCCGCTGAACCCGCAGCACGTATCCCGAACTGCTACCTCGCACCGCAGCCATCCCTCGGACGTCGCCCGCACGGAGCAGCTCACGTTCATCTGCACGCGCGAGAAGCGACGACGCCGGGCCCACCAACAACTGGATGGCGCCGGCCGAGGCCAAGTCGACCGCCGGCGGCCATCTTCACGGGGCAGCATGCAGCGGTCGGACGATGTACGTCATCCCGTATCTCATGGGCCCGGCGGGCTCGCTCGATGAGCCGCACCGGCATGCATGGTCACCGACAGCGCGCTACGTCGTGGCGAGCATGCACCTGATGACCCGCGTCGGGTCAGGTCGCGCATCCAGCACATGCGGCGCGACGACGACTTCGTCGCCGGGCCTGCACTCGCTCGGCGATCTCTCGCCCGACCGGCGGCTGATCCTGCACTTCCCCGAGGAGAAGCTGATCTGGAGCGTGGGCTCCGGCTACGGCGGCAACGCGCTGCTCGGCAAGAAGTGCCACGCGCTGCGGCATCGCCTCCTCGCAGGCGCGCCAGGAGGGCTGGCTCGCCGAGCACATGCTGATCATCGGCGTCGAGGATCCCGAGGGTCGGATCACGTACCTGGCCGCGGCGATGCCGAGCGCGTCGGGCAAGACGAACCTCGCGATGGTCGGTCTCGCAGCTGCCCGGCTGGCGCGCGTGGACGGTCGGCGACGACATCGCGTGGATGCGGGTCGACGCGAACGGCCAGCTCCGCGCGATCAACCCCGAGCGCGGCTTCTTCGGCGTCGCGCCCAACACGAGCCCCAAGACCAACCCGAACGCGCACCGCGATGGTGCGCTCGAACACGATCTTCACCAACGTCGCGCTGACGCCGTCGCAGCGAGCCGTGGTGGGAAGGGCTCACGCCGACGGCGCCGGCCGGGCTCACTGGACTGGCAGGGACGGCCGTGGGAGCCGGCGCGCGGGCCGGCCGCTCATCCGAACTCGCGCTTCACCGTGCTCGCCGAGCAGTGTCCGTCGATCGCGCCGAACTGGGAAGATCCGCAGGGCGTGCCGATCTCCGGCGTCATCTTCGGCTCGCGCCGCACCGGCGTGATCCCGCTCGTGTTCGAGGCGCTTCGACTGGTCGCCACGGCGTGTTCCTCGGCTCGGCCATGAGCACCGAGACGACGGCCGCGATCACCGGCAAGGTCGGCGTCGTGCGCCGCGATCCGATGGCGATGATCCCGTTCTGCGGCTACAACATGGGCGACTACTTCGCCCACTGGCTCGCGACCGGGCCGCGCCTCACGCAACCCGCCGCGCATCTTCCGCGTGAACTGGTTCCGCCGCGACGCCGACGGCCGCTTCCTGTGGCCCGGCTACGGCGAGAACGTGCGCGTGCTCAAGTGGATGGTCGAGCGCATCCGCGGCACGGCGCCGGGCCGACGAGACGCCGATCGGCTGGTTCCGGCGCGCGGGCGCGCTCGACACCGGCGGGCTCGACGTCGACGCCCGCGCAGCTCCGCGAGGCGCTGCGGTGCGACGCCGGCGAGTGGCTGCAGCGCCCTCGAGGACCTCGACGAGTTCTACGAGCAGTTCGGCCCGCGGCTTCCGCAGCCGATCGCCGACACGCTCGCGACGACGCGCCGCCGCTTCGGCGCCTGAGCGCGACGTCCGCTCGGTCTACGACGCGCGCTGGTCGCCGCCGGCGACGAGCTGGATCACCCGCCGCACTTCGCCGCGATCGAAGGGCTCTGCTCAGCCCCGGCACTCCGGTCTGCTCGAGGAACGTCTGGATCTCCGCGCTCAGGACGTCGCCGGTCATGAGCACGAAGCGCCGGCAGAGGTCCGGAAGCCGGCGCTCGAGCGCGCGATAGAGCCCGGGACCGTCGAGGTACGGCATCCGCACGTCGCTGAGGATCAAATCGTACGACGACCGCCGGAGCTGCTCGAGCGCCTGTGTCCCATCCGCCACCGTGTCGACCGTGTGGTGATCGGCGCCGAGCATCTCGCCGAGCAGCTGGATCACCAGGCGCTCGTCGTCGACGACGAGGATGCGCTTGCCCTTCACGACCGGCGGCGCGTCCGTCGCGCGCTTCCCGGAGGTCACCGGGGCGCCACCACCGGGAGCTCCACCCGGAAGATCGCGCCGTGTCCCGCCTCGCTCACGAGCGACAGCGTGCCGCCGTGCACCTTCGACGATCCCGTGGCAGAGCGAGAGACCGAGACCCGGTCCCCTGCCCGACCGGGCTTCGTCGTGAAGAACGGCTCGAAGATGCGGTCGCGGATCTCGGCGGAGATCCCGGGCCGGTGTCCTCGACGTCGAGCGAGACGCGCCGCGCACCGCGTCGGCCCGCGTGCGCAGGGTCAGCCGGCGCGGCTCCGGCGCCTTGCGCAGCTCGTCGCGGGCATTGGTGATCAAGTTCACCACGACCTGGTGGAGCTGATGCGGGTCGGCCCACAGCACCGGGAGAGCCGTCGGTCAGATCGAGCCCGACCTCGATGCGGTCGACGCGCAGGTGATACGCGAGCAGTCTCGGCCGCGTCGCGCGCGATGTCGTTCAAGCGCACGAGCTGCCGCGCTCCGGCGGATGGCGCCGCGCAAGCGCCAGGAAGTTGCGCACGATCGAGCGCGCAGCGATCGGCCGCGTGCGCGATGGCCTCCGCGCGCGTCGCCGACGGCGTAGCCCGCCAGCTCCTGACGGAGCAAGTTCGCGTAGCCGGTCACGGCGGTCAGCGGATTGTTCCAGCTCGTGCAGCGACCCCGGCGAGGACCGTGCCCATCGTCGCGAGCTTCTCGGTCTGGTACAGCGCCTCGCGCTGACGGCGGAGCTCGGCGTCGATTCGCTTGCGCTCGGTCATGTCGCGCACGATCGCCGAAAGGAACTCGATGGATCCGTCGGCGCCGCGATGGGCGACGGCGACCACCGACACCGGCACCTCGCGCCCGTCGCGCGCCAGGAGCACCGCCTCGCCCGTCCAGAGACCGTCCCGGATCAGCGCCGGCCAGATCTGGTCGTGGACGACCGGACGCAGCCGCTCCGGCGCCAGGCCCGCGATCGGATGCCCGATCAGCGCCGTGCGGCCGCGAGGCCGAGCAGGGCTTGGCCCGCGGCGTTGAGGTATTGCAGGCGCCCTCGACAGATCGGCGATCGCCACCAGATCCGTCGTGGCTTCGAGGATCGCGGTGAGCCGCTCGCGCGCCTCGAGTCTCGAGCCGCAGGCGGCGGTAGAGGCGCGCGTTCTCGACGGCGACGGCGGCGTGGTCGGCCAGCGCCAGCAGCAGCCGCTCCTCGATCGTCGTGAACTCGCGCGGCCGCGGGCTGCCGACGGGCCAGCACGGCGACCAGCCCTTCGGGGCCGACGAACGACGCTGATAAGCGTCTGGCCGGCCGGGCCGAAGACCGCGGTGAGATCCGGGCCGCCGGCCTGAGCCAGGAGGTGGCGCAGCGAGATCTTCCGCTCGTGGGCGAGCCGCTCGGCGAGGTTCGGCGTCACCTGGAACCGGAGCGGCTCTGGCCGCGCGGTCCTCGATGCCTTCCCACGCCACCGGCCACAGCACGCCGGTCTCGAAGAGCCACAGCACGCTCGCCTCCGCCTTGATCAGCTCGCGGGCCGCGTTCACGACCCGGCGCAGCACCTCGTCGAGGTCCTTGGTCGTGACGAGCGACTTCGCCAGATCGTTGAGGACGGTGAGACCGTCCTTCTCGTCGGCCAGACCGGCGGTGCGCGAGGACGTTCTCGATCGTCGACGGCAGCTTGGCGAGATATCCCTCGCGCTTGATCAGGTAGTCCGCGACGCCGAGCTTGAACGCCTGACCGCCGAGTCCTCGTCGCCTTCCCGGCGACCATGACGACCGGGATGCGGATGCCGACGGCCTGCAGCTCCTGAGCACCTCGATCCCCGAGAGATCCGGCATCCGGTTGTCGAGCAGCAGGACGTCGTAGTGAACGGTCTTCAGCTTGGCGAGCGCGTCCCGGGCGCGGGTGACCGTCTGACGCGCGCGCGCGCCGGTCGTGCCCTCGAAGGCGCGCAACGTCAACGCCATGTCCTCCGGATGATGCTCGGCATAGAGCACACGGATCGGCGCGTGCCGGCGCTCGGTCGCGGTGCAGAAACCAGCGGTACGCGCTCTCGAGCACGACCGGCAAGGTGGTCGAGATACTCCGGACGCTTCACCAGATAGTCGGTGGCGCCGGCCTTGAGCAGCCGGACCGTGGTGTCGGCGTCGCCCGCGGCGGTGACGAGGACCACCGGCACTTCGAGCCCGCGCGACTCTGACGGCGTCCAGCAGATCGAGACCGGTCCCGTCGGAGGAGGCGATAGTCCGCGAGCAGCACATCCATGTCGCCGATCGTGACGCGCTCGACCGCCTCGGCCACCGTCTCCACGACGGTGAGCTTGATGTGGGCGCGTGACGGACGAGGTGACGGTGGGTCGCCTCTTGATCGGCGGGATCGCCTTCGACGTAGAGCACGCGAATGGAGTCCATGTCGTGTTCAGCCCCTCTCGTCCCGTGAGGGAGTGGGGAGACCGCATGCACCGAGAGCAGCCGCTTGATCTCGTGGCACACCTGGTCCAGGTCCAGTGGCTTGGTCACGCACGCGTCCGCCCCGGCGCCCGAGCAGCACGGGAACCATGGACGGATGTCCGGTCACACCGAGAATCCGCACCTCCCGCGTCTCCGGCAGTCGCCTGAGACACCGGCACGCCTCGATCCCGTCGAGGCCGGCGCAGCACGACCGTCGAGAATGATCAGCGCCGGACGGAACGTCCCGACCTTGACGAGCGCCTCGTAGCCGTCGGTCGCCGTCTCGATCACGAACCCGTCGGCCAGCAAGTCGTGCAGCAGCTGTGACCACGAGCGGCTCGTCGTCCAGCGAGCAGCACGCGGAGTCCTCGCCCCGAGCGCGACCGGATAGCCGGCTCGGCCCCGAGCGCGCAAGAAGCGCTGGAACTCGTGCAGGTCGATGCGGCGGTGGCCGCCGGGCGTCAGATGAGCGCCGAGGTCCCCGGCCCTGATCCAGCGCCGGAGTGTGGGGATCGAGACGCGGCAGTGAGACGCCGCCTGCCGGGTCGTGAGGTGTTCTCGACCCCCGGCGGACGGTCGTTTCACTTTTGCACATTTGATTCCTAGCACGGCGATTCGCCAAGTCCGCACGAAATAGTGCAATCCGGGCGGCGGACGTTGCGGACGGGGCGACGGGAGCGGCGGAGGCGGCGGCGGGCGCCGCGTTTCAGACGGGGTAGACGCCGTTCCGGCGAGGCGGGAACTCGTGCGCCTTGGTCTGCGCGAACGCCAGGCGCTTGATCAGCTCGTCGCGCAGGGCGCCGCCCGGCACGATGTCGTCGATCAGCATCTCGGAGGCGAGCTTGTAGATGTCGACGTCCTGCGCGTACTCGTCGCGCTTCTGCTTGACGCAGGCCGCGCGCTCGCTCTCCGGCAGCTCCATGATCTTGTTGTAGTAGACGGCGTTCACCGCGGGCTCCGGGCCCATGATGGCGATCTGCCCCTGCGGCAGCGCGATCGCGGCGTCGGGCTCGAAGGCCGGCCCGCACATCGCGTAGAGCCCGGCGCCGTAGCACTTGCGCACGATCACGCGAGATCTTCGGCACCGTCGCCTGCGACGGTCGCGAAGACCATCTTGGCGCCGTGGCGGATGATCCCCGCGCGCTCGACCTTGGTGCCGACCATGAAGCCGCGCGACGTCGGCCAGATAGACGAGCGGGATGTTGAAGGCGTTGCAGAGCCAGATGAAGCGCGCCGCCTTGTCGGACGAGTCCGACCATCAGCACGCCGCCCTTCACCTTCGGGCTGATTGGCGACGATGCCGACCGCGCGCGCCGCCGAGGCGCGCGAAGCCCGACGATGATCTCGCCGCGCGAAGAGCCGCTTGATCTCGAACCACGAGCTCGGCGTCGATCAGCCGGTCGATGACCTCGTACATGTCGAAGTACTTCCGCTGGTCGTACGGGACGATCTCGTCGATCGGAGCGGCCCGGCTTCGGCTCGCCGCGGCGTCATCGCCGGCCGGCTCGCGGTACGACTGCGGCATGTAGGTCGAGATAGCGCCGGGCCAGCTCGATCGCGTCCTCGTCCGAGGCGGCCAGCACGTCGCCGCACCCGGAGACCTTGCAGTGCATGCGCGCGCCGCCCAGCTCCTCCGAGCGTCGTCTTCTCGCCGATGGCCATCTCGACCATGCGCGGGCTGCCGACGTAGAGAGACGCCTTGCCCTCCGACCATGATCACCACGTCGGTCAGCGCCGGCAGATAGGCCGAGCCCGCCGGCGACGGCCCGAACAGGATGCACACCTGGGGCACGACGCCCGAGAGCTGCACCTCGTTGTAGAAGATGCGGCCGGCGTGGAAGCGCCCGGGAAAGATCTTGATCTGCTCGGAGATGCGCCCGCCGGCGGCGTCCACCAGATAGAGCGAGCGGCATCCGCAGCCGCGCGGCCTTCTCCTGGATGCGAACGATCTTCTGCACGGTCTTCTCGCCCCACGAGCCGGCCTTGACCGTGTAGTCGTTGGCCATGACGCAGACGGGCCGGCCGCCCACCGTGCCCGACGCCGGTGACGACGCCGTCGGCCGGCGTGTCGGGCTCGTTCGGAGCGCGCGAAGAGCCAGTCCTCCTGGAACTCGGTGCCGGGATCGAGCAGGAGCTTGAGCCGGTCGCGGACGAAGAGCTTGCCTTCCTCGCGGAGCTTGTCGCGGTACTTCGTGTGACCCTGCTCGATCCGCGCGCGCTCCTGGAAGTAGCGTTCTTCGCCCGAGCTCACCGTCGCCTGCCGATCACGGACTGGGGTTGGTCCACAGGATGATGATGAGGGTGCCGGAGCCGTGCTTGCGGACCGCCGATCACCGCCGGATTGCCCGATTGCGCCTGAATGTTCGTCGACAGCTCGGTCAGGCTGCCGCGCAGGCAGCCGCATGTTGAAGCGTCACCGCGGCGCCACGCACGCTCTGCGGCGTGACCTCCGAGCCGCCGATCGCCCGGCACCGGCCACTGCTGAGTCGTTCCCACCGGCACCTCGGCGCGATAGCGCTCGAGCGAAGTGTAGTTGTTGTAGCGGAAGAGCTGGCGGAGCTTCGGGCAGGAACGCCTCGAGGCGCTCGTCGGGCGGCTCCGGCGCCTTGCGTCGACGCGCTCGGCGGCGGGCCGTCACTGGCCAGGACGATTCGCGTGCCGAACTCGACGATCGGTCTGCGCCTGGCGCGATCGCGGCCAGCGCGAGGGTCAGCATCACGGCCAGGATCAGAACCAGAGCGGTCCGAGGGCGTCCCGCAGACGCCGGCGGGCGTTGTGCAGCCGCGACATCACGGTCCCCATCGGTATGTTCAGCACCTCCGCGATCTCGCGGTACGAGAGTCCTTCGAGATCACTCAACATGATAATGGCCCGGTGCGGCTCCGACAAAGTGGCGAGCGCGCGGCCGATTCGCTCGCGCTCCTCGACCTGCTTGGCGTGGCGTCGGGCGCGGTCCCCTGATCGACCAGGACCCGGTCCCAGTCCTGCTCTCGTCGACGCGCTCGGTACCGAACGCGCGCCCGCGCGCCGCGTGCTGTCGGCGCGCGATCCGGCGCGACGTTCATCACGATCCGAAAGAGCCAGGTGTAGAACGCGGAGTCGCCCCGGAACGACGGCAGCGCCTGGAAGGCGCGGATGAAGGCATCCTGGGCGACATCCCAGGCCTCTTCCGGGTCGCGCAGGACGTTGTAGGCGAGTCGATAGACGCGCTGCCGGTACTTCTCGACCAGCGGCTCGAACGCCGCGAGATCGCCGGCACGGCATCGCCTCGATCAGGGCTGCTTCGTCCGTGTCCACCGGGATTCACTCGCTCGCCCCCCGTCGTCGTTAGACGACGGGATGGCGGTCGCGATTCACCGTCGCCGAGTCGTTCGGCGCGAATCCGCCGTGAGAGCGTCGAGACCCAGAAGATAGCTCTGTGGGCCGAATCCCGACGATCTGACCGCGCGCGACGGCGGCGATCACCGAGTGGCGCCGGAACTCCTCGCGCCCGTGCACGTTCGACAGGTGGACCTCCACGACCGGCAGCTTGATCGCGGCCACCGCGTCGCGCAGGGCGATCGAGTAGTGCGTGAACGCGCCCGGGTTGAAGACGACGCCGGCGAACCGCTCGCGCTGGGCGGCCTGGAGCCAGTCGATGAGCTGTCCCTCGTGATTCGACTGCCGGCACTCGACCGAGTGACCGCGGCGGCGGGCGTGCTCGCGGAGCATGACGATCGATCTCCGGCGAGCGTGACGCGGCCGTAGACCCCGGCTCGCGGGTGCCCAGGAGATTCAGGTTCGGACCGTGCAGGACCAGGATCTTCACGACAGGCGGAGCTTAGCATCAGCGGCCGCCGCGAGCGAGTGATCCGGCGCGCGGATCAGTGAGCCCGAGCGGCGACACGAGCCAGTCGGCGACCGCGAACAGCACGAGCCCGCCGAACACCGTCCAGCCGAGCGCCGGGCCGCCTTCGCGATTCACCTCGGGAATGAGGTCCGACGCCGCGACGTAGATGGTGACTCCGGCCGAGAGCGCCAGCGCGTAGCCGACGTGATGCGTCGGCCAGCAAGTGCGTCGCCACCGCGCCCGCGAGCGTGAGCACGCCGAGCAGCGCGCCGGCGCCCACCGCCGCCCTGGGCGACTGGCCGCCGGCGAGCATGATCGACGCGATCGTGAAGCCCTCGGGCACCTTGTGCAGAGCACACCGCGATGGACAGGAGCACGCCGAGCGACGGGCCGATCATGAAGCCCGGCGGCGATCGCGACGCCGTCGAAGAGCGTGTGGACGCCGAGGCCGAGGAGCGCCAGGTAGCCGGCCGAGGGACGCAGCAGCGCTCCGGGTGGATCTCCTCGCCGAAGTGGAAGTGCGGCGCGACCGTGTGCTCGAAGAGGTGCACGCCGAAGTAGCCGATCAGGACGAAGAGGAACGCGTGCGGGCACCTGCGCGCTCTCGGGCAGCATGCGCACGAACGCGGCGGCCAGCATGAACCCGGCGCCGCCCGCGACGAAATATCGCAGCGGCGCCAATCCCTTCTGGTGCACCGTGGTCACGAGCAAGGCACCGGCGAGATCGGCGACCGCCGCGAGCGGCCACGAAGGCCAGGTATGCTAACATCGTCGGGAGCATAGCATGGGCATCACAGGGCTTTTCCGCCGGCTCGGTGAGATCCTGGTTCGCGAGCGGCTGACCACCCCCGACGTCGTCGAGCAGGCGCTCGTCGCGCGCCCGCACGACGGGCGAGCGGGTCGGCGAGGCGCTCGTGTCCCTGGGCGCCGTGAAGGACGACGACGTGCTCCGAGCCCTCGCCGCAGCAGCAGAACCTCGCCTATCTCAACCGCGACGAGCTGCCGGCGCCGCTGCCGATCGTCAAGAATCTCTCGCCGAAGTATCTGCGCCAGTACGCGGTGTGCCCGGTGAGCGTCGAGGGCAACGTGCTGACCGTCGCGACGGCCGATCCGCTGAATCCGATCATCGTCGACGATCTCGCGCAGTCGACCGGCCTCACCGTGCAAGGTCGTGCGTGGCTCGTCGGCCGACGCGATCGTCGAGGCGATCGACCGGACCTACGACGGCGTGGCGACGCCGCTGCAGCGCATCGTCGAGGGCATGGACGACGATCGCGGCGGCGAGGGCGACGAGGACGTCAACCAGCTGCGCGACATGGCGTTCGAGGCGCCGGTCGTCCGGCTCGTGAATCTGCTCATCGAGAACGCCATCACCTCCGAGGCCTCCGACATCCACATCGAGCCGTTCGAGGACACGCTGCGCATCCGGTACCGCATCGACGGCATCCTCTTCGACCAGGAGGCGCCGCCGCGGCGGCTGCAGGCCGCGGTGACCTCGCGCGTGAAGCTGATGGCGGAGATGAACATCGCGGAGCGGCGGCTGCCGCAGGACGGCCGCATCCGGGTCACGCTCCACAACCGCCGCGTCGACATCCGCACCTCCACGATTCCGACGGTGCACGGCGAGTCGATCGTCATGCGGCTGCTCGACCGGCCAGAGCGTCTTCCTGGCCCTCGAGAAGCTCGGCTTCTCGCCGGCGATGCTCCCCGCTTCGAGGGGCTGATCACAGCGGCCCCACGGCATCGTCCTGGTCACCGGGACCGACCGGATCGGGCAAGACCACGACGCTCTACGGCGCGCTCGACAAGATCAACTCGCCGGACCGCAAGATCATCACCGTCGAGGACCCGGTCGAGTACCAGCTGAAGGGCGTCAACCAGATCGCGGTCAAGCCGAAGATCGGCCTGACCTTCGCCACGGGCTCCGGCACATCGTCCGCCAGGACCCCGACGTGATCCTGATCGGCGAGATCCGCGACCTCGAGACGGCCGAGATCGCGATCCAGGCCTCGCTCACCGGCCACCTCGTCTTCTCGACGCTCCACACCAACGACGCGCCGGGCGCGATCACGCGGCTCGCAAGACATGGGCGTCGAGCCCTACCTCGTGGCCTCCGTGCTCGAAGGCGTGCTCGCGCAGCGGCTCGTCCGGCGGATCTGCGCGACGTGCCGCGTCTCCGACACGCCGTCCCCGGCCGACCTGAGCGCCCTCGGCATCGCCGGCGCCGACGGCAACGCGCCTCTACCGCGGCCGCGGCTGCGACGAGTGTCGCGGCACCGGCTACCGGGGCCGGACCGGCATCTACGAGCTGTTCCCGATCACGGAGGAGGCGCGCAGCCTCATCCTCCGCCGAGCCCCGACCCGCGACATCCGCCGCGTCGCGATGGAAGCCGGCATGGTCACGCTGCGGCTCGACGGCTGGGCCAAGGCGTGCGCTGGGCGTCACCACCGTCGAGGAAGTGCTCCGGGTCACGCAGGAAGACGCCTAGTCCGCCATGCCCGTCTTTGTGCTATCGGGCGGCCGACCGGCGCGGCCAGACGATCGATGGCGTGATGGAAGCGCCCGACGCGCGCTCGCGTCGTCGAGCGGCTGCAGCGCGATTCGTACTTCCCGATCCGCGTCTCGCCGCACGCCGACCGGCAAAGCTGGCTGTCGCTCGGCGGCTCGGGTCGCATCGGCCAGCGCGACATCCTCGACGTTCACCCAGCAGCTCGCGACCTCGTTCGAGGCCACCCTGCCGCTCGACCGCGCGCTGGCCATCCTCGAAGAGCTGGCGCCGAACGGCGCGCGTCAAGGCGATCGTGTCCGACCTGCTGGTGAGCGTGCGCGGGCGGCGCCTCGCTGAGCGAGGCGCTCGCCAAGCATCATCCCCGGCCGTTCTCGCGGCTCTACATCAACATGATCCGCGCCGGCGAGCAGGGCGGCGTGCTCGAGGTCACCTTGCGCCGGCTCTCCGAATTCCTCGAAGCGCGCGCCGCGTTCAGCGGACGCCGTCATCACCGCCGTGGCCTACCCGGCCGTGGTCTTCACGTTCGGGATCGGCGCCATCATCTTTCTCATGACCTTCGTGATCCCGCGGTTCGCGACCATCTTCGCCGACCTCGGCCAGACGATTCCGCTCCCGACCCAGATCCTCCTCACGGTGAGCGCGATCTTCTCAGTCCTACTGGTGGGTCGGTGTCCTCCTGGCGCTCGGCGCGATGCTGGCCTGGCGCATGTGGACCGGCAGCCCGCAGGGGCGGCTCCAGTGGGACCAGACCATCCTCGGCTTTCCCATCGTCGGACCGCTCGTCATGAAGATCGAGACCGCGCGCTTCGCCCGGACGCTCGGCACCATGCTCAAGAGCGGCGTGCCGGTCATGAGCGCGCTCGCCGTCGTCGGCGACACGATGACGAACCAGGCGATCGGGCAGAGCGTCGCGCGGCTCTCCGACGGCGTGAAGCGCGGCGGCACCGCTCGCGACGGGGATGCAGGAGCAGGCGCCGTTTCCGGTGCTGGCGATCCACATGGTGCGAGTCGGCGAGGAGACGGGCCGGCTCGAGGACATGCTCATCAAGGTCGCCGAGACGTTCGAGACCGAGGTCGGGACCGATCTCAAGCGCGCGCTCCGGCTGCTCGAGCCCGTGATCATCTTCGCCATGGGGGTACTTGTGGCATTCATCGTCGTCGCTATGATGCTGGCGATTTTCTCTATCAACGAGATTCCGCTGTGAGGCGGGCGGTTCGGGCGAGTGGGGCGCGGGAGCCCCGCGCGCCGACGACTGCTCTCGTGGACGTCGCGTCGAATCGATCGCTCGGCGGCGTCCGCTCGCTGACTACACGCGTCGCGCGGGGGCTCCCGCGCCCCCACTCGGCCCGCACCGCCCGATCCACCGTTTCTCGGTGATGAGAATCGCCGCCTCGATGCGTCGACTCGTGTGCCGTGTGCGTCTTAGATCAGCGCGGGTTTACGCTGATCGAGTTGCTCGTCGTCATCATTGTGCTGGGGTTGCTGGTTGGGCTGGTGGGGCCGCGGCTGTTTGGCCGAGTGGGTCAGTCGAAGATGGCTGCGGCGCGGGCGCAGATCGAGCTGCTCGGGGCGGCGCTGGACCAATATCGCCTGGACATCGGCAGCTATCCCAACGCCGGCCAGGGCCTCGACGCGCTGAATCGGAATCCGAATGTAAACAACTGGAACGGTCCCTACCTCAAAAGGCTGTGCCCAAGGATCCGTGGGGCAACCAGTACAAGTATCGCTGCTGTCCGGGCCAGAACGGGGAGTACGACCTCTGGTCCGAGGGCGCCGACGGGGCCCCGGGTGGCGAAGGCGAGAACGCGGACATAACGTCATGGGACAGCAGCCAGAAGTAGATGCCCGGGGCTTCACACTCCTCGAGCTGATCGTCACCTTGGTGGTCGTCGCGGTCGCGGTGGGCCTCGTGGCCCCGACGATCGGGCGGAGCACCGAAGCCTTGCGCGCCCGCGCCGAGGTCGCCGGATTCTCGGCCACCTTCCGGCACGCGCGCGAGCAGGCGATCACCACGAGACAGGCGTTCACCGTCTTGGTCAATCCGAGGAGCCATCTGCTGACGGTCACGACCGGCGAGGACGAAGTCCGCTGGACCCGCGCGCTCTCGAAGCGCGTCGAGATCCGAGCCGACACGCCGAGCTGCGCTGGCGGTTCGCTTCGAGCCGCAGGGGAACGTCCAGCGGAGGAGACTTCATCTCGTCTCGGGCAAGATCGCCTATCGCGTCACGGTCGACGCCGTGACCGGACGCGTGCGGAACCAGCGCGAATGAGGCGCCGGAGCCAGGCCGGCTTCACGCTCCTCGAGGTCCTCATCGCGTTCGCGATCCTGAGCGTCGCCGTGGTCGCCGTGATCCAGGGCTTCGCGCAGGGGCTGCGGCTCTTGAAAGTCGCGGGTGACCACCAGCAGGCCGTGCTCCTCGCCGATCAGAAGACCCGCGAGATGGTCGTCCCGGTCGGAAGGGGCGCGACCAGGGCACGGAAGGCAACTTCGACTGGGAGCGCATCGTCACCGTCGTGCCCGCGCCCGATCTCACCCGGACGGCGGCGACCGCCAAATGGCACGTCTACCGGATCGACGTGAAGGTCAGCTGGGGCGACAAGCGCGGCGTCGAGATCGTGAGCATGCGGACGGCCGCCGATTCACGAGACACGTCGACGACGTCGGGACCGCCGAGGACCGTGGGCGTACCCACGACACCAGGGAGCTCAGGGACACCCGGAATGCCGGGGACGTCGGGGATGTCGCCGGATGCCGAGACGCCGCTGCAATGAAGCGCGATCAGCGCGGCTTCACCTTGATCGAGCTCCTGATGGCGCTCGCCATCGTCGGCGCGCTGGTCGTGATCGCCTTCGGCGGCGTCCGGATCGCGCTGGGCTCGTGGCGGCAGGGTGAGAGCGCGCGGAGGCGTACCAGCATCTGCGCGGGATCGCGCTGACCCTGGGCCGCTCGGTCGGCGCGGCCTATCCGTACAACGCGCCCTCGCAGCGACACGCCGACCGCGGTGCTTCTCTTCGCCGGCACCGCGTCGAGCCTCGAGTTCGTGACGCAGACCGCCCCCTTCCCGACGTCGATCCCCGTCGCCTTCACCGCGGTCGTGATCGAGCTCGGGACCACGGGCGAGCAGCGCGGCCTGGTCATCCGCCAGCGCGTCTTGCCGAACCGCAACCCGTTCACGGACGCGGTGGTCGTCTTCAACGACCCCACCCTGACGGAGCTCTCGTTCGGCTTTCTCGACGACTCCGGCGCCTGGCAGGACACGTGGGACGTCGAGACCCAGAAGCGCCTGCCGAAGGCGATCCGCGTCAGCGTGGGCGGCACGCTCAACGGCCGCGCGCAGACCCTCTTGCCCTTGACCGTGCCGCTCCGCGTGGGCACCGAGCAGCAGCAGTGATGCGCGATCGAGCCGCGAGACGCCCGCACGACGAGCGCGGATTCGCGCTGCTGGTGGTCCTGCTCGTGCTGGCGCTGATCGCCGTGGTCGGCGCCGAGTTCTCGTACTCGATGCGGCTCGAGGCCTCGGCGGTACGCGCCTACAAGAACGGGATCATCGGCAATCACCTCGCCGAGACGGCGCTCGAGCAGGCGATCCGCGAGATCGTGGCCGACGCGCCGCTCGTCGCCGAGGACGACGACGGTCTCCTCACGTTCTACACCGTCGATCGGCGCGCACTGCCGCGGCTGCGCCGCGCGAAGGCCGAGCTGGTCGGCGGCCAGTACTCGTACCGCATCGCCGACGAGGAGGCTCTCCTCAACATCAACACGTCGGCGCCCGACCGCATCGACCGCCTCTCGCAGACGCTCGGGATCGACAAAGGAAGTCCGCGACATGATCGGCGACTCGATCCAGGACTGGCGCGATCCGAACGACGAGCACCGCGCCAACGGCGCCGAGAGCGACGACTACTACTTGAAGCTGCCGATGCCGTATCGGGCGCACAACGCGAACCTCGAGTCGATCACCGAGCTCCTGCAGATCAAGGGGATCACGCCGGCCATCTACAACGGCAGCAAGGACCATCCGGGGCTGGCCAGTCTCGTCACCGTCCGCAGCACCGGCACCGTGAACATGAACACCGCCGGCCCGGCCGTCCTCACCGCCCTCGGGCTCTCGACCGCGGAGATCACGGAGATCCAGCAGTCGCGGCGCCTCAGCGGGCCCTTATCCGAACGTGCCCGGGAAATTCGGCGGCAGGAATCTCGGCGTCTCGACCAGGACGTTTCGCGTCGAGGCGGAGGGGCATCGTGGACGATCGCGTGGCCGCCCGGCTGACGGCGATCGTCAGAAGCGCACCGACGTCGATCCGCCGTCGGTGGTCGTTCTGGAGTGGTCGGGGCCCCGTTGACTCTTTCCCTGCGATCGGTTAGGGGTGTTACCCTAACTTGGTGAAACTCAACATCCCGAAGCTCGCGTCCGTCCGCCTCGCGGTCGTCATGCTCGGCGACCGGCTCGGCGTCGCCGCGATCGAGCGCGATCGTGTCGAGACGTTCACGATCGAAGCCGAAAATCCGGCGGCGGCGCTGCGCGCCGAGCTCGACGCGCGGTCACTCGCCGCGCGCACGGTCGCGATCGGTCTGTCCCGCTCGACCGTCACCGTGAAGCCGATCGAGCTCCCGGCGGTGGCCGGCGCGACGCAGGACATGGTGAAGTTCGAGCTCGAGCGCCACCTGCCGATTCCGGCCGACGACGCCGCCTTCGATTTCGTTCCGCTGCCACCGGATGCCGAAGCCGACGCCGTGCCGGTCGAGGGCAAGCGCGTGCTGATCGCCGCCGCCGACCGCCGGCTGATCGATTCCGCGCTGCGTCTGGCCGACGAAGCGAAGCTGCGGCCGATATCGATCACCGTGGCCTCGCACGATCTGCTCGCGCTGGTCGACGCGGATCGCCGTCAGCGCGTGGTGTGGCTCCACCGTGTCGGCGACACGGCCGAGCTGCTCCTGCTGCAGGACGCGATGGTCGTGTTCAGCCGGAGCTTCACCGCCGCCGATGACGCGACCCTGCTCGCGGAGACGCGGCGCAGCCTCGCCGGCGCGAGGTGGCGCACCTGCGACGCGATCTGGGTGTCGGGCGACGGCGCCGCCGCCGCGCCCTTTCTCGACCTCGGCGTACCGATCTCGGATCCGCCGTGGACGTCGCGCGCCGAGCGCTACCTGGCCCAGGTGGCCGAGCCGCGCGGCGCCTGGATCTGGCGGTGGCCACGGCCTCGAACCGCAACATCGCCTCGCTCGATCTCATCCCGGCGGCGATCAAGCCCCGACGATTCACTCGTCAGGAGATGTTCACCGCGGGGGCGCTGGTCGCGACGCCTGCTCCTGGCGCTGGTGGCGCTCCTCGTGCCGGGCTTCATCGAGAACCGCCGCCTCGCGCGACTGAACGGAGACATCGCGCGCATCGACCCCGACGTGCGGGCGGTCGAGCGCGTCGCGCGAGACCTCGATCACAAGCGACAGCTCCTCGCCACCGTCGAGAAGATCAACACGAGTACTCTGCAGCCGCTGGCCGTGCTGCGCGAGCTCACCGAGATCCTGCCGAGCGACGCGTGGGTCACCTATCTCGCCTTCGACGCCAAGGGCGTCGAGATGACCAGGCAGGCCGGCGCGGCGAGTACCTTGATCCCGCTGCTGGAAAACTCCCCGAGGCTCGAGCGCGTCGAGTTCGCCTCGCCGGTCACGCGCGGGCGCGATCGAGAGCAATTCAGGATCCGCGCCGCGTGGGAGGCGCCTTCGGTGGCCGCGGTGCCCGCGCCGGCCGTGCCGACGCCCCCGACGACCTCCACGCGGCCTCCCGCGCCGGTGCCCTCCGCCCAGCCCGCGCCACAGGACCGCCTCCTGCGGCCGCGCCAATGTCCGGCAGCCGCGCGGCAGCGAGCCTCAGATGGAGACCCTGGGGCGCCGCCGCGGACAGGAAGTGCCCCAGCAATGATCGGCAATCTCTCCCGCCGCGAGCGGCTCATGGTGGGCCTGGCGCTGGCCGCCGGTGTCATCCTGGGCGGGTGGCTGCTGGTGGTCGAGCCGATCCTCGAGCATAATCGGTCCGCCGGCGAGCTCGTGCCGGCGCGCGAGCAGGTGCTCCAGCAGAAGCGGGAGCTGATCGCGCGGCGCGCCGCGATCACCGCGGATCTCGAGAAGACGACCGCACAGTTCGAGAAGCTCTCGGAGGGGTTCCTCACGGCGGCGACGCCCGCCGTCGCCGCCTCGGAGCTGCAGAAGATCGTCAAGGACATGGCCGCCGAAGCCAAGACCGAAGTCCGGAGCGAGCGGATCATGCCGCCGGCCGATCGCGGCGAGCTCCTGGAGATTCCCGTCGAGATCGCGGTGTCCTGCGAGATCCGGCAGCTCGTCGATCTGCTCGCGCGGCTCGACGGAGCGACCAAGCTGCTGCCGGTCCAGGACCTCAAGGTCCGCGTCGTCAACCTGAGCCAGCCGAAGGAGCTGCTCGTCACCCTCACGATCTCGGGTTTCATCCTGCCCAACGCGCAGGGCAAGGCCAAAAGCTGAATGCCGCGGCGCTTGCTTGCGATCAACGTGGTACTCGCCTGCGTGGCGGTTCTCTGCGTCGCGCTCATCGTGAAGCAGCTCGCGACCTCGCGGCCGCCGGCGGCGGCACGAGGGCGGGCGCCGGTCGGGTCGTCGGCCAACCCGGCGCCGGCCGGAGATTCGAAGCTGCCGCCGCAGGCCTACAGCGTGATCGCGACACGCAACCTGTTCAGCCCGACGCGCAGCGAGACGGCCGGACCCGGGACCGCGGGCGTCGCGCAGGCCCCGGTCGTCAAGCCGAACCTTCACGGCGTGGTCCTGCGGGAAGGCTCGCCGATCGCCTATCTGGAGGACCCGCTGACCAAGCGAATCGCCGGCTACCGGATCGGCGACCCGATCGCCGGCGGAACCGTGCAGACGATCTCCGCCGACGCGGTGGTGATCTCGCGACCGGACGGGATGGTCGACGTGCGTCTGCGCGATCCGTCGAAGCCCAGACCCGCCCCGCCTCAGCCAGGGCCAGCCGGGCGTCCCGGGCCAGCAGCCTGTCCCGGGTCAACCGCCATTCCCCGGCCAGCCGCAGACCGGGGGCCAGCTGCCGAACCAGGGCCTCGTCCCGGTGCCGGGCCCGACGCAGCCGCTACCATCCCGCGCGCGTTCAGCCCTCCGGGGAGTCCGCTGCCGCCGGGCCAGACCATGCCGCCGCCGCCCGCGATCCAGCAGCCGACACAGGCCCAGCCGGGCGCGGTTCCCTTTGGGCGGCCCGCGCCGAGCCTCGGACGCCGGATGCCGCCAATTCCTCAGGACCCGGGCCAGCCGCTGCCGGCGCCGAGCCAATAGGATGAAGCGCCTCGTCGCCACGCCTGTTGCTGCTCGTCGTCACCGCCGGATGCGCCTCGCATCGCCGGCCGCCGCCGGCCGCGACGCCGCCGACATCCGTGACGGTCGCGCCGCCGGCGCCCGCCGAGCCGGGGCTTCCGCCGTGCCGCCGGTTTCCGTCGGGCCGCGGACGATTCCGCCCGCGCCGACACCGCCGCCCGAAGCCGCGCCGGCTCCGCCACCGCCGCCGCCACCGACCGCGCCACCGGTTCCGCCGGCGCAGCGCGGACGCTTCGTCGTCCTCAACTTCGACAATGCGGACATCGAGACGGTGATCCAGGCGGCGAGCGAGATCATCGGCTTCAACTACGTGCTCGCGCCCGACGTGCGCGGCAAGGTCACCGTGCAGACGTCGGGCCGCATCGCTCAGGAAGAGGTGTTCGGCGTCCTGCTCGCGATTCTCGAGGTGCAGGGCTTCACGGCGGTGAAGTCGGGGAACCTCTACAAGATCGTCCGCATCGAGGGCGCCCGCGAGCGTGCCGTGCCGACGATCGTCGGGCCGACGGCCGATCCGAACCGCACCACCGACGAGATCATCACGCAGATCGTGCCGATCAAGTACTCGTCGGTCGCCGACCTCAGCGCGCTCCTGCGCCCGCTCATCTCGACGCGAGGCACCTTGATCGCCCACCGCGAGACGAACGTGCTCATCATCACCGACGCGGCGTCGAACGTCGACGCGGCTGCTCGACATCATCCGCCTCGTCGACGTGCAGGTGGCGCAGGAAGAGCTGCAGATCATCCCCATCTCGTACGCCGACGCCGGCGAGCTGGCGACGATCCTGACCCAGCTCTTCGCCAGCGGCCGCGTCCGCTTCGCCACGCCGGGCGCCGCGCCGGGCGCCGACGCCGCCGCTGGCGCCGCCGCAGCCGGGCGTGCCGGTGCCGCCGGCGGCCCGGGGCAAGCCGAGTGGCTCCGCCGAGCGCGCGCCCCTGATCATCCCGGAGCGGCGCTCGAATTCGCTGATCGTGCACGCCAAGAAGCACGAGGTCGAGACCATCAAGCGTCTGGTCTCGCAGCTCGACGTCAACATCTACGGCGGCCGGCGGGTGTTCATCTACTACGCGGAGAACGCCAAGTCGAAGGACCTCGCGTCGACCCTGAACGCGATCTACGGCGCCCGCGACAGCGGGTCCACCACGACGACTTCGAGCTCCGCCACGAGCTCGTCGTCCACCACGCCTCCAGGACGGGCGCGCCGCGCGCCACCGCCGCCCACGCTCTACGGGCCGGCGCCGGGACTGATTCCGGGCGCCGCGAGCTCCCGGAAGTCCTGGCCGAGGGCCAGGTGCGCTTCATCGCCGACGAGGTCACCAACGCGGTGATCGTCACGACCTTCCCGCGGAGCTGGACGGAGATCGAAAACACGATCAAGCAGCTCGACCGTATGCCGCGCCAGGTGCTGATCGAGGTGCTGGTGGCCGAGATCACCTTGACCGACGACATGCGGCTCGGAATCGACTGGGCCGTACGAGCGGGCCGCTTCAGTATCGTCAACACCAATACCGGGGCCCCCGGGCTTGCCGACGACGCCGTCGCCCCCGACTCGTCGACGATGTTTCTTCCGGTCGGCGTGGGCGGCCCCGCCCGCATCCTCGGGCCTTTCGGGCAGGGGCTCTCGGCGTTCACGTTCGGCACGGATCAGTTCATCGCGATGCTCAACGCGCTCTCGAACGAGAACAAGGTCAACATCGTCTCGAATCCGCATATCTTGACGTCGGAGAACAAGAAGGCGGTCATCAACGTGTCGACGTCGGTGCCCATCGTCACCAGCCAGACCACCGGCCAGGTGGCCGCGGCCGCGACGCCGACGACGACCACGACCAACACCACGACGACGACGGCCGGGCTCAACCAGACGGTCGAGTATCGCGACGCCGGCGTGATCCTCACCGTGACGCCGCGCATCGGCGAGCAGGGCACCGTGGCCCTCGACGTGAAGCAGGAAGCGAACCAGATCGGATCCCCGGTGCCGCCCACGAATTCGCCCTCGTTCACCAAGCGCGAAGCGAGACATCGGTCGTGCTGCTGAACAATCAGACCCTGGTGCTGGGTGGCCTCATCCAGGACAAGCTGACGACCACCGACCGCGGCATCCCGATCCTCAAGGACATCCCGCTGATCGGCTATGCCTTCAAGTTCACCGAGCGGATCATCGACAAGACGGAGCTGCTGCTGCTGATCACGCCACGCGTGGTCGAGCACCGCCGGTGACGCCGGCAGGATCACCGACGAGAAGCGCCGATACTCGCCGGACCTGGAAGACGCGCTCCGGCGGGCGCCGCGCCTGCCGCCGACGACCGCGCACCGCCGCCGCCACGCCGGCAGCCGTCCGCGCCGCCGTCGCCGTAGCGCGCAGGTCGGCGCCGATCGCCCGGCGCCGCGCCCGCGGCTCGCGCGGATCAGGCGCCCGAGAACTTCGGCGGGCGCTTGTCGAAGAAGCGGCGACGCCCTCCCGATGGTCGTCGGACGCGACCGCAACGCCCTGAGACAGCGCCTCGACCTCGAGCGCCGAGGCCAGATCGCTGCTGGCCGCGCGGTTGAGCGCCTGCTTGTCCAGCCGCAGCGCCAGCGGCGGACCCGCCGCGATCTTCTCGGCGAGCTCGCGCGTCGTCGAGGCCAGGTCGGCGACGTGCACGACGCGGTTGACGAGCCCGATCCGCATCGCCTCGGCCGCGTCGAAGATGTCGCCGGTGAAGATCAGCTCCTTCGCGCGCGCCATGCCGACGAGTCGCGGCAAGAGCCAGGTGCCGCCGCCGTCGACCGCCAGGCCGATCTTGCAGAACAGCTCGCCGAATTTCGCGCGGTCGGACGCGACGATCAGGTCGCAGCAGAGCGCCAGGTTCGAGCCGGCGCCGACCGCGTACCCGTCCACCATCGCGATCGTCGGCAGCGGAAAATTCACCAGCCGCAGGACGGCGCGATTGAGAAGCCCGACGCGCACCTGCCCGTCCGCGGCGGTGCTGCGCTGGCGCATGTTCTTCACGTCGCCGCCCGCGCAGAAGTGGCCGCCGGCGCCCGTCAGGATGACCACGCGGGCGGCCGGGTTCGCCTCGATCTCGTCGAGCGCGGTCAAGAGCTCGCGGCGCATCGCGAAGTCGAGCGCGTTGCGCGCGTCCGGGCGATTGAGCGTGATCGTGGCGATCGGACCGGACTGGTCGACGATGAGTGTCTCGTAACCCATGGCGTCTCCTTCTCTAGCGTGAGGCGACGGCGCGCGACTTCATGCCGGCGAGGAAGACCGTCATCGCCGTTTGGTATCGAAGCGCTGCATGACACCGCGGCCGTCCGGCCGCGGCAGCTCGTCGTAGCGTCCCCGGTGTACTCGCCGATCACGCGGCGCCAGAAGGTCTGGGCCTCGACGTTGCTCGTCAGCTGCGTGACCTCCCACCGCCCCGGAAACGCGTCGAACAGCTTCCGGGCGACCTCGCCGCCGATGCCCTGACGGCGGTGGCGGCGCAGGATGAAGAACTCGCTGATGTCCCGGGTGCCGTTGCCCGCGAAGTACGCGCCGTCGCGGACCAGCACGAAGCCGACGAGCGCCCCGTCGACGCGCACGAGGTACGACGTGAGCTTCGGATCCGTCCAGAACCCTTCGATGATCGTCGTGTTGCCGTAGAGGCCGTCGTCCCCGATGGCCCAGTCGTCGATCGCGGCGAAGTCGTAGAGGTAGAGCTGCATGAGGCGCCGCATGACCGGGAGGTCCTGCGCGCGCGCGCGGGTGAGCTCGATCTTCATGACGTCATGCTAGGCTACCGCTGATGCGACTCGAGCGCACGATCATCGGCATGGTGCACCTGCCGCCCCTGCCCGGCAGCCCTCGATGGGACGGGGCGATGGCGCGCGTCGTGGCCTTGGCACTCGCGGACGCTCACGCCCTGGTCGACGGCGGCGTGGACGCGGTGCTCGTCGAGAACTTCGGTGACGCGCCCTTCACGCCCGGCCGCGTCGAGCCGGCCACCGTGGCGGCCATGAGCGTGGTCGCCGCCGAGGTCCGGAGGGCGCTGCCGCGCACGCTGCTCGGCGTGAACGTCCTGAAGAACGACGCGCGCGCGGCGCTCGCGGTGGCCGCGGCGGTCGGCGCCGAATTCATTCGCGTCAACGTCCACGCCGGCGCGGTGCTCGCCGACCAGGGCATCGTGCAGTCCGACGCGTACGGCACGCTCCGCGACCGGCGCCTGCTCGGCGCGGACGTGGCGATCTTCGCCGACGTCGGCGGCAAGCACGCGGTGCCGCTCGGGCCGGTGGACATCGACCAGACCGCGAGGGATCTCGTGCACCGCGGGCTGGCCGACGCGCTGGTCGTCTCCGGCCCGGCGACCGGCCAGGCGACGCCGCTCGGCGACGTCAAGCGCGTGCGCGAGCGCCGTCGCCGACGTCCCGATTCTCGTCGGCAGCGGCGTGACCGCCGAAACGGTCGCGGAGCTCCTGTCCGTGGCCGACGGCGTCATCGTCGGCACCTCGGTCAAGCGCAACGGCGACGTGCGCCTGCCGGTCGAGCGCGCGCGTGTGAGAAGCTCGTTGCGGCGGCTCGCCGCCGCTAGTCTGCTCGGCATCCTGCTCGCGGCCGGCTGCGGGGCCGCGCTCGCGCCCGACGGCGTGCGCCTGACCGCGATCGAGCGCGAGCTCGGCTCGCTGTTCCTGGTCGGCTTTCGCGGCACGGAGGCGGTCGGGAACACGAGCTCGCGAGGCTCCTGTGCGAGTTTCGCGTCGGTGGCGTGCTCCTGCTCGGCCGCAACATCGTCGACGCCGAGCAGCTGGGCCGGCTCACCGGCGGGCTCACGACGCAATCGACGGGCTGCACCGGGCGCAAGCCCTTCATCGCGGTGGACGCCGAGGGCGGCAGCGTCATGCGGCTCGCGCCGCGCTTGGGATGGCCCGCCACGTTCTCCGCGCAGGAGCTCGGCGAGAGCAACGACTTCGTCCTGACCGAGCTGGAGGCGCGCCGGATCGGCGCGATGCTCCGCGCGGTCGGTATCAACTGGGATCTGGCCCCGGTGGTCGACGTGGGCTACAACCCGGCCAACCCGGTCATCGTCGGCGCGGCCCGCAGCTTCGGCGCCAATCCGCTGCAGGTCACCGAGCACGCGCGCGCGTTCGTCCAGGGGCTCCGCGCCGAGGGCGTGCTGACCGCGCTGAAACACTTCCCGGGCCACGGCTCGAGCTTCGACGACACGCATCTCGGCTTCACCGACGTCACCGACACGGCGTCGCCCGAGCTCGAGCTGGCGCCGTATCGCGCGCTGATCGCGGACGGGCTCGCCGACAGCGTGATGACCGCGCACGTCTTCAATAAGCGGCTCGACGAGCAATACCCGGCGACCTTGTCGCGCGCGACGGTCAACGGCGTGCTGCGCGGCGAGCTCGGCTTCAAGGGCGCGGTCGTCAGCGACGACCTGCGAATGGGCGCGATCGAGCGTCAGTACGGGATCGGCGAGGCGGCGGTGCTGGCGCTCGACGCCGGCGTCGACATGCTCCTCATCGTCGACGACCGTCTCCCCGACGGCACGCTCGGCCACGCAGCTCGCCCAGGCCGCCATCCGCCAGGCGCTCGAGCAAAGGCACCCTCGACCCGGCGCGCGTCGAAGCGGCGCATCGACCGGGTCCGCGCGTTGCGCGCGCCTGCCCTAGCCCACGCTCGGAGGGCAGCGCGGCCGGCGGGCCTGTCAGCCGTCACTTCGCCGGCAACAGCCGCTCGACCTCGGCGCGGGTCGCCAGCGACGGCTGGGCGCCGCGGCGGGTGCACGCGATGGCGGCGGCCGCGCTGGCGAATCGCAGCGCGTCCGGAAGTGCCTCGCGGCCCGCCAGCGCCGCGCCGAGGGCGCCGTTGAAGGCGTCGCCCGCGGCGGTGGTGTCGACGGCCGTCACGGTGAACGCGGGAACGTCGCACGACGCCCTGCGCCGTGCAGGCCAGCGAGCCCTGCGCCCCGAGCGTCACGATCACGGTGCCGACGCCGCGTTCCCGCAGCGCGCCGCGCCGCCGCGGCGGCGGCAGACGCGCGTCGCGCACGGCGACACCGCTGAGCCGCTCCGCCTCGCCCTCGTTCGGCGTCAGATAGTCGACGAGCCGCCAGATGTCGTCGGAGATCCCTCGCGGACCGGCGCCGGATTCAGCATGGTGACGAGCTCCTCGGCGTCGCGCCTCCGCGAGCGCGCCACGCGAGGGTCTCGAGCGGCGTCTCGAGCTGGCACATGACGACCTGCGCCCACGCGAAGTCGTCGGCGCGCGAGCGGACGTGCTCGAGCCGAGAGCCGCCAGTTCGCGCCGGGCGCGACGACGATCTGATTGCGTCCCTCGCCGTCGACCACGATCAGCGCCGTGCCGGTGGCCGCGTCGCGCGGTGACGCATCACGCCGTCGACGCCGATGCCCTCCGCTCGCGAGCGCCGCGCGGATGTCGCGCCCGGACGCGTCGTCGCCGACGCACGCGATGAAGCGCACCTCAGCGCCGAGTCGGCGGGCGGCGACCGCCTGGTTCGCGCCCTTGCCTCCGTGGTTCACGAGCAAGCGTGCCGCCGCTGACGGTCTCGCCGACACCGGGCAGGCGCGAGGCCGCGACGGTGAAGTCGACGTTCGCCGAGCCGACTACGAGGACGCGTCGCGCGCTGCGCCGGCGGACACAGGCGATCCAGGAAGAGTCGAATGAACCGGTCGCTCTCCACGCTCCTCGCGACGCGGCAGTTCGGCGGGCCGCTCGTGCGCATGCGTCTCGCCGTCGGGCCCGATCGCGAGACGAACGGCCTCCCACTTGCCAAGCGACGGATCGAGCGCGAGCCCGACGGCGAGCGGGTCGTGCAGCGCCATGCCCTGCTCCCCGTCGCTGTGGGCAATCCGGAAGCCGCGTTCGCTGAATCCCTGAATCCGCGAGGCGAGCGGCCCCGTCGCGCGGCCCAGGGTGGCTCGCATCCCCGCGCGCGGCAGGACCGCCTGGCGCGTCGCGTCAAGCGGCACGACCTCGAGCGGGAGCCCGGCCGCGAGAACGCGGTGCGCGGCTTCGGGATCCACGAACATGTTGAACTCGGCGGTCGGCGTGACGTTACCGGGCACGTCGACGGCGCCCCCATCGCGACGATCCGCCCCACCCGCCCGAGCGCACCCGCGTCTTCCTTGAGTGCCAGGGCCAGATTGGTCAGGGGCCCGAGGGCGATGATCGTCAGATCCCGCTCGTGGCGGCGCGCCGCGTCGAGGATGACGCTCGACAGCGCCGGGCGAGCCGGGCAGTCGCTCGACCTCGGGCCAATCCGGAAGATCGCCGAGCCCGTCTTCGCCGTGATAGCGGGTCGCGGTCGTCAGCGCGCGAGCGAGGGCCCGGGTGCGCCGGCGGCCACGACCGGTCGTGGGATCGGCCGCCGCAGCGCCAGCAGGCGCAGGAGGTTCGTGCTCGCCGCCTCGATCGTGACGTTTCCGGCGACCGTCGTGATCACCTCGACCTGGATCTCGGGCGAGTTCCAGGCAAAGAGGAGGGCCAGCGCGTCGTCAATTCCCGGATCGGTGTCGATCACGACCGGCGTCACGGAATCTCCCCCGGTCGTCCCGCATCATATTAGAATGAGATCCACTTTCAGTGAGGAGGCTCGGATGAACATCCAGATCAGATACTGCGGCGAGTGAAACTACCTCCCTCAGGCCTCCAGTTTGCAGGCCGCCATCAAGACCAAGTACGGACTCACCGCGGTTCTCAAGGAAGGGCACAGCGGGATCTTCGAGGTATCGATCAACGACGACGTCGTCTACACGAACGAGACGACGTACCGGTTTCCGACCGACGAGGAAATTTTCGAGAAGATCGACGCCGCTAAGAAGTAGCACGCTGCAGTAGCTCCTCCCGAAACCGGGGATGGGCGACCGCGATCAGCGCCTCGGCCCGTCCCCGTTCCCCTTTCCCGCAGCGCCGCCGCGCCGTGCTCGGTCACGACCCAGTCCGCCAGCGCGCGGGGCTGGTCACCGCCGCGCCCGCTTGCAGCGATGGGACGATCCGCGACACGGCGCCGTCGCGCCCCGTCGACGGCAGCGCGATGATCGCCACGCCGCCGCGCGAGCGCGAGGCGCCGAGCACGAAATCGAATTGGCCGCCGATGCCGGCCACCTGACGCGGTCCCAGGCTCTCGGCGGTCACCTGGCCCGTCAGGTCGATCTCGAGCGCGGAGTTGATCGCGACGAAGCGATCGAGCTGCGCCACCGCGTGCGGATCGTGAACGAACCCGGAGGGCTCCATGTTCACGAGCGGGTTTTCGTGGATGAAGTCGAAGAGCCGGCGCGTCCCCATCGCCTCGCCGATGTCCATCCGCCCGCGATGGATGCGCTTGAGCGCGCTGGTGACGACCCCGCGTTCCACGAGGGTGACGGCCGCGTCGACCAGCAGCGAGTGCAGCGAGAGATCGCGATGGCCGCCGAGCGCCTCGAGCACGGCCTGCGGGATCGCGCCGACGCCGACCTGCACCGTCGCGCCGTCCGGGACGAGCCCGGCGACGTGCCGGCCGATGGCGCGCTCGACGTCGCCGATCGGCGTCGGGGGATACGGCGTGAGCGGCTCGTCCACGTCGACCCAGCAGTCGATCTGGCTCCGGTGCAGACAGGCATTGCCGAGCGTGCGCGGCATGCGATGGATTCACCTGCGCGATCACGAGCGGGGCGCGGCGCGCGGCCGGGAGCGCGACGCTGACCGAGACGCCGAGGCTCAGATAGCCGCGCGCGTCCGGCGGCGCGCAGTGAACGAGGACGCAGTCGGGCGCCCAGGTCGCCGCCGGCCGCGAATTGCGTGACGAGATCGAAGTAGCGAATCGGGACGAACTCGACACGCCCGCGACGTCGCGCGTCGTCGAGCCGCGGCGACATGTGCCACGTCGCGAACCGCAGCGCCGCGTGCTCCGGCCGCGCCCATGGGTAGTCGCCGAGATGGATGCCGCCCAGCAACGTGAGGTCGCGCAGCCGCGACGACTGCCGGCAGATCTCGCCGACGAGCGCGGACGGCTCCCCGCACGCCGGCGGCAGCAGCACCTTCATCGCCGGCGCGAGCCGGGCCGACAGCGTCAGCGAGCGAGCAGCGGGCGAACGCGCGCGGCATGAATGGCGACGCTATATATACCTGATCCCGCGATAGAATGGCCGCATGAATCCACGGCGCGCCCTCGTAGTCTGCTGCTGTTGCTCGTCGCGCTCGCCGCGCTGCGCGACCCCGTCGTCGAGCAGCGGCAGCGGGAGCGCGTCGCGGAGCTCCGGCAGCCCGCGCGTCCGTTGTCTCTCGGATCCGAGCGCGACGACGACGCGTCGGGGAGTCGCCCGCTCTTCTACTTCATGTGCGTGGAGAGTCCGTGACGGGCGCGCCCGCGCAGCCGGTCGCCCTCGTCACCGGCGCCGGCCGCGGCATCGGTCGTGAGATCGCGCTGGCGCTGGCCCGGGAAGGCTGTCACGTGGCCGTCGCCGCGCGCTCGTCCGATCAGGTGGACGCGACCGCCGCCGCGGTCGCCGAACCTCGGCGTCCAGACGCTTCCGCTCGTGCTCGACGTGACGGACGAGGGCGCGGTCGCGCGCGGCGTCGCCTCGATCGCCGCGAGCCTCGGCCCCGTCGACGTCCTCGTCAACAACGCGGGCATCGCCGAGTCGGCGCCGTTCTCGAAGACCGACGCCGCGCTGTGGGAGCGCCACCTGCGCGTCAACGCGACCGGCCCGTATCTGCTCGCCCGCGCCGTGCTGCCCGGAATGCTCGAGCGCCGCTGGGGACGCGTGATCAACATCGCCTCGCTCGCCGGTCTCGTCGGCGCGCCGTACGTCACCGCGTATACCGCCTCGAAACACGCGCTGGTCGGCCTCACGCGCGCGCTCGCCGCCGAAGTGGCCGGCAAGGGGCGTGACCGTGAACGCCATCTGTCCCGGCTTCGCGGCGACCGACATCGTCTGGAACGGCGCGCGCAACATCGCGGCGCGGACGGGCAAGTCGTTCGAGGAGGCGGTGGAGGCGATGGCGCGCCTCAACCCGGGCGGCCGGCTCATCGAGCCCGCGGAGATCGCCGGCGGTGGCGGCCAAGCTGCTTCGCGACGATTCGACCAACGGTGAAGCCATCGTGCTCGACGGAACTCGGTAGTCCGCGAACCAGGAGGCCAGCATGACCAGACAGATCGAATTTCTCAATCCGCCGGAGCTCATGAAGCCCGTGGGCTTCTCCCACGCCGCCGCGACGCGCGGAGGCCGCACGATCTTCCTCTGCCGGCCAGGTCGCCGAGCGACCGTGACGGCCGGGTCGTCGGCAAGGGCGACATCGTCGCCCAGTTCCGGCAGGTGTGCGAGAACTTGAAGACGCTCGTCACCGCCGCGGGCGGCCAGCTCACCGACGTCGTCAAGCTGACCATGTACGTCCTCGACACGCCTGAGTTCAAGCGCCAGGGCAAGCCGATCGGCGTCGTCTACCGCGAGTACTTCGGCAAGCACTACCCGGCGATGACCCTCGTCGGCGCCCGCGATCTCTACGACGCCTCCGAGGGGTGCATGATCGAGATCGAAGGCTTCGCCTGCCTGGCCGAGTGAGACGGAGCGCCGACCGCCACCTGGCGGTCAGCACCTGGCTCCGGCTGCTCCACGGCTACGCGCTGATCGAGCGCGAGCTGCGCCGCGCCGTCGCCGAGCACTGCACCTTTCCGCAGTTCGACGTCCTGAACCAGCTCGAGCGCGAGCGCGACGGGCTCACGTTCGTCGAGCTCTCGCGCCGCCTGCTGGTGACCGCGGGCAACCTGACCGGGATCGTCGACCGCCTCCACGCCGAGGGTCTCGTCCGTCGGGCCGTCCACCCGGCCGACCGCCGCGCCTTTCGTCTCACCTTGACGCCGAAGGGCCGCCGGCTGGTGCGCCGGGCCCAGGGCCGCCATCACCGCGCCTTGACCGCGCTCCTGGCCGGGGTGCCGGACCGCGATCTGCGAGTGCTCCGCCGGCTGCTCGACCGCCTCCGCGCGAGCGCGTCGTCGCGGGCGGCCGCCAGGTCGAAATAGGCTATATTTAGATAGTCGAGGTTTAAACAAACTGGATCATGCCGGCGCATCGCGTTCGTCATGCGCTCCCGGCGTCGCGCTGGCCGACTCGCGCGGAGGCCGCGCGCGCCCGCTGGTTCTCGCCGATCCAGATCGGGCGGACCGTGGCGGCCGCCGAGCGGACCTGGGTTCCGGCGATGGTGCCGTGGCGCGCCACCGCCGACGGCTTCGTGACGCCGGAGGTCCTCGAGTGGTACGCGCGATTCGCCGAGGGCCAGCCCGGCGTCCTCGTGGTCGAGGCGACCGGCATCCGCGACATCGCCAGCGGTCCCCTGCTCCGCATCGGCGACGACCGCTTCGTGCCCGGGCTCCGCACGCTCGTCGAGACGGTGCGCGAGCGAAGCCGGCGGCCGGACCCGGCTCTTCATCCAGCTCCTCGACTTCGTCGCGGTCCGCCGCCGCCCCGAGCCCCGAGCGCTTCTTCGGTCGCTACCTCGAGATCACCGACTCGCTGCGCGGCCAGATCGCGCTCTGGCTCGACGATCCGCCGGTGGCGCGAGGCCGAGGACGACGAGGTGCGCGACTACCTCGCTGACCGCTGACCGCGCGACCCTCGAGACCGTGCTGACCGACCGCGAGCTCGAGGCGCTCGACTACGGCTACCGCGAGCGCGTCTGGGACATGCACCTGCCCCACATCCAGGAGCTGCCGCGCGCGCTGCCGCCGCTTTCGCCGACGCCGCGCGGCGCGCCCGCGAGGCGGGCTTCGACGGCGTCGAGCTGCACTACGCGCACGCGTACACGATGGCGTCGTTCCTGTCGCGCCTGAACTCGCGGCCGGACGGCTACGGCGGCGCGCGCGAGCACCGCGTGCGGCTGCCGCTCGAGGTGCTGGCGGCCGTCCGCGCAGCGCGTCGGCGACGACTACGTCGTCGGCATCCGCTATCTCGGCGACGAGGTCGTCGCCGGGCGGCAGCGATCTCGACGACGCGATCTGGTTCGGCGTGTGCTTCGCGCGAGGCCGGCGTGGACTACCTGTCCGTCTCCAAGGGCGGGCGAGTTCGAGGACGCCAAGCAGCCGAAGGTCGGCGAGGCCGTCTATCCCTACACCGGCGCGTCGCGGCTACGAGTGCATGCCGACGGTGCTATCCGACGCGCGCGGCCCGTTCGGCCGCAACGTGCCGCTGGCCGCGGCGATCCGCCGGGCGATCCACGAGGCCGGCTGGCTCGACACCGGTCGTCACGAGCGGCGGCATCACCACGTTCGAGCAGGCCGAGAGCATTCTGGCGCGCGGCGAGGCGGACTGCGTCGCGGCCGCGCGCCAGACGCCTCGCCGATCCCGACTGGTTCAGGAAGATCCGCCTCGGCCACGGTGGGCTCGTGCGTCGCTGCGAGTTCACGAACTACTGCGAGGGCCTCGACCAGCGTCACAAGCAGGTCACGTGCAAGCTCTGGGATCGCCAGTTCGATCCGGCCGACCGGCGGTCACGCTCGCGAGCGACGGCAAGCGCCGGCTCAGCGCGCCGGCCTGGTCACCGCCCGGCGACGCGCCAGACCGGCTGAGCGGCGCGCCGACTCCTTCAGAGGCTGGCGCGCCGGAGACCTTCACGGACGACCTCGTCGTTCGGCCCGAGCCTGTCCGCGCGCTGAAATGCGGCTCGCGCGTCGGCCTGCTGGCCGAGCTGCAGGTAGCACCAGCCCATTCCGGCCAGAAGCGGTTGGGAAGTCGGTGCGGAGAGGCTCGCCCGGATGAACATCGCCAGGGCTTCTCGATTACCGCTCGCCGTAGTACAGGCTCCACGCGATCTTGCCGCGTAAGGTCGTCACCTCTGGAGGCTCCGGGCCGTCAGACGCCGGTATCCGTCGAGCGCCCGCTCGAGCGGAGGAAGCGCCGCCTCGTAATCGCCGCGCTCGAACAGAGCCGATCCGAGCCCGTTCAGGCGTCGACGTAGTCGGGATTTCGGTCTGGCGCTCTCCCGGAAGGCGTCGGCCGCGAGCTGATAGCGGCCGATTCGAAGCCGACTCCACCCCAGGCCGTTGGAGAGCCCCTCCCATGTCGGTTGGCGAGCGAGCACCGTCTTGAACGAGCCGACCGCGCCCCGGAAATCTCGAGGAAGTACTGCGACCACGCCAGCATGGCTCTGGCCCGGTCGTGCTCTGGAGTCAGCGCCACCGCCTCGGCGAAGCGATCGCGGGCCTCCTGATACTTTCGCGCCTCGAGCAGTCTGCTTCCGCGCGCGAAGCTTGCCTCGGCCTGCGGCGCGGCGGACGCCGCGAGCCCCTGAGGCGAGATCATCCTGGGAGCGGCTGCGCTGGTCGGTCGCTTCGTCGATGGCTTCCCTGGCTCGGCAGGGCGGCGGCGCGCACCCGGCCCGTCTCGCGCCGAACGACGAGCGCCGGCTTCCGAAAGCGCCGAACCCATCGCGCGCAGCGTCGTCTCGGTGGCTCGGGAGGCCTCCCGCGAGGTCGACGCGTGGCGGCGTCGCTGCGGGCGACGTACAGCTCAGCGGTGTCCGCGACAGAGAGCTGATCCTCGGCCTGGCCTTCGCCTCGCGCTTTGCCGGGCGGAGTCGGGCGCGGCGGCAGCGCTCGTCCTCGCCGTCGGCTCGTCCGCTCGGGTCTTTCGCCAGCGCGGCGCCCGCCGCGAAGCCGAGGAGTGCCGCGGCGATCGCGAGGAACAGCCCAAAGGCGGAAGCGCGAGCGCGTGTCAGGCGGGGCATGGCCTCAATCCCGTAGTCGATGGCGTCCTGACTCACTATCGGTCGCGGCCAGGACGACGACCATCGGGTAAACCCGGAGAGCCGGGGCCGTGGAGACCCGGCCCGGGCCTGCCTCAGGAAGCTTCAACGCCCAGACCGCGGGAGGCTCCTCTGCGACCAGCAGCAGCAGATCGTGCACGGCGTCGTAGTGAAGGTTGTAGTTCATTCCGCAGGAAGAAGGGCAGGTCGGCGCCGGGCAGCTCCGACCAGGCGTCGGTGGTCGCGTCGTACAGCCAGGTCCGGGTGCGGCCCGGTCTGCGCTCGATCGGCGGCGTCGCGTCAGCGGGACGATCGACCAGGACGACCGTGACGCCCTTGCGCTCATGAAACGCCATCGGCGGGTGCTCGAATTGCCGGCGGGCGCGCGCCCGGGTGTCGGCATCGTCCAGTCCCGGCGCACGGCAGGATCGTAGACGACGATCGCGTTGGAGAGCCGGTTGCCTCCGGCGAGCACGATGAGCCGCCGGCGCGCGTCGTAGACGGCGCTCGATGTGGTAGCCGGTTTGCGACGCGCCGGGCCGCCCAGCGCCACACTGGATCTCGCTTCGCGCACCGGGAGCTCGTAGACACCGTCCAGGCCGGTGGCCGATCACGACGGCGCGATCGGAGTCGTAGGCGGTCGCGTACGCGAAGAAGTGAACGTCCGGAGGGTCGAGCGCCTGCCAGCGCTCGGGACCGAGCTCGAAGAGCCACGTTGGATGACGCCGGATCCTCGGCCGGAGATGGGGCCATCGCATCACGGTGAAGCGCCCGGCTCCAGATGCTCGGGGAGCTCGCGACAGATCAGGCCGGTCGTTGGCCGCGTCGTACGTGACCGCGGCGAAGGTGTGCGTGGCCCAGGGATGTCGTCCGTCGACGCCGGCGACGGGAAGGCCCTCGGCGGTGACCGCGTATGTCGATGGTGGGTCGTCGGGATACGCGCGGGTCCACGTCAGCGACGCGACGTCGAAGAACAGCGGGCTGTTCGTCCAGTCGTCGCCGTGGGTGTCGGGCTCGAAGAGCACGATGCGAGCCGCGCCGCGTATCGAAGGCGCTTCCCGCGTGCCATTGCCGCCGGAATCGCATCGCATCGGTCGGCCGCTGCCGGTGGATCTCGACCCACCGCGCCGCCGGCAACGACGCGAGCCGCGGATTGAAGGACCGGCGCGTGGCCGGCGCGCAGCTTGCGCCGAGCGCCACCAGCAAACCGAGCACGAGAGCGGCCCGCACGTGCCCGCGCATCGCCGGTCAGGATCGCGCGCGACATCACGACCGGCGAGGGGGTCTCGCGGATCGACGCTCAACGACGCGACGCCCGGCGCGCCAGTCTGCTGAGCGGCGCGCGCCGGTCAGTCGGGTCAGGATCCACTGCCGCCGCAGCTTCGCGCCGAGCTTCTGATAGAACCGGATCGAGGGCGTGTTCCAGTCGAGCACCGCCCACTCCATCCGGCCGCATCCGCGCCGCCGCGCGATCCGCGCCAGCTCGCCGAGGAGCGCGCGGCCGGCGCCACGCCCGCGCTCTTCGGGCAGCACTGAACAGGTCCTCCAGATAGAGCGTCGGGCGTCCCAGGAACGTCGAGTACGTGAAGAAATAGAGCGCGAACCCGATGGGCTCGCGACCCCGACGGCAGATGATCGTTTCGAAGTAGCGGCGAGGCCCGAAGCCGTGACGCCGGATCTGGCCCGCGGTCGCGACGGCCTCGTGCGCCAGCCGCTCGTACTCGGCGAGCCCACGGATCAGCCGGAGGATCACCGGGACATCGCGTCGCGTCCCGCGGCGGATCGAGAGGACCGTCATGCGGGGACGGTCACGGCGCGGTCGCCGCGTCATCGGCCGCCAGCAGCTCGAACACCGGGTAGCGCGCGGCGATCGCCGCGAAGGCGTGCGTGGGTGCGCCGGCGGGCAGCGGAAATGACGTTGGAACGACCGATCGGTACCGGTCGAGATAGGTGGACAGCACCGGCGGCTTGTCGGCGTCGGCGAGAGCTCGGAGCCGGAAGCGGCGCTGACTCGAACCTCGCTTGAGGACGATCTCGCTCGAGACCTCCGCGTTGCGCACCCATTGGTGCGGCCGCGAAGTGCCACGAGGAATCGAACGCCGTGGAGCGAGACGAGACTCACCGGGGTTCCGTACACGCGGCCCGACTTCCGTCCCTCACCTGCAAGAGATAGTAGTCGCGCGGACCGAGCCCCATCCCGACGAGGGCGCCGAACGCCCGGTTGAAGAACCGCTCGAGCGCGCTCGGCTCCCGGAACGCGGGGTCCGCGTCCACCACTAGCGCTGGCTCAGGTAGTGCTCATGCGATCTCGATGGGCGGCGCGATCCAGACATCCTTCTTGGCCAGGATGCTGCTTGAGCAGGCGCTCGACCATGCGCATCCGCGACGGCCGGCCGATGACTTGCGGATGGCCCATGAGGTTGATAGAACCCACCCTCCTCGTAGGCGCCCTCGAATTCTTCCTTCAGATCTCGAAGACGTCTTCCTGGCTCCAGATCCCGTTGCCGACCGGCGGCACCGCGCTGAATCGAAGTAGACCCAGTCGTTGTTGAGCCACGAGGTGGGCAGCTCGACCAGCTCGCCGTAGGCCGTCTTGTGGCAGTACGGCAGGTCGGTGTCCATCATGTTGCTGTGGTAGACGAAGCCGTGCTTTCGCAAGAGCTCCATCGTGTGCTTGCTCGGGTCGCACGACGGTGCCCGCGAGCCGCGCGGCTGCACGCCGAGGATGTTCTGGAAGACCTCGAGGTCTTCACGAGCAGCGCTTCCTCCTCCTCACGGCCCGAGAGGAAGAAGGGCTTCTCGTGCAGGTAGCCGTGGTGACCCACCTCGTGGCCGCGGCGCAGCGCCTCGCGCGCCATGTCCGGGTAGCGCTCGATGATCCAGCCCGGGATGAAGAAGCACACCTTCACGTTGTAGCGATCGAGGACGTTCAAGATCCGCGGCATGGCGGTCTTCGGGCCGTAGGCGCCCATACCCATGTGGAGCGGCCGCTCGGCGAGCGCCGGATCGCGGTGGATCCACGGGCTCTCGCCGTCCACGTCGAACGAAAGCGCCACCGCGCACCTCGCCCCGTTCTTCCACTTGATCGGTCGGTCCATCGCTATCTCCTGGCGGCGAGCCTATGCGCCCGCCACCGTCCCTCCAGCATCTCGGTGTACACGCGCACACCCTCGCGCAGGTTCTCGAGCGAGATGCGCTCGTCGTTGCCGTGGATCCGCTGGAGCTCCGACTCGTCGATGACGAACGGGCTGAAGCCGTAGGCGTGCAGGCCGCAGCGCCGGAACACCCAGCAGTCGGTGAAGGCGACCAGGATCATCGGCGCCACCACGACCCCGGAGCCCGCCGCCGCATCGCGGCGGCCAGTGGCCTTGTAGAGCTCCGTATCGGGCGGCGAGAGATTCGGGATCTTGGGCTCGCGGGCAATCGTGACCTGCACGTGCTCGTCGGCGATCACGCCGCGGACCCAGGCGGCGATCTCCTCGGGATCGTCGCCCGCCAGCATGCGGCAATCCAGCTGGGCGCTCGCCTCGGGAGGAATCACGTTGCTCTTCTCGCTGCCTCGCAGCATCGTCATCGCGAAGGTCGTCCGGACCATCGCGGCCCATTGCCGGTTCGCGAGGAACCGGTCGCGGAACTCCGGGATCGCGGAGGCTCGGGTGAGGTCGTCGTAGCCCGCGCTCTCCTCCGGTGACATCAGCGACGCCACGCGGAGAAGAACTCCTGCACCTCCGGAAGAACTCTGGGCGAGCGCTCGGCTTCCAGCAAACGACCGAGGGCGCGCACGAGCCGGTTCGGCGCGGTATCGGGCCACGGCATCGAGCCGTGCCTGGCTCGCCGCGCGCCTTGAGCACGATCGGGAGGCCGGTCTTCTCCGGAGATCACGATCGCTCCCCAGCGGCGCCTTGAGCTTGGATCCGACTGGATCGCCGCGAGCTCGGAGATCGCATATTCCGCCCCGGCGCAGCCAGTCGCGCCGCTGGTCGGCGATGAACTGGGCGCCGAACTCGCTGCCGGCTTCCTCGTCGGCGGTCGCCAGGAACACGAGATCCGCTTGAGCGGGACACGCGCGCGCTTGAGCGCCAGCATCGCGGCGAGGTGCAGGATGCCCGTCGACTTCATGTCGATCGCGCCGCGCCCGTAGAGGTAGCCGTCGGCGATCGCACCGCCGAAGCGGATCGACGGTCCAGTAGCGGCGATCGGCGTATACGACGTCGATGTGATGGTGCAGGACGATGCCGCCGAGCGAGCCGTCGCCCGCGAGCCGCGCGCGCAGGCTGGCCCGGCCGGGCGCCGCCTCGATCGGTCTCGCTCTCGATCCCCTCGCGCGCCAGGACCTCCGCGAGGAACCTGGACGCCGGCGATCTCGTTGCGCGCGGATTCGTGGTGATCGATCGTCAGATAGCGGCGCAGCAGATCGACCGTCTCATCGCCCAGAGCCGTCCAGGTCGGTCATCGCGCCTCCGCCTCCGGATTCATCGCCCGGACGTCGCCGAGCTCCCAGCGGGCGCATGCGGCAATAGAGGTCGAGGAGCTGCATCGTGCGCTCGATCGCCGGATTGTCGCTGGCCTGCCGGAGCTCCTGCACGCGCGCCTGCAAGTCGCGAAGCCGCTCCAGCGTTTCCTCGCGCGTCACGGCTCGCTCCGGCCCGCGAGCTGCCAGCGGTGTCCGGCCGGCCGGTGATCGAAGAGCGCTCGGCCTTCAGCTCGTAGCGCGGCAGGCTGCTCGGCCCCTGCACCGTGACGTCGATCGACACGCCGATCACCGACTTGAAGACACCGGCCGCGTCGCGCCCGAGCTCGGCGTAGCGCACCGCGTCGATCTCGGGCCGCGCCTCGGCCTGACGGTCACGAAGTCGTTGGTCGCGTCGCGGTCGACGTGAACTTCGTAATGCTCGGACAGGCCGGCGATCCGGTGCAGGAGGGCTTCGACGGCCGCCGGGTACACGTTGACGCCCTTCACGATGATCATGTGGTCATGCGCCCGAGCACGCCGCCGGGATAGAAAGGCCCAGGTCGTGCCGCAGCCACACGGACGATCCGTCCGGCGCACCAGATCGTGAGTCCGGTACTTGATCAGCGGCTGGCCGTCCTGGATGTAGCTCGTCACGATGTGCTCGCCGACGTCCCCGTACTCCACTCGGATTGCCGGACGCTCGATCGACCACCAAGGCGTGATACCAGTCCTCCGCAGAGATGGTTGCCCTCCTGCAGAGGACAGCCCGGGTTCGTCGGACCGATCTCCGCGATGCCGTATAGCTCATAGCACTTGGCGCCCCCAGAGCACCTCGATCGCGTGGCGGGTCGCGGGAATGCTCCTGCCTGGGCTCACCGGACACGATCACGGTCGAGATCGACGTCCTGGCGAGGTCCACACCGATCTCGCGCGCGGTCTCGCCGAGGTAGAGCGCATAGGTCGGCGTCGCCAGCATGACGTCCGGACGGTATTGCTCGAGCTGACGGAGCCGCGCGCTTTGCCGTCGAGCCCGCCGCCCGGAGACGACGGCAGCGCCGAGACGGCGCACGACCCATGTACGCCGACCAGAACGCGGCGAAGATCCCCCAGTTGAACGGAAAGTAGAACGCGTGTGGCGCGCCCGAAGCCCGGCGGCCCAGTACAGGTAGACCCACGACTCGCCCGCACAGCTCCGCCGAGTGATACGTGAGCGGAATGTGGAGCGGCGCGCCGGTCGAGCCGGAGGTCGCGAACCGTTGATGGAAGAAGTCCTCGTGGATCGCGAGCGCGTCGCCGAACGGCGGGCTCACCGCCTGCGCGTCGAGGATCTCCTTCTTGTCGATGAACGGCAGCCGCTTGACGAAGTCGTCCATCGTGCGGATCTGCTCGGGCTTGACCTTGTGACGATCGAGAGCTTCCGGTACATCAGGCTGCGCGCGCAGGCGTACTCGATCGCCGTCTGGAGCTTTCGCAGATGCAGCTGGTCGAGCTCGGGCGCATGGCATGGTCTGCGTGTACGGGTTCCAGAACTACCTGCGCCTCGACCGCGGGCTTGTAGAGGGTCATTGTATCTGGAGCTGTCTGCGCCGGGACCACCGCGGGTGGCCTGAGATAGGTGCGAGCCGGCTCCGTCACGCCCGTTCTACCCGAGACGTGAGCGCCCTGCCCCGAAACGTCGGTGCCCGTTCTACCCACGGCAGAGCTCTTCGCGAACTCTTCGTGCGCCGGTGACCAGCGCCTGGAGCTTGGCGAAGCGCTAGATGGCGTGGGAGCCGCGCGAGGCCGCAGTCCGGGTTGATCCACAGCCGCTCGGCCGGCACAGCTCCTCGAGCATCCGTACGATCTGCCGCGCGACGGTCGGGGCTCTCGACGTAGAAGTTCTTGAGATCGAGCACGCCGGCGCCGAGCTCCTTGGGGCAGTCGAACTCGCGCCACAGCTCGCTCATCGGCCATCTCGCGGTTCGCGTACTCGAACACGAGCTGGTCGGCGGAGGCGCTCGAGATGGTCGGGAACAGGGGCCGATAGGCCCGCTCGCCGTAGCCGAACCCCTCGAAGCGTCCCGAAGCAGATGTGCCAGAACCGCCGCTCGACCGCGACGCCGTCGAAGCAGCGATCGTAGAGCTCGACGAGCCGCTTCGGCTCCATGATGAAGCTCTGGTAGACGTCGTCGAGCTGCAGATTGCGGGCGCCGCCGGCGGCGAGCGCGCGAAGCTCGCGATTGATGAGCGTGGCGAGGTCCGCGGCGATCTCGATCCGGTCCTTGTACGTCCGCCCTTCGTGATCTGGGTCGCCAGCGTGAGCGGCCCGGGCAGAGTGATCTTGAACGGGCGCGTCGTCACCTTCCGGATGTAGTCGAGCTCCTTGAGCGTGCCCAGCCCGGCGGGCGCCGAGATGCGCCCAACCGGCTCGTAGAACACGTGACCGTCGTAGGAGAGCACGCCCACTTTCCGGCGAGGCTCGATCGGGCGGAGCCCGTCGAAGTACTGAAGATCGAGACGATGAACCCTGGCGTCGCATCTCGCCATCGGAGATCAGATCGACACCCGCGTGCTCCTGATCGCGGATCGCGGTGGCGACCGCATCGTTCTCCGGTCTCGGCGACGTCCATCGCGCCGAAGCCGCCGGCCTCGATCTTCTCGTACGCGGCCCAGAGCCAGGCCGGGATCGCGTAGCTGCCGACGACGGTCGTGGGAAGGATCGGCAGCGTCGAGGCCGTCACGTGGTCGCTACTCGGAGAGCGTGAAGACGCCCTTTTTGACCGTGAGCGCCCAGATCTGCCCGACGTTCACGCCCAGCATCGTTCATCGTGATCGCGCCGATGGCGCCGTCGTAGCTCTTGAGACCGCCCCAGCACTTCGCGAGCTTGTCCCGATCGCTCTCGAGATCGTCGGGCTTGTTCGTCACGCCGGCCGTCTCGATGCACATCTTGGCGATGAAGAGCTGGTCGTACATCGCGGGGCCGGAGGAGTTCGGGCGCTTGCCGCCGGAGCGCTCGAGGAACTTCTTCACGAAGGTCTGCATGCGCGGGATCGGGCGCTCGTTCCAGGCGTACGTCGTGGTGTACCAGCCCTCGACCGCGTCACCGCCGAGCGTGACGAGATCGGGCGTGGCCGTGGCGACGCCACCCTGGATCGGGCCCTCGAACCCTTGCTTGCGCGCTTCCTTGGCCACCAGCGCGGCCTCGCGTGAGGCCGAGCCGAGGAAGAGCATGTCCGGCTGCTTGGCGAGCGCGCGCGTGACCTGCGCGCTGAAGTCGAGATCGCCCGTCTGGAAGGTGATCGAGTCGACCAGCTCGACGTTGGCCTGCTGGAAGGTCGGCGGCATCACCACGGTCGCCTCCGCCTTCGAGATGGCGTCGGCCTGGTTGTAGAGCACGGCCGCCTTCTTCACTTCCGGGTGATGCTTGCGCAGAGCCGCCAGCCCGGTGCCGAGCGCGCGCGCGGCGCCTGGATTCATCGTGTAGGCAAACGGCCGGAACTTGTCGGTGAGTCCGGGCGCGGCGGCGGTCGGCAGACGATCGGAACCTTGAGGCTCGCCGACAAGGGGTACATGACGCCGGCGCTCGAGCTCGAGATCGAGCCGTGGATCATCAGGACGCGATCGGTCTGAGCCAGGCGGCGCGTGAGCGTGACGGACTCCTTCGGGTCCCCACGATCGTCGGCCATGACGAGCTCGAGCGGCAGCCCGCCGATGCCCCCGGCAGCGTTGATCTCCTCCGCGCGCGATCTCGGCGCCGATCAGTCCGTGCTGTCCCCAGTCCACGAAGATCCCGGCCTGCGGCATGATGACGCCGAGCCGAACCTTGTCACCCGCCAGCTTCGCGCCGACGGCTGGGGTGACCACACCGGCCAGCAGTACGGCAACCAGCAGGACTGAAATCGAGCCACGACGACGCATCCCGACCATGCGTTCTCTCTCCGTGTTGACCGGCGCACGACTATTCATAGGCACGCCTCGGCCGGCGGGCCCAGCCCCGCGACGGCCTGCAGCGTGCACTGCCTACGCGAGCGACAGCGCGAGCTGCTCGAGCTCCGTGACCTGCATCTCGCGCCCCATGCCCCAGCGCTTGATCGCGGCCATGATCTCCGCGAGCTTCGCCGGAGGATAGGCCGAGAAGATGAACCGCTCACCGGCGCCCCACTGGTCGACCCGCCACGGCCGGTCCGCGAACTCCGGCGGAATGCATTTCTTCCACAGCGGCAGGTAGCGCGCGAGATCGCGCGTCCAGCGCTTCGTCGGCGCGCGCGAGCGCCGTGAAATACCGCCGCAGCACGTCGCGATCGCTCGACTCGTCTACCCACCAGAGCGTATTGAACTCGCCGCCGAGAATCCGGCGCAAGCCCAGCTCTTCGGCCATGTAGATCCTGTGGGTCGAGCAGGCTCGCCGCCTCCACCTCGCCCTTGAGCAGCGCGTCGAGCCGCCGGCCGAAGCCGCCGACGGGCTCGATCTTGATATCGGCAAGCGGCAGGTAGCTCTCGAGACGATACGGGACGTTGTAGTGGCTTCCCGCCATCAGCCCGACCGCGACCGGGACGCCGGCGAGGTCCTCGGGCCGCCGGATGCGCGAGTCCGGACGCACGTAGATCGCGTGCCGCGCAACGCCGTACGCATCGGGGACGAACTTCCCCATGCCGGCGCCCGCGTTGCACACGCTGCCCCACGCGCACGCATTTCCGATGGCCTGGGCGCCTTCCAGAAACGGCTGGTCTTGCGGGCGCGCCTTGTAGCCTCCGGTCCACCCCTTCATCTGGCCGAGGTAGACGTCCCACATCACCTCAGGATCGAGGTGCTGCTCGCCGGAAGTAGCCTTCCTCGAACGCGATCCATTCGTGAAGCCGCATACCGGTGGGAAAATGCGGATCTTGGTAGGCCCGTCCATCAGTTGGGCGACGGTAATACGGCAGACCAAGGCCTCGTCAATACAGGTGATATCATCGCGCACAATGTTCGCCCAGCAGCTCGTCAACGGGCTGATGCTCGGCGGCGCCTACGCCCTGGTCGCGATCGGCTACACGCTCATCTTCGGCGTGCTGAACCTGCTCCACCTGGCTCACGGTGAGGTCTTCATGGTCGGCGCGTACGCCGGTCTGGTGCTCGCGCTCGCCGGCTTTCCGCCGTGGATCGTCCTGGCCGGCGCCATGCTCGCCGCGGCCGCGCTCGGCGTTCTCGTCGAGCGCGTCGCGTTTCGGCCCGTCCGCAATCGCGGAAGCCACGTGACGCCCCTGATCACCACGATCGCCGTCGGGCTCGTGCTGCAGCACGTCGTCGTGAAGATCTTCGGCGCGGAGCCGGTGGCCTTCCCGGCGCCGTTCGCCTCGGCGTCGCCTCGATCTGGGCCCCGTCACGCTCTCGACGCTCCAGCTCATCATCCTCGGCACGTCGGTGGTGCTGATGGCGCTGCTCGAAGTGTTCCTGCGCTCGACGTCGACCGGCATGGCCATTCGCGCGACGGCCGAGAACCAGACGGTCGCCGGGCTCATGGGCATCAACGTGTCGCTGGCGATCGTGATCACCTTCGCGATCGCCTCGGCGCTCGCCGGAGCCGCCGGCGTGCTGCTCGCCTGGAACTTCACCGGGCTCAGCCCGTTCTTCGGCGTCAAGGTCGGCCTCAAGGGGCTCGCGATCATGCTGCTGGGCGGGCTCGGCAACGTCACCGGCGCGATGGTCGGCGGGCTCATCATCGGCGTCGTCGAGGTGATGAGCGTCGCCTATCTCGCCTCGTCGTACCGTGACGCGTTCGCGTTCGCGGTGATGATCTTGATTCTGCTCGTGCGCCCGACCGGCCTCCTCGGCGCTCGCCTGCAGACCGGCTGAGACGGCCGTGCTCTCCGATCACACGATCTCGATCCTGATCTTCGCCGGCATCGACGTGATCATGGCGCTGTCGTTCTACCTGCCGGCCTCCGCGGGCCAGCTGTCGGCCGGCCAGGGCGGCTTCATGGCGCTCGGCGCCTATACCGCGGCATACCTGACCGTGCACCACGGCGCGCCGTTTCCGCTGGCGCTCGCCGCCGGCGGCTCGTCGGCGGGCTGGTCGGCCTCGCGGTGGGCTTTCCGGCGCTGCGCCTGCGCGGGCTCTATCTCGTGCTCGTCACCTTCGGCTTCGGCGAGGTCATTCGCGTCATCTTTCTCAACGCGCCGGCCTTCGGCGGGCCGGCTGGATTCGCCGGCATTCCCCGCGACCACCATCTGGCACGTGCTCGGCCTCCTGGCCGTCCTCGTCTATTTCTTCACGCGGCTCAGCGGCTCGCGCATGGGTCGCGCCTTCGCGGCGCTGCGCGACGACGAGGCGGCCGCCGAGGCGATGGGCGTGAACTCGACATACGTGAAGCTCGCGGCGTTCGCGGCGGGCGGTGTCATCGCCGGGCTCGGCGGCGCGCTCTACGCGCACTACACGTTGTTCATCGATCCCGAGGCGTTCGGCGTCGGCCGGTCGCTCTTCGTGATGCTCTACGCGGTGTTCGGCGGCCTCGCGAGCTTCTGGGGCGCCATCGTCGGCGCGACGATCCTCTCGATCTTGCCCGAGCTGTTGCGCTGGGTGAAAGACTGGCGCGAGATCTTCTACGGGCTCCTGGTGCTGACCCTGATGCTCGTCCGGCCGCAGGGCTTGCTCGACGCAACCCTGCTGGCGCGGCTGTCACTACGCGGTGAGCGAGCCCCTGCTCGCGGTTGAAGGGCTCTCCCGAAGCTTCGGGAGGCTCGTCGTCCTCGCGAGCCTCGATCTCACGGTCGAGGCCGGCGGGATCCACGCGATCATCGGACCGAACGGCGCCGGCAAGACCACGTTCTTCAACCTGGTGACGGGCGCGCTCAGCCCGGACGCCGGGCACATTCGCTTCGGGGGCAGCGAGATCGGTGGCCTGCCCGCGTACCGGCGCACGGCACTCGGCATCTGCCGGACGTTCCAGAACATCCGGCTCTTCGGCTCGATGACGGTGCGCGACAATGTCTTGCTCGGCCTTCACTGCCGGACACACGGCGGACTCCTGTCGCCGCTGCTCGGCGTTCCGTTCCGCCGGACACCAGCCGAAGTGAGCGCGCGCGAGCGCGCCGAGGAGATTCTCGCGCTGGTCGGGCTCGCGGATGCGGCCGGACGGCCGGCCATCGAGCTACCCTACGGCGAGCAGCGCCGGCTCGAGATCGCGCGGGCGCTCGCGAGCGCGCCCAGGCTCCTGCTGCTCGACGAGCCCTCCGCCGGCATGAACACGCAGGAGACGATCGAGCTCGAGGCGCTGATCGCAGAGGTCAATCGCCGCGGCGTGACCATTCTGTTGATCGAGCACAAGATGTCGCTGGTCATGCGGCTCTCGAAGATCGTCACCGTGCTCAACTTCGGTCAGAAGATCGCCGAAGCGCCACCTGCTGCGGTCCAGCGTGATCCACGGGTCATCGAGGCTTACCTTGGTAGCGAATAGCGGTGTGTCAACGCGTGAGGCGGGCGGGGCCTGTCATCGGGGTGCCCCGGGGCCGCGTGTTGCCTAGTTCTTCGGCGCTGCTCGAGGTCGAGGATCTGCATGTCAGCTATGGGCGGATTCGCGCGTTGCAGGGCGTGAGCTTGGCGGTGCCGGAGGGTGCAGTGGTCGCGCTCATCGGCGCCAACGGGGCCGGCAAATCGACTTTGCTGCGGGCGATCTCCGGGATCGTGCGGCCACGGCGGGGCGCGGTGCGCTTCGGCGGCGAGAATCTCGTCGGCCTGCCCGTGCACCAGATCGTTCGCCGGCGTGTCATCCACGTGCCCGAGGGGCGCGGCATGCTGGCGCGTATGAGCGTGCTCGAGAATCTTCGGATCGGCGGCTTCGCGCGGCGGGACCGAGCGGGCGCGGGCGCAGAGCTGGACAAGATCTTCGCGTTGTTTCCGGTGCTGCGCGATCGCCGCGACCAGCCGGCGGGAAGTCTGAGCGGCGGCGAGCAGCAGATGCTCGCCATCGGTCGCGCGATGATGGCCGGCCCGCGGCTCCTGATGCTCGACGAGCCGTCGCTCAGGCTCGCGCCGCTGATCGTGCGCGAGATCTTTCGCATCATTCCGCGCCTCACCGCGGAGGGCACCGCGGTGCTGCTGGTGGAGCAGAACGCGCGCATGGCACTGCAGTGCGCGGCGCACGCCTACGTCCTACAAACCGGGCACGTGGTCCTCTCCGGCCGCGCCGCGGATCTGCTCGCCGCGCCGGAGGTGCAGCGCGCCTATCTCGGCGCGAGTGAAGTGGTCTCGTAGCCGAGGACCGCGATGCCGGACCTGGCGTTCTTCGTGTTCCTCGTGGCCGACGGAGCGCTGGCCGGGTCGATCTACGCCCTCGTCGCCCTGGCGTTCGTGGTCGTCTACAAGGGATCGCGGATGATCAACTTCGCGGTCGGCGAGTGGACGATGCTGGGGGCTCGAACCGCCGCGGCGGCGAGCCACACCCTGGGGCTCGGGCTCGGCGGGGCGCTCGGCGTCGGCTGCGCCGGTCTGGTCACCCTCGCGCTCCTCTTCAATCGGATCGTCCTGCGCCCGCTGCTACGACGCTCGCTGCTGGCGCTGATCATGCTCTCGCTCGGTGTCGGCATCTTCATGCGAGGCGCCGCGACCTCGTCTTCGCCGGCATCCCGCCGCGCATCGCCTCACCGTTTCCGGTCGAACCGCTCCTCGTCGCCGGGGTGCCGATCTCGGTCGACAAGGTCGCATCGGCCGCGATCGCGGCCGCCTGCATCGCCGCGCTGAGCTGGTTCTTCCACGGCAGCCGCACGGGCCTCGCGCTGCGCGCGGTCGCCAGCGATCAGCAGGTCGCGCTCGCGGTCGGAATCGACCTCCAACGGCACTTCGCGATCACGTGGGCGCTGGTGGGCGTGCTCTCCGTCCTGGCCGGAACGCTCTGGAGCTTCGCGTCGGGCGGCGGGTTCGGGATCGAGCTGCTCGGCTTCAAGGTGTTTCCGATCGTGATTCTCGGCGGCCTCGATAGCTTGCCGGGCACCATCATCGCCGCGTTCGCGGTCGGAATCCTCGAATCAGTGGTGGCGGGCTACATCGATCCGATCGTCGGGGGCGGCTTCAGCCACGTCGCGTCGTACCTGGTGCTGATCGCGACGCTCTTCGTGCGCCCGTGGGGCTCTTCGGCCGGCCCGACGTCGAGCGCGTCTGAGATCGACTCCCCTCTCAGGATTCGTAAACGCGGTAGCCGCGCGCGTCGCTCTGCGCGCCGTCCTTGTAGTTGACGATCCGCTTCGGCGAGGTGTGCGTGCCGAGAAGCCGAAGCACCTCGTCGCCCACGACGCGGAAGCTGTGTGGCACCTGCGGCGGGATCGCGATCGTGTCGCCCTTGCGGAGCGTGACCTTACTGTCCTCGCGGCCGTCGACCCACGCCTCGGCGACACCGTCCAGGATGTGCAGGACTTCCATGTAGGGGTGCGAGTGAACGGGCGCCACGTAGCCGGGCTGCGAGGTCTGGATGCCCGTGCGGATCGGCGTGGTCCCCTCGTCGTCGCCGAGGATCAGCTGGTAGACCGCGTCCGGCCCGAACTTCACGACATCGGTCTCGTCGAGGCGCACGACCTTCAGCTCGTCCATGGCTCCCTCCGTAGGGTGTCTTCCGGCAGTCTCGCCCAGGTGGGGAGCCAAGCGCAAGCTATGCCATGATAGGCGCATGGCGCTGACCGCCGAGATCGTCAAAGCGAAAGCGCGCGAGCTCGGCGCCGACGGCGTCGGCATCGCGGACGCCTCCGTGCTCAACGCCCATCCGCCCGACCCGGCGTATCCGCAGATCCCGACGCGCGTGTCGCCCGAGATCAAGAGCTGCATCGCGTTCTTCAAGCGCATTCCGGCCGGCGCCTTCCGCGCGCGCGACAACGCGTGCATCCATCACGTCGACCAGCTCGTGCTGCGCGAGATGGACCGGGTCGGCTACCGGATCGCGCGCTTCCTCGAGGAGCACGACCACTGGGCGTTCCAGACGGCGGCGCAGGAAACCGTCTGGGAGATGAAGAGCGCGAGCTACGGCTATCTCTCCACGCGTCACGTGGCGATCGAGGCCGGTCTCGGCACGATCGGGCTCGAGCTGAATCTGTTGACGAGAGAAGCGGGGCCGCGCTGCTACACGACCGTCGTCCTCAGCGACGCCGTGCTCGAGCCGGACGGCAAGATCACCGAACAGCTCTGCATCGGCGAGCCGTGCTCGCGCTGCCTCTACTCTTGCCCGCCCGACGCCGTCCAGCACTGGGGGCTCGACAAGCGCCGCTGCGCGACGTTCGCGCAGGAGTTCGGCTTCTCGACGATCGTGCGCGTGTTCAGCGCCTTCGTCGGCGCCGACGGCGGCGCCAAGCTCGAGAAGCTCGGCGGCCACGAGTGGTTCGGCATCTGGCAGGGGCTGCTGCGCGTCGTCGGCGCCTTCGGTGATTGTCCGCGCTGCCTTGCCGTCTGCCCGGTGGGTGACGACTACAACCGCTTCCTCAAGGAGGCGCAGCGCGAGATCCCCGAGAAGAACGACGAGAAGGTCGCGCGCGCGAGGAGCTGCTCGGGATCCGGCGACGGGGCGAGCCGATCCGCGGCATGGCCGACGGGCGCGTTCGCTGGATCGGCGAGGACGGCTATCGCCCGCCGGCTCGGCGCGCCGGGACTCCCGCGTGAGCCTCACCGCCGCCGCGATCAAGCAGAAGGCGAAGGCGCTCGGCGCCGATCTGGTCGGCATCGCCCGCGGCGAGGTGCTGGATCGTCACCCGCCCGACCCGGCGCGCCCGCAGACGCCGAGCCGCATCACGGCGGACGATTCGAAGTCGGTCATCGTCCTCGGGCGCCGGCTCCTGACCGGCATCAACCGCCTGCGCGGGCACGACGATCGGCACAAGCAGTACTCGACCGAGCTCGTGCTGACCGATCTCGAGGAGATCGAGCTGAAGCTCGTCTACTTCCTCGAGGACGCGGGCTTTCCGTCGATCACGGTGCCACCGGTGCATTTCGACCCGCGTCACTACGATCCCAAGGGCAACACGCGCGGCCCGCTCTCGCTCGCGCACGCCGCCGTCGAGGCGGGCCTCGGCACGCTCGGCCTGAATCTCATGCTGCTGACGCCCGAGTACGGGCCGCGCGTGATGCTCGGCGCCGTGCTCACGAGCGCCGAGCTCGAGCCCGATCGGCCTCTGGGCGAGGCGCTGTGCCAGGGCGAAGCGTGCGGCCGCTGCCTGCTCGCCTGCCCCGCCGACGCGATCGGCCAGTGGACGCTCGACAAGGAACGTTGCGCTCCGCTCGCATCGCCCTACGGGTTCACCTATCTCATGGGGCACATCGAGCGCCTCGTGCAGTCTTCGCGTGAAGAGCAGCTCGCGCTCCTGAAGTCGAAGGAGTCGTTCATGAGCTGGCAGTCGATCCTGCGCGGCGTGGGCGTGTACTCCGGCTGCACGCGCTGCGTGGACGTGTGCCCGGTCGGGCGCGACTACGAGGCGCACCTGAAGGACGCGCAAGATGAGATCGCCGAGCGGACGCCGGAGAAGGAACGCCGCCTCGCAGGAGATGGCGCGCCGGCGCGAGTCGGGCGACCAAGGGCCGCACTACGCGCGCTCGGCGCGGTGGATCTCGGAACCGCGGGCGGCGCTTAAACAGTATCCGATCGGACGCCTGAGCGGCTCTCGGCACCATGCTACGATCGCTGACGATGGCGCTCACGTATGTCGCAGGCACGGTAACGCGACCCGGTCGACGCCGGCGCCCCGTGTCAGTTCGATTTCTCGTCGACACCGGGGCCGTCTAGCTACGGTGTTGCCTCAGAGCGTTTGGCGTGGCCTCGGACTCAGAGGTGATCGAGTCGTCGAGTTCACGCTCGCGGACGGAACCGCGATCCGTCGCGACGTATCGGAGTGCCGCATTCAGGTCGAAGGACGGAGCGCGACTTGCTCGGTCGTCCTCGGAGGACCTACCGACGCGCCACTGCTCGGCGCCGTGACGCTCGAAACGCTCGGGCTCATGGTGAATCCGCTGACGCGGGAACTTCTGCCGATGCGCTTGATGTTGTCCGGCGTCCTCGGGGGACGATGGTCTGCCCGCGCCGGCTTAGCTCTCACGCGAACGGATCGTCCTCCGCCCCCTCGCGCCACACGTACTCCATGTTCCGCGCCGAGGTCAGCGCCATCTCTCGCCCGTGCAGCCGCGCGATGAGGCTCAGCGCCATGTCGATCCCCGCCGAGACGCCGGACGAGGTCAGCGACGTTGCCGTCGTCGACCCAGCGCGCCTTGCGCTTCCAGAGCACGCGCGGGCCCTGCTGGGTCACCCAGTCCCAGGCGATCTTGTTCGACGTCGCGGGCCGGCCGTCGAGCAGGCCGGTGCGCGCGAGCAAGGCCGAGCCGGTGCAGACCGTCGTCGTGATGTGGGCGCGCCGGCTGGCGGCGGCGAGGCGCTCGAGGAACGACTGGTCGGCGACGGCTTTCCGAGAGCCGAACCCGCCCGGGATCAGAAGGATGTCGTAGTCCGGGGCCTTCTCGAAGCTCCACTCGGCCCAGCTCGCGGGTCCTTCGCCCGCCTTGACCCTCCCGGCCTCGCCCGCCATCGAGAAGATCTCGAACAACGGGCGCCGGGTGCCGTCCGGCTGAACGGTCCGGCACGAGGCGAACGCCTGCACGGGCCCGTAGACGTCGAGGACGGTGAAGCCTTCGAAAAGCGCGACGGCGACCCGTTGAATTGGCGGTGCGCTGCTCATGCGATGTCTCCGAGGAGCGGAACCTTCGCCTTCGCGTAGGTCAGCTTCTCCGTGATGCGGCCGTTCACGACGTGGATGATGTCGAGTCCGCGCCACGCCGCCGGTCCGCGCTTGGTCTCGAGGGTGCACTGCCAGCGGATCAACGCCTTGCCCGCGGCGTCGTCCACGAAGAGGTCTTCCGTGTTGAAGCGCATCTTGCCGTGGTCGCCGCGGAACTGGGGCACGAACGCCGCCCGGATCGCCGCGGCGCCGCGGTTGATCGTGCCCGTGAACTCGTCGTAGACCGCGTCCTCGGCCATGAACGACATCACGCCGTCCAGGTCGTTCCGATTGAAGGCCTCGGTGAACTGGACTACTAGGTCTGGCGAGCTTCGCGCGCTCCATTCGACTCTCCTCATTCCGTCGGCCCTGTCGCTCACGGGCCGCGTCTATCCGCCGCTGGATGACGATAACGCCTCGTTCAGGTTACCGCCAGCCCCTGGCCTCGGGACAAGGCGGCGCCGGCCTATCGGGATCCCCGGCGGCGCGGCCGACGACGAGCCCGGCGCACGTCGTCCTACGCGCCGACGGCGTCGGCGTGCGAAGATTCTCTTCGGGAGGTGTCGACATGGCAGCAGCGCCGTCGGGTCCCAGCTTCTTCGAGACGGTCAACATGTACTTCGACAAGGCGGCTGCGCTCACCGACTATCCCGACGGGACTCCTCGATCAGATCAAGGTGTGCAACTCCGTCTACGCCATCCAGTTCCCGATCCGGCGCAACGGCGGCTACGAGGTCATCTCCGCCTGGCGCGCCCAGCACAGCCACCACCGCGTGCCCGTCAAGGGCGGCATCCGCTACGCGCCGACGGTCGACGAGGACGAGATCAAGGCGCTCGCGGCGCTCATGACCTACAAGTGCGCGATCGTCGATGTGCCGTTCGGCGGCGCCAAGGGCGGCGTGCGCATCGACACGAAGAAGTACACGGTGACCGAGCTCGAGCAGATCACCCGGCGCTACACGGCCGAGCTCATCAAGAAGAACTTCATCGGCGCCGGCATCGACGTTCCCGCCCCCGACTATGGGACCGGACCGCGCGAGATGGCGTGGATCTACGATACGTACTCCGCGTTCTATCCGGGCGCGATCGACGCCATGGCCTGCGTGACCGGCAAGCCCGTCACCCAGGGCGGCGTGCGCGGCCGGGTCGAGGCGACGGGCCGCGGCGTCTTCTTCGGGCTGCGTGAGGTGTGCGACCAGGCCGACGACATGAAGACCTTGGGGCTCTCGCGCGGGCTCGAGGGCAAGCGCGTCATCGTGCAGGGGCTCGGCAACGTCGGCTACCACACCGCAAAGTTTTGTCAGGAGGCCGGCTGTCTCATCGTGGGTCTCTCGGAGCGCGAGGGCGGCATCTATCGCGCCGAGGGTCTCGACGTCGACGCGGTGGTCCAGTTCCAGAAGGAGACCCGCTCGATCGTGAATTTCCCGGGCGCGCGGAATATCGCGCCGACCAACCTGACCCTGGAAGCCGACTGCGACATCTTGATCCCGGCGGCGCTCGAGGGCCAGCTCACCGGTCAGAACGCGCCGAAGATCCGGGCGAAGATCGTCGCCGAGGCGGCGAACGGCCCGACGACCGCCGAGGCCGAGAAGATCCTGCTCGATCGCGGCGTCCTGATCGTCCCGGACATCTACCTGAACGCCGGCGGCGTGACGGTCTCGTACTTCGAGTGGATCAAGAACCTGTCGCACGTGCGCTTCGGCCGCGTGGGCGAAGCGCTTCGAGGAGGCGGCCTTCGATCGCATGCTGTCGGCCATCGAGCGGGCGACCGGACGCGCCTTCCCGCCGGACGAGCGGATCAAGATCGTGCACGGCGCCGACGAGATCGACCTGGTCAACTCCGGGCTCGAGGAGACGATGATCAGCGCGTATCACCAGATCCACGAGCTGTGGAAGACCACGCGGGCCGGCGATCTTCGGACCGCGGCGTTCCTCAACGCGCTGAAGAAGGTCGCCGCGACCTACCTCGAGCTCGGGATCTTCCCGTAGGCGCGCCCAGCACGGCGAGGGATCAATGGCGGACGGCGATCACGAGCTCACACCGCCCCCTGAAGTCGTCGCGTACTACGCCGAGTTCCCGGAGGAAGCGCGCCTCGAGCTCGGCCCCTCTCGCCTGGAGTTCGAGCGCACGAAGGAGATTCTCGCGAGGGTCTTGCCTGCTCCCCGGCCCGAATCGTCGATGTCGGCGGTGCGGCCGGCGTGTACTCGTTGTGGCTCGCCGCGCAGGGGTACGAAGTCCAGCCTCGTCGACGCTTCTCCGCGTCTGATACAAGAGGCGCAGGCTCGAAGCGCGAGATCGACGACACCCATCGCGTCGTGCTCGGTCGCCGACGCTCGACGATTGCCCCAGAAGGATGCTTCGGCGGCGGGGGTCCTGGTCATGGGCCCGCTCTACCATCTGCCGTCGGCGGCGGATCGCGTGACGGCACTGCGTGAAGCGTTCCGTGTGCTCGCGCGAGGCGGCATCGGCGTGGTGGCCGCCATCTCGCGCTACGCCTCGACTCTGGACGGTCTGGCGCGAAAACTCTCTCTGGACCCACGTTTCGCGCGGATCCGCGACCGGGATCTGGCTGACGGCCAGCATCGAAACGACACGGACAACGCGGACTACTTCACGACGGCGTACTTTCACCGGCCGGACGACCTTCGCTCCGAGCTGGAGGCTGCCGGCTTTGGAGATGTCAGGATACTCGGGGTCGAAGGTCCTGCGTGGATCCTGCCGGACTTCGACGCTCGGTGGGACGATGCGGCGCTCAAGAAGGACCTGCTGGACGTCGCCAGAGCACTGGAGTCGGAATCGTCGATCCTCGGTGTCAGTGCTCACCTTCTGGGCATCGGTCGAAAGCCCTGAGCACCCGGCCCTCGGCCACGCACGTCGTCCTCGTGCATCCGGAGATTCACTGGAACACCGGGAACGCGGGACGGACGTGCCTCGCCACCGGGGCCACGTTGCACCTCATCGAGCCGCTCGGCTTTTCGCTCGACGACCGTGAAGTGCGGCGCGCCGGCCTCGACTACTGGGAGCACATCGACCTCCGGGTGTGGCCGAGCTGGGACGCGTTCGAGCGCGAGCTCCCGACCCTCGGCGAGCCGTATTTCTTCTCGACCAGAGCGACGCGGCTGGTCTGGGACGCGCCCCTCGGCGCCTCGAACGGTGTCGTCCTGGTCTTCGGCCGTGAAACCAACGGGCTGCCGGCCGAGCTTCAGGATCGATATCGCGATCGGCTGGTCGCGATGCCGATCCTGTCGCCCCGCGTCCGCTCGCTCAATCTCTCGACGAGCGTGGCGATCGCGGTGTACGAAGTGCTTCGGCAGCGGCGGGCCAACCAGCCATGAATCGGCGTAGTCTCAGACGGCGGGAGCCCCATGGACGCGCTTGACCAGGTGCATACGCTGACCTTCGACGCCTTCGGCACGATTCTCGATCTGGGCGGTAGTCACGCCCCGCGCCTGGGCGAGTTCCTCAAATCCAGGGGCTCCAGCATGACGACCGACGAGCTGTGGGCCCGCTGGCGGTATCGCCAGCGCATCGAGCAGTACCAGGACAACCAGTTCTACACGGGCCACTACGGGTACCTGGATTCCTCCCGCCGTGCTCTCCTCTACACCTTGCGGTTCTCCAGGCTGCCCTTTGACGAGGCCGATATCCTCCGCATCATGGCCGGCTGGCAGGAGCTGAAGCCCTTCCCCGACGCGGTGCCCGGCCTGCAACGGCTGCGGAGCAAGTTCAAGCTGGTGGTCCTGTCCAACGGCGAGCGGGAGTTTCTGGCGCACCTGGTCAAGAACCGCATTCGCTACGACTTCGATGCGGTGATCTCGGTACAGGACGTCGGGGTCTTCAAACCGAATCCCCAGGTCTACCGCTATGCGGCTCGGATCTTGAGCGCCGAACCCGGCCAGCTGCTCATGGTGTCGTCCAACAGCTTCGACGTGGTAGGGGCGCGCGCCTCCGGGTATCGCGGCGCCTACGTCAACCGGTACGACCTTCCCTACGACGAGACGCCGTATCGCTTCGACATCGAGGCTCGCGACTTTCTGGAGATGGCCACGAAGCTCGGATGCAAGTAGGAGGTACTTGCCGTGCGTGAGGACGTGACAAAGTTCATCGAAGCGTACCGAGACGCCTTCAGTCGCGGCCCGAGGGCCATCGCCGAGTTCTATTCGGAGCCTTGCGTGACGGTGAGGATGGGCGTCGTGCGCGTGAACTCGACGCGCAAGGATACCGAAACGCTCTTCACGGACGTCGATACGACCTATCGGGCCAGAGGATTTACGCACGGCGAAATCCTCGGCATCGACGTCGAGCTCCTCGGAGCCAATAGCGCGCTCGCGACGGTTCAATGGGCATACATGGGCGCCTGTGAAGAGCTGCTGTGGAAGACGACGTTCTCCTACAACCTGTATCGGCGCGACGGCGCGTGGAAGATCCTCGTGCAAACGATGCACGACTCGTGAAACGAATCTGCCTGCTCCTGGCCGTGGCCTTCGCGGTCGCCGTCACCGCCGCCGAGGCCAATGTCGGCTTGACCGAAATCGCGGGCAAGGACGGCGAAGGCGTCGTGACCGTCTACTACCCGTCCACCGACGACGCGAAGATCGGGAGGCGTGGTCCGTTCACCTTTGAGTTCGCCTGGCAGGGCGCGCCGGCGCGGGGCAACGGGCGCCTGATCGTCATGTCGCACGGCTCGGGTGGCTCGCCCTGGGTGCACGCGAACCTGGCGCAGACCTTGGTGGCAGACGGCTTCGTCGTCGCCATGCCGGAGCACCGGGGTGACAACTACAAGGATCCCGGCACGCCGGGACCCGAGAGCTGGAAACGACGGCCGGCCGAGGTGTCACGCGCCATCGACGTCGTGAGCCGGGACGCGCGCTTCGGGCCGCTGCTCGCGCTGGACAAGGTCGGCATGTACGGGATGTCGGCCGGCGGGCACACGGCGCTGACCCTGGCGGGTGGCCGCTGGTCGCCCGCGCGCTTTACCCAGCATTGCGAGTCTCACATCGCCGAAGATTTCCAGACGTGCGTCGGCCTGGCCACCCGCCTGCGGGGAGGTTTTCTCGACGGCGCGAAGACGACGATCGCCCTGTGGGTGATCCGCAGCCGCTTCAGCGATGCGACATGGCAGACGCACACCGACCCCCGCATCGCCGCGATCGTGGCCGGCGTTCCGCTGGCCGCGGACTTCGACATGGCGTCGCTTGGCCGCGCCGCGCGTGCCGCTGGCGCTGGTGACCGCCCGCCAGGACAAGTGGCTGATCCCGCGCTTCCACAGTGACGCCGTGCTCGCGGTATGCGCGGCATGCGAGAGGCTGGCCGATTTCGCCACGGGCGGCCACGGCGCGCTGCTCTCGCCGCTGCCGCCGGGGCTGTCCGGCCTCGTCGGAGACCTCCTCAACGACCCGCCCGGCTTCGATCGGGCCGAGCTGCCCGCCGTCGACCGAAAGATCTCAGAGCTTCTTTCGGAAGCTCCTGCTCCCTAGCCCGTCCACTCGTACTTCTTCGCCGCCTTCTCGTTGAGCTCCGTGCCCCAGCCCGGCGCGGTCGGGATCTTCATGTGGCCGCTCGCGATCTCCGGCAGCGCCGTGAAGAGCTCGTCGCGATAGGGCGTCTGCTCCGGGTCGCTCTCCATGATGCGCACGTTGGAGACCGAGGCGCAGAGGTTGAGGCTCTGGAACGTGCTGAGGTGGCCGTTGTAGTTGTGGGGCGCGATGTTCAGCTCGAACGTCTCGGCCAGGTCGGCCACCTTCTTCGCCGCCGAGAAGCCCTGCCAGCAGACGTCGACCTTCACGACGTCCATCGCGTGGAGATCGAAGTACGGCCGGTACTGCCGGATCGTCTGCAGCTGCTCGCCCGAGCAGATCGGCGCGCGCACCGACGACTTCAGCTGGGCCAGCGCGTGCGGGTCCTGGTTGTCGATCTCGAGCCAGAAGAGATCGTAGGGCTCGAGCGCGCGCCCCACGCGGATCGCCTCGCTCGGCTTGAAGTTGACGTTGATGTCCAGGCAGATGCCGATGTCGGGTCCGACCGCGTCGCGCATGGCCGAGATCTGGGCCACCGCCTGCTTCACGATGTCGCGGCTCGCGACCTGATCGTGCGGGCCGAGCCGGCCCTGCGAGATGCCGCGCGCCGGCTCACCGGGCCAGATGATGTTGGTCTTGAACGCGGTGTAGCCGCGGGCGGGCGCCTCGCGCGCCGCGTCCGCCAGATCCTGCAAGGTCTTGAGCGGCTTCACGCCGAGCAGCTTCCAGTTGTTCGCGCGATACGTCGCGAGGTGCGACCAGTAGACCCACTGGCGCTCGCGGTGCGGCCCGCCCATCAGCTTGTAGACCGGCACGCCCAGCGCCTTGCCGGCGAGGTCCCACAGCGCCAGCTCGATCCCCGCGATCGCCTGCTGGGTCGCGCCGTACGGCGCCTGGCGGACGGCGCGGTACAGATCGATGTAGTGCTTCTCGACGGCGGTCGGATCCTTCCCGATCAGGCGCTGACCGAGATCCTGCACCAGACCGACCAGGCCGCGCGTGATGCCGTCCGATCCGAACTCGCTGTAGCCCGTGAGCCCCGCGTCGGTGCGGATCGCGCAGAAGTGCCACGGCCGCGGCGGGGTGAACCCGTTCGACACCACGAACGTCTCGATTCCGGTGATCTTCATCTCAGTCCTTTCTAGTCGAGCCGCGGGTAAAGCCCTTGACCGACGCGTACTGGTCCGGCCACGGCAGGTCCCATCCCTGCTCGTACGCGGCGTGCCGCGTCCAGTAGGGATCGTACAGATGACCGCGGGCGAGCACGCAGAGATCCGCGCGGCCCGCGGCCAGGATGCTGTTCACGTCGTCGTAGGAGGCGATGCCGCCGACGGTCATCGTCGGAATCTCGGCGTCGCAGCGGATGCGGTCGCTGAACGGCGTCTGATAGAGCCGGCCGTACTCCGGCTTCTGGTCGGGCACCGTCTGCCCGGTCGACACGGTGACGATGTCGCAGCCGTGCTCGCGGAGCGCGCGCGCGAAGCCCACCGCCTCGTCGAAGTCGAGCCCACCTTCGGCCCAGTCCGTCGCCGAGATCTTCACCGACATCGGCCGGGCCGATGGCCACACACTGCGAACCGCGTCGAACACCTCGAGCGGATAGCGCGCGCGATTCGCCGCCGAGCCCCCGTAGTCGTCGGTCCTCACGTTCGTCAGCGGTGAGATGAAGCTCGCCAGCAGATACCCGTGGGCCATGTGGAGCTCGAGCATGTCGAAGCCCGCCTGCTCCGCCATGCGAGCGGCGCTGACGAACTGCTCGCGCACGCGGCTCATGTCCTCGCGGTCCATCGCCTTCGGCACCTGGCTGTGGGGATGATACGGGATCGCGGAGGCCGAGATCAGCGGCCAGTTGCCCTCGGCCAGCGGCTCGTCCGCCCCTTCCCACAGGCGCCGGGTCGACCCCTTGCGGCCCGCGTGGGCGAGCTGGAGCGCGATCCGCGCCGGGCTCGCCGCGTGAACGAAATCGACGATGCGCTTCCAGGCCGCCACGTGCTCGGCCGTGTACATGCCGGTACAGCCGCGCGTGATCCGGCCCTCGCGGCTGACGTCGGTCATCTCCGCGATCACCAGCGCTGCGCCGCCGACCGCGCGCGAGCCCAGGTTCACGAGATGCCAGTCGCCGGGTGTCCCGTCGTCGGCCGAGTACTGGCACATCGGCGAGACCACGATGCGATTCGTCGAGCAGCATGTCGCGCAAGCGAAACGGCGTGAACATCGGGGGCGGCGGCGGCGCGGCGGAAACGGTGACCTGACTTTGATCCTCGGCTCGCGAGGCGAACCATCGATCGACCGCGCTGACGAAGCGCGGGTCGCGAAGCTTCAAGTTGTCGTGGGTCACGCGGAAGCTCCGCGTCAGGAGGCTCATCGCGAACTGGAGCGGCTCGAGGCGGCCGTGGTAGCGCTCGGCCGTCTCGAACCACTCGAGGCTCACCTGCGCGGCGCGCTGGAGACGCTCGACCTCCGGCCGCCGGTCCTCCTCGTACGCCGCTGAGCGCCTTCTCGACCTCGCCGTGGCTCTGAAGCGCCTGAGCGAGCGCGATCGCGTCCTCGAGCGCGAGCTTCGTTCCCGAGCCGATCGAGAAGTGCGCGGTGTGCGCCGCGTCCCCCACCAGCACGACGTTGCGGTGGCGCCAGCACGCGTTGCGGACCGTCGGGAAGCTGCGCCAGAGGGAGCGGTTCTTCAGGAGCCGGTGCCCCTGGAGCTCCTGGGCGAAGAGGCGCTCGCAGAAGGCCAGGGTCTGGTCCTCGTCGGCCCGGTCGAGGCCCGCGCGCCGCCAGGTGTCCTCGGTCGTCTCGAGGATGAACGTCGACATCGACGCGTCGTATCGATAGGCGTGGACGCGCCAGAGACCGTGGGGGCTCTCCTTGAACAGAAACGTGAACGCCGGATACGGAAACGTCGTGCCGAGCCAGACGAACTTGTTGGGTCGCCAGTCGATCTGCGGCCTGAAATGCTCGGCATAGCGGCCGCGGACGACGCTGTTCACGCCGTCGGCGCCGAGCACGAGGTCGGCGTCGGCGTAGTCACTCGGGTCGACGACATCACGCTGGAACTCGAGCCTCACGCCGAGCTCGGCGCAGCGCCGCTGGAGGATGTCGAGCAGGACCTGGCGCGACATCCCGGCGAAGCCGTGGCCGGTCGAGGTCAGCACCTGCCCGCGGTAGTGGATCTCGATGTCGTCCCAGTGGGCGAAGTGGCTCGTGATCTCGGCGTGGCTCTCGCGATCGGCCGCCGCCACGTGCTCGAGCGTCGCGTCGGAGAACACGACGCCGAATCAAAGGTGTCGTCGGGCCGGTTCCGCTCGACGACGGTGACGTCGTGGGCGGGATCCGACTTCTTCATGAGCAGGCTGAAGTAGAGGCCTGCCGGGCCGCCGCCGATCGAGACGATCCTCATCGCCTCGATTCTAAGGCCAGCACGCCGATGGCTACTTCGGAAGCTTGATCGTCTGCGTCACCGTCTTGAGGGCTGGGAACTGCTCCTCGTGCCACGCCAGCACGAAAGCGCCGCCCGGCGCGACGGCGACGTCCGGCGCGTAGGCCTTGATCGCCTGCGACAGCGCCTGCGGCGCGCTGAGCGTCCGGCCGCCGTCGGTCGAGTAGCGGAGCAGCACACGCCGCCTGACCGCGGTCGCCTCTTCCCAGACGATCACGACTCGGCCCGCTGGATCGGCGGCGAGCCGCACCTGATCGGGGATGGACCCGGTGGAGCTGTTGAGGCGCGCGGGCGCCGAGAAGCGGGCGCCGTCGCCGGCGGCAAACAGCATGCGCGGCTGCCCATCGGCCGTCTCGGTGTACCAGGCGAGGTAGACGCGGCCACGATCGTCCATGGCCACGCTGCCGCCCCGATGCGGGCAGGCGTTGATCTTCCACCGGTCGGCGTGGACGAGTCCGGCCGGCGTGAACGAGCGCCCGCCGTCGCGCGACAGGCCGACCACCATGTCACGGATGCTGCCGGGAAAGACCTTCCGCCAGGCCACGGCGACGGTGTCCCGCGGGCCCGCCGCGACGTCGACGCGACAGCAGACGCACGTCTCGCCCTCGTCGAGCTTCAGCGCGTGCTCGACGCGCGATCCGCGCTCCGCGATCCGCGCCACGTAGGTGCCGGCGGTGCTCGCACCGTCGCGACTATCGATCCAGGACACGATGACGGTGCCGTCGACATCGCGACCCCGAGCCCCTCGAACGAATGCGAGATCGGCCGGTCTTCGTTCACCCGCAGGTGCCCGTCGAACGTTCGTCCGCCGTCGAGCGAGCGCGACAGCCGGAGGTCCGAGGCGAAGAGACTCGCCGTCCGGAATCGGCTTGCTGCGACGACCACGACACGTAGACCTCATCGCCGGGGCCGAGGGCCAGACCAGGCGGCTGATGCAGCGAGTCGACGAACAGGCCCTCGGGATTGACGCGCACCGGCTTCGGCTTCGCTCCCGGGCTGCGCGACGAAGCAGATTGTTGTCGTGGCCCTGCTGGGCGAACCAGGCGAGCACGGTCTTGCCGTCGCGCGCTGACGGCCAGGGCCGGAGCCGGAGACGTGTGCCTCGTGGGGCTTGTCGAAGACCGTCAGCTCCTGGCGCGGACCGAGCGCCGGGCCCGGCGGCCTCGGACGGGTATGGCGCCGAGAACGAGCGCGAGCGCCAGCGCGACTGACGATCATCATTTGAACCTCCAGCTCACGCCGCCGTAGAAGCGCGCCCGTCTCCGGGCTCGAAATAGCGCGCATTGGCGCTGTCCACGACGACGGACGAGACGTAGTTCTGTATTGGCGAGGTTACGCGCCTCGAAGAAGACGCTCAAGTTGGGTGGGCTTGTGATCGAAGCCCATCCGAACGCTGCCCAGCGCATAGCTCGGCGTTCGCACGGTGTTCTCGCTGTTGACGAAATAGCCGGTCGGCACCCACTCGACGCTCGGCGCGATCCAGAAGCCCGAGAGATGGTCGTAGCGCAGCTCGCCCCGGATGAAGTGCTGGGGCGCGCCCGGAATATAGTTGTTGTTGAAGACCGGATCGTCGACGTAGACGAAGCGCGAATACGTGTAGGCCACGCGCGTGGCCAGACGTATCGCCCGATGGCACCCAGGCCCATGCTCTTGGCCGCGTCGCGGACGAGCACGGCGATCGGCGCCGAATTCCACGCCCGAGTGGCGCGAGCGATCGATGTTGGTGAAGCGCGGGATCGTGAACGGCGCGCCCGGAAACGGCTGGACGTTCACGTTCTGTGATCTCGTCCCACAGCTCGATGTCGTACACGGCGACGTCCCAGGTCAGCCGGTCGCTCCAGCGTTCCACGGGTGCCCACCTCGAACTGCCACGCCTTCTGCGCCTCGAGCTGGCTCAGGTTGCCGCCGATCTGGCCCGGCGCCGTCAGCTCGAGGATGAGCGGCGGCTCGTACGATGCGGCTCGCGTTGCCGAACACCTGGACGGTGGGCGCGACCCGCCAGATGAAGCCGAGCTTCGGGGCGAACGAGAGGAAGTCCACCGAATCGGACTGGTTGCCGTCGCTCAGAAACTCGATCGCGGACTTGACGGACCGCGTACTGGAGCACGGCCGCCGAGGACGGCGGTGAAGGTCGGAACGATATCGAACTGGTCCTCGGCATAGGCGCCCACGTTCGTCGAGATATTGATCTGGTCCGTGCATCTCGGCGCCGCGATGTCCGTTGAGGTTCTGGAGGTTGCACGTCGTTCTGGCGGGTCGAGAAGTACTGCAGACCGGCGATGAACCGGTTCCCGTGCGAGAACAGCGGCGCCGTCACCGCGTACCGGAGCTCGGTGCCCCAGTTGTACGTGGTCTGGTCGATGACGGCGAAGCTGAGGGGATGGTCGAGATCCTGGTAGTCGAGCTGGGTTTTCCATTCCAGGATCTGGGTCTGCGCCGAGCGGCGTCCGGAGCGTCAGGCCGCCGCGGCCGTAGTCGTAGTTCCGCTCCTGCCGGAACTGGGCGACGGTCGGGTCTTGCTGCCGCGGATTGCTCAGGAACTCCTGCAAGGTCAAGGCGACCGGGCAGCTCTTTCCTCGCTGTGGGTGTACCCGAGATCGAGGCGGATCGTGGTGCCGCCCGGAAACAGGTATCCGAAGGTCGCGAACGCGCGCCGGCGCACCTGCTCGCTGTGATCACGATAGCCGTCGAGCTCGGTGTCGGCGAAGGCCGCGTAGAGATCGAAGGGGCCGTAGACCTGGCCCTGTCCCGATGTAGTTCTTGAAGAAGCCGAACGAGCCGGCTTCGCTGCGGAGCTCGACGAGCCCTCGGCGTCGTAGCCCGTCTTGCTGACGAGGTTGATGGCTCCGCCGAGCGTATACCCGCCATACTGGAGCGCGTTGGCGCCCTTGTAGACCTCGATTCGCTTGGTCGTCAAGAGCTCGAGCGCCTCGAAGTCGCTGAACCCATCCGCCTGCCCGTAGATGAAGCCGTCGATCGAGCACGTTGATGCCGCGCAGGTGAAAGTTATTGCGCAAGCCGGAGCCCCGAATCGAGAGCTGGCTCTCGTCGGCCGCCCGAACCGCGGGCGGATCATCACGCCCGGAACGAAGTCGAGCACGTCCCGGAGGTTCGCCCCGCGCGTCTGCTCGATCGCCTTCTGATCGACGACGGCGGTGCCGCCGGGACGCGCGAAGCTCCTCGCGGGCCTCCTCGTCGGTGCGCGTTCGGTCCGGAGGCACTTGCACGCCTTCCACGACGACCGGCTCGAGGCGCGGCGGCGTCTGCGGAGCCGGCGGCGCGGGCGGTTGACTGCGCGAGAGCCGGGGCGGCGCAGAGCAAGATCAAGATCAGTGCGCAAAGTCCGCATCATGGCTCCTAGCGAAGCCTGAATTCCACGGGGAGGAGCACCCACACGCCGACGGCTTCGGTCCCGCGGCGCGCGGGCTCGAAGCGCCACCGCTTCACGGCTTCGGCGGCCGCGCTGTCGAGGTCAGGATGTCCGGCGGATTCGTGGACCAGCACCTCGCTCACGCGTCCGTCGGCGGCCACGTACACGCGCAAGGTCGTCATGCCCTGAATGCCGAGGCGACGGGCGCTGGTCGGATACGACGGCCGAACCTGATAGCCGCCGCGGGGCATCGCCGTGCTGGTGATGGCGTCAGAAGGACGCACCACGGCGCTCTGCTGCGGCGCGGGAGCGCCGGTGTTCGCGTTGCCCGCACCTGGTTCGACCTGGACCGAGGAGGTCTCGCCCGCGGCCTCGAACGACGTCGAGGATGCCGATCCGCCCACCGGCTCGCGTGGCTGCGGCGACGGCTCAGCCGCTGGAGCCAGCGGAGGTCGGAATCCGAGTTTCGACTGTCTGGGGTTCTGCGACCGGCGCCGGCATCGGCGTCGCGATGGGCTTCGGCAAGGTCAACTTTTCGGGCTTTCGGGGCGGCGGCGCGCGGCGGGCGGCCGTGGGCTCCTCGAGTGGCCGCGGCGCGTCGACCAGAGTCAGGTCGGCGATCAGGACTGCCGACACCTTGGGCGTGACGAGATCACGACCGAGCGCGATCGCGCCGCCCACTGAGCGCCACGTGGAGCAGGCACGAGATGCCGAACGTCGTACAACGGTACAGCGGTATCGCCTTCGCCATGAGTTCGCGGAATCCGCCTCTCGAAAAATTGACGGTGGAGTCCAGCGGACCGGAAGAGTCCGGGCCGCTACCAGCGGGAACGCGAGCCTGGGCGGAGATCGGCGGGGCGCGGCCCTGATGGGCCGAGAGAGACAGCGCGTCGACGGCCGAGCTGAGACTGGACGACGAGACGCTCGTACGCAGGCAGAACGAGGGACTCGGGCGTCGTCGCGTCGACCGGCGTACCGGACAGATGAGCGGACGCGGCCGCGACGTGACACGTCAATCCCGAGCGCAGATCGTCGAGATGACGGAGATCGTTGAGATGATGAACCGAGTGCACGCCGTTCTCGAAGGCGAACAGCGCGAGGATCAGCACGATCGCCAGCGCGAGCGCGCGCCGCGGACGCCGCCACGCGACGATCAGCGCCGCCGCGGCGGCGAGGATGGCCGGCCAGGGCACGGCAGGCGGCGTCGGCGCTGAGGACCAGGTCGCCGTCGGCACGGCTACCGCTGGCGCCGGCGTCTGGGCGACGGCCTCGAACGCGGGATGCGCCCACGCGGGTCCGCACCAGGACGCGCACGCGACCAATATCAGCGCGGTGATCAGGGTAAAACGGCGAGGCATCGGCGACATCCTAGGCACGGAACCCGCGGGCTCGATTTCATTGACACGCGGCCGGAGCCTTCGGCATAGTCGCCGCGGGCGTATATGGCCAAGAGCGTCTTTCGCGAGTACGACCAGCAGGCCCTCGACGCCGAGTACAACAATCGCGAGAAGGTCACCGACAGCGCCGACTGGCTCTCACGCTACGCGATTGCCAGTGCCGAGACCCGCGCCACGCTCGAATGCCGGCTCGATCTCGCCTACGGCGCGCACCCGGCGAGCGCCTGGACGTCTTCCCCGCCAAGAACGGGCCCGCGCCGGTGCACGTGTTCGTCCACGGCGGCTACTGGCACCGCCTGGACAAGTCCGATTCGAGCTTCGTCGCGCGCGCATTCCAGCCGTCGGGCGCGGCCGTCGTCGTCATCAACTACGCGCTGATTCCCACGGTCGACATGGACGAGCTCGTGCGGCAGTGCCGCGCGTCGATCGTCTGGGTGCACCGCCACGCCGCCTCGTTCGGCGGCGATCCGAACCGGATCTTCGTGTCGGGTCACTCCGCCGGCGGCCATCTGGCCGCCGATGCTGATGTCGACCGACTGGAGCGCCTTCGCCGGGCTGCCCGCCGACGTCGTCAAGGCCGGCTGCGGCATCAGCGGGCTCTACGATCTCGAGCCGATCCGCCTGTCGTACCTGAACGAGGTCTTGAAGCTCACGCCCGAGTCGGCGCGCCACCTGAGCCCGGTTCACTGCCCGCCGGCGCGCTCCGGGCCGCTCCTGCTCGCCGTCGGCGGGCTCGAAGGCCCCGAATATCACCGCCAGGGCGAGGAGCTCGCCGCGGTGTGGCGCACCAAGCGGCTGCCGTGTCAGGCGCTCGACATGCCCGGCCATCACCACTTCTCGATCCTCGCCGAGCTCGAAGATCCGGGCACCACGTTGAGCCGCCTGCTGCTGCGTCAGATGGGCTTCCGCTGAGGCGTAGAATTCGGTTGAATGGCCGACTTCCTCCCCTTCGTCCGCCGCTGGTTCGATGACACGTTCGCCGAAGCCACCCGCGCCGCAGCGCGAGGGCTGGGACGCGATCGCCTCCGGGCGCGACACGCTGATCGTCGCGCCGACCGGCTCGGGCAAGACCCTGGCCGCGTTCCTGTGGGCCATCGACCACCTCTGCCGGCTCGCCCTCGACCGTCAGCTCGAGGACCGCGTCTACGTCGTGTACGTCTCGCCGCTGCGCGCGCTCAACAACGACATCGAGAAGAACCTCCGGGCGCCGCTGGCCGGTATCCGCGCCGCCGCCGCCGCCGATGGTCTGGCGCTGCCCGAGATCCGCGTGGCCGTGCGCACGGGCGACACCCTGGCCGCGCAGCGCCAGGCGATGACGCGCCGGCCGCCGCACGTCCTGATCACCACGCCCGGAGTCGCTGTTCATCCTGCTCACGAGCGAGCGGTTCCGTCCGGCGCTCGCCCACACGCGCTTCCTGATCGTCGACGAGATCCACGCGCTGATGGGCTCCAAGCGCGGCGCCCACCTGGCGCTGTCGCTCGAACGCCTGCAGGCGCTGGTTCGAGGACCGCGACGCCGCGAGCCGTCCGCAGCGGATCGGCTGCTCGGCGACGGTGAGCCCCATCGAGTCGGCGCGCGCCTTCCTGACCGGCGCCACGGCGACCGACGCGGTGACCGTCGACGCCGGGCTTCACGCGCGACCTCGATATCAGGTGATCGCGCCGGTGGACGACTTCCTGACGGCGCCGAGCGACACGATCTGGGAAGCCGCGCTCCAGCAGATCGCCGAGCTGGTCCAGGCGCACCGCACGACGCTCGTCTTCGCGCAGAGCCGCCGCGCCGCCGAGCGGCTGGCGCGTGACCTGAACGACCGGATCGCCGACGGCCGCGTGGCGGCGCACCACGGCTCGCTGTCGCGCCGCGCGCGGCTCGAGGCCGAGAACCGCCTGAAGGACGGCGAGCTGCGCGCGCTCGTCGCCACGTCGTCGCTCGAGCTCGGGATCGACGTCGGCGCGATCGACCTGGTCGTGCAGCTCCAGTCGCCGCGCAACATCGCCGCGGCGCTCCAGCGGGTCGGCCGCGCCGGCCACCTGCTGAGCCGCACGCTCGAAGGGCGGATCGTCGTGACCAAGGGCGAGGAGCTGCTCGAGGCCGCCGCGGTGGTCCGCTCGATCCACGAGCGGCACCTCGACCGCGTGGTCATGCCCGACGCGCCGCTCGACGTGCTCGCCCAGCAGATCGTCGCCGTCGGTGGCGGCCGAGTCGCTGACGATCGACGCCTTGCACGCGCGCCTGCGCAACGCCGCGCCCTATCGCCAGCTCGAGCGCGACACGCTCGTGGCCGTCATCCGCTCGCTCGCCGAGCCGCTGCCGGCCGAGGTCAAGGGCGCGGCGCCGCGCATCCTGTGGGATCGCGTGAACGACCGCCTGCACGCGCGCCGGGGCAGCCGATTCCTCGCGCTCACGTCGGGCGGCACGATCCCCGACAACGGCCTCTACGACGTCTTCGTCGCCGAGACCGATCTGAAGGTCGGCACGCTCGACGAGGAGTTCGTGACCGAGAGCCTGCCCGGCGACGTGTTCCTGCTGGGCTCGCACTCGTGGAAGATCGTCAAGGTCCGCGCCGACCGCGTGCTGGTGGAGGACGCGCAGGGCATGTCGCCGACGATTCCGTTCTGGAAGGGCGAGCATCCCTCGCGCTCGTGGGAGCTGGGCGTCGCCGTCGGGCGACTGCGCCGCGACGCCGCCGAGCGCCTGGATCGGCCGGACTTCGCGGCGTGGGCGGCGACCACGTGCGGTCTCGACGCCGACGCGGCCTCGGCGATGCACGCCTGGCTCGTGAAGGCCGGCGAGGTGCTCGACGGCGTCCCGGACGATCAGGGCATCGTCGTCGAGTCGTTCTCGGACGAGATGGGCGGCCGCCACGCGATGATCCATCTCGGTCTTCGGCATGAAGCGTCAACGGCGCGTGGGGCATGGTCCTGAAGGAGAAGCTGCGCCGCGGTCGGTCTCGTGGCCGAGGCGAGCCACGTGGACGACGGCATTCTCCTGTCGTTCGCGCCGGGCCAGGTGCCGCCGGCGCCGGAGCGCCTCGTCACCTTCGTCGCGCCCGAGGAGGTCGACACGCTCCTCGGCAAGGCGCTGATCGGCACGCCGCTCTTCGGCACGCGCTTCCGCCACTGCGCGATCCGCGCGCTCTTCATCCCGCGCATGTACCGCGGCCAGCGCACGCCCGCCTATCTGCAGCGGCTCAAGGCCGACGCGCTGCTCGAGTCGGTCGGCGGTCAGGCCGAGTTCCCGATCGTGGCCGAGACGCTCCGCGAGTGCTTCCACGACGCGCTCGACGCCACGCGCCTGCAGCCGGCTGCTCGAGCGCGTGCACGACGGCGAGATGTGGCGCCGGCACGTGGACACGCCGCTCCCCTCGCCGTTCGTCTATCCCTTGCTGCTCGCGTGGGACTGGGCGTACCTGGGCGCCGGCCACGCCGAGGAGCGGCGCGAGCGACGCGGTCACGATGCGCAAGGCGTGGTCAGTGGCGCCGGGCCCGCTCAGGCCGGAGATCGTCGACGCGGTCGAGGCCGAGCTCAGAAGACGGCGCCCGATCGCCGCGCGCGGGACGCGAACGAGCTGGCGGGGATCCTGGACGATCTCGGCGACCTGACCGACGAGGAGATCGCCGCGCGCGTGGTCGCCGACGGCCCGGCGCTGATCGGCGCGCTCGCGGCGGAGCGGCGAGTCCTGGCGCTCGACTTCGCGAGCGGACGCCGGCGCGTGGGTCAGCGCGACGGACGTCACGATATATCGGTCGCTCGACACCGCCGACGGACTCGAACGCCTGGCGCTGCGCCTGCTCTGGACACGCGGGCCGGTGACGGCCGCCTGGCTCGCCGAGCGCTACGGTCTCGCCCTCGCCGCCGCGACGAGCGCGCTCGAGCGGCTGGCCGCGCGCGGTCTCGTTCGTCAAGGCAGCTACCTCGCCGAGACCGCGGCGCCCGCAGTTCGTCCACATCGCGGTGCTCGACGAGATCCAGCGACGCCAGGTGCACGCGCGCGCGTGCCGCGACCGGTCGCCTCGGCGGAGCAGCTCTCGGCGTTCCTGCTGCGCCGGCACCATCTGCATCCCGACCATCGCCTGATCGGGCCGCCGGGCGTCCTGGCCGCGCTCGAGCTCCTGCAGGGCGAAGACTCTGCCGGTGCGCGTCTGGGAGCAGGATCTCCTGCCCGCGCGCGTCGAGAACTACGAGCGCGAATGGCTGGACCGGCTGGGGCTCGCCGGCGAGATGGTCTGGACGGTCTTCGATCGCGCCGCCGGCCGATCGCGGCCGCTCGACCCGCGTGGGCGCGGCGCTCCGCGAGAACGTCGGCTGGCTTCGCGAAGCCGCGGCGACGCCGGCGCCGGACATGGACGCGCGGATCAAGAACGTGCTCCTGCACCTGCAGCCCGCGGCGCCTCGTTCGCCCAGGATCTCGCGCGCGCGACCGGGCCTCGCCACGCCCGGAGGTGCTGGCGGCGCTCTGGGGAGCTCTTCTGGGCCGGGCATGGTCACGCCGGACACCTTCAGCGCGATCGTGGCCGGCATGAACCCGCCTCGGCGCGCGCCCGAGGGCGGGCGACGGCGCCGCCGGCGGCGCGGCCAGACTCGCGGCGTCCTGACGCGACTCCCGGTGATCGGGCGCTGGAGCGTGCTCGGAGACGACGAGCGGCTCTCGCCCGAGGAGCGCGAGGAAGCGCGCGCGCAGCTCCTGCTCGCCCGCTACGGCGTCGTCACGCGCGAGCTGGCCCAGGGCGACTGGACGACGCTCCGCCACACGCTGCTCCGCATGGAGTACGGCGGCGAGGTCGTGCGCGGCTACTTCGTCGCCGGGCTGTCGGGCGAGCAGTACGCGCTGGCCGACGCGCTCCGCGATCTCGACACCCGGCGCGGCGCGCCGAGCCGCACGTGCTGGTCAACATGATCGATCCGGCGAACCTGTGGGGCCGCGTCTTCGCGCTGTCGCGGCCGGACGGCTCGCGGGTGTCGGCGCCGCGGCTGCCTCAGAACTGGCTCGTGTTCCGCCAGGGCCGGCCGCGGCTGCTCGCCGAGGGGTACGGGCGAGAGCTCACGCCGCTCGCCGGCTGGGAGGACGTCGACCTGCCGGGCGTGATCGCCGCGCTCCAGTCGCTGATGGAGCGTCCGATCTCTGATGAGACCGGTGCGTCGTCTCGAGATCACGACCTGGAACGGAAACCCCGTGCGCGGCAGCGCCGTCTTCGAGCCGCTCGTCGCGGCCGGCTTCAGCGCCGACGGATGCGCGCCTGTCGTGGGACGGCTATCCGGGTCCGCGCTCGTGAAATGACCGCCCGATGAGCGGCACGCCTGGCCGGCAAGGTCGCGATCATCACCGGCGCCGGCTCGCGCGGGCCCGGCCTCGGCAACGGCAAGGCCACGGCCATCCTCTTCGCGCGCGAAGGCGCGCAAGTGTTCTGCGTCGACCAGATGAAGGAGCGCGCCGAGGAGACCGTCGCGGCGATTCGCGCCGAGGGCGGCGAGGCGCGTCGCCCACGCCGCCGACGTCACGCGCGCCGGCGAGTGCGCCGCCATGGTCAAGGCGGCGGTGGATCGCTGGGGCGGCGTCGACATCCTGCACAACAACGTCGGCATCGAGTCGCGCAAGGGCCTGCTCGACACCACCGAGGAAGAGTGGGACCGCGTCATCGCGGTCGACCTGAAGTCGATGTTCCTCGCGACGCAGGCCGCCGTGCCTGCGATGGTTCGCCGCGGCGGCGGCGCGGTGATCTGCGTGTCGTCGATCGCGGGGCTGCGCGGCTACGGCCGCACCGCGTACGCGACCGCCAAGGCCGGCGTGATCGGGTTCGTCCGCTCGGTGGCCGTGCAGCTCGGCCCGAAGGGCATCCGCGTCAACGCGATCGCGCCGGGCCCGGTGTGGACGCCGATGGTTCGAGGATCTCGGCCCCGAGGCGCGCGAGCGGCGGCGCCGGGCGAGCCCGCTCGGGACCGAGGGCACCGGCTGGGACATCGGCTGGGGCGCCGTCTCACCTGGCCAGCGACGAAGCGCGCTGGGTCACCGGGCAAACGCTCATCATCGACGCGGGGCTCACGGTGACGACTCCAGAGGGCTCACTCGGCGGTGAGCCTCAGTGACGGCCCGGGTCGCGACCCGGCCCTGCCGGGGCAACCGCTCTCATCGTCGCGTCGCCCTGCTCGTGGCGGGGTGCATCGAAGGGCGGGAAGATCGACTGGGAGAGTCCGGCCGAGCGCGCGCATCCGCTGGTCGGGCGGATCTGGGACGTGAAGGCCGGGGCGTTCATCGGCGAGGACGTGCTGGTGGCGCGGCTCGTCGCGAGCCGATTCGTCTTGCTCGGCGAGCGGCACGACAATCCCGATCACCACGTGCTGCAGGCCAAGCTGGTCCACGCGATGATCGAGGCGGGCGGCGCCCGGCGCTCGGATTCGAGATGCTCGCGACCGACGACGCGCCCGCGGTCATCCGCTATCTGGCGCGCAGCCCCAAGGACGCCGCCGGACTCGGTGACGCCGTGAACTGGGCGCGCTCGGGCTGGCCTCGAGTGGCGCTTCTACCAGCCCATCGCCCAGGCGGCGCTCGACGCCAACGTGCCGATCGTCGCCACGAACCTCTCGCGCGCCGCGACCGAAGCCGTGCGCCGAAACGGCCTTCCCGGGCTCGGCCCGGCGCTCATGACGCAGCTGCGCCTCGCCGAGCCCACGCCCGAGACGCGGCTCGCGATGACGCGCGAGCTCGCGCGAGTCCCACTGCGGCCAGGTCCCGGACACCATGATCGATCGCATGGTGGACATCCAGTGGGCGCGCGACGCGCGCATCGCCGCGAGCGTGGCGCGCGCCGGACAGCGCGACGGCGCCGTGCTCATCGCCGGGCGCCGGCCACGTGCGCCGCGACCGCGGCGTGCCGGTGCATCTCGCGCTGCAGGCGCCGAACGCGCTCGATCGCCAGCGTCGCATTCGTCGAGGTGGACGCCGCGGCCGTGAAGCCCGGCGACTACGCGGCGCGCTTCGGAAGCGACACGCTGCCGTTCGACTACGTCTGGTTCACGCCGAAGGTCGACGACGGCGATCCGTGCGAGAAGCTCAAGAAGTCCACCGACGACGGAAACGATCGGCAAGTGATCGCGGCCAAGCGCATCTACGATCCGCCCAGCGACTCGGAAGGCATGCGCGTCCTCATCATGCGGCTCTGGCCGCGCGGCATCCGCAAGACTCGCGTGGACGTCTGGCTCAAGGAGCTGGGACCCGTCCTGCCCCTGCTTCGCGCGCTTTCGCGGCGGCGAGGTCGACTGGGCCGAGTACACGCGCGCGCTATCTCGCGGGGCTCGCGCGGCCGGAGGCCCAGGAGCCGCTCGCGCAGGTGCGCGCCGCCGCGAAGGACGGCACGGTCACCCTGTTCTGCGGCTGCGCCGACGAGACCCACTGTCACCGGTCGCTGCTCCGCGCCTATCTGCTGAGACTCACCGGCGCCACGCCCCGGAGGCGTCCACGGGAGGTGCGAGATGACGAAGGCTGGATCGAAGAAGATGCGCGCGTACGTGCTCATCGAGACTGGCGCCGGGCAAGACGAAGGCCGTCAAGAAGGAGCTCGCGGCGATCCAGGGCAACGACTCGACGGTCGTCAACCTCGACGGCGTCACGGGCCCGTTCGACTTCATCGCCGTGGTGGAGGGCCCGACGCTCGACTCCGTCGGCCGGCTCGTCACCGACGAGATCGGCTCGATCGATGGCGTCACCCGAACCACCACGTGCCTCGCGGTAACGATCGGCTAGATGCAAGTCTGGTCATCGGCGGGACCGAGTTCATCAGCCTGCCTGGTGCGGGCGCTGCTGCGCGACGGTCATCGTGTGGCCGTCCTCAACCGCGGCCACCAATCCTGCGCGCGTACCGGCCGGCGTGCGAACCATCGTCTGTGATCGCCGCGACCACGCGGCGCGCGAAAACGCTCGGGGGCGAGCGGTGCGACGCTGGTCGACATCACGTATGCGCCGACGACGGGCGACGACGCGTGGAAGCGCTGCTGGACGCTCTCGACGGTCGCCTGGGGCATGTGCGCTGTTCGTCTCGACGGGACGCGTCCACGATCACGCTCTGCCGATTCCCTACCACGAGGACACGCCGCGCAATCTACTGGGGCGAGTACGCGAAGGACAAGATCGCCGGCAGGACGTCCTGTTTGCGCCGCTGGCGTGAGCACCGCCTGCCGGTGACGATCGTGCGCCCGACGCACGTGTTCGGGCCGCTCAACACGCGGAACAACGAGACGTTCTTCTTCGGCCGCCTCGTCCGCAACCGCGCGATCCTCATTGCAGGCGCTGGGGCTGGCTCCGCCAGTTCGGTCGATCGAAGATCTGGCCGACGCGATGGCGGCGATGCTCGGCGTGCCCGCGGCATTCGGCCAGGCCTACAACGTGACGGGCAGGGGCCGTGACGCAGGTCGGCTTCGTCGACCTGATCGGCGAAGTCCTCAAGCGGCCGGTGACGTTCGTGCACGTCCCGACACCGGCCGGCGGCAAGCCGGTCGCCTTCGGCCAGAACCTGGTCTGACTGCCACGCGGTGTACACGACCACGAAGATTCGCGCGGAGCTCGGCATTCGCCCGCGCTACTCGCTGGCAGCGGGGCTCGCGCAGACCTACGAGTGGTACGTCCGCGAGGGACTCGATCGCCGCGACGTCGACTTCTCGGCGGAAGACGCACCTCCGGTGACGCGCCCGACCGTTCTCGTCTACCACGCCGATCCGCGCTACGCGGAGCTCATGCGCGTGCCCAAGCGCGGCGCGCTCGTCCGCACCGCCGCGACGCCGCGCGAGGCCGCCGAGCCGATCTCCGAGGCCGAGATCCTCTACGCGTGGAAGTTTCCGCCCCAGCTCTACGCGAAGGCCGGGCGGCTCAAGTGGCTCCAGGTGATGGGCGCCGGCGTGGACTGGGCGCTGGTGCCGGAGCTGCCGCCGGGCGTGCAGGTCACGCGCGCGCCCGGGATCTTCGGGCCGTGGATGGCGGAGTACGTCATCGGCTGGTGCTCGTGGGTGACGCAGCGCATGCGCGTGCTACCGGGACGCGCAGCGCCAGCGCCGCTGGCTCGACCACGTGCTGCCCGATCGCCTGTTCGGCAAGACCCTGACCATCGTCGGGCTCGGCGACATCGGCCGTGACATCGCGCGCGTCGCGAAGGGACTCGGCATGCGCGTGCTCGGCGTCACCCGGCGCGGCCGACCGGTGCGAGAAGCCGCCCGCGTCTACCCGGTCGGGGCGATGGCGCGCGCCCTCAGCGAGGCCGACTTCGTCGTCGTGCTCCTGCCCCTCACCCATGAGACGCGCGGGATCATCGGCGCCGCCGCGCTCGACGCGATGAAGCCGAGCGCCTGGCTGATCAACATCGCCCGCGGCGCCGTGGTCGACGAGTCGGCGCTCCTGGCGGCGCTCGAGGGCAAGCAGATCGCGGGCGCCGTGCTCGACGTGTTCGATCGCGAGCCGCTCCCGCCGAGCCATCCGCTGTGGAAGCTCGACAACGTGGTCGTGACGCCGCACATCTCGGGCCCGAGCACGCCCGACGAGATCGCGCCCGTCTTCAACGACAACCTCGCCCGCTATCTCGCCGGCCGGCCCGCTCCGTCACGTGGTCGACCGCGATCTGGGGTACTGATCATGCCGTCACGGCGCAGCGCCATCAATATGTCGGAGCTGGAGCTGGCCCGCTTCCTCGACGAGGAGCGTGTGCTGACGTGCGCCACCATCGGGCCGGGCGGACGCCCGCACCTGATGCCGCTGTGGTACGTGCGCGACGGCAAGAGCCTGGTGGCCTGACCTACGGCAAGTCGCAGAAGGTGCGCAACCTCGAGCGCGACGGTCGCGCGACCCTCCAGCTCGAGGCCGGCCGCGACGTCTACGGCCAGCTCCGCGGCGCCATGCTCGAGTGCGACGTGGCGATCGAGCGCGACCCCGCGCGCGTGGGCGAGTTCGGCATGCGGCTGATGGCCCGCTACACGGGCGCCGAGCTCTCACCGGAAGCGCGGGCGGGCGTCCTGCAGCAAGCGTCCAAGCGCGTCGTGCTGCGCTTCACGCCGACGCGCATCGTCTCCTGGGACCACCGCAAGCTCGGCGGCACCTACTGAGCCCGGCGTCGACCAGTCCAATCTCGCTCCGGTAGCGTGAGCCCCCGATCCTCGCTCGTGATCTTCGACTGTGACGGCGTGCTGGTGGACACCGAGCGCATCGCCGTGCGAATCGACGTGATCGTGCTCGCCGAGCTCGGCTGGCCGATGACCGAGGCGGAAGTCGTCGAGCGATTCATGGGCCGGAGCGACGAGGAGATGACCGCCGACATCGAGGCCCACCTGGGCCGCCGCCTGCCGGCCAGCTGGGAAGAGCCGTTTCGTCATCTCTATCGGCAGGCGTTCGAGGCCGAGCTCGAGCCGGTCGCCGGCGTCGTCGAGGCGCTCGATGCGATCGCGATCCCGACCTGCGTCGCGTCGAGCGGGACGCACGAGAAGATCCGCTTCACCCTCGGGCTCACGGGGCTCTACGAGCGCTTCGCCGGCCGGATCTTCAGCGTCAGCGACGTCGCCCGCGGCAAGCCGGCCCCCGATCTGTTTCTGCACGCGGCCGCCCGCATGGGTGTTCCGCCCGCGCAATGCGCGGTCGTCGAGGACAGTCGCTACGGCGTCGAAGCCGCGCGGGCCGCCGGCATGCGCGCCTTCGGCTACGCCGGCGGCCTCGCGCCAAAGGCGCGCTCGCCGGGCCCCAAACGATTGTTTTCGAGGACATGCGGGAGCTGCCTGGCCTTCTCGCGCGCGGGTAGTTCCCTCGGAGTCGCTTAATCGGCTAAACTATTAATCTAGTCAAAGTATCCCGCCGGGCTGGAGAGGGCATGGGGACGAAAACGAAGCGCGCGACGACGACCGAGGCGCATCAGATGCTCGAGCTGCTCAACTCGCTGCGGCGGCACGATCTTCCGCCAGCTCCTGTGGCAGCGGGCGTCCGACCTCGATCTCACCTACGCGCAATCGCAGGTGCTGTTCCGGCTCGCCGAGCATCCGGGCTCGCACATGGGCGACATCGCCAAGGCCTTCGGGGTGACCTTGCCCGCCGTCACCCACATCGTGGATCGACTGGAAGAAAAGGCCTCGCGGTCCGCGGCGATCACCCGGCCGACCGCCGCGTCTACGTGCTCGATCTCACGCGCGCGGGCAAGGCACTGGTCGAGGAGCTCGAGGCGATCCGCTTGCGGGGCATGGAGCGGGTGCTCGCGCGAATGTCCGCCGCCGACCGACAGCGCGTGCTCACGGGATTGGAAGCGCTGGTCGACGCCGCCGAGACGGCGACGGCCGACGACGCCGCTCGGCCCGCGGGCGAAAGGCGAGCGCCTGATGACCCGCCATCTCTCGGCCGTCGCCTGGGCGGTCGCCGCCGCCTGCTCCTCGCCGCATGCTCGGACAACGCCGCCGGCAAGGCGCGGAGTGCAGCTGCCGCCGGTTCCCGTCACGGTCGGCGAGGTGCTCGAGAAAACGATCCCGGTCCAGCTCACGGCCGTCGGCAACGCGATGGCCTACACGTCGGTCGGGATCAAGTCGCAGATCAGCGGTCAGCTCGTCGAGGTGCGTTTCAAGGAAGGTCAGGACGTCCGGAAGGGCGATCTGCTCTTCGTGATCGATCCGCGGCCGTTCGAGGCGGCGCTGCGCCAGGCGGAAGCGGCGCTGGGCCAGCGCCAGGCCGAGGTGCGCCAGGCCCAGGCCGCCGTGGAGCGCGACAGCGCGCAGCTCGAGAACGCGCGGGTGCAGGAGCGGCGCTATCGCGAGGCTGGTGGCCAAGGAGCTGATCGCGCGCGAGCAGTACGACACACTCAATACGAACATGACGGCGATGCAAGCGACGGTGGAGTCCGATCGCGCGCAGGTCGAGAACGCGAAGGCGGCGCTCCAGGCGGCGCAGGCCAACGTCGACAACGCCGCGGCTCCAGCTCGCCTACACGACGATCCACGCGCCGATCGACGGACGCACCGGCAACCTGCTCGTCCAGAACGGCAACATCCTGAAGGCCAACGACGACAATCCGATCGTCGTGATCAACCAGGTCCATCCGATCTACGTCTCGTTCTCGGTACCCGAGCAGCACCTGGCCGAGATCAAGAAGTACCGGGCGGCCGGCTCGCTCCAGGTCGTCGCGCGGCCGCCCGGCCAGCAAGGAAACCCTCGCGACCGGTGAGCTCACGTTCGTGAACAACACGGTGGACACGACGACCGCGATGATCCAGCTCAAGGCCACGTTCGCGAACGACGAACAACGTGCTCTGGCCCGGCCAGTTCGTCGACGTGGCGATGGTGATCACCAGCCGGCACGGCGATCGTCGTGCCCTCGCAGGCGATCCAGCCCGGTCAGCAGGGCCCCTACGTGTTCGTCGTGAAGCCGGATCAGACCGTCGAATCGCGCCTGGTCACGCCCGGCGTGCGGCTCGGCGCCGAGGCGATCGTCGAGCAGGGCCTGAAGCCGGCCGAGCGCGTCGTGACCGACGGCCAGCTGCGGCTCGTGCCGGGCGCCCGGCATCGAAGCCCGCCCGCCGGAAGGCGTCATGAACACCGAGCTCTTCATCCGCCGGCCGGTCCTCACGACGCTGCTGATGGCGCGCCATCTTGCTCTTCGGCATCATGGGCTTACCGGCTCCTGCCGGTGAGCGATCTGCCCAACATCGACTTCCCGACCATCCAGGTCGCCGCCGCGCTGCCGGGCGCCAGCCCCGAGACGATGGCCTCGGCGGTGGCGACGCCGCTGGAGAAGCAGTTCACGACGATCGCCGGCATCGACTCGATGACGTCGTCGAGCGCGCTCGGCCTGACGCAGATCACGATCCAGTTCAGCGCTCGACCGGAACATCGACGCCGCCGCGCAGGACGTGCAGGCGATGATCGCGAAGTCGGCGCCGCTGCTGCCGCCCGGGCATGCCGACGCCGCCGACCTATCAGAAGGTGAACCCGGCCGACCAGCCCGTGCTCTACCTGGCGCTGAGCTCGCTCGACCCTGCCGCTCTACATGGTCGACGAGTACGCGCAGACGAACCTCGCCCAGCGCATCTCCACGATCAGCCGGCGTGGCCCAGGTGCAGGTCTTCGGCTCGCAGAAGTACGCGGTCCGCGTCCAGCTCGATCCGCGCGCGCTGACCACCCGCGGCATCGGCATCGACGAGGTGCAGACAGGCGCTCGGCCGCAGCAACGTGAACCTGCCGACCGGCACGCTCTACGGCCAGCACCAGACGTTCAACGTGCATGGCGACCGGCCAGCTCCAGAACGCCGCGGCCTTCCGGCCGCTGATCGTGGCCTACCGCAACGGCTCGCCGGTGCGGCTCGAGGAGCTCGGGCAGCGTCATCGACGGCGTGCAGACCGACAAGGTCGCCAGCTGGTACAACGACGAGCGCGCGGTGGTGCTGGCCATCCAGCGCCAGCCCGGGACGAACACCATCGAGGTCGTCGACGCCATCCAGCGCGCTCATGCCCGCGCTTCCGGCCAGCAGCTGCCGGCCGCGGTGAACCTGAACGTCCTCTACGACCGCTCGGTCGCGATCCGCGAATCGGTCCACGACGTCGCAGTTCACCCTGGCTGCTGGCCATCGCGCTGGTGGTGCTGGTCATCTTCCTGTTCCTGCGCAACGTCTCGGCGACGATCATCCCGAGCCTCGCCGTGCCGCATGTCGATCATCGGCACCTTCGCCGTCATGTACGTGCTCGGCTACACGATCGACATCATCTCGCTCGATGGCGCTCACCCTCTGCGTCGGGCTTCGTCGTCGACGACGCGGTCGTCATGCTGCGAGAACATCGTGCGCCACATGGAAGAGGGCATGAGGCCGGATGGAGGCGGCGCTGATCGGCGCCAGCGAGATCGGCTTCACCATCATGTCGATGACCGCTCTCGCTGGCCGCCGTCTTCATCCCGTGCTGTTCATGGGCGGCGTCATGGGCCGGCTGCTCCACGAGTTCGCGGTGGTCATCGGCGCGGCGGTGCTCGTGTCGGGCTTCGTGTCGCTGACCCTGACGCCGATGGCCTGCAGCCGCTTCCTGCGCCCGCCGGGCGAGTCGCACGGACGGCTCTACCTGGCCTCCGAGCGCTTCTTCGACGGCATGCTGCACGTCTACGACGCAGTCGCTCCAGTGGACGCTGCGCCACCGCCGTTTCACGATGGCCGTGATGCTGGCGACGTTCGTGCTGACCGCCTACCTGTTCGTCATCATTCCCAAGGGCTTCATCCCGACCGAGGACACCGGGCAGATCTTCGCGTTCACCGAGGCGGCGCAGGACATCTCGTTCGACGCGATGGTGGAGAAGCAGCGCGGCGGCGGCCGACGATCGTGCTGAAGCAGCCCTACGTCGACCAGATCATGTCCTCGATCGGCGCCTCGTCGGCTCAACGTCGTGCTCGAACACCGGGCGCATCTTCATGCGGCTCAAGCCGCGCGACCAGCGCCCGCCGGCCGACAAGATCATCGCGGATCTGCGGCCCAAGCTCGCGGCGATCCCGGGGATTCGCGTGTACCCGCAGAATGCTGCCGACCATCCGCATCGGCGGCAACCTCACCAAGGCGCTCTACCAGTACACGCTGCAGGACGCCGACCTGCAGGAGCTCTACCAGTGGGCGCCGATCGTGTTCGACAAGATGCGGACGCTTGCCGGGGTTCCAGGACGTCAACACGGATCTGCAGATCACGAGCCCGCAGGTCACGGTCGACATCGATCGCGACAAGGCCGTCGGCGCTGCGGGTGAGCGCCGATCAGATCGAGAACGCGCTCTACAGCGCCTACGGCGCGCGCCAGGTCTCGACGATCTACACGCCGACGAACCAGTACTGGGTCATCCTGGAGCTCGATCCCCGGTACCAGCGCGACCCGACCGAGCTCGTCGCTTGCTCTACGTCCGCTCCGAGACGGGCAAGCTCGTGCCGCTCTCGTCGGTGGCGCGCCTGCACGCCGACGATCGGGCCGCTGACCATGACGCACCTCGGCCAGCTTCCGGCGGTGACGATCTCGTTCAACCTGGCGCCGGGCGTCTCGCTCAGCGAGGCGGTGGCCGCAGGTCGCCAGAGGTCCAGCGCGATCTGCGGATGCCGGCCACGATCAGCGGCGAGCTTCCAGGGCACCGCGCAGGCCTTCCAGTCCTCGCTGAAGGGCCTGGGCGTCCTGCTGATCGTCACGGTCCTGGTGATCTACCTCGTGCTCGGCATCCTGTACGAGAGCTTCATCCACCCGCTGACGATCCTGTCGGGCCTGCCGTCGGCCGGCGTGCGGCGCGCTGCTGACCCTGCTGCTCTTCAAGCATCGAGCTGAACATCTACGGCTTCGTCGGCATCATCATGCTGGTCGGCATCGTCAAGAAGAACGCGATCATGATGATCGACTTCGCGCTCGAAGCCGCAGCGCGGGGGCAAGCCGCCGCGAGACGCCATCTACCAGGGCTGCCTGCTCCGCTTCCGGCCGATCATGATGACGACGATGGCCGCGCTGCTGGGCACCCTGCCGATCGCGCTCGGCATCGGCGCGGGCGCCGACGCCCGGCGCTCGCTCGGGCTGCGCGGTGGTGGGCGGGCTGCTCGTCTCGCAGCTCCTGACCCTCTACATCACGCCGGTGCTCTACACGTACATGGAAGGCGCGCAGAAGGCCATCGGCTCGTTCCGCGCTCGGTTCGCGGGCGCCGGGCGCGCGCGCCGCCGCGCGACCGCCGCGTAAGCGACGCCCCTGCGCCGGGCCACCGTCGGCGCCCGCCGGCGCCGACCGGCCGGCTGGGTAACCCATCGGCGCGCCGAATCGCGCCGACCCGCCTGTGATAGATTGGGCCACTCACTATCGGGAGGTGAGACATGTCATCGAGCCTGATCCGCAAATATGGTCTGCTCGTTCTGGCGGCCTTCGTGCTGATCGCCGGGAACGCGCTCACCACCGAGGCTCAGAAGAAGGGCGGCATCCTCAAGGTCGGCAATCTGGGCGAGCCGCCGTCGCTCGACGCGCACTGGACGACCGCGAGCATCACCGAGACCTTGACGAATCACATCTACGAGGGCTCTACAGCCTCGACAGCAATAACCGCCCGATCCCGATGCTGGCCGAGAGCCACACGGTGAGCAAGGACGGCCTCGTCTACACGTTCAAGCTCCGACAGGGCGTGAAGTTCCACAACGGCAAGGAGATGACCTCCGAGGATGTCGTCGCCTCGCTCGCCCGCTGGTGGCAAGCAGTCGATCTACGGCAAGGCGCTGTTCAAGCAGGTCGCCGACTGGAAGGCGGTCGACAAGAACACGGTCGAGATGAAGCTGAAGGAGAAGTCGGCGATCGTGCTGATCTCGCTCGCGGTCCCGAACAACTTCGGGGCGATCTATCCCAAGGAGATCGCCGAGAAGTTCGCGCCCGAGGTGAAGGCGACGGAGTACGTCGGGACCGGGCCGTTCAAGCTCGCCGAGTGGAAGCCCGATCAGTACATCCGCATGGTGCGCTTCGACGAGTACAGCTCGCGCAACGAGAAGCCCAACGGCTACGGCGGCGGCAAGACCGCGTATCTGGACGAGATCCGCTGGCAGCCGGTGCCCGAGGTCGCGACGCGCGTGGCCCAGGTGGAGACGGGTGAGCTGGACTTCGCCGACGACCTGAACCTCGACGCCTACGACCGGCTCAAGGCGAACTCGAATCTTCGGCCGGTGGTGTCGAAGCCGTACTACTGGCTCGTCGCGGTCCTCAACAAGAAGGAAGGCCTGATGACGAACCAGAAGCTGCGTCAGGCCTGGCAGGCGGCGATCGACATCGAGCCGATCATGAAGAACGTCGCCGGCGGCCGCGCCGAGTTCTACCGGATGGACGCGAGCCTGGCGATGGCCGAGATCGTCTCCTGGCATACGAAGCTCTCGGGGCTGCCGTGGAACGAGCACAGCAAGGCGAAGGTCCAGAAGCTCCTGCAGGAGGCCGGCTACAAGAAGGAGCCGATCCGCTTCATGACGACGCAGGAGTACAGAGTGGATGTACGACTTCGCGCTCCTGACCAAGCAGCAGCTCGAGGACCTCGGCTTCAACATCGATCTACAAGTGGTCGACTGGGCCACCCTGGTGAAGCGCCGGAACAATCCGAAGGAGTATGACGCGTTCACCACGGGCATCGGCGCCTTCTACGACCCGACCCACGCCGTCTTTCTCACGGCCACCTGGCCGGGCTGGACGACCGACGAGGACATCCAGAAGCTCCAGGACGAGCTGGCCCGTGAGACTCGATCCCAAGAAGCGCATGGCGCTCTGGGAGCAGCAGACGCGTCAGTTCTACGAGAAGGTGCCGGTGATCCGGTACGGCGATCTGTTCGGGCTTCGCGCGATCCGCAACACCACGAAGGGCTTCAACGAGAAGACCGAGCGCATCCGCTTCTACAACGCGTGGGTCGAGAAGTAGCGTGGGGGCCGTGATCGGAGGCTGGCGCACATCGCTCGCGGCGTATCGCCGGGTCAGCGCTGATCGTCCTGGTGTCGCTCGCGTTGCTGGGCCTGAGTACCCTCACCGCGGAGGCGCAGAAGAAAGGCGGCACGCTCCGGGTGGGGATCCTCGGTGAGCCGCCGTCGCTCGACGTCCACTGGACGACCGCGACGATCACCGAGACGCTGGGCAATCACATCTACGAAGGGCTCTACACGCTCGATGCCGCCAACCGGCCGATCCCGATGCTGGCCGAGAGTCACATCGGTGAGCAAGGACAGCCTCACGTACACCTTCAAGCTCCGGCAGGGCGTCAAGTTTCATAACGGCAAGGAGATGACGTCGGACGACGTCGTCGCCTCGCTGGCGCGCTGGGGCAAGCAGTCGGTCTACGGCAAGGCCCTGTTCGCCCAGGTCGCCGAGTGGAAGGCCCTCGACAAGTACACGGTCGAGATGAAGCTGAAGGAGAAGTCGGCGATCGTGCTGATCTCGCTGGCGGTGCCGAACAACTTCGGCGCCATCTACCCGAAGGAGATCGCCGAGAAGTTCGCGCCCGAGGTGAAGGCGACCGAATTCGTGGGAACGGGCCCCTTCAAGCTCGCCGAGTGGAAGCCCGACCAGTACATCCGCATGGTGCGGTTCGACGAGTACAAGCGGCGCAACGAGGCGCCCGAACGGCTTCGGCGGCGGCAAGACCGCGTACGTCGACGAGATCCGCTGGCAGCCGGTGCCCGAGGTGGCCACCCGCGTCGCCCAGGTGGAGACGGGCGAGCTCGACTTCGCCGACGACCTGAACCTCGACGCCTACGATCGGCTGAAGAAGAACGCGAATCTGCGCCCGATCGTGGCCAAAGGCAATTCCTGGCTCATCGCGGTCCTCAACAAGAAGGAAGGCCTGATGACGAGCCAGAAGCTCCGCCAGGCCTGGCAGGCGGCGATCGACATCGAGCCGATCATGAAGAACGTCGCCGGCGGCCACGAGCGAGTTCTACCGGATGGACTCGAGCCTGATCATGGCCGAGATCGCCGCGTGGCACACCAAGCTCGCGGGACTGCCGTGGAACGAGCGGAACAAGGAGAAGGCCAAGCGGCTCCTGCAGGAGGCCGGCTACAAGAAGAGCCGGTCCGCTTCATGACCACGCAGGAGTACAAGTGGATGTACGACTTCGCGCTGCTGACCAAGCAGCAGCTCGAGGACGTCGGGTTCAATATCGATTTGCAAGTCGTCGACTGGGCCACCCTGGTCAAGCGGCGGAACAACTCCAAGGAGTACGACGCGTTCACGACCGGCATCGGCGCGATCTACGATCCGGCCCACGTGAACTTCCTCACCGCGAGCTGGCCGGGCTGGACGACCGACGAGGACATCCTGAAGCTCAGGCCGACATGGCGCGCGAGGTCGACCCCAAGAAACGCATGGCCATGTGGGAGCAGCAGACCCGGCAGGTCTACGAGAAGGTGCCGGTGATCCGCTACGGCGACCTCGCCGGGCTTCGCGCGATCCGCAACACGACGAAGGGCTTCGACGAGAAGATGCAGCGGGTCCGGTTCGCCAACGTCTGGGTCGAGAAGTAGCGGCGTGAGGCCGCGGGCGCCGTCGTCCACGGTGGCGCCCGTCCGTCATCGCGTGTGACGACGTACCTGATCCGACGGCTCCTGACCCTCGTCCCGGTGCTGGCGGTCGTCGTCACCGTCGTCTTCCTGCTCATCCACCTGATCCCGGGCGATCCGGTGAGCGTCATGCTCGGCCCCGACGCCAGCCCCGCCCAGATCGAGCGCGACGCGCCACGCCCTCGGCCTCGATCGTCCCCTGCACGAGCAGCTCTTCAAGTTCTACGCGCGCATCCTGCGCGGCGACCTCGGTCAGTCCTACTTCCTCGACCGTCCGGTGGTGACGGCGCTCCTGGAGCGGGCCGAGCCGACCCTGGTGCTGACGCTCTCCGCCCTGCTCGTCGCGGTCGCGATCGGCGTGCCCTCGGGGATCATCGCCGCCGCCTACCAGGGCTCGCTCTGGGACCGCGCGCTCATGTTCAGCGCGCTGCTCGGCGTGTGCGTGCCCGGCTTCTGGCTGTCCCTGAACTTCATCTATCTCTTCTCGGTTCGTCTGGGCTGGCTGCCGGTGGCGGGCTACGCGTCGATCTTCTCGGATCCGGTCGCGGCGCTGCGCTACATGGTGCTGCCGGCCGTCTCCCTCGGCTTCAACCAGTCGGCGCTGATCGCGCGCATCAGCCGGTCGTGCATGCTGGAAGCGCTCCAGCAGGACTACGTCCGCACGGCGCGCGCGAAGGGCGTGTCGCAGCGCTCCGTCATGTGGGTCCACGCGTTCCGCAACGCGCTCGTCCCGGTCGTCACCGTGATCGGGATCACCATGGCGATCCTGATCGGCGGCGCCGTCGTCACCGAGATCGTCTTCAACATCCCCGGGCTCGGCCGGCTGATCATCTCCGCCGTGCTGCGCCGCGACTACCCGGTGGTGCAGGGCGTGATCCTGGTGACCGCGACGGCGTACGTGTTGATCAATCTCGCGGTGGACGTCCTCTACGTCTTCATCGATCCGCGGATCCGCTATGGCTGACCCTCGGCGCTCGCCCGACGTGGCGCCGCTACGCCGCGCGGAACCGAAGCATCGCCGTCGGCTCGGCCATTCTGGCCGTGGTGATCCTCGCCGCGCTGCTGGCCGGCGTCATCTCGACCCACGACCCGCGCCGGCTCAACCCGGCTCAGCGCCTGAAGGCGCCGAGCGCCACGAACTTCCTGGGCACCGGACGAGTTCGGCCGCGACGTGTACAGCCTGGTGCTGCACGGCGCCCAGGTCTCGCTGCTGGTCGGGGCCACGACGATGATCCTGACCTCGCTCTGGGGCATCGTGATCGGGCTGATCGCCGGGCTACTATCGCCGGGTCGATCTGCCGCTGATGCGCGTCATGGACGGCCTCATGGCCTTCCCGGCCATCCTGCTGGCGATCGCGCTGATGGCGGCGCGCGGCCCGGGCATCGGCAACGTCATCTTCGCGCTCTCGGTCGTCTACACGCCGCGCACGGCCATGCTGATTCGGAGCACCGTGCTGAGCCTGCGCGAGCTCGACTACGTCCAGGCGGCGCGGGCGCTCGGCCGGCAGCGACCTCGCGCATCGCCTTCCGCCACATCCTGCCGAACTGCGTGGGGCCGCTTGCTCGTGCAGGCGAGCTTCATCTTCGCGTACGCGATTCTGGCCGAGGCGATCCTGGGCTTCCTCGGCGTCGGCGTGCCGCCCTACGTGCCCTCGTGGGGCAACGTGATCGCCAGCGGCAAGAACGTGATCCGCGAGGCCTTCTGGGTGAGCCTCTTCCCCGGCCTCGCGCTGACCATCTCCGGGCTGAGCCTGAACCTCCTGGGCGACGGTCTTCGTGACGTGCTGGACCCGCGGTTGCGCGGTACAGTAGTGCGAGCGGTTCAAATCCCGGAGGGGTCATGGCTCTCGAACAGACGTTGAACGACACGCTCACGAAGGCGATCAAGGAGAAGGACACGCGGGTCTCCGACGTGGTCCGCATGATCAAGTCGAAGATCGGCGAGCGCCGGACGGCCAAGGGATTCTCCGGCACCGTCGACGATGCGCTCGTCCTCGACGTGATCGGCGCCTACCGCAAGCAGCTCCAGAAAGCCCTCGCCGAATTCGAGAAGGTCGGCGAGCGCGGCGCCGCGCACGTCGCGCAGCTGCGCTTCGAGCTCGAGTTCTGCGAGCGCTACCTGCCGAAGGGCATGGACGAGGCGGCGCTCCGCACGCTCGTCCGCGAGCGCCTGGACGCGCTCAAGATCGCCGACGCCAAGCAAGTCGGCCGGCTGGTCGGCGACGTCATGAAGACGCACAAGGGCCAGGTCGATGCGGCGGACGTGAAACGGGTCGCCGAGGAGATGCTGAAGGTCTAGGGCCGCCACTCGTAGAGGACGTCCGGGCACTTCTCTTCGTTACCGGAGCCGTCGCCGAACCTCACCGCCTTGAATCCCCGGCGCTCGTAGAAATCTCGCGCCCGCTCGTTGCACTGGAATGTGTAGAGCCGGATCGGCGGCGGAAGCTCGGCCCGGGCGAGCTCCAGCAGCCGGGTGCCGATGCCGCGAGCGATCCAGGCCGGATGCAGATAGAGCTGTTCGATCCAGCTGCCGTCGGTGGCGCTGGCGACCGACATGAGCCCCACGACCAGACCGTCGGCGACGGCCACCGTGGTTCTTCCGGCCGGGATCAGGCGCCCGCGAATCCAGTCCCGAACGTCTTCATCGGAGTGAGCCAGCGGCGCGCAGGCCACGAGCTCCTTGCGCGAGCGAAGATAGACGTCGGCGACCGCGTCGGCGTCACCGACGGTGGCCGGGCGAAGCTCGACGGTCAACGCCGCGAGCTGGCCACGACCGCCACCAGCGCGAGGGCCGCCGGGAGCGCTTGCGTGAACAGGATCGACGTCTTCGCCGTCAAGCCACCGAATACGCCGGCGACGATGACGCACCCGAGAAAGAAGATCTTCAGCTCACGACGGTCCGTCCACAACGCCCACACCAGGCCGGCGGCCAGAAAGCCGTTGTAGAGGCCCTGATTGGCCGCGAGCCTCGCCGAGCTGGCGGACACCTCCGGCGTCATGCCGAACACCCGGCGACCGACCGGGTGATCCCAGAAGAACATCTCGAGGATCAAGAAGCCCACGTGGCTCAGCGCGACCAGCCCGATCAGGCTGTTGGCCACGACTTTCATGGCGCCGATTATGGCTCACGCATCGCCAGCGTGGTGACTCGGTTCTATGAACTCGCCCTTGGCGCTCATGCCCGCCTCGCTCAGTCACGACAGGCCTCGTGTGCGCGACCTCAGAACACCACGACCCCGCGCGCCACCTGCCCGCTGCGCAGCGCCGTGAACCCGTCGTTGATCTCCTCGAGCTTGTACGTGCGGCTCACCAGCTGATCGATCTTCAGCCGGCCGTCCAGGTAGAGATCGACCAGCTTCGGGAAGTCGATGTTCGGGCGCACCGAGCCGTACATCGTGCCGCGGAGCGTCTTCTCCTGGAGCGCCATCATGTAGGGTGTGATCGGCGCCCGCACGTTCATCGCGGCCATGCCCACGATGACCGCGGTGCCGCCGGGACGGATCGAGTCGAGGATCTGCAAGGTCGTCGCCTCGCCGCCGATCGCGTCGAAGGCGTAGTCGGCGCCCCGGCCGCCGGTGAGGCCGCGGACCGTGTCGACCACGTTCTGGCGGCCGGCGTTGATCGTGTGCGTGGCGCCGAACTCGCGTGCGTACTCGAGCTTGTTGTCGAGCAGGTCGCACGCGACGATCATGCCGCGCGCCGGCGAGCCGCGCGCCCTGGACGACGTTGAGGCCCACGCCGCCGCAGCCGATCACGACGACGGACGCGCCGGCCTCCACTTCCGCGCAGCGGGTCACGGCGCCGACGCCCGTCGGCACGCAGCAGCCCATCAGGGCCGCCTGCGGCCACGGCATCTCCTTGCGGATCGGGACCAGCATCTCCGCGGGGCAGACGACCGACTCGGCGAACGTGCCGATGCGCGCCATCTGGAAGATGTCCTGGCCGTCGCGCTTGAGGCGGCACGTGCCGTCGAGCATGCGCCCAGCGCGCGGACTGATGGCCGTCGCAGAGGATCGAGCGGCCCGATCGAGCAGTAGAGGCAGCGGCCGCATTGCGGGCGGAACGAGAAGATCACGTGATCGCCGGGCTTGACGTTGGCGACGCCGGCGCCGACGTCCTCGACGATACCGGCCGCTTCGTGGCCCAGTACCATCGGCAGCGGCAAGGTCCAGTCGCCGTTGATGATGTGCCAGTCGCTGTGGCAGACCCCCGCGGCCTTGACGCGGCACGCGCGCTTCACCCGCCTGGGCCCCTGCTGCTGAACGTCGACGACCTCGAGCGGCGTGTTGGCCTTGTAGAGGATCGCGGCTTTCATGACCCGTCTCCTTGGGAGAGCTTCATCAGCTCGAGCGCCGCGCGGCCGAGCAGGCCGTACGGCGAGCCGAGCGTCTCGATGATCTCGAAGTGGTTGTAGTCCTCGCCGACCAGGAGCTTCACCGGCTTGCCCGCCGCCGTCGACCGCGGCGGCGAAATCGCGCGCCTGGCGCTGGAACTCCGGCGACTCGAGCGTGCCGTGGCTGACGACGATCGGCGCGTTCAGCCGGTCGAGGTGACGCTGCGAGCTGAGCGCCTGCTCCATCTCGTCGGTGAACTTGACGTAGCTGCTGCGCGCCGACAGGCGCACCGGCTTGAGGTCGTACATGCCGCTCGAGCAGAGTCCGCCCTTCACGATGTTCGCGGGCAGGTTGAACTCGCGCGCCCAGTCGGTCGTGAGGACCACGCCGGCCAGGTGGGCGCCCGACGAGTGGCCCGAGACGTAGAGCCGATCGGGATCGCCGCCGAAGCTCCGCGCGTTCCGGTAGACCCAGGCGATCGCGCGACGCACCTGATCGGCCATCGGCCATCGAGGCTTCCGCCCACGTCCTGGACCGCCGCGAAGTCCGGCACGACGAAATGGGCGCCGGCGCGCACGAACAGCTCGGCGGGAAACGCGTAGTTCTTGGCGAGGCCGGCGCGCCAGGCGCCGCCGTGGATGAAGACGTTGATCGGCGCGTTGGCGCGCGTGGTCGCGTAGAGATCGAGGCCCTCGACCGGCGTCGCGCCGTACGCGAAGCGCCGGGGCGCGCCGAGGCGCGCGCGTACGGCTTCGCTCTGGCTCGCGAAGCGCCGGACGACCTGCTCGCGATTCGCCGCCCAGACGGTCTGGTCGTAGGCCGCGTCGAGCTCGGCCTGATCGAGATCGAGCCACACGCGCGGGCCCTTGACGCGAGGGCCGGGCTGCCGATCACCCAAGTCAGTCAATCGGCGGGCGGCGCTGCGCCCACGGGCGCGCTGCCTCGAACGCGGCTGAGGCCTGCAGGACCGTCAGGTCGGCGAAGCGGCGGCCGACGATCTGGAGGCCGACGGGCAATCCGGCCGGCGTGAAGCCGGCCGGCACGGACGCCGCGGGCTGGCCGGTGAAGTTGAACGGATAGCTGAACGAGGCCCAGCCGATCCAGTCCCACACGTGCTGCGACCAGTGCTCAGGATTCAGGCGGCCGACGGGAAACGCGGCGACCGAGAGCGTCGGCGTCAGGAGCAGATCGTACTTCTCGAAGAGTGGCCGCACCGTGTCCCAGTAGACGAGCTTCTGGGCTCGCGCCTCGACGTAGTCGACCATGCTGTACTGCAGGCCGTCCTCGATGCACGCGACGAGCCCGGGGTCCATGCGGTCGCGCCACCGCGGAAGGTACTGCGCGTAGTTCCCGGCCTCGTGAGCGCTCCAGAGGCAGCGGATCAGGTCGTGCGAGTCGGCGAAGCCGGAGCCTGACCTCCTCCACGATGCAGCCGAGATCCGTGAAGGCGCTGACCGCGTGCGACGACGCCCTGGCGACCTCGGCGTCGACGGGGAATCCGCCGAGGTCGGGACTGAACGCGACCTTCAGCCCTGTGATGCCGAGGTCGAGCTTGCCGACGTAGTCCGTCGGGCGCGGCCTCGAGCGAGGTGCGATCCCAGTCGTCCGGGCCCGCCATGACCGACAGCATCAGCGCCGCGTCGGCGACGGTTCGCGTCATCGGGCCCATGTGCGAGGCGTAGTCGTTGTTGGAGACGGGCCACATCGGAACGCGGCCGTACGACGGCTTCGAGGCCGAAGATGCCGCAGAATCCGCTGGGGATGCGGATCGACCCGGCGCCGTCCGGATCCCTGATGAAGCGGTCCGAGCCCGGCGGCGGTCGCCGCGCCGGCGCCGGCACTGGAGCCGCCCGGTCGTCATGCCGGTGTTCCAGGGATTGCGCGTGATGCCCGTGAGCGGGCTGTCGCCGAGCCCCTTCCAGCCGAACTCCGGCGTCGTCGTCTTGCCGAGCATGACGCCGCCGGCCTGCTGGAGGCGCCGCACGGCCGGCGGGTCCACGTCGGGCACGCGCTTTTCGAAGATGAACGAGCCGGACATCGTCCGGACGTCCTTCGTGTAGTGCAGATCCTTGATCGAGAACGGGATGCCGTGGAGCGGGCCGCGGCGCCTCGCCCTTCATGAGCGGCCTGCTCGGCCTCGCGCGCCGTCGACCAGCGCCTGGTCGGCCGTGACCGTGCAGAACGCGTTGACCACCGGGATTGACGCGTCCGATGCGATCGAGCACCGCGCGCGTCAGCTCGACGGGCGAGAGCTTCTTCGCGCGGATCAGGGCCGCCAGCTCGGTCGCGGGCGTGAACGCGAGGTCGGTGGACGCCATGGTCGTCTCCGTCGCTACTTCTTCGAGATCAGCCAGTGCCCGAGCGCCAGGTGCGGCAGCCCCGAGCGCTCGAACGTGTCCACCGCGTCCTCGGCCGAGCAGACGAGCGGCTCGCCGTGCAGGTTGAACGAGGTGTTGAGCACGGCGCCGATCCCGTCCGGCGCTCGAACTCCCGGATGACGCGGTGGTAGCCGGGGTTCCACGCCTCGTCGAGGATGTGGGCGCGCGCGGTGCCGTCTTGCGGATGGATCGCCGCGACGATCTCGTCGCGCCGCTTCGGCGTTGGTCGGAAACGCGAGCATCATGTACGGCGAGGCGAAGCTCTTCGGATTGACGCAGATAGTCGCTCGCGCGCTCGCGCAGCACGGTCGGGGCGAACGGCATCCAGAAGTCGCGGCTCTTGATCATCCGGTTGATCAGTCCACCACGCGATGGTCCGACGGGTTCGCCAGGATCGAGCGGTTGCCGAGCGCGCGCGCTCCGAACTCCATCCGGCCCGCGCAGCGCGCGACGACACCGTCGGACACGAGCAGCTCGGCGATCTTCTCCTCGATCGCCGCGTGCTCGCTCACCTTGTAGCGGCTCGTCGAGGTCGCGCTCGCTGATCACGGCCTCGATCTCCGAATCGCGCACGTCCGGTCCGAGGTACGCCGGGCCGAAGGCTTCGGCGACGGCTTGCACGCGAGCGGCGCGCGCACAGATCGAGATAGCCGAGGTACGCCGCGCCGACCGCGTTCGACTCGTCGCCGCACGACGGGAAGACGAACAGATCGCCGACCCAGCTCTCGTCGGCGATCAGCATGTTCGCCTTCACGTTCATGAAGACGCCGCCGCCGAGCGCCAGGCGCTCGCCGCCGTAGCGCTGCCGCGCCAGGCGGGTCCAGCGCACGCAGCGCCTCTTCGAGCAATCTGCTGGGCGCCGCCCGCGATCCCGTCGAAGCGCAGGCCCAGGGCTCGCCTCGAGCAGCGCGCGATAGAGCGGCCCGCGGCGCCGCCACTCGAACGCGGCTGGGCTTGCCCTCCGCCATCGCGAACACCTTGCCGAGCGCGGCGACGGCGCGCTCGGTCTCGCGCGTCCGGCGCGTAGGGCGCGAGCCCCATCACCTTGTACTCGTGCTCGCCCGGCTTCATGCCGAGCAGCAGCGTCACCAGGGTGTAGAACGACCCGAGCGAACCCGGGCCCGCTCGGCGTCGCCTCGTGGCGGGTCAAGCGTGAGCGCCGCTCGCGTCGAGACGGTGCCGCACAGCCCGTCGCCCGAGTTGTCGTTGGTGAGCACCAGCGACGGGCGGCCGCCGAACGGCGACCCATAGTAGGCGGCGGCGGCGTGGCAGGTGTGGTGATCGACGAGCTGCACGCGATCGTCGGCCAGGCGCAGATGGCTCGTCACGTGGCCGCGCCGCTCGGCGTCGGTGAGCGGCGCCTTGCCCGGCGCCGGATCGAGCAGGCCGAGCTTCGCGCCGAGCTTGCGCGCGCGCCTGCTCAGCCCGCGCCGCGGCGCCTCGAGGCCCGACGCCGTAATACCGGCGCATGTAGGCCTCGTCGCGCATCACGCGGTTCATCCAGTCGTAGGACGGAATGCGCGTGCCGGCGAGCACGACGCGATCGATGTCGGCCGGCGTCAGGGCGAGATCGCGCAGCGAGCGCGTCGACCGCCCGCCGCGGATACCCGCGTCGTTCTTCAGGCGCGAGAACCGCTCCTCGGACGCGCAGCCGATGATCTCGCCGTCACGCAGAACGGCCGCGGTCGCGCAGTGCGTCTCGCTGATCCCCAGGACGATCACGACCCGAAGATCATATCAGCAACCCCCACCCAACGCCGCGCCCGTCAGCGCCGCTGGCATTGCGCAGAACCGCCGCGCGCGAGCCGACGAGTCGCAGACCGAAGCTGGCGCAGACCCAGGCGGCAGATCAGCGTAGACGATGGCGCCACAAGTCCCGGCCCTTGGCGCGAAGAGCACGATCCGTGAATGGGCTAAGCACCGCGCGCGGGGACGGGCCGCGGTCGGGATCGAGGCGGGGGTGAGGTGATCGGCGGTGGGACCCCCTCGTCCGCCCGCGGCTCGCAGAGCCGCGATTCAAGCGCAGTGGGTGACGCAGCCGATCCGCCTCCCCCACCTCGGTCCTGACCGCGGCCCGCCTCTCGACGACGGCAAAGCTCAGCCCCGGATAGTCCGCATGACGTCCTCGTTGGAGAAGACATCGCGCGGATTACCCTCGAAGATGATCTCCCGCGATCGATCGCGTAGAGCCGGTCGCACACGCGCGTCGCGTTGACCAGGTTCGACTCGGCGATCAGCACCGAGATCCCCATGGCCTTGATGGTCCGCACGGCTTCGATGAAGCGCGTGACCACGACCGGCGCGAGCCCTCGAACGGCTCGTCGAGCAGCAGGATCGACGGCGCGAGCGACATCGCCCGGGTGATCGCGACCATCTTCTTCTGGCCGCCGGAGAGATGCAGCCCCCGGCGCGTCATGAAGCCCTTGACCTCGGGGAACACCGAGAAGACGCGCTCGTCGCCCCCGCGGCGCGCGTTGGCCCGAGGCGGCACGATCCACGCGGTGATCTGGAAGTTCTCCTCCACCGATAGGTCCGGGAAGATCCCGCAGTCCTCGGGCGCGTAGCCGATCCCGAGGAGCGCGCGCTCGTGCGCCGGCAGGCGCGTGATGTCGCGATCGCGGAACGTGACCCGTCCGGAGCGCACCGGCAGGAGCCCCATGATGCTGTCGATCGTCGTGGTCTTGCCGGCGCCGTTGCGGCCGACCAGGCAGATCGACTCGCCGTCGCCCACGCGCAGCGAGACTTCGCGCAGGATCTGCGCCGGCCCGCGGTAGGTGTTGATCCGATCGAGCTCGAGCACGGTCGCCGGCATCAACGCGTCTCCGTCGTGCCGATGAGGTTCGTGATGACCGCCTCGTTGCGCCGGATCTCGTCGGGCGTGCCGTCGGCGAGGATGGCCCCCTGGTGCATCGCGACGATCCGGTCGGAGTAGTTGAAGACGACGTCCATGTCGTGCTCGATGATCGCCGCCGAGATGCCGGTCGAGCGCACCACGGACGTCACCGTGTCCATGATCGGCGCCTTCTCGCGCGTGCTGACGCCGCTGGTCGGCTCGTCCAGGAACAGGAGCTTCGGACGCAGCGCGTAGGCGACCGCCACGTCGAGCAGCTTCCGCTCGCCCTGCGAGATCCCGCCGGCCAGGGTGCGCGCCTTTGCGTCGAGCCCGAACAGCTTCAAGATTTCGTGCGCCTCGTCCCAGACGGCGGAATCGCTGGCGGCCAGCGCGACGAGATTGGCGATCTTGCCCTCGCGCGAGAAGATCGTCAGCGCGACGTTGTCCAGCGCGGTGAGCTGGTCGAAGAGGTTCACGAGCTGGAAGCTCGCGCGCGATCCCGGCCTTGATCCGGCCGTGCACGGACTGGTTCGTGACGTCCGCGTCCCGGAAGATGATCTGGCCTCCATCGGGCCGGAAGAGCCCGGAGATCAGGTTCACCAGGGTGGTCTTGCCGGCGCCGTTCGACCCGATCAGGGCGAGAACCTCGCTGTCCTTGACCGTGAAGTTCACGTGGTCGACGGCGTGCGTGTCGCCGAACCACTTCACGAGATCCTTCGTGACCAGCAGGCTCACGTCTCACTGCCTCCCTGGAATCGCGCCAGCAGGCGCCCGGCGGTCCCGACGATCCCGGTCGGCAGCGACAGCACCAGTCCCACCAGGATGACGCCGAGCAGCAGCTGCCAGTAGACCGTGTAGCCCACCGCGTAGGTCTTGAGGTAGTTGAACACGATGGCGCCGACGATCGGCCCGGCGAACGACCGGAACCCGCCGAGCACCGTCATGAACACGATCTCGCCCGAGAACGTCCAGTGCATGATGTCGGGCGTCGTGAGCCCGTTGAGCGGCACCCACAAGGCCCCCGCGAGCCCGGTGAAGACGCCGGAGACCAGGAACGCCACCCAGCGATACGGCCAGACCCGCACGCCCACGAACTGCGCGCGCGTCTCGTTGTCGCGGATCGCCTGGAGCGCCATGCCGAAGGGCGAGTTCACGATCACCCACATGAGCGCGACGCACACGCAGAACATGATGAGCACGTAGTAGTAGTACGCGTGGGACATGAAGGCGATCTTGTCCCCCGCGCCCGTCACGAGCCCGCCGAAGAGCGCCGGCGTGGGCACGCGCAGCCCGTCGGTGCCGCCCGTCACCCAGAAGAACTTGAACGCGAGCGACCAGAGCACCTGCGAGAGGGCGAGGGTGAGAATGCCGAAGAAGATCGTCGTGTAGCGCGCGCAGACGACGCCGAAGAGCGCGGTGATCAGGATCGACGCGACGATCGCGGCCACCAGGAACAGCTCCATCGAGCTGACCTTGAGGTACTTGACCGTGAGCGCGACCGCATACGCGCCGACGCCGAAGTACGCCGAGTGACCGAACGAGAGGAGGCCCGTGTAGCCGAGCAGCAGGTTGAAGCCGAGCGCGCCGATCGCCATCACGAGCCCGTAGGCCAGGAGAATCGAGCTGTACGGCGGCAGGACCAGCGGGACGAGCGCCAGCAGCACGGCGATCGGCACCGCGACGCGCAGGGCCCGCGCGGTCGAGACGGTCGGGCGCAGCGCGGAGGCCGGCACGCTCATGGGCGCCCGAAGAGCCCGGCCGGCCGCACGAGCAGCACCAGCGCCGCGATGAGGTAGAGCACCGCCAGCTCGATCTCGGCGAACCAGGTGATGCCGGCCTCGCGCAAGAAGCCCACGATGAGCGCGCCGACCAGCGCGCCCTCGAGGCTGCCGAGCCCGCCGATGACGACGACGATGAACGAGAGCACGAGCGCGTCCACGCCCATGCCGAGCACCGCCGACTGGCTCGGCACGATGATCGCGCCGCCGAGCCCGGCCATGAAGCAGCCGAGCGTGAAGGCCTCGACGTAGACGCGATTGACGTTCACGCCGAGGGCGGACGCCATGCGCATGTTCTGCGAGGTGGCGCGCAGCACGACGCCGAACTTCGTCCGGTAGATGAACGCCCAGAGGAAGATGGCGGCGGCGGCGCCCACGCCGATGACGAGGAAGTTATAGGTCGGATAGATCGAGTCCCCCACCGACACGCTCCCGAAGCCCTCGAACAAGGCGCTGGCCGAAAGCGGGTACGGCCCCCAGAGGAAGCGCATCACGTCCTCGAGGATCATGAGGAGCCCGAACGTGCACAGCAGCTGGTATTCCTCGGCGCGCTTGTAGAAGGGCCGCAGGAGCGTCGGCTCGAGGATCGCGCCGAGCAACGCCGTGGCGACCGCGCCCACCGGCAGGAGCACGAGCCACACCGGCAAGGACGCCCCCGCCACCACCGAGCCGATGACCCACGCGGTCACGTACGCGCCGAAGGCGTAGATGTTGCCGTGGGCCAGGTTCACGATGCGCATGACGCCGTAGATGAGGCTGAGCCCGCCCGCGATCAGGAAGAGAACCGACGCGTAGAGGAGCGAGTTGAGCAGATGGATGAGGAGGACGTCCACTACTCGGCCACGCGGTACGAGATCACCTTCACCTCAGGGTTCGTCGAGTTGCCGTTGAGCGCCACCGCCAGCAGGACGCGGTACGCGCCCGGCGGTAGCTTGCCCTTGAGATCGACGATCAGCCGCCCTCCCTCCAGCTCTTGCGCGCGCCCGGTCGCGACGACCTCGTCGCCGGCGCCGACCGCCGTCCAGCGCGCCTCGACGACGTCGTGCGCCTTCTCGCCGGTGGGCGTCAGGCGCATCGGCTCCCGCACGATCTTATACGACCGCTCGAATTTCGTGAGAGTTTGCGCGTCGACCTGCAGCTCGAGCCGGTCGCCGCGCCGGTCGACCCCGGCGACCCAGGCGCGAAGCGGCAGCGCCCAGCGGTCGAACGAGCCCACCACGTTGGGATAGAAAGGTCGCGGAACACGGCCAGGACCGTCGAGTCGCCCGACCATTTCTGCAGGCGATAGGGCCCGCTCGTCACCAGCCAGTGACCGTGCTTCTGGCGGAAGCGCCTGAGCGCGGCCCACCGCTGGCGGGCCTGCTCGACGGTCACCAGGCCCTTGAGCGCTTCCGGCACGTACGCCCGGCGCTCGAAGCTCTCCGGCGATCGGGCCGAGCGCGTCGACGAGCTTCCGGTCGCGCGCCAGATCGAGCCACGCGGACGCCGCGCCGCCGGGCCTCGTCTTCCGAGAATGCCGCGAGCCCGCGCGTGACGGCTTCCTCCATCAGCACGACGAGCTGCCACGGCACCGGGCTCCACGGCGGCGCGATCGCCGGCGCCTCGGCCGCGCCGGCCGCGTGGCGCAGGTACACCTCGATCACGGGCGTCTCGAGGAACACCTGGAGATCGCCGAAGTCCCGGATCTCGTTTTCGATCTTCACCACGCGCACGGCGGCGAGCCAGTCGCGCAGGAGCGCGGTCGTCCGGTCGACCTGTCGATCCTTGTCGCTCCAGCGGCGGGCGAAGACGTACGGATAGATGAGGTCGGCCACGCTCATCTTCGTCTCGTCGTGAAACTTCGACAGCGCGACGCGATAGGTGACGCGCTGCTGGGCCATCGAGCCCGGCGCCGCGGGGCGCTGGGCGCCCGTCGAAACCTCGAATGCGAGCGCGTCGCGCGGCACCTCGACAGGACCGGAGACCTCGACGGCGCGCACGCGGTTCGGAAGCCAGCCGACGCCGTAGGGCTCCGGCAACATCGCGGCATCGCCGAGCGCCGACCACATGAACGCGCCCGCCTCGTCGGTGAAGCCGGCGATCGGATTCCACGCGGCCGCCGGGCGCGTCCCCGTCGCGACGCGAAGCCAGCCGTTCCACGGAAAGTCCTTCAGCTTCACGGTCCGGAGAAAGACTCCCGAGCCGAGGCCCGCCTGATTGTCGTAGCCGATGTTCTCGACGCCCTCGGAGTAGCTATCGTTGACCGCCTCGCGCCTGAGCGCGTAGCCGAGCGGGACTCGCTCGCAGCCGCGCGTGCACGAGCGTCACCAGACGCCGCTCGAGATTCAGGCGCTCGACCGCGTTCGCGTAGTCGCCGCGCACGCGGCGGGCGAACGTGTCTTCGATCGCGCTGCGCGCGCCGGGATCGGTGACGGCGCGCGCCGAGAGCGCATGGGCCTGAAACCACCCTTCCTTGAGCCAGGGCGGCCCCATCCAGCCGTTGATCCGCGTGGCCTCGTCGCGCAAGAGCTCGGCGAGCGGAACTTCGTCGAGCGTCGCGTCCCACTCCCGATCGGCGGGGCGCCAAGCCGGCCCTGCCGCCGGCGCGACGAAGCCCTTTCGCACGCGCAGCCGTGGAACCGGCGCCGCCGACGCCGGGCGGGCCTTCGCCGCTTCGATCAGGTCGACGTGGTGGACGTAGTCATCGTGCCAGGGCGTGACGGGATACGGATAGGCGACGAATTCGGACTTCGCCGCGGCGAGCGCCGGCGCCAGCCTGGCCGCCGCCGCGCAACGATCGCGCGCATCCGCGAACGCGCGACTCGCCGGATTGAACGTGAGCACGGCGAAGCCACGGAGCGACTCGACCCACGCGAGCTCCGCGGGCCCTTCGGCGCCGCCAGCCTCCGACGTAGGCATGAATCGCGTTCTTGGCGAAGAGCCGCGGCACCGCGGCGGGCTCGGCGACCGACAGCGCGATCTCCTGCGGATAGAACGACGGATAGTAAGGAATCTCGTGCCCCGCCTCCGCCCAACCAACAACGACGGCCGCAACCAGCAGCACGAAGGCGAACACTCGAATCAAACCTATGCCCAATCGAGGTCGGGGGCGGCGGCCCGGGGTGGGGTGCCCCGGGCGACGCGGCCGTGCGAAGTGGGACCCTCGTCCCGCCCGCAGCGCGAAAGCGCTGCGTTCGGGCGAGCGGGTGACGGAGCCGGCTGCGTCGCCCGGGGCACCCCACCCCGGCCGCCGCCCCTGACAGAACGTTAAGCTTTGACCGACGGCCAGGTCTTGTCGATCCAGGTGTACGTCGACGTGGGCTCACCCTTCGGCCAGCCGGGAGGCGCCGTGATGCTCCGGATCGGGATCGTGATGATGCGCGCCGGATCGAGAATCGGGAACGGATACTCCGGCACGTTCTTGCTGAACCCGATGATCGCGTCCTTGTATCCCTGGTGGTTGTCGGGGCGGATGTACACGTAGCCCGCCGGGCCGGCCATCATCGCGCCCTCGAGCATGGCGACGATCGCGTCGTCGTCCGGCCAGCCGCCGACGAGCTTGTTGGCCTTGTCGATGGCGGCCTTCAGCATGTAGGTCGCGGTGTAGGCGCCCTCGGCCTGGAAGTTCGGGTACTCGTTGAAGCGCTGGTGGTACTTCTCGACGAAGGTCTTGTTGAGCGGCCACTTGTCGCCGCTCGGGTACGTGAAGTGGTAGTTCGAGTGCACGCCGGCGATGATGCCCTCGGGGTGATCCTTGCCGAGCGCGTGCGGCGCGACGCCGCCCGCCAGAGTGGTGGCGAACTTTGCCTTCTCGAACATGCCGTAGCGCAGCGCCTGCTTGTAGAGCGCGACGTAGTCGCCGCCCCACACCGAGGAGACGATCAGGTCCGGCTTCGACGAGATCGCCTTGGTGATGTGCGAGCTGAAGTCGGTCGTCCCGAGCTTCGGCCAGCCCTCGGAGACCGTCTCGGCCTGCGGCATCAGCTTCTTCATGACGATCTTCAAGTGGTCGAACGCGTTGCGGCCGTAGGAGTAGTCCGGATGGATGTGGGCGATCCGCTTCGACTTGGGCCACGTCTGCGCGATCGCCAGCGCCGTCGTGCAGCCGTCCGCCGACTGGATGTTGGTGAGCCGGAAGACGTAGTGCGGATTCGGCACGGCCTTGTCGAAGAGGAAGTCCGTGCAGCCGTCGACGAACATCGTGAGGACCTTCAGCTCCTCGGCGACCGGCCCGAGCGCCGGCGTGTTGCCGCTCGAGGTGATGCCGCAGAAGAAGTCGATGTTCTCGGAGAGCTTGAGTCGCCGGAGCTCCTTCACGTTCGCGTCGGTGCCCGCGTTCTCGTCGGCCTTCAGGAGCTCGATCTTCCGCTTGCCGAGGAGGCCGCCCGCGGCGTTGATCTCCTCCGCCGCCAGCTGCTGCCCCTTGAACATCGGCTCCCCGAGCACGGCCGCCGGCCCCGTGAAGAAGGTCATGTGGCCGATCTTGAACGGCTTGTCGGGAATATTCCCTTTCGGCTTGTCCTGCGCATGCGCGACGCCGACGACCGGGATGGCGCCTCCGGCGGTGGCGAGCGCGGCGCCGACACTGACGCCGAGAGAGCTGAGGAAATTCCGACGATCCACTTCACCTGCCATGGTGATCCCTCCATTGGGGGTAGACGTCTCGGGAGCCGTGATGCCTCACGCGTTGAGCCTGTAGCATCCCTCGCGCAAATGTCAGGGACGCCGGGCCGGCGCGCCCGGCCTCCTGGCCTATAATCGATGGCCAGCGAGTTCCGTTCCCGACTCGAGACGAGGGTGGCTGGATTGGCGCGGGTGGTGACGACGACCTTGAGGGCATCGGCGCCGCGGTGCGCGCGCGCCCTTCGCGACGCTCGGAGTGGCCTTCGGAGTCTTCGCCTTCCACGCGCTCCTGCCGCCGCTGCTCCTGGCGGTGACCCGCAAGCCGTGGACTTACTTCACCTTCAACCCGTGGCTCGCCCAGCTCCCTTCTTACCTGAGCTCCGGCGCGCCCGTCGAGCAGAAACTCGACTTTCTCTCCCGCGTCGCCGTCTTTTGGTTCTCGGCGGATGGTGCGTACGGCTTCCCGGAGTGGGGCTTCGCCGTCGACGCGATGGACCTCGTGCGCTTCCTCGCGATGTCGCTCCTGGTCGCGGCCTATTTTGCGCTCGTGCTCCACGGCCGCGACCAGGGACGGCTGATGGGCTGGCGCGCCGGAACGAGCCGCGCCGGTGGAATTGCCGGCGCGTTCGCGGGGTCGTCGGGCTCTCGACGGGGCCGTGCAGCGTGGTGGGCTGCGGGGCGCCGGTGCTGCCCGTGGTCGGTCTCGTGTTCGCCGGGCTCTCGAGCGGCACTCTGACCTTGCTCTCGGGCGCCTCGCGCATCCTGAGCGCCGTCGTCCTGGTCATGCTCACGCTCGTGGTGGCCTGGCTCGGCTGGCAAGCGGGATCATTCTCGATCGACCGCCAGGCACGCGCGCGCTGAGCGTCGCTCAGAGCGCCTTTACCGGGCAGGCAAAGCTCGCACCGAAAGATTCCCGTCTTTTCGTCGACGCCGCGCCCGCGATAGACCTCCAGGCACGGTCGGTCGTCAGGCTGGAAGCCGCTGTTCGGGAGCCACGTCTTGAAGACGCGATCCCAGGCGCCTTCGATGTCGTGCGCCGTGCCCGTGAACTCTGCGATCGCGAAGCGACCGCCCGGGATGTCGGTCACGTTGACCCATCGGTCGGGCTGAAAATCGTCAGGCACGACGATGCACGCGTCGTAGCGGCACTTCTCCGCCTGGGTGATCGCCGGATCGTCGTGGGCCACACCGAGCCTCGTACTCTTCTCCAGATCGAGCCCGCGGGCCTGGGCCCAGGTGACGAATCGACTCCAGACCTCCGGAATGCCGCCGGCGCCGTAGAGGCCCGACGTAGCGCATGCAGGCGACCCGCTGCGACGGAAGCTCCTGCACTCGAACGTTCATCGCTCCCTCCTTTGACCGGTTCCGCTTGGAAGGAGTATCGGACGTCCGACGCGTCCGTGCGTTGCCCGGCTTGCCAAGTTGTTTGCCGAGCTTGCGGTTCAACCGGCGCCGCTCGGGCCAGCGCTCGGCGCCATCGCGGCGCCACTCGGTCGCGCTCATACCGAAGTGGCCCTTGAAGGCGCGGGCGAACGTGGCCGACGACGAGAAGCCATGATCGAGCGCCACCTCGAGCACGCTCCGATCGGGCACGGCCAGCAGGGCGCCGGCCGAGCGCTCGAGCCTCACTCGCTGGATGAAGCCGAAGAGCGTCTCGCCGGTGACGGCCCGGAAAACGCGATGGAAGTGAAACGGCGAGAACGCGGCCACCCGGGCCAGCGCACCGAGCGACATCTCCTCGCCCAGGTGGCTGGAGATGTGGTCAACGACCTGGTTGACCCGGCGCTCGTACTCGAGGCGATTGGTGTTCGCGACGGCTCAGCCCAGGTTGAGGACGACCGACTTCACCTCCGTGTATTCGGCGATCCCCTCGTGGCCGCCCTCGCGTCCGAGACCCGATTCCTTGAAGCCGCCGAACGGGATCTCGTGCGTATACCCGGTGGCGTCGTTGGCGCCGACCAGTCCGTACTCGAGCTGCTCGGACACCCGGATCAGCCGCGCCAGGTCGCGCGTGTAGAAATAGGCCGCGAGGCCGAACTTCGTCGCGTTCGCGCGCCGGATCACTTCGTCCTCGGTGTCGAACACCAGAATCGGCGCCGCCGGCCGAAGATCTCCTCCTGCGCGATCGCCATGTCGTCGGTGACGCCGGTCAGGACCGCGGGCGAATAGAAGAAGCCCTTGGCGTAGGCGTCGTGGGTCAGATAGCGGCCGCCGCCGACGAGCTTGGCGCCATGCTTGACCGCGTCCTCGACCAGCGCGTGCACCTTTGCGCGTGTCTCCTCGTTGATCAGCGGACCGATCTGAGCGCCCGGCTCGAAGCCCGGCGCGACCTTCAGCTTCGCCACCGCGTCGATGAATGCCGGAATGAACTTGCCCGGCGATGCCGCGCTGGACGTAGATCCGGTTCGCGCAGATGCACGACTGCCCGCCGACGCGCAGGAACTTCATCGCCACCGCGCCCTCGAGCGCCGCCTTGAAGTCGGCGTCGTCGAACACGATGAAGGGCGCGTTGCCGCCGAGCTCGAAGGAGAGCCGTGTCACCTGCTTCGCGGCGGTCTCCATGATGCCCTTGCCCACGTCGGTCGACCCGGTGAAGCCGATCTTGCGGATCAGCGGGTGCGTGAGCAGCTCGGCGCCGACCAGGCGCGAGCGGTTGGTCGTGAGCACGTTGAACACACCACGCGGCAATCCCGCCACTTCCGTGATGCGGGCGATGGCGAGCGCGGTCAAGGGTGTCGCCGAGGCGGGCTTGAGCACGACCGTGCAGCCGGCGGCCAGCGCCGGCGCGATCTTGCGGGTGACCATCGTCGCCGGGAAGTTCCACGGCGTCACCGCCGCGACCGGCCCGATCGGTTGGCGCAGGACCCAGTACCGCTTGCTGGGCTGCGGTGACGGAATCCACTCGCCGGTCATCCGCCGCGCCTCTTCGGCGAACCAGCCGAAGTAGCCGAGGGCGAACTGGACTTCCTTCTTCGCTTCCTCGTACGGCTTGCCGTTCTCGAGCGTCACGAGCCGCGCGAAGCTCGTCGCGCCGCTCCTGCATAAGCTCCTGGACCTTGAGGAGCATGCTCCCGCGGTCGCTTTGGCGGCAGGACCGACCACTCCCGGAACGCCGCGTGCGCGGCGTTGACCGCCCGCTGAATTTCGGGTTCTGCAGCGTTGGCGACGCGCGCGACGACCGAGCCGTCGGCCGGGTTCTTGACGTCGAAGGTGGCGCCGCCCTCGGCGAGTATCCACTCGCCGTCGATGTACATGCGCTCGAGGTCTGCCATGCGAATCCTCCGAGCGGACGGATTTGGCGACTTCGCCGCGAGAGCCTACGCCAGTGGGCAACGGCGCGCTAGACGCGCCGCGGCATGCGTGCGCGAGGCGTCGTTCGCGAGGTGATCCGCGAGCCAGCGCGCGGTCCGCAGAAGCTGGCCATCCCGGTGGGGCGCGCCAACCAGCTGAGCGCCGAGCGGTAGGCCGCTGGCACCCCGCATCAGCCGGCACGTTGAGCGCCGGCATCCCGCAGAGCGTCCACACCGCGCAGAATGGCCGGGTCGCCGGTCGACTCGAGCCCCTTGGGCGCGGTGCCGAACGCGGCGGGCGTCAGGATCGCGTCGTAGCCGCTGCTCGAAGAGCTCGGTCAGGCTCGCGACGAACTGGCGGGACACGGCCGAGCGCGCTGGGATAGTCGAGGCGCGAGCACCGCGCGGCCGTGCTCGATCCGGGCGCGCAGCGCGGCTGAGAGCCTGTCGCGACCGGTTCTCCCATTCCCGCCGAAGGTTGATCGGCGATCTCGGCGCCGCCGATGGCGCGCTGCCACTCGAGGCACTTCGTCGGCCGGGGCGGTCGAGCTCGATCTCCTCCACGCGGTCGCCGAGACGCTCGACCAGCTCGTCGAAGCGCTTCGCGGGCGTCGGCGTCGACCTGGTCCCACATGGACGTCTTCACGAACGCGAACATCGGCGTCCGCGGCGGCTCCGCGGCGGCCACGACTGCGGTACGCGTACCCGGGCGCGCGGACGCGAGTCTGGATCGCGCGCGTCGTGCGACGCCAGCTGCTTCGAGGAGCAGCGCGACGTCCTCGATCGCGCGCGCGAAGAGGCCGACGTGGTCCAGCGTGCGGGAGAGCTGGAACATGCCGTGGCGCGGAACCAGCCCGTGCGTCGGCTTGAGCCCGTAGCACGCCGCAGTACGAAGCGCGGCCGGATCGTCGAGCCGGTGGTCTGGCTGCCGAGCGCCAGCGGCACCATACCGGCGGCGACCGCCGCAGCCGAGCCGCTCGAGGAGCCCCCGGGCGTGTGTCCGGCATTGTGCGGGTTCCGCGTCTTCCCGGGCGTGCGGGTGGCAAACTCCGTCGTGACCGTCTTGCCCATGATGACCGCACCCGCGGCCCGGAGCAGCGAAACGACGGACGCATCGCGCGACGGAGTCCGCCCGGCGTGCAAGACGGAGCCGTTCTCTGTTGGCATGTCCGCCGTGTCGATGATGTCCTTGAGGCCCACTGGTACGCCGTGCAGCGCCCCGATCGCTTGTCCGGACACGCGCAATTGGTCGGCGGCGCGCGCCTGAGCCAGCGCGTACTCGGGATCGAGAAACGTCCACGCCTGCACATGCCCGTCGACCTCGCGCACGCGCGCCAGACACGCCTGCACGAGCTCCACCGACGTGACGGCGCCATCGCGAATCATCCGCGCGCGCCTCGACCGGCCCCAGCCGATGCAGATCCTTCACGCCCATCGCGCCCTCGAGATGACCACGTCAGGCGCCCGGCGCTTTCAGCACCAGAGAGCCGCTCGCCGTTGGCCGGGCGTCGCACGGTCAGCCGCAGCGGCGCTCTCGAGACTCGGAGTCGGCGAGCGCCTCACGAAGCGCGTCGCGTGTGACGACCGCCAGATCGTTGACCTGCAAGGATCACGTCGCCGACCTCGAGCCCTCCGCGATCCGCGGCGCTCTTCGGCACGACCACCGAGACCGCGAGGGCCGTCGACGCGCCGGGCTCGGGATCGCGCACGACGAAGCCGAACTCGGCCCCGATCCGCTCGCCGACCACCGCGCGGGGCATCGCCGCGAGCCGGACGTCGAAGCGGCGCCGGCCTTCGGCACGGAGCACGGTCAAGCGAACGTCCTTGCCGGGCGCCGACGAGGCGATGAACCGCTGGAGCACCCGCGTCTCGGTCACGGGGCGCTCCTCGAACGCCACGACCAGGTCGCCGTTCTTGAGCCCCGCCGTCTGGGCCGGCGTTCCCTCCATCACCTCGACGATGAAGACGCCGAATCCCTCGCGCAGGCCATGGCGCGACGAGATTTCGTCCATCTCCTGCTCGGACAGGTCGCGAATACGGACGCCGAGCCACGCCCACTGCGCCGCGGCCAGAGTCGACGGCGGCGCGGCGAGAGCGACCAGCAGCAGGACGGCCAACGCGCGGGCAGCACGCGCGGGTCGCGCGTCATTCGCGTCCCCGCCGCAGCTCGTTCACGAGCTGGTCGAGCGCCGCGCCCAGACGCTCGAGGCGGCGCGTGACGTCGAGCGTTTCGAGCAGCTCCTGGCGCAGGGTGGAGTCGGGAACCACCGCCGCGGCGATCCGGTCGGCGATCACGCCTGGAGCTTGCCCCTCCGCCAACGCGGTGTCGAGGAGGTCCGACGGACGATCGAGCGCCTGCAGCAGGCGTCCGCACGCGTTCCGAATGCGATGGAGCGCCGCCGAGACGTCAGTCGTCGGCGCGACCTCCTCGAGCTTCTGCGCCGTGACGATCCGATAGAGGGTGTCGCTCGGCCGCTCGCTGTCGATGCGGATGCGCCACTCACCCTTGACGAGGATGTTGTAGCGGCCGGTCGCGAGCCGCTCCCAGCTCACGATCTCGCCCGCGCCGGCCACCGGATGCACGGCCGGCTTGCCCGAGATAGCTCGCCTGGTCGAACCCCGGCTGGAGCTTCACGACCGCGAGTCGGCGGTCGCGCGCCAGCACGTCCATCACCATCGCGCGGTAGCGCGCCTCGAAGACGTGGAGCGGCAACAGGGTGCTCGGGAAGAACGTCACGTCCGGCAGCGGAAAGATCGGCAGGGTCAACGGCGGCACGACATCGATTCCCTCGGCCGCGTCAGCCGATCTTCGGCAGCGGCCGGAGCGCGGCCAGCTCGTCGAGACGCTGTCGCACGGCCACCGCCAGCTCGCGGAACGTCCGGGCCTGGACCGAATCGGGGGCGCGAATCGTGATCGGGGTGCCCTCGTCGCCGGCCAGCCGCGTGGCGGGATCGAGCGGTACCTGCGCGAGCAGCGGCACGCCGTATTCGTCGGCGAGCTTCTGACCGCCGCCTTCGCCGAAGATCGCGTAGCGCTTGCCGGTATCGGGCGCCACGAAGTAGCTCATGTTCTCGACGATACCGAGGATCGGCACGTTGAGCTTCTGGAACATCGCGATCGCCTTGCGCACGTCGAGCAGCGCGACCTCTTGCGGCGTGGTCACCATCACGACACCCGAGGCGGGATGACCTGCGAGAGCGAGAGCTGGGCGTCGCCCGTGCCCGGCGGCATGTCGAAGACGAGATAGTCGAGGGCGCCCCACGAGACGTCCTTCAGCATCTGCTGGATGAAGGAGTGGATCATCGGCCCGCGCCACACGAGCGGCTCCTTCTCATTCACGAGCAGGCCGATCGACATCATCTTCATGCCGTGCGCTTCGACCGGAATGATCCGGTTGTCGAACATGCCCGGTCGCCCTCGCGTACCGAGCATGAGCGGGATGTCCGGGCCGTAGACGTCGGAGTCGATGATGCCGATCGTGGCGCCGGCCTGGCGCAGCGCCACCGCGAGGTTCACCGTGACCGTCGACTTGCCGACGCCCCCTTGCCCGACGACACCGCGATCGTCTGCTTCACCTCGGGGATCAAGTTCTCGGCCTTCGGCGGGCCGCCGTGAGCGTGCCCCTGCCCGTGAGCGTGCGGCGCCGCCTGGGCCGGGCGCCCGGGCTGCCCGGCGCCCATCTTGACCTGGACCTTCTCCACGCCCGGGACGCGCCCACGGCCCGCGAAGCCATGCTGTGCAAGGTGGCTTTCGACGCCGGCGACTGGCTCGTGAACGCGAGCGTGAAGCTGACCTGCGAATCGGCGATCGTGAGGTCTCGAATGAGCCCGAGCGTCACGATGTCCTGTTGCGCTTCGGGATCCTTCACCGCCCGCAGCGCGTCCAGCACGGCGTCCTGAGTGACCATAGGGGCGACTATACAGGAGCGTCGAGCGCTTTCAACGTGATCGGCGCACATCCCCGCTATCTATGCGCGGAACCTTGCATTCTTGTCACCGACCTGCTACAAAAAGCGGAGTGATCTCCGCGGACGAATTCCGCCATACGCTGAGCCATTTCGCCTCGGGCGTGACGGTCATCACCGTGTGCGACCGCGACGGCCGGCCGACCGGTCTCACCGCGAGCGCCTTCACGTCGGTCTCGCTCGAGCCGCCGCTCATCCTCGTCTGCGTCGACCACAAGTCGCAGAGCTATCCGGCTCTGGTCGCGGGCAAGCAGTTCGCGGTCAACGTCCTCTGTCATGACCAGGAGGGCGTGTCGCGCCGGTTCGCCACGACCAAGATCGAGAACAAGTTCGAGGGCGTGCCGTTCACGTTGAGCCCGTTGGGCCTGCCGCTCCTCGACAACGCGCTCGCCCACCTCGAGTGCGCGACCGTCAACGTGCACCTCGAGGGTGACCACTCGATCTTCGTCGGTCGCGTCGAGCGCGCGCGCGTCGGCGACGGGCACCCGCTGGTTTATTTCCGCGGGCGCTACGATCGTTTGACCGGGGCCACTCCGTGACATTCGTTCCGCTGTCACGCCCGCCGGTCGACGACGAGATCAAGCGGGCGGTCCTGGCCGCGATCGACTCGCGCCAGTACATCCTGGGCCCGCAGTGCCGGCAGCTCGAGACGGAGCTGGCGAGCACGACCGGCGTGAAGCACGCGGTGCTGACGAGCTCCGCCACCGCGGCGCTGTGGCTCGCGCTCCGGGCGCTGGGCGTGAAGGCGGGGACGAAGTGCTCGTCCCGTCGCACACCGCGTTCCCGACCGTCGAGGCGATCTGCGTCGCCGAGGCGACCCCGTGTTCGTCGACGCCGACGAGTTCTACACACTCGACATGGCGCGACGCGGAAGCGAAGGCGACGCCCCGCACGGTCGGGATGGTCCCGGTGCATCTCTACGGTCAGTCGGTCGACCTCGCGGCTGTCGAGCGCCTGGCTTCGCGATTGGGCCTCTGGATCCTCGAGGACTGCGCACAGGCGCAAGGCGCCGACGTGGACCGGACGCCGAGTCGGGAGCTTCGGCCGCGCCGCCGTCTTCTCGTTCTATCCGTCGAAGAATCTGCCGGGCATGGGCGACGGCGGGGCCATCCTCACCAGCGACGACGAGATTGCCGATCGCTGCCGGCGGCTGCGCGATCACGGCCGCCTCGACAAGAACGTGCACGCCGAGCTCGGTTTCAATCTGCGGTTCAGCGAGCTGCAGGCCGCGGCGCTGCGCGTGTTGCTGCCGCGCCTCGACGCGATGAACGAGCGCCGGCGCTCGCTTCGCGCGGCGCTACGCGGAGGGCCTCGCCGACCTGCCGGTCGTGCTGCCGGCCGAGCGCGAGCGGGCGCGCCACGTCTATCACCTCTATGTCGTGCGGACACCGCGGCGCGCCGAGCTGGCGGCCTTCCTCAAGGAGCGCGGGATCCAGACCGGGATCCACTATCCGGTCCCGACGCATCGTCAGCCCCCGGTCGAGCACCTCGCGCCGCCGCCGCTGCCGCGCACGGAGCAGCTCGTCGAGGAGATCCTGACGTTGCCGATGTCAGCCGACCACGCGGACGAGGAAATCGACCGGGTCGTCGCCGCGGTCCGCGCCTTCTTCAGGGCCTAACGCTTTGCCAGCCGCAGGACGCGGGGCTCCCCGCCGTCGAGCCCCCTCTCCGGATCCTGCAGCTCTACCCCAAGGCGGACTACTTCACCGGCGCAGCGATCCAGCTGCGGGATCTCGCGGTCGGCCTGGCCGCCCGCGGCCACGCCGTGACGGTCGCGACACCGCCGAGCGAGCTCTGGGCCGAGCGGATGGCCGCGGCCGGCGTCGGCTACGTCCCGATCCCGATGCAGCGCGCCTGGGACGTGCGCGCGGCGTGGCGTCTGGCGAAGGTGATCCGCGCCCGCGAGATCCAGGTGGCTCACGCGCACAAGGGACGGGCGCGCACGCTCGCGCTGCTCGCCGGGCTCATGGGCGCGCGGTCGAAGCTCGTCCTGAATCGCGGCGTCAGCTTCCACGTGCCCCGGGTGCGGCGGGTCGGCTACACGAGCCGGCGCGTTCACGCGATCGTCGCGGTCTGCGAGTCGATCAAGCGCGATCTGGTCGCGACCGGGGTGCCGGCCCAGAAGATCGAGGTCATCTACTCGGGCACCGACGTCCTGCGCTTCCATCCCGGCCTCGACGGCCAGGCGATCCGCCGAGAGCTGGGCCTCACCGCCGAGCATTTCCTCATCACGCAGATCGGCGTCCGCTCGTGGCGCGGCTGGAGCGACGTGCTCGAGGCGATGACGCGGATCGCGCCGGAAGCGCCCCGCGCGCGCCTGCTCTTCGTCAGGGCGCCGCCGCCCGCATCGTGGAGCTCGGCGAGCGAGCGCGCGAGCGCGGGCTCGACGACCGCGTGCTCGTGCTCGGTCATCGCGAGGACGTCCCGCAGATCCTCACCGCCTCGGACGTGGTCGTCGACGCCTCGTACGCCGGCGCCGGGCTCACCGGCTCGATCCGCGAGGCGCTCGCCTGCGAGCGGCCGGTGGTCGCCACCGATCTGGCCGGCATGCCCGAGCTGGTGGTGGACGGCGAGACCGGCCTGCTGGTGCCCCCGCGCGATCCGGACGCGCTGGCCCAGGCGCTCCGGCGCGTGCTCGAGAACCCGACGTGGGCCCAGACGATGGCGCGGGCCGGCTGCAAGCGCGTCGATGCGCACTTCTCGCTCCGCGCCAAGCTCGACGCGACCGAGGCGCTCTACCGGCGCCTCGTCGAGACGAGCGCGGCATGAACGTGCGCGCCGATCTCTACCGCCGCCTGCTGGCCTATCTCCGCCCGCACGTGCCGGCGCTGATCGTCGGGACGGTGCTCGCGGTCGTGGTCGCCGCGATGGAAGGCTCGATCGCCTGGCTCGTCAAGCCGGCGATGGACGACGTGTTCATCCGCCGCGACGAGCGGATGCTGAAGCTCATCCCGCTGCTGTTCCTGGCCGCGTATATCGCCAAGGGTCTGGCCCGCTACGGCCAGTCGTACTTGATGGCCTCGATCGGCGAGCGCGTGATCGCGCGTCTCCGCCGCGACCTCTACGCCCACCTGCAGCGCATGTCGCTGTCGTTCTTCACCAGCCGCCACACGGCGGAGCTGATGTCTCGCGTCGTCACCGACGTGAACCGCCTGGCGCGCCTGTCCTCGACGGTGCTGGTGATGACGATCCGCCAGATGGTCATGGTGGTGGCCCTCACGACCGTCATGTTCGTGCGCGACTGGCGGCTCGCCGTGATCGCGCTGGTGGTCTTTCCCTTCGTCGGCGTCGCCGTGCGCTCGATCGGCCGCCGGCTCTATCGCATCAACAAGCGGTCGCAGCAGAAGGTGGCCGAGCTGAACGTGCTCCTCCACGAGGTGTTCTCGGGGACCAAGATCGTCAAGGCGTTCGGGCGCGAAACCCACGAGGTCGAGCGCTTCGATCGCGTCAACCGCGCTCTCCTCTCGCTCGCCCTCAAGGATCACCGCACCGACGAGATCACGGACCCGCTGATGGAGATCCTGGCCGCGTTCGGCATCATGGGCGCCCTCTGGTACGGCGGCCAGCAGGTCATCGCGGGCACGATGACGCCCGGTGATTTCTTCTCGTTCACGGCCGCGGTGGCCCTCCTCTACGGGCCGGTGCGGCAGCTCTCGCGGATCGTCAACACCGTGCAGCAGTCGACCTCGTCGGTCGAGCGGGTCTTCGAGATCCTCGATCTGCCGCCGGCGATCGACGATCGGCCGAACGCCGTGGTGCTCGACGCCTTCAGCGAGAGCCTCGTGTTCGACCAGGTGAGCTTCCGGCACACGGACTCCGACGAGCTCACCTTGCGCGACATCTCGCTGACCGTCGCCCGGGGCGAGGTGGTCGCGTTCGTGGGCATGAGCGGCGCCGGCAAGTCGACCCTGATGGACCTGCTGCCGCGCTTCCACGACGTCAGCGCCGGGCGGATCACGATCGACGGCCACGACCTGCGCGACGTCACCCAGGCCTCGCTTCGCGCGCTGATCGGCATCGTCACCCAGGAGACGTTCCTCTTCAGCGACTCGATCCTCTACAACATCGCCTACGGCCGGCCCGGCGCGCCGTTCGAGGACATCGTCCGGGCGGCCCGTCAGGCGCACGCGGAGGAGTTCATCGCCGGCTGTCCCGACGGCTACCAGACTCTGGTGGGCGAGCGCGGCGTGCGGCTCTCGGGCGGCCAGCGCCAGCGCATCGCGATCGCGCGCGCGTTCCTGAAGAATCCGCCGATCTTGATCCTCGACGAGGCGACGTCCGACCTCGACGCCGAGAGCGAGTTCATGATCCAGCAGGCGCTGGCCGAGCTGATGCGGGGCCGTACGGTCCTCGTCATCGCGCACCGGCTCGCGACCGTGCGAAACGCCGACCGCATCGTCGTGGTCCACGAGGGTCGGCTCGCGGAGGTCGGACGCCACGACGAGCTGCTCGCGCGCGACGGGCTCTACCGTCGCCTCTACGCGCTCCAGATGGAAGGCGTCGCGGGCTAGCACACGCCAAGGGAAAGGGGCACGCATGGGCACCACGGTCGGCAACGGCAAGTACACGTACGACGTCAACGACGACTGGCAGAAGCTTCCCGAGGGCTGGACGATTCCCGTCGCGGCGGTGACGGTCGACTCGCACGATCGCGTCTATTGCTTCAACCGCTCGCCCGAACACCCGATCATCGTGTTCGACCGCGACGGCAACGTCCTCTCGACCTGGGGCGCCGGTCTCTTCGCGTTTCCGCACACGATCCGCGCCGACGCGCAGGACAACCTCTGGATCGTGGATCGCGATCACGGGCAGATGCTCTACTTCAGCCCGACGGGCTCGCTCCTGCGCACGGTCGGCACCCGGGGCCATCGCTCGGACACCGGGGTCGATCCGAAGGACTTCAGCTCGGTCGCCTACCGGAACGTGACGCATGCCGGGGGCCCCTTCAACCTGCCGACGGACATCGCGCTGACACCCTCGGGCGAGATGTTCATGACCGACGGCTACGGCAACGCGCGCGTGCACAAATTCGCCGCGGACGGCACGTATCTCTTCTCCTGGGGCGAGCCGGGCACGCGCCCGGGGCAGTTCGCCCTGCCCCACGGGGTGTGGATCGATCGGCGCGGGCGTGTGCTCGTGTGTGATCGCGAGAACGATCGCGTGCAGATCTTCAACCAGGACGGCAAGCTCCTCGAGATCTGGCCGACCAAGCTCATCGGCCCGGCGGCGTTCTATGTGGACACCGACGACGTCGTCTACATCCCCGAGCACAACGGCGGGCTGGTCAGCGTCCTGACTCTCGACGGTGAGCGCCTGGCCCAGTGGGGCGATCCGAGCTTTCGCTCGTGCCACGGCATCTGGGGCGACTCGCACGGCGATCTCTACGTGGTGCGGCCCGGCGCGTGGGGGCGTCCCCGGCGCATCGTCAAATACACGCGCACGCGGTAGAACGACGACGGGAGAACGGACGATGGGGATCAAGGGCATCGATCACTGGGTGATCGTCGCGGGCGATCTGCAGCGCACCTTGAGCTTCTACGAGAGGCTCGGCTTCACGATCGCCTGGGAGAAGCGACCGGGCAGGCCGGACATGGCGACGATCCGCATCGGCGACGCGCAGAAGATCAACGTCCACGGGCCCGAGGCGCCGGGGCGACCGGGTTACCTCGGGGCCCGGCGGCCGACCGCCGGCGGCGCCGACTTCTGTCTCGAATGGGACGGGAGCGTCGACGAGATCCTCAGCTTGCTGGCAGAAGAACGGCATCAAGCCCGAAGCGGGGCCCGGACCGCGCTCGTGCGCGCGCGGCACGTCGACCAGCGTCTACTTCCGGGATCCCGACGACAATCTGGTCGAGTTCACCGTCTACCCTAGCCGGCAGCCGGCTAGCTCGCGATGAAGTGACGGATGACTGCCAGGGCGCGTTCCGGCGCATCCGGCAGGACGGCGTGTCCGCATCCGGGAAAGCGCTCGAAGCGGACCAGGTGCGCCGGAAGCGCCGCCGCGATATCGGCCTGACATTCGATCGGCGTCATCGGATCGTCTTCACCGCCGAGCACGAGCGTCGGACACTGCACGCGTGACAGCTCCGGGACCAGATTGAACGTGTGCCCCTCCCCGCCCGGGCGCGTGAACCAATGCGTGACCTCGGGATGTCGGACCGCGCGGCCCGCCACGTCGGGATTGCGCGGCGTGCGCGTGTAGAGCGGAAAGGCCAGGCGCAGCCAGGCCTCGACCGCCGCCGAATCGGCGTGGCCGCGGCCCTCGAGGAACCGGCGACGCGCCAGCGCCCCGACCTCCGGACCGCCGAAGCGCTCGAACAGCGCCACCCGCCGCTCCAGATGCGTGTCGCCGGCCGCCTCGGTGCTCACCAGGATCAGCTTCGCGGGATGGTCGGGATAGCGTGCGGCGTACGCCAGCGCCACCGTCCCGCCGAACGACGCGCGCCGTAGACGATCGGACGCGCGATGCCGACCGCCTCGCAGAAGGCGCGAACATCGTCGGCCCACTGCGCGAGCGTCCAGCTCTCCCGCGGGCCCGGCTCGCTCCGGCCGTTCCCGCGATGATCCAGGAACACGACCTGGGCGACATCGGCCAGGCTCGAGAACGCCGGCTTGTAGATCGAATGATCGAGACCGGGGCCGCCGTGGAGGAGCAGCAAGGTCGGCCTCTCGCGCATGGCGGCGCCGTCGGGCACGAGGCTCGCGCCGTCGACGTCGAAGAAGAGTCGCACGCCGTTGACGACGACGCGCATCTCAGCGGAGAAAGCCGCCGGCGTAGCGAAGCTCGTAGACGGCTTCGCCAGCCAGGGTGATCCGCTCGAGCCCCCAGAACGAATCGAGCTCGCCGCGGGTCGCACTGCTGTAGTCGAAGGGATCCTCACTGAAACGCGCCGGCCCTCGATAGGGCTCGCGTGCCGAGCCGTGTCGCAATGCGCGCCGAAGGAATGCATAGATCGCGCGTGCGTCCGAACGCTCGCGCGCCGAGGCGATCACGCCGCCGGCGTAGCTCATCGACCAGCATGCCGCGCTCGCGATCGGCAACGACCTCCTGGCCGACGAAGTAGGCCATCCCGAAGTAGACGTCGCGATAGACGTAGTCGCCGGCCCGGTATTCGAGCTGCTTCGAGCCCGGAAGCAGCGGAGCCACGGTCGCCTCGTCACCCTGGGCGGCGTACGTCGCGCGCTTCGCCTCGAGCAGGAAGCTCAGGAACGCCGCGCGATCCGATCCCTCGAGGTTGGTCAACCCGATTGCTGCCGCAAGATGGCGCAGGTGGCCGTCGCGTGGGCGAGCAACGTCCCGTCGGCATCGCGGAGCGACGCCTCCGACACCCCGAGACTGCGCGAGATGTTGATGACTCGCCCCTCCGCGACCAGGTCCTGCTCGAGCGGCACGGCCTTCAGCATCTTCACGTTGAGGTCGATCGTGCCGATCCCGACGCCGGCCTCCAGCATCGTGTGGACTGGCGCATCCGGTGACCGAATCGAGGACCGGTCGCGGCGAAGCCGCCGTGCACGCCGCCGAGCGGGTTGACGTGACGCCGGTCGGCACGCGCGTGGAACTTGACGTAGCCGGGGCTCGCCTCGGTGACCCGCATCGGGATCGTGTCGGCCATGGTGGGGTGCGGGAGCTTGCCGTCCCGCATCGCCTGGAACACCTGCAGGCCCGACATCTCGCGGAAGTTCATGCGCTCACCGGATCACCCGCATCGATCCGCGATTGCAGATTCATGTGCCGGCCAGGCGCGCGACGATCGGCGCGACCTTCTCCATCGCGTCATCCAGCACGACGTAGTAGGAAAAGCCGTAGCGCTCGCGGCGCGCGCGCATCTCGTCGACGATGTGCTCGAGCGACCCGATGAAAACCGACGGCATCTCCAGCACCTGCTCGGAGGCTATGTCCTTCCATCCTCGATCGCGCGCGAGCCGTTCGGCCGCCTGGCGCCGTTGTTCCGTGAAGACGACCGTCGCGACCATGCTCAGCTCGATCTCGCGGAACCGCTCGCCGGCGACCTGACGAACCTGCTCGACTCTCTGGGCCACGGCCGGGGCCAGGCGGCCGCTCGGATCGTCCGCCATCATGCCATTGGCCGTGGACACGGTTTGAAAGCCGATGATATCGGCTTCGCGGGCCGCGATCGAGAGCATGCGCTTGCCCGCGGCTCCGATCAGGAGGGGCGGCCGTGGGCGCTGCACGGGCTTCGGGAACCCGTCGAGGTTCGTCACCACGTAGTGCTTGCCGGCGAACGTCAGCGGTCCCTCGCCGAACAGGCCCTTGAGCACGTGGATCGCCTCCTCGAGGCGGTCGACCCGGATGCCCGGGGGATCGAACGGAATACCCGCGCTGTCGTACTCGGCCTTCGAAAACCCGCGCCGAGCCCGAGCTCGACGCGCCCGTTCGACAGCACGTCGAGCGTCGCGATCTCCTTGGCGAGCATCGACCGGATGGCGGTAGTCGTTCGACAGCACCAGGCTCCCCACTCGCAATCCGTTCGTCGCGCCGGCCACCGCCGCGAGCGCGGCCAGCGGAGCGAGCTGGTGACCGAAGGGCTCCTCGATGAAATGATCTCGGATCAGGAACGTCGAGTAGCCGGCATCCTCGGCTCGGCGCGCGGTGCCCAGCAGGGCCTCACGGCGAGCGCGCATGCTCGCCGAAGACTCCAAACCGAAAGGGTCGCGCAGCCGCCGGTGATGCGGGCGGGCCTAGCGCTCGCGGAAACGGTTGACGATCGGCGGGCGCCAGTCGCGGCCGAAGGCGCGCGGCGTGATCTTGACGCCGATCGGAGCCTGGCGGCGCTTGTACTCGTTCGCGTCCACCATCGCGACGACGCGGCGCACCGTGTCCGACGGGAAGCCGCGGGCGATGAGGTCGTTCACGCCCTGGTCCTCCTGGACGTAGCCCTCGAGAATGCGGTCGAGCTCGTCGTAGGGCGGCAGGGTGTCCTGGTCGGTCTGGTTGGGCCGAAGCTCGGCCGACGGGCGCCCGCGTGAACACGGTCTCTGGAATGACCGGACGGCCGGCGCGCGTGTTGACGTGGCGCGCGACGTCGTAGACCAGCATCTTCGGCACGTCCTTGATGACCGCGAACCCGCCCGCCATATCGCCGTAGAGCGTCGTGTAGCCGACGCCGTACTCGCTCTTGTTGCCCGTCGTCAGCACGAGCCAGCCGAACTTGTTCGAGAGCGCCATGAGGAGGTTGCCCCGGATGCGGGCCTGGATGTTCTCCTCGGTGACGTCCTCCTTCATGCCCTTGAACGCCTTGCCCAGGGTGCGCTTGTAGGCGTTGAGGAGCGGCGTGATCGGGATCGTCAGGAACTCGATGCCGAGCTGCTTGGCCAGCCGCTGCGCGTCGCGCCGCGTCCCGGCCGACGAGTAGGTGGACGGCATCCCCACGCCCGCCACGTTCTCGCGGCCGAGCGCCTCGACGGCGACGGCGGCGACGAGCGACGAGTCGATCCCGCCCGAGAGGCCGATCACCACGCGCTTGAACCCGTTCTTCGCACGTAGTCGCGCGTGCCGAGGACCAGCGCACCGAACACTTCCTCGACCGGCGCGAGGGCCGGCACCTCGCGCGGCGGGAGCGGCGGGGCGTCGGGCGTGGGAAGCGGCGGCAGCGAGACGCGCGTGGCGGTCTCGCGGACCACGAGCTTCTCCTTGCGCCGCGCGCGAGTCGTGCAGCCGCGCCCGGAAGACGGCATCGAGATCGAGGTCGGCGACGACCAGATCCTCCTCGAACATCCGCCCGCGGGCGAGGCACTCGCCGTGCTCGTTCACGATCATGCTGGCCCCGTCGAACACGAGCTCGTCCTGACCGCCGACCATGTTGACGTAGGCGACGCACACCAGATCGTCCACCGCCCGCGTCGAGACGAGCTGCTCGCGGAAGCGGGCCTTGCCGGCGTGATAGGGCGAGCCGTTGATGTTGACGACCAGCTCGGCGCCGCCCAGCGCCTGCACCGCGGTCGGTCCCGCGGGATACCAGATGTCCTCGCAGACGTTCACGGCGAAGGTCGTGTCGCCCGCGACGAAGACCGGCGTCTCGGTGCCCGCCTGGAAGTAACGGTTCTCGTCGAAGACGCCGTAGTTCGGCAGGTATTGCTTGTGGTAGACCCCGGCGCGGACGCCGTCGTGGAGCACCGCCGCGGCATTGAAGATGTCGTCGCGCTTGTCCACGAAGCCCACCACGACCGAGAGCCCCGGGACGCGCGCGTCACCTCGTCGAGCGCGCGCAGATTCGCCTCGATGAACGCGGGCTTGAACAGGAGGTCTTCGGGCGGGTAGCCGGTGATCGCGAGCTCGGGAAAGGCCACCAGGGCGGCCCCCGTGCGCGCGGGCCCGCTCGATCGCGTCCACGATCATGCGGACGTTGCGTTCGAAATCGCCGACCGTGGGGTTGATCTGCCCCAGGGCGACCCGCAGGCGCCTCATGGCCCCTATTGTACTGGGGCGAGGGCATCGCCTGTTATGATCGGGTGCGATGCCCGCCAAGATCCCGTGGCTGCCCTCGAGCTCTGCCGCCCAACGCCCGTCCCGAGCGCTGTCCCGAACTGCGCGCGCCTGACCTTGATCGCGTGGACCCTACGCCGCGACGACCGCACCAAGGTCGTGCTGCGCACCTGGGTCTGCACCGAGTGTCAGGTCACTCAGGAGCGACCGGAGCCCGAGTAGCATCTCGTGGCTGACGCCCTCGCCGCGCCGCCCAAAGCGGTCCAGCGAGACCACGAAGCAGGCCATCTCGTCGAAGTGGGCGTACTTGCCCGTGTAGCGCTCCATGCCGGCCGCGATCGGGTCGATGCCGAGGCGCTCCACCGCCGCGTCCGTGAACAGCACGTACGTCCTCGGCTCGACCTCGTTCTTGAGGAACCGGTGCACCAGGATGATGTCCGGTCCCGCGACCCGCGAGCGCCCGCGTACGGTCTGCCGCATGAAGCTCCCGTGATGGACGATCAGCTTCAGGCTCAGATCGAGCACGCCGCGGCACGCCCGGCAGAGAGCAGCTCATATCCAGGGCGATCTCCCGCTGCCGCTCGCTGAAGGCCTCGAACGCCCGGTTGAATGCCGCCATGAGCGCCCGGTCGGCCTCCCCGGCCTCGTCCGGCGCCAGCGCAAATACCGCATCGCCTTCCAGCTCCTGGATCTCCAGCGGGGGCGCCAGAGCCTCCATGACCCCGGCCAGGAGCACCCCCGTCACCTGCGCGCCATGCTCGAGCTCAGTCGCAGTCACGAAGGCCGTAAAGCCTGAAATATCTGCCAGAACCAGGAATCCAGACTGCAGTCGATCGCCGTGTGCCATATGCCTCCTCCCTCAGCTACTGAGACACCGGTGGCCGACTACTGTGAAAGAGCTCGCAGAGAGCGCGGCGCTATCGCGGCGTGGAGCGGCTACAGCTGGTTGACGAAGTCGATCAGCTGCCGCAGCCGGCCGAAGGAGCGGTGATCGAACGGGAGGATAAGCCGGCCGAGGTCGGGAAACTCGTTGAGCTCTTGTGGCACAGGCCCGGGCGCGAGCCTCGCCTGGCCCCTGAGAATGTCGGCGAACTTGTCCTGAAGATCGGCGACCTGCGCCGGCTGGATCGGCCGGTTCAGCCGCGAAGACCAGGTCGTCGCCGACGATCCGCGACGAGTGATAGACGCGATAGAAGCCGGTGATCTCGGCCACGGCTTCGTCGGGCGAGTCGACGATCCTGAACAAGCTCGTGTCCTCGGAGTCGATGAGCCCGCGCTCGACCAGGGTGCCCGCGATCCAGCGGTGCCAGATGCGCCAGTACGGCTTGGGCCCGGACTCGATCAGCACGACGGGAACGAGCGCCGTCTTGCCCGTCTGCATCAGGGTGAGGAGCTCGAAGGTCTCGTCCATCGTCCCGAAGCCGCCCGGGAACAGCGCCACTCCGCTCGCTTCTTTCACGAGGAAGAGCTTGCGGGTGAAGAAGTACTTGAAGGTGATCAGCTTGGGGTCGGAGGCGATCCACGGATTCGCTTCCTGCTCGAACGGCAGCCGAATGTTCAACCCGAAGCTCTTCTCGCCTCCCGCCCCTTCCTGCGCGGCGCCCATGATGCCGGCGCCGGCGCCGGTGACGACCATCCAGCCCTCCTCGGTCATGCGCTTGCCGAAGAGCCGGGCGCTCGCCATCGCCTCCTCGCTCGAGGCTGCGCGCGCCGAGCCGAAGACCGTGACCTTGCGGACGCTGGTGTACGGGGCGAACACCTTGTAGGCGTAGCGCAGCTCTTTGAGAGCCGTGGTCGTGATCTTGAGGTCGCCCGTCCCGGAGCCGTCCTCGTGCAGCTTGAGCGCGGTCGTCAGGAGTTGCTGAAGGTATCCTCGGCGCTCGGCCGGCACTTCCTCGACATCGAGCAGGTCGGCGATCAGTTGGTTGGCGGCGTCCTTCTGGAGCTGATACCTGCGAGCCTCGGCCACGGTTTCGAGTATACCGTCACCGGGCGCCGGGGCCGAATGCGACCGCAAGCCCGGTCACGACCAGGATGCCGCCGAGGATCGTGAAGATCGTGACAGGTTCGCCCAGCAGCACCGCCCCCAGCAGCGCCCCCACGATCGGCTGGACGTTGAGAAAGATGGCCGCCCGCGGCGCCGGGACCCGCGCGAGCGCCCAGTTCCAGACGACGTAGCCGAGCGCGGTAATGACGACGGCGAGATAGAGCGTGCCGGCTACCGCTCCGGCGCCCCAGACCGGCCGTGTCCCCGACGCCCACTCGAGGCCGGCGATCGGCAAGAGCGCGGCGGCGCCCCACATGAGCGACCTGGTCGTGACGGCAAGCGGAGCGTGCCGCTCGAGCACGCGGCGCCCCAGAAGCGAGTAGGACGCGTAGGCGACGCCCGCGAGCACGAGAACCAGATCACCTGCCCAGTGCGGCACGAGCTTCTCGGTCACGCCGGGGATCCCATTCACGACGAGGACGACGGTCCCGGCGATGGTGAGCGCCGCGCCGACCGCGCCGCGCCGGGACAGGCGCTCGCCGAGATACCACGGGCTCAAGAGGATCATCGCGATCGGCTCGACCGTGATCAGGAGGGCCGCGTTCGTCGCCGTCGAGTGCGCGATTCCCCAGTTGGAACAGACATATGCGCCCGCAAACCCGAGAATTCCCATCCACATGATCGCCCGGTGGTCGGCGCCGGACAATGGCTCGGCGGGCTGTCGCCGAGAGAGCATCAGGAGCACCAGCCAGGCGATGAAGAGCCGCGAGAACGCGAGCGTCGCTGGCGGGACGCTCTGCAACGTGACCCGGGCCACGACATACGACGTCCCATAGACGACATTGGCCGCGAGCATCACGAGCTCGGCCGGGCCCGAAGAAGACCGCGTCGCGGTGTTCAAGCTCTCGCGAACCCCGGCGCACGACTCCGGGCCCGGCTCCAGGCGCCGTCCGCCGGCCGCCGGGCACGCGGCACGATGCACGTGACTCCAGAACGCGCGTCGAGCAGCGGCTCAGGCACGCCGAGCGCTTGCGATCAGGCGGAGAAGACGATCGGGATCGAGCGGCATCTCGCGCACGCGCACACCCAGCGGCGCGAGCGCGTCGTCGATCGCCTCGGCGACGAGCGCCGGAACAGGGATCGCCCCGGCCTCCCCACGCCCTTGATCCCGAGCGCGTTCAAGCGGCGACGGCGTCTCGATGTGGCCGATCTCGATCTCCGGGATCTCGAGCGCGGTCGGCATCAGGAAATCCATGAAGCGTCGTGGTGAGCGGCTGGCCGGCGTCGTCGTAGACGATGCGTCTCGTAGAACGCGCCGCCGACGCCCTGCGCGACGCCGCCGCGGATCTGCCCCTCGACGATCATGGGGTTCACCAGGGTGCCGCAGTCGTGCTGGACGACGTAGCGCAGGATGCGTGAGATTGCCGGTGCTCGATGTCCACCTCGACGATCGCGGCGTGGCAGCCGCTGGCGAACGTCGCCTGCGGCGGCGCGTAGTAGCCGACGCGCCTCGAGGCCCGGCTCTTCGCGCTCCTGCGAGCACGGCGCCCTCTCGCGGCTTCACGAGCCTCAGCGCGGCCTCGGCCGCCCCTTGCCGTACGCGTAGCGGATGGGGTTCGCGACCGTGGCCAGGGCACCGAGTGTCAGCTCCTTGCCCGGCACGCCCTTGACTCGCACGCGTCCGTCGGCGAGCTCGAGGTCGTGCGGCGACGACCTCGAGCAGGCTCGCGGCCAGGCGCAGCGCCTTCTCGCGCACTGCCATCGCGGCGGCGATGGATCGCGTTGCCGCTGGTGACCAGGCCGCGGCTCGCGTACGTGCCGGCGCCCCAGTTGAACTTGCGTCGTATCGCCGGTGACCACCGTGACGTCGGCCGGACCGCAGCCGATCGCGTCCGCGGCGATCTGCGCGAACGTCGTGCCGTGCCCCTGGCCCTGCGTGGTCAAGCCGGTGGCGACGAGGACCTTGCCGCTCGGCTCGACGCGAACGTGCGCGCCCTCGTACGGGCCGATCCCCGTGCCCTCGACGTAGCAGCCGAAGCCCAGCCCGAGATACCGGCCGGCCTCGGCGCGCCTCGGCCTGTCTGCGCGCGCGAAAGTCCGCGAAGCCGATCATGCTCGACCGCCATCGCGAGCCCGGCCGGATAGTTGCCGCTGTCGTAGCGGGTGGGCGCGCCGTCCTGGAAGGTCAGGCCCGACGTCCCAGGGAAACTCGTCGCGGCTGAACGAAGTTGCGCCGCCGGACCTCGGCCGGCTCGAGCCCGAGCTCACGCGCGATCAGGCCGATCATGCGCTCCATGACGAAGGCGCCGTGCGGGCGTCCCGCGCCCCGGTACGGCGATGACCGCAGCCTTGTTGGTATAGGCGACCTCGAAGTCGACCGTGTAGTTGCGGCAGGCGGTAGGGCCCGGGCAGCTGCGTCGACGTGATGATCGGGACGACGATGCCGTACGGCGTGTAGGCGCCCGTGTCGTGGACGAAGTGATCGCGCAGCGCCGAGGATCCGGCCGGTCTCGTCGAACGCCGACCTCGACGTCGTGGATCTGGCCGCGCTCCTGGTTGGCGGCGATGAGGTGCTCCGCGGCGGTCCTCCGTCCACTTCACCGGGCGGCCGAGCGTGATCGCGGCGTGCGGGACGAGGATCTCCTCTGGATAGAAGAGCATGATCTTCGTTCCGAAGCCGCCGCCCGACGTCGGGCGCGATCGACCTCCACGTTGAACTCGGGCAGGCCGAAGAGCCGCGCGAGGCCGTTCTTGATGGGCAGCGGCGCCTGCGTCGAATCCCACACGCGCAGGATGCGCCGCCGCGCGTCCCACTCGGCCACCACGCCGCGCGCCTCGATCGGGCTCCCGCAGCTGCGCTCGATCGTGAGCCGCTCGCGGAGAACGCGCGGGCGCGCGGCGAGGCTGGCCGTCGGCGTCGCCGACCGTCTGCGCGAAGCGCGCGGCGCGGTTGTCCGGCACCTCCGGCGTGCACGCGCGGCGCTCCGGGGCGAGCGCGGTCGCCAGGTCGGTGACGACCGGGAGGGGCTCGTACTCGACCTCGATGAGCGCCGCCGCATCCTCGGCGATGTAGCGGCTGTCGGCGACGACGAAGGCCACCACCTCGCCGACGTAGCGCACCTCGTCCGGCGGCGAGCGGGCGCTGGGTGCGTCCCTGCGTCAGGGTCGGGTGCGGGATCAGCAGCGGCGTCGGCTGGTTCAGATCGCCGAGCTCGCGCGGCGGTCAGCGACGAGATGCACGCCCGGCACGCGGCGCGCGCGCGGCCGCGTCGATCCCCACGATCCGCGCGTGGGCGTGCGGGCTCCGGAGCGACGCGCCATGCAGGACTCCGGCGGGTTCACGTCGTCGACGAAGCGGCCGAGGCCCCGGAGCAAGCCGCGGATCCTCGTTGCGCGGAATGCGCGCGCCGATGCTCCGCGTGGTCATCGGCTCAGGCGCGGGCGGTCGAGCCGGCGGCGGCCGTGCGGGCCTGCACGAGCGCCTCGAACGCGCGATCGAAGCACAGGCGTGGCGGCTTGACCAGACCGGCGCCGACCTGCCCGACTCCGGGCTCGCGATGCGCCATGCCGGTGTCGATCTGCGGCAGGATTCCGGTCTGCACGACCAGCCGCACGTCGATCCCGGTCGGCGTCCCGCGAAAATCGAGCGCCGGCAGCCGGTACGCCGAGCTCTCGCCGAGCGTGATCTCGTACATGAGCCGCGTGTAGCTCGAGCGCGTCGGCGGGCGTGCCGCCGACGAACTGGACGATCGCCGGCGCGCCGCCCATGGCGAAGCCGCCGAGGCCCGCCGTCTCGGTGATGGCGCTGTCGCCGATGTCGGGATTGGCGTCACCGGCACTGAACCCTGGAAGTAGAGGCCCTCCGGTGTTTGCGCCGGGCCGGTGAACCATCGGTCGCCGAGCCCGCCGACGCGGATCCCGAAGTCGGTCCCGTTCCGCGCCATCGTCGTCACGATCGTCGAGTCGGGAACGCCGTGGGCGGCGTCGAGCGCGGCCTTGCACGCGGCCATGCCGACGTTCAGGAACAGGTGCTCGTTGGACGCGGCGAACGCGAGGACCGCGGCGCGCGCTCCGACGCCGGCAGATCGAGCGCCGCGATCTCCGGCGCGAGCGCCTTGATGAGCAGCGCGGAGGCGGCGCGATTGCGGTTGTGGCACTCGTCGCCCATCTGCACGCGCCTGGCCGATGAGCGCCCTGAGATCGACGCCGCCCGCTCGCCGGATCGCTTCGCCGAACGCCGGGCCGACGACATCCCGGAACCAGCGGAGACGATCGATCACGTCCGGCGCGTAGGCGCCGTAGCGGAGCACCTTGCCGAGCCCCTCGTTGATCGTCGAGTAGGCGCGGTTCCCGGCCGTTCGGTTCTCGACCACGAGCACCGGCATCGAGGCGGTCGTGACGCCGGCCATCGGCCCGACCGTCGCGTGATGATGGCAGGGATCGAAGCGAACGGCGCCGCGGGTGACGAGCCGCTCGGCCTCCTGCCACGTGGTCGCCAGGCCTTCGTAGATCAGCGCGCCGACGATGCCGCCGCGCAGCGGCCCGCTCATGCGCTCCCACGCGATCGGCGGACCGGCGTGCAGAACGGTCTCGCGCGTCATGCCCGGCACCACCTCGATGGCCGGGCGCACGTCGATCAGGACCTGATGGGCGGCGAGGATGCGGTCGAGCGTGACCCGATTCGCGGCGTCGACGGCATCGCACCAGAGCGAGGCGAGATCGCCCGCCGCAGACGGCGGTCGCCAGTCGACCCGCCTGACCGGGACGCCCTGGGCGGCGAGGGCCGACGCGAAGAGATCAGGCCCGACGACGACGGCCCCGAGCGGCTCGCGGAGGAGCTCGGCCTCAGACGACATCGCGTCCCTCGGCGATCGCCCGCGCCGTCAGGGCGGCGATCCGGTTGCTCGCGCAGACGAGGACGCCGAGCCTTCCGGAGCTCTTCCTCCTGGCGCTCGAGACCTTGCGGGATCGTCGCCGGTGCCGACCACGTGGCCGACGATCGCGAGATCACGCCCGCGGCGCCGCGCGCGCGCGCCTCGGCGAGCGCCGGACGAAGCGCGCCGGCCGGGTCCGAGTGAGCGCAATCGCCGAGCACGAGGTCGCAGCAGCAGGACGGATACGCCCCCGTCGTCGCCGGCCGCGACGATCGCGCGCGTTCCGCAGGCTCGGATCGATGATCGGATGGGGCCGTCCGCGCGTGTACTCTTCGCTCCCAAAATCGACGAAGCGATGCGCCGGCGCATCGCCGACGAGGCGCCGCGCCTCGTCGCAGAGCGTGCCGCCCGTGAAGAAGCCGCGAATCGCGCCGCGGGCGCCGGACGCGGGCAGCGCGCGGCCGCTCGAGATCGCGAACGGTGCCGGCGGTGAGCTTCACGCGCGGCGGTCGCCGCCTCCTCCAGGGTCGCCGTGGAGTGCACGCCCCGGGCGTGGCACCGTCGTATCCCAGCAGGCAGGCCACGACCGGCTTTCTCGTCTCGACGGCCGCTCGGAGCACGGTGTCGGCGACGGCCGGCGACGACGGCTTGGAGACGATGAGCAGGACCCGCGTCGCGCGGGTCGCCGCCCAGGGCCGCGACACCCTGAAGCGTGGTGAGCCCGCCGACGGCGGCGTGGAGATCGCGCCCCCGGTGCCGATCGCGTGCGAGACTCCGCTACCGAGCCGATGGATCAAGGTCGTCAGCTCCTGAATGCCTGTCCCCGAGGCGCCGACCACGCCGACGGCGCCGCGGCGAACCCGGTTGGCGAAGCCCAGACCGACCCCGTTGATGATCGCCGTCCCGCATTCGGGTCCCATGACCAGGAGCCCACGATCGCGCGCGCGGCGCTTGAGGGCGACCTCGTCGTCGACCGGGACGCCGTCACTGAACAGAAACACGTGGAGCCCGGCCGAGAGCGCCTGGTGCGCCTCGATCGCGGCGTGAGCGCCGGGAACCGCGATGAGGGCGACGTTCGTCGCCGCGCTCTTGCGTACCGCGCTGATCGTGGTGCGCGGCAGCATGTCGTGCCGGGCCTGCGCCGAGGTCCCGGCTGGCGGTCAGTAGCTCTTCGACGCGCCGAGCGCGTGGTTTGCCGCCGCCTCGGTGCTTGCCCGGACTGAGATCAGGAGGTCCGACGGCCCGGCCTCCGGCGCCTCCGCCGGCCACATGCCGGCCTCCGCGAGCATCGAGCGCCCAGGCGGCGTACCCATCGCGACCCGACCTCGGCGACACCAGCCAGCTGTCTGGCCTGCTCGGCGACCCGCATGAGGTCGATCGAGTCGAAGTACGCGTTACGCCGAACCGCCCAGACCAAGCGCATCCTTGCCCTCCGGTCGTCGCATTATAGCGAGTCGATGAACGCAGGACAGGAGGCGGCGAGCCGGATGGGCACGCCGCCGCTCCAGCCGATGTTCACCCCAGGCGGATCATCACGAAGCCGCGCTGCTGGAGCTCGTCGTAGATGTCCCGCCGGTCTTGCTGGCTCCGGATCGCTCGAGGCCCGGGCTTCGCCCCGGGCGGCAGAATCCGCCGGTCCAGAAGCACCTTTGATCTCCGGCATCCCGGCGAAGACCCGCTCGAAGTAGCCGAAGAGCTCCGGACGGTCTCGGGCGACCACCACGATCACCCTCGGCAACGGTCACCCTCGTCGGGAAATCTTCCGAATCGGCCGGTCGGTCCGTTCTGCCGCTTGGCAAGATGAAGAAATTTCAAGGCCTTCTCGAATGGCATTCCAAATGCTCCGACCTGGATTTGGCGAGGAAAAATGACCTGTCATGCTCAGTGTCGACAGACAATAGACAAGCCAATGGCCCGACATCTGTTTCTCGTCTCGCGCCACGAAGCCCGCCTGTACGAGTACCTGCTGGAGAGATTCCGAGACGACGGGAACGTCGAAGTGATCCTCGACCGCCGGCGTGGAGAGCGGCGGCGGTCGACCGCACGGTCAGGAGTCCGAGCGTCGGCGATCGGACCGGCGAACCCGCCGAGAGGTCGATGCGGAGCTTCGGATCCGATCGCACGTGATCCTGACCCTTCCCGAGGACGACCCCGCAGCTCGCCACTGACGCTGGTGGCGCCCGGAGCGCCGCCCGGAGCCAAGGTTAACACTGTCGCCCCGGCGAGTTCTGGCTCGCGAGCACGCATCTCTGTTCAGCTTTTGATCAGTCGCTCCACCGGCATACGTGTGCGATCCATGTGACTGATTTCAAAGACACTCGGAGGCCGTCACGCTCGACTTTCGCTCGGCGCTGCTCAAGTCTCTTCCAGCGTCCCCCGGCGCAACAATTGCGGGTACGCAAAAGATGCAAGCGATCCGGAAGCTTGCGCCACAACTACGTATTGGTATTGGCCTTGCTCATCTATCACGCCTGTGGACCAGCCCGAGCTACGCGTGCCTCGGAGCTCGAAGCGAACGATGCCGCCGCTCTCACGATCGCCGCGCTCGCCCCTTCCCGCCATTCGGGCCGGCAACGGCCGTCGGTTCTTCTCCGAGGAATCAGACGGGCTGAAATTCTCGCCGGTCATTTCCGGAATGACTCCGTCGCGTCGACGGAACTATTGCTTGCCATCGAGCACCCTGTCAGAATTGCGAGACTCCGGAGGCGAGCTGTGCGCGTAGTGATCGTCGACGAGACCGCGGTCCTGGGCGAAACAGCACGTCGAATCCTGTCTTCGATCGGAGCCACCACCGCGTTCGCCGGCTCGCTGCAGGAGCTTTCACTCGCCTTCGAGAGACATAAGGTTCCGGACCTCCTCGTCGTGAACGTGACGAACGGTCTCACAGGGCTGGGAGGTCGCCGCGCACATCGAGCGCACGGGCTACCGGGGCCGCGTCCTGACGCTTGTCGATACGCTCGACGACGCCAAGATCCAGTATCTGACGCAGCTCCAGCACGTCGATTGCGTGGCGCGTCCGAGCTCGACGGCGCTGCTCGATCAGGTCCTCAAGCAGGCGCTGCGCGGCACGCGGAGCGTTGCCGAGCGTTCACTCGAAACGATCCGGCCGGCCTATCACGGCATCATCGGCGAGTCGCCGCAGATGGGCGAGATTTTCGCGCGCATCGCGAAGGTCGCGGTCGGTGACGTCAACGTCTGCATCCACGGCGAGAGCGGCACCGGCAAGGAGCTCATCGCGCGCGCGATCCACTACGCGAGCCCGCGCCGTGATCGCCCGCTGATCACGCTCGACTGCACGACGATTCCCGAAGGCCTGATGGAGAGCCACCTCTTCGGTCACGTGAAGGGGCGTTCACCGGCGCGACGGAGCATCGCGAAGGCGTCTTCGCGCTCGCGCACACCGGGACCTTGTTCATCGACGAGCTCGGCGAGCTGAGCCCGGCGCTTCAGGCCAAGCTGCTGCGCGTCATCCAGAGCCGCGAGTTCTCCAAGGTCGGCGGGACGAAATCGATCCGAACGGACATCCGCCTCATCACCGCGACCAACAAGGACCTCAGAGCGGCCGTGGCGCAGGGAACGTTCCGCGAGGACCTCTACTATCGAGTCGCGGTGTTCATGATCAAGGTGCCCTCGCTCCGCGAGCGCATCGAGGACATCCCGCGGCCTGGTCGATCACTTCCCGCAGCGCTTCGCGAGCCTCTACGGCAAGCAGGTCACGCGCGTCGCGCCGGCGACGCTCAAGCGCATGATGACCCTGCCGTGGCCGGGCAACGTCCGGCAGCTCGAGAACTTCCTGGAGCAGGCGGTGTGCTCGCGGAGGGCGACACCTTGACCGATCGGGACCTCTTCGCCGGAGATCTCTCGGCGGGGCCGCCACGCCGCGCGCCGGTGATTTCCGGAGTGTTCGAGGCCGGGCTTCCGCTCAGCGAGGTCGAGCGCCGCCACATCCTGCGCACGCTCCACAAGGTTCACGGCAACCGCACGGAAGCCGCGCGGCTCCTGCAGATCAGCGTTCGCTGCCTTCAGTACAAGCTCAGCGCGTACGGTCGGGACGTCGAGACGACGGGCTCCGACCGCGGCCTCGTCCCCAGCGCATGCCGGCTGCGGAGAGGGGCCCATCTGTCGTTGACGCCGCTCCCGCAAATACGTGGGCCCCTTCGCAGCCTGACAATCTCCCGCGTTCTGGCGCGAGCGCAATCTTTGCGGAGATGACGCGCAAGATTTTAGTAGCGCCCGCGCGATTCTGATCTTTCCGGATTCACGAAACATATATCCGCGTAGCCAGTTACGGCGTTGGCCTCGTTTGTGCTCCTCCAGCACGCCGCATTGAAGCTCGCTCCCAATCCAGCCGCAGCATGGTGACGCCGGCGCTCCGAGAGCTCCTCGGACGCGACGCGGTGTGCCGCGAGATCGTGCAGTACCTGATGCACCACAGCGAAGCCGCCGACACCGCACGCGGCATCGCGGAGTGGTGGATCAATCGGGACGTCCCTCCACGCGACGCGCGCGCTACTGAAGCTCCAGGCCTGTGGCGTCGTCCAGTCGTTCATCGTTCAGGGCGAGACCGTTCGTGTACGCCTACACCAAGAAGGCGGTCGTGCGTCAGTCGCTCGCGCGTTATCTCCGTGAACCGATCGGCTTCGCCCGCCGCGAAGGAGCTCTGAGCCATGGCTGCATCTTCAGTCGCCTGGACCGCCAACGAGGAGTCCCGCTTGAGCCTGCCGGGAGCACTGGCGCCCTTCTCCACGACCTCCGCGTCGTGGCCCCTCGGCGGCGGCACGGGCCTGCCCACCGTGCTCCGCGGCCTCCGGGCGGGCCTCTTCGAGTCGCACCCCTGGGATCTCGAGAGCGCGACCAGACGCGACTGACCGCGATCGCCACCGTTGCGGACGACGGCGGCAGCTCCGGCAAGCTCCGCGCGACCTACCATCTCCTCGCCCGGCGACATCCGCAACTGCCTCGCTGGCGCTGTGCCGGCGGCGATCCCATGCTCTCCGACGTGTTTCGCCTTCCGGTTCGCGGGCGGCAGCGAGGTCGCCGGGCACAGCCTCGGGAACCTCATCCTGACGGCGCTCACCGAGCTCGAAGCGAGACTTCTCCAAAGCGGTCGCTCGGGTCGGGCGCCTGTTATCGATCCGCGGCCTGGTCCTCCCGGCCACCAGTCAGAACGTGGCGCTTCAGGCGGAGCTCTCCTGACGGCACAGTCATCGAGGGCGAATCCGCGCATCGCGACGGCGCGCAGCCCCATCCGGAAGGTGCGACCCAGTCCCACCGATACGGTGGCGCTGCCCGAGGCGGTCGAGCGCGCTCGAGCGGGCGCACCTGATCGTGCTCGGCCCGGGCAGTCTCTGCTGAGCCTGTCGCCGCGCTGCTGCCGCGCGGGATCGCCGAGAGCCATCGCCCGGTCGCGGGCGCGGCGTCGTCCACGTCATGAACCTCGCTGACGGAGCCGGGCGAGACCGACGGTCACACCGCGGCGGATCATCTGATGGCGATCCGGCGGCACGCGCCGACGAATGCCGATCCACGACATCCCCGTCAACACGCGCACCGTTCACGCCCGAGCAGATCGGCCGCTACGGAGCGCAGGGCGCGGTGCCGGTCGCGGCGGACCTGGCGCTCATGCGGGCGATGGGACACGCCGTTCACGAGTGCGATCTGCTCGCGGCCGGCGACGACGTGCGCCACGATCCGGGCAAGCTCGCACGCGCGCTTCTCACCCTGGCGTATCGCTGCGGCTCGCGCGCGGGCGCCTGAACCATGACCTTGCGGGGCGTCCCCGTGCTTCAGTACGACGGCGCTCGGGACTTCGCTCCCTCGCCGAGGTCGACGCTCGCCTGGCGAACCACTGGGTCGCGCCGGTTTCGCTGGGCACGGCAGCTGGTCTCGATCCGTGAGCACGGGTACCGCGTGGTCAGGCTCTCACGACGCGTGGGCCCCGCACGAGGAGGGCGAGCGCCCGGGCGCCGCTCGGCGGTCGTGTTGACCTTCGACGACGGCCGCGCCGCCACTACGACGTGGCGTTCCCGATTCTTCTCGCCGCAGGGGTGCGGGCCGAGTTCTTCATCAACACCGCCCGCGTCCGGGCAGCCCGGCTATCTCACCTGGGCTCGTATCGCCGAGATGCACCGGGCCGGCATGTCGTTTCAGTCTCACGCGCACGATCACGTCGCCCTGCCGGTCCTGTCGGCGCCGGCTCCTCAGAAACGAGCTGCGGACCTCCAAGCGTCTCATCGAAGACTTCCTCGGGCGGGGCGTGGACTTCCTGGCCGCTCTCACAGCCTGGCTCGATCGGCGCGTCGTCGACGCCGCCATGGACGCCGGCTATCACGCGGTCTGCGCCTCGCGCGGGCTGGCCCGCGCGTCCCGGCGGCGCCGTCGTGAACCGGATCACGGTGCTCCGCGACACGGGCGACGCGCAGTTCAGCGCGATTCTCGCGCGCGAGCCGCTGGGCTATGCGCCGGCGATCGCGCGCGCGCTCCTGACGCGCCTGCCGGCAGCGCGTCGCGCTGAAGCTCCGGCCGCCCTATCTCGATGGCGAGCTCTTCCGGGAGGTGCGTGATGCGGGAGCGCGCACGGTGATCGTCGGTCTGGCGCGGCGGCACCGGCTCCGGGCAAGAGCTCGATCGTGCGGAGCCTCGTCGAGCGTGTCGGCGGCTGCGTGGTCGATCTCGAATCCTACACGCTCGACCGCGGCGCCGGCGCGCCGGAGGACGGAACTGGGCCGGCGATGACGAGCCGGCCGCCATCGACACCGAGCTCCTCGTGGCCCACCTCGACGATCTCCGGCGCGGCGAAGCGATCCGCAAGCCCGTCTACTCGGCCGAGACACGCCTGCGCACCGGTATCCAGCTGGTGGCCCCCGCGCGCCTCGTGCTGGTCGAAGGCCTCTTCACCCTCTGGTGGGACTCGCTTCGCTCGCTCCTGGACGTGAAGGTTGTTCATCGACGCACCGGCCGATCTCCGCGCTCGTTCGCCGGATTCGGCGGGAGCTGGCCGATCGCGGCCGCAGCATCGAGCAAGTGCTGTATCAGTACTCGGGCTCGGTTCGTCCTCGCGCACGAGCGCTACGTGGAGCCGACCCGGGTTCACGCCGATGACGTAGTCACCAATGACGGGCCTCTCGAAGACGCCGTCGAACAGGTCATCGCGCTCGTGCGCCGCCGCCGGGTCGATGGGCTGGCCGGCGCCGGCCAGCACTAGACGATGAGCGCCCCGAACGGAACGCCAATGATCTTCCCGAGCCGACGCGACCCGCGCGCGAAGTGGCTGGAGTGCACGAGCCGTCTGGAGTCTTGCGTGACGCTCGACGAGCTGGCTCCCAAGCTCGTCGACGCGGTCGGGCAGGTCCTCGGCGCCACCGGCGCCGTCCTCTATCTCGCGGATCCTGGCGATGGCGGACTGCGCGCGGCGGCGGCCGTCGGCACCGGCTGTCCGGCGCCGACGCTTGCCGACGACGATCACGCGCCGTTCGTACCGCTCCTTCGGGGGCACGCGCCCGTGGTACTCGAGAACGGCTCGGCCGCCGCCTGGTGCTGGCTGACGAAGCGCGGGTGTTCACCGAGGGTCGGCGATCGTGCCGCTTCGCTGGCGTGATGAGCCGATCGGCGCGCTCGTGCTCGGTGAGCCGGTCGGCAATCCCTACTCGCCTGACGATCTCGAGCTCATGGCCGCCATCGGCCAAGAGGCCGCCGGCCTCCTCGTCGCCGCCCAGCTCGCGAGAGCCGCACTCGCGCGCGCGAGCTCGAGGCGTTCCACCGGTTCACGTCGTTCGTGGTCCACGATCTCAAGAGCTCGATCGCGACGCTCTCGACCCTGAGCGAGAACGCGCTGAAGCAGCTTCGACGACCGCGACGTCCAGCGACGCGCTGAACACGGTCGCCCAGACCGTGAATCGCATGAAGTCGATGCTCGGGCGCCTCCCGGACGGAGCGGGCACGACCGTCTCCCTGCGCCTCCCATTCGGAGGGCGAACATGAAGCCGAAGCTACTCATTGTCGAGGACGAAGAGGCCATCCGCACGGAGCTGAGGTCGGCGCTACGCGACGACTTCACGCTCGTCTCCGCCGAGGGCCGCGCCGAGGCGCTCTCGGCGCTGCGCGTGCGAGCAGCCGGCGGTCGTCAGCCTCGACCTCGGACTGCCGCCCCATCCGGAGAGCTCGGAGTACGGGCTGGAGACGCTCGCCCAGATCAGCGAAGACCGCGCCGGCCACCAAGGTCGTGGTCGTCAGCGGAGAACGGCGGCCGCGACAGCGCGATTCGCTCGGTCCAGCTCGGCGCGTTCGACTACCATCAGAAGCCCGTCCAGCTGCAAGACCTGAAGGTCGTGCTCCAGCGGGCGGTCCATCTCCGGACGCTCGAGGCCGAAGCCGAGAAGCGCGCGAACGAAGCCGCGATCGAGTTCGCCGAGCATGCTGGGACTTACACCCGCGATGCGCGAGATCTTCGCGGTCGTGAGCCGCATCGCACGGACCGACGTCACCGTGCTGATCAGGGCGAGAGCGGCACGGGCAAGGAGCTCCTGGCGCGGGCCGTCCATGCCGACAGCGCGCGCAGCCACCCGGCCGTTCGTGGCAATCAACTGCGGCGCGATCCCGGACACCTGCTCGAGTCCGAGCTGTTCGGCCACGAGCGCGGCGCCTACACCGGCGCGCGCATGCAGCGAAAGGGCAAGCTCGAGCTGGCGGACGGCGGCACGCTCTTCCTCGACGAGGTCGGCGAGATGAGCCCGCCGTTGCAAGTCAAGCTCCTCCGCTTTCTGCAGCAGCGCGAGCTCGAGCGCGTCGGGGGCCGCGAGGTGCTTCGCGTCGACGCCCGCGTGGTCGCCGCGACCAACAAGGACTTGAAGAGCGAGCTCCAGGCGCGGCGGTTCCGTGAGGATCTCTTCTATCGTCTCCTCGGTCGTGAACCTGACCCTCCCGCCGCTGCGCGAGCGCGCGGAGGACATCGTGATCATCGCCAACGCGCTGCTCCAGCGGAGCTGCAAGGCGCACCGTCGGAAGCTCCGCTTCGGCGGCTCGGCGCTCGAGGCCATCGTCCACCATCCCTGGCCCGGCAACGTCCGCGAGCTCGAGAACGCCGTCGAGCGGGCGGTCCTGATGGCCGGCGGCAAGGTCGTGGAAGCCCGCGACCTCGGCATCGAAGTCAAGGATCGCCCCGCCGCGTCCTCCGAGAGTCTCGCGACCGGGCGGAGCGGAGGCGCCCTGGTGGAAGCGCTCGTCAGAACGCGCGGGAATATCACCCAGGCCTCCCGCCTGCTGGCGGTGAGCCGCCCGACCATGCACGGACTGATCGGCCGCTACGATCTCAGCGCGCGGGATTTTCGGTAGGCGCCGCTGACCGCCCCGATCTGTCCGCCCGCACAAATACACAGCCCGTCCCGGCGCTGGCGTGTCAAAATCGACTCCGTTGACCCGGAAGCGTGCCGTCGGCCGCTCCAGCAAGGAGGACATGCCGTGAAATTCGTCATCGCCTGCTCCATGGCCCTTGTGGTGCTTCTCGCCTGGACCAGCCCGCCGGCCGCCGTCGAGGACATGGGGCTGATCACCGGAGGCGAGAAAGGCACCTACTATCAGTTCGGCCTCGATCTGCAGAAGCTCGTCAAGCCGGCCGGCATCAACCTGAACGTCTTCCCGTCGAAGGGCTCCATCGAAAACGTGTACGCGGTCTACCAGCGGCCGGGTGTTCCGATGGGCATCGTGCAGTCGGACGTGCTCGCGTTCGTCGCGCGCGTCCAGACCGACCCCGTGCTGCAGCGGATCGCGAAGAAGACGAAGATGGTCTTCCCGCTGTACAACGAGGAGATCCATCTGCTGGGCAAGAAGGGCATCACCGATTTCGACGACCTGGCCGGTCGGAAGGTCGCGGTCGGCCGTGACGGCAGCGGCACGTACCTCACCGCGCGCCTCCTCTTCAAGCTGTCGGAGGTCGCGCCCGCCGGAGATGGTGCCGATCGACACGGGCGAAGCGCTCGCCGAGCTCAAGGCCGGCCGCATCGACGCGATGTTCTACGTGGCCGGCTACCCGGTGAAGCTCCTCAAGGAAGACGTCACGGACAAGGACGGGCTCGCGCTGATCCCGATCACCAACAAGAGCGTCCTCGAGTTCTACCCGCAGGCCGAGATTCCGGCCGGGACGTATCCGTGGCAGACGACGGCAATCAATACCGCGGCGGTCAAGGCGGTCCTCGTGTCCTTCGACTTCCGCCGCCGCGATTGCGAGAACGTCGGCCGCTTCGCGCAGCTCATGTCGCGGGGACTCGACTCCTGCAGAAGAACGGCCACGCGAAGTGGAAGGTGGTCGACTTCAACTATCCGCTCCGCGGCTGGGAGCAGTACGACTGCGTCCGGAAGGCTCTCGGCAGAGACCGGGCCGGCGGCCACGACGCCGGGGCCGGCGCGCACCTCGCAGAATCCCGTCTTCGACGCGATCAAGGGAGCGCTCGACCAGTAGGCTCGATCGCCACGCGCCTCGTCGGCGCGTCTGAGCCCTCGAGGATCAGACGCCGACGAGGTGCAGCAGAACCAGGTCGCGGCGGCCACCATCGCCGACGCGGGAATCGTCAGGATCCACGCCCAGAGAATCTTCCCCGCCACGCCCCAGCGGACGGCCGACAAGCGCTGAATCGCCCCGACGCCCATGATCGAGCCGCTGATCGTCTGGGTCGTGCTGACCGGAATGCCGGCGATGGCGGTACCGAGCAGCGTGATCGCGCCCGCCGTCTCCGCGCAGAAGCCGCCCACCGGCCGCAGCTTGGTGATCCGCATCCCCATGGTCTTCACGATCCGCCAGCCGCCGGCCATCGTTCCCAGGCCGAGCGCGGCGTGCGCCGAGAGGATGACCCAGAAGGGCACGTAGAAGTCGGGGCCGAGGTGGCCGGTGGTGAAGAGGAGCACCGCGATGATCCCCATCGTCTTCTGCGCGTCGTTGGTGCCGTGGCCCAAGCTGTAGGCGGCGGCCGACAGGAGCTGGCCGCGACGGAAGACCTTGTCGACGCGTCCGGGCGTCTGGTTCTTGAAGACGTTGATCACCAGCACCATCATCGTGAACCCGACGACCAGGCCGATCAGCGGCGCCAGGATCATGAACGCGCCGATCTTCAGGAGACCGCTCGCGACGAGCGAGCCGAATCCCGCTTTGACCACGGCCGCGCCCGCGAAGCCGCCGATCAGCGCGTGCGAGGAGCTCGTCGGCAATCCCCAGACCCACGTGATCAGGTCCCACACGATCGCGCCGATGAGCCCAGCCAGGATCACCCACTCGTCGACCACCGCGGTCTCGACGACGCCCTTGCCCACCGTTCGCGCCACGCTCACGCCGAAGCCGAACGCCGCGACGAAATTGAAGAACGCCGCCCAGACGACCGCCTGCAGCGGCGACAGCACACGGGTCGACACGATGGTGGCGATCGAGTTGGCGGCGTCGTGGAAGCCGTTGATGAAGTCGAAGACGAGCGCGACGAAGATGATGCCGACGACGAGCGAGAGCAACGCTCAGTTCGCGATCAGGCCATCTTGAGGATGATCCCCTCGATCACGTTGGCGACGTCCTCGCACCGGTCGGTCACGATCTCCATCGTCTCGTAGATCTCTTTCCACTTGATGACCTCGATGGGGTCGCTCGCCTCGTCGAACATCGCGGCGAGGCTGTCGCGCAGCAGCACGTCGGCGGTGTTCTCGAGCCGATTCACCTCGACGGTGTGCTCGTGAAAGCCGGGATCCATGGTCCGCAGGCACTCTGATGGTGCGGTCCATCGCGTGGGTGGTGTTCACGATGACCTCGGCCATCGCCCGGCAGGCCGAGGTCGGCTCCTTGATGCGGTAGACGACCAGCCGCTCGGCGGCCGCCTCGATGTAGTCGAGCACGTCGTCGAGACGCGAGGCCAGGTCGTGGATGTCCTCGCGGTCGATCGGCGTGATGAAGCGTCGTGTTCAGCTTCTTGATGATCTCGTGCGTCGTGTGGTCGCCCTGGTGCTCGACTTCCTTGATCGCGTGGGCCTTGGCCGGGCATCGCCGAAGTTGTGGACCATCTCGTGCAGCAAGGCGGCGGCCCGGATGATGTGCTGGGACTGCTGCTCGAAGTAGTCGAAGAACCGAACTTCCTTCGGGATCAGGTTGAACATTGACCCGAGCCCGAGTGTAACGGAAACGTCACGATTGCGCCACCGGAAGTGACGGACCCGGCGCGGCACCGCCCGCTAGCCCTTCCTCAGCGCGAGCGGAGGAAGCCTGAGCACCGCCGCCCGCGCGAGCCGCCAGCACCCCTCGACGGCGTCGAGCAGCGCGGGCGCGCTCGGCGCCAGGCAGCGGACGAGCGCACCGCGGCGCGGCAACACGGCCACCCCGATCTTCGTCGCGCCGCCGCTCGCATCGAGGCTCCCGACGTCGGCCGCGAAGCGGTCGCGGTCGAATGCGCCGACGACCGCGATCGAGGCGAAGTACGGACACGACTCGGTAAACCCGGGTCCATCGAACGCGGGATCGTCCTTCCGCGTCGGCCCGCGCAGGACGAACCGGTCGTGCAGGAGCCAGCCGCCCGGGTCGCGGATCGAGATCGCGCTCTCGAGCAGGGCGAATCGCCACGCTTCGCCGGCCGCGACCCGTCCGGCGGCGAAGGCGTCGACGAGGATGAGCCCGGCGGTCTCGTCGAGCTCGACATCGATGGCCTGACGCAGTGCCGAGCCCGCGAACGGGATGGTGTGGTCGGGCACCCACTCGACGACCGCGCGCGGGCCGATCGAAAGCCGCACGGTCTGAACGGTCGGCTCGCCCTCGGCGCGATACACGCGGGTGGCCGATGGCGTCGTGAGCACCGCGTGAGCGCCCGCGCCGGCCTGGACGTCGATCTCGAGTCGATCGCCGCCGACGAGACCACCGGTCGGATTCAAGATCGAGACGACCGCGGCCGGGTCGTCGAGCGCCATCGGAGCCAGGACCTGGAGCGGCAAGGTGAATCGGCATCCCGCGACGACGGTCGCCGGACCGCGCCGAGCGAAGCCGAGCCGCAGCGCGCCGTCGCGGCCGACGCGGGCGGCGCCGAGCGCTGTGCCGGCCGTCACGCCGTCGCCGCGTCGAGCGTCAGCTCGCGCTTGATCCAGGAGACGATCGTCTCGAGCCCCTCGCCCGTCCGGAGATTCGTGAAGATGAAGGGACGGGCGCCGCGCATCCTCCGGGCATCACGATCCATCACGGAGAGGTCGGCGCCGACGTAGGGCGCCAGGTCGATCTTGTTGATGACGAGGAGATCGGACCGCGTGATCCCCGGGCCGCCCTTGCGCGGGATCTTCTCCCCTCGGCGACGTCGATCACGTAGATCGCCGCGTCCACCAGCTCGGGGCTGAACGTCGCCGCCAGGTTGTCGCCGCCGCTCTCGATCAGCAGGAGGTCGAGCGCGGGGAACCGCTCTGCAGATCGTGCACCGCCTCGAGGTTCGCCGAGGCGTCCTCGCGGATGGCCGTGTGCGGGCAGCCGCCGGTCTCGACGCCCACGACGCGCTCCGGCGGCAGGCGCCCCGGCGCACGAGGAACTCGGCGTCCTCCTTCGTGTAGATGTCGTTGGTGATGACCGCCATGTCCAGCTCGGCGCGCCAGCCGCCGGCACAGCGCTTCGGCCAGCGCGGTCTTGCCCGAGCCGACGGGGCCGCCGATGCCGATCTTCAGCGGCCGTGGGATCGTGCTCACGATCTGAATAGCCTCATGTCGAGCGCCGCGTGACGGATGCCCGCGAGCTCGAGCGCTGGATTGAAGCTCCAGAGATCGTCCACGGTCGCCGTCGCCGCCGCGGCGGCCAGCCGCTCGATCCGGCCTCGCATCGCGGCCAGCACGCGCTGGCCGTCGAGCTGACCGAGCGCGATGAGCCTGAGGCCCGCGCCGACCAGCAGCGCCGCGGTGGAGTAGAGATAGGCGGCGGCCGCGCGCTCGGGCTCGGCGCCGCCGCGGCCGACGGCCGCGCCGAACACGGTCGCGTGATGAGCCGGCCGCCCGATCGTCGTCGACGGCGCGCGCCAGCCGGCCGAGAAATGGATCATCGCCGAGGCCGGCGGCGACGCGCAGCGCCTGACGGCCCATCTGGCGACTCGCGGCTCGGAACTCCGGGACCGTCTTCATCGCGTCAAGGCGCGCGTCGAGCGCGAGCCATTCGTCGTGACTCGTCGCGCCGGGCGACGCCGACGGCGATCGCGGCGGCCGCGGCATCGGCCGGTCCGGCCGAGCCATCGAGAGTGTGCCGCGACGAACATCTCGAGATCGTGCCGATCGCGAACGCGCCCGTCCTGCACGTAGGTTTCGAGCCCGAACGAGTGGCGCGAAGCCGCCGGCCGGGAAGAGTCCGTCCGAGAACTGCAGCAAGGTCAGGAGCGCTGGATCAGCGGTCATGGCGCTGGGCTCTGTCCGATCGGCGCGAACGACCGCGCGCATCCGCTCGTAGTGGACGCCCATCCGCGTCAGGAGGATGTCCATCCCGGGATCGTCGGGCACCAGCAGCCGCTCCCCATCGATCGCCAGGTTGAAGTGGCGATTGCCCACCTCGAACGCCACCCGCAGCGCCTCGTCGCGCGACGCCGGCATGACCGCGCAGCACGGCTCCGCCGCGCACTCGACCGCCACGAACCAGTCCGCGCCGACGTGCAGCACCGCGCCCGGCATCAGCACGCTCCCCGTCGGCAGCGCCAGCGCCAACGTCCGCCCCGCGCTCGTCATCACCCGCCGCCGCCCCCACCGCCGCTCCTCCGCGGTCAGCACGAGCGTGTCCCGCTCCCGCCCCGCCAGCTCCGCATCCGCGACGCGATCCGGCAGCGCGGTGATCACGACAACCTCCGCGCCACCCATCAAAACAAGAAATACCGCTGGGCCATCGGCAGGACCCGCGCCGGCTCGCACGTGATCACCGCCGCCGTCCGACGCGCACCTCGATACGTCTCCGGATCGACCTCGATCCGCGGCAGCGCGTCGTTGTGGATCATGTCGCGCTTGCTGAGTCCCGCGACAGCGACTGACCGCGACCGCCCGCCGGGTGAGCCCGAGCCGCTGCGGCACTCCGTCGGCGAGCGCGGCCGCCGAGACGAACGTCAACGCCGTCGAGCCGACGCGCGCGGCCGAGCGCCCCGAACATCGGCCGGTAGAGCACCGGCTGCGGCGTCGGGATCGACGCGTTCGGGTCGCCCATCGCCGCCCACGGCGATGAGGCCGCCCTTGACCACCAGCTCGGGCTTGACGCCGAAGAACGCCGGCTTCCAGAGCACGAGATCGGCGAGCTTGCCGACCTCGACCGAGCCGACGTGGCTCGGCGATGCCGTGCGCGATCGCCGGGTTGATCGTGTACTTCGCGACGTAGCGCTTCACGCGCAGGTTGTCGTCGCCCGGCGGTCTCGCCCGGCAGCGCGCCCGCGCTGACGCTTCATCTTGTCGGCGGTCTGCCAGGTGCGGATGATCGACCTCGCCGATCCGGCCCATCGCCTGGCGAGTCCGACGACATCATGCTGATCGCGCCGAGATCGTGCAGCACGTCCTCGGCGGCGATCGTCTCGGCGCGGATGCGCGACTCGGCGAACGCGACGATCCTCGGGGATCGCGCGCGATCAGATGGTGGCAGACCATCAGCATGTCGAGGTGCTCGTCCATCGTGTTCACGCGTGAACGGCATCGTCGGGTTCGTCGAGGACGGCAGGCACGTTCGGCTCGCCGCACACGCGGATGATGTCCGGCGCGTGGCCGCCGCCGGCGCCCTCGGTGTGGTAGGTGTGGATCGTCCGGCCCTCGAACGCGCGCGATCGAGTCCTCGACGAAGCCCGCTCTCGTTGAGCGTGTCGGTGTGGATCGCCGACCTGGACGTCGAGCTCGTCGGCGACGCGCGAGCGCGCAGTCGATCGCCGCCGGCGTCGTGCCCCAGTCCTCGTGCAGCTTGAGCCCGACGGCGCCGGCCGCGATCTGCTCGCGCAGCGGATCGGGCGCCGACGCGTTGCCCTTGCCGAGGAAGCCGAGGTTCAGCGGGAACGCTTCGGCCGCCTCGAGCATCCGGTGGATGTTCCAGGCGCCCGGCGTGCACGTCGTCGCGTTGGTGCCCGTGGCCGGGCCGGTGCCGCCGCCGAGCAGCGTGGTGAGCCCGGCGCTGATCGCCTCGTCGACGAGCTGCGGGCAGATGAAGTGGATGTGGCGAGTCGAGGCCGCCCGCGGTGACGATCTTGCCCTTCGCCGGCGATCACCTCGGTCGACGGCGCCCACCACCATGCCGGTCGGTGACGCCCGTCATCAGGTCGGGGTTGCCGGCCTTGCCGACGCGCGACGATCCGCCCGTCGCGGATGCCGATGTCGGCCTTCACGATGCCCCAGTGATCGACGATGACCGCGTTGGTGATCACGAGGTCCAGCGCGCCGGCCGCGCGCGTGGCGCGCGCCGACTGGCCCATGCCGTCGCGGATCACCTTGCCGCCGCCGAACTTGCGCCTCCTCGCCGGGCGTCGTGAGATCGCGCTCGATCCGGATGAAGCAGCTCCGTGTCGGCCAGCCGCACGCGGTCGCCCGTGGTGGGGCCGTAGAGATCGGCGTACTGCCGGCGCGTCAGGCGCAGGGTCATGAGCGCCGCTCCCACGCCGCGAGCTTGGCCAGCGCCTGCTCGCGGGCGCCGCCCTCGGTCAGCGCGTTCGAGGCCGAAGACCGTGCGCGCGCCGGCCGAGCTCGACGAGCGTGACGCGCTTCTCGTCGCCGGGCTCGAAGCGCACGGCGGTGCCGGCCGGCACGTTGAGCCGCATGCCGAAGGCCTGAGCGCGGTCGAAGCGGAGCGCGCGGTTGACCTCGAAGAAGTGGAAGTGCGAGCCGACCTGGATCGGACGGTCGCCGGTGTTCGCCACCGTCAGCTCGACCGGTGCGGCGGCCCTGATTCGCGATGATGTCGCCCTCGCCCAGCAGATATTCGCCCGGAATCACGGTTGGCCTCCTTCGCTCAACAGCCGGTAGTAGAACGCGCTCGGATCGAGGGCACCGTCGGCGCTGCGCGCGTAGCGCGGAATCACGCCGGCCAGGGTGTAGCCGACCGAGATGTAGAGCTGCTCCGGACGGATCGCCCCTTCGCGTGTCGAGCACCAGGGTGGTGCGCCCGAGCCCGCGGGCGCGCTCCTCGATCGCCAGCATGAGCGCGCGCCCGATCCCGCGACGCCGCGCCTTCGTGTGAACGATCACCTTCGCCACTTCCGCGCGGTGCGATCCGTTCGGCCGGGTCGCCGGCAGAGAGCTGCGCGGTGCCCACGAGCGTTCCAGTCGGCGCTCGCGCGCGCCCAGCAGCACGCAGGATCCGTCCCGCACCGCTTCGACGACGCCGCGCCAGTACGCCTCGCCTTCGGCATCGGCCAGCGGCGGCAGGAATCCGACCGACGCCCCGAATCCACCGCGTCCCTGAGCAGCGCGAGCAATCCCGCCAGATTGCGGACGGTCTCTTTCCGCCGTCAGCGCCTCGATCACGATCGACGCCGCTGCGACATGTTGCGATCTCGAGCTCACGGAAAGCGCTCGCTAGCGGATCGGATGGTGAATGGTGACGAGCTTGGTCCCGTCGGGGAACGTCCCCTCGACCTGCACCTCTTCGAGCATCTCGGGCACGCCTTCCATCACGTCGTCACGCCTGAGGATGTGGAGACCGGCCGACCATCAGGTCCGAGACACTGCGGCCGTCGCGGATCCACTCGAGAATCTCGGCGGTGATGAGCGCCAGCGCCTCGGGATAGTTCAGCTTGAGGCCGCGACCGCGGCGCCGGCGTGCCACTTCGGCCGCCGTGAAGACGAGGAGCTTCTCCTGCTCGCGCGGGGTGAGGTGCATCGTCGAGCCTCCTGACTCGCCTCGTCAGACCGCCAGATGCTGCCTGACCATCTCGGGCCGTCAAGTCCCGCGTCGCTCCCGAGGCGACGACGGCGCCCTTGGCCATGATCACGTACTTGTCGGCGAGTCGCTCCGCGAAGTCAAGGTACTGCTCGACCAGGAGGACGGCCAGCTTGAGCTCGGCCTTGATGCGCTGGAGCGCCTCTTCGATCTCGAGGATGATCGAGGGCTGGATGCCTTCGGTCGGCTCGTCGAGCATGAGCAGCTTCGGCTTGGTGAGCAAGGCGCGTCCGATCGCGAGCATCTGCTGCTCGCCGCCCGAGAGCACGCCGCCCTTGCGCGCCAGCAGCGGCTTGAGCGCCGGGAAGAGGGCGAGCGGTTCGTCGAGGGAGGCGGCGCGGCCGCAGCCGAGCAGCGCCATCCGGAGATTCTCCTCGACCGAGAGATGCGGGAAGATCTCGCGCCCTTGCGGCACGTAGCCGATGCCGGCCCGCGCCCGCCGGTCGGGCGACCACTTCGTGATGTCGGATCCGTCGAACATCAGGCGTCCGCCGCGCGCCGGCAAGAGCCCGATCGTGGTCTTGAGCAACGTGGTCTTGCCGACGCCGTTGCGTCCCATGAGGCAGACCAGCTCGCCGGCCCGCACGCTCGAGGTCGACGCCCCACAGCACCTGCGACTGGCCGTAGGCGACGTCGAGGCCGCTAATGGACAGCATCGGCCCCCTCGCGCTTGCGCCCCAGATACACCTCGAGCACGCGCGGATCGTTCTGAACCTGCTCGACCGGCCCCTCGCACAGCACGGTCCCCTGATGCAGCACCGTCACCTGGCGGGCGATCTGCCTCACGAACTCCATGTCGTGCTCGATGACGAGCACCGAGCGGTCCGCGGCGATCGACTCCAGCAGCTCGCCCGGTGCGCTCGGTCTCTTCGTCGGTCATGCCGGCGACCGGCTCGTCGACCAGCAGGAGCTCCGGATCCTGCGCGATGACCATCCCGATCTCGAGCCACTGCTTCTCGCCGTGCGACAAGGCACCGGCCATGCTCGTCGGCCTTCGCCTCGAGCTTCACCGTTTGCCAGAGTCTGGACGATTCGCGCCCGCTCGCTCGGCGGCGTCGCGCTGGCGCAGCGCGGCGAACACGCCTTTCGACGGCCGCCGGAGCGAGAGCTCGACGTTGTCCCAGACGGTGAGGTTCACGAACACCGACGGCGTCTGGAACTTGCGGCCGATCCCGAGCTGAGCGATCGCGTTCTCGCGGAGCGGCAGGAGGTCCGTGCTGTGACCGAAGATGACGCGGCCGCCTCGGGCTTGACGCGACCCGAGATGACGTCGAGCAGCGTCGTCTTGCCGGCGCCGTTGGGGCCGATGACGACGCGGAGCTCGCGGCGGTCCATGAAGAAGTTCAGACGGCTCAACGCCTTGAATCCGTCGTAGTTCACCGTCACGTCTTCCAGGTAGATGATGCTCGCGGCGCGCGTAGGCCGCCTGGACGCCGGAGGCGGCGGCGTCACGGCGTCGGCCGCCCGAGCGAGACGCTGGGGGTCGAGACCGCCGGGTCCGGTCGTCGCGACACGATCCGGCGCACGCGCGCGCCCAGCCGGCCGAGCGCGCCGACGACGCCGTCCGGGAAGAACAGCACCGCGCCCATGAAGAAGGCCGCCCAGGAAGAGGCAGCCAGAGGTCGGGGTAGCTCGTGGTGAGCCAGCTCTGGATCCAGTTCACGCCGAACGCGCCGAGCACGGCGCCGTAGAGCGTGCCGCGCCCGCCCGCGGCGACCCACACGACCATCTCGATCGAGGGCAGCACGCCGATCTTCGCCGGCGTGATGATGCCGACCTGCGGCGCGTAGAGCGCGCCGGCCGATCCCGGCCAGCGCCGCGGACACCACGAACACGAAGAGCTTGTAGGCCGCCGGCGAGTAGCCGGAGAACAGCACGCGCGTCTCGCTGTCGCGGATGGCGACGAGCACCTTGCCCCGCGCGCGTCAGGGTGATCCAGCGGCACAGCACGTACGCGCCGATCAAGGTCAGCGCCGGTCGACGACGTAGAGGCCGCGCTGGGTCGCCGGCTGGTTCAGCGGAAAGCCGAAGATCGTCTTGAAGTCGGCGAGGCCGTTGGTGCCGCCGAGGTTCATCTCGTTGCGGTTGAACACGAGCCACGCGCTGAGCGCCAGCGCCTGCGTGATGATCGAGAAGTAGACGCCGCGGATCCGGCTCCGGAACGCCAGATAGCCGAAGGCGAAGCCGAAGAGCGCCGGGACCAGCACGATCGCGACGCAGCGTGAACGCGGCGCTGTGAAAGGGCCACCAGAACAGCGGCAGGCTCTTGACCTGGTTCCAGACCATGAAGTCGGGCAGCGCGCTCTGGTAGACGCTCTTCGACCCGATCTCGAGCATGAGGTGCATGCCCATCGCGTAGGCGCCCAGGCCGAAGAACACGCCGTGGCCGAGCGAGAGCACGCCCGCGTAGCCCCACAGGAGATCGAGGCCGAGCGCCGAGGATCGCGTAGGTGAGGAACTTGCCGAACAGGTTCAGGGTGAAGTTCGAGATCGAGAACGGCGAGCCCGGCGGCAGCATGTTGCAGAGGGGCAGCACGACCGCGACGACGATCGCCGCGATCGCCGAGGCGCGACGGCCTCACGCTTCGGCATTCCGTCCTCGCGAGGCGAAGAGGCCGGCCGGCCGGCGCTGCAGGAAGAGGATGACGCCCACCAGGATCGGCGACCTTGCCGAACACCGCGCCGAGCGCGGGCTCGATCCCCTTGGTGAGGCCACCGATGACCGGCCGAAGCCAGGATCGTCCCCGCGAGCTTGCCGACACCACCGGTCACGACCACCATGAACGAATCGACGATGTAGTTCTGGCCGAGCGACGGGCCGACGTTGCCGATCTGGGTCGAGCGCGCACCCGGCCAGGCCCGCGAGCCCGGCGCCGAAGGCGAACGTCGTGGCGTCCACCCGCCCGCGCGCACGCCCAGGCACGGAGCTCATCGCGCGGTTCTGGGTCACCGCGCGGATGCGCAGGCCCGGCGCTGGTCCGGAAGAGGAGCCAGTACATCGCGGCGACCGACGCGGTCGCGAGCCCGATGATGAAGCACGCGGTTGTACGGCAAGGTGAGCCCGACCATCACGGGCACGCCGCCCGAGAGCCACGACGGCGAGCTCACGTCCACGTTCGCCGCGCCGAACCAGAGGCGCAGCGCCTTGCTGGATGATCAGCGAGGCGCCCCACGTCAGCAGCAAGCGTCTCCGAGCGGCCGCCCGTACAGGAGCCGGATGACGCCGCGCTCGAGCACCAGCCCGACGCAGCCGCCGCCACCAGGAACGAGACCGGCAGCGCCACCAGGAAGTAGGAATCGAAGTGCGACGGCCACGTCGCGCGGAACCAGTTCTGCACGACGAAGGTCGCGTAGGCGCCGAGCGCCATCAGCTCGCCGTGCGCCATGTTGATCACGCCCATCAGCCCGAAGACGACCGCCAGGCCGAGCGCCATCAGGAGCAGGATCGAGCCGAGCGAGGCGCCCTGGAACACGGTCTCGACGGTGCGCGTCAGCAGGCCCCAGCGCTCGATGCCTCGAATGGCGTGCAGGGCGGCCTCGCGCTCGGCCGGCGACGCGCTGCCGTCCGTCGCGAGCCGCTGGAGCGCGGGCACCGCGCTTTCCGAATGGAGGTCGCCCAGGCTGCGCGCCGCCGCGGTGCGCTGCGCCGGCGTCGCCGTTGGCCAGGTGAATCAGCGCCAACGCCTCCGCGAGCGCATGGCGCACCCAGCGATCGGATCTCCTTCTTCAGCGCCTCCTCGACGACGGGGGCCGCGGTGGCCACGGCCTGGTTGCCGAGCTTCACGGCGGCGCCGCGCGCGCACGGCCGGATCGGGGTCGGCGAGCTGCACCTGCGTCTCGTCGGCGTCGAGGAACGGCTTGATGGCCAGCCGGAGGCGGCGGTCGGCCGGCACTTCTTTGAGGCTCGGTCAGCGGCACCGTGCCCAGCGGCTCGCGCTCGTAGGCGCCGCTGATCGTCGATCACGTCCTGGTCGCCCTTGGTGGCCTTGGCTGCCGCCGACCACGAGCTCGGTGTCTTTGCCGCTCGCGTGCGCGCGTAGACGCTGCCGTCGCGGAGCGCGGCCAGGAATTGAATCCACTTCGGGTCCCGCGTCTGGCCGATCACGGCGACGGCCGCTTCCGCGCTTGTCCGCGTCGTCGACCCGTGAGATCGGTCAGCGCCGCAGCGACCTGGAGACGCCGCGGGAGCGGCGGCGCGTGGCCCGCCGCGCCCGCGGCGAGCCACGCGACCAGCGAAAGGAGAACGGTGAGACGCGAGATCACGCCTTCTTCTGATACGTGCCCTGATGATTGATCCAGTCACAGCCCTTGTCCGGGCTCGTGTACTTGCTCCACGGCTCCGGCTCGACCGTACCGTTCGCCCGTGCGCTGCACCCGGCTGATGATCTTGAACTGGCCGTCCTTCAGGATCTCGCCGATCAGCACCGGCCGGTAGGTGTGCTGGTTGTACTCGTGCATCTTGATCGTGACCGCCCGGCGCCATGAACGTCTGGCCGTAGACGGCCTTGCGGACCGGGTCGACATCGAAGCTCTTCGCCTTCTCGACCGCCTGCTTCCAGATGTAGACGCCGAAGTAGGCCGCCTCCATCGGATCGTCGGTGACGCGCTTGTCGCCGCCCGGCAGGTTGGTCTTCTTCGCTGTAGTCCTTGAACGCCTTGACGAACTTCTTGTTGTGCGGCGCGTCTCGACCGACTGGAAGTAGTTCCAGGCCGCCAGGTGGCCGACCAGGGCCGAGGTGTCCATACCGCGCAGCTCGTCCTCGGCCACGCTGTAGGCCATGATCGGCGCGTTCTCGGAGCGGAGCCCCTGGTTCGCGAACTCCTTGTAGAAGGGCACGTTGCTGTCGCCGTTGATCGTCGAGAGCACGCAGGCGCCGCCGCCCGAGGAGAACCGCTTGATCTTGCCGACGATCGTCTGGTAGTCCTGATGGCTGAACGGCGTGTACTCTTCCTCGATGTTGGCGGCCGGCACGCCCTTGGCGAGCAGGAACGCGCGCAGGATCTTGTTGGCCGTGCGCGGGAAGACGTAGTCGGTGCCCAGCAGGTAGAACTTCTTGTAGCTTCCGCCTTCCTTCGACATCAGGTACTCCGCGCCGGGGACCAGCTGCTGGTTCGGCGTGGCGCCGGTGTAGAAGACGTTCTTCGAGCACTCCTCACCTTCGTACTGCACGGGGTAGAAGAGCAGGCCGTTGTTGTTCTCGAAGACCGGCAGCACCGACTTGCGGCTGACCGAGGTCCAGCAGCCGAAGACGACCGCGACCTTGTCCTGCAGCAGGAGCTGCTTGGCCTTCTCGGCGAAGAGATCCCAGTTCGACGCCGGATCGACGACGACGGGCTGAGATCTTGCGCCCATCACGCCGCCCTTCGCGTTGATCTCCTCGACGGCCATGAGCACGACGTCTCGGAGCGAGACCTCGCTGATCGCCATCGTCCCCGAGAGCGAGTGCAGGACGCCGATCTTGACGGTCTCCTGCGCCCTCAGGACGTTGGGGAAGCTGAGGCCGGCGCCGACGGCCGTGGATGCCAGCAGGCCCCCTTGATGAAGTCGCGACGTGAAAACTCCGCCATTTCCGTCTCCTTTCGTGTGGGTGGTCTCGGTCGCGACGTCATTGGCGCGCCTCCCGCGGACGTTATTGGCCGCAGGCTGGCCTCGGTATCAGCAAAGGCCGTACCGGAAACGCTATGTGTTTCTTTTCGGTATCTTGGCGAGCGGTGAGGCCGGGCGAATGCTCAATGCGTAGGCACGTCGGAGGCGACTGACTCTGACACGAGCAGGGCCCTGGCGATGTCCACCATGGGACGGCGGCTGTCCATCGCGGCCCGACGGAGCCGGCGGAAGGCTTCGTCCTCGCTCAGCTGGTAGCGCGCCATCAGACGCCCCTTCGCGCGCTCGATGATCTTCCGTTCCTCGAGCGAGCGCCGGAGATCGCGGGTCTCGCCGAATCGCGCGACCGCGAGGTCGAGGACGGGCGCCAGCTCCGCCGGGCGCAGGCGGCTGAGCAGGTAGGACATCACGCCGGCCGACGCGCGCCCGATCGACGAGCTCCTGGCGTGTGTGGCTCAGTGAAGAGCACGACGGGACAGCCCGGCGTCGATCAGCTGGCGCGCCATCTTCGATCCCGTCGCCGTCGGGCAATCCGATGGCGCAGACGGCCACGTCGGAGACTCGCGCGGCGCGCCAGGCTCAGCGCGTCGGCGCAGCGTACGGCCTCGCCGACCACCTCGCCGCCCGCCGCCCAGATCGCGGCGCGAGCGCCGCGCGCGAGCGCTCGTGGTCGTCGAGAATCGCGACCCGCCAGCGCGGGTCGCCCTTCGGCCCCTCGCTCGCCATGGCCGACCGCTGCATCGCAAGCACGGTGCCAGGAGGCCGAGCTTCAGAAAATCAATCGCTTAGCCGACACGACTCCACCGCCCTCGTGCTCAGTGACCCGGCAGTCTGCGAAGAGTCTGCTGTTTTCACGAGCATCCGCACCCATGTGGCCACATGCGAGCCCGGCGTTTGCGCTACTCGCCAGGCCGTGCTATCAGGCGCAGCGACCGGACCTCGTCGACGCACGGAGGCAGCCATGACTCTCTCCCGTCGCGATCTTCTGGCGCTGGGCGGTATGACGCTCGCCGGCACTACCCTGAACGTCTCAGCGCGCTCGAGCGCAGGCCCCGAAACGAGGCGGAACGCTCGTGCTCCGCGGGTGGGATCCCCCGCTCTTCGACCACGATGCTACAGACGGCCTACCGGGTGCAGATTCCGATCACGTTCACGCACAGCCGCCTCGTCGAAGCACAAGGCAGGGCCGAGGCGTCGCGCCGGCGACGTTCGCGATCGAGGGCGACCTGGCGGAGTCGTGGAGCCAGCCGAACGAGACGACGTACGTCTTCAAGCTGCGCCGCGGCGTGCGGTGGCATCCCAAGCCGCCCGTCAACGGGCGCGAGCTCACCGCCGAGGACGTGCGCTACACCGTCGAGCGGTTCCTCACGGTCAAGGGCAACCCGATGGCCTACATGCTGAGCTCCGTCGATCGCGGTCGAGGCGGTCGACCGCTACACGGTCAAGTTCGTCTTGAAGGAGCCCTTCTCGTGGCTCCTCGACGTCCTCGCCAATCCGATGGCCATCGCGATCGTGGCGCGCGAGTGCGTCGAGAAGTTCGGCGACCTCAAGAAGGTCGAAGCCGTGGTCGGCACCGGCCCCTGGATGCTCGACGCTACCGGCCCAACGTCGGGCTCACGTTCGTCCGCAACCCGAACTACTTCGTGCCCGGGCCTCCCTACATCGATCGGATCGAGCTACCTCGTCGACGAGGACAACGCCTCACGGATGGCCGCGTTTCTCTCCGGCAAGTACGACCTGGGCTGGGAGTTCCCGGGAGCATCAACCGGACGGACTGGGTGCAGATCAAGGACACGCTCAGGCAGAAGCGGCCGAATCTCCGCACCGCGGAGTTCCCGAGCAACGTGGAGACGCACATCTCCATGCGAACCGACCAGCCGCCGTTCAAGGACGTCCGCGTGCGCCAGGCGGTGTCGCTGGCCATCGACCGGCAGGGCATGATCGACAGCTCGTTCGAAGGCGCCGGGAATCGTCAACGCGGCCGTGCCGGCGGGCCTCGTCGACTGGGCGCTGCCGATCAGCGCAGATGGGCGAGAGCGCGAAGTACTTCCGCCACGATCCCGCGGAGGCCAGGCGACTGCCTCGCGGCCGCCGGCTATCCGAGCGGCTTTGCCGCGAGCCTGTGCTTCACGACGCTATGGCTCGACGCTCCTGTTCACGACAACGCGCAGCTCATTCTGCGAGATCTCAAGGACGTGGGCATCACGCACGAAGCTCGACCAGCGCGAGTACGGCGCCTTCATCGCCGAGCTGCTTACTTCGGCAAGTTCGACTCGATGACGTTCGGGCCGCAGACGCCGTTCCTCGACCCCGACAACTTCCTGTTCGGCATGCACTACCCGGGCGAAGCGAAGAACCAGAGCCACGTCGACGACCCGGTCGTCACCGACATGCTGATCCGCCAGCGGCGGATCTTCGACGTGGCGAAGCGGCGCGAGGTCATCCACGACCTGCAGCGCTATCTGGCCAAGCAGCAATACTACGTCCAGCTACCCTCGGGGATTTACGTCGCGGTCTGGGACGGCGCCTTGAAACCAGCGCCGGACCTGGCTACGACTACGGCGGCCGCCTCATGGCCGCCTGGCTCGGAACGCGAATAACGATCGCGGAGAGCCGCGGCACTCGGCCTCGATATCGCGGTTCGCAGTTCGCAGCGCCACGCGTATACTTCGGGCCGTGAGCGTCCGCGAGCGCCGCTGGCCGCGACACGGGCTGATCGTGGTGGCTCTCGCGGTGGGCATGGTCTGGCCGGTATCGGCCGCTCACCGGAAAGGCGCGAGAGCTGGTCCGGCAGGCCGATCAGCTCCAGGCCGCCTGATGGACCAATGAATCCTCGCAGCGAGCCATCGCGCTCTACCAGAGGCAGCGGGACCTCGAACCGAACAGCGCTGAAATCCAGCGGAGCGGCGATACGGCGCTCACGGTCGCCGCCTGACGAGCGGGGACCGGCTGCGCTGGTATCAGCTCGGCCGACCGCCGCGGAGCGGGCGGTCGTTCCTGATCAGAACGACGCGGAGGCAAATCGCCCCTGCTTGCCGCGCGCACCGTACATTCCAGCTTCCCAGAAGGACCCGGAGGGCCCGTCGTGCCCCAGGAGCCGAGCGCCTCCTGTCGCGCGCGCTGGCCTTTCGAACCCGCGTCACGCGCGGGCGCTGCATGATGGGCCTGCTGCTCGAGCGGACGCCCACCCCGCTGCGGCCTTCCCGAAAGGAAGCGCCTGATGCGGGAGAAGTATCTCGTTGCCGCAATCGAGTCCGACCCGAACTTCCTCCGAAGCGCGCCTGATCTGGCGGTACTACGCGAGCCGCCGCTGGCAGACTGTGCAAGCACGCAGATTCAGGCCAGGCCGCAGATGACGCCCCCGACACGTCCGCGCGCGTGGCGTGAAAAGCACCGGCCGGCGGCCGGAGGGGCGTTGCTGAGGGAGCTGCCTGCCGAGTGAGCCCCGCCTGTGGCGCTGTATGCTCGATCTACATCAATTCTGTAGAATGTCGCCCATGTCGGAGCCCGCCCTCTCCCGACGTGCCGTTCTCCTGGGTCTGGGCTCGCTCGTCCTGGGTCTCTCGCTCCCGACGCGATACGCGGCGGCCACCTCTCCGGCCGCGCGGACCTTCGACTACCGCGTCGACATCTCGATGCTCTTCGACCTCCTCCGTTATTCCGTCGCCGGGAGCATGCTCGAAGAGGTGGACGCCCGCGCCGAGACGCTATCGCGTCCTCATCAACGGGAGCGGCGCCGGCGTTTCCTCGCGCATCGAAGCGCAAGGCCTGATCGAGAACGATCGCTATCGCCCGCTGGAGCTGAAGAGCGCTCACTCCTTCGTGGGCCGACCGAGCTCGCTCTCGATCACCTATGACTACGCGCGCGGACTCGTGAACTACCACGCCGTCGGGCACACGCTGCTCAGCGGCCGACGCCGGCAGGTGGACGACGTGGTGGTCCTCCCTCCGGGCCAGCCCGTCGACGATGCTGTCTCCGCGAGGCCTGAACTTCGCCGCGGGACGCCTCGAGCAAGATCCGGACGGTGCGTACCGAATGGCTGTCCTCCGTCGATCGCGACCGAGCGGCGAAGGGCCGGACGACGTCACGCCCGGCGCCTATCGCGTCGAGGTCGTGCCCGTGCGTTTCCAGGTCGAGCCCGATCCCGGCACCGGCAAGCTGATCGCGCGGATCGACATGTCCGGCTGGTCGTCCTGGGCCCGCGCCGACCAGCCGGCCCGTCTCGTCTTCACCCCGAGCGACGCCTGGAGTCGATCGAATCCCGCTTGATCTGGGGCAGCACGGTCCGGATGCGCCTCGTAGTCGGCTGCCGGGGCACCGGCGCCGAAACGGGCGGCGACGTTCGACGAGGGCATTTCGAGCGCCGGCTTTGCCGGCGCCACCGAATCGAAAATCCAGAGCAGCGAGGGCAACCGGTGGGGGCATCGGGGAGCGGCGTCGCTCCCCGATCTAGATCAAATATCGAAGTAGAGCGCGAACTCCCAGGGATGCGGACGCAGCCGCACCGCGTCGACCTCGTTCTTGCGCTTGTACTCGATCCACGTCTCGATGACGTCCGGCGTGAACACGTCGCCCTTGAGGAGCCAGTCGTGCGACTTCTCGAGGTTGTCGAGCACGATCGAGAGATCGCCCGGCAGCTGCTTGATCTTCTTCTGCTCGGCCGGCGGCAGCTCGTACAGGTCCTTGTCCACCGGCTTGCCCGGGTCGATCTTGTTGGCGACGCCGTCGAGGCCCGCCATCACGCACGCCGCGAACGACAGGTACGGGTTGCAGGTCGGGTCGGGCGTGCGGAACTCGATCCGCTTGGCGCCTTCGGACTTCGAGTACATCGGGATGCGGATCGCCGCCGAGCGGTTGCGCTGGCTGTAGACCAGGTTGATCGGCGCTTCGTAGCCCGGCACCAGCCGCTTGTAGGAGTTGGTCGACGGCGCGATCAGCGCGAGCAGCGCCGGCGCGTGCTTCAGGATGCCGCCGATGTAGTAGAGGCACATCTTCGAGATGTCGGCGTACCCGCCCCGCTCGTAGAAGAGGTTCTTGCCGCCCTTCCAGAGCGACTGGTGGGTGTGCATGCCGGAGCCGTTGTCCTGGAAGAGGGGCTTGGGCATGAACGTCGCGGTCTTGCCCCACTTCCGCGCGGTGTTCTTCGCGCAGTACTTGTACCAGCAGACCCGGTCGGCCATCTTCGTGAGCGTGTCGAAGCGCATGTCGATCTCGGTCTGGCCGCCGGTCGCCACCTCGTGGTGGTGCACCTCGACCCGGATGCCGACCGACTCCATCGCCAGCACCATGTCCGACCGGATGTCCTGGAACTTGTCCATCGGCGGCACCGGGAAGTAGCCCTGCTTGTAGCGCGGCTTGTAGCCGAGGTTCGGCTGCTCGGGCGTGCCCTCTTTGCCGGTGTTCCAGGCGCCGGCCTCGGAGTCGATGAAGTAGTAGCCGGAGTTGTAGTTCTGGTCGAAGCGGATCGAGTCGAAGAAGAAGAACTCGAGCTCGGGGCCGATGTAGACGGTGTCGGCCAGCCCGGTCTTCTTGAGATAGGCCTCGGCCTTCTGAGCGATGTAGCGCGGGTCGCGCGTGTACGCCTTGCCGGTGACCGGATCCTTGACGTTGCAGATCAGCACCAGCGTCGGCACCGCGGTGAACGGGTCCATCACGCGCGGTGTTGGGATCGGGGATCAGCAGCATGTCGGACTCGTCGATCGTCTGGAAACCGCGGATCGACGACCCATCGAAGCCCAGACCGTCCTCGAAGATGTCCTCGCTCAGCTCGGATACCGGGATCGAGAAGTGCTGCCACAGCCCCGGCAAGTCGATGAACCGGAGGTCGACGATCTTGGCGCCCTTCTCCTTGGCCAGCTTCAGTACGTCCTTCGCCGTCATGCGCGACTCCTTCTGTGCTGAGTGATGAACAGCCCGCCTACCTTAAGGTCATCCGAGGGTGAATCAAGCCCCGCCGGGCGCGCGGGCTCAATGCGCCACCCGGGGCTTGCCCTCGGCGGCGCGCATGGGCTCGCCCATGCCGCCGGACGCCGCTCGAACTCGCCGAACCCGCCGCCGGCGGAATAGGCGGTCTCGGAATGCTGGGAAAGATCCAGCCCGGCCATCTCGTCCTCGGCGCTGACGCGCAGACCGACGAGCGCGTCGACGACCTTGAGGATGACGATCGTGCCCACGATCGCCAGAGCGTAGGTCGACGCCACCGCGACGATCTGCACCCAGAGCTGGCCTGGATTTCCGTAGAAGAGGCCGTTCGCCGCCGCGCGTCGTTGACGGCCTTGGTCGCGAAGAGCCCCGTCGCCAGGGCACCCCAGGTCCCGCCGACACCGTGCACGCCGACCACGTCGAGCGAGTCGTCGTAGCCGAGCTTCGTCTTGAGGTTGCAGGCCGAGTAGCAGAGCCAGCCGGCGACGGCGCCGATGATCACCGACGCCATCGGGCGTGACGTAGCCGGAGGCCGGCGTGATCGGCGACGAGGCCCGCGACCGCGCCGGACGCGGCGCCGAGCACGGTCGGCTTGCCGCGGCTCATCCACTCGGTGAACATCCAGCCGAGCGCCGCGGCGGCCGGCGCCGGTGTTGGTCGCGGTGAACGCGCTCGCCGCGAGGCCGTTGGCCTCGAGCGCGCTGCCCGCGTTGAACCCGAACCAGCCGACCCACAGGAGCGACGCGCCCATCACCGTCATCGGCAGGTTGTGCGGCTGCATGGGCTGGTGGCCGAAGCCCCGGCGCTTGCCGATCATGAGCGCGCAGACGAGCGCCGACACGCCGGACGAGATGTGGACGACCGTGCCGCCCGCGAAGTCGAGCGCGCCCTGCGCCTTGAGCCAGCCGCCATCAGCCCCACACCCAGTGCGCGAGCGGATCGTAGACGAACGTCGCCCACAGCAGGGTGAAGAGCAGGAACGCCGAGAACTTCTTGCGCTCGGCGAACGTGCCGGTGATCAGCGCCGGCGTGATGATCGCGAACATCATCTGGAAGCAGCATGAAGGCCTGGTGCGGAATGGTCTTCGAGTACGCGTCGAAGGGCTCGAGGCCCACGCCCCTCAGCCCGATCCAGTCAGGCCGCCGATGATCCCGCCCTTGTCGGGACCGAACGCGAGGCTGTAGCCCCAGAGCACCCACTGCACGGAGATGAGCGCCGGCGATGATGAAGCTGTGCATCAAGGTTCCGAGCGCGTTCTTCTGCCGCACCATGCCGCCGTAGAAGAGCGCCAGCCCGGGCGCGGTCATCATGAGGACGAGGAGCGACGACGTGAGCATCCACGCCGTGTCGCCCTTGTCGATCTTCGACGCGGGGGCTGGAGCCGCGGCGGGGCGCCGGAGCGCCGGCGGCCGGGCCGGGTACCGCGCGTCGACTCGGCGGCCGGAGGGGTCGGCTGCTGAGCAATCGCCACCAACGTCGTGGCACCCAGCACCAGCACCACTGCCAGTGCAAGAGTCATTCGCTTCACGGTAGGTCCTCCCTTGTTCGACCTCACGCTCACGCTCGGGGACTGTCTCTGTTAGAGCGCGCTCTCGTCGCGCTCGCCGGTGCGGATGCGGACCGCCGACTCGACCGGATGGATGAAGATCTTGCCGTCGCCGATGTTGCCGGTCTTGGCCGCGGCCGACATGATCTCGGAAACCTTGTCCACGATGCGATCGGGGACGACGACCTCGATCTTGATCTTGGGGAGGAAGTCGACCGTGTACTCACCGCCGCGATAGAGCTCGGTGTGGCCCTTCTGGCGACCGAATCCGCGCACCTCCGAGACGGTCATGCCGATGACTCCGATGGAGGTGAGCGCCTCCTTGACGTCGTCCAGCTTGAAAGGCTTGATGATGGCCTCGATTTTCTTCATCTGGGATCCTCCCGGCGGGTTCGGTCAAGCAACCCCGTGCCCGGCGATGCTGCCTGCGAACAGTCAGGAAATCAGCCGCTTCGAGCGAGCCCCGACCGGTCGCACTCAACGGGCCTTGCCCAACGAATAGGCATACGGGCTTCGGATGCTCGCGATTCAGGCGGGCTGCGGTTCCGGCTATGGGCGGGCGCGGGCGGGCGCGACTCGAGATCAGCCGCGGCGCTGCGGGATGCCGTGCTTGCGCATCTTGGAGTAGAGCGTGGGCCGGCGGAGGCCCAGCAGGGCCGCGGCCGCCTGCTTGTTCCAGCGTGTCGTTTCGAGCGCCTTCAGGATCGATGCGCGCTCGATCTCCTCGAGCGAGCCGGCCGGCACCTGCGAGGGCGCCACCGCCGAGGGGCCGAGGCCGCCTTCGCGCGCGACGTGCTGGAGCTGCTCGGGCAGATCCTCCAGGACGATCATCGGCCCTCGCGTCACCAGCACCGCACGCTCGATCGCGTGCTGGAGCTCGCGGATGTTGCCCGGCCACGACCACGACGAGCAGCCGTCGATACGCTTCCGGTTCGATGCCCTCCACCGGGCGCGCGTGCTTGGTGCGATAGCGATCGAGGAAGGCGCGGACCAGAATCGGGATGTCGTCGCGGCGCTCCCGTAGAGGCGGCACCGCGATGGACACGGTGTTGATCCGGAAATAGAGGTCCTGCCGCAGATGACCGTCGCGCAGCGCGCGCGTCGGGGCTCTGGTTGGTCGAGCTGATCAGGCGGAAGTCGACGGGCACGGCTTTCGCGGCGCCGAGACGGCGGACCATTCGCTCCTCGAGCGACGCGCAGGAGCTTGGCCTGGAGGTCGATCGGCATCTCGGTGATCTCGTCGAGGAGCAGCGATCCGCCGTCGGCTTCTTCGAGCAGTCCGACCTTGTCCGTCGTCGCGCCCGTGAACGCGCCGCGGGTGTGACCGAAGAGCTCCGACTCGATCAGGTCCTTGGGCAGCGCCGCGCAGTTGATCTTGATCCACGGACCGCCGCGGCGATGGCTCTGCTCGTGGAGCGCGTTGGCCAGGAGCTCCTTGCCGGTGCCGCTCTCGCCGACGATCAGGACGTTGGCGTCGGCATCGGCCACCGCCGCGACCGTCTCCAGCACGCGCTGGATACCCGGCGCGCTGCCGAGAATTTCGGTATCGGTCACCTGGTCGACGAGCCGGCGCTTGAGGTCCGCGTTCTCACCGACCAGCTTACGATGCTCGAGCGCGTTCTCGAGGAGCACGAGGAGCTCGTCCGGCTCGAACGGCTTCTCGAGGACGTGGAACGCGCCGGCGCCCTTCGTGGCTTCCATCGCCTTGCGCACCGATCCGTACGCGGTGATGACGAGCACTTCGAGGGCGGGATCGCGGCGCTTGAGCTCGCGGGTCAGCTGCAAACCGTCGCCGTCGGGCAGCATCAGGTCCACGATCGCGGCGTGCGGGTCGCCCCTGGACGAGAGCGCCCAGCGCTTCGCGCACGCTTCCCGCGGTGCGCACGCCGTAGCCTTCGCTCTCGAGCGTCAGGCGCAGTCCGTCGGCGATCGTCTTCTCGTCGTCGACGACGAGAATCGTATGGCTGCGCTTCATTGAGCGATGGCCTCGAGGCCGGCTTGGACCGAGGGTGGCCTGAGATAGGCGCGAGCCGGCTCCGCAGCGTCGTCTTCATCGCGGCGCGGTCTGCTGGCCCGGCTTGGCGGTCGCGGGCCCCGTGGTGACCGAGGGTGGCCTGAGATAGGCGCGAGCCGGCTCCGCAGGGTCGTCTTCATCGCGATGCGGTCTGCTGGCCCGGCTTAGCGTTCGCGGGCCCCGTGGTGACTCGAGGGTGGCCTGAGATAGGCGCGAGCCGGCTCCGCAGCGTCGTCTTCATCGCGGCGGTCTGCTGGTCGCGAGCCCTGGCTTGAGTGCCGCGGGTCGCGGGTGACCCGGGTTGGCTCGAGGAGCGCTGCGCGTCTGCAGTAGGCGCGACGGTCCGGCGCAGTTCGATCTGCGAGTCTGCGTCGCATGTCCGTGGCAATCTGTAGGTTCTCACCCGTCCCATGGTAACGAAGCGTGCAAGGCCGGTACGTGAGCGCGTCGCTGAAGGCGCAGCGATCTTCGGTTGAACGCCCATCGGAATCAGCCGGTTCCCGCCGACCGCTTATGCGCCCGCGCCCGAGGGGCGGGCTGAATCGGGAACCGGCTCGAGCGGCAGGCGCGCCTGGACGCGAGTGCCTTCGCCCACGCGGCTCGACACCGTGAGCTCGCCCGCGTGCAGGTTGACGACCGAGCGCGCGATCGACATGCCGAGCCCGGTCCCGTCCGGCTTGGTCGTGAAGAACAGATCGAAGGCCCGCGACAGGGTCTCCTCCGTCATGCCGGGGCCGGTGTCCTCGATGGTCACGGTCACCGTCCCGGTCGCCGCCGAGTACGAAGTGGCCACGGTCAACCGGCCCGCGCCCTCGAGCGCCTCGAGCGCGTTGAGGATCAGGTTCAGGAAGCGCCTTCTTGAGCTCGCGGGTGTCGAGCCGGCCGTCCGGACACGACGAATCATAGGCCGTGATGATCTCGACGCCCTCGGTCGGCCGGCGGGCCCGCGCGAGCTCCAGGCATTCGTCGAGCAGCGGATGCAGGGCCGTCGGCATGCGATGAAGCTCCGGGGGACGCCCGAACGCGGTGATCTCGGCGACGACGCTCGTCAGGTGATCGACGGTGACCGCGATCTTGCCGGCGAGGTCCTTTCCGGCAGGATCGTCCACCTTCACCAGGTGCTGCTCGAGGTGGCGCACATAGAGTCGAAGCCCGGCCAGCGGATTCTTCACCTCGTGGGCCACCTGCGTCGCCATGCGTCCGAGCGCCGCGACCGCGCCGCTCTTCGAGGCTTTCGAGGTCGTGCGTGTTGCGAATGGCGATCGCCGCCTGCGAGGAGAACAGCGCCAACAGCTCGAGATCGTCCTCGCCCGGCTCGAGCCGCGCCGCGGTCTCGATCACCGAGCGCGCCGGCGGGGCCACGCTGAACAACCAGCGGCGCGGCCACGATCGTGCCGCTGTCGGCGCCCTCGGCCGCCCCCGACATCGTGATCGGCATGCCCTTGTCCATCGCCGCCGACGCCGCGGCTTCGAGCCGGTGCCAGGCCGTTGGCGGCGATCCCGCGCTCGCCATCGGAACGAGTCGCCCCTGCTCGAGCTGGAACACGACGCAGCGGTCCGCGTCGGTGGCCTCCACGGTGGCCTGGGCCACCGAGTCGAGGACGCGGGCCATCACACCGGACGAGGCCAGCGCCTGGCCGACCGTCAGAGCCGCTCGCGGTCGCGCGCCCACCGGCGTGTCGCCGAGCGTCCGCGCGATCTTCGAGCGAAGCTCGTCGCGCACGAACGGCTTGGTGAGGTAGTCGAACGCGCCACGCCGGACCGCCTCGACCGCCGTCTGGATCGTGGCGTGCGCGGTCATGATCAGCACCGGCAGGCGCGGCTGCCGCGCGTGGAGCCCTTCCATGAGCCGCATGCCGTCGGTTGGCTCCATGCGCAGATCGAGCAGGGCGAGATCGAAGCGGCCTGCCTCGGTCGCCTCGAGGGCACGTCGGGGATCGCTCGTGGCGATCACGTCGAAGCCCATCGCGGTGAGCCGCATCTCGAGCACTTCGAGGATCGCTGCGTCGTCGTCGACCACGAGGACCTTCTGCTTCACGCTGCCATCACTTCCGTTTCTCGAGCTGCAAGTCGATCTGCTTGAGGCGCTCGAGGTCGGCCCGCAGCTTCTCGGCCTCCTGGCGCACTCGGGCCAGATCGCCCTCGCGCTTCGCGAGCTCGTCGCGCACGCGCGCGAGCTCCTGGGTAAGCCGCGCGATCTCGTCGCGCGTCGTCATGATCGAGGCGACGGCGTCGCGCCGCGCCCGGATCGCCTGCGAGTCGTCGGAGTATTGAGCCAGGTACGCGTCGTACGTCGCGACGGCGGAGCGGTAGTCGCCGTCCGCGGTGAGGCGATCGGCCTTCGCCAGCATCGTCGACGGCGCACCGAAGGGATTCATGAGGTTCCAGGTGCTGCAGCCCGCGAGCACGAGCGGCAGCACGACGACGAGCAGCGCGTCAGCCTCATGAGCGCGGGAGGAGCACGGTGAACCGGCTCCCTTCCCTTCCTGGGATTCGACGGTGACGCGGCCGCCGTGGGCCTGCGCGACGCCGCGAACGATCGCCAGACCGAGACCGGTCCCGCCGCGGTCAGCGTGGGCCTGTCGGTACGGCTCGAACACGTGCGGAAGCTCGGCGGGCGGGATCCCGATGCCCGTGTCCTCGACCTGGATCTCCAGCTCCGGTCCCCGTCGAAACCAGCCGCGCGACGACTCGCCCGCCGCGCTTGGTGAAGCGGATGGCGTTACCGACGAGGTTGACGACCACCTGCAGGAGCCGCGTCTCGTCGCCGAGGAGCACGAAGTCCTCGCCGACGAGCTCACGCTCGAGCGCGACGCCGGCGTGGTCGGCACTGGGCTTGAGCTCCTCCACGGCGCGCGTGACGACCTTGTCCAGATCGAGGCGTACGCGCTGGATCGGCAGGACGCCCGCCCGCAGGCGCGACACTTCGAGGATCTGGTTGACGAGTCCCAGGAGCCGATCGGAGCCGGCCCCGATGATCTCGACCAGGCGCCGCTGCTTGTCGCTGAGGGGCCCCGAGACTCGATCGCGGAGCAGGTGCGCGCCTTCACGGATCGACGTGAGCGGCGACCGCAGCTCGTGGGAGACCGAGGCGAAGAACTCTTCCTTGGTTTCCTCCATCCGTCTGAGCTCTCGCGCCATCGAGCTGAACGAGCGCGCGAGCTGGCCGACCTCGTCCCGACCCTCGACTTCGATGGGCTCCTCGAACGAGCCCGCGGCCACGGCGGAGGTCGCGGCCGACAGCTTCTGAAGCGACTGGGTCAGACGATGCGCGATCAGCCCACTGCCGATCAGGGCGAGCCCGACCGCGGCGCCCAGCGCCACCAGCACACCCGACCAGGTGCGCGCCTCGAGACGCGCGACCTCGGCCTGCGCCTGCAGGACGTCGGCGTGCATCGATCTCGGTCAGCGCCTCGAGGCTCGCTTCGATGCGCTCGGCGAGCGACCGCGATGCGCCCTCCGAGAGGGCCGCCGCGCGCACGCGCTGGCCGCGGGCGAGCAAGGCCTGGATCTGGCCAACCGTCCCGTAGTAGCGCTCGAAGGACTCGCTGGCGTCTTCGAGAAGGCGGGTTTCCTGCGCGTTCGTCGTGTACTCGTGCAGGCGGATCAGGCTCGCGCGCAGGCGGTCGGCCCGCTCGTTCCAGGCATCGATGAAGCGCGCGTCGTTGAGCACCAGGAACCGGGCTTCGAGCCGAACCAGCGCGGGCACCGTGTCGCGCGTCGCTGCGGCGAGGCGGAGCGCCGGAACGGTGCGGGTGGTGATCTCACGATTGACAGAGGCGAGGCGGCCGACGGCGCGGAGGCTCAGGACGCCCACGACGCCGAGTACGACCACGACGACCGCCGACGTCAAAAATATCTTCGAGGCGAGCCGCATTCCGCCTCTCACCCAGTGTGAGATCGAGCTTCAGCCGGCGGAGCCGCCGGAGCGAGTTGAGTCGCCGCGAGCTTGGCGATGAGCCGCCGCTGATCGTCGAAAACTTCGACGTCGACGACGAGAGTCGTACGACCACGATGGACGATCTTGGCCTCGGCTGTCAAGGTCCCGTGACCGGCATTTCGGATAATGTTTATCGATAGTTGGAGGGTCAGAGGAAAGAGCTCGGGGCGGAGCTCGCCCGAAGGGTTGATCTCCCACATCGCCGCGCACGTGGCAGTCTCGTCTGCGAGCGCCACGATCGCGCCGGCGTGGAAGCGGCCGGTGAGCTGCGAGAGCGTCGGTTTGTAGTCGAGCTGGGCCACGGCGCGGCCGGACCCCACCGAGACGAATCGTGTTCCGTGGCTCTCGATCATCGTGCCGCGAGCCCACCCAGCGAGCCTCTTCAAGAACTCCTCGGGCGTGACGCCGTCTGGCTGGTGGCACGCGACTCACCTCGACGATCGCCGGCGGCTCCGCGCGCTCAGCACGCCGCCTCCCGCCGGGCGAGCTCGGTGACACCAGACCGTCAGGATCGAGATAGCCGCCGGAGTCACGCCGGGAATGCGTGAGGCCTGGCCCGAGCGAGCGCGGGCGGACCTCGGTGAGGCGCTCCCGAATCTCCGTCGACAGACCCGGCACGGCGCGGTAGTCGAGTCCGTCGGGGATCAGCCGCTGCTCGAGGCCCTTGAAGCGCGCCACGTCGTCGAGCATGCGGCGGATGTAGCCCTCGTACTTCGCGGAGACCTCGACCTGGCGCGCCACCGCGACGTCGGTGAGCGCGGCGGGATCCAGGCGGCGGACGTCGGCGTAGGTCACCTCGGGTCGCCGGAGGAGCTGGAGCAGCGGAGTGCCGCCGATCGCGCGTCGACCTCGAGGCGCCGAATCTCCGCCGCCGTCTGCGCGCGACGTCGCTCGACGGCCTCGAAACGCTCGCGCGAGACGAGGCCGAGGCGGTGGCCCGCGGGCGTGAGGCGCAGGTCCGCGTTGTCCTCACGGAGCAGCAGCCGATACTCCGCACGCGAGGTGAACATCCGGTACGGCTCCAGCGTTCCTTTCGTCACCAGATCGTCCACCAGCACCGCCATGTAGCACTCGGAGCGATCCGGCAGAAACGGCTCGCGCCCGAGCACCGCCGCCGCCGCGTTTGCCCCCGCCCAGAGCCCGAGCGCGGCGGCCTCCTCGTATCCGGTCGTGCCGTTGATCTGGCTGGCGAGATAGAGCCCCGGCGCCGCGCGGCATTCGAGCGTCGGCGCCAGCTGCGTCGGGTGGACGAAGTCGTACTCGATCGCGTAGCCCGGCCGCATGATCTCCGCGCGCTCGAGGCCCGGGATCGAGCGGACCAGCGCGTCCTGCGCGTCCGGCGGCAGGCTCGTCGAGATCCCGTTCGCGTACACCTCTTCGGTGTCGAGGCCGTCGGGCTCGAGAATCACCTGATGGCGGTCGCGGTCCGCGAACCGCTTCACCTTGTCCTCGATCGATGGACAGTACCGGACTCCGGTCGCGTCGATGATCCCGGAGTAGAGCGGCGAGCGATCGAGGTTCTGCCGGACGATCTCGTGCGTGCGCGGTGTCGTGTACGTGATGTGGCACGACGACCTGACGGCAGCTCGAGCCGTTCGGTCGCCCAGTGAAACGGCCACGGCTCGGCATCGCCCGCGCTGCTCCTCCAGCCGCGCGTAGTCGATCGTGGAGTGCCGCAGGCGCGGTGACGTGCCGGTCTTGAGCCGTCCGAGGGTGAGCCCGAGATCGCGCAAGGCGTTCGAGAGATCGACCGACGCGAATCTCGCCGGCCCGGCCCGCGCTGTGACGCGCGAGCCCGACGTGAATCAGCCCGCGCAGAAACGTCCCCGGTGGTCACGACGACCGCCCGGGCGCCATAGCGGACGCCGATCTGGTCCTCGACGCCGGCCACCCGGCCACCTTCGAGGACGAAACGCACCGCCTGTCCCTGTCGCACCTCGAGGTTCGGGCTCGTGCTCGATCGTCCGCTTCATCGCGCCGCGGTAGCGGGCGCGGTCGCACTGGGGCGCGCGACGCCCGGACGGCGGGCCCGCGCGAGGCGTTGAGTGTCTTGAGCTGGATCGCGGCCCGGTCGGTGTTGCGGCCCATCTCCCCGCCGAGCGCGTCGATCTCGCGCACCAGATGGCCCTTTCGCGGTGCCGCCGACGGCGGGGTTGCACGACATCTGGCCGATCGCGTCGAGGTTCATGGTGAGGAGCGAGGGTCCGGCAACCCATGCGTGCCGACGCCAATGCCGCCTCGCAGCCCGCATGGCCGGCGCCGATCACGATCACGTCAAAGAATTGCATTCCGCTTAGTGATACCATAACGGCCGTCGCGTTCCAGGAAACCCCTTGATTCCTCGGAGGATGGTCGTGGAGTTCGGGTTCTCGCTTCCGGGTCGCGGGCCGCTGGCCAGCATCGACGTCGTTCTGAAGCTCGCCGAGAAAGCCGACGCGCTGCGGTTCGACTCGCTGTTCGTCACCGACCACGTCGTCATGCCCGTCGCCTCGGGCAAGTCGGTGTACCCGTACACCACCGAGCGGCCAGTTTCCCGGCGGGCTCGCGCAGGACTACCTCGAGCCGCTGGCGACGCTGGCCCACCTCGCGCACGCGACCAAGCGGGCTCGGCTCGGCATCAGCGTGCTCGTCGTTCCGTATCGCAACCCGCTGCTCCAGGCCAAGATGCTCGCGACCATCGACGTGCTCTCGAAGGGCCGCGTCATCCTCGGCGCGGGCGTCGGCTGGCTCCGCGAGGAGTTCGAGGCGCTCGGCGCGCCGCCGTTCGAGGAGCGCGGGCGCGTCACCGAGGAGTACATCAAGCTGATGCGCACCGCGTGGACGACCGATCCGGTCAGCTACGAGCGGCAAGCACTACTCGGTCCGCGACGTCCACGTGCTGCCCAAGCCGGTGCAGCGCGGCGGCATCCCCGTGTGGATCGGCGGCCACACCGGCGCGCGCAGTCCGGCGCGCCGGCACCATCGGCGACGGCTGGCATCCGATCGCGATGCGACCGCCGGCGATGCTCGGGCCCGACGAGTACGCGGCGCGAAGGTCAAGGAGCTCCACGACTGGGCGCGCCGCGCGCGGGCGCGATCCGAAGTCGATCACGCTCACCATCCGCGTCCCGATGGACGTGCGCGGCCGCAACGCCAAGCCGCGCGACCGGCGACCGGCCGCCGTTCCAGGGCACCGCGGACGAGATCGTCGCCGACATCCGCCGCTACCAGGCGCTCGGCGTCTCGCACTTCGTCTTCGACCACACCGTGCAGGAGCTGCGCGCGGTCCTCGCGAACATGGAGCGCTTCGCGAGCGACGTGCGGCCGAAGCTCTCGCGCGCCGACGGCGGCCGCGCCGCCGCGTCGTCGTGCCGGGTCGAAGACGCCTCCGAAGAAAAGGCCGCGAAGCGGCGCCGTCATGATCTCGCATCAGGACGCGTGCGCGCTCATCGACGCGCCGCCGGCGGCGCTGGACGAGCTGCTGGTCCGCGCCGGCGAGCTGCGCGACCGCGGGCGCGGGCCGCACGGTGACCTTCTCGGCCAAGGTCTTCGTGCCGCTGACGACGCTGTGCCGCGACTACTGCGGCTACTGCACGTTTCGCCGCGATCCGGGCGAGCCCGGCGCCCACACGATGGCGCCGGACGAGGTCGTGGCGCTCGCGCAGGCGGGCGGCGCGGCTGGGCGCCAAGGAGGCGCTGTTCTCGCTCGGCGACAGGCCGGAGGCGGCGTTCGCCGAGTCATCGCGAGTTCCTCCGCCGTCACGGCCACCGCACGACACTCGTCGTACCTGCGCGCGGTGTGCGCGCGCGGTCCTCGCGGAATCGTCGCTCCTGCCCCACGCCAACCCGGGGCTGATGGGCGAGCGCGATCTGGCGGCGCTGCGCGAGGTGAACGTGAGCATGGGCATCATGCTCGAGACGGTGTCGGAGCGGCTCCTGGCGCGCGGCATGGCGCACGATCGGGCGCCCGACAAGGTCCCGGCGCGGCGGCTGCAGGACGATCGCGCTGGCCGGCAAGCTCGGCATCCCGTTCACGACCGGCCTCCTGATCGGCATCGGCGAGACGCGCGCGCGAGCGCGTGGACACGCTCGTCGCCATCCGCGACCTGCACGAGACGCACGGCCACATCCAGGAGGTCATCGTCCAGAACTTCCGTGCCAAGCCGCGGATCCCGATGCGCGATGCGCGCCGAGCCGTCGCTCGAGGACCTCCTGTGGACCCTCGCGGTGGCGCGGCTCGTGCTCGGCCCGGACGTGAACATCCAGGCGCCGCCGAACCTCTCGCCCGACGTCTATCCCGCGGCTCCTGGCGGCGGGCCTCAACGACTGGGGCGGCATCTCGCCGCTGACCCTCGATCACATCAACCCAGAGAAACCGTGGCCGCTGATCCCCGAGCTCCGGCGCGCGACCGAGAGCCAGGGCTTCGTCCTGCGCGAGCGTCTCGCGATCTATCCGGAGTTCGCGACGCGCGCCGAGTACCTGGACGAGAGCCTGCGCGCGCGCGTCCAGGCCCTGGTCGACGAGCGCGGTCTCGTCAAGGAATCCCATGAACGCTGGCGTCGCTGGTAGCGTGCTCGGTTCGCTCGACTGGGTCTCGCGCGATCTTCGCCCGATCCTCACCCGGGCCCTCGACGGCCACGAGGTGTCGATCGAGGACGGCATCGCGCTCACCGGCGCCGAAGGGCGCGACCTCCACGCGCTGACCCTGGTCGCCGACGAGCTGCGCCGGCGGCAGGCCGGCGACGTCGTGACCTACGTCGTCAATCGCAACGTCAACTTCACGAACGTCTGCATCAAGCACTGCACCTTCTGCGCGTTCAGCCGCGACCACCGCGAGGAGGAGGGCTACTTCCTCCCGGTCGCGGAGGTCGTGCGGCGCGCCCAGGAAGCGCGCGACCTCGGCGCCACCGAGGTGTGCATCCAGGCGGGGCTGCCGCCCGAAGCTCGACGGGCGCTACTACATCGATCTCTGCCGCGCGATCACGACGGCGCTGCCGGAGCTGCACATCCACGCGTTCTCGCCGGAGGAAGTGCTGTACGGCTCGGTGCGCTCCGGGCTGCCGATCCGCGAGTACCTGAGCGAGCTCAAGGCCGCGGGGCTCGGCACCCTGCCCGGCACGTCGGCGGAGATCCTCGACCAGGCGATCCGCGACGTCATCGCGCGCGGCCGGATCACCGTCGAGCAGTGGGTCGACGTGATCACGACCGCGCACGCGCTCGGCATCCGGACGACCTCCACGATCATGTACGGCCACGTGGAGACGCCGGCGCACTGGATCCGCCACATGGCGCTGCTGCGCGCGATCCAGAAGGACACCGGCGGCTTCACCGAGTTCGTGCCGCTCTCGCTCATCCACTCGGAGGCGCCGATGTACTCGCAAGGGCTCGTCCCCGGCGTGCGGCCCGGCGCCACCGGCGCCGAGGTCATCAAGATGCACGCGCTCGCCCGCCTGATGCTCGGCGCGACGTTCCGCAACATCCAGTCCTCCTGGGTCAAGGAAGGACCGAAGCTCGCCCAGCTGCTGCTCGGCGCGGGCGCCAACGACCTCGGCGGCACCTTGATCAACGAGTCGATCTCCACGTCGGCCGGCGCGCAGTACGGTCAGCTCGTCGGGCCTGCCGAGCTGCATCGACTGATCCGCGACGTCGGACGCGTGCCCGCGCAGCGCGACACGCTGTACGGGCTCATTCGAACCTATAGAGATGGCGAAAGCGCCGATTCACCCCTGGACAAGGTCGACGACGCGGAGGCGCGCTTCGGCTCGTATCGCCGATTGATCGCTTCGGGAGAGTTCCGCTTCACGCGCGGCTAGCCGCGCCGGGTAGGCCTGTGGTAATAATGCAGTTCGCGTTCAATCACCACTATCCTCGATCGACAGGAGGTCACCTGTGCCGAAGACGATGACGAAGTCTGCGACGGTCGCGTACCTTGCGGAGAAGACCAGCCTCACCCGGAAGCAGATCGAGGGTATCCTCGACGAGACGCTCAACCTCGCCTCCAAGGAAGCGAAGAAGAGCGGCGTGTTCCTCCTGCCGGGCTTCGGGAAGCTGGTGCTCGCGAACCGCAAGGCACGGATCGGACGCAATCCGCAGACCGGCGAGCCGATCAAGATCCCGGCCAAGCGTGTCTGCAAGTTCCGTCTCGCCAAGAGCCTGAAGGACGCGGTGCTTGGCAAGAAGTAGGACTGGACATCGCGCGGGGGACGCTCGGCCCGCCGCCGCCCCAGCTCCCTCACTCGCGTCTGCGACCGTTCCGCGGGTCTGGCAGGGAATCGGATACCGGCCCCTGCCGGACGCCGCGATGGCCCGCTCGCTCTTCGATTTCGCCGCGGTCTCCTGGCCCCCGCCGACGACATCGCCGTCGCGTGGGGCGCCACGGATGGCGGTCAGCGTCTCATCGGCGCCGCCATCGGAGAGCGGAGCGGTCAGGCCATGCTGCTGCACGGACCCGTCGTCACTGTCGAGACCGACCCACTCGAAATCGCCTCGCAGCTCGTTGCCGCCGTCCTCGATCACGCCGCGGCTTCCGGCGTGGTCACCATCTTCGCGCGACCGCAGAGCCTCGATCGGGTCTGGGTGCGCTTCGGCTTCATCCCGGTGCCCGAGGGCACGCTGCCTCCCGATCTCGCGGGTCGGCCCGGAAGCGGTCTCTATGCCTGGCGTGGCGGCACCGCGTTGTGGACGCTTCGCGAACACCTTCGCGACTGACATGCGCGTCGTGACCCTCGCCGGCGGCACCGGCGCCGCCAAGCTCCTGCGTGGTCTCGCCACCTGCGGCCCACCGCGCGACCTCACCGTCATCGGCAACACCGGCGACGACACGGAGGTCTGGGGGCTCCACGTCTCGCCTGACCTCGACACCGTGAGCTACGCGCTCGCCGGGCTGCTCGACGTCGAGCGCGGCTGGGGACTCGCCGGCGAGACGTTCAACTGCCTGGCCGCGATGGCGGCGCACGGCGCCGACACGTGGTTCAACCTGGGCGATCGCGATCTGGCGACGCATCTCACGCGCACACGGGCGCTGCGCGACGGACACCCGCTCTCGACGGTGACCGCGCGGCTCGCCGCCGATCTCGGCGTCGGCGCGCGCATCCTGCCCATGAGCGACGCGCCGGTCCGGACGATGATCCGGACGCCGGGCGGTCGTCTGACCTTCCAGGAGTACTTCGTCCGCGAGAAGGCGCTCGTCGAGGTGGTCGGCGTCGACTACGAGGGCGCGGCGAGCGCGCGCCCGGCTCCGGGTGTCGTCGAGGCGATTCGCGCCGCCGACGTGGTCGTCGTGTGCCCGTCCAATCCGGTGACGTCGGTCGGACCGATTCTCGCCGTGCCCGGGATCGTCGACGCGCTGCGCGCGACCCTCGCTCCGGTCGTCGCCGTGAGCCCGATCGTCGGCGGCGCGGCGGTCAGCGGCCCGGCCGGCGCGCTCATGCAGGCTCGGGGCCTCGCGGTGTCGCCGCTCGGCGTCGCCGCAAGCGTACGCGCCGTGGCTCCGCCGTCTTTTGATCGATCCGCGCGACGGCGCGTGCATTCCCGACCTGGCGCGCGCCGGCGTCGACGCGACGGTCGCCGACATCATCATGACGAGCCGAGATCTCGAGGCGGCGCTCGCGCGCCGCGTGCTCGACGCGGCGCTGGAGCGGCGCGCGACATGAGGAACGGCGCCGGGTCACGCCTCGTCGTCGCCGTGCCGGTCAAGGACCTGACCCACGCCAAGCAACGGCTGATGGGCGCGCTCTCGGTCGCCGAGCGCGGCGACGCTGGCCCGCGCGATGCTGCGCGACGTGCTCCGCGCGCTCGCGGCCGCCGACCTCGACGGCGTGTGGGTCATCACGCGCGACCCCGCGGCCACGGCCATCGCGCGGGGCTCGGCGCCGAGGCCGTCTCGGAAGCGGAGAACCGCGGCCATACAGCGGCGGTCGCGCTCGCCCAGGCCGAGGCCGTCCGCCGCGGCGCGCGCATCTTCGTGACGGTGCCGGGCGATGTGCCGTGTGTCACCGCCGACGAGCTGAGAGCGCTCGCCGACGGCGTGCGAGAGGGCGCGCCGATCTTCGTGCCCTCGCGCTCCGGTCTCGGCACCAACGGCGTCGCGCTGGCGCCGCCCGACGCGATGGCGCTGACGTTCGGCGAGCCGTCCTTCGCGCGCCACCTCGAGACGGCGCGCGCCCGCGGCCTCACGCCGCGCGTGCTCACCTTGCCGGGACTCGGGCTCGACGTCGACTCGCCGGAGGACCTCGCGGCGCTCCTGGCCGAGCGCAGCGTCACCGAGACTCACCAGCTCGTCTCGGCCTGGCGCGATCGCGCCACCCCAACCCCTGCGCCTCCGACAGATGAAACACGCGCCGCGGGTCGAGGAACGACAAGCCGCGCCCGACCACGCGACGGCGATTGATCGCGGCGCAACGGAGCCGGCTCGCGCCTATCTCAGGCCACCCTCGGTCCGAGCCGGCCTCGAGGCCCCCGCTACAATGACTCGCTACGAGGTGATCGGCGTCGCAGGCATCGGCGAGGTGCGGCCTGGTGACGACATCGCGCAGCTCATCGTCGAGGCGGCCGCGCGTCAGGCGACGCCCGTCCTGTCCGGCGATCTGCTCGTGATCGGCCAGAAGATCGTGTCGAAGGCCGAGGGCCGGCTCGTGAAGCTCGCGGACGTGCAGCCCTCGCCGATCGCGCTGGCGATGGCACCCGGGCTCGCCAAGGATCCGCGCCTGGTCGAGGTGATCCTCGCCGAATCGCGCCGCGTCGTCCGCATGGACAAAGGCGTCCTCATCACCGAGACCCATCACGGCTGGATCTGCGCCAACGCCGGCATCGATCAGTCGAACGTCGACGCGGATTCGGTCGCGCTCCTGCCCGAAGATTCCGACCGCTCGGCGCGAGCGGTGCGGGATCGCGTGCGCGCGCTCCTCGGTGTCGAGGTGTTCGTGATCGTCACCGATACGTTCGGCCGGCCCTGGCGCGAGGGGTTGACCAACGTGGCCATCGGCATCGCCGGATTCGCACCGCTCCTGAGCTACCTCGGCGAGCGCGATCCGGCCGGCCGCCCGCTGCAAGCCACCATCCTGGCGCTCGCCGACGAGCTCGCCGGCGCGGCGGAGCCGGTCATGGGCAAGCTCGACCGCATTCCGGCCGCGATCGTGCGCGGGCTCGCGCTCAGGCCGAGCGAGGAAGGCTCGAAACCACTGCTGCGCGAGCCGGCGCGCGATCTCTTTCGCTGAACGGTGAGGCCATGAACATCGCGATTCTCGGGGAACGGGCAAAGAAGGGGCCGGGCTGGCGACACGCTGGGCGCTGCTCGGCCATTCGATCATCATCGGCTCGCGCGACGCCGAGCGGGCGAAAGGCAAGGCCGCCGAGCTCCGCGAGCAGACGCAGAAGCTCCCGATCATGGGCGAGTCCAACGCCGAGGCGGCACGCCTGGGCTCCGTGATCGTCGTTGCGCTGCCGGCGACGGGGCTCGCGGCCACGCTCCCCGAGGTGCGGGACGGCTGCCGCGGCAAGGTCGTCATCTGCACGGTCGTGCCGCTCACGTCCGGCGGCCCGCGCCTCTTCACGCCGCCGGCGGCGGGGTCGTCGGCGGAGGAAGCGCAGGCGCTCCTGCCCGACGCCAAGGTCGTCGCGGCCTTCCACCACATCGCCGCCCACGAGCTGTCCGAGACCGAGCACGCGATCGAGTGCGATCTGCTCCTCTGCGGCGGTGACGCCTCCGCCAAGGAAGCCGTCGGTGAGCTGGGGCGCTCGATGGGGCTCCGGCCGATCGACGTCGGCGGGCTCAGCAACGCCGGACCGCTCGAGGGCATCACCGCGGTCCTCGCCACGATCAACCGGCGCTACAAGCTGAAGAACTCCGGCATCAAGATCACCGGCCTCTGAGCCGCCCGCTCGCCGCTCAGGCGCGAGAGACGGCGAGCCCGAGGTAGACGATCACGACCGCGAGCAGCAGCACGACGCGATCCATCCACGCGATCGCCGAGAGCGCCGGGCTCGGATCGTCGCCGGCGGCCACCGCGCGCGTCAGACGCGGCACCTGCGCGAAATCACGCTGACCGGCGACCGCGACCGCCGCGAGCACGAGCATGAACTTGAGCGCCAGCAGGAGCGCGGCGCCGCTCTGCAGCACCCGATCGAGCGGGCCGAGCAGGGTCACGTTGTAGAGCCCAGTCAGCACCACCAGGGCGACCGCGACCCATGTGACGCGCCGGCCGCGGCGCAGCATCTCGGCCAGCGGCGTGCCGCTGTTCCGCCGAGCCGCGGGCATGACCACGTGAGCCTGATACATGAGCCCGCCGATCCACACCACGACGCCCAGCAGATGGAGCCACACCGAGACGAGCGACGTCGTCACGACGCCCCGTCGGCCAAGCGCGCCACGACGCGCTCGACGTCCGCGAGATTGCTGAAGAGCACGTCGGGGCGGTGCCCCGCCAGCTCCTCGACCGGGTACTGACCCGTCGCGACCGCGACTGCCACGGCGCTCGCAGCCGCGGGCGCACGCGATGTCCAGCGGGGTAGTCGCCGATGATCGTGACGCGATCGAACGTGAACTCGTGACCGAGGGCGCGCGCCCGCTCGCGCGCGATTGCGGGCAGGCGCAGCCGGTCGGCGTCGTCGCCGCCGTAGGCGGCCAACGCGGAAGAACGGCCAGAGACCGGTCGGCTCGAGCTTGATGCGGGCTCCGGCTTCGATGTTCCCGGTCAAGAGCCCGACGACCGCGTCCGGCCGCGCGCCGAGCCGCCGGACCACCTCCGCGACGCCGGGCAAGACCTGGATCCGCGAGCCGTCGCCGATGATCCGCGTGAGCTCGCGCGCGTAGGCCTGGAAGCACGCGTCGACGCGCGCGCGAATCCGCTCGTCGTCCAGGCCCGCGCCGGTCATCAGCTCGTGGACGATGCTCAGGTCGGTCCGCCCGCGGAAATCGTAGCGCTCGATCGTGCCGGCGGTGCCGTAGGTTTCCTCGAGCGCGCGCGCGAACGCGGTGCGGCTGGCGCCGCGCACGCTCACGAGCGTGCCGTCGATGTCGAACAGGAAGAGCCGCACGCTATTGGGAGGCGAGGCGGCGGAGGCGCGTGACCACCGCGGGCACCGCATCGAGCACGAGGTCGATCTCGCTCGCCGTGGTCCAGCGGCCGAGCGTGAAGCACAGCGAGCCTCGGCCGTGTCACGGTCGCAGCCGATCGCCCGCAGCACATGCGACGGCTCGCCGGTCATGGCCGTGCAGGCCGCGCCCGACGAGGCGGCCACGCCGCGAAGATCGAGATCGGTCAAGGCGCTCTCGGCCTTCACACCGGGCACGACGATCGACGCATGCTGCGGGAGCCGATCGCGCCGCGGGCGCCGGTCAGGCGAGCGTCCGGAATGCGCGCGAGCAATCCGGCGAGCAGTCGATCACGCAGCTCGCCGAGCCGCGCCACTTCGCTCGCGACCTCGACCCGCGGCCAGGTCGGCCGCGACGCCCATCCCGGCGATCGCCGGCAGGTTCTCGGTGCCGGCGCGATAGCCGCGCTCCTGGCCGCCCCCACCGTGAGCGGCGCGAGCTTGACCGACGCGCGCGCCCAGAGGCGCCGGCGCCCGGCGGCCCGTAGAGATCGTTCGACGAGAGCGTGAGCAGGTCGATGCGGCAGTCGTCGACGAGGAGCGGGACGCGTCCGGCGGCGCCGACCGCATCGACGTGGAACGGCACGCCGCGCGCGCGCGATGCGGCCGATCTCGCGAACGGGCTGGATCGTACCGATCTCGTTGTTCGCCGCCATGACCGAGACGAGCGCCGTCTCGTCGCGGATCGCGCTCGCCACCGCCTCCGGGTCGATGCGGCCGTCGGCGTCCACGCCCACGTAGGTGACGCTCCAGCCGCGCTTCTCGAGGTCGCGACACGAATCGATCAGCGAGATGTGCTCGATCGCTGAGGTGACGATGTGTCGGCCGGCGGCCCGCTGGGCCAGCCCCTTGACGGCGAGGTTGTTCGCCTCGGTGGCGCTGGCGGTGAAGATCACGCCGCCGGGTGTCGCGGCGAAGAGCCGCGCGACCTTGGCCCGGGCTCCGTCCAGGGTCGAGCGGGCTTCGAGCCCCAGCGAGTGCTGGGCGTTCGGATTGCCGACGCCCCCTCGAAGAACGGCCGCATGACCGCCACCACGCGGGGATCGACCGGGGAGAAGCCCGCGTAGTCGAGGTAGACGCGGGCGCCCGCGGAGGAGCCCGGTTCTAGCGAGCCTTTCGGACGAAGAAGCGGAAGACCGCGCCATTTCTCTGCATCTCCAAGAGCTCGTTGCCGGTTCGCATCGACCAGCTCTTCATGTCTGCCTCGGAGCCGGGATCGTCCGACGTGACCTCCAGCACCTGGCCCGGATCCATATGCTGGAGCGCCTCGCGCGTCTTGACGATCGGCATCGGGCAAAAGAGCCCGAGGCAATCGAGCGTCTTGTCGGCAACGACGGGCATATGGGCTATTTCCTTGAAAATTCTGACATCGACCGTGGTGCTCACGCAATCTTCTCCTGCCGAGGTTAGCACAGGCCTCGAATCGGCCGCTGGCAATGCCCGTTCTCCTGTGGGGACTGCCTCGTCCACGGGCCGGTCACCTGCGCTACCTACGCCGGGCCCTCCGGCCGCGGCACCCGGCTAGGTTGCCGCCCGCAGCGACACTCAGGTTTGCGAGAAGATCGTGTCCATCGTGGACAGGCGCGGTGACCGGTAGCCTTCGCGTGCGGTGACGAACCCAGAGAGCGGATGGCATCATCGTGATTCAGGCGGGCCAGCGCCTTCGGCTGCGGTCCGAGACGCGATGAGCGCTTCCCGATAGCTTTTCGCTCAGCAGATCGTGTAGTTACGACACACCGCTCAAACTTTTCCTGCCCTGACCGCCTGCAGCGGCAATAGAATAATTGTGTCATGTCGCGTGAGTCCGGCGATATCGCGTCCACGGGACGCCTGCTGAGGCGTAAAGTCCTGCTGGCGCTCACTCTTTCGTCGCTGATTCCGCTACTGGTGCTGGCCTACGTGGTGTACCGCTACGTGCGGCCCGACCTGCACCCGGCGGACGTCATGAAGTTCTACGGGCTCCACGCCCTCCTGCTGTTCACGGTCCTCGCCATGGTCGGCGGGGCATACATCATCTGGGATCTCGGCCGGGCCTTCGCGAAGATCGCCGAGCTTCTCTCGCGGGAGCCGAAGCTCGCCGAGCTCGGCGGCCGCAGCGACGAGGTCGGCACCCTGATGCGGTCGTTCTCGAACATGCTCGGGACCGTCGAGCAGCAGGCGATCGACATCAACACGTTCGCCATGCGGCTCGACGCCGCGTACCGCGAGCTCGAAGCGACCAACGCCAAGCTCAAGGAGACCTCGTTCAAGGACGAGGTCACCGGTCTCTACAATCGACGCTTCTTCTCGCTCCGCCTCGAGGAGGAGATTTCACGCTTCAGGCGGTTCAATCACCCGGTTTCCGTCGTGGTGCTCGACCTTGACGGGTTCAAGAGCGTCAACGACGAGTTCGGCCACGCGGTCGGCGACGAGACGCTGCGCGATGTCGGTCAGATCCTCATGAAGCACTCGCGCGGCATCAACGTCGTCTCCCGATACGGCGGCGACGAGTTCGCCGTCCTGCTGGTCGAGACGTCCAAGAGCGGCGCTCGGCTCTACGCGGACCGGATACGGCAGGTCGTCGCGACCTTCCCCTACTCGCACGGCAAGCGCGTCACCGCGAGCTTCGGCGTCGCCAGTCTTCCCGGACGACGAAGCCTCGACGTCGGAGGAGCTGTTCCGCGCCGCCGACGGAGCGCTCTACGCCGCGAAGCGAGCGGGCAAGAACCAGGTCGTGGCGGCTGGTCCGGGTCAGAAGGTAGATTGACATGGGGCAGCGAGAGGTTCTGATCGTCGACGACGATCGGCAGGTCCGTGACGTCCTGCACCAGATCTTCCTCGGCGCCGGCTATAAATGCCTCCTCGCCAACGACGGCCAGGAAGGGTCGAGGTGTTCCGCGGCGCGATCCGCGAGGCGCGCTCCCCGCTGACCGTCACCGACCTCAAGATGCCGGTCATGGGCGGCATCGATCTGCTCCAGCAGGTGCGCCAGGCCGACCCCGACGCCGCCGTCATCGTGCTCACCGGCGCGGCCGACGTGAAGACCGCGATCTCGAGCCTCAAGCTCGGCGCGTACGACTTCATCATGAAGCCGGTGAACGTCGACGAGCTGCTCATCGCCGCCGATCGCGCGCTCGAGCGCCGCCAGCTCTTGCTGGAGCACCGCCACTACCAGGAGCTCCTCGAGCGGCGCGTCGAAGAGGCCACGCGCGGGCTGGCGCAGCTCAACCGAGAGCTGCAGGATGCCTACCGGACCACCCTCGAGGCGCTCGGCTCCGCCCTCGACACCCGCGACGTCGGCACCGAATCACACTCGCGCCGCGTCCACGGCTACGCGCTGGCGACCGCGCGCGTGTACGGCGTGCCGGAGCCGGATCTTCCGGCCCTTGCTCACGGCGTGCTGCTCCACGACATCGGCAAGATCGGGATCCCCGACGGGATCTTGCTGAAGCCCGGGCCCGTTGACGGAAGACGAGTGGAAGATCATGCGGCGTCACCCGGAGATCGGCAAGCAGCTGATCGAGAAGATTCCCTTCCTCCAGGGCGCCGTGCCGATCGTCTATTCGCACCACGAGAAGTGGGACGGGAGCGGCTATCCGCGGGGCCTCAGGGGCGAGGAGATTCCACTGGGGGCCCGGATCTTCATGGTGGTCGACGCCTTCGACGCGATCACCTTCGATCGCCCGTACTCGAAGGCCCAGCCCTTCGAGGTCGCCAAGGCCGAGATCAAGCGCTGCTCGGGCAAGCACTTCGACCCCACCGTCGTGACGGCGTTCTTCAACGTGCCCGAGACGTTACTCGAGGAGATCCGAAGGAAAAGCGTCGAGCCCTGAACGCGCAGGCTCAGGCCCGCGCGTCCATCCCGAGCTCTTCACACAGGCGGCGCACCCGCGCGAAGGCCGCCACCAGGTCGTCCTCGGAAAGCCCCAGCTCCAGACCGCGCTTCACGAGCCCGTGGAGGTCGCCGGCGGCGACGATCGCTTCGTCGCGGCTTCCGGCCTCGGCGAGACGACGGATCGACAGCGCGCGCACCGCGGCGATGCCCTCGAGCGCGCGAACGACCGCCGCGCGCGTCTCGGCCTGACGCTCCGGGCCGATCGACGTGAAGCGGAGCGCGTGGATCAGCGGGTCGAGCGCTTCTTCGTAGTCGCCCGCATCGAGCCGCCGGCTCCCGAGCTCCGCGTACCCCCACCAGAGCCGCTGATCGACCTCGTCGCGCCGTGTCGGTGGAGAGCGCGTCGGAGGGATCGTCTGGAGCAGGTCCTCGGCGCGCTGAAGCGCTCCCACCGCCTCGGACTCACGGCCCTCCTGCATGCCGAGGATCGCCTGCGCCGTCAGCTGACCGATCTCGCCGCCGAACGTGCCGGAGATCAGGCCGCGAAACCCGGCGGCGCGCGCCGCCGGCAGCGTGGGATCGTCCAGCGCCTCGTGGAGGATCTGTCGTGCGCCCGAGAACTCCTGCCGCTGCAGCAGGGACGTCGCCGGCCTGTTCGTAGGCCTGCCAGAGCGCCTCGTGCGAGGCCGCGCGCGCGTCGGTCAATGCGGTATCGGCCGGCACCACCGCGAGCCCGCGCTCGGTCCACGCGATGGCCGCGCGGGTCAGCGCTATCCGGATCGCCCGCGTCGTGGCTCCCGGCTCGCGCGAGCCGCGCCTGGGCGGCCTCGAGCGCGAGCGTGGCCAGATGCCGGCGATACGTCGACCGCTCGGGCTCCGCGGCCGAGTCGATCGACGATTCGAGCGCCGCATGCGCGCCGTCGTCGTCGCCGAGCGCTTGCTTCGCGAGCCCGACCACCGACCAGAGCGCCGCGGTCTCGCGTGAAGGACCCGCCGCGGGCTGCTCGCTGCATCTCGGCCAGCGCCGGCTCGCCGGCGGACAGGACCTCGCCGAATCGCTTCTCCTGATAGAGCACGAAGCACCGCTCGACCAGAGGTGAATCTCGACCGAGCTTCGTCTCGTCCTCTCGGCTCCGGCGTCCGCAGGCGGCAGCGGGATCCTCGTGGACGGCTCGACCGGAGCCGGCGGTGCGAGCGTGGCTCGACCGGGAGCTCCACGCCGGACCGCTCTTGCGGTCCCAGGACGCAGCACCCGGTGCGGCCGCGCGTGCGGCGAGATCTTGCTCCGGCGCCGCCTCGGCGGCTCCGGAGGCTGCACAGGCTGCGGTGGCTCCACGGGCTCGTGCGGCGGAGCGACAGGCTCGAAATACGGCTGGAACGCGCAGGATCGGTTGCGGCTGGGGCTCGATGATGGGCGGCGCCGGCTCGATCGGCTTCGGCTCGGCCTCGACCTCGGGATCGGCTACAAGGCTCAGGCTCGAGTCGGGAGGCTCCGGCTCGAACCACGATGACTCGGGTTCGAGTCGCGGCGACGCCGCCTCGAACGGGGGCGGCTCGCGCTCGAAGCGCGGCGGCTCGGGTTCGTTCGGTGCCGACTCGTGTTCAAACCATGGTTCGCGTCGTGACGGCTCCGGCTCGAATCGAGGTGGATCGGCCTCGAACCGCGGTGGCTCGGGCTCGATCGGTTGCGGCTCTGGCTCGATCGTGGAGCGGCGTGTCGCTCGGCGCGAGCGTGCGCGGGCTCGATCGGCTCGAGCTCGTCCTCGACGGCCGGCGGTGCGATGTAGGCAGGCTCCGGTGGCGCCACGGGCTCCTCGATCGGTTCGGGCGGCGTGGGCGCCGTGAGCGGCTGCTCGGGCTCCGGAGAGCGTTCCGGAACGACGTATCCGACGGGTCGAAGGGGGCGCATTTCTTCGCGCGGCAACGGAGGAGGCACATAGTCGGCCGGCGGCGGAAATGCGAATCCGCCGGCCGGTCGCGTGGCAGACGGCGAGTCGACCAGCCTGCGCGGCAGGATGCTCTGAGCCGGGCGCGGGGCGTGACGGTCAGGGACGGACGCGCCGGCGTCGGCTCGATCCCGGAGTGGCGCGGGCGACGCGACCGAGTCGGCCACACCAGCTCGAGGACACCGAGCACGAGCAGCGCGCACGCGCCAACGACGGCGGCGAGAATGAGCGCTTCTTCACTCAGCACGCGAGGTTAACCCGCCTCAGCACCTACGACCATTGAACCTGGGACATGGTAGTCACGGCAAGAAGAATTGGTCGAGCCGAACGCCGCGAATTTTAATGCTAGCATGCGAGCAGGAGGACATTCATGCGCCGCGTCGCCGTGATCGGGGTCGGAGTGACGAAATTCGGGCTGCACGACCGCACCTCGGCCGAGCTTTTCGCCGAGGCCGCGCGCGACGCGCTGACAGACGCCGGCGTGCCCGCGAGCGCCGTCCAGGCGCTCTACTACGGCAACGTGGTGGGCGGCGAGACCGAGCATCAGCTCCACACCGGGCCTCAGGCGGCCTCCGTCCTGGGCATCCCGACGGTGCCCACGACCCGCTTCGAGACCGCGTGCGCGAGCTCGCACGCCGCGTTCCGTCACGCCGTGATGGAGATCGCCGCGGGGGTCTCGGACGTCATCCTGGTCGGCGGCGCCGAGCGCGTGCTGAACGTCTCCACGGCCGAGTCGACCGAGTACTTCGCGTACGCATCCGACGCGGTGTGGGAGCAGCCGCTCGGTCTGACCTTCCCCGGCGTCTTCGCCCTGATCGCCCGGGCGCACATGCAAAAGTACGGCACGACCGAGGCCCAGATGGCCGCGGTCGCCGTGAAGAACCACCGGCACGGCGCGCTGAACCCGAAGGCGCAGTTCCAGAAGCCGATCACGATCGAGCAAGTGCTGAAATCCGCCTACGTCGCCGACCCGCTCAAGCTCTACGACTGCTGCCCGTTCTCCGACGGCGGCGCGGCGGTGGTCCTCGCCTCCGAGGAGGTCGCGCGCAAGCATCGCAAGCCCGTGTGGGTGCTCGGCTCGGCGGCCGCGTCGGACTGGATGCTGCTCGGAGACAAGCGCGATCTCTCGCGCGTGCCGGCGACCGAGCGCGCCGCGGCCGCGGCGTACCGGCAGGCCGGGATCGGCCCGTCCGACGTGGACGTCGTCGAGCTGCACGACTGCTTCACGATCGCCGAGATCGTGGCCACCGAAGGGCTCGGCCTCTTCGAGGCGGGCGCCGGAGGCCGCGCGGCCGAGAAGGGCCTCACGGGTCTCGGCGGGGAGATTCCGGTGAACCCGTCGGGCGGCTGAAGGCCAAGGGCCATCCGATCGGCGCGACCGGCGCCGCGCAGGTGGCGGAGATCGTGACCCAGCTCCGCGGAGAGGCCGGGCCGCGCCAGGTCGAGGGCGCGCGCAAGGGGCTCACCCACACGCTCGGCGGCAACACCGCGACGGTCCTGGTGAGCCTCTTCGGCCGTGACTGAGCCGACCATCACCGCCCGCGCGTTCTTCGAGAAGGCGCGCGGAGGACAGCTCACCGCCATTCGCTGCGGCGCGTGCGGCGAGCTCGCGATGCCCCCAAGGAGCTGTGCCCGAACTGCCACGCGCATCGGTGGCAGCCGGTGACCCTCGCCGGCGATGGGACGATCGCGAGCTTCACGGTGATCCGTGTCGCGCCCCGGGCGCACGCGGCCGACGTGCCCTATGGCGTGGCGGTCGTGCGGTTGAAAGAGGGCGTGTCCATCCTCGGCCGGATCGTCGACATTCCGCTCGACCAGCTCACCGTCGGCTTGCCCGTCCGGTTTCGTCCGCTCATCGCGAAGGACCTGACGACGTCGGTCGGCTTCGGGCCTGTCCTAGCCTCACGCCTTCTTGGCGTTGCGCGAGTCGAAGTCGGGCCAGAAGCTCCTGACGAAGCGCTCCGCGGTGCCGCCGACCAGACGCTCGCGCACCGATTCGCCGAGGCCGGCCCGGTCCAAGGTCTGGTAGATCTCCTCGAGCGTGCCGGAGCCCGCGGGATGGTCGGTGCCGAACATGATCCGCTCGCTATGGGGCCCGATGCCCTCGAGGAGCAGACGCTTCTCGGTGTCGTACTCCTTGAGAACGTAGCGCCGGTCCCAGAAGCTCGAGAAGACGTTGGTCATCTCGAGCCACACGTTGTCGTAGCGCTCGACGATCCGCCAGGCGTCGTCGAACCGTGGGAAGAGCGAGTGGGCGAAGACGACCGGTAACGTCGGAAACAACCGCGCGATCTCCTCCATCGTCTCCGGCGGCAGGCTCAGACCGTAGAACTCTTCGTAGCCCGTGTGGAAGACGACCGGCCGCCGCCAGCGAGCCAGCCGCTCGTAGGCCGGCATCATCCGCGGATCCAGCGGGTCGAACGACTGGATGAACGGGTGGAACTTGAAGCCGAGAAACCCGTACTCGCCCGAGACACCGCTCGACGATCGCGCCCTTGTCCTGGTCGGCGGCGTTGCAGCCCGCCGAACGGAATGATCCACGGGTAGCGCTGGTGCAGCTCGAAGTTGAACCGGTTCACCGGCTCGGTCTCGTCGTCGCGGATCGGATAGACGAGATTGAAGATGTAGTCGACCGGGATCGTGTCGTAGTAGGCGATGCACTGCTCGAGCGTCACGCTGCGCGGAATCGGGTGCTCCGGGTAGAACCCGTGCATCCACTTCATGAGCCCCGCCAGCCGCCGGCGGGCAAAGAGATGCACGTGGCAGTCGATGAGCACGGCTCAGGCGAGCTCGAGAGGCGCGCGTCGACGACGGGCATCAGACGGTGGAGTAGCCGCCGCTCACGCTGATCGTCTGCCCGGTGACCCAGCCCGCGAGATCGGAGGCGAGGAACGCGACCAGCGGCGCGACGTCCTCGGGCTTGCCGAGGCGGCGGATCGGATAGAACGCGAGGATCCGCTCGCGGTTCTTCGCGATCCACTCCTGGTCGGAGTGCGAGGTCTCGATCCAGCCGAGCGCGAGCGAGTTCACGGTGATGTTCTGGCGGCCGAGCTCCTTCGCGAGCGTCCGCGTGAGGGACAGCACCGCGCCGCGCGCGCCGGCCGACACGCCGAGACGCTGCTGGCCCACGCGCGCCGAGTCGCCGACGATGCTGATGATGCGACCGCCCTTCTGGGCCGCCAGCTTCGGCGCGGCCGCGTGGCGAGACGTTGAAGACGCCGTAGAGGTCGACGTCCACCTGGCGCCTCCACTCCTCGGGCTTCGTCTCGAGAAACAGCTTCGCCTCGACGTAGCCCGCGTTGTTGACGACGACGTCGAGACGGCCCAGCTCGGCGACGATGCGGTCGATCATCCGGCCCACGGCGGCGTAGTCGGCCACGTCGGCCTGATAGGCCACCGCGCGACCGCCCAGCTTCGCGATCTCCGCCACGAGCGAATCGGCGTCGGCCTTCGAGTGCATGTAGTTGACGGCGACGGCGGCGCCTTCGCGAGCCAGGGTCAGCGAGATCTCGCGGCCGACGTCGCGCGCCCCCCGGTGACCAGCGCGACCTTCCCGGCGAGCCCGAGATTCATCGCTTCGCTCCCTGGGCGCCCCGAGGAGCCGGAAGAGTCGATCGGGGCTGACCGGCAGCTCGGCGACCTCGATCCCGCAGCGGCGACAGGGCGTCCGCGATCGCGTTGGCGATGGCCGCGGGGGCGCCGATGGTCCCGCCCTCGCCCATGCCGCGGAATCCGCCGAGCGTGACCGGTGACGGCGTCTCCAGATGGTGCACTTCCATCATCGGAACCTCGCACGCCGAGGGCACGACGTAGTCCATCAACGTGCCGCTGAGGAGCTGGCCGTGGTCGTCGTAGACGATCTCCTCGAGGAGCGCCGCGCCGATGCCCTGCGCGACGCCGCCGTGAACCTGGCCGTCCACGATGAGCGGGTTCACCATGCGCCCGCAGTCCTCGACGACGACGTAGCGCAGTGTCTTCACCTCGCAGGGTCGCGCGATCCACCTCGACCACCGCCACGTGCGTCGCGTTCGAGGCGGTGCCGTAGTACGGATCGTAGAACTTGGTCGCCTCCAGGCCCGGCTCGAGCCCCTTCGGGAGCTGGCGCGCACCCGAGTAGGCGGCGCGGGCGATCTGTCGGACCGCCACGCTCCGGTCGGGCATCCCGCGCACGGCGTAGCGGCCGTCGGCCACCGTGACGTCGGCCGGGTCGGCCTCCAGCAGATGGCCGGCGATCAGCACCATCTTCTCGCGGATCGCTCGGCCGGCGAGGATGGCCGCGCCGCCGGCCAGCACGAGACTGCGGCTCGCGTAGGTGCCGGTCCCGTAGGGCGAGATCTCCGTATCGCCGTGGAGCACGCGCACGTCCTCGATCGGCACGCCGACTTCGTCCGCCACGATCTGCGCCAGGGTCGTCTCGAGGCCCTGGCCATGCGACGCGACGCCGAACACCGCGGTGACCTTGCCCGCGGGGTCGAAGCGGATCGTCGCCGCCTCGGTGCCCGGTCGAGACGGGCATGCCCGGCGACACCGGGATCGCGGAGCCGATGCCGGTGAGCTCGACGTAGGACGCGACACCGATCCCGAGCCAGCGCCCGTCGGCGCGCGCGCGCGCTTGCTCGTCGCGGGCGGCCTTGTAGTCGAGGGCCTCGCGCGCCTTCGGACGAGCGAGCCGGTGAAGCTCGACTGGTCCCACACGATCCCCGACGGCGACTTGTAGGGAAAGTCTTCGTCCCGGATGAAATTGCGGAGCCGGATCTCGGTCGGATCGATCCCGAGCCGGCGCGCGGCGCGATCCATCAGGCCCTCGATCACGAACACCGCGGGCGGCCGCCCGACGCCGCGGTACGGCCCGAGCGGCGCCTTGCAGGTCGCCACGCCTCGCGTCCGCCCGCGATAGGTCGGTACCCTGTAGGGCCCGGGCAGGAAGCTGATCGTCTGCACCGGCTCGATGGCGGCGGTCCACGGATAGATCGAGTAGGCGCCGACGTCGACGGTGACCTGCGCGCGAAGCCCGACGATGGTGCCGTCCGCGTTCAGGCCGAGCTCGGCGTCGACGATCTCGTCCCAGGCGTGCGTGGTCGAGAGCAGGTCCTCGCGGCGATCGCCGATCCACTTCACCGGGCGCCCGAGTCGTCGCGCCATCACGCACGTGGCGATCTCCTCGGGATAGAGCGAAGCCTTGGCGCCGAAGCCGCCGCCGACGTCGTTCGCGATCACGCGGATCTGGTGCTCCGGCATGCTCGAGCAGGTCGGTCAAGATGTCGCGCACGAGGCCGGGGCACTGCGCGGACGACCGCAGGGTGAGAGTCTGGCTCCCGGTCGCGTAGTCCGCGAGGCAGCCGCGGTTTTCCATGCAGACCGGCGTGTGCCGGTGGAAGCGAAACCGCTCGCGCACGACGAGCGCCGCGCCGGCCAGCGCGCCGTCGACGTCGCCGCGGGCGAACTCCCGGCTGACGAGCAAGTTCGTCCCGGCGTCCTCGTGGAGCACCGGGCTCGCCGGATCGAGCGCCTCGTCGGTGTTCTTCACGACCGGCAGCGGCTCGAACTCCACGACGATGCGCTCGACGGCGTCCTCGGCCACGTAGCGGCTCTCGGCCGCGACCATCACGACCGCCTCGCCCACGTGACGCACCTTGCCCAGGGCCAGCGGCGGAAAGCTCGTCGTCTTGACGCTCGGCGTCTTGGACTCGGCGCGCACCGGTTTCGCCGCGCGCGCGATGTCCTCGCCGGTCAGCACCGCCACGACGCCGGGCAGCGCGAGCGCCGCCGACGCGTCGATGCGCGCGAGGCGGGCGTGGGCGTGCGGCGAGCGGAGGAAGGCCGCGTAGAGCATCTGCGGCGGGCGGTGGTCGTCGACGTAGCTGCCCTGCCCGGTCAGAAGACGGGGATCTTCGCGCCGCGCCACGCGGGCGCCGACGAGCCGCGGCAGGTTCACGCCCACGAGCTCTCTCCGAACCTAGCGCTCGGAGGCGAGGATGGGCGCGGCGGCCCGGACCGCGTTGACGATCCCCTGATAGCCGGTGCAGCGGCAGAGGACGGCCGAGATGCCCTCGCGGATCTCGCGATCGCTGGGTGCCGGGTTCGTGCGGAGAAAGTCCAGCGCGGTCATCAGCATGCCCGGCGTGCAGAAACCGCATTGCAGCCCGTGATGCTCGCGGAAGGCCTCCTGCAGCGGGTGGAGCTTGCCGTCGCGCATGAGCCCCTCGACGGTGGCGAGCTCGGCGCCGTCGGCCTGGACGGCCAGCATGATGCACGAGCGCGCCGCCTCGCCGTTGAACATGATCGTGCACGCGCCGCAGATCCCGTGCTCGCATCCGACGTGCGTGCCGGTGAGGCCGAGGTCCTCGCGGATGAAGTCGACCAGCAGCTTGCGCGGCTCGCAGCGCCCTTCGTGGGCGACGCCGTTCACCTTCAAGCGGACCGTCACCATGTCAGCCACGCGCGACTCCGATCGCCCTCGTGAGGGCGCGCTTCGTGAGCACTCCAGTGAGGTGACGCCGATAGTCGGCCGAGGCGTGAATGTCGGCGTCGGGATCGACGAGCTCGGTGGCCTTCCGCGCCGCCGCCTCGATCGCCGCCTCGCCCAGCCCCTCGCGCTCCAGAATCTCTTCGGCGGCGCGCAACCGCACCGGCACGGGCCCGGCCCCGGCGGTGGCGAGGCGCGCCAGCTTGCAGCGCTGGCCCTCGCGCACGACCATCGCCGCGATGCCGATGATCGCGAAATCGCCGTGGCGGCGCGCGAACTCCTCGAGCGCGTAGCCGGCGCCGGCCGGCATCGCCGGCAGCCTCACCTCGGTGAGGATCTCGTCGGGAGCCAGGTTCGTCGTGAGATACGTCTGGAAGAGATCAGCGGCGCGGATCACCCGCTCGCCGCTTGGCGCCGCGCGCCACCACCTCGCCCTCGAGCGCCGCCAGCACCGCCGGGTATTCGGCCGACGGATCGGCGTGGGCGATCGAGCCGCCGATGGTGCCGCGCGTGCGGATCGGCAGGTGCCCGACCCAGCGCGTGGCCTCTTTCAGGAGCGGCAGCCGCTGGGCGACGACCGGTGAGAACTCGATCGTCCGCTGGCGGGTCATCGCGCCGAAGCGAACCTGGCCGTCCTGCTCGCGGATGTAGGCGAGCGACGCGATCCGGTTCAGGTCGACGAGCGCCGCCGGCCGCGCCAGCCGGAAGTTCAGCAGCGGCATCAGGCTCTGGCCGCCGGCCAGTACCTTGGCGTCGCCGCCGTAACGGCCGAGCGCCGCGAGCGCCTCGTCGAGGCTCGTGGGTGCGTGGTACTCGAATCCTGGGCGGTTTCATTGTAGCGGGGTCCTCGAGATCGGCTTGGACCGAGGGTGGCCTGAGAGAGGTGCGGAGTGGCTCCGACACGCCCGTTCTCGACCGTGTCTGCGCGTTTCGGCTGCGAGTTGTGGCTCCGACACGCCCGTTCTCACCGTTGGCGATGCGGCTTGGCGACGTGCTCGATCCATTGCTGTCCATAGCTTCGATGGGGTCATGGGCAGCTCGTTGATCCGGATGCCGAGCGGCGCGAGCGCGTCGCTGACGGCGTTCGCGATGACCGCCGGAACCGTCATCGACGAGGATTCGCCCAGCCCCTTCGAGCCGAGCGGCGTCAGCGGCGACGGCGAGACGATGTGCGCGATGTCGATCTGCGGCGCCTCGCTCGCGGTCGGGACGAGATAGTCCATGAACGTGCCCGTCAGGAACTGGCCGTGCTCGTCGTAGGCGAGCTCTTCGTAGAGCGCGCCGCCGAGCCCGTGCAGCGCGCCGCCGTAGATCTGTCCCTCGGCGATCATCGGGTTGATGATCGTGCCCGCGTCGTGCACGGTCACGTAGCGGAGGATCGTGATCGCCGCCGTCTCGGGATCGACCTCCACCGCCATCACCTCGGCGATGAAGCCGTACGTGTTGGACGAGTTCACGCGGTCCTCGGCGTCGACGGCCTTCGCGACCGTGAAGCCGAACACCGCCGTCGCCTGGAGGCCGGGCTCCATCCCGTCCGGCAGCGACTCGGTGTTCCAGTGGGCGCGGCCGGCCAGGTCCTTGATGGAATACGACGGCCCCTTGCCGGTCCGCGGTCGCACGGCGCCGTCCCGGAACTCGAGCGAGGCCGCCGGCAGCTCCATCAGGTGCGCGCCGTAGTCCACGAGCTTCGCCTTGAGCTTGCGGGCGGCCAGCGCGACGGCGCTCGTCCCGACCGAGCCGAACCGGCTCGAGTACGTGCCCGACGAGATCGACCAGACGCGCGTGAACGTGTCCATCTCGTCGACGACGGTGACGTCTTGCGGCGCCAGCCCGAGCTCGTCGGCGACGATCTGCGAGACCACGGTCTGGTGGCCCTGCCCCTGAGGCGTCGTGCCCAGGATCGCGATGACCCGGCCGAGGGGATCGATCTTGATCGTGGCCGCGTCCACGGCGCCCGACTTCGGCAGGTACTCGGGCTTCGCGCGAAACTGCGGGTCGAGCGCGGTCGCGACGTAGCCCATGTTCGACACCGACGGGTCGACGGCCAGCGCGAGCCCGATGCCGACAGTAGCGGCCCGCGGCGCGCGCCTTCGCCTGCTCGCGACGGAGCTCGTCGTAGCGCGCCAGCTCCAGCGCCTTGTCGAAGACGGCTGGATAATCGCCGCTGTCGTAGAGCCCGCCGGTCGGCGTGCGATAGGGAAACTGATCTGGCTGCACGAGGTTGCTGCGCCGGACTTCGACCGGATCGAGGCCGAGCCGGTCGGCGAGCCGGTCCATCATGCCCTCGGTCTCGAAGTACAGATGACCGCACGCGTAGCCGCGATTGGGCCCGGTGAGGCTCTTGTTGGTCATGACCACCGAAGCGTCGACTTCGAGATGCTGGAAGCGGTAGGGACCGACGAAGTTCCCGGTCGGACGGAAGCTGCAGCCCGGCTCCGGGCTGCGGATGTAGCCGCCGACATTGTCGAGCCACTTGAAACGCATCCCGAGGATCGTGCCGTCCTTGCGCGCCGCCACCTCGCGGTAGGCCACGCGATCCGTCCCGCTCGACGACGCCAGCAGATGCTCGCGCCGGTCCTCGATCCACTTGACCGGCACGCCCGAGCCGCATCGCGGCGAGCGCGATCAGCGCGATGTAGGGGTAGATCGACGACTTGATGCCGAACGAGCCGCCGATGTCGGTCGGCACGATGAAGCGCAGCTTGTTCTCGGCGAGACCGAGGACCCGCGCGGTCAGCGGGTGCATGATGAACGGCCCCATGAAGTTCGACCACACCGTGCACACGCCGTCGATCGGATCCCAGCGCGCGATGACGCCGTAGGTCTCGATCGGCGTCGAGCCGTACTTCGGAAACGCGAAGCGCTCGGTCAGGACCACGTCGGCCTCGCGGAAGGCGCGATCGGGCTCGCCGTAGACGAGCCGGCGGTGACCCGCCAGGTTCGAGCCGACGGCCTGATGCAGAACGGGCGCCGAGGCGTCGAGCGCGCGCTCGGGATCGACGACCACGGGGAGCGGATCGTAGTCCACCCGGACGAGATCGGCGGCGTCCTCGGCCACGTAGCGGTTCTTGGCCACGACCACTGCCACCGGCTCGCCGACGAACCGGACGCGGTCCGTCGCCGCGCAGTAGTAGTGGATCGGCGCCGTCACGCCGACCGAGAAGGGCTTGGTGTACCGGGCGACGTCCGCGCCGGTGAGAGCGCCGTCCACGCCGTCCAGCGCCAGCGCCTCCGACAGATCGTAGCCGCGGATCGCCGCGTGAGGCAGCGGCGAGCGCACGATCGCCGCGTGGCGCACGTTGCCGACCGGCGGGTGGTCGTCGATGTAGGTTCCGCGCCCGGTGAGGAGCCGCGCGTCCTCGACGCGCTTGACCGACTTCCCGATCCAGCGAGCCTCGCTCACTATGCCCCGGCCAGCACGAACGGCACGTTGGCGTTCTTCGCGACCGCGCGCAGCTGGTCCATGAGGTCGTCCGGAATCGGCACGCCCTGCTCGAGCCGCTCCTTCTTGTTCGCCCGCTCCGGATCGCCCGCGACCAGCACCGGCTGATTGGCGTCCACGCGCTTGGCGTTGTGCAGCACGTCGATCACCTGGTCGAGATCGTCTTCGAACTCGCCCTCCGCGCGAAACGCGCGCGGATCGATCGCCATGAAGAAGTGACCGATGTTGTGCGGGTCGGACGTCTTCTGCGTCTGGTTGCGGATCGGCGAGAACGAGGCGCCGGCGAGCGTGCCGGCCAGCACGTGCACCATCACCGCGAGCCCGTAGCCCTTGTGGCTGCCCGCCTCGCGCGAGCCGCCGAGCGGCGTGATGCCGCCGTCGCGGTCGCTGACGTGCTGGAAGCCCTTCGCCGAGTCGGTCACGGTCTTGCCGTCGCCGTCGACGACCCAGCCCGCCGGCAGCGGCTTGTGGTTGAGCTTGTACACCCGGACTTTTCCGGCGGCGACCGTCGTCGTCGCCATGTCGAGCTCGAACGGCGCGTTGCGCTTCGCCGGGGCCGCGAACGCGAGTGGATTCGTGCCCATGACCGGCTCGGCGCCGAACGTGGGCACCATGGTGACGCCGCGGGTGGCCGAGGTCACCATGCCGATCACGCCGCGATCGGCGGCGATGCGCGCATAGCACCCGGCGGCGCCGAAGTGGTGCGAGTTGAACACCGCGACGACGCCGACGCCGACCGTGAGGCACTTGTCGACCGCGAGATTCATCCCGTGGGCGGCGGCCGGGTGGCCGAGCGAGGCGTCGGCGTCGATGAGCGCCATCGCCGCCGTCTCGCGCACCTTCTTGAAGCTCGGCCGCATGTTGAGGCGCCCGTTGCGAAACTCCTGGTCGTAGGTCGGCAGCATCCCGATGCCGTGCGAGTCGACGCCTCGCAGATCGGTCTCCACCATCATGTCGGCGGTGGTGTCGGCGTGGGCCTCCGACATCCCCCACGCCCGGAAGACGGACACGAGCTGACGGTGAATCTGCTGGGCGGGAACTCGCATGGCCCGTTCTCCGAGTCGCGCTGACCGTTCAGCCGCGGCCGACGAACGGCATCTTGTTGGCCATCACCGTCATGAACAGCACGTTCGCATCGAGCGGCATCCGCGCCATGCAGAGCACCGCGTTCGCCACGTTCTCGACGTCCATCGTCGGCTCGATCATGGTCGTGCCGTTTGGCTGCGGGACACCCTTCGCCATCCGCTCGGTCATCGGGGTCGCAGCGTTGCCGATGTCGATCTGGCCGCAGGTGATGTCGTACTTTCTCCCGTCCAGCGACGTGGCCTTCGTGAGGCCGGTGATCGCGTGCTTGGTCGAGGTGTACGGCGCGGAATTGGGCCGCGGCGTGTGGGCCGAGATCGAGCCGTTGTTGATGATCCGCCCGCCGCGCGGGTTCTGGTCCTTCATGATCTTGAAGGCTTCCTGCGTGCACAGGAACGAGCCCGTCAGGTTGGTGTCGACGACGGCCTTCCACTGCTCGACGGTCAAGTCTTCCAAGAGGCCGGCGGCGCCGATCCCGGCGTTGTTGAACAGGAGATCGAGACGGCCGAACGCGCTCTTGGTCTGGGCGAAGAGGGCGCGGATGGCCTGGGGATCACACACGTCGGTGGGGATGGCCAGGGCGCGGGAGCGCGCGTCGCCCGCCTCGGCCACGACCTTCTCGAGGGCGTCCTTGCGCCGTCCGGCGAGCGAGACGTGGTAGCCCTCTCTCAACAGCGCGAGCCCGACCGCCCTGCCCACTCCGCTTCCGGCACCCGTCACGATCGCGACTTTCTTGTCCATATCTCGATCTCCTGATGGCCTTTGATGGTCGATGTCGCCGACTCTACCACCGATGCGGCGCTTTTTGCCGGGCAGACCGGCGAGGTTCTCGGGCATCATGGGGCACCCTCGGGAGGCGGAGAACGCATGGGCCGGATCGTGTATGCGGCGGCGATGTCGCACGTGCTCTACCCCGACTACTACGGCCAGAACGTCGGGCCGCACGGACGGCGAATGGTCGAAGACCTGATCGCCGTGGTCCGCGACATGGGACGCACGCTCCTCACGACCGCGCCCGACGCCCTCGTCGTGGTCGCCGACGATCACCTGAACGTCTTCTCGTTCGACGCGATCCCCGCGCTCTGCGTCCGCGTCGGACGGTCGGTGGATCGCATGGTCCAGGACGACGCGATCGAGTTCGATCGCGCCCTCGACGGCCTGCCCGAGCGCTATCCGGTCCACGAGGACCTCGCCAACAGCATCCTAGAGAAAGGGATGCAGTCCGGGTTCGACTTCGCGGCGTCGTGGTCGGCGCCGCTCGATCACGCGTTCCTGAGTCCGGTCTCGACCCTGTACGGCGATCGCCCGGTGCCGCCGCTCGTCCCCTTCTGGGTCAATTGCTTCGTGACGCCGCAGCCGACCGCGAAGCGCTGCTTCGAGGCGGGGCGTCACATCGCGAAGCGTCGTGGCCGAAGGTCCGTGGAATGTCGCGATCATCGCCACCGGCGGGCTCAGCCACTTCCCGGAGCTCTCGCTCGCGCGCGTGGGCCAGTCGGATCCGGTCTTCGACCGCCGGATCGTCAAGCTGATGGAAGCGGGCGACCACGAGGCGATGACCGCGCTCACGGCCAAGGAGCTTCACGAGAGCGGGTCGCACGAGCTGCTCAACTGGCTCGTGCTCCTGGGTGCGGTGAGTCCGGCGCGCGCCACGGTCCGCTTCTTCGGCGAGATGGGCCGCGTGGATCTGGCGGCGCTCCAGTGGGACGTGGCATGAGCCGCTACGAGACGAACGTGGTGCTCTACCGCCTGAAGAAGGACGCGGCCTTCCGCGACCGGTTCCGCGCCGATCCGCGCCGAGCGCTCGCCGACGCCGATCTCACCGACGAGGAGCGCGAGGCGTTCGTGCGCTGGGACGCGCGCAAGCTGAACGACCTCGGCGGCTTGCTACACCTCCTGATCTCGATCCCCGGCCTCAGCGCCCACTGAGCAGGGCTACTTCGCCTCGGCGGCGCGCTCGGCCGCGAGCGGCTCGTCGTGATGAGCCGCAAGCTTGACCTCCAGGATGGCCGCCAAGGCGACGACGAGCACGAGCAGGGTCAAGACGAACTTGGTCATGTTCCCCTCCTCTGCGTCGTGCCGTGGCAAGAACGATGCCGCCTCGAGCGGTTCAGAACACACGCGCGTGGATTCAGCCGGTTACACGTCTCGCGACACCGGGTCGATGCCCAGACTCCGGGCGCGCCCGGGCGCTCTTCGCCTGAAGATCGGGCGCGCTGCCCGAGACCGCCCGCTTGTGATCTAGAGCTCGCGAAGAGCGGAAGCGATCTGCGCGCGCGCCGCGCGCACGGCCGGCGGCACGCCGCCGATGAGCCCCATCAGCAGCGCGAACGCGAGCCCCATCGCCAGGAGACCGGGCGTGACCCTGAACGCGAAAGCCAGGTGCGAGAAGGTCTGCCAGTTGATCGTGCCCGTCGTGAGGCCGTTCAGCGGCAGGACGACCACGCAGCCCAGAGGCCGCCCACGAAGGCGATGCAGAGCGACTCGACCACGAACGACACGACCACGCTGCCGCTCCCGAACCCGAGGGCCCGGAGCGTGGCGATCTCGCGCGTGCGCTCGGAGACCGCCGAGTACATCGTGTTCAGCGCGCCGAAGACGGCGCCGATGCCCATCACGATGCGCGATGATCGAGCCGAGCACGGTGATCAGCGTCGTCAGCTGACGCGACTGCTTGGCGTAGTAGTCGATCTCGCGGTCGATCTGCACGGTCACGCGCGGATCGGAGGTCAGCGCGTCCTTGAACGAGGTCAGCGCGTCGGGCGACGTGAGGCGCACGGTGGCCGACTGGAACATGTTGAGCGGGCGCTGGTAGACCTGCCGGAGCACGCTGTAGTCGCACCAGAGCTCCGAATCGTACGCGCTGCCGCCGCTGTCGAACACGCCCACCACGGTCCAGGTGCCGCCGCCGAAGCGCACGGTCTTGCCGAGCTCGAGGCCGTCGTAGCTCGCGGCCACGTTGCTTCCCACCAGAAGCTCCGACAGCCCGGGCTGAAAGGCGCGCCCCGCGACAATCTTCACGGTCGGCCGGACGGTCAGCGCCTTGGGCGATACGCCGCGGACCTGAGCGTTGCCGTCGACGCCGCGCCCTTGAGCGGAAACGAGGCGATCACGACGACCTCGGGGCTGACCAGCGGGCCGCCATCGCCGCGCTCGACTCCGGGCGCGTCCTCGACCACCCGCACCTGCTCGAGCATCACGCCGCTGTCCATCTCGGACGTGGCGCCGGCGCGCCGGACGATCGCGTTGCGCGCCGATCCGGAGGCCACCAGGGTCGCCTCGAAGCCGCGCGCGAGCGAGAGCATGGCCACGAAGACGCCGACGGTCCCGGCGATGCCGAGCACGGCCACCACCGTCGACGTCCATCGCGCGCCGAGGCTCCGGACGTTGTAGACGATCGGGATCGCCATCGTCAGATCCGCCGCAGCGCGTCGACGACGCGCAGCCGGCTCGCGGACAGCGCGGGAAGGATGCCGGCCGCGAGACCCACCCCGAGCGCCAGCATGATCCCGGTGACGATCGATCGCGGCGACACGTAGAAGAACGGCATCAGGCCTCCGGTCGGATCGCCGCGCAAGCGTGAAGAGCTTCGCCAGGCCGAGGCCGACGCCGCCGCCCACCACGGCGACCGCCATCGTCTCGACGATGACCAGCGCCAGCACGAAGCCGTCGCGGAAGCCGACCGCCTTCAGCACCGCCAGCTCGCGCGTGCGCTCGCGGACGGCGATCGCCATCGTGTTGCCGGTCACGAGCAGGAGCGTGAAGAAGACGACGCTGCCGACGCTCATGATCAAGAGCTGGATGTTGCCCATCTGCTTCACGAACGAGGCCGCGAAGGCCTTCTCGGTGTCGGTCTTGGTCTCGGTCGGCGAATTCGCGAACTGATCGTCGATCGCCTTGACCAGGCGGACCGCGTCGTCGGGATTGGCGATACGGATGACGTACCAGCCGACCACGCCTTTCGTGAACGTCTTCCGCTCGTCGAAATAGTCCCAGCGGAACCAGAACTGCGTGGTGTCGTCCTGAGGGCGCCGCCCCTGGTAGACGCCGCGGATGTTGAACTCCCAGCTTCCCGGGAAGATCGCGCCCTTGATCGGGATGCGGTCGCCGAGCTTCCACTTGAAGCGCTCGGCCAGCGCCTCGCCCACGATCGCGCCCTCCTTGTCGCCGAGGAACGCCTGCCACTGGTCGTCCGGCACGATGAACTCCGGGTACATCTCGCGATAGCTCTCGCGATCGACGGCGAACTGGGGAAAGAAGTTGCGTTCGTCCTGGTACACGCCGCCGAACCAGTTGGCGAACGTGACTTTCGTCACGCCCGGGATCCGGGCCAGCCGGTCACGATACGCGAGCGGCAGAGGCTGGATGATCGAGACGCGGTTCAGCACCACGAGACGATCGACCCCGGCCACGTCGACGCCTTGCTTGAAGGCGCCGTCGACCGCGGCCAGGATGCCGAAGAGAAAGAGCGCCACCGCGAACGATCCGGCCGTGAGCGCCGTGCGCGTTTTCTTTCTGAACAAGTTGCTGACGACGAGATGCAGGTACTTCATCGCCGTGTTTCGCGCGCTGCGCCTTGACACTCCTTGACGTTGTCCCTACGATCCGGCGCTGCGCAGCGCAGCGCCGGCGATGGCGTGCGTGACGTGAACCCGGGAGGAGGCACCACATGGCGGCAAGAACGTGGCTCGCGCTTCTCGTTGTGCCCCTGTGGCTGAGCTTCGCCGGCCCGCGTGGGCCCAGCAAGATCAGCGGCAGTACGTGGTCGTCCACGTCGAGTTCCAGCCGACGCAGATTCATCACGGCAAGGACCTGCTGCAGGATCTCCAGGCCGCGCATTGCGCAGCCGGGGCTCCATCAACTTCACCGTGCTCGACGAGATCGAGCGCGCCAACCCGGTTCGTCCTGTTCCGAGCTGCGGACGAACGCCCAGGCCTACCAGGACTTCAAGAACGCGGCCAGGACGCAGGCGATCATCGCGACCGGATCGAGGCCCATCCTGGGGGCGCCGATGGACGAAAGGCCGGGGAACCTGATCCGCTAGCGGGAGCGAGATCGACATGGGGGCGCATCGCACTCACGAGCCTCGAACGCGTCACAGAGGAGCGAACTCCATGAAGAACCTCTCGCATCGCGCTGTGGGTCGTGATCGTCTCGTTGCTGACGGTGGTCCCTCGTCCTGGCGGACTGGCGGCAAGCGACGATCAGGTCATCGTCGTCACGCATCTCGATATCATTCCCACGTTCACCGCCAACGCCGCAGCCGTTGATCGAGCAGTTCGCGGTCGACAGCCGCAAGGATCCCGGCGTCGAGCTGTTCATCGTGGTCAGCTGGACGCCGACGACGAATCACTTCCCAGCTCATCGAGGTCTACCGGAACCAGCGCGCGTTCGATGCGCACATCGGCGCGGCGCACACCGATCCTGTTCCGGAGTCAGCTGCAGCCGTTCATCGGCGCGCCGTACGACGAGCGCCTCTACCAGGTCCCTGGACCACTGGGGCCGGCGGGCCGCGCCGGAGCCCGCACCGGATCCGTCGCCGGCCGAACGCGAGACGGATTCGGCGCGGGCTTGCCGCCCCTCACCGCGCGCCGCCCGCGGTCACGGACTCGACGAGCACGCCTTTCTCCAGATGGAGCACCAGGCGCGCACGCTCCGCGGCCAGCGGGTCGTGGGTCACCATCAGCACGGTCTTGCCGTGATCGCGGACCAGGCGGTCGAGCAGATCGAGAACCTCGTCGGCGCTCTTCCGGTCGAGGTCGCCCGTCGGCTCGTCGCAGAGCAGAAAGGTCGGGTCGGCCACGATCGCGCGCGCGATGCCCACCCGCTGCTCCTGTCCACCGGAGAGCTGCCGCGGGTAGTGACGCATCCGATCGCCCAGCCCCACGACCTGCAGCGCCGTTTCGACGTGTCGCCGCCGGTCCGCCTTCGAGAGGCTCGTGAGCAAGAGCGGGAGCTCGACGTTCTGAAACGCGGTGAGCACGGGAATCAGGTTGTACATCTGGAAGACGAACCCGACGTGGCGGGCGCGCCAGGACGTCAGCTTGGCCCCGGACATGCGCGTGATCTCGTCGCCCGCCACCGTGACGCTACCGGCCGACGGCACGTCGAGCCCGCCGAGCAGGTTGAGCAAGGTCGTCTTTCCCGAGCCGCTCGGCCCCATGAACGCCACGAAATCGCCGGCGTCCACGTCGAGATTGAGCCCTTGCAGCACGTGGATCTCCTCGCCGCCCCGGCGATAGGTCTTGCCGAGCCCTCGCGCGATGATCAGGCCCTTGCCGTCTCCGCGACCATCGATGCTGACCATGGATCTCCTGTTGTATCGGCACGCCTCAGCCGGCCGGGAAGCCCGGCGGCCTACAGCGGCACGACTGTTGTTCTGGCTAGCGCTTCACGCGAACGGACTGGCCGTCGCGTAGTTGCTTGGCCCCGGTGGTGACGACCTGCTCGCCGTCCGAGAGGCCGGCGATGACTTCCTGGTCGTTGCCGCGCGCCTGGCCGAGCCGCACCGCGCGCCGCTCGACCTTTCCATCGCGATGCACGAACACCGCCGTCGTTCCACCCTCGTCGACCAGCGAGGCGCGCGCGATCAGCACCCGTCCCGCGGTCGCGGGCGCGGCGCGCTCCTCGCCGAGGAACGTGACCTTGACGCCCATGTCGGGAAGAATGCGCGGGTCGAGGCGGTCGAAGGTCGCCCGCACCTTGACCGTCGCCTTCTGGCGATCGGCCGTCGGGATCACCGTGCGCACCTTGGCCGGGATCGGCCAGTCCGGGTAGGCGTCGAGCACGGCCGTGACCGGCTGCGCGGCCTTCACCCGCGCGATGTACGACTCGTTCACGTCCACCTCGATCTCGAGCGAGGCCATGTCGACGATCGTGGCGATGCCGGTGCGCGTGAAGCCGCCGCCGGCGGAGACCGGCGAGACCATCTCGCCGCGCTGCGCGTCCTTGGAAACCACGATGCCGCCGAAGGGCGCGCGCACCGTGCAGTTGTCGAGATCCTGCTGCGCGACCTTCACCCGCGCCTCGGCGGCGCCGACCTGCTCGCGCGCGAGCGCGATCCTCGCCTTGAAGCTGTCGACCGCCATCTTGGCCTGGTCGCGGCTCTGCTCGGCCACCAGCTTGCGGTCCCAGAGCTCCTCGACCCGCTTCAGCTCGCGCTCGGCGTTGTCGAGGTTCACCTGCAGGTCGCCCACGGTCGCCGCGGTGGCGGCACGCTCGGCCATCGCGGAGATCGAGCCGGGCCCGCGCGTCGGAATCGTCGAGCCGGGCGAGCACCTGACCCGGCTCCACCTGCATCCCCTCGTCGACGTAGATCTCTGTTGACCCGCGCCGTGATCTTGGCGGCGATGGTCGCCCGCTGGCGAGGCGTGACGTACCCGCTGGCGTTCAACAGCGCCGCGCGGCCGCCTTTGTCGGCGCGTGCGGCCGCCACCTCGACCTCCGGAGGCTTCTCGCGCAGCGCGCACGAACAGCACGGCGGCGACCGCGAGCAGCACCACGAGCCCGATGGCGATCGCGCGCCATCCGAGCGCGCCGCGGCGCACGCCGGGCGCGCTCGTCGATCCGGAGGGCCGAGAGATCGGGGCTGCTCATCTGCTCCAGGGTACCAAGTCCTCGCGGGTCGCGCCCGCCAGGAGAGCATTGTCGGATACTCTATCGGCAGGAGGCGCCGCGTGAACCAACCTTCGGCGCTCGTGCGCCTGGTGCTCGTGCAGCTGGAGAAGCTCGGGGAGATGGGCCTGCCCCGCGACCTGCTCCTTCGCGAGGCCAAGATCGATGAGCGCCAGCTGCGCGATCCAGACGGACGCATCCCGCTCGACGCGGTCGCGCGCCTCTGGCACGCCGCCGCCACGCACGTGCCCGACCCGGCGTTCGGGCTCCGCCTGGGCGCCGACACCGCGGTGCGCGAGTGGGGCCTCGTGGGCTACGCGATGGCCTACAGCAGCACCCTCGGCTCCGCCCTCAATCGCTTCGCGCACTACGGTCGAGTCGTCTCGGACGCGCTGGTCGTCCGGATCGACGCCGAGCGCGACGCGGCCTGGGTGCGACTGGACGTGGAGGCGGCGCTGCGCGCGTTCAGGCCCGCCGTCGACGCGCGCCTGGCGGCCCTCTTGTCGGCGTGCCGGGAGATGGTCAGCGGGCCGGTCACGCCGCTCCTCGTCCAGCTGTCGTATCGACAGCCCGCCGACGTCAAGGAGTACGAGCGATTCTTCGGCGCGCCCACTGGAGTTCGGCTCGCTGGCCTCGTCGTTTCTCCTGCGGAGCGAGGATCTGGCGCGACGGGTCGCGGTCGCGGACCAGACCCTGGTCGGCTATCTCGAGACCCTCGCCGACCAGAAGCTCGCGAGCATCGGCACGGAGCGCTCGCTCCGCGAGCGGGTGCGCCGCGCGCTCTGGTCCGAGCTGAGCGAGCGAACGCCCACCCTGGAGGGCGTCGCCCGCAGCCTGGGAGTCAGCGCGCGGACGCTCCAGCGGCAGCTGCGGCAGGAAGGGGTCAGCTTCGCGAAGCTCCTGGCCGAGCTTCGGCGCGAGATGGCACCGTCGCTCCTGCGCGATGGCGCAGCACGGTGTTTCCGAGGTGGCGTTCCTCCTGGGCTACGAGGATCAAGCGCGTTTCGCCGGGCATTCCAGCGGTGGTTCGGACGCTCGCCCCGATCCTTCCGCAGCGCCACCGGCTGAAACCCTTCCAGAACGCGCCGCTGTCGTCGCCGACGCGAAAGTTGTCGTCCGCGGCCACGGTGCACCGGCCCGAAGCTCGGTAGCATCAATGAAGTATGGGCGCATCGATGTCCGAGCTCGCAGGTATTCACGTCCTGGTGATCGACGACGACCAGCTGGCCCGCCATTTCCTGCGATCGGTGCTCGAGTTCTCGGGCGCGATCGTCACCGCCGCCGGCACCGCGGATGCCCTGCGGGCCGCGCTCATCGCCGACGTCATCGTCTGCGATCTGGCGTCAGCGGAGGCGGCCGGGCGCGAGTTCATCGTGCAGCTCCAGCAGGTGCACGTGCGCCTGGGTCGCAGTGTCCCGGCCATCGCGCTGCTGCCGGCCGGCGTCCGCAGCGCGCGCACCCGTGCCGCCGGCTTCCAGATGCATCTGATGAAGCCCGTCGACGGCGACGAGCTCCGCGCCGCGGTGCTCGAGATGGCTCGCCGCTAGCTCCACACCGCTCCGATCGTCCCGACGTCTGCCGAGCTCTAGAGCGCGATCAGCCCTTGTCGCACGCCGAACGTGACCGCCTCCGTGCGGCTCGCCGCGCCCAGCTTCGCCAGGATCGAGGCCACGTGGAACTTCACCGTCTGGCTCGAGATCCCGAGCCGCGCCGCGATGGTCCGATTGCTCATCCCCTCGGCCAGCATCTCGAGGATCTCGAGCTCGCGTGGGTGTCAGCACCGGCGCGCGATCGCGGCGCTCCGCCGCGCGCGCCTCGGCGGCGCCTGGCAGCGCATCGGGATGAAGGACGACGAGGCCGGCTTTGGCGGCGGCGATCGCCGCGCCCGAGCTCCTCGGCGGTCGCGTCGTCGCGAAGGACCGCGCGAACCCCGAGCGGCGAGCCTGCGGCCGTCCAGGCCGCGAGCGGATCAGACGCGAGAAGCACCACGGCCGCGACACCCGGGAGCCCGCGAAGGATCTCGAGCGCCTTCGCCGTCGCGTCCGGCGACAGCGCCAGCAACGACGACGGCAGAGCGCGTGGTCCCCGAGACGGCGCCCGAGCTCCGCTGCAGCCGCTGACGGTCACGGAGAGATCGGAGCGGCTCCGCAGCAGCGCCTCGATGCGCGCGGCGACCAGCCCGCTGCCGGCGACCACGAGGACCGCGGTCGAACGGTCGCCCTCGCCTTCGCGCGAAGGAAGTCGCCGGCGCTCCGCCACGCTCACCACCCGTGCGCCGCGCACGAAGTGAGTGACCTGACTCATGGGCACCGCCAGGGCTAGGGCCGGCGGCCCGCGAGTTCACTCCGACGACACGTCCGGCGGCGTCGGCGAGCGGGCCGCCGGAGTTACCAGGCGCCAGGCGCAGGTCCGCCTGTATCCACGAGCGGCACGCGCCGATCGATCGGCCCGACTGCGCAGACGATCCCCGTCGCCAGCGCGCCGCGAACCCCGAGCGGATGGCCGACGGCGGCGACGAACGATCCGATCCGGATGCTCTCGGACTCCGCCACGGACGCGGATGGCAGGCCCGTCCCGGGCACGCCGAGCAGCGCGAGGTCAGCGTCGGAGTCGCGGGCCAGCACGCGCGCGTGAACGCATCGGCCGTCGACCAGTCGCAGGGTCACCTCGGGGCGTCGCACGACGTGCGCGTTCGTGACGACGAAGCCCTCCGGCCACAGCACGCCGGATCCCAGAAGCTCACCGGCGTCGGTCACCTCCACGGTCACCCGGCGCAGCTGCTCCGCCAGGGCCGCGATGTCGATCACCGCGTTCATGGCTCTCGCTTCCTCGGCACGCCTAGGTGCGCCGCGGGCGCTTTCGCCGACGGTCACCTGGCAAGTCCCTCGGCTCGCCGCCGCGAAGTATCGACGCGGTGATGCTCTCGCCGACGCGATCCGGCCTGAGGGTCGCCTTGAGATCGGTCGGATCGGTGATGCGATTCGCGCCGAGCGAGACGATCACGTCGCCGATCGAGAAGCCCGCCGCGGCGGCCGGGCTGCCCGACTGCACCTCGACCGACGATCACGGCGGTCTGCTGATCGACGCGAGGCGCTGCCGCAGCTGCTCCGGCAGACGCACGGGCTGGGTGCTCACGCCCAGGTACGCGCGCGGAATACGGCCGCGGCGTAGCAGCTCGTCGACGACGCGATTCACCGCCGCCGCGGGAATGGCGAGGTGCCAGTGCCGCGAGGCGCCCGAGGTGTTGATGCCGACGACCCGTCCCTTGCGCGTCGACCAGTGGTCCGCCGGAGAAGCCCGGATAGAGCGTGAGGTCGAGGTGGAGCAGCTCGGCCGCCGCGCCACGCGCTCGTCTTTCCTTCGCCGATCGAGCTCACCACGCCCCAGCTCGCTCGCGGGCCGGCGCCGAGCGCCAGCACGATGTGGCCGACGCGGACCGCGTCCGAGTCGGCGATGTCGGCCACGGGGACGCCGGGCGCGTCGACCTTGAGGCACGGCGAGGTCGATCGTCGGGTCACGGCCGGCGACCCGTGCCGTGAGGGCGCGAGCCGTCGGGGCCGGTGATCGTCACTTCCTCGTCGGCGTGCACCGTGTGGTCGGCGGTCACCACCAGGCCCGGGCGCCAGTGCACTCCAGTCGATGCGAGCCGTGGGCGCCCGGCGACGCGTGAAGACCGCGCGCCCGGCGCGCGCTCGACCGCCGCGGCGAGATCGTTCGAGAGGCTCTGCAGTCCGTCCATTCGATCCTCCATCGATCAGGGTATCGTTCACCGCCAGCATGCTCGCGTGGGATCAGGCGAGGAATCGCCCGAATGGGTGGGCGGTGAGAATGGTGCGGCAGGAAGCTGCTCAGGCCTCTAGTGGCCGGAGCCCGCGACCGCGACGCCCGTGAAGGTCGCGAGGCGCTTGGCCATGGGCGTGTTGCGGCTCCGCCCGACGCGCACCCTGGCCATCGACGACGACGCAGGAGATGCCGGGGATGTCGCCTCGCGCGATCGCCGTCAGCGCGTCGGCCGCCAGCGACGCCGACGGCGCGTCGCACACGACCAGATCGGCCGGGGCCCCCACCGCGATCGTCCGGTACCGGTGCCAGGCGAAAGGCGCGCGCGTTGTTGCCGGTGGCCAGCGCGATGACGACTCTCCGGCGGGAGATCGCCGAGCGAGGCGAGCTCGCAGACGCTCTTCGATGACGCCCAGAGGCATCACGCCGGTTCCAGTCGGCGTGTCGCTGGCGACGCACACGCGCGGCAAGGCGCCGGCTTCGCGCGCCCGTTTCACGATGTGGAGCGCCGAACGCGAGGTTGCCGGCCTGGACGATCTGCAAGGCCATCTGCGACTCGGCGATGATCCGGTCGATCCCGCGCTCGTCGAGCGACGTCGTGCCGCCGTTGACGTGGCCGCACACGTCGGGTCTCAGCTGCAAGAGGACCTCGTGGTTGATCGGGCTCGAGCCTGGGATGGACGAGCCGCCGCTGTGCGACATGACGCAGAGACCGTGCTTCTGAGCCAGCCGCACCTCGGGCTCGCCGTCCCGACGGCTGCGCGTAGCCGCCGCCAAACCGTACTTCGCGTGACGGACGCCGTGCCTCGCCATCTCGGCGAAGTCGTCCGTCCGTGAGCCCCGGCTCGAGCACCACTGAGCCCGCGTTGACCTTCATGCCGTTCGGATGAAAATGCTCGAAAGCACTTCGCCGCGGCGATCGCCAGCGCCTTCGCCGCGGCGGCATCGTGCGGCCGGCCGGGCGCATGCACCCCTTCACCCGCCGACACCACCGAGGTGATCCCGCCGTGCACGTACGAGTCGAGAAAGTCCACCGTCTTCTGTCTGCGGCGTGTAGTCCCCGAGCACCACATGACAGTGCGAATCGATCAACCCCGGAATCACCGTCGTCCCCAAACAATCCACGACCACATCCGCCCGCGCGGCGCCAGTCCGTGAAGCAGCCCCAATCGCCGCGATCCGCCCGTCCTCGACGAAAATCGCCTCAGCCTCAAGCCGAGGCGCCGCCAGCACGCCGGTGGCCACCACGCCGATGTTCACCAAACCAAGCGTCGCCACTAGGCCTCCTCAGGATTCATGCCTGCACGCGGTGACAGGCGGGCGGGGTTAGGCAGCCGGGTGCGGTCGGGGTCGAAGGGACCCGTTCCCGTCAAGCGTCAGCGGACGTTAGGCGCCCGGATGGAGCCCAGACGAGTGGGGCAGCGCACGTGCCGCGTGGTCCTCTCGACCCCGACCGCGCCCGGCTGCCAACCCCACGCCCGCCTGCCGCAAAGCGCACGCAAAGCATCAGTACTCGCCGAGGCAACGTTCGACCATGAGCTTTGGCCGCAAGCTCCAGTCGTACGACCGGAACATGCGGCGGTTGACGACGGGCTGCGACGCCGAGTAGAACATCTCGTACTGGAGCTGGCGGCCGCCGAACTCGGTGCCGACGAAGTCCCAGATCAGCTTCACGCAGCTTGATGCGCTCGCGCGCGCCCGATGCGCGCGCCGCCGGTAGTAGCGCTCGGTGTCGGCCGCGCGTCTCCGCGCTCGTGAAGCGCGCCTCCGACGACGGCACGGTCTGGAAGGCGCCGCCCGCCAGCTCGCGCGGAGCGTGCGCATCATGTCCACGATCAGCCGCCGCTGGAGCCTCATGCCGGCGTAGATGTACTGCGGGTGCGGCCGCGCGTACGCGCGCGTGATCAGCGGATCGCGCTCGGCGGCCTTCACGAGCGCGTCGAACGCCGCGCACAGGGACGCGATCTCGCCGCCGAGCGTGGCCTGGCACTCGGGCATCGCCGCTCCGCGGTCTGCATCTCGGCGAGGCGCATCGCCAGGCCGGCCAGCTGAACTCGAGCTTCACGCCGAAGCGGACCAGCGACTGGAAGTTCGCCGTCGTGTGCGACGGCGAGTCGTGGAACTGCGGCGTTGACCAGGTCCACGTTCCGGTAGATGAAGACCTGCTCCCAGGGCACGAACGACGTCGTTGGAAGACGACGGTCGTGTCGACCTCGTCGAAGCGCGACGAGAGCGGATAGTCGAAGACGCTCGTCGCCATGCGAGGCGAAGCGGCCGCCGCGGATAGAGGCGCAGCCCCTCGGCGTTCATCGGCATGACGAGCGAGATCGCGTAGTCCTCGTCACCCGGCACCAGCGGCGTGATGTAGGAGACGAAGAGCCAGTCGGCCATCGTCGCCGAGGTGGCGATCGCGTGGGCCCCGCGAACGACGATACCGGCCGACGTCTCGCGCACCACGCCCGGATGCAGGAACGGCTCGGGCTGACGATGAGCGGGCCGCGAGCGGTCCACCTGCGGCGGCACGATCGCGTAGGTCACGTAGAGATCCTCGTCGCGAGCGCGCTCGTAGAAGCGCTCGCACGTTGTCGCCGAAGCGCGCCGCCGCCGTCGAAGAGCTGGCGCCAGGCCAGCAGGCGCGTGAGCACGCACGCCACGTGGTCGGGCGTACGCCCCATGAGCCCGAACGAGGGCTCGGCCCAGAACCGATGGAGACGCCGTCGCGCGGCCGAGATCCTCGGCCGAGCGCGGGACGAGCCACATATTGCTGTGGCGCGCCCCTGTCGTCGAATCGGCGAACGTGAGGCCGGGTCACGCTCGGCCGCTTTCGGCGCGATCGTAGGTCTCGGCGATTCTGCCGGATGGGCTCGACGAACGCCGGGTGCCTGGTGACGTCGTCCACCGCTCGCCCGTCGAGGTACACCGCCGCGCCCGTCCTGGAGGCTCGCGACGTATGCGTCACCGCTGCGCATAGGCGGGCCAACCGTGCCAGGCCGCCGTAATGACAACGCCGGAGCAATACGTAACTGAACGAAGTACAA